>ENA-UOTX01000021-UOTX01000021.1-compost-metagenome-genome-assembly--contig:-NODE-21-length-130250-cov-11.369040_pt1 | contig 130250 bp, 85 predicted proteins | sample MGYA00238143_ERZ746982 | MGnify/ENA primary metagenome ERZ746982 (study PRJEB28758, sample SAMN06268862) | compost metagenome | isolation source: single cell | place: USA: California, Emeryville, Joint... | reverse complement strand
AGGAAATGGGATATATAGCTTCATGGACTGAGGTAAATATATCTATGTGTTAGGGGATTTTGACTGCTGTTTCGATAAATTTTTCAAATTGCCTTCGGTTCAATCTTCTTACGGCTGAACAGACAACTCGTTTGATAAAGGTTACAGCAACGCACTCGAAAAGAAATAGTGAAAACCATGTTGAGAAAGTAATAATATTCAAATGTAACAACTTGCCAGGGGAAAATGCAGAAATCCTTCTTCATAAAAAAGAGCAGATGGAATATGATCAGTGTCAAGGATTTAAACGAGTGTCGTCATGCTATCTTGTTTAATATGAAGGACAGTATTTACGGAAAAAGAGAGAATATATTGGAAATATGAAATTCCTTACGTTTTCGCAGATTCTGTCATCTTATTCAAAGGACAAAAATCTTTGTTAGCGGCTAAGTGATCACGCGAGCAAATTTTCGCTCTGTCTTAAAAATATGATTTTTATTACAGCGAAGCTAGCCTATGGGCATTAGAGTATTGAATACCCGGGAAACTTCTACTTTTAGCTAAGGAAAATTGTGATCAAGGTCTTTTCTATGTAACTCAGTTGAACTAACGGTCTACCACAAAGATTAGTCGAAGATAACGACATTATTCAATTTGCATTTTCTCGAGAAAAACCCAGTTCACAAATTAAACTGCATACAATAAGCATCCAAAGCATAATTCAAAGATAATGAAACATTTCTCTATATTTATTCTATTATTAAGGTACATACGCAATCAAATACCAAATGTAATATTCAAGGATTACTGTTCAAAGCAACAAAGCAATAATTTCTGTGAAACGCCGATACCAAGCATCAAATAAAATCCTACGTCACTTACGTAAGATAGCCAACTAAAAATTATTAAAGCTGAGTTCCATCAGATGAGTCATCGCACCTGAGAGGTCATACGCATAAGCCGTGAAAATCTTATTGATTTGTGACAATACCAGCTCAACCTGAAGTCGCGCATAGCCCAACTGCTCCAGGAAGTCCATGGGAACCGCTTTCGACCGACAAATTTTGCATTTTCCACAGCACTCGACGGCAAATTTCCCACTTCTGTTGTTGTAATATTGGAAGAATCCAGGGTAGATTACCATTAACAAGAAGCTGTCTATGGTTCTCAGATTTCGTATATAGAGGGCTTTAGAGGATGCATCTCGTAGGATAAGCGTAAGAATGATCGTTTTATTGGTGCAGAAGAGCATCCTTGAGAGAATCTCGCTGAATGCGGCGCTTTTCAGCAAGTTTCTTACTTCCAAATCTTTCCATGTCTTCGAAAACTCTTCGATATGATCTTTTAGGACATTTGTGGCTGTCTTTTTCTCGAAAATTAGATCCCAATACTCCTGTTTGACTATGCAGATCTTCTTATTCTTTTTATAAGAAAGGACCGCTTTGAAGCTGGTCCAAAGCTTGAGCAGGATCTCGATTTGAATGTCTTCCAGCCTTGAAGAATCAACCACTCTGAGATCAAGCGGGTTTAAAAAACTCGCTAAAACCGTTGCATTGAGATTTATTATCTCTCTAATGAGCTCCTTCTTGAGCAAAAGCTGCTCAGGAACGAATCTCGCGACCTTTCTACAAAATTTAAGGCAGTCCTTGCTATGATTGTCCTTGGGATTCTCGTCTTTCTCGGCCTCCTTTTGAGAAAATGCCTTGTTTGAGTTCGTGTCTTCGGTGTAAGTTTCTTCTAAGTCCATTTTCGATTCCTCATGAGTAGCGCCGAGAGAATTATCTGCAAACAAGTCAAAGCCTAAATAACTTTGGTTTTTAATGCTTTCGCCAGGGGCGTCTTGCATCAGAGAAACAGGGTCAAAGAAGGAAGCGGCAAACATGTGTTTTTGTGAGTAATCAAATTTTTTATAATTCTAATGGAAAATAGTTTGGAGGTTATATCCCAGATAGCACCGAAACCTATTTTTTAGAATTGTAGAATCAAGAGAACAGACTGGATCAGTCTTATTTCATCAATTGGTTATGAAATTAATTTCTGCCGTAGAAATTTCTCTCTATTCTTAGATGATTGATTGATATTTTTGTTATATGGTGATTGGATTTTACAAATCAGGATCTGACAAATCGCTGTCAGAAGCAAATGATTCGGAAAAATTCGAGAGTTGCCAAATTTTTTTCCTAAGAACGTCATGGAAAAAGCTTAAAAAAGGCAAGATCCCGATCCTCTGAGTAAGGCAGCATAGTGGAGAGATAGAGATCGATGTTTTAAGCACAATATCCGGTAGCAAATTTGCTTAATATTTACCGAAAAATACCAAAAATTCACAAAAATCAGCCTTGAAAGCCTGCTGAGAATCTGAAGCTGAGGTGAGTGTTCACTTTGTAATTATCTGTGATTTCATAGCTTTAGGGAGGATGCTTTGCGGAAAGCGAAGAATTTTAAAGAATTAACACTTGCAAATATGGGTGTATGCTGATTAATGCGCTCTTGGTGGAGAATTTTATATGAATTTTGCAACTCAAAGAAACAGAAAATAAAATCGAAAAATTGAGGTATAAAAAAGGTCAGTTATTCAAAAGGATTCTTAAAATTCGATCTCGATTAAACTCCAATTTTTCAAAATTCAAGGTGCCTTTTTCGGAGGTTTCCAAAAAAGGAAGCCCTTAGAATATGCGAAAACAAGATCCTTTCAGGGACGGGATACGCCAGAGGTACTATGCTTGGTCGGAAACAGCAACTTTCAATAGAATTTGAGCTTATTCTGGTGAGACAATGCGAGAAGAAAATTACAGAGAGAGATGTCTCATTGTTCTTAATAATTTTACGATTCCAAACTTCTAATGATTTTATAAAAAATTGCTAAGGAAGTTGCGAAAAATAGTACAGTGATTGGTTATTCTATCTACCGCTTAGGCGGTAGATACTCAGCTAAGAATCGAGATTCTCTATTGATTAAGTGAATTTGACAGATTTATTCCAAATCTTTCAAAATATCATTTTGGTGTCCAAGTCCTTCCGACTTCGCGAAAGCAAAATGAGCTCGATCGTATCTTGGTGAGGAGAAAGCTCTTTGTGTGACTATTTTTTAAAACGCCTTGACTATGGTAAGGGATAGCAAAATAAATGAAGTTTGGATTAAGTTTTGAATGTGTTTAAGTCTAACTACGAATTTTTCTGTCGAATACGTTCCGACAATGGCAATTTTGAACATCTTTTGTCCTCTAAGGGCCCAGCTTGGTCATTTCCAAAATAGCCTATGCGAAATCTTAGTAATATCTTCCCTTGGTATGGTGATTTTGTTAAAGTTGGATCGAAATCTTAGCTCCCAAGAATTAGTCAGTGATGTGGAAGCAAGTTTCTAACTCTTATAAGCTTATGGATCATTGAAGATTTCTATCTATTCTTAGCAAAGCTCATGTTTTACCAACGCCCTAAACGTATAGAGAACTATCACTGATAAGCACGCTGCGGGTTGTGTAGACGGTCGGTAGTGATATCACTTATCAAGCAATGCCTCAGAAATCAGGGAATCTTAAGCTAATCTTCCATAAAAGTTGCTGTCGGACTTTTCAAAGTGGTAAATCGCTCACTCAGGATTCCTTCAAATTTTTTTGTTCTTTTCTTACGCCAGGGTAGAGCAGAAAAATCTCGTTTGAAGTACAGGCCTCGATGTAGTGAAAGTAAGCTCATTGAAATTTGAAATTCGAGTTTCTCAAAGAAACGGTTATGCTCTTCAACCTCTATTCTTGAGGGCTCACCCCAGCCCAACATTGCCAAGTTCAATCTAAGGGTCGCGATGCTCTATTTTTTATCATTTATTTCCATGAAGAATGCCTCGCTCTAAAGACGCTTCAATTGTTCTCAAATAATCTGCAGCGATGAAAAATTTTAATCAGATACAGGTATTTTCTATTAAAATCAGCAAAGAATTTTTCTACGTGTAACGTACAAGGATCTGCCCTTCCACAGCTTTGGATGTTAAAGGCGACTCTAGCAGAAATTGAAAAACCGTATAAAGGAAAGAGTCAGCAAGAAAACATTGTCCATGCCAATTGTCAGAAATATCGAGGAATCAAATCGGCACTCCGTTTGACGAGAGAAACCCAGGGCTCGCTATCTAAACAGGATTCGTTGCAATAAAAAGCATGCTTAGACTGCTTAAAATTAGCAAATGTCGTTAAGCTTATGAAAATTTTAAATTGGATGAATCTAAAATCAGAGATTGTTCAATTAAATACGCAAACTTAAAACGTTTTTAGCAAGAGACCTTATCACTTAAATAGGGTGCATTGGCGATATCAATGAAAAAAGCTTTTGCTGGTGAAAATTGATAGTTTTGAATAGCCTTGTTGAGGTTCGCTCTTTTTCCTGATGGTGTCATTCTTTGCCAGACGATGCTATCTGTCTGCAGAAATCGTTTGAGAGCAAGTAAATAAGCCAATTCGTCTTATTCCTTCCTTGATATGTCTTTATCCGCCACGTCAACTGCAACCTGAGTTTGCATTAACAAGGTAAGCATGGATCCTGGCCATGAATTGAGAAGAATTACTATATTAAGTACTGAGAAAAAAACAACTTTGGAAGTTTGCTTTTGGATAAGAGGGTATCCCAATTCTATCCAAAGAGGAATGCTAAATTGAGCATTTGATTGCTTGATTCCAGGAGAATTCAATAAAATTGAGGAATTCAACACCATCTTGATTGCAACATGAAAACCTACGAAGTCGAAAAATCGTATTTCCAAAGGATTTTTTTATTTACTGGAAAAGATGCAGTATCACCATGTCCATTGTAAATCATTACTAGTAAAAGTCTGCTTTGCAATTTTGAAAGCTTAAACCTCAAAAATATTGATCTCTATCGATGTATCGAACATATGGAAATAATGAGAAAAAAGTACCTATAATACTTCAAAAATGGTTTTAAGAAGAGGGAGTTTAGAAACCAGCTCGCTTCAAAATGATCATAACTCTAATTTTGTAAGAATTAATCGAAGAGATTTGCGCAATGTTTCTCTCAAATATTTTATTACGATCATCTGCTTTCTGAAATCATTTACAATAAGATAGAAAATTCTAAAACCTACTTCAGAAGATAACCATTGATAAGAAACAAACAACAGAGTTACGATTAAAAGAGTCTGTAGGACTTTCCTTGAGTAGACTTGATATGTAACGAAGCAATATTTGTCCATCCCTTCTTAAGAAGAGACACTAAAAAATTAATACTCATATTAATGTTCTGTCTGAGTTGCTCTTCGGTCAAATTGAGCGTTCCTACTGCTGTTCCCAGGCATAAATCCTTCCTAAGAGTGAAACTGATCGTAGACCTGAGTTCTTCAATTTTCTGAATAAGATTTTCCGATTCATCAACCGCAAGAGGAAATTTGCTGATCTTGCCGATTGAGGCTCCGAGGATTCTCGGGATTCGTTTCACAACATCTCGAGAAGCCAGGAGATCGTCATAATGCTTGGCCCATTTTTTAATCAGCTTTTTGTCTCTGTTAAACACTGTCAACGCATCAAGTTCGATAGCAGGGATTCCAACAGCCAATGCTTTTTCACAATGCGCCATTGTTCCTATCAGAATGAACTAGCAAGAAAAAAAAAACAATACCAATGAGCTACGCTGCGATTGAGGAATTAGATATTACTTTTTTGTTAGGATAAACTTGTGATGGGAGTTTGACTTTCCCGGAAAAGCGTCGATCTCTGCTAACATCGTAGCCAGTTAGTCTGACTTGCAATTCAATTGTCTCGACAAATGAACCTTTCTCCTTTCCCTTGGTTCTGGCCTCATCATCTCTCGATATCTTATCTTCAAGCATTTGTTGAATGGCTTCTCTTAGATGTTTCTCCGAAACTCGAGACATTCTATTCTTCGGACAATGTATTCACAATTTCTGAATTTTGGAGGTTTCTTTGATAAATTATCATGCTTGTGTTAATAGCTATTTGAGCGAATCAATTTCTAATAGAAACGAATCTTCTGATGATTCCCGATATTTAAATGATAATAATAATAACTATTGATCGTTCATGGATAAAAATATAGCATTGTGTTGTAAAAAAAGGGATCAAAAGCTGAAAGGGAGAGTACGCATTATTTCATTGTTAGCAAAGAATCAGAAAATACGTGGATATAAAATTTGAAGGGAATTTCTGTTTACTTTTTGCCTTTCGATCCGTGTAGATTTAGATGCTAATTTATAGGCTTTTCTATTGCCTCATCAACTTAGATTGTCTGTTTTAGACCAGATTTATATGCTACTCCAAAAATCCTCTGCTTAATTCCTACCAAGCCATCAAGTCCTTCCAAAACCACTCGTACAGAACCTAAAGTAGTTAGATTGCTTATCCTCATTATTGAGGATACGATTATCTCTCCGAGAGCCTTTAGGAGTTATATTTTTATCAATGCTCCCTTCCTCGCTACTAAGATTAATCATCAGAAAAAACAGCGAGCAGTTTCCTTATAATATTCAGAAATAAAACATATCTTAGTTGAATTACTAAGGAAGAAATTTTGTGAAATTCTCACATAGCATGGTTACAAAAAATCTAGACTTCTCGAACTATGAATCTGCGACAAAATATTCAAAAGAAAGAGGTACTTTACTTGTTTAACTCTATCCACAAGCCAATTAATTGTAAATGCAGGAAGTTTAACATCAGGAAAGTTGTTTTGGTCATCGAAAGGGTCAAACCTGATAGAAACCGTAGATTTTCCATATTTTGTAAATGAAAGTGCTATCCAGGGACCAAAAAGACATAATTATCAATGTAACAGATTTACTAAGATTCATAGGATTGAGGATATGATAATTGAATTCTAGCTGGAGATCTTGGCTCGATAATGATAGAGAAGGTTAACAACGCCAATTGCTTTATATCAGCATGGACTGCAAACGGGGCATCTAGAATTGAAATCTTCGATGCTATGACCTCCAAGAGATGCAAAAGCATTTACCAATCGGAAATTTGTGAAGGGAGTAACACCTTGAAAAATGATCACCCAACTCACCCCTTGCATTCATAGGCATTACAGACATCGCCCAGAACAATAATACAAATTACTTAGCTCTGCTTTCAATTAGTGGACAAGCCGCCTTTCATATTTTCGATACGATAAATTATAACTGGATCAAAAGAGTTAAATGGAAACCACATCATTGGAGTTAATTAATCACATCTTTCCCTCCAATAATAACCATCCCCATAGAAATTATAGATAGCCTTGATTTCGATCCTCAAGGGAAGAGAATCGTGATGCTTGATCCCTTGGGAAATTTTTCGATTTCAAATTTCGATTCAGAAACCGTGTTGTATAAAGGAACTATGGAATCAATAGGGGGTAAGTGAACCAATTCTCTAACTGTGAATGAAATTACTCTAGCATCCTCAAATAAATGCCGCTGGAATCCTATTGAAGGGAATAATTTGATAGCAATTAAATATGCGCTTAACAAGCTCAACGGTTTTGATAGCGAAAAAGGGTGTTTTGTTTTGAAAAAGCCTATTATTATCCATGAAGGTATTGAATTTTTCAAACATTTGACGAAAAGCAGCACTGAATTAATATGCTAGACTCAGAAAATTTATCCACGTGTACTTTTTCAATTGATTGGAAGAGAACTGATGGGAATCTGCTGGCTGTATGTGGATCGTATAAAACGATTAAGGTATATGACATCAGGCAGATGAGTGTGGCTAAAACTTTGGAAAATATATTCTCAAGTGAGAGGAGATCAGTCAAATTTCGTCTTAATATTCTTTTCAAAAAATTAGGTTGGATTCGAGTAGTGAAGTGGGATCCATCAGGAACATGTCTGGCTGCTGGAGGAGAAGAACTCTCTGTAAAAGTGATCGATTTTGCCACCGAGAAAATCAATTATTCGAAATTTACGGACAGCTCTCGTAAAAATGAAATATTTTTCATTGACATGATCTAATTTGTGTTACAGCTCATACAACCCATTCAATCTGCTTTCTGGAAAGAAAGGATTAACAAAACTAATTTATTTGCATAGTTTTCAGGCGAGTTCTGGAATTTAGCAGCTATTTTCAAAACCCAGATGCTATTTTCTCCATATCACGGTATTTGTTAAATATAGGAAAGTCTTTCGGCTGCATTGGAGAAAAAAATTTAATTCAATCACGTTTATCAACATAAAATTTCATACTTTCAAATACCTAACCAATCAACCCTCGTTTCCATTGTCCAAAATTTTTCAGATGAAGCTTTCTTTGCTTTAATAATTGAAAATGGAGATACTCCTTAATAATGCTGATCAAGAAATTCTCTATCGATGTCCTAATACGCATTCCAAGCACCAAGAAAATTAATTGCTTGGTTCACTTTGAAAGATTGTTGCAAGAGAGAAGTAGACGTCACCGCTGCATCCAAATCTTCATTGTCTGTTAGATCAAATTTCGATTTCTATATGAGGAGACTTACCATAATAACTACCTTCTATTTTATTCATAGCAATCCCTTACACTGTCTTAATATGCTTTCATGAATTGATACCTGCAAATGTCATATTCTAAACGACTATCATAGCTGCGCTTAATTTTCTCAACGGGTTCCGAAAAAATAATTTATCCGTTGTTAGTGTTTGAATTTAATAAACACAATAAAAATACCACAGTTGACACGCATAGTTTTGATACATTCAAACACAAAATTATGAATTCTGCTTGTTTCTTAACATTTTTCTTTTCCTCGACGTCGTTGAAGCTGCCAGCGTAGCTGTCGCCGCTTTAACACAGGTCATACTATTAGCATCTTTATTATATCCGCTAGGACACACATCCACACAAATCCCTTTCCAATAATATTGCCCATTTCGACACGAAGGCGTTTGACTGTTTATTATTCCTTTGAAAAATTTTAGTGAAGAAGCTGCTAAAAAAAAACATAGTTACCCATTAAAGACAATAGAAGCCAGAGCACGATTCCTTTTTTCATTTTGATAAAGAAAATTTATTTGGTAATTTCATTGTGATGAAAATTCGGTCTTATAGCTAAATTTTTCATGAAGAAAATATTCGTATCCGTTGTCGGTCACTCTTTGGAAAATTTACTTGTATTAATGATTCCTAATTGTTCCTTGAGTTAAAGGGAAAAGTAATTCAAGACGTTTAAAACGTTGCTATGGGTTTTGGATTTTCACTTACGGTTTAATATTTCGAGAGAGAATTTTTTCGGGAAAGTTGATTTGATCAAATTTTCGATTGTGTTAACCAAATCACATATACTTTAATAAATCCGCCAGTTAACGAATAAAAAATTTTGTCTCAACGTAGGCAGAAAGAGGAAAAAAAAAAATGCTAAAGGAGGCGTGTTCTGGGAAGTGTTGAGTTTCCACGTTGGAATGATCAAAACCACATCAAAATTCGATGTTGTCATGCTCGTCATGTCGATTAGTCTCTGTGATAGCGCGGAAAGCCTTCATTTGCTTGCATCGAAATTATTTTGAATCATTATTCGTTTATTTATTCACTTATTTTTCCTAAGGATCTGAATGGTTCTTGGATATCCAGTTAAAAGAAGGCTTCATTTTTGATTAAAAAGATCTGCAGCATTCAAGAATCGAAAGCTCGATCTCATTCGAACTTTTTTTTTTGGAGTTCTTTTTCCTCTCATTCATTTTGAATATTTATTCGCTCAATATATTTAGGATGTATTCGCGAAGTACTTGAGTTAACCATCGTTAAACTAAAGATGCTTTGAGGAGAAACAGAATACCGTATTGACGATCAGTTTTTTTGCGGATAGAATTCTACTCTGAAATTTCAATAGCTGTTTTCTACTTGATGGATTGAGTTGTTGAGTGACTCTAATTAGTTTTGATTCCTGAGGTCTCTTTTCTGTGAGTCATCTGTTACAATTCTAATTCATAATGAATTTTAGGTTTCGTTTGGTACCGAAGACGCTTAGAGCTGAGTGTAATGCAATCTAGTCACCAGCCACGCTGTAAAATATGGCCTATTTGAAGAGAAAGTTTCCGATTAAATGAGAGAAGAGTGCTAATTACTCATTGTTTTCTACTTGTTATAGGAATAGGTGGCAAATAAACTTTTCAACAATACGAGAGATTAATTGCTACAAATTGATGGAGTGGTAACATTGTAAGATGAATCGAATTGAAAGAGTGCATTCAATTTCATATGATTAGTCTTTGTTAGGAATTTCGAAATATCGGCAATGAATTGTCATTAAGCAGAGCTAGCTAAATCTGAGATTTGCGCTTTTGACTCATATTTCATAAAGAATAGTGGTTGGCATGCAATTTTCATGAAGACAATATTTTTGGCATAGAGAACATTGTGATATAAACTCGAAAGAGTTCATAAAATACGCAAATACCCTGGGAGTTCCTTAAAATAACATATCGTTATTCTCGTAATTTAACGATAGTAATGAGGTAAATTGCCTTTATAAAACATTATTCGTGAACATGAGAAATCAGCTCATCTTGTTTCAGTTCCTACACTTTATCAAGGAAGCAGACAATGATTTTTAAAAAATTGGGCAACGTTTCACCGATCAGGCAAAATTTTATCAGGTTAATACTACTAAGAATTTTATTCGGAAATAAACCCACAAGGAGTTTTAACAGGAGTTTTATTTGAGAATAAACCCACGTTTTAAATATAATCAGGTGCATTAAAAGTTGCTGCTGTAGAGTGAAAGACGGACTCGAGTTTCGAAGGTATCGATGATAATTCAAATACTATCAATGCTTAGATGGGATCACAGCAAGTTCAAGGAGTTATTTGATTCTTACAGTGTCTTTGATAAACCACAAAGACATCCATAATCAAGCACTAGAAAAAAGAAAGTAAAGAAGATCAGAGCATAAATAAGTTATGAAGTTGATCTGCAGTTGTTTTCGCTGCTTGTTAAACCCAAATCAAGGCTATGAATCGCTGAGTAGCATCTAATGCACTCAAACTATTTTAAGGAATCCAGTGCTCTATTAATTTTTGATTTCCCATTCTGATAAATTGCAAAAACCCTCATAAGATCTCAGCAGATTACGATAGAAGGAAACCCATTTAAGATCATACACTTTGACTCATTTTCTTTGCATTTTCTAGTGAATTTTCAGGTTGATTTTTCTATTAAACACTGTGACGTGTCATTCTTTTGAGGAGGGATTCCTGAGGGGCTGAGCTATGATTTCATATACGTCACAATGAGTTTTTTGTGAATTCCAGATTTTCTTTCAGTAATTGAGTAAATTTTATCGATTTCACCAATGACGTAATTCTTTACTTCGAGAGAGAGTGACTCTCTGAATAAAATTTAGTTTGAGTTGCAACGGGCAAAATGCGAAAATATCATCGTAATGCCCTCATTTTTCCGTCTAAACGATAAAAACCCTCCATTTTTTTAGTCTTCCAGAGCCAAACGCATCGATATTAGGGTTCAACGCATTTATTCTCAATGAAATAAGTGAAATGCACGAGAAATGTCATCTTCCTAAAAAAAGAAGGAGCTGTTTACTAGTTTATAGTTTTCCTGCATAAGTCTTAAAAAAGTTGCCGTAAAGCATATGTAGCAATAAAACCATCAAAACGAAACTGAACTAAAAAATGTTATCAAATTCGTTTTGCGATGCTCCTCCCAGCTTGAAAACAATTGAATACAAAGTACACACAAATTTGCAGGGAATCCCGAATGTTGATTACATTTACCTTTCATTTACTTTGCTGAATTCTGAAGATGTTGGTCTTTTTAAAATCAGACCTAGGATGTCTAACAAAAAAAGCATTAAGTGTTCGACTGATTAATCAGCTCATGGGCATTTTAATCATGAAGATTAAACCCACCTCAACACGTGAATATGTTATTTCGGGTCCTCTGTAGTCGCATAAACCCCAATAAGAAGATTACTTCTCATTCAAGCGAAGTGTGGAAAAAGAATAGCAATGACTTTACTTCAGATACGTAAATTAAGGGTTATTTGATACTAAAGGCAAAAACCCTATGAGAGAATTCGGAATTCAGCAGTGCGGGTAAATTGAGTCAAGAATCACAGTGTTGAAATTTAATCAGGAATCACAGAGATGAGAATATTTAAGGAATTTCAAGGGTTAATAATTATTAAAAAAAAAATCAAATTCAACTATCAAAACAAAACATTTAATACTTGAGGAAAATGGAAGTCGTTGATTCCTACAAACTACCAGAGAGAACCCCTGCTGATGGTGCAAGCATCCAACAAGAGGTAATTTGAGTCGTGTTTGCAGTCTCTGACATTCATCTTAGAATTCTATGGACTCAGTACACGCCACCCCAATACAAGAGCCTGTACAAGAGCCAGTAGTACAAGTGCAAGTACAAGAGCCTGTACACTTGCAAGAGACAGAGGTAAAATTTGAGCTTGTTTACAGTCTCTGATAGCCACATTAGCATATTGAACTAGTAGCAAACTCCGACTCTGGTGAACCCAAAAGTCCAAAGTCACCAAAAGGAGTCTTTTCAGCTAAGCATATTAAAAAAATTAACCTGTCATGGGAAAACCTCAGAATCGATGCAAAAACAAGAAAGAAACGGATCGTTAATGGAAAACAAAAGGCCTTCATGGAAACCAAAACTATCATCAACAATATCTCCGGCTCAGTCAGAAATGGCAGATTCACTGCTATTATGGGACCTTCAGGATCTGGAAAAACAACGCTCCTTAACTTTTTGTCTGCGAGAATCAGCGGCAAAAATCTCACCATTTCCGGAAAAATCAAGGCCAACGGACACCTTGTCGGCAACTTGGACAAAATTGCAGACACTCTAGCTTATGTCATGCAAGATGACATCCTCTTAGCCACCATTACTCCAAGAGAAGCGTTCATGTTCACGGCAAATTTACGTTTGAAAATTTCTCATGAAGAAAAGAAAAAAAAAGTAACCACCCATTTACCTTCCCTCTCTCAACATCTTTTGATATGATAGGTTGAAGCATTGCTCGCTGACCTCGGCCTGAAACACGTTGCCTCCACCAAAATCGGTAACAATCTTATCCGTGGTATTTCTGGTGGAGAGCGTAAAAGAACTTCAATTGGATTCGAGCTTATCACTGATCCTTCGATGATTTTCCTTGATGAGCCTACAACTGGGCTTGACTCTAAAACATCTGAAAATGTCATCAATCTCCTTGTGAATCTCGCTCAGAAAGGTGGAAGGACAGTCGTTAGCACAATTCATCAGCCATCTTCCGAGGTATTTTCACTCTTCGACGAACTGATCCTCGTCGTGAGAGGAAACATAATCTACCAAGGAAAGGCTGAGAATGCGGTTACGTATTTCTCGAGCATCGGGTTCCAGTGCCCGAAACTCACGAATCCTGCTGACTACTTTATGAAGATCATCAATGAGAGTGGTATCATGCTGGAAATGATGGAGAAGGACCAAGGCAGGGCAGCCTCTAAAGCTGCTTTGCAAATGAGCCAAGATGAAATCGAGTCAAGATTCCTCGAGCGACTAAACCACTTCAATGAATGCTATACTAAGTCCGGAATGGCTCAGAAAGCTCTTGAAGGGTTGGATGGTGACAAAGTTAGCACGAAAGATCACCCAAAAGTCAATTGGTTTTTGCAATTTTGGTACATTTTCGTCAGAAAGCTTCAAGATGAGATCAGAAATCCGATGGAAATGAAGGTCAAAATCGCCCAAAAACTCATATTTTCCGCTATCATCATGCTCGCATTCAATCGGGTAAACTCATTTTCATATTTTTTGGCTAATTTGTTGCGAAAAGCTTGGAAATGAGGGTGAGGCAGCCATCCAAAATAGAAACGGTGTGCTTTTCTTCTATGCTAGCATGGCTTTTATGGCTGGTGTGCAAGGCTCTATCGGAACATGTACCTTTACTGCCATTTAACAATAAACTAACTGAGTTCCTTATAGTCTCATCAGAAAGGCCTATTTTCCTTCGTGAAAGAGCCAGTAAAAACTATGATACCTCGGCTTATTACTGGGCAAGAGCTGCTGCTGAGATTCCGCTATTGGTGATACAGCCAGTTCTATTGGTTATGCCAAGCTACTATGTTATCGGATTACATAACCCTGCTTACAAATATTTCGTGATGAGTAAACTTACCTTCCTTAACCAAACCTAATTGTTGTACTTCAATAGCCGCAATTCAAATCTGTAGTACCTTTGCTGGCGCTGGATACGGACTCATCATTTCCACCTTTGTATCCTCAATGGAACTCGCGGTATCTATTGCTCCAATAATTTTGGTTCCAATGATGCTCTTCGCTGGATACTTTGTGAGTCAAGATAAAGTCCCTTACTTCTTCTACGAGTTTTTGTATATCTCTCCGATCAAGTACGCTTTCCAGGCCAGCGTTCAAATTGAATTCAGAAATCACGACATCTGTGGTCCTGGAAATGCTGGTTGCGATCCATTAGAGACCCTAGGAAACTATCAAGGAATTGGTCTATCAATCGGAATCATACTTATCCTTGCACTCGGTTTGAGAATTATTGCCTACTATGGGCTCGTTTTGGTCAGCACTCCTAAGAAGCCAAAGATGCTGGCATTAACTGATGCTACCTCAACGAACCCAGGATCTCCTCGCCCAGGATCTCCTCGCAGATCCCAGGTCGCATCGGCCGAATAAAACATCCTCTCAACACGAAGGATAGATGATTTAAATTCGGGTTTCTTTTATGAAAAAACTGCTGATTCGTAAAAAATATGTGCTTCTAGGTTTCTTGCTTTTGTGATTGATTGTGCATAGATACATAGGTGTCTTTGATTGACTATGAAAAATATATACTGGAGTTAAGTATTTTCTTACAGCAGCTTATAAAAAAACTTCTATTTCCATTCTAAATTTGTCTTTGCTCTATTGCATAACAATTTATTTCTCCTTTCTGAAAGTAATGATAAACATGGGTATTACCACAGGATAAATATACCGGTAGATAATAAATGCATCGATATAACTATCATATCAACATGGGAAAAGGTTATAAATAATGAAATTTTATTAGTTCAACGCTCTTTCACAATTGTTTTAGTCATTTCTTGGAAATGAGATTTGAGATTCACAGGAGGTAATTTAGGAACCAGCCTCTCTTCGTTTACACCTTCTGTGTAAACTGAAGAAAAAGTTTCGAGTTGTCGGGTGTGAAAGTTTGATTCTTTTTCTTCACGTGCCCTCTCCTCATCGTAGATGTGCTGGAAATTCACGTTTTGATAGCAAATTAAATCTCGAGGAGAATTCGTAAACCTCTCGAAGTCGCAATACTTCCTCGGAGTTTGAGGAATGAAGGAGTTAGTGTACCAACCTAGTGTCCGTAATTTCTGCGATAAGTTTTGATCTTCAAAATGTTCGTCGATGCCTTCAAAATTAGAGTCTGTATTCTCATAAGTGTCTGAAGAGGTTTCGGGTTCCTTATTAATTTTTACAACGGGCTTTGTCTCGAACTTTAATGGCCTCAGACCCGAAGTTAAATGGAAAGAGTTCATGAGCTGTGTTCGGTGAAATAACTCCCAATGGGACATAACTGGACGAACATCCGACTTCTTCGCCATCTCAGTCAAGAAATTCTCAAAAATCTCCAACTCATTGTCCATACTGTCGCCTTCATAGGAATTTGTGAGCAAGAAATTCTGGGGCTGGTTTTTCGCGTGGAATGGAGAGTTCTATTGACATTTGATATATTCACTGTAATAAAAGGATGTATTACATCAATAAAAACAACGTTGCTCATAGGAATTCCCAAAACATCGAGCTTCTTCTCGATTTTATTGTCTGAGGTCAGAAAACAGTGTTCTCGTGAAAGAACCAGCTTGAAAAATTTCCTTATGTTTAACTCCCTTAAGACCAGCTCGGCATACTAAACGAGTTAGATACATGAAATGAAACTCGAAATACCTCCTTAACTCCAGTCGTGTATAGTACCAGGTTGTACATTTCGGACATCCGTTGAAGGAATTCTTGAAGGCCTGGCCTCGGACTGATGTATATCTCCCAAGATTGCTCATTGATAGTGGCCTAAGAGCACATTCAGCTTTAAAAAGAAATGAAAACTACCTTTGCAACGATGGAGGCGTTAATGAAAGGGCTCGTTTCGCAGTGCACGAGTGTTTCATCCAGATCCAACACTAAAGTCTGGGATAAATTAGATCACACGAACAATATTTAACTTTCTTACTGGATTTATGCGGGATAATGGGCTCATGACCTGGAAACTCCTTGGAAAATAGATTAACATTAATGCGAGGGAATATCGACTTTACTCAGAACAGGTCTCGTGGTATGGATAGGAAGAAGTGATTTCTTGTTTTTGCATTTTCGGTGATTATAATTTGTTCATTAAAGAATTATAGGGCTAATTAGTTCTCATGGACAATATGGTTAATTCTTTCAGAAGTTGATCAGTTGAAACAGAATTACTGAAAATAAATTTTGTGGATGTAAAATAACTTTGCATTTTTATTTCAATTAAAGCGGATCTTTTAAGATGGATGAATCAAGTGAAATAAAAAAAAAGTCTGAAACACCCGCTCCGTTTTGCTTAAAATAATTTAAGGCTATGAGAAAATACATTGAGATTGAAGTCAATCATACGAATCACCCTCAACTGCATTAAGCTTTAGGCAATAGTTGTACTGCCTGTTAAATTCATTGAACGATGGAATAAACGGTGAATTCTTTGAGTTTTTATTTCTGAGCATGTCTTGGGTGAAAAGAGGAGTTTAGTAACTTGCTGAAACATTTCATGGATAAATCGCCTCGGTTGGCTTTTCATCATTGAGATAAGTCACGTGTCCAAATTCCCAGACTTCATTTTATAAGGGGTGCGAACAATATTGGTTCTCTCTATTAAATGAAAATTATGAATTCTTGTATTGTTCCGAGGATACAATGAACCACGATTACAAGCAGGGATTGTTTGCTTGGGTGTTATCAAATATTAAATAAAGAATAATTTCTCTCTTTCTTTCTTTTGTAATTGAAAGGCCTTTCGGGAGAGTTGCTCACGAAACAATTTGATAAATGCCATATTTCCTCAACTATCAAATTAACCCTGAAAAGGAATCTCTTAGCATGGCTGAAATTAGCCATCGTCGGTAATTGTTTTTCAATATCTGCAAGGAGAATGGTTAGCTTTAGATGAAGAAGCAAAAAAGAGGACCAATGCTATCGTCGCTTATTTATATGTGAGACGAGATTGGATGAAGAGTTAGTATGGCGTGGATAGCGAAAATGAAATTAATTGGCCTAAAATACTCTTAAAAATTTAATCAAACTAAAAAAGTGAATCGAGTTTAAGATGAGGCCGAAGTAATAGCAAATTTTCAGACAAATATTTTATTAATTTTACACTTTCAGGTTCAAATCCAATTTATTTTTGAATGTACCTCTCGTAGAGCTTTATATAGCAACTCGACAAATTTGGTAATTTTGCGATATCTAAATGTTCAAAGAAGTATGTTCTTGTTTTTTTTGTGGTTTCCCAACATGACTCGTCGGTCTCGCATCAAATTGGAGAGGGATTTTTTCAAATGTCAATAAATAAAGAGCACAAACAAAACCAAAGTTAAACCAATCGCGTCTTCGACTCAGTCAATAACAGACACATTTCTTTTTTTTTTTGAGAGGTCTTCGTAAGGATGACCACGAAAGTGCCCCAATTCGAAGTCACTTTGCCGTTGAGAAATAATTTCTGGAACATTGCCATCCCTTGCTAAAACAAAAGATTCTGCAGATTCAGTTTGTGATCAGTCTAACATCCTCATCTCTCTTCATTAACGATATTAATGTACCATCCCTAGTTTGATATCTTCTTCTCTCATGGAATCTGTTTCAAATAAAAAATTGACTAGTTCATAGGAATCAAAAAATCCTAATTTCTATATCTGGTTGAGTAAGGCTCCCTATTTCTTCTCAATAATCATTGAAAGAAGATTGCTTTCGCTTGGCTTTCTGTATGCCTATAAGTATTCATCTTTGAGCACTCCATAACTGCTTTAGTTCTTTAAGCTTTTCGAAAAATGTGCCTTCATTGCCATATTTCAAAACACGCTTCTTGTCTGAAAATTCAGAGAAAGAAAGGTTTTACACTCATCTTCATTCTAACCTTAAATAACTGAAATGTGCTGCATTGAAATTTAAGACAATTAAGAACCAATACCCCACGCTTCTTGCAACAAGTGAGGACCAATCATAGATGTGGAAGGGTATTATCACCGCTAATACGAGCGTGAAAATTGCAGGAATTCTTGATATGTGCACTGATTCTTATTCATGTTAAATTTAACTTAGTGAGTAAGAACGATTTCAAACTTGTTGGTTGATGATAAAAGTCATTAGGCAGTAACTGTGAATGACAGCGATCAGTAACTTCAACTTCGAAATTTTTTACATAAGATCTCGTGGCTAGATGCATGTGCATTTATGAGAACAGCTCTGCGAGTCAACTCAAAGGGAATCTTTGTTATGGATTGCTTTTGTTGCAATGGCAGGACCTTCTGACAAAAAAGTAATTGTAGCCATACACTGAAAAATCGCCTGATAATCTTAAAGTTTGACTCTTTCATTAGAATCAGTAAATACTCTTCCTATTTTCGGAACTTGAAACGAAGAGTTGCTGGATGGGTTTGATTCCTTTGGCTATATATACATGGTATTATAATCAATTCTTCAACAAAAGTTGAAATATCAAGATGAAAGGAAAAATTTTGATTTTGCTAGTTATATCAGCATTGGTGACTATCATGACATCTGCGAGACCAACGCCAACTGTGAGGCCACGAGGAAGCGGGTAAGACCTTCCCAGGAATGGCAGTAACTGGAAGAAGTTTTTGCTCCACCACTATTGATTCTTTCTAAGCTACCATTGCATTCATATTCGTATTCATAATTTCTGGATGTTTGATGGTGAGATTTTTATATTTGACTCATTAATGGCTAAGTACCTTTTGCCATCTATGAATAAAGTGACAAAATAAAACCTATTTTCAGTTTCTAGGGAGACTGTAGGATTCTGAGTAAATTTCATTTGAAAATCGGGATATTTCTTTATTAGATGTTGCACATCTAAAGTTTGCAAACCAAGCTTATTGGGATTGCCCTTGCCTTTTAATGAGTCTCAGCCAATAATAATATAATGGAAATCCATTTTTTGGGTTCCAAAATCTCCTTCTTCAAAACAAGAAAACTTGTATATACCAAGTTATCCAAGGTAATCACAATAATCTTATTTAAAAGAGATTCTGAGAAGAAATAGCTCAAATCCTAAAATAAATTACCACTCCACGACGACTTATGTTAGACTCTTATTTCTTTCAAATCAATAAGCACAAACCATCTGTTATTCTCACTTTCTCAAATTATTGAGAGCCTGGCATTTTACGACTTGCTTGAAGTTCCAAAAAGTATTAAAATACGTAAAACCTTTATTGAACAATGTTTATGGAAGGTGCTCGTGGATACGCAACTATTTTAAATATAAAACAATAAATTACCTTATGAATTTATTTGATATGAACTATCTGCAGAGTCTGGCTTTGAGAAAAAAACCGTTGCTTCTCATCAAGCTCATTTGTCTATACCAGAATATTTTTGATTTTGTATTGAAAAACCAATTTCAAATTCTTCACTTCAGGCAAAATTGGAACAAGTCGCTCCTCGTTCAAGCCTTCTGTGACGACCGAAGAAAAAGTATCCTGCTGCCGATTTTGAACAATCAAATTCTTCTCTCTTTGCATTGGCACAGCTTCATTTGAAGAGTTTGATAGCCGGAAATTTTGCTCAATAATTTCCTCTTGGTTGAAAATTTTACATTTCAGAAAATCGCAAAACTTTTTTGGTGTTTTAGCAGGAACAATCCCTTGGTACCAGTGGAGTTTCCGTAACTTTTTCGACAAGTTTTGTCCTTCAAAATTTTCATCAATATCTTCAAAATTCGAGTCTGTAGGTTGATAACTAGAAGAAGAGTTTTCAACGTTGTCTCTGTTTCTCCCGGTTAGTTCTGGCTCTACTTCTAATTGCTGAAGATTCTCGAAATTACCCAATGATTTCAAGAGCTGTAATTTTTGAAAACACTCAAAATTGTAGGCGACTGGGCGAACATCAATTTTTTTCGCCATTTTCGTCAAGAACTCACCAATGCAAACTAGCTCTCTGTCCGTAATATCGCCTTGAAAAGATTTTACAATTAAGATATTAAAGGGTTGATTTTTAGCATGGAGTGGGCAGTCCTATTTGCAATTTAATAATTTGCCAGAACTCAAGCGTTACATCAAGAAAAATAACTCTACTCAGAGGGATTCCTATTATCTCGAGGTTCTTCTCATACTTCCCTTCAGCGTTAATGATGCAGTGTTCTCTGGAGAACACCGAATTAAAATAATGCCGGATTTCAAGAGACTCGAGAACTGACTCGGCATACTTTTGATATTAATGAACACCTGTTATTTTAATCGAGTTTACTTCCTGTAATCCGGTCGTAAACAACACCAAATCGTATAGTGCAGACATTTTTCTGAGGAATTCTTGGAGCCCAGGTCTTGGAGTGAGATAAACGGTTCGTACTTGTCCATTTATCGTGATCTAAGGTGTCATCTTATTTTCGTAAAAAATTGTAAATTGCCTGCCTTTGTTGCGGGTGAGGTGGTCGTGGGCGGTTTGAGTTGGCAATAGACGAGAGTTTCATCCAGATCAAGCACTAACGTCTTGAAAAAGTGAGGGTAAAATGAGTGAAAAGCTGTGATAATTTACCGGATTTACGCTTTCCGCTATTTCCCTCTGAGAACTACCCGAAAAGATCACTAAGGGTTACTGCAGCAGGATGAAATTACATACTTTGCCCGATTGACGTGCTTTTCATGAGAAACAGCCAATCGCTGTTTTTCCATATCAGAGAATTTCAGTTGATTATCTGAGTTCGTGATTATTGTTCTTTCAAATTTTTTCACTATATAATTCGGTATACAAACTTAGATTATTTGATACCACAAACATTGATTATTTAAGCGCTATTAAATTCTATTGGCACTTTATAGTGAGAGGCGCAAGATTAATTTATTTCATCAGAGCATTCCAAAATAGCAAAATAATCAAAGCTAAAGCGCTTCGATTCTAATTAATCTAATAAATTTTAAATCGAACCTTAATCTATTTCTGAAGGACCCGTTCAAAATTTTGAGTACCGCTGTTAGAAATACTGAATTGTCCTTGGAGATAAGGCTAAACCTAGAAGAGAGTCAATTATTTTGGGTTGTATTTGACTATGTAGCTAACTGAAGTGAAGTGATTTCTGAGCATATTGGCACCATTTTTGCGTTTTGCTTTTTTTTTCATTCTTGGAAGGATATATCTTAACACCACCCTAGCACTTTTCACGATCACGTTATAGGTCAACCTCATTAACGATTCAAGTAAAAAAAAAAGGGTTGGCTTCTTCAATAGCGGCCTCATAACAGTTCGCTTTTTGCTGGGCTTTATTGTCTGATTTCTTGAGTTATTTTGAGGGTATCCTGTCCTTAGTTCAAATTCGCAAGCACTTTGTATGGCCAGCAATGTCAATGAAGAAACGAATGATATATTCCTTTTTTTGGTGATTTTTCATTTTTTAAATGATTATATGTTGAAAGCTGCATTAAATAAGATACAATTGAATGTAATACAGAAGATCTGGGTGAACTTACTACAAACAATAGGCGTGACACCATTAAATAAGCTAATTCCTTTTCACGATGTTATTGATTTTGTCTTGAAAAATACATTTTAGATTCACTACAGGCAGCTTTGGAACCAGTCTCTCCTCATTCAAGCCTTCTGTAATAACTGAGGATACCGTATCAAGCAGCCGGTTTTGAAAGTCTGAACTTTTCTCTTGTTGAAAGCCCGAACTTTTCTCTTGTTGAAAGAAGTTTTTATTATAAGCTTGCTGAAATTTCACAGTTTCGTAGCAAACTATTTCGTGATTTGGGCTCGCAGACCTCAACAAATCGCAATATTTTCTTGACGTTTGAGATAAGCTAGCTCCTTGAGACCAGCTAAGCTTTTGCAGTTTTTTCGATAAGTTTTGATCTTCAAAATTCTCGTCAATTCCTTCGAAATTCGATTCTGTCATTTGATAATTCGAAGAGGAACTTTCAAAATTCTCTCTGCTTTTATCAACGACAGTTGACTCCGGTTCCAGCTGTGTCGAATTCGAGACGAAGTCGGGAGATTTCGGAAGATGATTTCTTTTAAAACTCTCAAAATTGAAGCCGACCGGACGCACATCCATTTTCTTAGCCATTCGCTTTAAGAACTTGGCAAGAAAAGTTAGCTCTTTATCCATTATGTCGCCTTCGAAACGTTTTATTAGAAGGAAATTAAGAGGCTGATTCTTCCCATGGAACGCCCAGTCCTATTCATAAACGATTTACTGAATGTAAATGGAGGAAGAATTACATCAATAAAGATCACTCTACTCATAGGGATTCCAAGGATACTGAGGTTTTTCACATATTTTCCTTCAGGAGTAACACTACAGTTTTCTCGTGAGAGAATTTTATTGAAAAACCTTCGAATTTGTAGAGCTTCCAGTACTGTTTCGGCATACTATGAGATTGAATAAGATTCGTTTGTTTCATTTACACAATATATTAATGAAGATTACCTCCTTTATTCCAGTTGTAAACAGCACCAGATTGTACAATGTTGACATTTTTCTAAGGAAATCTTGGAGGCCTGGTCTTTGAGCGATGTAAATCGTCCTTTCCTGTCCATCCATAATGATCTAAGAACCAGTTTTTTGAGTTAATGAATCATGGAGTATTATTCACCTTTGTCGTTATTGAGAAGCCGGAAAGTGGCTTAATCTTGCAATGGACGAGAGTTTCATCCAAATCCAGCACTAAAGCCTTCAATGAAGAGAGATTAAGCAAAGAAAACTGAAATATTTTTACTGGACACGGGCTGGTCATTGCCTCTGGATCATTACAGGGGAGACTGTCAGAACATTGATAAGCATCGAAGCGAATAAAAAGGTGGAATTACTTAGATTGTTGGGTATCTTTTATATGGTAGAAGGCCATTGTTGCTTGATAACTCTGATTGGAACTTCAGTAAACGAGTTAAATTTATTATGTGAAGTTTCTCTAAGTTAAAGTTCTTAAATCAACATTCATTTGGAACTCAACAATAAAAGTTATGTAAGATAATTAGATTTCGAAATCAGAGTTTTTTCAATTTTAAAAAGTCGAAAACTCTGGCTTTTATCTGGAACTATAAAAAATTAAACAAATAATTCAAACGCACATCCTTCACGTTGGTGCTATTTATATCTACAAATGAGAGAGAGAAAGCTTAAGCTTGAAATCGATCTTGCAATAGGGTACCCTGAAATTAAATCTTAGTTTTCTGAATGTGTAAGAGCTCTTCTACAATAAATTCCTCCAACCTAAATCATTGGTGATACAAAAAGCGTTTCGCTCTATCAACAGCAAATAACTTCTTTGAGCAAAAAACGAGAAGCTGTCATTGTAGGCAATTGCAGTTATATAATGCGCTCTATTCCGTAAATTTCCTATTATAGCTTCTCTTTTTTTTCAGTTCAGTATCAGCAATTTTAATTTAATTTGACCAAGAGAAAAAAGCTTTTGCAAAATTCTTTATTCTCATTTTCAGGTTCTGCAGGACCAACTTCTTCAGTATCACATACAGAGAAAATATCATTGGGATCGATATCTGGAAAAGATTCTCTTATCCTCAACATCACAATAATAAAAAGCTGGTTGCCGACTGATGCACTACCAATGGGCACCACCCTCTTAATTGCTTCAGTTTTGCTTCTTTTCTTTTTTTTAAAGAAAGGTGAACTTTAGCTCTGCTATGTTAAAGTAGAGGCACCGCCAAAACATCTAAAATAGATATGTAGTTTGCTTTTGGCTAAAGTATCCAAAACAGCGTTTACCGATGTTATTTTCTAACTTTTTTGGAGTTGTGTTGCAAACAACCCTTCAACTGTGATTTCAAAAGTTGCCTGTCTAAGATAGGTCTTTAATTGATCACGTCAGCGTTAAATGGTAATGAAAACTAACTACAATGTGGCAAATTCGTTCAGTTTATGTACAATCAAAAGTCGAGAACGCATTCTATTGAAAGAGCACTACTTTCCTTCCCCTTACAAATCCAGTATCCTCATTGTCTGAAAGAGCGAAGACACATATATCTGCTCCTTATCTTAGCAATAGGTTATTTCAGAGTTGGAAAACATTTATTCTTGGTATAATTCTTTATTAGATAGACAATTGTTTCAATGAAATACTTCTCAAAATTTTAGAAATGAAAAATAAATACTAACTGAAGGTATACTCAAAGTACTTGAAATAGATCACGAATTGAGTAGATTCGAATCAAAGAAGGTGTGTTCATCTTGCCTATTTAAATATTACAAGCTCTCAATTGACAATGAGATCTCAAAAGAGAATCAGAGTCCAGCAGTAGTCTATAAAATGCTGACTATATTATAATCAAACCAATATTAAATCGGAATTAACCTTCGAATCATGACAACGGCACTCCCGATGCTTCCGACTAATCTGCTCAACACTAAATTTTAGAGTGGAAAGCATCAAGCATTTTAAGAAAAGATTTATTCAACAGACAACTCATGAGAGTGTGTGCTTTGGACGAAAATTCGTAAGAAAACCAAAACAACGATTAATAAAGTCAAATCTTGTTGCTTGACGCTAGATTCTAGCTTTTAACAACAGAAAGAAAGAGCAATATAGATATTATTATGAATGCATATAGAGAATTAAAGATATTGATTACCAAAAAAAAGAAAATGAAACTTTTCAAAAAAATTGGATATATTAGAACCTATCGACTAACCGTCCCTTTAAAAAAATTAATCATTTAGCGTACTCAACTCTTTTTGTAAGGTTTTTCACCTTGTCTTGAAAATTAAACTTAAGATTCACGTCAGGAAATTTTGGAATGAGTCTCTCATCATTCACACCTTCCGTGATAACCGAAGTGAAAGTGTCTAACTGTCGATTTTGAGCATTCTCACCTAAATTTTGGATCGTTAAGTTTGTAGTAGCAATCTCCTGAAATTTCACATGTCGGACTGAGTCTAGGCTCGAATTTGTGAATTTCAGAAGATCAGTGCTCCTTGATGTTTTAACAAAGAGCCCATTTTGAGACCAATTGAGTTCTTGTAATTTCTTCGACAAAGTTTGATCTTCAAAATTCTCATCAATGTCTTCGAAATTAGAGTCCGTGCTCAGATATTTAGTTGAATCATCTTCAGGGTCTTCAATGTCTTTGTCAACCAATTGTGAATCCGATTCCAGTTGTTGAGGATATTCGGACGTCCAGGAAGGAGGCAGACACCTCGTTCTGCGGAAAAATTCGAGATGATACATGACTGGACGAACATCCCGTTTCTTTGCCATTACTGTTAAAAATTCAGCAAGCAAGGTTAACTCTCTGTCCAATATATCACCTTCGAAGGATTTTATTAATAGGATATTATTGGGTTGGTATTTCGTATGAAAAGGGGAGTTCTATTATCAATTTAGCAAATCAAACATGATGACTGTTGGCTTACGTCAATAAATATAACCCTATTCATAGGGAGGCCAAGTATGTCGAGTTTCTTCTCACATCTTCCTTCGGAATCGAAGATACAGTGCTCTCGTGAGAGAATCAATTTGAAAAAATGACGGATCTCAACAGCATCAAGCACCGATTCTGCATACTTTAAACATGAAATACTTATTAGAGCATTGCTATTTGTTTGAGATTACCTCCTTTACTCCAGAAGTAAATAACACTAAATTGTATAGTTCAGACATCGTGGCGAGAAATTCCTGGAGGCCAGGTCTTGGAGTGATATAAATCGGCATAAATTGCCTGACTTGTCCATTGAGAATTATCTTTAATGCCAAATTATTTCAATAAGCCATGAATTGTCTGTGAGTTACCTTTGTAGCGGTTGTAGAATCAATGTCTGATGTCGGACGACAGGAAACGAGGGTTTCGTCTAGGTCTAGCACTAGGGTCTTTTTGAAGGATGATTACAACTTAAGTAAATGGGGATAGTTACCGGAGCCGTGACGGGAGCCGAAAACTTTCTCTGCAAACTGTACGAAAATAATTACATGAGATAGCGAGTACAAAGGCTATTTACCTTGATAGCAAACAATGTTTCTTATTAGGATAAACCATTTGTGCTTTCGTTCTTATGAGAACTCTTTGTTCGTGTAATAATTTCTTCTGTTAAATGTCTGATTATATAATTTCAAACAATAAATGACAGTATTTTCAGTTCCGAACATGTAAATATTCGCCAAAAAATTTACTGAAAAATTTACATTCCTTAAAACCCTTGAAAAACCAATCTCTGGTCGGACTGAATGAATAATTAAAAATTTATTTCGCATTGAACCCTCACAAAGAAACTCAACGAATATTATCAGAGGCGTAAGAAAAAAATTAGAGTTTTTGGGAAATAAAATCTGCGGAAACAACCAATCATTTCTAATGATTTATCAAAATTATTAAATGAAAAAGCATTCTAACTCAAGTAGGTACTAAGACATTTTGTTTGAAAAAGTAGTTGCAATCTCTCCTCTCGAAGGAGCGAGTTTGCATTTGTCTAAATCTGAACAAGGGATAGTTTCATTAAATCAATCCGAACCTGGGAAAGATCGTTTGATTTGATAACAGAAAAAATCTTTCAAAGAGTCAACCTACATGAATTACGCATCAAGTGAGGCCTTGTTTAGCTACAATGTGTGTAAAATTCGCATGCTCCAATAAATTTGACGATATAGAAGCTGGATTTAGATGGATGATCCCCTTCGAAGCTTCTCTGAAGGAAAAAAGTAGTAATCATATTTCAAATGAGAATCCGAGAATCGCTTTTGTTTTTGGGACTACTGTCGACATTTCGTTGTTTTCAAGCAGCATTATCTCCCGCTGATTTCGTTTTTAGTTTCAATATCACCTATTGTGTGAAATAATAAAACCGATTCATTTGTAGTTTTCGCGTTTCGGGGCATCGGTGTTGAGGATTTATCCACTTCAATGAACTAACGTGATCTGTAAGACTAATCTATCCATTGATCATTTAATTATCAAAAGATGCATGAAAATCTTTTTCCTATTTGTGACTAGTCCCTACATCATCGATTCCAGCCTTTGTGTGCAAAGCAGAAAAAAACAACACCCGCAATCATAAACTATGGCAGTATGGCAGAGCTTTCAAAGCTATCTATCCAATCCACTGGCAATTTTTCTCTTTCTCTCTAGTTCGATTGATGCATTGTTGCATCTGCTTTGACTCAATAATAACATTTATAGACCTCGTTTGAATGGTTTCTCCCGTTTATTACTCATTTTGTTTACGATATCTGCATCATCTACAATTACATCGATATAACCAAAGGTTTTTACAATTTATTTCAAACAGTCGATATATTTAAAATATTTAAAAGACATTTTCAAACTATCTTGGCGGGGGCTTTGCATAAGGAAAAGCTCTAACCGCCTTTGAAATGCACTTCTTTGATCCCCTTCTAATATCCCATCAATGCTCTCATAAACTCTTGGCAGGTGATGTATCCGTCTCCATCACCATCAACTTCTCTCACCATCTCATCGATTTCGTCATCTGATATTTCCTGCCCAAGGACTTCCATCGATTTTTTAAGGTCATCAGCAGAGATCAAACTATCACCATCCTTGTCGAAAAAACTAAAGTATGCCATAAAATCTGCAGCTGAGGCTTTGGGCTGGAATTCGTAGCTTTTCGACATAAACAATAAGAAATCCGAAAAATTAAGCTTTCCATCAGCATCGATGTCGAATTTATTGATCATTTTCTGGACGTCCAGTTCGTCAAAATTGTTGCCAAATGAGTTCAAAACAGCCATTAATTCGTAATTGCTGATCACTCCATCATTATCTCTATCGTAAAAGCGAAAAACTTCCTTGTATTCAGCAATTTGTTCTTGTGTGTACTGAGCAGACATTTGGTACTTTCTAAGTGAAGTTCTTTTTTTTCTTTGGATGTTTAATTTATAAAATGCGTGCTTGGATGCCAATTTATATTCGGATTTAAAAAAAAAAATTACCTTGTTGAAATTCATTTTTTCGTTTTTTTTGTTTTGTTTTTTTTTTAAATCGAAGTTTCAGAAGCGGATTCTGATGTGTTTTCAAATATAAGTATAACTCTCTGAAACAAAATGATCCTCACTAGGGTCGAAATGCTCTTGGTACAAAATAGCTTCGCCTATGCGTGTTGAAATTCTTTGCCTTCCTTCTGGTTGTCTCTCCATACAAGACATAAGATAGGCCGCTGCTGCTGCGAAAAATAAGAGGAAAAGTTATAAACCCAAAAAAGAAAAGGTGAAATCCTGCTAACAAATTTCATTAATACTTCCTTTATCACCTGTGAAACTGATGTCATTTTAAACATTTGCTGTATTTAAATCATAATTCAAAATTTGAGAACTTCTTTTGTAAGTTTTATAGTGCTTACTGCTCAATGTGTTTACAATATTAATTCAATAGAATATACTGGTCTATACTTGAATTTTGTAAACCCTATATTGAAACATATATATAACATAACATTCAATGCTTGAATAGATGAACTTCCTATGCAGCCACGAGAGTTTTAGAACTAAGTAACAATCCCCATGAATCGCATTCTCTAATTCTTTAATGTCCCATTAACGCTCTCATAAACTCTTGGCAGGTGATGTATCCGTCTCCATCACCATCAGCCTCTCTCACCATCTCATCGATTTCTTCATCTGATAATTCTTGGCCAAGGATATCCATTGACCTCTTAAGATCTTCAGCAGATATCAAACTGTCGCCATCTTTGTCGAAAAATTTGAAATATGTCATAAATTCAGCACTGGCATGAGTGGAAGAGAGATCGACGCTTCTCGACATTAACAGCAAGAAATCTGAAAAATTTATCTTTCCGTCAGCATCAATATCGAACTTATCGATCATTCGCTGCACGTCCAACTCATCGAAATCGTGACCAAACGAATTCAACACAGCCATTAATTCATGATTGCTGATTATTCCATCATTATCCTTATCGAAGAACTGGAAAACCTCCTTGAATTCAGCGACTTGATCTTCTGCGAGGTGAGGTGCCATCTCAGTATTTATTTTGTGCCAGCTTTTTTTTTTTTACTTTATAAATCCAGAGCAAATACCAAATATATACTCAAGTTTAAAAAAAAAAATTGTTCAATACGCCCTACCGTTTTCAAATTGACTTGTGTTTTTTTTATTCGTTGTAAATTTCGAACTTAGCGCATTACAATAAAAACTCATGAAGACGGAGGTGGTTTCCCGTGATTCAAATGAGGAATAAACTACTCTATTCTCTTAACCTCGAGCAAGGTGTTCCAATTTGGAATGAATAGAAGCTCAGAACCCACGTATGTAATGTTTTCTGACCAGCTTTTTAAATATTTTATTTGAAGTATTTCCGATAGCTTAAAACGTGTTTAAAATTCCAGCGTTTGATAGCATCTAAACGCTCAAACGTGTTTTCAGATAGACCATATAGCAGTGCTACTGGCACTAATCTCAATGAACAGAAATTATAATCTCAAAACAATAGTTTACAAAACTTCTTGAACCTATATCGACTTGAAACAAAAGAAATACATGATACAAAAAAACAGAATCACTGTCCGCAATGAAATCTACTAGGGAAACCAGCGAATTTCCACAATCTAACCGAATGGAATGTTGATTAAATTATTTGCACAGAGAAGATGCATTTTTGTTTTTGTTTTGAAAAAAAATAATAAAATAAAGCAGACTTACCCTGATAAATTTCCGTTTAAGATCGGCTTTTTTAGTGCAACAACAATAATAATGGTAGATTCTGAGGATAAGTTTATACAAAACTGTTTGAACTAAAATTGCTTACACGATAGAAAAGTAATTTAGCTATTCATGTTACTCACAACAACGAAGCTTCTAATTATCCACTCTCCCTATTACTCTATTCCGTTTTGCTTTCCTCGATAATCATCTTTTCGTCATTTTTTCCTGATTGATTCTGGATGTCTTCTTTCACAACTCTAGATATAGCAAAGCATTACAATGGGCTTTTGAGTAGAGAACTGATACGCTTTCTCAGAAACAGTTGAAGGTTTTTCTCGTCTGTTACCTTTTTTCTTCTTATCAGCAGTAGGTTTCTCCTGAGAGCTATTTTCCATTGAGATTCCCTTGACAAATTTTCAAGCTTCATGTCACCAAGCTCATATTACCTCAGCTTCGAATCTCTGCTTAAATTCAAAATACAGCTTCACAAGCGTATAAGCATCCAATCCAGCATAATGCATCTGGGCGAGCCTCAGAGGTCTCATCTTCCAATTAGAAGTTTGTTCATATTTTGATAAAGGAATCTCTATTTTTTGTTAAAAAACCAATGAGTAAAGTGTTTTATTTGATATGTCTCACTCCAAGCAGTTAAGATTATCTCTGCCAAGCCCGATTTTTTGGCTTCTGGATACAATTTCTTGAACGCTGCTTGGATATCAAATGCGTTTTCAATTTTCTATTATAGTCAAAAATGCATGAATCAGATTCAGCACACTTTCTGCAAGAATTACCAGGCCGTTGCTATCAGCAAAATTGAAGGCACGTCTTAGTTCAGCCAGATCAGAGCTAATCGTATGCGCTATCTATAAAAAGGGTAATAATCACAATCCACAGCAAATATTGGCTTTACTATCATGATAGTGGGGTCAGAGAAGAGATCATAAATTAATTTGGTGAACGTTGGACTCTTCGACAATGCGATACAGTCAAACAGAAAGACTTTCTCAGTAGTGGCAAGCTGAATCAAACAGAGCGTTGATTCCCCAAATTTCGTAAACGCGCCGCTAAATTCCGAATCAAATCCAATTATTTTCGTGCCCCTAAGCGCACTCTCAGCGTCAGTGTATTTCTTAGAGGTATCATCATCGATGAATATGACATCTTGATCGAATTCCATCTTGAATTTGTTGAAATTCACCGAGGTTCCTCTAGGCGAGTAACCTAATACTTCTTCTGTAGGCATGAATTTATCCGAAGTAAATAATGGGTTTTCTATATATTTGAATGATCTAATGCTCGGGTTTCCTTCGAAAAATGTGGATAAATTCCTGCGAACTGGCGCTGGGAAGAAGTTTTCTGCTAGAAGCTTGTGTCTCTCCGTGATCGATAACGCGATGTCTATCTCGTTTTTGTTGAAAAGGTCAGTGACGTAATTGCTGAGGATCTTTTTGTGAAGCCAGAATTTCTCTTCGATTTGCATCCATTCTTGCTCGTGGGCCCAATGACGCATGCAATTTTTTTCAAGAACATCGATAACCTCTGGATAATCCTCTGGATCAAGCTTAAATCTCTGGATGATATTTGCCGCTTTAGTTGCATCTCTTCTATCCATTAACGCTCTGACCAGTGACTATTAAATATGAATTTTTCGATGCTGCAAGAGATTTTTTACCTTTTGTAGCTCGATATGATCTGTGACTAATGCTGTGGCTTCTGCGAGCTTGTCCTCGTTGAGAAGCGTCGTCATGAGAGGAGGAAGATTAAAGAATTCGTAGAGCTTAATATCTTTGATGATTCTTGTTGCTTCAGCGTATCTCTGCTCAGCCAGCATGTCTTTAACAATATCGGCGAGTCTAAAACGTAATGTTATTTGTATGATTAAGGAGAGGGATGTAACTCTTTCTTGTCGATTTTGTCTCCGATTTTAAAAATCTTGAAGAATATCTCGAGATTTTTGTTGTTAACTTCTTTCCAGTGTAGCGCTGCGATCTCCAAAGCGTCTACAGGAACCTCTTTTCCATACTAAGAGAGGTGAGATAGGAAGAAAAAAACCGAATTTTAGGTACCAAAAACGAACTGAGACCTAAGTAAAGTGCTTTAAGACAGTTTGGATGAGCCCTAAGGGTCTGAAATTTTTGATCAAGGGAAAGCACTCTGTTAAGGATCATTTGAACATAGGAGTTGGGGTAAGTGATTTGTATCTTTGTCATTGATTTGGCGAAATTATCTTTCATGTTCTGTCAAAATTAGATAGGGGTTATGGACTGTTTGAAGGAGATCATACATTCATTGGAGGGTTATCTTTGATCATGTACTCCAACAATACATCCAGGGCTTTGCTGAGCTCGGTTGCTTGGGAATCATCAATGAGAACTGATTTTTTGGTCAAATATTGGTGATAGAATGGAATATTTACATAGGTCATCGAAGAATTTCAATCTATTATCGATCATCGTTGGTCCTTCGGATATAACATCCATTGAGATTTTACCGGTGTCACCTTCCACTTCCATGACGATTCAATAGATAATAAAGTGAGCAGAATTTATATGTTGAGTTAAAATTCAAGTTGTCAATATTTGAGGCCCTCCAATCAGAATCAAGGATAATTGCGAATTATGTGACATCTTCTGAAAACACGTGGAATTCAGTGTCTCATTTTTTCGAAGGATATCTCCCTTTTTATAGAGGTGATTATGATCAGCTTTGACTGATGATTATAAATGTTGCAGATATCTACGAAGCTGATATCAATTCAAGAGAGCGGATGGCGATGATGATGTGGCAGCTGCACCACTATCTAATTTCAGAGGCTTGCAAGTACTCTTGTCTGAAAATTCAGACAAAAGTTACCGTAATACACTCGTCCTCATTTTAACCTTAAATAACTGAAATGTGCTGCATTGAAATTTAAGGCCATCAAGAACCGATACCCTACTCTTTTCGCAACAAGTCAAAACCAATATTAGATGTGGAAGGGTATTATCACCGCTAATAAGAGCGTGAAAATTACTTCAGTAGTGATGTCATAAATTCGGAATTCTTGATATGTGCACTGATTCTTATTCATGTTAAATTTAACTTAGTGAGTAAGAACGATTTCAAACTTGTTGGTTGATGATAAAAGTCATTAGGCAGTAACTGTGAATGACAGCGATCAGTAACTTCAACTTCGAAATTTTTTACATAAGATCTCGTGGCTAGATGCATGTGCATTTATGAGAACAGCTCTGCGAGTCAACTCAAAGGGAATCTTTGTTATGGATTGCTTTTGTTGCAATGGCAGGACCTTCTGACAAAAAAGTAATTGTAGCCATACACTGAAAAATCGCCTGATAATCTTAAAGTTTGACTCTTTCATTAGAATCAGTAAATACTCTTCCTATTTTCGGAACTTGAAACGAAGAGTTGCTGGATGGGTTTGATTCCTTTGGCTATATATACATGGTATTATAATCAATTCTTCAACAAAAGTTGAAATATCAAGATGAAAGGAAAAATTTTGATTTTGCTAGTTATATCAGCATTGGTGACTATCATGACATCTGCGAGACCAACGCCAACTGTGAGGCCACGAGGAAGCGGGTAAGACCTTCCCAGGAATGGCAGTAACTGGAAGAAGTTTTTGCTCCACCACTATTGATTCTTTCTAAGCTACCATTGCATTCATATTCGTATTCATAATTTCTGGATGTTTGATGGTGAGATTTTTATATTTGACTCATTAATGGCTAAGTACCTTTTGCCATCTATGAATAAAGTGACAAAATAAAACCTATTTTCAGTTTCTAGGGAGACTGTAGGATTCTGAGTAAATTTCATTTGAAAATCGGGATATTTCTTTATTAGATGTTGCACATCTAAAGTTTGCAAACCAAGCTTATTGGGATTGCCCTTGCCTTTTAATGAGTCTCAGCCAATAATAATATAATGGAAATCCATTTTTTGGGTTCCAAAATCTCCTTCTTCAAAACAAGAAAACTTGTATATACCAAGAGAATAAAGTACTCTCCCTAAAACGAACGTTATCCAAGGTAATTACAATAATCTTATTTATAAGAGATTCTGAGAAGAAATAGCTCAAATCCTAAAATAAATTACTACTCCATGACGACTTATGCTAGACTCTTATTTCTCACAAATCAATAAAGACAAACCATCTGTTATTCTCACTTTCTCAGATTATTAAGCGTCTGTTATTTTGCTACTTGCGTGAAGTTCCAAAAAACCATTAACATACGTAAAACTCATATTGAAAAATGTTTATGGAAGGTGCTCGTGGATACGCAACTATTTTAAATATAAAACATTAAATTACCTTATGAATTTATTTGATATGAACTATCTGCAGAGTCTGACTTTGAGAAAAAAATTCATTGCTTCTCACCAGGCTCATTTGCCTATACCAGAATATTTTTGATTTTGCGTTGGAAAAACCAATTTCAGATTCTTCACCGCAGATTTTATGAGAATATAGAATTTAACAATGGCCATGATCATCTATGAGTAAGCCTAAGATGATGAAAAAATAAAAAGCAAAACAAAGTGACAAGAGATTAAGAAAGTTGTGGAAATGATACTTGACGCTTAGACAATTCTGATTCTGGAGAAAAAGTCTTAGCGCTTGAAAGATTCAATCATTCATCATTATTAGCTGGATGAAATAAAATTCGGGTTATAAAGACTGTTCGATCCAATTGACGCCATTCTTGTCTGAAAGATTGTATACAAATAAAATTTCGTACTTCATTCATGTTAATCTCTCAGGAGAGATCGAATTTGTCATCAAGCCCATGTACATTCTTGCACTGAGACGAAAAGAAAGCTCAATTCTGCTTTTTCATGGCAAAGCTACAATATTACGTGGCAACCTGTCAGATTAGTAAATTTCCTCTATAATGGTTTTATGCGAGTGAGATTTCCTGTCAGACAATATTTCTGTATAGTAAGCTTAAAATTGATCAATCTATAGTGTGTTATTCAAAAATACCCTAAAAATTGATAGAATCAAATTTTGACAAGTGACAGCGTCTTCTCATGGGAAATCAATCCAGCTCACAGAAAAGGTTAGCGAAAGAAAAACAAGCAATGGAGGAGAAAATGAGATACCTATATAATAATGTTGAATACTGGGAGCAGCACCCAAAAAATAACCAAAACACAACTGTAATCAAGCAATCAACATCAAAAATCACTTCCAGTCACATTGCCATCGCAACGACTCACGCCAAGAACATCGCTGCCTACATCAAAGAGAACAGAAACGGTTCTATGGTCTTTGATCCAACCAAAACCTATTTTTTTCGTTGTGGACCATGTTCAATGTACTCTACGGTGCCATATGTCCTTAGCTATGCTGAGACAATCAATCGTCAGTCTCTTTTATTCTGGTATCCCTATGACGACCCAACAAAACTCTCTGAGTTGCCAATTAACCTGCCGCCAGAGGCGATTCGTTTAGCTGAACCCAAAAATAAAGCCGCTTTAGATAAAGTTGGAGTGCTCGTCGTGCAGAACCAGACCTGGGGTCTAGTGATATTTCTCAATACAATGGAGAATTTGTATCGAGGCGAAGTGCTTTCTCATTGGAAAATCATACTTTCCTCGAAGTTTTTTATCGACTTGCTGAAACAACAAGCTTATTTTAACCAGGATCAGAACACGTTGATCAACAACATACCCTCATCTATCGATGACAAGCCCATTCATAAAGAATTGGTACCGTTCTTCGAGCGACTGTTCCCTCATCAGAAACTCGAAAGCGGTTGGATGTTTTTACGAGAAGCGTCATCATATGTAAAGGTTCCTACGCAATTGGAAATATATCCTCTGCTGGACACGGGCTTTTACGTCGACCCACAGAGACCAGGAGAGGTATTCACGGAAAATCAGATCCGAATGGATGTGATTTATATGCCTGGAGCGATCTTAGCTAGTGCGATAGGAAGCGGAAAGACCATTTCGACGATCGCGCTCATTGAAGCAGGCAAGCAGCTTCCCATGCTAAAGGAGCTAGCGAGAATCTGGCAAGAGAAGCAACTAGAAAAACTTCAGCATATATTTGAACTCGGAGAAAAGAGGAAAAAGCTCGATGAATTAGGTGTAGAGGGTCAAATATTGTATGAAGCAGCCCACAACGATGTATGGTCTGCCCAAACAGAGCTATTGAAACAACAGCAGCAGTTAGATGAGCATTTTCGTGAGAACCTTCATTTTGATTTCCAGAAATCTGATCCTCAGAAGGCCGAAGATAAAAGCGCGTACCAACAGCCAAACTACTTTGAAAAGCATCAAACTCACAGGCAATATGAGGAGGTTAAGTCTGAGGAGCATAAGAAACCCGAAAATCCAGAACCTACAAAGCAAGCCACAGAAAATAATTTCATCAAGGAAATTTTAAAAGCTGCACAGGCCAAAAATGACGCAGAGAACGTAAATCCCTTTGTTGACCTCGAGCCTTTCTTTGAAAATGCAGGCACGGACGGCCCAAGCCTCGTGATAGTGACAAAAAACATTCTTCAGCAATGGTACGATGAATTCCGGAAATTTAGTAAAAGTTTAAGGGTACTGATGGTCGAAAACGAGAAGGATTTATCAAAAGCTGAGTTAGTTAACTCCTCGGGCTCAGTGAGAGAGGTCTTGGAACTAGCCAACTACGATATCGTTCTCATTCACAGAGAAGCTATTGCGCAGATGCAGAACTCCTTAGGAAAGGGGAATACCAGATTGATTCGAGAGATAATGTGGAAACGAGTGATTATTGACGAGGTTCATGAGATAACAAACCAACTAAGAAAGTTTAAGAAGAAGAATCTTCACTTGAATACGGACCTGGTTGGAGATGCAGCAACTGCAAGGGACCTGATTTTATATCTCCAGCATGTAATTCGGAGGTTTACTTGGGGAATTACGGGGACTCCGGATAATTTGAATTTTTATCAAGGAGTCGATCCGATCTTCAACGTGCTTGACTACAAAAAAGAGGATCTGTCTCTAAGCAGCTTTAAGGCTCTTGAATACGCGTTTTTTAAGCGATCGATCAGAAAGAACGTCCGAAGCACTGATCTTCCGCCGCTAGAGAAGAGTACGCGTGCTGTAGCCTTCACTCAGATTCAAAAAATGGTTTATAAGGGGAAGATTCAATACGCCCTGGATGAAGAAACCGCACGAGAGATCTGCTCGCATCTCCTACCTGACTGGAATATTGACCAAAGCGAAGGAGAAGATAAGTTTTTGAAAGCAGCTGAGCAGATTCAAGAGCATCATCGAAGAGAGCTTGAGCTGTATGAGAAGCAAATTACGGAGAGTAAGGATGAAAAAGAGAACCCCTTAGCGAAAACACATCTGGAGAATCTCAAGAGCGAAGATAATTACTATACAAAGGTGATTCAAGCGCTTTCAAAGGAGAACTTCAACTGTCCGATCTGTCTTAACACAGATATTCCGAAGAAGGAGATCGTCTTAACAGAATGCTATCATATTGTATGCATTAGTTGCTGGCAGGAGATGTTTAAAAATTTGCTTGAGTCTGCTTGTCCGATGTGCAAGGCTCCTGTGATGGAAAAAGCTGTTATTATACACCCAGATTTTCAGCATTCAAAGGACAGCAAAATGCGAGTGCTGATGGATGAAATTAAAAAGGTGGACCCTCATGAAAAAATCCTGCTGTTTACGCAGTTTACGAGCTTAGTCAATCGACTGAGCAAGTTGTTTGAGAAATTAAATATTCCTTATATCGTGTTAAAAGGAGTGCCAAGTGAAGTCAATCTAAGTCTCCAGCAGTTCAAACAAGAGAGTTCAATTAAGGTGTTGTTAATGAGTATCGAGCAGAGTGCCAGCGGAATTAATGTGACGGAAGCGAATCATGTGTTCTTTGCGCATCCTATATTCGGAGTGACGCCTGAGTTTGCAAGCGTGACATACAGTCAGTGCATTGGTCGAGCGTATAGAGTAGGACAAACGAGACCAGTTTACGCGAAATTGTTCTACACGATGGATAGTGTGGAGGAAGACATGAAAAAGGCTTTTGAGGACGTTGAGTTTTAGAGTGATGTATTTTGTTGTTGAAATTTTGGGAGGAGAAAATACTCTTTACTATATAATGGCATGAGGAATATTTACTATTTTTTTAGAGGCTGTTCTAATGTTGATTGAACATCTGTATGCATCTGTTTGGAGAATGAATTCTTTTTTCCCTTGGGAAATAAAATAATACCGGTTATAATTGTTACACGGACTTGGATAGCCTTGGGTCGAGTTACAAGAATAATCGTTGTATTGGGAGCAATCACCTGGCTTCTCATCTCAAATAACATGCAGAAGCGCTTTTGTGATTCTGTGAAAACTATGAAATGGCAATACCATTACATTGAGTGCAGAAGAATAATGAGTTACAAACACAAGCTCAGAAGTATCTAGTTGTAGTTAATCCTTATTAGAGCTGAGGAAAAATAAGTTTTTAGTTATTTGCTGCGTTGCAAGGTGTCAAAGAAACAACCTGATATGTATAAAATTTGTATGCATGTTTTACTAGAAAGAAACTGTATATGAAGAACTTTTTTTTTTTTAATTAAAGATCAATAACTAGGGTATAATCTAATCAATTCAATTTTCTCGCACAAAGGCGCATTTCAAAAACTCGTTCAATAGCCTGACGGCCTTCGAATGCGAATCGTTCCAATCGCACCTGAACTCTTTTTTGACCTTGGATGCTAGAGCTGCGATATTCTCTTTTAAATCGAGCACAACAAACCCTTTCTTGCTTCCAAAATCAATGTCTTGTTTGAGGATAAACTCTCTCATTCTATACAGCAACACTCCAATATCCACTGTATAGCTCATCTTCGTAATATATCTTCCAAACCACAACAAAATACCGCTAAGAAGCTGATCTCTTTCCTGAAGGAAGCTGATATCGTTGATGTTGATGTCAGTCACACCGGACTTCAATATTTTATCCATTTGAAGATCAAAGAAGGTTCCAATGGTCCCATCAACAGCTGAGAGCTCTCGAGCAAGCTCTTCATAGATTGCTCTTAAATCTTTTTTGGCGTCCATCGGAGCAACGGCCTCGACGTCCCCACCGAGATAGAGCATCAGCGCATTCTGAGAATTCTCGAATTCTTCTTGCGATTTGGGAATATTATCAATGTCTTTGTCTGCTCGCTGTGGTCTGCCAGTTTTCTTTACAACGGCTGGCTTGGTCTTGGTGGATTCTATTCTCACGGTATTTTCTGGTGCGATTCCATCGTGGATACGTTGGATGTGCAAATAGAGAGCTGGATTTGACTTGTAGGATTTGCCGCATCCGCAGATATGGTTTCTCTCACCATCCTTGGTGTTGCGGGTCTTTTTTATCTTAATGCTACGGTCTTCCATGGGATTTTTTCCTCTGAAAAGAAATATTTATTGTTAGAGTGGATTTCATTTGGTTTAAATAGGCGATATTGGTTGATCAGAATTGAACAGAATTAAAACGAATCTGATGAGATTAAAGTAAACAGAAAAGAGAGCATTTTTGTAGTTCTTATTCGAAATGTTTCTGCGAAATCTCGCTGCTTATTTCCGAAAACAGAGGCCTTTCAGAAATTTACCGGCGAAATAAAGGACTACACTCTTAAATAAGAATCAGGCACATGAATTTTGAAATACCGCTCAGATTTACTAGCACCAGCCGAAGAGTGTTGAAGCATTAGCTGCAATTATTTGCTTTATCGATGGTGTGTATCACTTTCAATTGCAGTCTTGGATCCATTTGTATAGAAATAGTTATTGATTATTTGGCTGATCTCATCAGGTCGGCTTTGGATTGGATTCTATTCGAAATATATAGCATAGGTTTCCATTCATATTTTAGCTATTTCAGCAAAGCTCAATTAAGTACTTTCAGTATATTATCCTACAATTTTGAGTTTAGAGTTCTCAAAATTTCGAATCCTGCACATTGCCTACTTTTATCTGATGTTTTCTTTCGAAATTTGAAGTTTAGAATTCCTAATCCCTCGAAAATAATGAGTTTTGTTCAAAACATAGATATTCCACCGCTATATTCATGCTAGTGTATCACCTGAAGAATCTGCCGAAAAGCAAAAAGTCAAACTGTGATTGTCGGTTTATTCTTAATTTCCCAGTGAATTTAACGACGAATGCAAATTTAAATTATCTATCTGGTCTTTAAGATAACAAAATGCAACAACAGAGCAATAGCAACAACATCCGTGTAGTATGTCGATTACGTCCGCTAAATAAGCTCGAGCAAGAGATGGGCGGTCAATGTTGTGTAAAATATACAGAATCAGCCATCAGTGTCAAGGTATGCAACTACTAACTCCAAATTATCAATACTTTCTCAAATGTAGACCCAAGAAGAGGAAAACAACTATGATTTTACATTCGACCGCATCTTTGGTCCTGAAACCAAGCAAGTTGACGTTTTCAATTACGTCGCTCTCCCCGTGATTGACAGTAAAACAACTATTTTCATAAAACGCTAAAGGCATACTTTGAAAGGCGTGATGGATGGATTTAATGGGACTGTTTTCGCATACGGCCAAACTGGAAGCGGAAAATCCTTTACAATGGAGGTATATCAGTTTCTCTCACAATCATTTGCTGAATTGTTTGAAATTGCTGGTCTAGGGACCGTCAATTGATAATGACGAGTTGAAAGGAATTATTCCAAGGATGATGAGCTATGTGTTTAAGCGAATAATCAATGCAAGCGAGACTGTAGAATTCTCGGTGAAGGTGTCTTTCTTGGAGATATACAACGAAAAGATTCAGGATTTGCTGGATGGTAATCGATAGATTTGGATGCGGTTGTTCTTAAGTTGTTTACTTGCATCAATAAAGCAAGAAAATCGAATTTGCAGATCAAAGAGGAGAAGACCCGCGGTATCTTTGTGCAAGATGCTACCGAAATCTATGTGAGTAGCGCTGAGCAAATGATCCAAGTTATGAAAAATGGGTCTGAGAATCGTCGCGTCGCAGCGACGAGGATGAATGAGAACAGCTCGAGGAGTCATAGTATATTTATTTTGCAAGTGATTCAGAGAGATACTCAAACAGACGCGACTAAAATGGGTAATTTTTTTGAGATAAGTGGTTAGTAAAAAATCATGTGGCTTGTTAAAGGGAAATTGTATTTTGTTGATTTGGCTGGCTCAGAGAAAGTGGCTAAAACGCACGTTTCAGGACAGCAGCTGGAAGAAGCGAAGAATATCAATAAATCGTTAACGTGTTTGGGCAAGGTTATCAACGCATTAACTGAGAAAGAGAATGGATTCGTGCCTTATAGAGAGTCGAAGTTGACTCGTATGCTGCAGGAATCATTAGGAGGCAACTCTAAAACTACATTGGTGCTTGCAGCTTCGATGTGCAGTTACAATGACAAGGAAACAGTCAATACCCTGCGCTTTGGTAACATACTTGTAACCGTGTTGATATGTCATTGAAAAAATTAGGTAATCGAGCAAAAAACATCAAAAATTGTGCCGTTGCAAACGTCGAGCGAAGCGCCAAAGAACTGAAAATGCTTCTTGAAAGCGCTGAAAAAAAGATAAAAGAACAAGAAGACATTATCTCTTCTCTACAAACTCAATTAGTCAGCGGCGTGACTCCTAAAGCAGGACCAAAGCATTTCATATTCAATGGTATTGCTCATCTTTTCGTATTAAGCTAAAGCTAATTGCTAAAAAGTTGAAGAAGGAAATACATCTCAATTAAACTCTATCCCAAGCACTCCAACGAACAGCTCAATGCATCTAACTAGCCAGTTCGATAGAAGAGATTCGAAAACTCAAATTCAAGCGCCTACACCCAAGAGCAGCTCATTGTCACTCTTGAAACTTCACATTCAAATCACGAAACTCAATGAAGAAATTCAGGATCTAAAGGCAACGAATAAGGAATTAGAAGATGAAATCGCAAACAAAAACCAAGAAATATATGAAGTAATGAAGAGTTTGTGTTGGAAGAGTTGTCTTATCATGGATACTAATTAGTTAAATGGAAAAATCATAAACTTTGAATCAGATTTCGATGAGATGTCAAAAAGACATATTAACCAACAAAGGGAATTCCAGGTCAATTTTGAGAAAATATGCTTCGAGAACCAGACGAAGACACATTTGATGAATAAACTCAGACGCGAGTTAACCAGATTAAGATCAGATCTACATTTTCTCCAGTTGAACAAGAATATGGCGGTTGCGTTGAAAGAGCAAAAAAATCAAAAAGCTAAAAATGAGGACGCTGAAGATCTTGCTGATGATTGCATTGGTATTCAAAACTTTTCCTTATTTTGCTTATTGTATCAAATTGCTCTAGTGGCTTCGATTCAGAAATGCATATTAAATATCCAAAACATCGAGAATGAATTCGAGAACGCAGCAAGCAGCTCATCACAGCAAGAAATGGAGCTTATGCGTCAGCATTTAATGCAAAGCCCCAGAACTGGCCGAAGATTATCTAATGGAGTAATTATCCTCATATGTTGCTAGATTTTAATCTTCTGATTTTCATCAGAAAAAGAGGTTGCCTACTCTTGACCATCTATCGACAGCCGCTGACGAAGAAGCGAAGTTTACAGTAATTTCTCCATTTTCTCTGGCTTCAATGTAAAATTGTATGATAGACTAATTCTGAAGAGTCATTGGATAAAAATAACATCGATTCTCACGAGAATCTGAAAACTGAAGACGATTCCACCGTTGATGGTATAAGTTGTTAGATGACTAGGAGCCTCAAACTTTGATAATAGAAGAAACATTTAATAAATTGATCGATGGGAGTGATAATTCGAAAGATAGAATCAGTCAGCTTCAGAAGCTCATTATGAATCAACGTAAGACAATAAGCTCACTCACAAAAGCGAACGAAGAATTATCGAGTGCAGTATGATGATTTGTGTGAACTAATTTATTCATTGCATCCTTAGAGCAACTCTGACGCGAATCAAATCAACTTAAATATCATCTATTACAAGAAAAAAATAGCTGAGTTACAGCACGCAATACAAGAAAAAAGCAAAGAAAATGACTCGAAGATTGAGACAATGAAAAATCTACTGGAGGAGAAAATAAAAGAGGTTAGAGCAACCAAACAGGCCTATGAGAAAGAGAATTTGCAATATCTTCAGCAGGTAAATAAATTCATTTCTGCGGGATGTTGAATCTTTAATTCTGCTAGATTAATGATTTGAAGGTCCAAAGAGACAAGTTACAAAAGTATCATAGCTATTATCATTATGAGACTAATACTTCTTTAGCATTGTGATGGGGAATAACACGACGAAAAGAATTTATGAACTCGAACAGAAAATCAGAGATCATGGCTTCGAGCGACAGAAGGTATTTGCTCTTGGCTATTCTTGTGTGTTCATGGCGTTCTAAATTGTAGCTCTTTGAAGATTTGTTCAAATTAAGACAAGAAATCGACGAGAAAGACGATATGCTTAGTGAGAAGAACATTCAGATTCAAATCCTCCAGAGCAATTTGAATACATTGTCTAATCAGCTCGAGTCGATGAACTACCTCAAGAAAACTAACCAGAAAATGGGTAGTCAATCAAAGGCTACAAATCAAGTGCTGAAGCCCATTGATGAAAATACCAACGCTGAGAAGGGATCCAATAAAGATCTCGTTTTCTTTGATAAACATATCATTAATCCAATCAGAGGAGGTATAAATACTGTTTTGCTGATTTACCTGATTTATTTCTAGGTGGAGGCAAGATTGAAAATTTCGAGAGGAACAACTCGATAAAGCTGAACCTTAACACTTCAGTGAATCTTAATGACAAAGGCTCGTTTAAGAAGTTTGATGAAATCGTTCAAAACAACATTAAGCTCAGAAGAAGCTCGTTGAAACTGGGAATTCTCTTAGGAACCGAAGAAAATGATCAGAGAATGTTCAACAAAATCCCCAAAAGCAAGGCTGAGCCAAGCAGTGTGAAGAGTTTCTTTGGAAGTTTTTTTAGTTAGACAATCGATTTATTTTTTTGGAGGGAGAAATATTGTGTATATAGGATGAAAAGCTGATATGTCAATATTGATGTATATCTAATTAACTATTTATAAAATCACTCTGCTCTCAGATTTCAATAAAGTTGTAATATCTTCTCTCTCTCAAACAATGAATGATGACCATTATTTCTAACAACATAAGTAGAAGTATATTAACATGATAAAGTTGTCAGTTATTTGAGCAGTGATTCTTCACGAAGTAGTTCAAATGTGTTTGCGATTAGCCAAAAAAGATTGAATAGTGTATCTTTATTGTGCCGTAGCTTCGTTCTAACTCTTCCAGACATCTTTTCTCGTGAAGTTAACGGGTTTTCTGGACTATTCTACAGCCGAAGCGGATAATAGGGTACCAGTTTTAGGGTCCATATCGTATTTTATCAATGCTTGGATTTAAATATTTGAAGAAAATGAAGAAAATCGTTATAAAAAAAATTAAAAAACAACTGAATTTACTTTCGCAGAAAAAAGCATGGAGCCAGCAAAAAAAGAGACTGTTAAAAATGTGAAGGAAGATAAAACTATCCAACTCCCGTTCACCTTGTACTGCTCAGATAACTTTAAAAAGGTCAAGGCTGAGAATCCTGACTTAAAAATGGCTCAGGTGAAAAAGATTCTGGCTGATCAATGGACTGCTGCGGATGCTGATACGAAAGCAATTTACGAACAGAAAGCAAAAGACCAAAAGGAATGTTATAAAGATGACGTTGAGGCCGTATTTAAGGTTTTGAAAGAGCAGAAAGAAAAAAAAGAGGCCCAAGATGAAAGCAACGAAGTTGAAGACAGCAGTTCCAGCCTACAATAATAGTTGGTTGGATACTACTTTGAAATTTTAATTGAAATGAGACTTTAAATGGCTGCGCAAATTCCGAAAACTTGTAGAAAAAAGAATTCATATATATATTTATTGTCCAAAAATAAATATAACCTTTTCTGAAGTCTTGTGCATTCTTTTTTCTTCAATAATGTCTGGATTTTGTTTACAGCTGTATCACTTTCTTCTTAGCGATTATAAGAATACGTTTCCACATAAACCCTTACAAGTGAGATAACCAACTGTTGCAAGAAAGATCGTTAAAAACCATTAAGCTACATCTAATACAACTACAAATAAATAATAAAGTTTTGAGAAATTAGTCTGGGTTATTCATGGGCACTGAACGTAAGAGAATCTATTTTCATATTTTGTTACGTTCGAACAAAAATTTTATCAGTATTTTGTTATCTCTGCAAAGAAATATCTCAATTCTCAATTGATTGCGAAAAAATGAAGATTATGAATGTAAGGCGTCATAGATATTCAACCTACATGGGTGAGAGAAGTTTATCAAAAGGATACTTTAATCTTGAATCGGTGTGGCTCTTCGGACTTTCACGGTAGAGGAAGCTGTCTGACGTTTTGGGACTTTGTTTCAAATTTGAACTAGCATATGGGTTATACCCAGGTGAAGATTGGAGATATAATTGCTCTTTTCCAGGACTCTCAGTCTTCAAATACAAATCACCAAAGCGAGAGTTGTCTAGACCAAGAAAACTGTCTTTCCCGCTTTTCCAATCGTTGAGGTTGACATAACTGGGCCGAACCCCTCTGATCTCTTTATTCCCAGCCGATTTTACAGAAATCGTACTCGCGTTCTGGAAGCTCGTATCAGTCTCATGTACTCTGGGAGAATATTTCGAGTGAAATTCCGCGGTAGGTAGCGGCATGTCCTGAGGATTGTATACTCCAGACGTCGCTAGATTATGGGAGACGTTCTTAAACTCAGGGACATATCCTTTATGTTCATAGGATACGGGGAATCCTTGCTGGATCTGAGATAATCTCAAATCAAACTCAGTAGGAGGGAGTCCATAGTACCTTTCATTGAAGAGACCAGTTTCTTTGAGCTTCGCAAAATAGGCTTTTTGCTGTGCAGGGTCTCTCCAATCGAGGTTATTCCTTGCCTTTGCAGCATTTGAAATCCGCTGAATTTCAGGATCTTTAAAATAGAGCTTCTCTGGGTTGTAATTCGGATTTGAGGTGAGCTTCGAGTGCGCAATTTGGCTTTGCTTGAGGTTCTCGAGGTAGCCACTTATGTTTAACTGGCTCTTCTTCAGCGGAGAGGTCTCACTCTGATAGTAATTTGAAGTGTCAAGTGGTCTAGGCTGATAGGTTGGTTCTTGATATCCTAAGTAAGGCGTCACATTGGTCATTGTCGGGTAGGTTGGGTTGTGTTGAGGCAGAGACATTGGCTTGGAATAATCACCTAAGTTGAAGTCTTGGGCAGAAGTTGGATCCTTGTGGCCTCCAGGGTGCAGGTCAAAGGGTGTTTCTGATTGTCGAGGAAGAGTGAAGGTTTTAACTGAGACAGACGGAGTAAGCTTGCTGTCTGTGAAACTTGTTACTCCATATCCATCGGTAATGCTTCCAGGAACGTTCTCACTCAGACGGTGAGCTTGAGGAACGTCCTTCATCGAAGGATAATTCGGAGAAGAGCCTAACATTGAGTGGGTTCTTTCGTGAATAATATTTACGTCGAAGAATAAATTTTATTTCTAAGTGTCTGCTAAGGATATTTTACGAGTCTTTTCGGAATTAAATGAAACAATTTTGAAGTAATTTTTCTATTTGTAGAAATAAATAGCAACTTACATAATACATATTAATCCTCATTGACTCTGGAGGGTAAGGGTCAATTCATAAGTAAAGTTATTCATGAAATTATTTTAAGTCCCAATCTAATTCATCATTATAATTTCTATAATACACATTGAGGCTAATTTTAAGAGCTGTGCTTATTGCTTTCTAATTTTTGTCAGTTTCTTTCAGCTTTTCTTTTTTTTCATGGGAACTTTATTCTCTCTATCAGCGGCTTTTTTATTCTCTCTATCAACGGTTTCTTTATTCTCTCGATCAGCAGCTTCTTTTTTCTGTAAAAGCCGAAGACTGTGAGCTTTTTTCGGAGTCTCTATTTCTGCTGCTGCCTTCCTTTTCAGCCTTTTCAGCCTTTTTAGCTTCTTTTTCGATTTTTTCCCTGAGGACCGCTTCGTTTGCTTGTTCAGCAGATCTGTCTTTTCTGGCTTTGGAATTTCCGACTTGTCTTGAGGCAAATGCTGATTCTTTTCCTCGTCTACATTATTGGGATTTTGTTCTTTAGTGACACTGCTTTTCAAAGGAGCAGAAGGAGGTTGAAATTGCATGGCAGTATCTTTTTGGGTCGCTAAGTTGGGCTCTAATTTTTGTAACTTGCTCTCCTGATTTTTGCTTTGAGAAGTTGCGGTTGCTGCATCTGAAAGCATTGAAGGAGTAGCAGCCTCTTGTTTCGTTTGCTTCAGAAATGAATATGGATTCGTTGGCTGCTGTGACAACGGCTCCGGTTGCATTTCGCTAAGAAGAGAATTCCCTGTGCTTGTTGGTGTCATAAAACTAGGATTTTGATATCCATACCCACGCATTGGAACTCCCAAATCTAAATCAAAACAAAAAATTTGAAAGGCTCTTCTCAAAGCAAATAGTACTTGGCATTCGGAAGGGATCAGAATGCTGTCCGAATTGCATCCATGGCGCATATCCATACATATTACTTGGGTTAGATCCACTGATACCCATAGGCGCCATCGGTTTGCTAAGACTTGGCTGCTGCTGCAGCGGTTGAAAAGCCTGACCCGCTTGGAGACTGCTATTCACTGTGGTGCGGCCGAAGCTGGTATGAGAATGAAGTAAATTCATAGCACCTGGATTGAGCAATAGGTTCGCATTCTTATCTGTCCGCCAGATATTCGTAAACCTCTTGTCGAGTTTTTCCTTCATTTGGGGCTTGAGATATGAGAGCTTGAAGGGTGGATGCCGAAAAGTAATCCTGATGAAAGTTAATCAGTACTGAATGGACTTAGCATAACAATTACTCTTGAGGCTGTGTCTGGCCAGCGTGATATAAGATGTAGTTTTTCCTCGCTAAAGCATGGGTAAAGGTCGGTTGAACCCCTAGTGCTTTTTCATAGAAAGCAAGAGCGCCCTCGGCCTGTCCATAGAGTTCAAGCAAGCATCCTAAATTGTAGTAATTTTCTGCAATCGCTGTGTTCAATTTGAGAGCCTGATTAAACGCCTCAAACGCTGCCTTGAGCTGGAAAAATAGAGTTGATCAGTTCACATCAGAATAATGAATCTACCTCGTTCATCTCGGCAAGGAGAACTCCAAACGAGCTCCAGTAGAACGAAACGAAAGGTCTTTTGTTCAGGCAAAACTGATATAATTTATAGGCAAGGTGGTAGTTTTTCTGTTTCGCATAGCATCTTGCAGTCATATAGTCCAATTCACCCTCGTCGTCGGTCTCTTGAAGTTTCTCTTTCTGAAGATAACTTAAAGCCTGGACCTGCATTATATTATGAGACAAACGCAATCATATATAGTTTTCTACTGGGTCTTCCATTTGAAAAAATAGCCACCCAATAAATTTGTGGGTAAGCGGGTTGCTTTCATCAAGGGAAAGTGCGTGCTTATACATCCTCAGAGCTTCTTGAAACTACAAGAATAGAAGATATATCACTGGGGCTGGAAGAATTACGTTGCTTTTCTCTTCAAAGCATCTGCCGATTGTGCAGAGAACTTCAACGGCTTTGGGGTTATTAAACTTGCCGACAAGGACTGCGTTGCTGAGGAACTACAGGCCATGGTTTTAGTTAGCAGAACAATGAGGGTAATTACCTTGAGGGCTTCATCGTAGTCAGTTTTAGCTTTGAGTATGTAACCGAGGTGATAATAGATTTCTCCTTTGAGAGGAGAGGTCGCACAGAAATTTAGACCAGCTCGGTATGCCAACTCAGCATTCTGGTAGTCTTCAACCTAGAAAACAAAAGTCTTTAATCTATTCGATGAGAAACACGTTACTTTCTCACAAAGAAGTCCAAACCCATACCAAAATCGTTCATCCCGCTAAATTATACATGTCAATTGAAAACAGATAGATGAGATAGAAAAAGATACCAAATTTCCTCCTGACACACTCATCGCTCTTTGGTATGCTTGGAAGGCCCTGCAGCTCTCATTGATCATGGAGTAGCAGTGTCCGAGAGACGTCCAAGTTGCTACACTATTGGGGTTCGATTCGAGATTTTTGTTGTATAATGTAATCGCCTTGTTTTCGTTTTTTTCAACAAAACCAAATTAGTTATATTCTCTCAGCCATATCCAGCTTACCTGATAATAATCGCCTCTCTCAGCACTTAGATCTGCTAGTTCAGAGAGCTTTTCATAGTGCTGACTATCTGACTCATTCGGCCATCCGTCCTTCGAGGTCCTAAGGATTATTTAATAAATTAATAGGTTTTCTTTACTGTTCTGTTGACATCGCTAAGTCCCGAAGTGTTTCCTGTTCTCCGCTGTCTCGGCCCACGGCGATGGTCTTTTCTTCATCAATACGAGCGAGGTGGTCTTGTTGGAAATTGCCATGGGTCTTTTTGTCTGCTTACATGAGATAATAATGGACTCAAGTTTCAGATACTAACTACGGTACTTTTATGCTCAAGGTTTCGAGTGGAAATATCGTCGTTTAGTCCGTGAGACAGCATGTCAGCTGCCAACGACCCAGTTTTTTGGGGAAGCGCTATATTCCCTTGAGTTTGAATGAGGGACTTCGGGGTGTCTTGCGTAATTGTTGCTTTGGGTAACATTTTTGTGCTATTTGATATTGCTGGTTATTTTTGAGTATTTAAAATAGTATTCTTGGTACTACTTGGAAGATTTAGAAGGGCAACCCAGATTTTGAAAAGAATTTTACTGGTCCTGGAAGCCAGTCTAGAATCCAAATTCGAAGAGCAAAATAAATTAAACGAAATAGTATCAATATACTAGACATTTGGTTTGACCAATACGGTGTAATGGAAATAAATTGGGGCGAAACAAATTGATCCGTAGGTGCTGAGCCGATGAAATTCGTGATATTTGAGATAACAGTATTTAATGAGATGGAATATTTTACGGCTATGAAAAAAAGTTCTCTGAGTCTAAATTTGAATAGTTTATGGGCATAATGCACTCTAAAAACAAGCGAAATGAAGAGAGAGGAAGTAAAATAACCTCCCCATGCGCTCTCCCTGGGCTATGGAAATAAAATAATTTTTTAATTCTGGTTGTGATTCTAGAGTAGCATGCTGGCCCAGATTCATTTTTTCAGTGATTACCAACAAAGAATTGTTGGCATCTCGAAGCTTTTCACTGAAATATTATTTTACCGAACTGTGCTTTCAGTAAATAGCTCTAAACCCAAATCCAATTTAAATTTAAAACCAAAAGTTTGAGCCCAGTTTTAATGGCATTGAAACAATTTTTTACCTTTCACCTAGGGAGCTTTTGCTCGACGTCAATATGGAACACACATTCGTCATAGAAAAATATCACAAGCCATGCTTTCTCAATATTTTTCAATCAACAATTCAATCAAAAAGTAATTTTATTTTTGTATTATCAACGTCATGATTGCCTCATTCCGAAGTTCCTAGCAAGCAGTTTCAAATATGTGGTGAAACATATTATTTTAGGACAATTTCATGAAGGTTATCAATTCATATTTAGAATCCCGTAAGATGCTTGACATTAAATAGTATGATCGATCAGTAATTATTGTGCTTATGAAGTGTTAATAATGCAACTAAGTGTCACATTTATTTAACAATAAAATAAAAGCTCATGGGTTGCTGTCAAAGTAGAGCAGGAGAATTCGTCTTAGAGAGCAAAAGTCTATTAATTACTCAAATACAACTCATTCTAAACAAAACTAGTCGACTTGACCTACTCTTTCAGAGACACTATCCTGAGGAAAGGTGATTTTTACAGCCAATATGAATTTGTTAGAGAACTCGGACAAGGTATGACTCTTCCCATTAGTCATTATCTCCTTTCACCATCCTTATCATAGGCGCTTTTGGAATGGTCGTCGAAGCGCGTCACAAATTAAGCGGACTCTCTAGAGCAGTCAAAATGATATCAACGAAATCTCTCACTGACACTGAGAAAAGTCGAGTGCTTCAAGAGATAGAAATACTTAAAAGCCTCGTAATAAAGCTCTATATGGTTGTTTGAAGTGCTGAACGTTTAGGATCATCCTAACATCATGAATATCTATGAGTATTATGAAGATGATGAATATTTATTCATTGTGGGAGAGATTTACCGAGGTGGCGAGCTTTTCGATAGAATGATATCCGATAGTGTTCACAGCGAATCGACTGTTGCACATATTATGAAGCAAATTCTCAGTGCAACGTTTCATTGTCACCAGAACAACATCATCCATAGGTTCGGACTCCTAACGCAATGTATCTCACACTCATTTAATGCCACAGAGACTTGAAACCTCAGAATATCCTATTCGATGACGTTAAAGAGAACGCTATAGTGAAAGTAGTCGATTTTGGTGTATCTGCACACATTGAGCCTGGAAAAATGATGAACCAGACTACAGGAACGGTATTCTCTCAAACCTTTTTTCATTTTAATTTAATTGCTCTTGTCAAAGCCGCTTTTCATGGCTCCGGAGGTGTTTAAAGGGTCATATAATGAAAAATGCGACATTTGGTCTTGCGGGGTGATGCTTTACGCCCTTCTTTCAGGTCATTTTCCTTTCAAAGGAAATACGAAAAAAGAGATGATGTTCAATATACTGTCAGGGTCCTATGGCCTTGGAGGACCCGAATGGGATCGAGTGTCTCCAAGCGCAAAAGCCTTTCTGAAACACTTGCTCTGCTATGACCCGAAGAAACGGTACTCTGCCGGACAAGCACTAAAGGATCCTTGGATCGTGAAATTAACCGCTGAAAGCGCTGTTGAGACAGAGAAACTCGCTGCGGAGGCTCTAGCAAATCTGAAATCGTTTCGAGTAAGCTCATCCATCGCACGGCTAAAACATGCAATTTATCCTCTTTATTTCGCCATTCTAGGCTAATAAAAAGCTCCAAGAGATGTTTTGGGTGTTTTTATCGTTTCATTTTTCGAAAAAAGAAGAGAGAAATAGATATTTGAAAGTTTTTCAAGAGCTTGACAAGAACGGAGATGGAACTTTATCAGTGGATGAAATCGTGAAAGGTATAATAAATCTGCAGGAAAATCCAGCTAATCGTTTTTTCCAACTTATAGGGTATCAGTTAGTCAACAAATTTTCGACGGTGCCGGTGAATATCCAAGAGATAATTCGTATGGTGGATACAAATCAGAACGGTCAAATTGACTTCACTGGTAGGATAAGACTTTAAGAAATGAGGTATTGAGAAATGATATCTAGAATTTGTGGCTGCCACTATGGAGAGGAAATCGTTGCTCAAAGAAGAGAGATTACATCAAGCATTTGACATGTTCGATAGGGTAAATTCATGGTATGCTCTGGCGGTAGCTTAGATATGACTAGGATGGAAATGGTCAGCTAACAGTTGATGAGATTAAAGAGCTGTTCGGTCCGAATGAGCATCGAACTTTGAATGATCAAGATTGGAAAAATCTGATTCGGGAAGTCGATTTGAACAAAGACGGACAAGTAATTGGACTAAATATTGTGATCAATAATCGAAACCTTTTAGATTTCTTACTCCGAATTCAAGGATCTAATGCTCAAATTTGCGAGAGAGCAAGAAAGTTCAGAGACGAGGCCCACTCAATCATAGGATATTACTTCGTTTGTTACAATATTGGGATGTACACCATGTTTTAGGATTCATCACTCTATTAAAGAATTACAAGTTAATTGTTAAGTCAGAAGAGAGGTTAAATTATTGACTTCTGGAGATTAGTGATTGAGTCGAGTGGTAAAAAAATATTTATGAGCAATTTTCGTTTAGGTGTCTGTCTCAGTATGAAATCATAAGATACTAGACCTACCCTCACCTCGATTGGAAATGAATTAGTAATTTAAAATAGGAGGATATTTGATACCCTAATTGTTTTTCGATATCAGCATTATCTAAATTATAACGTGTTAAAATATCATCTTCTGTTATGAAAGTCTGATGAGAGAGTGTTTGACTCGAGGAATCAGAAATTAAAACGATATCTAAAATAACTCTAACATTTTCAAGACCAAACTTTCCCAAACCTAAATGCAATCTGTAATACTTCCAAGCATCTGCTTTATTGACTAATTCACTTAGCAATATGTTCAGGATAACCAAAGAGATGTTATATTCCAGAAACTGCTCAAAGTTCCAGGAAACAATGTATCTAACTTCTTCTTATTGGTATCGTAATAATTTGAAATCTTCAGACTTGCTTTGATTGTTCATCGGTAAATCCTAGTTGGGCTTCAGTTACCTATGGTAAATTTTTTCATCGAAATTGACATTCATGCGTCTCTGGATAGGCATCTTCATCTGTCTGGTGTGCGCTAGCAAACATCGAGTGATGGGTGTTCATATAACTGTACTCAAGTAGACTTAACATTTATTATTTTGAACTTATCATTACAAATAATAAATGGCTGCAGGTCACTTGCTCTTGATCGGTGGAATAAAAAGCAATTGATTGCGATGATAGCAGGACGAAACAAGAACGCCACAGATTATTTTGCTAGTGGTGGGCTGCAAAAGCCTTATGATTACAGTTCTGCTCTCTGTCAAGAATATCGGAAGGAATTAGAAGAGAAAGTAGTTCCTATCATCAAAATCGCTTGCGTCTTAACGTTTCCATTAGGTTAATGCTCGAATGGGTGTAGGAAGCAGTGGCGAAGGCATGAATTCCGGATCTAACAGCAGCAGCACGGAGCAAAACAATTCTGAAGCAAATCCTACAACTACCAATACCGATAACAAAGAGACTGAAGCTGCCGACGCGGAAAAAGAAGAGACGAAAACAGAAGATATTGAGAAAGAAAATGCTGAGAATAAACTTACTGGTGCACAGCAAACAGTAGAAGGGGTGCAGTCCAAGATTATTAATATTATTAGCTACTGTTTGTTAACATTTCAATCAGTAGCGGAGGGTCAACAAAAATCATTTGAGCAGCAGTCCGGAGAAAAGGTAGCTATTAAATCAAAATTTTATAATTATTGTGACCAATAGTTGGATGATCAACCAATCAATTAGCCTAACTCAAACTCCAATGATGGATACGTTAAAAAAATTTTTTTCAAAAATCTTTGAGCCTATAACTTTGAGGATATTTTGCTAGCAGAATATTCAATATTTTCTCGAGTACGACAAAGAAATTTATTTGAGGAGAAACAATTGAATTTAAAATTAAGCAAACTACGGACTATGATATCATTCCTTTTAAAACAATTACTGATAAAGTTGGCATTATTATGTGAAAGGAAACATGTCTCTTATATTTCTAGAATCTGTAATTTGTTTGGAGATCCTGTAGGAATTTCATATGTCAGACTTTTCGTCTCATATTTTAGCAAATGTATCCATGAGTTCATATCATAGATCTCATTAAACTGCTTGACTTGTAAATGCCTCGAAAATTTAGCATTTGAACTCATCCTGTGCCGCGTAATGCTAAATGAAAATCTTTCAAGTCTTACATGCCGGGATTTTACGATCATTGACCACATTTGAATTTAAACATTCAGTAAATGCAGTAGGAATCAACGTTCTCATAAATTTGTTGGAAATCTCCACGATATTATCAAAACCAATTACTTAGCCATTTTATAAGGAAGCACCTCCAAGAGCTTTTCACATTAGTTTTATGGGACAATTAATAAAAGCATGCTCGTTCATATTACTATGAAGTCAAATTTATGTTCTAACTTTTCGACCTATTGATGCCTCTTACTGGTCTCCATACAAATACCTAATGCATCCAAACCATCTACTGTTATTACACACATAATTTTGTAGTAAGGGACAAATTTTCTCAGAAAGCCGTTGAACAGAAGCCTGTTCTAATAAAGAATTTAAAATTTTGATCCTTCGATCCAGTTTTTTATGCGAAATCAGAATCTACTGATTTTGGAACAAACCATCTTCTTTCTCAATTAAATAAAAAATTTCACGATTGCTTCGTAACCCAAGAACACACACACGATCTATTTGCCATAACTCAACTAATGGGACAAGATATTTCTACCGAAAGTGAGGTTTTCCATAACAAATATGACGGAAATCCTGCGCGATACATCCGTGAATTAGACCTCTCTCAAGCAGAGTCTATACGACAACGACTAAGTACTTACCTATTCCTTTTCTCTTTCTCATCTCTTATACTCTTAGTGAGCGATCCAAAATCACTGTCACGGCTGGCAAAGCCAATTTCGATGAATTACAAGGCGATTTTTGTTGAATATGATGCGGAAATTCGCGTTGAGATCTTATTCATGGAAAACGAGGAAGACCTTACTGTAGGCTGGTTGATGAGCGAGACCCTGCGGAAGGTGACTGAGTTCACGAAGAAGCATGGGTTGGTCAGAGATTTTTCAAATTTTGTTGCGCTAAAAACAAAAGACAAGAAATATGCGATCGACTATTGGCTGAGCAATAATGACCGTCACATTGCCATGCTGAAAGACAGAATGACGCTGGTTCCGTTCTTTGCAGATGATCGCTATCGATTGTCAGACCAAAAGATCACGATTGATTACTTCGAGATCTTGAAATTGATAGGAGTGGGAGGATATTCTAAAGTTTATATGGGTAATAGGAAGTTACTTGGTGTGATTGAGAGAAAATTTTTCTAGCGAGAAGAAAAGATACAGGGCAGTTCTACGCGATAAAGGTGATATCGAAGGCCGTCATGATTAAAAAAGGCAAAGAGTCCGCGATATTGAAGGAAAGAAATCTCATGACGCGCATGGACCATCCGTATATTGTCAAATTACACTTTGCCTTTCAAACGGTAAAGCCTCGAAGATTTTCGTTGCTAATTTTGAGTTCAATTAGGAGGATAAACTTTTCTTGGTCTTGGATTTTCTGCCAGGAGGGGAGTTGTTCTATCACATCCGCAAACAGAGGCTCTTCTCGGAAAAGCAAGCGAAAGTATATGCCGGAGAGATCCTGCTGGGACTGAACTATATGCATCAAAATAACGTGATCTATAGAGATTTGAAAGTACGCTTTTCCTCCTAAATATGAACTAAATGTAAGCTGGAATTAGCCCGAAAACATCCTGGTTGATATGGATGGGCATCTCTGTCTAGCTGACTTTGGCCTCTCGAAAGAAGTAGCATCTAGTAATGACCTCAACTACACATTTTGTGGCAGCCCGGAGTAACAAATATTGGTTTCCTCATAAGCTAAAAGTTTCTCATTTCTAAGATATATGGCACCTGAGGTCATCGCAAAAACGGGTTATAACTTTATGATCGACTACTACGCGCTTGGCGTCCTAGTGTATGAGCTTGTGGTCGGCGCTCCGCCATTTATTCGCACAGCGAATGGAGACCTTTTCGAAAAAATCCTCCAAAGAGATGTGTATTTGCCAGGGCATCTGTCCTCGAAATGCAAAAACTTTTTGCGGTCCCTACTGAGAAAAGATCCAAAGACAAGACTTGGAGCCCAGGGAATAACAGAAATATTCAGCCACCCTTGGCTCAAGGATTTGAATTTTGGAAAAGTCATCCTGAAAAAAGTCCCGGTGCCAGTCAAGCCAGATCCCTACAACCTCAACTTCGATAAAGAGTTTATTGATGTAAGAACGACGGGCTGTGATATCAAAGCACTTGGAAATCCCGACGAGAATTCAGTCAGTCCGAATAAATCTGCTCTCAACAGCAGAGCTAGGGAGCGAGTTGCTAATTTCTCGTTTTATTCAAATCTCGAAGAGCCTTTGGACAAGTTTACTGACGCACTATTTGAGGATCTACAAAGCTCGCCACTTCTCGATTCCATAGGTTTTCAGAAAAGATCGCTGATTGGTCTCCAGAGTCCGGTTAATAAGGATAGAATAAGAAAATTATTTGAGAGCAAGGTAATTGGAATTTTAATATTGAAAAATTCATTATTATTATAGGGGATCATTTCAGGCTCCGATAGGAACAGCATGATAGTACCCAGTACTCAAAGCAATATTCGAAAGTCGCCAGGTCGTAATTCAGATCAAAGCGAGGCGAGAGGTCCAAAGTTTAACTTGGCTCGAACGAGTCTTCGCCCTGAGCTTCTCCGAGGAGAGAGCCAAGAAGAAGAAAAAAACGTCTCTGACTTAACTCCAATTCATCGAGTCGAATTAGCTAGCAAAGGACAAATAGATTTTATTCAGCCGTCTCCAAAACTATCTGCTAGCAATATCCCGAATCAAGACCACTTTGAGGCTGCTCGAAACTCAGCGAATCGAATGGAAGCGCATTTGAATACTCAAGCCAGTGCTGGTGACAGCAATAGAGAGAGACCGTCCCCTTTGGGTAAGAATGCGTCTACGCAGAGATCATCAAACCCGAATTCGCTGTTCTCGTCAACAATGAGTAATAATTTTGCCAGGTTCAATGGCTCTCCCTCAAGACGGTGCAAGTTGTCAACGACAAACGACAGCAACCTTGTCAAAAAAATAGTGACTAATCCCAGCGATCTCGAGTCTCCACATGACTCTCCAAGTATTTTTGAGGAAAAAGTCAAACGGCTCAGGCCGAAAAGCACCGATACGGAGAGAACCTTCGATGCTGAAGACATCGAAGAGAATGATACAAATGAAGCGTCATTGTATTCAAAGGCGACCCGCTACGTGAAGGATCCTAGAGTGAATCTCCGTAACCTTAATGGAGCAGGGAAATCGATCTTCAACCGAATGTCGAAGGAATCTGACAGAAAAGAACTTCATCAGCCTTTGAAGACTTCAAATATCGTTGAGCCTGGGCTCCTTCTTAAATATAACCCAGACGTTTATCCTAAGAAAAATAATTCTGAGGGTGAATCCGCCAGCCAGCTTGAATCGAGATTAAAGCTTGATAAGACTCTTAGCCGTCCAGACGAGCTCAATTTTTCAAGGCCTAGCGCACAAAAATCGAATTACGTTGATTCTTCTCTGTATAAAATCAGAATGCACGCCGAGCCATCTGAAAGCGAAAATTCCCCTTTTCAAATACCAAGCACGACACCGAAAAATCGCGATGAGAATTTGCAATCAAGTTATGATATGAGGGTCCTGGATAAGAAATTTTCTTAATTGCAGTTATGAAATCCATGTATATCTTTCGAGGAAAGACTCGAAACTGATGCAAGTTATCCAATTAAAGCTATCTATAGTTTGTTTTGCATAGGCATAACTGTGCTTGTTTAACAAACAAAATTAGATGTATGTATATATACTATCAACGCACTATAAGTTAACTGTAAAAATCTTTGAAATAATCGAGAGAGAACCATAGATTTGCTATGGCTTATGGCTTATGAGTATTTAGTTTACAAGCTTCACATTAAATGGAAACTAATTGCAGTTGCTAATTAAATCAGAATAGTTTGGGAATATATCAGTCATATCCTTATAATATAGAGTGGATAGACAAAGTTGGTGGGTTCAGTTTGTTTTATGGATGTATCACTGTGGCAGCCAGGTAATCACAGAATGCGAAAATCAGACATTTTTTAAAACAAATTGAGCAAAAGCAACCCAAGGATAGCTTTTTAAAATTATCACATATATTTCATTCTATTTTCAACTGATTCAACAATTTCATTGACTGATTGCCGCGCTCGTGGTGCTCTGTCAGTCCAGGTGTCTGTCTTCATCACCTGAAGCACTTTAACACCGTGGTACTTATCTTCAAGAATATCATCCAAATTCTTGATATCATCAACATACCTACAAATTTTTTTCCATGCTACTCAACCCAAATAAAGAAATAACTCACCCCAATTCCTTAGCAGTGTCCGCATGCAAGAATGGCTTCTTAAAGATCTCTTCTTCGATTCTCTCATTTGTCAATTTACGGGCTATAAAACCTTGGGTACGGTTGTTTATAATCTCCTGTTTCAGCTCATCCTCTCGACCAAGCAGCAAGTTTTTGTACCTGTAATCACGCACAAAGACATCATTAATCTAATTCCTCAATTCCAATCGAATTACCAGGCTAAGTCTTCTTCTTTGAACTCTTCAAAACTGCTCAAGCGAGTCTTTTTCGATCCAGCATGGATATCCTGTGGAGAGATATTCAATCGTTTTGTAAAGTCCTTGAAATTGAACAATGGGTTGTAGAAACCAAAATCTCCGATGATGGAGTACTTATCTATTATGCTAATTTCAGTTTATCTGGATATTTTTGCGCTTACTTGCGAATACCTTGTTGCCTGACGTCAAGATGATATTAGAAACACCCATGACTGTGTCCTCAGCGAAAGTAAAGACAGGTGCGCTGAGAGATTTGAATGTTAGCGCGGTTGCTGAAAATAAGAGTTACTGAGTGTCGTAAGAGAAGCGCCTGAGGATGTCAGCGATGTTCTTGGCTTGGACGATCGTGCCTGGAAGAGTGAAGTGAAGCAAGGAAGGAAAAAATGAGCTCACCTCCGTGGGAAGAGATGGAGACGGCAATTAATTGTACGTCGTAAAATTGCTTCCATTTTAAAACTCTCATGAGCTTGTCAGTACTGAGGGATGATAGTGAGTGTTATCGAGAGAGGATTGGGTGGCTTTTACGTTCTTTCGGTGATCGGTCCATAGAGTTGGACATGGACGACTCTCTCACGAAGAAAAGACAGCATATCAAATAAAAATAGTTTAGATAATACTGAATTATTAAACAGAGCGTATCTAAGGATAAGAAAAATCTTAGTTCTAATGGGATAGCTGAGAGATCAATTCTTTTAAACAAAAATATAACAAGTAAACGAGACCCTAAGCAGTAGAGAGGCTATTGGAAAGCGTAAGGTTACTTCTTCTCAGGCACCCCAACTTCCAGTATCATCTTAATGAGCATGTTCTTCAATGATGAGAAATGTATGGTGTTGTGAAATTAATATCGGGTAATGCGAAATATTATGTGTCCTTTTCCAGCCCTTCGTTTCAGATCCTTGAGATTTGTCTTTACCTTAGAAATTTGTTCACAAAGCAAAAAAGAATGTCCATCTTAATGTTTCTTGTGGGATCTTAGCCTGAACGAAATTTGCTTAGGAGATTTAGCAATAAATTGATCAAATGCACAAGAGCAGATGATTTCTGAACATATCTGAGTTCTATTTCATTTCATCGAGCAGAGAACTGCCTCAAGAATTTAATTCATTTGCAATATCTATGCTACTCTTTTCGATTTTGAGTTCTCACTAGTATAGGTTTCATTAGACCCATCTCCAAATCGTGAATACTATTGATTATCAACAATGTACTGTAATCAGGTAAATTAGGTGTGATTTATTATCGGAATATTAGTTTCTCCATTCAACTAGTCAAAACATTACTGCGCAAGCAAATTTCTCTGGCTTTTGAGCCAAATCATCTTAATCGCATTTGGAAATTTGAATTGGAAGAATGCCTTAATAAATACAACTCATCGTGTGTCTCTCAGAAGATGTGACCTGGGAAAGCTCTCAGAGAATCGCGAATGATTGTTTTTTTGACCAACTTACAGAGTTATGGGTTCAGTTATTCTGTCGCATCAGCAAGTAATTTTAATGAAATTCTCATTGATATTGCTCAAACAAAAAATTTTCCTGATTTCAAACCAACTATGAACCTCCAAGCTTCCTTCTCTCCTCATATGCTAATTGAGACCTCTCTTTTGGCATAATCTCTCAGCTGTTTCCTTTTTTATCTACTAATTTCACGATAAACGGCACCTATAGATGGAGGTCAATCGAAAAGACTAGTAATACTCACATACAAAAGAAAAAAAAAAGGGGTAGGCAGATGCTTTTCGGAAAGAGCCTTTTCTTAGCACTATATACCTAAATTTTTTTTGAAGTATGAAGAACATGTGCCTCTCTTTTAAAGCCTGAAATAATTTAATTCTAAACAAATCCTAACGACAATACAGTCCAGTGATAAAAAAAAAATTTTATGTACGTTTTCCGAAGAAGACATTGGAACAAACCACCATTCCTCATTTCACAGATGAATTGTGTTTTCGGCCGATAGGCGTATTCTCTTTTAGTATTATCGGAAAGAAAGCGATGTCGTTCACATTGAAGAGGATTTTCTCCATAATCTTAATGATAAATTTTCTGTCCTTACCAAAGGCTGCAGCAAGCTCAGAGGATTCAATGGGATAGACAAGAGAAAAAGTTTCAAAGAGCCATTCAGAAGCCGGACACATGGAAAATCTGATCCCAAAAAAAAAAAGTTTACAACAATTTTTTATTAATTCTTCATATTGAATCACGTCCTCAACGTTCAAAAATAATAAATTTGCGTCCAAATTCGAAAAGGACCGAGAACAATTGATTTTCATCAATGCACTCACCTATTAAATATTTCAGTAAATATTTCATTTTCTCGACGTATTGCATAAAACTTTTGATAGTGAACAATTGTTGATAAAAAATTTGGGCTTTCTCTCACATCACAACACTATTTTGGTATACTCGCTTCAACTCCATCCAGCCTTTTTCACTTTTGCTCAACACAGACCTTTGAAAGCTGTCTCATACAATTCATCAGAACATCGATCTGATCGGCTGTTTAAACTCAAAATAATCTTGCCTGGCCTGTGAATCACAGGTTCCAGTATATACCAATTCCAACGAGATACTTAGAGTATTGATTGCCGATTTCATATACTATTAAGGCGAAGAATTTAGCAGCTCTTTATCGCAAAACGAGATTATTACGTAAAGCGCTTTCTTTTCTTAATTCTGTTAAAAAAATTTGATGAAATAGTAAATTATGAATACAACCTAAACTCTGATAATTTTTGTTTTTTATTCCCAATTTAGTATAATCTAAAATATTTAGCTCGCTTTCAGACGTTATTTTAGAAAGACTGAGACTGAACTCAGCATTTCGTCAATTTATCCTTGATTGGCTCTTCTACAGGGTCCAAAGCTTGAAGTAATACCGCATTTAGTGAGAAGTTGTTACCGAATAAAATTCTAAATGCAAATTAGGAATCTAAGTTTTCAGCTTTCCCTTTCTAAACATGCCATCACCTCGAACTCGTCAGCACCGGGACAAAATCCGGTATTATTTCATCTTTCTTGCGATAGGGCAGCAAAAAAAACATGAAGCTACCCTTTTCTTTGAGCAGAGCCAAATTTATTTCTCCCTTATGTAAAGCCAATCCTGAGGTCTAGGCTAAGAGGGATGCAGTTTCGTGTTTCTGATGCCACATCTTTCTGATTTTTAGTTCTATCATGGAAAAACCACGATAAAAAAAAAAGAATTCAGAAGCATAGGTGATTACTTAATCAATGAAATCAAAAGAGTTTTCGGACCGGTAGTACCACTAAATAAGCCCCAACATTCATTCATCCAAGCTCAGTTTCAGAGAATACAGCATTGATTGTTCGGATTTCTTCCATTCTCACAGAATTACAAATGGCTTACGAGATTGCGCTTTCAGAGACACACATAATTTAAATTTCTTTGTTTAAAATTTTTTACTGAAAAAAATTTTTAATGAGACAGCCACCAGCAGTTCTTTCACGCAACGTGGAGCTTTTTTTCGTCTTTAACCAGCTGATACGTTCCTCCATCCATCTCTTATCCCATAGAATGGAAAGGCAAGCGAAAGCTGCGGATCTTGAAAAAAAACTTTTCTGTATAAATCTATTTTAGGACATACAAAAATGTTTTAGGAGATCATAATTAACAGAATTTCTATATCCTATTTGGAGCCTTTTAAGAAAAAACTAATTCTCTTTGAAATCTTTAATTAATTTAAATCAGCGTTTTGCATTATCAGTTCTGAGCCAGCTCACGTGATTCACATAGCTCAGGATAAAGTTCTCGAAGAAGAAATAATTTCATAGATAATTATTTCAAGGCAAGTTTGAGGACAATCAACGGACTGGAGGGATTCTTGAAAATATATTATTTTGAGTTATTTAATGCTATTTACTTGGATTCTTTATTATTTTCAAAATTTTTAGCATTCTTATTGGCCTCCGGCCACTCATTTCAAGAAAATGAACCTCCATAATTCTACTCTGCAAGAATCCAATAGCTCGTCAATGATCAGGAAGAATAGTTTCTCCTATCAATCAAGTCCTTCGAATTCCATGGATATAGAAGAAGAAGCCAAAATAGAGTCTAAATTAGGCTCGGAGAATTCTCTTCAGTCGACTACCCAAAAAAGAAACTCGGCGTCAGAGCACCATAGTAAGGATTCGCTCAAATTCTGCCGGAAAATTTCAGCCTTAGTCACAAATCATTTGGAAATCAAATCTAAATTTTGCTATGACTTACTTAAATTTAATGCGGATGTCGCAGTCTGTTTGCTCTACCTCTACGATTTTAAAAACATCGACCTTTCCCAGATAATAAGCCTCGAAATCGAGTGTCTACTCCGGCTGTGGGGCAAACTAAAGGATGTCTTGACTTACCGAAAGAATAAAAAAATCTGTATCGTCAAAAAGGAACATTGGGACCTTGTCTTTGATAAAACAGAAGCTGTGAATGCTCTTAAGAAAATTCTCGTTGGATTCGCCGATTCCTGGTATCAACCCGTTGGAAAAGTCATTCTTAATGATGATGGTTTCTGTGATGCTTTTGCTCGAACGCTCTATTGTTGTAACAAGGTTCTTTCCATGGTATTGGCTCTCAAAGATTGCTCAGAGACTGGTCACAGTTTACGAAAACTCGAGACGATCGATAATTTCGTGGTACTGATGCTTTTTCCGCACCATTATCCACACTATAACCATAGAGGTGGGAAATTCGCGGTTGAGTGCTGCTCAAAATGTAAAATTTGCTGCTCGAAGAACATTCCGGAGCGTTTTATCGAGCAATTAGCCGAGGCGAGGATAGAAGCGACGAGTTTAATAACGAACATTGATCATTATTTTGGCTTGTACGAAAATATGAATCTCGAAGTGATCTTCAACCTAATGAAAATGGGATACTCGATATCCTAAACTTAATTGGAACAGACAAAATTTCCGCTATGGATGATCCTCCATAAGATTAATTCTAAATTTCTTAGTATTTTTCTTAATGTCCCTTTATTTTGATAATTTAATGAGAGGGCTCGCATGTACTCAATCTAAAAAGTGTGACGTAATGAATTATCTATTGGAATAGAATGGGTAGTCTTCCTAAAGTTGTCATCTCAAACAATTAGCGAACAAATACATTTATGTTTAAACATTGATCCGATGTGTTAATTTTAATCCGATGTTTATGCATTCTACACAAATCAGTTTTTTATGACAAAAACATATAGCTGTGGAAATTTGGAAAACAGAAAGCTATGACGATATTGTATGATGCTTCCCATTTCCGGATTGCTCATAAGTGGGGAATTGGTTGCTTGCGCTGCTCATTTTTTTTGTTGGTTGGTTGGTTTTTTACGCATATCTCGATGAAAGAGACTTTTTTTAAGAAAATGGTCCCGAGGAGTAAATTGATAGGTTCTTTATGATATTGTGGTAGTAAATCCAGATGATGGAATCTTTCGAAGCAGATCATTTTGTTTTACTAACTGAATGGTTGAGCCGATATCTCGAGGGGGTCTCAAATAATATCTGATGACAGCTTAGATTGGATTACCTGATTTTTTCAAAAATAACAACTAGAGTCTTTCTTTTTAAACTCTTCGCATCTTCTGGAAATATTTGAATCATTCAAATTGTAAAACTCGGTTTTCTTTCTTGTCTCAGCTTATTTTTTGCTGAATAGGAGCATATCGGGTTTCTTCTCTCCTCCAAATATCTCTAGCTCCACGGGAAACATCTGAAGACATTAGACGCACCCAATAGTAGCCACATCAAACTGCGAAGCTGAATTGCATTACCTTCGCTTGTATTTCCGACAACAGAGGATTATCATATTCAATCTTCTCAGATTTTTGCATCAAGCGTTCTTCATCAATCCATAACAATTGATTAGCATACAGTTTTGAGAACATTGGTTTTCCAACTCGGCTGGTGAACCTGAATTTCTCTATCGGTAATTCAGTCTTTTAAGGTGACATTTTGCGATTCGTTATCATAGATATTGAATATAATAGTCAAAGATCCAAATAACACCTCTCAGATAAGAAAATTCGAAAGGGTTTTCTCTCATCATTGAATTCAGGATTAACTTTCGCATTTCCATTGTTTCTGGACTCAATTTTTCAGTCAGAAATATACTGGGAGTGATATCTTACACGGGCGGTATCAGCTCGGAAAGAGGTATAAACCCCATAACTCTTAAAGAAATGAGTCTCGAGATTTTTGGGATGTTTTTAGAAGCTCTGAAACATCATCGAAGAAAGAAATAAAAAAAAAAGATCATTTACACTGATGAAAAGAACAAATAAAAAATTAACTTAGTCAAGATGCCTCAATTATTTATATGTGAGCAACCAGATCCGAGGTGTCTCACTGGCTCTAAGAAGATAGTAATAAGAAAGACCAAGGGAATAGAATTAGAAATTGTTAACAGCAATGTCCATTAAGCTTGTGACAGCGCCAATATGGTTAGAATAGAAACCGTCGAGAATCCCATTAAGTTCGCAGATTAATTGCTCCGATCGGCGCCTGGAATCATTTAACAATAATAAAAAGTCTTTAGGCACCGTCTTTGAGCCACAGATCTTGCACTTATCACAGCACTCGAGGGCGAACTTTCCTCCACGATGGTTATAATGTTTGAAATGTTGAGGATACAACATAAGAATCACAAAATTATCAATAGTACTGAGATCTCGGAGGCTCGCACCCTTTTCGGTGCTATCTTTCAATATGGAAATCAACGCCATCAATTTATTCGAGGCGTACAGCATCCTTGAGAGTATCACACAGAAGTTAGTGTCTTTGAGGAGTCGGCTGGCATAGGTCTTCTCTTCTGATCCGATAATCTTAGCGAAGATCTTTTGGTATTCTTCTATCGCTACGCTTTTGTCGAAAATGAGGTCCCAGTACTCCTGTTTTACAATACAGATTTTTTTGTTCTTACGGTAAGTCATCAGGTCCTTGAATTGAGTCCAGCTCTGGTAAAGGATGTCTGTTTGAAGTTTCTCGAGCTCAATGGGTTCAACTTCTTCGAGATCGAGCAAACGAAGCAGACTTCCGATTGCTTTCGCGTTGAGTCTAATTATTTCCGAGCATACGTTAAACTTGGAGGAGAGCTGGGAGAGCATAATTCCAGAGAGTTTCCTGCAGAAGGTCAGGCAGTCCTTGCTGTGATTCCTCTTGGGGCCATCGGATTCTGTCATTTCGGGCTCCATCGCATCATCTTCTAAACCCTCAGAAAATTTGAGCTTATCTTTAGCAAGGTTAAATCCAGGTGCTTCTTCTTCTATCATCATTGAACTATCGCCGGAAGTGGAAGCGTGAGATACGAGAAATTGCATAAACAAAGGGAGAATAAGCAAGCGCTTATTGTTGTTTAATTTTTTTTTGAATCAAACAGAAATATATATAATTATTTCCTTAGGATTATGGTATTAATAGAGATTAATGATCGCTCTCTAATCTCGCATGGAAGAGAAAAAAAATGAAGGAATCAATAATGAAATTCAGGGTTAATCGAGTTATTAATTTTCACTAAATTTTAAAACTGTGGTCAAGAGCGTCTAAAACTTTCCATAAAATATATGCATTATTCCAATAAACTTAATGCACTTATTGGATTTCCAGAATATTTGTTTAATCAACCCTGAACCTCTTTTAAAAAATTCAGCTTAGGTTGGAGGCAGCAAAGCAGTATCCTACAATTTCAATGTTCTTTTCTTATGTGCTTGGATCGCTTGAGTGCTTGGGAGCACAGTTCCAAGAGCGAATTTGCAGTTTCGGAGCGTAAGGTACTCTTACTGAAAAATTTTTAATTATATGTAAACTCTTTCTGTACTGGAAAATTTTGATAAAATTACAAATTAATTAAAATGAACCCACGTTCATACTACATTAACCTATCCATTCCAAAAAATGGAACCCAATTAACGCTTAAAATCAACCGGTTTTAAGGATCCATATTCTTCAGTAAACGCTGCTTTTTTGATATTTTTTGATATTTCTTTGATAGAAAACATCTGCTTGAAAGATCAACTCTACGAAAAAGATCTTTTTTTGAATTCAAGTAAAACTCAAATTAGGAATAGAACACGTTAGATCTACGATCGAGCAGTTAGCAATATCTGCATGGAAAGTTGCAACGATCAGACCTTAGGACTCCTCAGTTTAAGGGAATAGAATTCGAATCAAAGCCAGAGGAGACAAAGTTAATAAAAGAACTGAAGAAACGTTTTAATAAAATTAGGGCGTTTGATTTGGTTTGATTTGATCCTAATTTTGGCGCACGTAGCGCGATAAAATCTAATATTTTCGAATTTTTTATGCACAAATACCCTGCTGGAAATTTCGAGTCCCGTAAACCTGTAACTTGCCAAACTTTAATCCGACCTGCAGTCTATTCTCGAATACCGGATTAAATCAATGGGTGCATTCCAAAGGTATCTACATTCAGAACTTGGTTCTGATGGCGAAGCAGGTCTCAACACCAAAATCGTTAGATCCTTTTAGCTGCTGTAGAATGTAGCAATTCCGATGCTGTAATATGATGCGCTCGCGACGCTGATTAGATTTTTATTTTTGTCCTTGTAATTTTCATTTTGCCTTTAGAGGAAGAGAGATGGTTGCGTCAATACTTGCTCTAGTTTAATCTTAGCAATGTCTTCATGAGCTATTTGTTAGAATATGCCAAGAAATGTTGTTGAAATAGACGGTATTTATATGAATTTGAGGCCAGGGGTGGAAGGTACTTTCGCTAGGTTCAACAAATGACTTAGCTCTTTGAACTGCACAATTTGATAGAATGCTTTCGTATTCGTGCAAAATACCGTCGGGAGTCTAATACTTAAGGAGAAAATGTATTCTCATCATTTTTCTCAGATCTAGATCTGTAAGATAATCCGATCTTCTACGTGAAATCTGACATGTACACTATTGTGCTATTTTTGTTCGAAGAAAAGTAAAAGAAAAAACTCATCCAGATGTTCAGGCACTGGGCTAGCTATATGATGACAATGAAATAAGTGGATTTGAAATTCTCTGTGGAAACGGATTTTCTTATAAGTATTCAATTGTAAAATTTCCGAAACTAGTTTGTTAGTAATCCATTTGGTTGTACTTTTCCAAGCAAATGACTTTTCCAGTAGAGAGGTTAGTCATATTCAGGACTCAAGGACACTAAACAGAGAAAGAAATTGCATTGTCCCATGAAAAACTGAATTTTCCGATAGATATGATGTCAGACTTTAAGAAATATGTGGTACACCGTTTCTTAGCCATAATCTTTTTCAAATTAGATCTTGGAATTGGCCATCTGGTCGCTTATTCACACAAATTGAAATGCAATTAAGAAATCATCTCCAAAATGACTGAATAAGGAAGCTTCTCGGCTGACGGTTTGTCTCCCTCTTTTTCTAATCTATTGATCAAAAATGTCGCTGGCGACTTTTCCATGCACTTTTCTCAGAAATTCTCTATAGATGCAGACGATAACTGCGAACCAGAAATTAAGGAAAAACCGGAGAGTCACCCTTGAAGGGTTATTTTAATTTTAACTGATCGAAAAAATTAGAAGCAGTTCGAATTGGACATAGAAAATCCAAAAGCACTTTGCAAGCTTCTGCAGACCACCCCAATATTGAGAAAGTGATCTAACAATTGTGATATTTCAGAAAAATATATGTTGATACTCATTTTACTAAGCTTGTTTGGTGCACCAAGTTCAATGGATTGATTTTATCAATCGAGAGAGAAAGGATTAGGGTTGCTATCCAGAGCCAGGAATATCAAAACCATTAAAACTTGCGTCTACTTCTTCTGTTTTCCGACAGTTGAAAAAAAACCAAATACACAAACAACAAAAAAAGAAAATAAAAGGAAACACCCATCAATATTTTCAGACAAAGGTGGAATTTTAAGACAGCATTTTTTATTTTTTAAGCAAGGACTGATGTTTTTTAGAAGAACCTATGGCAGACAGAATTTCCTTTTTATTGTTGAAGAGACAATGCCTTTGGTATATCATAAACCAAAACTTTCTATATTTTAGTAGCGACTTTTAATTATACTTGTTTTACAAGAGGTGAAAATTTTCTTTTTGTCTTTAGTGGAGATATAAAGAATCATTCTGAGCTTGTGACATCGTGAGTTCGTTTGGTTTGACTGCTGCTGATCTCAGTTGCATAGACATTTGCTCGAGATTCATTTTCTCTCTGCTTTTAATCAGACATGAGCATATAATTTGCCCAACCAGAGTAATAAGACACACTCTACTCATTGTTTGAGTTAAGACTAGACCATCTGTGAGCAACAATAAAGTTAGCTTTCTCCATATTACGCACCGATTGTTTCACTCAAAATATATGTGCTTTTGAAACTCCCCATCATATCCAAGTTAAATTAATTTATTGAAGGTTTTTAGTTCATATAATCTGATCCTTATCTTTTCATGACATATACTGTCAAACTCAAAAAGCTTGATTCATCTGCAACTAATTAAACAAAAGAACAACGTAATTATATAGGGTGTATTTGGTTGAAGAAAATTAAATGCTTTGCTCCAGTTTTAATCTATCCGAATCCAACTCCAATAATGATAATTGGTTTCTGTGACAGTTAAGTTTAGATCTCAAATGTCGCTGAAATCCTTTGAAAACGTCAATTTAGCCATTCATAGCAATTTTGTGGATGTTATTACGTTTATTGAATGAAGCTGTCCATCCATTACTCAGAATTATAGAACTTTGCCTCATATCCAGCTATTATTGATTCTCTAGCAAACTTGATCAATATTGCCATCATTAAATCTCATCATCATCTCTAACTCCTCTTACTCTACCCTATTCATTGTTTTTTATTTGCTCATTAAATAACTCAAATCTGATATCTTACGCATAGAAAAACGATTTTTTGAACGGTATTTAGCGCAGACATGACACAGCTGAAAAAAGGATAACCCACCTTTGAATTAAATTTCTCATCGAATCTTTTTCTTTACCGCATGGCCGACAACCTAAATCCACCGAACATCGAACATCAAGGAGACAACGATGCCCCCATTCCAGAAGAGGATCAAGTTGCATTTCTTGATGATCACGAATATGAACAAATTCCACCCGAATTTCGTCATTTTTATGCGAGACGCCCTCAACAACAATCTGAAAATCGATGGGCAAGAAGATATGCAGACTATTGCCCTTATTTCATTGCACTCATAACAATAATTTTACTTGGAGTTGTCCTTGTAAAAGGAGGATTAGGGCTCTGGGAGTCTTTTGGTGACAATTATACGAAAGCTACAGATGGAAGCGCCGTCGTCACTTACGTGAGTACGAGTTTAACAGCGCCTTTGCTTATTGACATCGCAGTGGCTACCAATCTGACTTGTCCAAGCGGTTACAGTATTATAGACATTGGAACCTGGTACGGAACGAATCAGGGCTGCGCTTGTGGAGATCAGATTACGTATGGTTCCTGCGGAGATAGCAGCAGTGGCTGTCAGGACGTTCCTGCTGAAGCTCCTGTCACGATAGATGTATGGGAGAATATTACTTTCTGCGCAAAGTATTCGTCTGATGTGACCTACACCACAACAACTGACTGCCCAACGGGGTATACCAAATGCTACAGAGACATCTGTGTGAAGTCAACAAGCGAGTGCTACATCACTGATATTGTAATCAGACAGCTAGGAGCAGCAGATAATCTCAAAGCTCTGGAAGCGGCTGATTTGGTAAGCAATGAGACAAATTCGACGACAAATGGCACGAATTCGACGAACGCGACTAATTCAACCAATACTACGACGAGTGAAAACACGACTACAACAGCAACGACCTTGAATTTTTGGAGTGTGATCACAAGCGCATCACCTGATCTACCCAATGGTATCTCCAGTTCTCCAGATCCATTGGGAAGTAGCACGACCATTAATATTCTGATCAGCAGCAGTGGAGCCGTCTCACCCAACGGAGAGGACTCATCGACTGTATCTACTGCGTATTCTCCAAATGCAGACTCGAGTAGTGCTACGGTTTCACCTGATGCGCTAGCAGTTAAGAGTGATCTAGCGATATCACCCTATAAAGCTGGGAGTACTGCTAGCGTAGTGAGCTCCCCCTACGGAACTAGTACTACCCAAACCGCGATTTCCCCTAACAGCAAGAGCAAATCTGCTATTTCTCCAAATAGATATTCATTTCTCGAGCTTGAAACCTCGAAAAGACTGCTATTTCAAGACTTGAGTTCTCAAGTGAGTTTTGATAGCTCGGACCCTCATGTCTCAGAGGCAAATGTTTTTAGTAAACATAGGAATATTAACTTTATCGAGGAAGCGTCATCAACTTCTTCTATCTCGAATCAAACGTCCTCTGCATCTGGCCAGACGACTACTGCAGCTAGTACAGCCTCCGGTCAAGCGTTTAATACTTTAGCGACTACTTCAACGTCAAATTCAAACTCCACAAGCACAACGTCTACTACTACTTCGGCAACCCAAAGGTCCTCTACCTTCGCAGCTATGCCTTTAGGGGTCACTGCGACAGAAACTAAGGATTCATATGGATATAGAACGAATATTTCGATTAACTCCACACACGAAATTCGAATATTTCGACGAACTCAGGTCAGTCCGATCACAGGATTCGCTCTTTCCACAGACACACTTCCCTGCTTGGCCAGCAACCGCGAACCTATGCCGAACTCAAGTTCTATATATCCTCTCTTAATTGATCAGCCTACAGGATGTGGTGAGTACGGCGTCGACACGGATTCTATGGAGATTGATCATTTATCCGAAGAGGAAGTTTATCTCGAGAACGGAATGGTCTACGAGTTGTTAGAACTCGTAGGCTATGACACGTACATAGCAAGTAACACATTGATATGGAGCGCAAGACCAAGAGTGCTTTTGAATACGGCGACAAGCTGCTTCGAGTTGGATCTTTCATACATTGCGACAGTAGCAACGGTCGTGAGTAAGATCAATAAGATGAATCTCATTTACCTCATAGTTTTCTTGAGCTATGGGCTCGTTGGAATATGCGCAATCGGCCTCATGCTGTGGAACCGAAATTTTCTTTGGGTAGTCGGCATAATGCTGATTTTAGGCGGAGTAGCTAGTGCAGTGGGTGCGTATTATTACTTGAATCAGTTACAAGGGCAGCAGGAAAACAGTGAAGATTACAGTGAGGCTTTGGTATCGGTGGCGACTTTGGATTGCTTCACGAACACTAAGATAAAGACGGCTATGAGTGATTTGGCTGATGCTCTTCCGACTTATATTTCTCAGTCAATCACGACGGCGACCGTGCTGTTTTACGTGTTGGCCTTGACGGCACTTGCTGAAATAGTGTCGTTCGGCGTTTATGGAGCTTTCAAAATGACATCCTAATGATGCATCTGCAAGGTATAATGTTTTAAATAGAGAGTGAGTGTTTTTGTGAGTTAGTTTTTTAGGTCATAGATGACTTTTTGGCTTATTGACTTAGTGCATATGAAAAGCAAAATTTTCAGCCATTGTCTAATTCAAATTATTCTATCTTCCAAACATAGTCTTAATGTAGTGTTTTGATTTGATAGCTTGGCTATCATTCGAAACGATACAGCGATCAAAACTTGATATCATACTTGTTTGAACAGGCGAGACAGAAAATTCAGAGAAATGTTTGAACTGTCAGAAAACTTTTCGAAGCCCGGTTGTTATTCAATATTATTGTTCCATTGAGCCATAGTTCTCTTTGTTTTCTAACAGAGGCTCAACTAATGAGGTTTTTCACTAAATAACGAATGAAATAGTTAGAGTTGGACAATTTTGTTGATAATGTGGATGTAAATTAGATTCATCTTTTTGATGACGCTTATATATTTATACGTACGAATGAAATATGCAGTATATTCACAAGGAGATATTCCCTCAGATGCCTATTTGTCATAAGGTTTAATACTCACAGCAGATGAATACATAGAATTCTGGCATGGAACAAAATTTGGAATGTTGCTACTGGAAATCTAGCTTTACAACTATTTCAATGACATCTTTCGGAGAAGTGAGTTCCTTCACTTCAAGCAGAGACAAGGAGTCATCCAATAGCTTGTCATCCAAGTAATATAAGAGCAAGATGTTGAAAAACTTGTAGCCAAGAACTTTCTCGAAATAATACTTGAGATCCTCGAGCCGGATTGGCTTGTTCACTGAAATCTGCACAAATTTCTTTTCTGAAGGGAGTAAAAACTTGAAAGTTTGAGCCTGCTGTTCTGGTCGATTCATCAAACGCTATTATTATTTGCATCTGCAATTATTTTTTGAAAATTTTAAGTTAACTCTTGACAACTCAACGGCCAAGACTGTATTAAGAATAATCATTAAGCTCAAAAATTTAACATTTGAATGGAATTTTCTTGGTCGAGAAGGACCACTCCTGATTTGTGTTGAACATTGCATCTATTTGCTACATCTGCAAAGAAAGTCTAATTTGTTCCTCATTAATTCCAGGAACTTGAAATATCCTGATTGATGCTTTGTTCTATTTTTTTAGTTCTATGGATATTTTTTTTCACTCATTTGTCTCAGATGCCACCTGATTGTTGAACAGCTTGTAGGAAAGTGATTTAGTCTCTTGGATATAATCCTGAAGAATTATTTGTATGAAAACGCAATCAAAGAATGAGTCGCAATCTCACTACACACTGACGAAAGGCCAAAACACTTTTTAGCAAGGGAATGTTGGCTTATTGGGTTATAGATGAATCATCGGATTATAGCTTTCAAGGGTTCTTCATATCAGATTTAATGCTTATAATTGCTACCATTGGTATAGAAATTATTGATTTCCACTAAATAAGCACTCAAAATTTGTCCTAAGTGATTATTCTAACAAAAGAAAAACATCATTCTCTAAGCTTTTTCTAAATTGCTGTCTGATTTTATTTCTTCTTCTTTTTCGTTTCAGTCGGCGCTTTAAATTTGTCAGCTAGCCTCTTCTCAACTTCTTTCTCCAACTCATTCATCTTAATCGCTTCATCCCATCTCAAATCATCGATCTCTCTATCTTTCGCTTTGAGCTGCTCTTTCAGCTTCTTCATTTCTTCAGCAAACCTCTCCTCAGTCTCCTGAAGCTTCTGCTCATGTTCCTTTTCTCGTGCATGGATCTCCTGCTTCAATTTGAATTCAAAGTCCAAAATCTGATTCCTCAATTCAATAATAGTCTTCTTATAATAATTGATCTCAATCTGATTGCTTGACTGCTTCTCCACGGCTTCACTCTTCTTGCTTCCTCCTTTGGATTTTTTCGGAGAGGCTGGCTCGCCTTTCTTGTCTGATTCAACCAACTGAACTGGCACAGAATGTCTGGTTTCAATGTCCTCTCCTTTGCCTTCCTCATTGGTTTTCTGCACATAGACTATCCTACGGTTACCTCGCCCACCTTCAGAAGCTCTTTCTTTAATCGGTGCTACCTGTGTAAGTGCTTTTGTTTGCTTTCGCTTGTTCTGATTTAATTCTGCGCTCAGCGTTTTGATTTTATCTCGAGCACGGTCATAGGCTTTTTGAAGGTTCTTGTAATGAGTTTTCCAGTCGAAGTTCTTGCCTTTGGATGGGGATCCCGGCTGGTGTTCAAAGTCTTGGGTTTCTGAAGTCAGCTCGCCTTCTGGCAAGAGATCGCTTCTTTGGTGGCTCTTCGAGTCGAATTCTTCGGTGTCGAACCGCTGTGCTGGGTCATAATCGGAATGAGCTTCTTGAAGATCTCCTGGCGTTTCCTCAGTTTCGTCTCTATCTGGGTACATCGAAGCTTTTTTATCTTGTTCTCTGCGCTTTTTGCTTCTTTGAGCGCCTCCCATTTGAATACTCTCGTTTCCAATGGATTCGACATTGGAGAATTCTTTTCTGATTTCTTCGGTTTGAGTCGAGAACATCATTTCTTCGCTTTCTTCTATTGGTTTTTCAAGGCTACTCCTCAGAGTTTCAATCTCAGCAGCAAGAGATCTGTTTTCCTCTTGAAGATTCGCTATTTGCTCCTCAAGGTTCTGGGTTTTCTTTAGCGAGAGTTGTTCAAGCTCCTCATATTGTTTTTCGTACTTTTCTGTTAGCGATTTCTGAATTGCACCATTTTCTTCGGTTAGCTCGGCGATCTTTGCTTGCAAATGAGCTTCTTTTTCTCGATACTTGTTTTGCAGGTCCTGGATCAGCTGTTTGCTCTTTCCAGCCGCTTGTTGAGCCTTCTTTAGCTCAGAAAGTTCTTCTTGCAAATTTTCTTTTTCTTTCTTGAGTTTTGAGACGGTGTCATCCAGAGCAGCTATAGTCTCGCTTTGTGCTTGGACCTTTAAAGAGAGTTGGTTTGCTTCCTCTTGGAACTCGATTCTTTCTTGTCTCAGCTGCTGGATTATATTGCCGGATTCACTATAAATTTCCTCTTGTGTGCTTTTTGCTTGTTCTAACTCTCCGATCTGCTTCTCAACAGCGCTCAGTTTTTCTTGTAAACTGGTTCGTTCTTCCTCAAGTTTGCCTATTTTCTCCTCAGAACTCTTCGTGAGTTCAGCAATTTGAGTTTCAGTTGCTTTCAATTTCGCCTCTAATTCCTTCCTTGAAGTTTCAGCATCTATTATTTGTTTTTGGGCTAAATCAAGCTTACGACTGAGGTCGTTCCTGTCCCCTTGAATATCCTCGAGCTCTTGTCTGAGCTTTTCTAATTGTTGTTGCAGCTCTTCTTCTGAAGAGCGAGAAGATCGACTTTCACTTTGTACGGTCTCAAGCTTTTCAACAAGAGCAGCTTTAGCTTTTTCTGCTTCACCGAGCTCGCCTTGAGCTTTCTCCAGCTGTTTGCGAAGCTCAATTTCGCCTTTCTCCAGTTCAGCGTTTTTGTTTTTAAAGTTCTCCAGGCTAGTTTGGATCTCTTTTTGTTCTTTCTTTAGTTCTGCTATCCTTTGATTACTAGTTTCAACAATGCCTTGAAGATTGATAATGATCTTTTCGGATTCAACGAAGCGGTGATTCGCGTCCATCAACTCTTGATGCAGCTTAAACCGTTCTTTTTCCGCCTCTTCGGTTGTTTTCTGGGCCAACTCTAATTGATTTTGAGACTCTACATATCTTTTTTCGGCGTCTTTAATTAGATTGGATAGGTCCCTCTCAGCATCAGCTGTTAGTTTTCCTGTTTCATTTATGTACGATTTCAAGCTTGCGATCTCTAGAGTCTGAGCTAACTCACAAGTTATTAGCGTCTTAATCTGCTCTTTCAAGGCAAGCTCAGTTCTCTTGTGCTCATTGATTTCAGATTGTAACGCTGCAATAGTTTCTTTATCAGCGGCTATTTCATTCTGTAGAGCGTCAATTTGCTCGAGGAGTCTATCAATTTCTTTGTTCGCAACTTGATCTCCTGAATCTTTCAATGACTCTTGCAGTTGTCTCAAATGCTCCGCCAAACTTTCTTTAGACTCTTGAACCAAAGCCAATTCCTGTTCAAGTCCAGCAATCTTGACGAGGTATTGACCTCCAAGCTCCTTATGCAGTTCTTCTCGCTGCAGAAGGGCACTTTCCATGTCATCGCCAAGCTTTTCAAGGTCTTCATTATACTTTTGCTTTAGTTCCTCGTAATCTGCATTCATTTCTTCGAGTTTCGCTTGGTAGGCGTTCTCTTTTTCCTGCCAAGCATCCGATTGCTCCTTAATCTTCGCGTTTAAGTGCTTAAGCGAAGACTCTAACTGCTCGATCTGCTCGCGATCCCCAGCATCGTCCAGCAGCGATCTCAAAATCAGGATTTCCTCCTTCAGCTTTTGGTTCTCTTCGAGGAATTGCGTTTCTAACTTTTGCTTCTCAGCCAGCAGATGCAAATTCTCTTGACCTTGCAACTGCATTCTAACGTCGTCAAGTTGCTGAGGATGTTTCTTCGTGGGCGTACCGTCCTGGCTTTTGTTTAGATTACCTTTGGTTTGCTCAGGTTTAGTAGCTTGCTTCATCGATTGCAACTCTTCCTCGTGAATTGCTCTCAAGTTACTGATTTCCAAAATATGCTGTTTTGCCTGCGAATCGATAGTTTCTTGCAGCTTCTTGACTTCAAGCTCTAAATCTGAGGGCTGATCGTTTTTAAATTTTCGAATCACGTCGGGTGAGGGCGTTTCGCTCTTTTCACTCAACTCATTTTCAAGTCTCGCGATAAAGTCGCTTTGTTGAATCAAGCGGAATTTCAAGCTTTCTTTTTCAGTTGTGACATGCTGGAGCTTGCGTGCTAAAGCTTCCAATGCCTCCTCGGACATGAGTTTGCATTGCTCCACTTCTTCTCTTAGAGACTGGTTTTCTTTTTCTAACATCATACAGGTGTTGAGTAAAGAATCTCTGTCCTTAGGAGAGCCTTGATTTGCGGTACCAGCTCTTGAAGGACTCGAAACCTGCTGAGATTTTTTCAGCAATTTATTTTCGTTCTCGAGTTTGCTATTGGCTCCTTCAAGTAGAGCGATATCCTTCTTCAGCTTCAAGGCTTGGGTCTCCAAACCATCAGCAAGAAGCTCTAAATTGGCTGTGTACTCTCTCTGTTCTTTAAAATCCATGATCATTTTCTTGTGACTTCCGGCTATGCTTTCAATAGCATTTTCCAAGTCTCTTAGCGATGCAGTCTTTTCCACGACCTCTCGCGCGAGATCGCCGTTGACAGTCTGAAGCCGCTTGATTTCATCCTTGCTTCCTTCTAATAAAAATCGAAGTGTTTTCACTTCATCGACATTACCCGGCTCTCCGATGGCCGCCTCTAATTTTTGGCTCAGAACTAAATTGCGATTTGACTGGTGATCCAGCTCTTTCTTCAGATCCACCACGACTTGGTTCAGATCTCTATTTTTAGAAGCAGAATCCTCGGCTTTTGGAGATCTACTCTGGTCCGAAGGAGAAAACGCTCGATTGCGTAGATGTTTCGGTGTTTTCATCACCTGCTCCCTTTCTTCGGTGAGGAAATTCGCCTTGAGTTTTTCAAAATTTTGCACAAGGTCCTCAGCCAGGAGCTGAGCTCTCTGTTTACTAGAGGATATTGTCCCCTCTTCAGTTTTCAACGCGTTTCTCAGCTCTTGGATGTTTCTCTCCAGGTCCAATACCTGCAGCATGCCACCGCTCGGCTTTTCTGCTGACCAAAGTTCTATCTCACCGCTGACCTCTTCTTCTCGCGAAGCCTCAGTCTTTATTTGCCTTGACCTCGAGGCTGCGTTCTTATTGTCGGTTCTGTTCTGCTTCTCAAGATTTCTATTCTCTTCAAGCAATGTGCTTAAAATCTTTTGATAAGCCTGAATTTTGTCCTCTAACTCAGCCTTGAGATCCCCTACGACATCGATTTTGTCTTTGGTAATATTCTTGATCAGATCCGAGTAATTCTTGAAAGTTTTCATTCGGTCTGGAGATCGAGCGTTTCTGTTGTTCGGCGAGGCAAAGTCTTTTTGAGGAGTACCATAGTAGTCCTCTCCAGGTTTCGATATGAACCCAGAGTAGTCATTCTTTTCGATGGTATTTTTCAGTTGGGCCAATATGAGAAATGAATAGTCCTTCAAATACTCCTTAGATTTCGCGACACAGTTCTTAGCTTCCTTCTGGATGTCGTCCACTTGCTTTTTGAGTTTGTACTGTAGATCTTTGATCAACTTGAGCTGTGCTTTGAGTTTTTGCTCATCGAGATGGTAATCTAAGAGAAAAGAGGATTAGTCAATGAAGCGTTTAGGTTGAAAGAAAATCGGAAGACAGAGCAAAGACAAGGGAGTTTGAGCTCGAAAACCAAGGGATAGAAAGCCTACCTGATTTTTCTTGGGAACTGGTACTCAATTCCGCAGCTCTGAAATACCCTCTGTTTTGAGGACTTTGAGGCGTGTTTCCCTTAGCCAACTTTGAGCTCAGGACCCCTGGCTTCGGAGAAGCTGTCCGTTGTGCCTTTGGAGTGATCAACTGCTGCGATTTTGATGATGGCGTTCCACTCAACTGACTGTTTGATGGAGCATTCCCGACTCCTGCACCTGTTTCGATATGAGTAGGAGAGCGAACACCCTTTGACTGGAAGACTTTCGGGTTATTCGGACTAGCGGCAGGACTAAGCAGCTTATTTTTAGAAGAAACGTCAGATCTCTTCATCTGTGATTTTATTGTTAGCGATAATTTGGATAATCTTTTAAAAGTGATTTGTTTTAGAATAACCCTCTTCTATACACGTATTCACACATCATATTGGACTGAAGGCCCACACGCATGTGAGAAAATTCAATGACAATACACAGTATCAAGTAGGAGCAACAACAAAAAAAATTCTTATGGAATGCATTTGTTTTTTTTACAATTTATTGATTTTATTGAAACTGGCGTGGGTCGGTCGCGTTTCCCGCGAGGGAACAAGCCAATCTCGCCAGCAATTTTCTATAGCAATTATAAGTACGAACTTAATTCAACTCGAAAATCTGAAACGCTTTTAGGAAATCAGCAGTGTCCTCGTCCCGTCGTGCACTAAAACCCAACCGTTTCGCTTTACTAGGGCTTTGATTGGGTTTTTCGCAGGGCCTTTGCGGCTCCAAGTGATAGGTAATTCCGCAAAAACTTGATTAGTTGCAATTGATTGATACTTAATTCCGTTTAGTGTTGCATAAATAATCAAATCATCTTCCTCGTCATCTGACTGGCTCACCAACAAGAAGTTTCCGTGGCTATTCAAAGAGATCTTCTTGCGAAATTCGAAATCATGACCATCAGAGCTTTTCTTAATTATCCCCCAAAACTTGAGGATCCTTTGACTCGGAGTCATACAAGCAATCGTATTTCGCAGAGGCGCTGAAATTATCTGCTGGCCGGCGTCCATCGGCAATACTTTTACGAGTTTTTTGGTTTGAAGACTCACAATCCAAAGCGAGCTGGTCGTCTCTTCTGCGCATACAAGCACGAGTTTTTCTTCATATGGTGTAATAGCAGATATACTGACTGAATTCCAGCTGAAAGAAATATCATCAATGAAACCGCCGGTATGAATATCCCAAAACCGAATTTTACTCGAGGATCCAGCGGTAATAAGCAGATCTTGAAAGAGAGCGATTGCTTTCGTGGAGTTTGAGCATTCATATGGAATCGACGTGCTGTAATTGCTCCTGTAATTGGCTATAAACACTCGAGACTGAAAAGTTTTGTTCGCTTGGAGACAGCAAAATGTTCCGGAAGAGTCATGCACTTTGATTTTATTGAAATTATATGAGATTGTAGCTGGACTGAAGAGGCTGAACACTCTCACGGGGCGGAGGGTTTTGAGATTGAGCAGCTCGAATCTCCCAATGTGCTTTGTCAGGCAGAAAAGCAGCGAGACTCTGTCAAGTATCTCAAAGTCACAGACTTCGCCAATATTTTGAATCTTTCGCGTTACTCTCGGGTTCAGGGTGTTAACTGTCATCTTCAGAGGCGCAAGAGACATAAAAGGGGTTTTTCAAGACTGTGGCAGAATTTGATTACTTAATTTAAATTGAAGGTCCTTTTAAATCAAGTTTGCGTCTTTCGGTAGGTCTTAATTGAAATTTATGTTCTAAGAACACATTCTATTAGGAACTCAAATACTTTAAAATGCGCGGATTTATTCGAGACGACAATAGAATAAATAGAATAGAAGATTCAAGTGTTTTGTAGAAATTCTAAAAGTTTCTATCGACTCAGCTGAGTATATTATTCGTCGCTACGTTTATTTCAGGCACTTTGCCATGTTAAAAATATTTTAAAGAGTACGTCGTTGAGTATTGGCGACGAGAAGAACGATGTCTAGACAAAAGCAGCGTGTTTCGGAGAAGCCTAAATTGGGGAAGGAATGGAGGGAATACTACTCGGTAGGGAGGGGAGAGAGGATAGGAGTGAGGTATTACCTTTAAAAATTTGTGAAAATAGATATTGCCACATTCTCTAATTTCGTTTTCGTTCGAGATTGATAGAGGAACAATTTTTCAAAAATTCCAAGTCAAATAAATTAAAAAATCGGGATTTTTTGTTCCTTTGTTCCTGCTGTAATCTAATTTAGAATTTGGTGTATTATTATCGTATTGCGGTTGAATCAGGTTTCTTTAAGCAATCGTTTATGACTGGGTCGACTGTTGGAGTTATTCATGAGACTTAACAGCAGTCTCTCAGTGCGAATGGCAATATTAGATTCCTTACTCAATCTTTGATGAAGAAATTTGGAAATGATATTATGAAACTACAATGAATTGCGAGTTTCTCTTGCCTGTTTCGGGTTCTGTGGAATAGGTTGCTACAAAGACTGATACTGAGCTTAAAGAAATTAAATTAGAAGTTTCTGTGGAAAAAAAAAAACAAACAAACATGAATTATTAGCAAAGAAATTTTTTTAGTTATACGTAAACCAAAAGTTTTCTGAAATATGGGCTGGCTCACAAAAGATTTGCTGTTGCTGTTCGAAGTGGGTGGGTGAGTCAATCGACCAGCATACAATTCAGCTGATGGGAATGACCTGGGAAAAACTGAGCTCTCACACCTATAAATTTGAAATTTCTAACTATTGAGCTTCTGGAAAATTATTTATGAGAAATGAAAACTTTGGTTGTTACTTCTCTGACAAAAGCGAAAATCACTTGCTCTTCAATCATACTCACTCATGAATCTGTTATGCTGGTATGATGGGATGATAGCCTTATAGCCATAATTTAGAAATTAGGTTCGGTATAACATCTTTGACTATTTGCGAAATCATTGCATTTTCTCAAGGAAATTTTCTTGATTTTAGGCTTATTGGTTATTCTACTGCGGATGAAGGTATGCATAGCTTGGACTGTTGAAGTTGAATTTCTACATTCAGCGAAAATGATATGCTTTATGGAGAAAGCTAGTAATTAGGTCCCTTAATGGAACCGAAGCCTGCTGCATTTAAAACTTACTTACTTGCAATACTTTACTTGCTCCTTATTTCCTTTTTTTCGCGATTGAGGCGAAACTCCTAATTCAATAGATCTATAATACATAAAACAAATAAAGAAATGCTTTTCATATTGAGGTTGAGGAATTTAGATTACGACACATGACAAAAATGTTACAGAAAAGCCTAACTTGATTTAGTAAGCCAAAATCTTACTGTTTTGAAAATTTATAAAACGAAATTGTTCAGTCCGAGCCAATAAGCATGAGTGTAGATTTTTACTCGTAAAATTTTAGTCCATTATAAAGGCGATCATTGTTTACTGGTTTTACCACTGAGAGCCAAAGAACTGCTCTAAAACTAAAGCATAGAAGAGAAGAGTCTCTTCAAAAGCGAAGTAACATATCAACTCACTCATTTATTATTTTTAATGAAGAGTTGATTCTGGCGTGGCACCATAACCAATATTTTCGATGCTTAAGAGTCAGGACTGAGCACCACATCTGAAGAAATTCAGTATAATCAAATGCACTAAAATTTAATCACTCGTAGTCTGAACTGTCCGTTAATTTAGTTACCTAAGAAATGCTCTTTGCTTCGTGACACTGCTATCTGTTAGGGCTTTTTTCTGCCACTCTCTTTCCTAGATGGCATTTAACTTTTAGAATATCAAACGATCGAGTGATCTTAAGTCAGGATGAAGCTTAGAAGAATAAAAAGTTTTGAGCAGGCACCAGCTCTAACAACCAGAAAAACGGATGAAAATGGCAGTCCAGGCCAGGATATTTTCAAATTAAACACAAGTTCCTCTCAAATACGATTGACTGCTTCATTACTTGCTTAAAATTTTTTTCTTAACTATTTTGCTTCGTCTCATATAAGATCAATAAAGGTTATTATGGCTCCCTCTGCTAGGGTAGGTGAAATAGGACTCGCCCACGGGCAAAGTTCTTATATATTATAAGATTTTTCGCTGATATTCAGGATACGAAACTTTCCAATGATATTAAAAAAAAAAACGGAAAGTTAGCCTTCGGTATGTAAATCATAAAAACGAAATTAGTAATCAGAATTATTTTTCTTATAATTTGTAGACTAGGCTGACACATGAGCCCAGAATTCCTTAGATGAACAGCCTACCTTACGCTTAATGACACGCTTTCTCCGACTCAGAAAGATCGAGCCACCATCAGCGCCAAGAAAGCAGCCAATCCCTTCCAAATACTCAACAAATTTCTGCGAACGCGGCAACTCTCCATGCTCTGCCCCCTCTCTCGTACTATAAATCCCTTTCAAGCATCGGTCCTCTGCGTACTCAAATAGCCCCCAGACACGCTTGAAAGCGCTCCCTTTCATCTGACTCACGACGATACAAGAGATTTCCTTAGAACCAAGCATGTGGTTCAGCACCCACCCCTCAATCTCGTATTTCTTCAATAACTTAAGTTCAAAGGCCGGGTCAGGCCTAATGAAGGTTATCACGCTCTTCTTCTGGATCAAATCGTTTTGGATGACCGAGATAGAGCCACTCTCAATGTTGAGTCCCCAAAATCGGTTTACAAACTTAAAATCAAGTTTGTAAGTGGAAAGTGGGATCAAATCCTCAAGATCGTAGAGAATTATCTCACAACACTCGTTTGTGAAGATATACTCGAGCATAATGAACAAGAGCTGCTTTTCAAAATCGCAATCAAAATCAGCGATTTTTTTATTTGAAGGAAAACTCAACAATTCTGGAGGTTGTGAAACCGATCGGTCTTTTGAGAAATTCCATCGATGCAGTGACGAGCCTCTCGCTAACAAGATTTCCTCTGAATTAAGGACTCGGACTCTAGTCAGAGGCTGAGTGATCTTAACGTAAGGAAGAGGAAATGGTATTTCAGTGCTGTTAAAACTAAATTTACTGTGAATTTTGAAGGCTCGATCGATAGAATAAACTCGGATGGCAAAGTCATCACAAACAACAAGCATCTTCTCTGATTGGTCAGAGAGGAGAATATGTTGTTGAAGATTTGAAGGCGCTTGGTCAAGCGCTATAGTAAGCTTTTTGATAACCTTACTCGATTTAGTGTTGAAGAGTGCGACGTATGTAGACGCGTAGTTCGGGAGATGACCTTGGTAAATTTGCACTGCGAGTAATGAATTTCGAAGCAGTATCGCAGATCGACAAGCAGAGTGGAGAGGGAAATGGCCCAAGACGCAATCTCGACGAATCTGAACTTTATCGGCATTCGTCACTTTCATGGCAAATGAAGGAAGAAACTTTTCAATGAAATATCAAATATATATATAGCGATTCAATAGACGTTTCTCTAATTTTAAAGTATATTATTTCGAATCCTTTGCTGTAGCTTATCACAAAATCGTGGAAATTCAAAAATGAAACTCGGAAGTTACATACTCTAACCGAAAAAAGCTCTCTAGCTTGTCACGAGAAATGCTTGGATTGGGGGTCTCGTAAGATGCTTGAGCTTGGTGCTGTCGAGAAGAACTTAACAGAAGAAACACCCAGAACGGAATTTAAATTGCTTGATTAAAAACCAGTATTTATACCAAAAACGGACAGAATGAGGATGCTTCAGATTTGGCAACTCCCCCAACCAAAATAAATTGTTAGAACGAAGGAGCCTGGAGAAGCAGATCCTTGATTGAGTTTCACCTACGAATGCTCAAGATAAAAAAAAAAGTAAAAAGGCCAACGAATACTGTTAGTTTTGGAATTCCTAAGAGCATGCCATAAACTCCTACTGCATTATCAATCCTTACTTAAAACTCTCAAGAGGTTGGTCGATATTTCTTTTCTACATCAAATTATTATTGTATACTGAAGTATTGGATTGAGGCTGTGATTTTCAAATTTGAGAAATTTGATTTAAAAATGGACTCTTGAAAAACTCTAACTTATAAATTAACTAAATGCTTATTAATTAAACATTTTTCGAATTCCGTATATACATTAAAGTTGAGCGTTGAGAATTTAGTTTATGCCGACTGCCTATCAACCAGACAAGGGCTAGTAAAGGATAAGAAAATAGGTAATATACTCGTTGGTTCAATAGAGGGATCCAACTAGGATACAACTGAGATAGCAGCAATTCGATTTAAAAGCAGTTTGTTTGTATGGTAGCTTCTAAAAGTCGTAGCGGATAAAAACCTCGAAATACCATGATTTTTTAAATATTCCTTGACATTCGCGTTCCCAGCGTTTAGGAAAAGATGGATTAGATGGCTTTTGTTTCCAAGGGTAGTTTACTGGGTGATGCTTGAATTGGTTATTATTATATCTCGTGATTGATTTGAGCATGCTGTCATACTGCTTTCTTACTTTGGAAGCTCTCTCTGGTCTGTCCTCTTCCATTTACTGAATAATCTCACATTTAATGACAGGAATGACATTTTCTTGGGTTCTCCATAATTCATCAAAAATACGTTGAACAATGAAGTCCCCGATTGAATTGCTATCTTGAGACAAAGTTAATTACCAATCATCATGAATGAAGTAGAAAAAGCAATTATTATTTGAGATCTGATTCATATGTCTTTTACAAAGTCATTTATCATATTGATCCATCGATTCTACTATTTCTAATTCAGAATCGGTCTGTAGGAGAGATATTTTACTTAACGATGCTCTTGTTTAGTATTGACATCAATAATTTTCAATGAAGGAGAAAATAACATGACGAAATGAAATCAATCAAGTCGATAAAAAATTCTCTTACTCTGGAAAATGACTAAAGATAATGTATTTAGCTGCTTTTACTCAATTGTAGCCTGAGATACATGAGAATTCAACGTGAATTTAATCTGAGTCTAGGTTTTACTTGCATCTCAAAACGTAATTAATTCGACTGAGCCTTTAATCCCAATCATGGTGGATCGTCACCCCACTCACCAATTTTCGTCACGGATAGTAGTAAAAGCCATCACCCCACTCTCACATAAGTTCGACGAGAAACCTGACCGCCTTTCTCGTTCAACCGTGCCCTCCAATCTTGACAAACAGAATAAAAATGAAGAACCGAGAAAAAAAAGTGCTGTGAGAATCATAGAGGAAGATGAAACTCTCATTACCAATAACCTAAGCCTTGTGGTATCCAAAGGTCCAACCGGAAAGGTGATGTACGATGCTTCGCAAAGATCTAATTCAGCTTCAAAAGCCGATAAGATTAAAATCTTAAGCCAATCAAAAGGACCTTCCTCACACGCAGCGAATTCCCAGTCTTCCAGCAATTATGGGAACCAGAGCGGGCTTTCAAGCATGAACAGTGGTGCTTTAACTGAAGATTATCGTCAATCAAGATCAGATCACCCCGATTCAATGAGTAAAACTCTCCCTGAGAATGAAAGAGGAAGAAGCAAGGTTAGGATTCAGGACCAAGAAACTGAACCAAAAAAGAGCACCCCACTAGTCAACAAAACTGAATTCAACGCAAAGGTGAGACCATCTTCAGCAGAGAGGATCAAAATATTATCTGATTCAAATTCTACTACCTCCGAAAAAGCACTCTCATTCAATAGTTCTATTTCAAGATCTCAGAAGTCTGCACATGAAATTACTGCTGCCCTCAATGGTATTGAAGTAAAATTTAGCACCATCGAATCAACCTTCTTGCCATCAATGACCCAAAACCAAAGCAGCAGCGTGGACAGTAATCTCCTGAAGTTCTCGATGCAGTTGCTTGAGGAAATTAGAATCATTGAAGAGAAAAATAAACCGAAACTCACAATTATTTTTGGGCTAGACACGCTGGTTAAAGATTCTATCGTTTTAGATAAATCTACAGCATCTTATTACGGAGAGAATTCGATCCTCAATCATAAGGTCATCAAGAAGATAGTTTTCGTTGAGAGAACTGATCTAGGTGAACCATACCTGGTGGTTTTTAATAATTTGAAGAAGGAGTATGTGACTATTACTGTGGGTTCGGGGAAGAGCAAGCTACTTAATCAAGACTTAATAAGGCAAAGAGCGTCACAGTATCTCGTAAAAGAACTGAAGGACCGCGGAACGTTTAACTCTGATACGCTTGCGAAAATTTTCGTTTCGAAGTATAAAGAATGTCCTTCAATTCCATTCAGTCCTGGGAAAGCGGGGAAATATTCAGTGGTTTCCCAGTTGGTGTATTTGCTGTTCAAACTATCAGGGTCCAATGAGAGTGACGACATTGGTGAATTGCTGATGAGAAATAGGATTGATACAGAGATTGATTTTCTCAATGATGCAATCTATAATGCAGTGAGAAACAAAGAAATTGGGAATAATTCGATAGATACGCTGGGTCCGAACCTCAAAGTGTTAAGAAATTTTTATGTAAGGACTTAGAACCTGAGGACTTGTGAGATTTATAACGAAGTCAGCAATATTATTTTGCTTTGAAGACTGAAAAATGTTAAATATGGCCAATATATCTTGCGTCATATGATTAAGGAAAAAATTAATACAAATAGCGAATTATTCGGTTGAAAATTTATATTCTGATAATTGAAATGTAAAAAATAGATGGAAAGAATGGATCATGTACGAAGAAGTACAAGATGCGCTGAATGAATGAGTTAATTCACGCGAAATTTAGTATTACCTTTCACAATTTACAACGAATTGAAAAATTAAATTATGACTTGTATAACTGTTACCCGTGAGAGTGAATAAAAAAATAATCGAGGATCTAGAAATTAGAATACGCGAATTCCATTAAAAGCACAGCGAGCTGGAACTCATCATACCTATATAATCTACAAAGCTGGGTGATGCGAGAAACTATGGCCTCAACCTGCTGCCTCGCTGTTTTTAGACTATTGAGAAAGTCCTGAGGAAGCATTTTAGACTTACATACTTTACACTTGCCGCAACACTCAAGCGCAAATTTTCCACTTCGATGATTGTAAAACTGAAAATACTCTGGTAAGAGGGCAAGAAGCACGAAATTGTCGAAAGTTTCAAGTTTTTGCAGAAACTCTGCGTGTAAGGTCTTCTCCCTGAGGATGGTGCACAGGATCATCATCTTATTAACACCAAATAGCAACCGAGCAAATATTTCAACAAACGCAGGATCTTGAAGGACAGCACGCACGTTCTCATCGTTGTATTTCATTGAAAGAGTTCTGCAAATCTCCTCAAAGTGCTTGACTGAAGTTACCTTGTCGAAGATCATGTTCCAGTATTCTTGCTTCACAATGCAAATCTTTTTGTTCGTGCTGTAGGAAAAAATATCTTTGGCTTCTTGCCAAAATTGGCGAAGGCAATTAGTCTGTAGGCTATTGATTTGGATAGTTTCGAGTGTATTAAGACCAAGGTTATTAATTAGGGTCGAAATTATACCCGAGTTCAAGCCTATCATCGCTTTCGTATTTTCACTTGGCGTTGAGAGCTGGCCGAGAGCAACGCTTGCTATCCTCCGGCAAAATTTTAGACAGTCTTTACTGTGGTTGTCTTTCAGCGTCTTCTCGGCTTTGGGAGCTTCAAGGCACTTTTCTTCCTCGAGACCTGACTTGGTCGCAGAGGAGGATTCGATATCCATGCTCGTCGAATCTTCAAAACGATCTATCACAAAATCGTTTGACAACGTCTCAAACCCGATAGTCCCAGCGCCTTTAGATTGCTGAAATTCTCCAAAAAAATCGATTTTGTATATCGGTTCATCGAGAAATTCCATCACTGTGTTAGCTTGTTGTATAGTCTCTCTTTTATGTTGGTATTATAAAATGCAGCGATCTGAAGTGCTAATAAAGATGATGCTGTTTTCTTAGAATTATTCTATCTATGTTCTGAGTTATAATTCGTTGACGTTGAGAAAAATATAATTAATAACTCAGATCTGTATTACTCAATTCATGTGCTTAGAAGCGTTCTGTTTGGTATAAAAATGCATTTGGATTATTAAAATTTCTATAACTTTGAACAATTTAGGTTCTATAATTTGAGAAATTGTTCTTGCTAATTGTTCAGTCTGAATTAATTATTTCAAGCCTCAATTTCTCTGGTTGAAACAGAGCAGCACCTGATGAGAAGCTTATGAAAATTGTGAATCTGATGCTTTTGGGAGCTCTGAAAAGCGAGTTTCGAGCACACGATTTCAGCTGTTCTGCTCGTAAGTGTGCTAGATGAACTGAGCTCAACTGTTGCGAAGTCAATTTTGATTAATTCTTCTAAATGATTCGAGAAATAAATCAGAGGCGTTCCTCAATCACGCGATTAAATCCAATCTAAAATAAGTTTTTGTGAGAGCTTTACTCGATTAAGCACTCCAAATTTATTTATATATCGTCATTGGTTAAGAACAAAATAATCGGTACTTGAGGCGGTGAGAATGCCAGAAGCAAAATCAAGTTATTTTCTCATTGTCATGAAAAGTTACGCAGCCAAACGCATGAGCCTCTTTCTTTGAGAGTTTACTTGTATCAGTTAGGATGAGAAGAAAGCGCGTCTTATGTAGACAGAGCGATGAATTGATTATCAAGTTGTGTTTTAAAAGAGCTTTTTAATTTAATCAAGTCCGAAAAGTTGCCGTAATCTCTGTTAAAATACACCAGTAGCGATATTTGACCCTCGCTAGATTCTGAATTATCAGAAAAAGCAAGTACTTTTTAGGATAGATAGTGCTAAGTGCATCATTCTTCTTCTTTCAAGGCGCGGAATTTGAAACAGCGGGCTTTTATCATTAAACCAATCTCAAATTCAGAGGCTCTTAAGTACATGTTGATCACAAAAATTTCGACTCTATTCAGCCGCCTGTGGACAAGGGAAGCTTTCATTTCTCAGCTCTAAGTTCTATGAAAGGCTCTAAGTCAACTAATCCTTGAACGGCACATCACTTCAAATTTAGAATGTGATTAACTTAGTTAACTATTCATTCTTGGGAAGCTTGAGAAGTGAGAAGAGACATCAATATTTCATGGAGCTCTTTGATCGTTGGGTTATTTAAGACTTTAACTGTGTCCAAAACATAATTATGGCTGTTTGAAAGCTGACTCAAATTCCAAAGCTTTTCATCCTTATAGAATTGTGTAGGCAGATGACGCATAAGGTTTTTGAAAGGTAATTTGGTACTTAAATGAAAAAAATAAGAATCATCATGTCATGATATCCATGATGATCACATAATATATCAGAAAAGATATATATATAACTGTCCAGAACATACAATATATAATGTGAGTAACGAAAAGAAAGACCTAAAAATGAGAATAAGCAATTTCCAATAACATTGTCGCGAGTTGGAAATCATCATTCCCGAAATTTATAAAGAGCTGGTTTATTCTCGAAATTAAAACATCAGTCTGTTTCCTCGATTTCGTTAACACTTCCAAGAAATCGACTGGAAGAGCCTTCGATTTGCATATTTTGCACTTGCCACAGCACTCAAGTGCGAACTGCCCGCTCCGATGGTTATAAAACTGATAATACTCAGGCAAAAGTCCAAGAACTAGGAAATTGTGAATAGTTTCCAGGCTTCTCAGAAACTCTCCTTTCTCTGTTGGATCCCTGAGGATGGTTGTAAGGACCAACATCCTATTCATCCCATAGAGCAGCTGAGTAAATATTTCAACAAACACAGGTTCTTTAAGGGCAATGCGCACATTTTCTTGAATATCTGCTTTTGAAATAGTATTACAAATCCTCACCAGATGCTTTCGAGAGGTGCTTTTCTCAAAGATAATGTTCCAGTATTCTTGCTTCACAATGCAGATCTTTTTATTCTTGCTGTAAGATAAATTGTCTTTAAAGTCGAGCCAAAGCTCCCGGAGGCAATTCGCTTGCAATTCATTGATCTGAGCCGTGTCGAGGTTATTCAGATTCAGGTTCGCAATCAAATTTGCGATGATACTCGAATTCAGGTTGATCATCGCTTTAGTGCACTCATTTTGGGCTGACAGTTGCTCGAGAGCAGTACTTGCGATCTTCCTGCAGAATTTCAAGCAGTCCTTGCTGTAATTTCCTTTTGAAATCAAAGTGGATTCGAGGACATCAGAGCTTTCTTCTTTCTCGCAAGAAGGGGCAATGGAGTCCTCTACCTCCATTTTTCTTGAGTAGTCAGTGTCCGTAAGAGCGTCGTTTGTAAACATGTCGAGTCCGATGGTTCCAGTGGCTTCACTCTGCTTGAGCGCCTCTAGATCATCAATCGAATATTTGAACAGGTCAGAATAGTCAAATTCCATCTTTCAGATTGGAGATACCTGCTTGAATTTTTCTCTTTTGTTGTTTCTTGTAAATTATAAAAATTTTAGGCTGTTGAGCAATAAATCCTTGCATAAAAAGGTCTCGATTTTTCATAGCAACCAGAAGAAACTAATGAATGGTTTCTACTATAAAACGTTATACTAATTAAAGTTAATACTTGCATTCTCTGTGATTCGTTAGCTTAATCAAAATCGCACTTAAAATAAGAAGCGCTAAAAATTTTTATTTTCTTTTAATAGAACTATTTCAAAGTGGAATACTGTTTCTTGAAATAAATTGTAATCCTTCTCTCTCTGACTTCTCCAAAAATTCATGAAATAGGTCCTCCATGGCGCACAGGGATCCGTGGTTGGCTTTTTAGAAGCTCTCTGGAACTCGCTTGAAGCGGAGCTTGCTGGATATACCTGGTGATCTTTTTTTTTAAAAAAAATGAAATCCTTCGAGATACCTATCGAATCACTGAAATTCATTTTTTGGTAACACGATTATCGAACCATTTTAAAGAATTTTTTTCGGAAACACATGTGACCAAGCAAGAAAAAATAATTTAATTAAAGAAATTAAACGTACAAAGACATAAAATTATATAATTGGCAATGCCCAGCCGAATCACCGAAAATAGTGCTATGAAGGGCCAAGCAACTCCCCAAGGCAGCGCACGAGCATCTTCCGCAAAAGTTTTCGCCTAAACATTTGATTTATGGCTCGAAATCTTTGCCGACTCTGGCTAATTTGTTTTTAACGATTTTAATTTAGAGTTTTTGTAATTTATCATGAGTTTCTATGACTGATATCTGGATCGAGATCATTATTTCGATAATTTAGAAATATTGGAGCATGTTTCTCTATTAGTTGACAGCCTAGCCCTCTCCACTCCATGTATATCGAGCTTTAAAAATACTCAATTCAAAATCCTAGTCATTTTCTCTTACTGAAGTGGCGCTGTCGATTTCCATAGCCACTTCAAGTACCTACATAAAACATCGTAAGCTTCCCAGAAAGAGTACGAGACAAACGTCTTCAGGGTTTTTAGGGTCTTCAGAGTGTATTTAAATTTCGGATCTACTAATGACATTGATTTTCCAATAAATCAGCAAGACAAATGGTTGTTCTTTAAATTTGGCGCACGAGAGCTGCAGAGGACTTTACTGCAATGTTGATTTGTCTGAATTAGGTAAAACGTTGAAATTAAAAGCAAAAGTTTCTGGGCTTTTCAAGAATATATATAGATTTTTGCCTAGCCATATGAAAAATGGATTGCATTGGGAAAGTTTTAACTTAAAACTCTTCAGAAAAGCTCATGGAGTAACTATCCAATTATGCAAGGATGAACCTATTTTAGCAGTGAGACGCGTAAGAAAATAATAAAGTTATGTTTGTTTCTGTGAGAAGTTAAGATATTAATTTCAAATTTTTTTCAATTCAAACTACAAAGGATAGAGTTTGATTCCTGCAGTAGAGATTTAATTATTTTTATACGGGTTTTTTCAAAAACAAAAGTGAGCTTTTTATTCTTGACACTAGTAAAGAGTCAATCAGCAAACCTTTAGAATCAGGAGACTTAAAGGAAAATTTCAATATTTTCTTCTCTAATAGAAGAAAAGAAAGAAAAAACACATGTTTCAGTATAATTACGTCCTTTCTTTGTCGATTCTTTTTTTTTTTTGGATGGGAAGTTTTAGTAAATTCACAAAGCAAACAAGCAGAATTATATATAGTTACTGATAAACATATCTCAAACTTCTATAAAATTAGTTCTTGACTCTATAAAAGCAAATCATCATTATATATGAACATATACAAATAAAAGGGTAGTATTCATGAAGAATTGAAGACAATGGGCTATATTTAGGACTAACCTCTACTACACTAAATTAGCATCAAGAGGATTTCTATCCCCTTTAGCTGCTGATTATAAACAGTGCCATCTCTCAGACAGCAGTTATTTAATACGCATTGATTGCCCTCGGAGCAACCTCTTCTTCGTAAACTTTTAACACATACTCCATCGTTTCACGATGATTCTCACAGCATGACCTCTCTTTCAGGTACCAACAATAAAACGTTTCTGCTTTATCAAATGCAGATTCAAATGCAACTTGATTAGCTAATATTTTGCTCACAGCTTTGTTGATTTCTTGCTCACCTAACCCGGACTCATGCAACTGCATTTTCAAACTTGCTTCTGTTTCTATTAATTTTTGTAAAGAATAAAATGAAAATAGCCTCGAGGTATTCAATTACCGTTCATATTTATCCCAATTTTTGAGAGCTTCGCAAATATCTGCTCAAGATGTTGGCCTTGAAGAATGAGCCGTTTATACCTCCTCAGAAAAACGTCGAACTCTTGTAGGTCTTTCGTAGAGATTGGCTTGCAGGCAGAGCTAGAAACTGTTTCGTTGGTAAACTCTCTTTTGCAATTTGCCACGTATTGGTAGCTATTGGAAAGCTTCTTAAGGGCTTGGATAATAGCGCCGTCGTTGCAAGGGTTGTCGAGCTTGGAAAGTCCGACTAGTTTTTCGCGGATATGGATCATCGTCTCTTTAAATACTTCGACCTCACCGAACAAAATGGAAGCCTCTAAAGACATCTGAGAAGGGTGAGATGACTGACGTGTTCTAAAAATAGCGGTTACCTCATCAAATGAGCAAATATGTGTCCTCTTCGGAGTAAATTCGATGGTTTCGGGCGTAGTAAAGAAGAGGAAGTGACTTGAGGACAATTTCTCGCGGTTTGAACAAAGGTTGCTTCCCATTGTCTACTGCTATAAAGATTGTTAATGATTAACTATAGTGTTTCAGCGAATTAACGAATAAATCGACTCCTTTACTGTTCTTATAGAATTCTTCTAATTTAAGCTGTCTTGGGAAGAAAAATAGTCAATTCTTTTTTTAATGAATAATTTCTCTTTTTTTACTGGAACTTTTTCTGGGAAAAACGGATTATTACTTGGCTCTGAAAAACCACTTTGATTTTAGAGATAGTTTATCACTAAGAATTGCATTATTCGCGAAAATCCAGGAGGAATTTCATTTTTAGATTTAGTTACCGGTTACAATGGAAGTGATTCAAATATTTGCTAACTTTTGAACCAAATTTCTAAGTATAAAGGCATGTTTCGTACTAATTAGAATATTATGGCTCTGGAAAAAGAAATTTGGAAGCTTATTTCCGAAAGAATAAAGATTGAGCTCTGTAAAGATCAGAGAGTTTTTATCTTTAGCACTTTTGCAATTTCTCAATTGTTACTCCGCAGAGTGAATTAGATTCAGCGATATTTCCATTAGATGATTAGCTGTTATGAAAAATTGATTAAAAATTATTTAAATACTCACTTTCTCTCACCCGTGAAGAAAAACTGCCCACTTTCATGGAAGATTATTATTCCCCCAAATGGAAGAATGCTGATGATAGTATAAAGCAAGTTGGTAGCATATCACCTGTCATTGCAGTTCTCCTAATGCAAATTCTCATTGAGATCAAAAGCCGTATTCTCGTCCAAAGACGCAAGACTCTCAATCGAATGCAAGACACGACACAACATTGAAATGGGCTTTCGGAGCTCTCACAAAGAAGTACACGCCAGAAACTCAAAAGGTGAATCCACTAAATGAAACTATAAGTTTTTAACAAAAAAACAATGGAAAAGTATCCCAGAATAAGCGAGGAAGAATTTCAGAACCTAAAAAATAAGCTTATGAGACAGAAGAATCTTATTAATAGATTAGATGCCGAGACTCTCATGCAAAGATTAGCCAAACAAAGCTCTGCGCGTGTCAAGCAAGAACGAAAAGTAATAATGAAAGCACGTTATAAAGCTTTTCAATTCTGATGGGTTAGATCTTACAACAGTTAAATCATCGCGAAATGCAAGTCAATCAGAGGCAAACATTGGAAGATTCCAATCGGCTACGAGAGGAAAGGTGCAATGTACTCTATCAGAAACTCAAAGATATTGTAATAAATCAACAGCCGATGACCTCACATTAAACCTCTTAATACAGGAGAAAAATTTGAAAAACATGAACGAAATGAGAAACTTGGAACCTAACGAGCTAATCAAACTTAACATACAGAAGAAAGTAAGTTCTTGATTGTTTTCCTCAGTTGATTATTGCCTTTTAGCATGAAACAATGAGACTACAAAAAGTTGAGCGCGAGTTACTCAGAGAGCTTAAATTTTCAAGAAACTCTCATCTTGCTCGTGTAGATGCTCTTGAAAAATACTATGAAGTTTGTAACCTCTCGAAGTCACTAGGGAAGAGTCCATAAGGATATATTTTTTGTGTTTCAAAATGATATTTTGTTAACAAGTTTGCTGTCTCTAAGTCATTCATTTACTATTAACCAAATTTCTAAAAAATAAATCAGCTATAATCAATGAGATCAGGAAAATCTGTTTTTTAATACTGACTAATCTTATGCATGCTGACACAGAAAAAACTCTCGTAAAGGATACAGCTGACAGTGTAATGATTTATCAATATACCGATAGAGGAAATTATGAAAGAGGCTTATACAAAAAAGGGAAAATTAGATGGAAAATGGTTTGTTATCCCTAGATTAAAAACAATTAAAAGCCAAAATTTCTTCTAAATTGAAAGAAGTTGATTTTTCTTTTCTTTTTTTACCCTTATTATATCCTCTTTCATTTACCTTGTCTTTGTGTTTTTTGTTTTTTTGTGGTTGGGCATTAGATTGAAAATTTCTATGAGAAAACTTTAGTGGTATACTCTGTCATCTGAATTAAAAGAATCATTATTTGCTTCTAAAATTAGTCATTAAGTCAAATCTTTCCTTGATAACGTGAACAAATTACCTGCAAATTGGTCGATTTGGTTCAGCAGTACTTTGAGATCATCCTCGTCGTTCTGTATGTCATCCATAAACTTGCTTGAGAACATCCCTTCGTTGTCTCCAGGATACGAGCTAGGCTTCGAATTGACTTTAGAGGTCACTAATTTAGGCTCATCTAGGTCGAACTGTGATGTGAAAGGGTTTTGGAAAGGATCCGCGTTTCTGCCCTTGCCGTCATCGAGAGCGAAATTGACAAAGATATGGATTCCTGGGCTCGTGGTGCTGGCCACCTTGCTACCATAGGAGGGGAATCTGGGCTGCACGTTGAATACTGGCTGCTGGAACATCTCGGAGCCCATGGACCGTTTGTCGTAGCTGGCGCTTTTAATAGAGTCAGGTGTGTCAGATCGGGACTGGAATCGAGGCTGGAGATCCAGAGATCCTACAGTTGGAAACTAAGATAATGGTTAGGAAATTGAAAACATTGGGTAGGTTACGCTTTGCTCGAATCTGGATTGATAAATTGAAGTCGATTCATCGAAACCCTCTTTAAAGCTGGTTGGAATGAATGCTTGATTCTTCTTTGTGATTTTTAGCGGTTTTTTCGTTTTGGGTTTTTGGGATGTTTTCTCCGAACTATTCGACTGAGGGCTAAATCCTCTTGTTTTCTCGATCTTTGGAGTTCTGTGCTTTTGGTCTAAGAAGAGAAGAGAATCAGGACTAAAACAAGCAAGAAAGTGAATACTCTCATGCATGGATTCATCTTCACTTGAGTCCTTCACAGAAGAAGTAGCAGAGTTATACCGAGTCGAATATGATTCTTGCAGGAGAGTGCTCGTAACTGAATTCGGAGGAGATTGCATTCGATGCTGATTCCCATTGCTTCCTTCCTGAGTCAGCTGTGGAGGATTCTGTGATTGAATCAAGGCCATGTCAGCGAGTTCTAATTGGAGCTTCGTTCCCTGAGGAATAAAGTTCGCGAGCATCGGTCGCTGGAAATTGCTGGCGACTTTCTTTTCTCTTGTTTCCATCAAAAAATCTTGTTTGAAAAGATTTTTTGGAGAATTGTTGAGTTGAATTGCTCCGTTGGAAACCTTCAGCTAATCAATTAAGGATTAACTGCGACGATAACACAAAAATATCAAACCTGCTTGTCTGAATTCGGGCTCAGGACTTTACTGAGAACTCTATAAATAAACGATTAATATTTAGGCTTCGGAAGAAAAATTACCTTTTATCCTTATTGTGATGGTAGGCGCAGTCTTTCTTCTGACACTTTGCTCCATTAGAGCACAATTTCGTCTTGTAGACGAGCGGATGGTACTCGTATTCCTTCCAGCCATGGCATTTGTCACAATCAAGCATCTTAATGCAGCCTGGCTGTTCGTACGATGTCATTGATTCGCTTTTATTCCAGTTTGGACATTCTTCAGGCTCGTACTTATAGAGCAATGGACTTCTTCTAAAATCCTGCACATTGTGCGCGTACGGGCACGTGCAGCGATCGTGCTCGTTTTTGAACGGACAATACACTGTCTTGAACTTGTACATGTAAAAGTTGTTATCCTGCTTCTCCTTGTAGAACAACTCAGTTCGGATTTCACTTTCGTTGTGCGCAAATGAACAAAAATCACCGTATTCGCATTTCTGGACACTCAGAGGGAAATTTTCGCAGAATTTTTTCTTATATTTCTCTGGATGGTAGAGCTGCTCGACCTTGTTCTTTGCAAATGGGCACGACTGATCGCATGGGCAGTAGTTTTTGTTAACTGTGCTGCAAATCTCAAAGCAGTAGTTGTATTCTGTGGTAGGACGGCGCTTATCGATGTCGTTGTGATAGTAAGGGCAAGTTTTCTTGTCATGGCTTCCTTTTTTATTGCAAGGGGTTGTCTTGAAGAAATTGAGGTTCATCAGCACTTTCCCTTTGACGGATTGGTGGTTTGAGCTCTGTTTTACCTTGAATTTTTCATAGGAGGCTGCGAGGGCGGTTCTCGATGGTTCTCTTGAATGCAAGTCAGGACAGAGGTAGGGTGCCCACTCGTAAGGGCAAGGCTTAAGCTTGCATTCTCTGGTCTTGTAAACGGCTGGATGGTAGACAATTTCGCTATTAGAGTGGCTGAATGTGCAGCCGTCTTCATCTTCGCAGAGGAATCTTGATACAAACTCAGGGCAAGGTATAGGGTTATAGGAAAGGGTCTGAGCGTTTTCGTTGATGACTTTCCGCCGCTTCTCTTCGTAGGTGTGGAATGAAGGGCAGTTGGGTGAGTCTGGACAGCGTTTACCGAGCTGATGAGCAATAATTAAAGAAGGTTCTTTAATGACTGGGTTTTGAATAGCAGTTGTTCTGCAAGGCTGAGTCAGGTAATTCAGAATGATCTTCTGATGATCTTCGTGCTCGCCTGCGAGCAGTTCGGAGAGGGTGGGTTCCATAGGGGTGCAAATAGTAGAGGTTGGCGCTTGGCTGATCTAAGTAAATATAAACTGAATTATTTATCACTCTGGATAAATTTTAGTACAGTTCCAGGACAGTGTAACTCTAATTTAGAGCGAGGAAATTAGAGTTATAATTCTGCAGAAAAAAGAGGCTTGTGCGTTTGAGAAAATTTTAATCACAAACCTTAGTGCTTGTCGTCAAGGGTTGAACACTGAGAGTGGGGGAGGTTATTATGGATTATGACCCAGTAAACAGTGTTTATTGGGCAATTTCTCTTCATAGAATAATAAAATAGCCTTTTGACTAAGGCATCGTAGGCTAGGGAATTGTGTGTTTCTTGTTGTTTCCAGAGGCAGGAGCATTATCATGGTGTTTGTTGCAAGAGGATTACTGTTCTTTAGAACAAACCAAAGAATGCGTTTGAATAAAATATAACTTTAAAATGAAGCTTATGATGAAAAGATTCTTGAGATTTCCCATTCATACGAGAAAAGAGCGTAGATCCAGCCTGTTACTAAGGTATACGAGCATTTCGGAAGCAGATGTTGAATTAGAATTCCTCGAAAAGAAAGATGATATAGGAGAATAATGATGGAAAAATAGAGATGAAACTAATGTATGCGAGAGAGACAAGTTAAAACTCTGGTAAATTAATGCCTGTGGATTAAAATATACGTGTGCTAAGTCAAAGAGGCACTTGCAGATTAAGAAATGGATGAATACTTTGTACGAAAACAGAGTACTCTATCAATTTTTAGCGTTAGAGGATATTTCGAAATTCTAAAAAGTGGCAATGTATATCATTTGGTTTTTTTCGCGATTAGAGCTATTAAGTAGATCTGCTTCATCAAAGTGCTTGTGGGAAATGTAGAAAGTTGTGAGACTTCTCTAAAATATTTCATTGATATTTCTTCGATGATTTCAAAAAACGTTAAACTGTACTTCTCGAATGATGATTGTGGTGGTTTGCATACATTGCTGCTCAAAGAAAGTTATGAGTTTGCAATAAGAAAAGCTCAATATGATTTTGAGAAAACGTCACTAAACGTACTGAGAACAAGAAAATCGATTGTAGTGATTTCGAACAATATCAATTTTTAATGTAAATGCCTCCCTTATCGTTTTGTTCCGTTTGGTGTCTCAACCAAATTATGAGCCTTTAGTGGCACATGTTCCTCTTTATCATTTTAGAATGCCTCTTTCAAAAACAATAGTCTTCAAGCTTTTCTTAAGGATTCGCATCAAATTTATGAGCCAGAGATAGTGTCTCTCTACTGATAGCAGTTAGGACCAATTTCTAGAGCTGGTATAAAATTCAATAGCATTGCTGAGAAACAAAATCAGAAAGATGAAAAGAAGCTTCAATAAAGGGTAGGGTGTGCTTCAAAGAACATAAAACAACAACTATTTAACATCTGAGGATTTAACTCACGGTATCTATCTTCTTCTTTCGTATCAAGAATATCGAAAACTAAGGTATAAATTCTTTCCAGAAGACAATACAGAGTTAGTTACTGAATAAGCAACTACAATTGATTTTCACTTCAAAGAACAGAGAACTAGGGCCAAAAATAAATCAATAAATAAAAACCATCAGGCACAAGTTGACAAATCCGTGTCTTCGAACCAATTAAAGATGGCAATTATTTAAGTTAAACTATTCCTTAATTTTACATACACTCTACATTAAAAACATCAGTTACTATCGTGTGTATGGGCTAAGCATCAGCATCTGCTTTCCTCTCAGAACCCTCTTTTTGGAGGCTAGCTTCCGATTTCAGTTTCTGACTTTCAGTCTGTGCAGCAGTCCAAGCTGCAAGGTCAAAATCTAAATGTTTAAGCCTAATATGTTGAAGTAAGGAACCTTCTGAACCATATGACTTCGAGCAGGTGTTCAATGGACACTTGTACTCTCTTGAGATCTCCTTCGCTTTTCTTCGATGACGTTTCTTCTTAGCTTCTGCTTCCGCCGTTGATTCTGATTCCGGAGAGATAGTTTGAAGTTTCCGCTCCACATTTTGCAACTCATTCGCTAATTTTTCCTTCTCAGCAGACAACGTTTGAACTTGCAGCTGTAGCGACTCGTTTTGGAGTAACAATTGTGAGATTAAGCTCTGCTCAGGTTGCTGTTGCAATAGTAATTGCTGTAGAGCCATTGGACCTTGTAACGGGTTGAGACCTGCCAGATAAGAATTTGGATCCGGATAGCAAAGAGGATTTTGGAGCAGTGTTTGGATGTTTGCTAATGGCATTGGATTTTGGATATCTGTGAGGGCTTGTGAGCTAAGGGCTTCCGTTTTGAGTTTGTCAAATTCTGCGAAGAGGTTATGAGGAAGATAGGCCATGGACTTTTGGAGTTTCGGCTGAGGATATATTTCGTTTATTTAAAAAGAGAATTATATTAGAAATACTGATCGTGCTATTTAGGAAATGTGATTAAAGTATAATATTTTGTTCAGATAAAAATTCTTTAAGTGTTAACTTCTAATTATTTCAATAAAGCGAGCAATTACTTATTTAAATTTAACCAAACGACTTTCGAGTTCAAGCTCTTGAGTAATTGGAAAGTAAGAGAATAGAAGCGCATCGTGCACGCAGAACCTTTAAGTAGGAGAGGTTCTTGTTAGAAAAGTCTTTTTAGAAATATAAATTGATCAGTATTTGGATGATGAGCTTCTAGGGATTGTGTGATTACTGGTTCTAATCTGAGTAAAACGAAATAAACTGGAGCTAGAGACTAGGCATAGGCGGCTTGGCAAAATTTTTCTGATGGTGCTGCAAGAAACAAGCGAAGAAATTAAAATATTAAATTGTTAATTTCTGGTAGCTATTATTAAATCGGTGTATTTTTCATTAATTTCGTTTGTTCTGATCCCTTGAACTCTATGGAGTCTGATATATTTCAAGAAGCTTTCGCATTTAGCTCATTTTGATCTGCTCTTTGTTGGGGCAGGCAGGTGGAATAGTCCGCAAAAAAGATTTCGGACTCTGCCTTATTCATCAAGCATTTGAGTTCAATAGAGTTTTCTGAACCTGAGATCTTACCAGGAAGTGAAATATCTGCTAGAGTAGCTCAGCTGCACTGCTTGTCGTGAGCACAAATTGTGCGAGAGATTCACGGAGTTTTGAAGATAAAACTTTAATGCTGAAATAATTAAAAATTAAGGAAGTAAAAGAGGATTTTAATTTTCCAAATTAAATTTCGCCACTAAATTTAGGGGCAATGACCCATTCTGGGTGGTGACATTAAGATGAAAAATCATTTCAAAGATAGAAAGGCACTGTGGCGATAGATAAACAGGCGAACTCTGGTAGAAACAAAAGGAGTGAGCTCAGATCGCAAGCATACTTGAGTGAAATAGCATCAGCTAAAAAAGTAATTGGCATATCATTCAATATCCATGAAACTGTCTATTGATAGAGCTGACCTCACAACGGCTTGCAGATCGAGCAAGCTGTTCTTGTACTTAAAGTTAAGTTGCACAATGCTAAACAAATTAAAATTCTGCGATAATTTGATTAGAACATTAGTTATAAGGTAATGAAAGGAAGTAGAACAGTGAAAATCTCATACCTCAAAAGAAAAACAAGTTTGTGGTTTGAAGCCACCAACGAGCATGGAGTCGGTGCAGCAGTTTTATAAGTACTGATGATACAATTGTTTTCATTAATAGATTGCTTTAATTGATATTGCATAACTTCTTGGGTGTATCTGAATTGTATTAGTTAGAAACCCAAGAAATCAACCACATCAATATAAGAACGTAATTCCTCAAAGTCAATTTTGAATAATAAGAAATCAATTAGAATATGAAACCTATGAGAAGAATAAGTTTTTCTATTCATTAAGTTAAAAAATTGCAATAGAGATCCTTTTAGCCTCAAATCTCTCTACTGGTGATGTCTAATAAAATCCTTTCTTTTAGCTCTCTTTAGATGACAGATATTTAAGCCTCTTCAGGAAGATGGAAAGGTGGATAGTTGCTAGATATCAGTCTTCAACTAAACCCTCAATAGACGTAAATATCTCTTTTCTGTTAGCTATTAACAACACATGTCCAGATTAAATGCTCTATTGGGCCACAACACAAATAAAAAGCACCTAAGTATCCTTAATTACTATAATTTCTTTTTCGATATTTCTTTTTCTAAGTAGAGGTAAGCTTGATACCTTAAATTTTTTTGCATAAAAAGACTTTTCCATCCTTGTATTACCCGCATTCTTTTCTCTAATTTCTATTAGAAGCTGAACCAGATTTATTTATTTATATTAATTGAATCATCGGCAATTTCATTCATTATCTCAAATATAATCATCATTTGAACTAATTTTACTTAATGGAGCTCAGAGTCGGAGGGAAATTCCGCTTAGTAAAGAAAATTGGATCAGGCTCCTTCGGAGAAATATACCATGGTACTTTCAAGCTTTGAGAATTTATCTCTCATACTGTCAAAATACAGGAATTTACACGCAAACCGACGAAGAAGTCGCCATTAAATTGGTAATTTCGAATAAAAAATCAGATGGGCTCAATTTTCTCAACCAGGAAAAAGCAAAGACAACGCATCCTCAGCTCTTGTACGAATCTAAGGTTTATAAGTTAATCCAAGGCGGAGGTATACAGCATTTTCTACAGAAATCAAAAAGATTATCCTCAAAAATCTGTTGTAGTCGGTATACCTAATTTGTTTTGGTATGGAACGGAAGGGGATTTCAATGTCATGGTAATCGATTTGTTGGGGCCAAGTCTGGAGGAGCTTTTCGATCAATGCAAGCGCAAGTTCAGTCTCAAAACAGTGCTCATGATCGCTGATCAGATGGTATGTGCTATGATACTAGTTGTTTAGCCCTAACACTAATCCAGTTATCAAGGATCGAATACTTGCATTCAAAAAATTTCATTCATCGAGACATCAAACCAGACAATTTCTTAATCGGTCGAGGCAAAAACGCAGATACGATATATGTGATAGACTTTGGACTATCCAAGCGATATCGAGATCCTCGCACTGGAGAGCATATCCCTTACCGAGATAATAAGAGTTTGACAGGGACAGCGAGGTATGCGAGTATCAATTGCCATATTGGTGTTGGTAAAGGAATTTTTTCCAGAAAACGAATATATTGTATTATTATTAGAGCCAAGCCGTAGAGACGATCTCGAGGGGATCGGTTACGTTTTGCTGTATTTTCTGAGAGGAAGTCTACCTTGGCAAGGGCTTAGAGCGGATAATAAACAAGATAAATTCACAAAAATAATGGAGAAAAAGATTTCGACGTCAATTGCGGATTTATGCAAGGGTTATCCAGGTATTCATTGCAGCTGCAGGCAATTGCTAAAAGATACTGTGTGAATAGAGGAGTTTCAAATTTATTTGACTTATACAAGAAATTTGCGATTCGATGATAGACCGGATTACCAGTACTTAAAGAGACTCTTTAAAGATCTATTTTTTAAGCATTATGAGAAGTGGGACCTGGCCTTTGATTGGGTAAATCATCTGCGGCTATTGAATTCCATTGACTGACTATTGATAATTAGAAAGAAAAGCCCAAAAAAACTTCTGAAATGTCCGAAGAAAAGCAAAAGGAAAAGAAGAAACCGCCTACACCACCGCTAGATGAGGAGGAGAAACGTGAAACGATACTTAACCCGCATATGAATGGACAATTTACATACACAGGTTTGAATTAAGATCTTTCATGTCTGAACTGAACTACTACTCAGAGCCAAAAAATATTATCAGTATGCGCGACGTCCGCCCAGACAATAAAATGGGGATAGCAACAAAAAATGATGCTAAAAAAGCAGATAATAAGGAGTTTGATGAAGAACCTGAGGTTGGACAGGAGAGAGCGAATGGTGAAAGAATAAAGATTAACATTTAGAAAGAAGGTGCTTATTAAGTTAATTAAACTAAACAGATGCGATTCTCTGGATGCTTTCGCGCGTTAGAGAGGGAAACCCATTTGCTTATGACTTGAGTTTGGATTTGCAAATGCTCTTTTTCATATTATGTGAATAACAGAGAAAATATTGATAGATAGAACTGTCCAGACTCACTTGTGATTTTTCTATTTTTTGTTTTGTTTTTTAGTGTCATTTTATCATTTCTATCAATTTTTTCAGAAAAGCATAATGAAACAACAATAATTACAGTATTTTTCATGCTGTCTAAATGTAGTATGTGGTATGGTAGGTTTATCCCTACATCGGAGTTGTTTGTTTTGCTCTTACAGAACATTTATTTATGTTACCGGAATGTACTCAGCACAGAAATTTTTTGTAAGCAACGCAAAAAGAATAGCCATGACCTAATTTGTAAAATATTGATTGAGTGTTTGTTTTTTCATATGGACTCTTTATGAAATGAAATAACTGTTATATTAATATTGTCGGTCCAATAACTACTGTGCTCCAGCCGATTCCTAATTGAAAAGGAGTTTTGAAACTGTCAAAACAAAAATTTGTTTTACTTCTTGTTTCACTTTGTACTCTACAACCTGACCTCCTTTATTTACTTCTGTCGTATTAATAACGATAGGAATTGTTTTTGGTTTATCGAAATCGTCGTCATCATCACCGAACTCGCTAAAATCGTTCTTAAATTTATTTTTCGTAGAGTCTTTTGGAGCATCATCTGTAATATGGGTGTTATATTTCTTCTTTGGCTTATCGTGGTCTTTGTCTTTCTTTGGTTTATCATGGTCTTTTTTCTTGTCATAATCTTTGTCTTTCTTCTTGTCGTAGTCCTTATCCTTCTTTTTCTCATAGTCCTTATCTTTCTTCTTGTCGTAATCTTTATATTTCTTATCGCCATTATCTTTGTCTTTCTTGACATACTCAACATGAGTTTCATGATGTTTGTCTGCCTTCTCATGAGTCCATTGTTCCTCTCTCTTAGTGTACTCTCCACCATTTTTGTGTTTCTTGTCCGTTATCTTATCCTGCTCAAGCTTATTCTTTCCATCAGCAGTGAAATTCTAAAGCCATCAGAAACCTCAAAACCTTTCATTAAATTTACCTTTTCTCCTCTTCCTTTCGTAACGTTTTTCCCATCATCATTTCCAGCCTCACCCTTCACTTGGTACACTACAGTTTGCTTCGAATGAGACTTATCTTTGGTTGGAGAATCCTGCTCATCTTTTGGTGGGTACTTCTTCTTTCCTTCAGTGTTTAGTGGTTTATAGTTTTTATGACCTGTACAATGAATAAATCAAACTAATTTCAAACGAAGGAGTCATTACTGAAGTCGATGAAGAACTCTCTGCCATGGATTTTCTAATCGAAGAGTTTAGTTAGTCAAGTCTAAATTTTGAGTCTATTACTCCAGCTCCGTGCTCAATAAAGGCGATGGCATCGTCTTTATTATCAAACTCGAATTGGAACGAGCCCTCCTTCTTAGAGTATATGCCCGAATACTTTTGATTTTTATAAAAGTCCTTGACATCCTCTTCGGTGGCTTTATAGCTCACATTCACAAGTTGCAGATAAACTCTTCGCCTGTCGTGATGTTTCACAGTTTCAATAAGCTCAGCCTCTATTATTATAGTTTGGATTGAGTGGGAGGATAGGATAATATAATTACTCGTTTTTCTTGGAGGGTGGGATCTTGTGTTTGTTGGCTTGTCGCCAGATTCAGGCTGTTTAGAACCAGAATCAGGTTGTTTGTTCTCTTCAGGCTGCTTTTTCCCTTTCTCTTCCTTTTTGATGTAAACTTTTTGAACGTCTAAATAATTGACGGGAAGTGTAAAGAAATTGGATGACTAATTCTCACTTTGATCTTCTTCATCGGATGATAAGTCATTCCAGTCAGCTAGCGTAATAAAGGTTAGAAATTTGCGTATTGCGTTGTTGAAAATTTACCTTTCTGTGCCATTTGTCTCTAAGGGATAAATTCGAGCAATCAAGTATGTTTCTTTTAATTTATATAAGATTAATCGGACTGATTAAATAGTTGGAAAGCGCTAGATTTCTCTTGCAAATGCCCTGAAATTGGAGGCAATTTCAGCGACCAATGAAGAATAGATGGAATATTTTCCAATAGAATGCTTAATTTAGTCATTCTCATGGGTTTGCTCCATGAGGATTAAATCACAGGCCAATCAATCTCATGGGGATTGGATTCTGGTCATATTGCTATATCAATTGAATATCAACTGCCTGAGGATCTATTAGGTTCAAGCAAAGGGGGAAAATCATAAGTTACTCATTATCACAGACCAAAATTTAGTTTTCGATAGTTAGTTGGATTATCCTAGCTTTAATTCTAAATTTGTGTTTGGTGTTACAACAAGCTGTCATCAAGATTTACAGAGTATAATCTTATCACTATCTGACACATAGACCAGTTGAAAGAGTGACGGTGAAGCTTATTATCGAAATCTCTTGCTTCTGGAGAATTGTTTTGCAAGAGTATGGAGCACCTTCGGAGAGTTTAATATTTATTGTTAGAATTCACATGAGTTAGCGATTATCAACGTTATTCAAATAGAAAGTACTAATTCAGCCATAAAAAATTATCGACAAATAGCATCATATCATCACAACAAAAAAATCATTATTAATTGGCAGCGAGTCCATATTGAAACCTATAATATAGCTCAAGTCGAATAGATGTATATTCTTAACAATGAAGTTGGCTCTAAAAATTGAATCATAGTAGTCAAGTCTTAGCGATAAAAAAGTGATATTTTTATTTCTTTGAGTAATATACGTTTAAGCAGCGAGCTTAAACATAGTCAGAGTAATCCTTCTCTCCTCGAGAAATCTTCAAGACGGCGTCAATGAGATCCGATGCGATTTTCTAATATAAAGCAAGTGAGATTATGTCCAGCTACCACAAATATTCACCTCAGAAACGATTGAATCTTTTTTATAAGCTGGATGCTTCAGCACAAAAGAGCGCATCCATTGAGCATTAGTAGGGGCTTTTCCCTCTGCGCGATCAATGACTCTGTTCAAGAACTTATCCATCAATCTTGATAGATAGTCTTCTTGGCATTTGCAATGATTGCAGTAGAAATCTCTTGCCCAGCCCAATAATCCTTTGTAAACGCCCTCCTTTCCGTTAATAAACTCGGAAATTGTCAACTCCACGTACTCATCTGGACTTTCTATAGAAAATATTAGAATCGAGCCCATCAGAAGAATCGATGTACCATAGTCATTTCTCTTTCTGAACCAAAACTTCTGTTTAACCACCGCATTTTGTTGCAATGCTCTCTCAAAGTTTTCGTTTAACTATAGATTTTCGTTAGCTTGCTCAGAAAAAGGGAGGCTATTTACCTTTGACATCGGAATATAGAAATTGAGGTTGAAGGTCTGGATCATTCTCACGATCAGCAAGGCGAAAAGATCAAGCGCGGCATTTTCAATGTCTTTAATTTGGAGTTCGGCGGTTCTGAGCTCAACTCGCCATCCAATTTCAGTGCTGAAGGATGGAGGTGGTTTGAATCTCACGGAGTTCCAGTTGGTGCTTTGGAAGTTCTCAAAATGATTTGTATTGCTCTTATTATCGACAGAAACTTTGTCTTTGAAGACTATCATCGGATCTCTTACAAAGAGGAATCCGAGATGATTGAGAAGTCTGTCATCAAGTTCAACTCCGAGCTCTTTGGCTTGCTCTTCAGCAAATTTCATTGCCTCGATATTGGTTCGGAATTTGACGTCATTATATTCTGGTTTGAAAGCCGATGAGTCAGAGATGTAGTACGAGATGGAATCGTATCGAGATTTTGGAATGTATAGCTCAGAGGAAGGCTAAAATTTTTATTAATTAGCGGTCTATTTTAATTAAAATAATTACATCGCGTTCTTCAGCAGTTCTGTCGTCAACAGATTGGGCTATCGCTGACCAGCGAGTGTCAGTGTCAGCTAATTTGCCCTTGAAAATTGGCGCTCCAGCAGAAAGCGCAAGCTATATGACAGAAATTATCATTAATAAATCACCAATGGAATATATTTACCATAATAGGTGCGATGACTGCGAGCTGATCTGTCAGATATCGAGCATTAGACACATTTTTCGTGGAGAACGTTTGTTGAAGACAACCATTTCCCATTCCGAATGCAGTGGCATCCATAAAAATAAAACCTGGGAAAGGCTCATCATCAGTTGCCTCTAGCGAAGTATTGACGTCTTTAAAAATCGGGATTTTGATGCTCATTGGGCTGCCTCTTCTGAGTCTCAAATTTCTGGTCAGAGTCGGGAAGCGCGGATGAGCATTGATGATCTCATCATCAACAAATCTCGAACGTGAGAATTCGTTGTTGGCCGTCTTCTCTGTAGATGTTAAAACCGAAATCTTGTTATTTAGATCCTCTTTTTCAGTCGATATCGTCTTTTCTTCTTCTTTATACGCAGAGGTCACATCCGAGTTAGTAACGACCACTCTATCTTGATTGATTTCCCGATCAGCCGACTTGTAATAATCACCCACCCCCAACAGAGAGAACACAGGAATTGGAAGGATGTGGTCATTTGGGTCAAGACTTTTCTGTATCTCGGTTCTCCTCTGCGAAATATTCTCAAACACTGGCTCAGGATCACAGACGACGTCATAAGGCTTCTTTGGTACGGCTTCTATCATCCATTTACCATACTCAAATTGGGCCTCAAAGACATCGCTTTGGATCTTTGGAATTATTTCTGCAGCGGTAAGTTTTATTCTCACTTTCCCGGTTTCTGGATCGATATTGACGATATGGTATTCGAGCTCGTCGCCCCAGAGTTGACCAGTGCCTTCGACATTTTTAAATTTTTTAAAAAGGTTCAAAAATTGCATGATTCCGTCCTTTTTGATACCATCGATATGTTTTTTCGATTCATGGTAAGTAAGTGTGGTTCCAACGTCAACTAAATATCCCATTTAGAAGTTCAAATTATGGTATTTTGTTTGTATTTGTTTATTTATTTATAAAGTTTTGATGTGACTATATTAGGCCAGTTTGCAGTGATTCAAATCTGACAGAAGTGATTATTGAATTCCGTGCTTCGTTATTTTTTTAACCTCAGTAAATTGATCTCTGTAATGTCTAATTCAAAGGAAAAGATTCCAATCCATCAGAAGTGGTCAGAATTTAAGGCACCACCCCCAAAAGGTTGGGAAGGAAGCCCGAAGCAGCTGAAGAGCATCTTGCGGAGCCTACTGCTAGAAAACGGTCTCTTTCGTGAATTCAAAATAGATTTTTCTCACTGGCCCAGACTCAAAAAATAGGTTGTAATCAGCTATCTTAAGACGCATTAAATTAATTCGTCATCGGGAAATCATTCATGCGATAACGATTCGCTGAGGCAGATGCATTAAGCCAATCTATAAACTCATTACCATATTGGCATATAACAAGTAAACAACATCTTGTTGGAGGAGAATGATAGAAGAGGCTTCAATTAGGGTAGAGAGTAAACACTAACGGTATTTTCTAAAGTTCATCTAATTTTAGAGAATTGTTCGTTGGAAGAGAGCTTGTTGGCGTTAACTAGTATAAATGAACAAGTTAAAAAATAGAATTTTCCATCTTAGCTTGAAATCGTGTCGCGAGTTCTAGCGTGCGCAGAGAGCTCATTCGATGGAGATGTTGGCTATGAAATCCTCAGTTTTTTTTTCTATAGGGTTCTGCCAAAGTAGTAATATGGCTATAAAATTATGACTCTAAACATCGCCTGTGCCCATGGCTGCCCGTGATCGTGTTGAATGAATATTAAGTCTAAACCTCTATACTCTGCATGAAATTCTTAGAAGATAAGAATCTAACCTCAAAAAAAAAACTTTCTGTTCTATGACGTGATAAACCCAATTCAGTAAATCTTCTGAACCTTGGAAAATTCTCGTAGATGAATCACTTGGATGAAATACGATTAACTGCAGTCAATTTGCTTAAGTGCTGCTTTCCTATTTGAAATTGTAGCGGGATGGCATATTTAGATTGTTGGGTTTTATTTATGAAATAGCAGTGCCTTTCACAATACAAAGCCATAGCAGTCACAAAACGCATTGCTCTGCTATCAAAGCAAGCTGCCCTCATTGGCATTAAGACAGCGAGTGTGTTAAATCAATGATATGATGTTGATAGATCAAATCGATTTTCTGCTTCTACAGAAATATATAAAAGCGAGTCACCTATTGTGCAAGCCTTCCTTGAATCTTAGCGCCTTTCATAGCATTTATACTAAAATCTCGATAATACCCTTTGGCTTTAGGAGAAATACACCGTTGTGAGACCTAAATTAAAAAAGATCTTGCACTGGTACAAAAACTGTTAAAAAAAAAAAATTCTTTGAAATCAAAATCAGCGTTACAAATCCCACTCGATCAAAGAGAGCGTGAGTGTAGTTCGTACTTTCTAGTCATAATTTAACTAACAATTTACATGAGCAATGACAATTTGAGGCACTGGCCTGATATTTTCAAAGAAAAAACGACGAATTATCAGCAGAGTTCTATTATCCCCTTGAGAATCAGTAGAACTAACTGAGAATATAGATTAAGTTATGACATAACGACTCTTTTTGAATTTGAATAGGGTTCTGGGTTCGAAAAATCTCGTCACTTGATCTTAGTTCGTCATCATAACAGGGACGTTAATTTTCGAGTTCTTCAGAACACAAAAATCTCGATAGAAAAACATGCAGTCGTTTGCTCGCAAAGCAAAATCGAAAGAATCTCAAAAACAACATATGATAGAGATAAAGCTTGTATTCTTTTGAAGGTATTTCCCACATTTATAGACTGCAGAGGATATTCTTACTGTAGTAATATATTAAATCTAAGAGCGATTCTCAACAATTAAGTAAGGGTTAGTGTGGTTGGAAAAGTGATGTGAAAGAAACAAAATCAAGCGAAGAATGCCGACTTAAGAGAAGTTGGAGTAGTTCTTTCTGATCTGCTAGGCATTTCCAAAAACCTTATTTAAATGAAGCGAGATATAACGAATACACGAACTATTCTGATTCCGTACTCGTGTCAAATAAAATCAGAACCCATGCCAAAAAGGCGGTTTCTAACCCATTATTAACAATTCAACTAAAAAGCGCTTTGCTTAGCATTCGTGAGAGATTTTACCTTGTAAAGTCAGATATCCATCCGTTTCGTTTTCTTTTTGTTTCAATATAATAGCCCCATAGATTGTTATCATGAATTTTTGCGAGTAAAGTTCACGGATGCGGCTGAGGTTAAATTAGAAAAATATTTGATAGCTAGTTGCACCTTTATCGTGATGATAATGGAAATTTTCTTTCACTATCAGCAAATATTACTACCGAATACTTCTTCTATCTCTAATCTCGTAAATGACAAAAATTACATGGGCTACAGCTCTATCTTCTGAGGAGATGAATGTTTGCTAGGCTAATCTATCGCAGTTATAAAAAATGGGTTAATTCATCGTTGTAATTCTCTTAACAAAAAAACTATCTAGATTCCCCATTGGAAATGTTTTCTATCCCAAGTATTGCTCGTTTTCTAGAGCAAGAACTTTGTCACTGAATATTGTCATCATAACAAACTAAGAGGAAACAGCTTTGAGATTTCAAGTCACTACTTACACCCTTTAATATTTGAACCCACTTTCAACTAACAACCTTCTCGATTCGAAAAACATTCTTCTATATAGACATAGTTAGCTAATTTTCACGGATCTTTTCAACAGGATGCAAGTAATTCTATGAAAAGAGGCTTACAGTTCTTTTAACAAAAAAAAAATAATCAAAACATAGAAGCTCTCGACTTTCTAAATTTTATGGTTTTTATTTTTATATACAATGATCGGGTCTGCCGCCTCAGCCAAGCTCTCAATAGCGCTGTCATCTACTCCTCTTTTCATTCTAAAATCTCCATTTTCTCCCCAGTCTGGTCCCCAAGTATTTCTCAGCTTCCAATATTTGAGACCATCTTCAGTTTCTCCCCATCCATACAACAACACAGAGTGATCCACCTTCTCCCACTCTGGTCGCTCTTCTCCATTCGTTAACCATTCCGCATCCACTGAATGGTAAACTCCTCCTTCATAATACATAAACTCACTTGATGGTTCAAAGCTCGCAACAATAGGCCCATTATTCATCAATTCAATCATCATCTGACGCTGGGTAGCCTTACCATAAGCTCCTCCAACAAACCTATTGAAGTCAATAAGGATAAGCCCAAGAAAGAATTGATTACTTGAAATTTTCAGTTTGATAAACCTTATCAAGGGAAGCAACATCGCAAGTTCCACATTTTCCATTTGCAGATTTATAAGGCGCGCAGCTTTCAGGTACAAGCTCGTACTGATTCGCATAGAGTTCTAATAGATATGGGTATCCTCCTCTGCATCCTTGATTATAAAACGCACAATCAATTGCGTGCTGGACCGACAAGGTCACAGTCTCATTGTATTTGATCTTAAGTCTAGCTTCGAGCATTTGGAGCGTTGCGAAGGCATAACAACTACCACAGGTCTTTTGTTCTCGGAGTTCTCCAAGCATATGACCCCAATCGAATTCTTTGGGTAGATCTGAAACGTCTTCTGTTTCCATCTCGATGAGACTGACTGGTTTGTATATCTTCGTAGCTTTTCTTCTTCCTGCCATCAAGTTAAGCTCGCCAAGAGATTTCGATTCGAACTGTGGATAGACTTTCGCTGTCCATGCTTTCTTTTCGATGCGGTTAAGACGCTCGACGATCGCGGTGTGGTTTGTGAAGTCTTTGCGATACTTGGAAGTTTTTTGCTCAGCTACAGGTTCTTCGGTTGCCCTCAAATTGTTTCTCTTCTTCTTAAAGCCAGAAGCGCTTGACTGGGCTTCAAGGAGAGACACACTTGAAGCTGAGTGCAGCAAGTGGTCAGGTTGCACAACGTTTCTCTGCTCTGTCTGTTCCCCGTAGAGGTCGTCTTGGCTCTCGCCCTCTGCCAAGACTTTAGTTCCTCTCCAGCAAGCAGACTGCGTTTTGTGATCTTTATACCATCCTATTGTGGTTTTTCCGCAGTCAGACGAGTAACCATTCTTTTCGGTCTCGTTCGGGAAGTAATAGAAGAAATTAGTGAGTCTATGGTCATCGAAGATGATGTCAAATCCTTCGTCATAGATAAGGGTCCAGTTGCCTGTGCTGTTCTGATCGCCATTGATCTTGATTGCAGTGTTGTCTGGGTTAAGCAGCACTTGGAAATGAATAGTTGGATTGAATTTGTCAACGCCGCTGCGCCAGCTTTCGGCAGGGTCGTCAGGGCTTTTGTGGCCACAGGCAGCCTGCTCTTTGTCGACAATGGCTGGCTCTGTGAGTTCAATGTCCCACAGTCCAAGAATCTGATGCCTTAAACAGTGGACTGGGATATCAGCGCGAACGCTGGATAGGACAGTGAGGAGGAGTATGAGTGGTGGAAGTAATTTAGACATAAGGAAATTCCAATCTTTTTGTTATATTGTAATTATTCGCATGAGGCAGCAGCGCCTTTAAGGATTGAACCTGCCCGTTTTTTTATTCGGATCTCAATTTGGAAAGTTACGTTGATTAAAAATTTTAGCCGACTCAAATCTCGCATGAGCTAATTATACACCTGATATAAAAAAACCGTTTTTCCCATTATCGTTTTTATTAAGAAGAGACACTTTTGTGTAGTAGTGACCTTCTATGAGTGGTTTGGAATGGATGCAGCGTTTTTGATATGCTCTGCTCTTCAATGTGCTGAGCTTGCCCTGGAAGTGGTAGTGGAGAATAGTATAGTTAAGAATTCTGTTGTTCGGGTATTAGTAAAATTTGGCTATTTACTTGCTGAATCTGGTCAAACTATCGCTCATATACGTTTATAAATTGAAGGCTCTTTAATTATTAAGCAGTGATTTATATAGAGTTCACTGAGAGTGGATCCTTTGTGCTTCAGAGTGAAGAAAAGAGGTGTGAGATTTTCGTCGATTATCTTGTATTATTTGAGATCGAGATGTGCTCTTGCACCTTAATTTGCTCTTCCTTTTCACTTTTTCATAAAAATGGAGAAATATACAATCTATAGGACATTATGAATTAGGTGGTAATTTACAAGGTACTTCCTAATCTTTAAGTGCATTTGAATTGCTGGCACCTGCCCAAGAAAAATGTTTGAGTCAAGTGCTACTCTTAGATGATTTGCGATACTTCTATTATCTTTCGATATGAATACTAATTTATCGCGAAGGAAAACATGGATGTAAAATTAGACTTTATCCCTTAAAACGCGATGAATTACAGATGCTGCTCCCATAGAAACTGGGAACCTTTTGTGTTTCATTGATTCTTCAGTCAGTTTTTTTTTTTTGAAATCAAACTCACTTTTAGTTCATGAGAATTATTTGAGATAGCTGAACAGATAACCGTTAATTTATTGATAATTCTACTTTCATTTCTCATCAAAACTCCAAAAAGGAAAAATTCAAAAACTCCAGCTTATTGTTGCAATGCTGTCTATGGCTAAACAACTTTGAACTCGATTTTTGTTTGTTATTTTTATTTATTTTGATACAATCTTGTTTTTTAAGACAATTGAAGTCTAACTTCACATGCAAACAATTAAAATACGAAAATCATTCAAAAAATAGAAAAATGATACTGATAATTTATCTCTTAGGTACAAGAGTATTGGTCTTTGGTTGCAGAATTCTGCCATAAAAGCAGCAACAGCTGTCACCAAACAAAAATCCAAAAAACGGAAAACTTAAGTTTGTTTTACAACTCCAGCCAATCGACTTCTTTATTTTCTTTATAGTATTTTACAAAATTGTTGAAATTCAACACGCCCTCTAACATTTCCGACTGCGATACCGTGCCTTGTGACCTTATCCCAGCTAAATTGCATTTACTCTGCGTGTCCTCGTAAACCAATTGCTGCTGGATAATCTCGAACCCGCCGGCCTTTAGAATTTGCTCAAAAGAGTACTGCTCCAGCATCGGCGAGGCAACAATATGCTTTTTCTTTTTACCATCCGAGTTCCCGTCCTCTTTTAATTTCCATGCCCTTGAATTAACAAAGAAGAAAGCACCACTTTCGCGCCGTTGTTCGAGATCGTAAACATATGTTTTCACTCCAAGTGGATGACCACTGACACCGACAAGTACTGAGGTCACGGGAATCTTATAATTTGCGCCTATTTAGAGTTTGATTAGGCTAAACTGGGATTAATTCTGAGTTGTACCTCTGAATGTTCGAGAAAATGTGCCTTGATCAAGGTGGATTCTTATCATCGGATTTTCTTCATACATATCGTAATCACCTGGATAGAGGTCTTTTCAAATTAAAACCAAGATTAGTCATCAGCTGGAGTTAGTTTTATTACTTTTCTCATGCGTTTTGAGAGTAAACATTTCTGAAATTAACGAATAAACCGCCGTTTTCTCTTCCGCGCTCATCGTTGCATAGTTCATTGCAAAGTCTTTCCAGAGAGACTCGAACCGATACAAACCTTTCCCTTCAGCCTTGATCTTCTTATTATGAGGTGCTATAAAACGAAGAAGTAACTGACGCTATCAAGGTTCTATCATACCCCAAGTGTCATAGAAATTTTTCAAATAAACATCGATTCCGTTGTCCTCCATATTCTCTATCAACAGTGAGAAATTCGTTTGTTTCAACTCGTTAAAAGCCCTCAATTTGAAGTATTTTAACTTGCTATCCTGGCAAACCTCATTATATTGCGTGTAGCCTTTTTCAAGCACCATCGCTTGGATCTGTGAAACCACATTGTCAATGTATTCACTAAGAACTTTCGAATCTGCTTTTTGCTTGAGCTCGCAAGCCTCGATTTCTGAGTCAATGTTCTCATTTTGGTATTTTTTAATCAAGTCTGAGACGGCTTTGAGTTCTTCTGCAGAGGCCGATGAGTCGTCGATTGTATTGATGAAATGCAACAAGTCTCGAATAGGATTCTGGTACTTCTCAGATGGTTTCATCCACGTGAAGAATTTATTAAACGTTGAATCATCCATTGTCAGGTCTATCTTCAACACAACACCACTAAACAAATAATAAGCTTAATAATTTCCTTGGTAAAGCAGAATTACGTAGCAACGCTCATCAGGACTATTCTGAAATCCATGCCCATAATGTGATAGAACGAGACGTAACATCTCTCTTGTAAGAAGAGGTTTTGAGGAACTGTTCTCAAGAGACTGGAAGCTTTGGCTCGAATATCAATCACTTTGTTTGACTCACTGTCTTCAGATATCTTATAAAAAATGAGTTATTTATGAGAATGATTCGAAAGTTACTCCTATAAATGGCATCAAGCAATGTTTCACGAAGCTTTCCAATGAATTTATCGAGCGGAGCGTCATGTTCGTAGGCATCACTTCACTGTACTGCAGGTTCTTCATGAGCAGTTTTAGTTGCTTTACGTTCAGTTTCTTCTCTGTCATGAAGAAATATTCGTCATGAGTCAGCGCCATTTGAGACAGAACCAGTTTAACGATCGGCTCATTTCCCTCGCTTTCGAGTTTGCATTCGATCATGTACTTATACGAATCCTCAAAGAGAGTGATCTGCTTTCTAATATTCGCGCTCTTTGGCAAAGGAACTGGACTCAGAGTCTCAATAAATGATGCCAGGGTGAATGACTGTTGATTTGCCAATGTGCTCAATTTAGACGTTCCAGAAGCGGTTGTAGAGCCCGTATTAGTTCGGAAATAGCTTATTCGGGAATTGGTTTCTGTATCTGGCTTTGTTCTATCTTCGCTTGATGAATTGCTTTTAGTCGGGTCGCTAGATTGAATAATCGCCTTGGTTTTATTGATTGGTAATGCTAAGGCTTTTCTTGAATCATTTTTGGTGAGGGCATGCACTCCTCCTTCTCTTGGCATTGGAGAGAGCTGGCCTTGAGAATCCACATTAGCTTCTGAAGCAATATGTGAGGAGGCTATCATCGAAATTGAGTCTTTAGTTTGATAGTAAGAAGAAATGGTGGTGATGCTATCTCCTTTCCCTGCTAATGAATTAGATTTCGGCAAAGATAACGTCGTTGTTTTTATTCTGGGATCTTTGGGCTGAGCTGCCTTGGAGTCTGCAGGAGCCACTGGTCTCGATTTATTATTTTCGTCGTGGTTAGTTTTATGGATACCGAGAACTGAGAAATCCAACTGGAAAACTCGGCTTTTAGGATCAAAATATTTCCCTCTTTTCCGTTGTTTCGGTCTGAAGTCATTTATGATGCTTGGGTTTCGAACGGTGTCAAGATCCATGGAGTTTATTTGGATCGATGTGATATCATCAAATATCGTTGCATCGGTAATTTTCGGAGAATTCAAAGTCATTTGAGTGTTCAACTGTGGAGGGTTTAAATTCATAAGATTCTTTTTCCCAGAGTCCTTTGGAGGAGCATGCTCTTGTGCTTCGATTGTATGCACCTTGATTATTGGGAGCTTATCATCGATGATTCGAATGTCAGGAACCCTTTCTTGTGGGATTTTGAGGGGCTTTTCGGATTGCTTTTCAACAGATTTGACATTGTCGTCCAACTCTTTTTTAGAATCAGTCGCTTTAGTTCCCTTTGAATCCTCCACCTTAAATTGAGGCAGTTGAGGTGAGCTTGAGCTTGAATTTAGTTGAGATGAGCTTGGATTCAGTAGCGGGCTTTGTTGATTTTGTTGGCTTTGCTGCTGTTGTTGGATCAGTTCATCCAATTCGGTGGTCGGCAAATCATTCGAGGCTTTTCTGCTGAGAGCTTTTCTCTTGTTAGCAACCCGCGTTCCCAAGGACTGCGAAGAACTTATTGCCTGAGAATGCGACTGTTGCTGTTGTGCCTGCGGTTGCTGAGTGTCATGAGGAGTCGTCGCTCCAAAGCTTATCCCGCCCAAGGAGCGATCATGTTGTCTTTGTCCAGGCATCATCATCGGAACAGGGTAAGGAAAGAAGGGTGGATAAAAACCGGGGTAGTTCATTGGCATTGGGAAGCCAGGTCCTCCGGGAGCCCGTGTTCCGTTGCTTTGATCGTTGGAATTAACCTGCTGCCGTAGTTGCTCGAGTTCTAGCTCCTTTTCAAGTTTCTCATGGCTTATCTTCTCGTTTTCTTTTTTGAGAGTTTCAATTTGAAGCTCCAGCTCCTTTTCAGCGAGATCTCGATCGATTCGCTCAGCTTGCTGGGATCTACTCAGAGTATCTTCGATTTTTTTGCTAACTTTTTCTTCAAGCTCGCGCTGAGTCTTCATCATAACTTCAATATTCCTTTGGATCTGCAATTGGCTCTCGATTAAGTTTTCTTCAATAGTTTTTTTGCTTTCTTGAAATGGAGATACAGTATAGTGCCTAAAAGAGGAATTTTGAGATTTATTAGGACGAATCCTCCTGTGTATCTTCCTCTCGGCTTGAAGAATCGAGAAGTTATTTTCGTGGCCTGATTCTTGTCTTGAATCATCTCCATTCTAAGAATAAAGAAAAATTGCTGTGAGCTGATTTGAAAAAACCAGGATCTATTTACCGAAATATTGATCCTCTGTATGCTGTTAGAGGATGAATTGCGCCTAATCCGATACCCTTTGTTTTGGGAAATTTGTCCAATGGAAGGTGCGTTGCTGGTAGGAGTATCACTTGTTTCTTTCGTATTGCTATCGGCTTTTATTCGATTATCAAGCAAACTCGCCAAGCGATCGCCGGCTTTTTTTTCTGAAGATTTCACAATTTTTATTTTAGTTTTGCTTTGTGTAGGTGTTCCTGGATGATGAAATCTGAATTGATGGCGAGGCTCCATTCGCTCAGATTTAGCGATCTGTCTCTCTTTTGAAAAAAGACCTTCAATTGCTTCCCTGCTCTTAAATTCGCCAAGTTTCGACTTGAATCTCTTTGTGAAACTATGAGCATCGCCTAAAAATAGCTGAGAGTATTCATAGCCCCTTTCCAAAAGCCGTCTATTCGCTGAGATGTGTTCTGCGCTATCCTTATTCATTTTCTCCTCAATCAGCACCTTTGTGAAATACGTGCTCAGCATAATGAGTAACTTATTTCTGAATGACGCGTCGTGCTTGAGTACTTCGTGGTCAATCTTCTGCTTGATAGTCTCATGCACCTTCATGATGATTATTTCAGTTTCAATGCAATGAATTTGGTGATTTACAAGAGGTTTCACTAGAAGCAACGCTTCTTTAGTGTATTCGAGCGCACTTTGATACATTTGCTGTTTAAAAAGGATCGCTGCCATATTTTGACTCAATAATGCTTTGAATTCTGCTGAACCATTTTTTGCTGACCGATCTTTCATTTGGAGGAATGTCTGGGCTGCGTAGACATCGTCTTGGTTGCTGTTCGAAATGAGAAAAGACTGATATGCCAAGAAATTTACAGAAATGAGAGCACGGCAAGATTGTTCAAAATCGAGGCTTTGATCCGCTCTGCTTCATAGTCAAATGCACCTTGATGGACCCCGAGTATCCTCTGACCCAGATTTAGCAGTTCTTTTGCTTGATGCTCGCTTTCTCCTTGAGAGAATTATAGCGTTGGAATGAAAAGATTTAAGTGATATTCATTTACTGCGACTGAGTAACCGCGCGGCGTATTTATTACAGAGTACTGATAAAACCTTTGCGTTTTCGAGATCAAATTTCCTCAGGGCACTTTCATGCTGAGTTGCTAAGTTTGTGAGACTTCTGAAGACTTCTGGGTATTTTTTCTAATAATCAATGAAGATGGGACGCTATTGCTGTGAAATACTTACGTTTTTGTCAAGGAACCTTATGAACGAGATATACTGAGCCACGTTGATACCAACGATAGCTTGCTCTTGAGAGCTTTCCGACTTCCGGAGTGCTTTCCGTTCCATTCAACGATTTTTATAGAATTATTAATATCGCGTTATAGACACATGAGTGGAAATGCCCGATTTTAATTAATTCTTAATAAATCTTTCTATGATAAGACTGCACCCCTGGAGCTATAGACGGAATCTAGTTAGTGATCAGCTAGAATTGAATTAGACTGCCTTTTGAACCAGTTAAATCAGCTTTTTACGCGCAGTCCTTTGAATCATAATACTGATATATTTCAATATAAAAGTGAGATTTAAATTAATATTCTTGAATGCTCTTCGTAAGCGAACGGTTTCAAAATTAGTTTCTGAAGTTTCTGAAAATTGCTGAAAGCCTCACTATATTTTCAGATGATCCCGCGAGGCTGGCATATAACTAGCCTCTACTAAATGCAAAATTTCTAACATATCCATCAATTCTGAAAGAATCTTTGTTTTCTTTCTCTATAACTGGTTTTACATCATATTGAAGATGTATTATATTTTTCATGAAGGTCTAATAGACGAAAAATTTTCTAATGAAACGTTTAATTTCAATGCACTTGATGAAATGGGAGCATTTGTCATGCCTTGCTCAGGTATAATAAATTACTTTTTTGAATTTGGTACTTTTATTTTTAATTACGATAAATGCTTGAAATGTTCAATTCTAAATTAGGTTTATCTTCCTATAAAAACTTTCTTATCAGCACATAAATTTTTTATTACTTTATTTCCTAAGAAATAAATTTTTTTGTTTTCAGAAATGTTTTCCAAAGAAAAATGCTTACTGTCATTAATGCTAACGTTGGTTTTGTTTGTGGGACGTGAAACGGTGACCGGAGACCTCTACATAAACGTTCATATGAAACTAATAGATAGCCTAGAAAGAGCGAATTGTGACTTTGCCATATTGGCAATCATTCAGAGCAAAATTTTGCTACTTTTAATTTATTGTTGAGTACGGGTTGCTCGAGAGCCCTAGAAATACAAGGCAATGAATGGGTTCTGTGATTCAAATCGAACGAAGCTTGTTTCTTAAAGAAAAATACTTTTTTGATTCAGTTAAAATGGATCACTCCGAACACGTTTTGCCCTGTGATTCTCTTTATGTTTTCAGATGTCTTGTTGAGAAATATTAAGAAAGAGCCCGATGTCCACAGACTCGACATCCAAGCTTAGCGCTAAAAAATATTTGAAGTTTTGTGAAATTTGAAAAAATCAAATTACAAAAGAGCTTGCAAATTTTAAAAGTTATTTCTATTCCAACTCGACGAACACTCTATTTTTACATATGTCGACTCATTATCGCCTCACTATATCTACTCAAGGAGATATCGCCAATACAAAAATAATTCTCCAGATTTACAGCAATAACAATAAAGAAATTCCCATTCAAAATTACATTAGTACGAATCTCATTACAAATAATTACCACTGAGAATATTATCTCTGACTTGATGTAGAAGATAATTTGGCTCTACGTTCGACAACGCATCAATTTCAACTTTAATTCCGCCTTTTTTCATCTGCACAATGCAGTCCCTCCAAAACCGTAGTCTCTTAATTTGGAACTCCCATACACAACCCTTCAGCTCTTGTGCACCTTCCAAGCATCTCACCTCATCACTCTCTAACTGATCGAAATACGGCCTCTTTAAAAGTTCCTCTGCTTTCGCATGATCAACCTCTGAGAATGGGATTGATTGCCCTTTTGGTACCGAGAAATCAAATTTGTTGTGCAATCCAAGCCAAAAAATATTCGGCAAGTTATCCAACTCGAAGATCGCTGTCTTTTAAGATCGTAAATAGACAGATAAATGAAAACGCAAAGGAATTAGCTTACCGGGTTTGAGAATTGATATTGGCATAAGATGTCCACTGCAAAAGGATCGAAGTCTCCCAAGAAAAATTTGGGCAAATTTGGAAATTCAAATGAAAGTTTCCGAAGAAACAACTTCGTAGATAGATCAGAATAACCTTTTCCCGTTATGATAATGCAGTCGCCGAGATATTTCTTGTAGTCAGCAGAAGTAACATGATTGAAGACAGTTTCTTTCTCCACAATCAAAATAAATTTCGCCCGAGTCTTCATGCTAGAGTATAGTTCTGTAAACTCAATAATTGCTCTTCCCTAAGAAATATACAATTAACCCAGGGTTAATATCCTTACAAGCTGACCTTTCCTGTATACGAACTTTCGTTAAGGTCAACAAACACATTTCCTTCGTAGAATGAGATCGATCCTGCGATTAACCCTTTGCTGGAAGATATCTAACTTTTGAATCAGAGACCGTAAAGCCCAAAATTATATTTACAATGTTGAGACGCACCCTTGGAATTTGAAATGCGAAAGAGAGTTCTTTTATTAAGTCGTCAGCGACGGCCTGATTTTTGTAGAGTTGTACATGCTGATAGTACACTTCTCTCTTATTTGCATATCTTTTTGCTCGCATGTTAGCTTTTACTTGCTTCATCAGGGTAAGGATCCTAACTATATTCTACTTGTTATATCCCTTCAATGTTAGGAAGCTTGATACTTATCGTCTCAATGGACTTTGAAATCTTCAAGTGAGAAATCGGCATCTCTGGATTTTGGTCGATCATGTAACATAATCGTGACCAATCGAATGTAACAGTCTTGGTTTTAGTTAAACGCTCGAGGTCAATCCATTCGAAGAGAGATTGATCCGAGTTCTGCTGATCATAATTGAGTAGATTGCTCAAGAACGTGGAAATGAAACCATCTATTCTCGAAAGAACGTATCTAGTGAAGCTGTTAACAAACATAGTCGGTTTGGTAGGGAAATTACTCTTCGTCTTTTGACTCCCATTTCATGACCCTTCGTTTCTCGACAAGGTCGTTCTGATGAGCTTTCCAAATCAATTCGCTTAGCTGACTGACTTCGAATGGTATGAGTTCAAGGTCCATGGAGATAATTATGTATATATTATTTGAATCATTTCAAGCTGTTGTTTCATGATCGTCTGCTTCAGTATGGCAGTGTGGCTGAACTAATTTGAAGCTATTGATGCGAAAATCTTTCAAATTGAATAAAATTTGTTAAAAGTGCGGAAAGTTTATTCGCTTTTATGTGTTTTTAGTTGGAAATGGAAGCTTGCAAATGATACCGGCAAGGTCAAGAGCTAAGATTGGAGATAACAATCGAATTCATAGAGAATGGTATTATCAAAAAAAGATATTTAGGTCATCTCTGCCCCTTCACTAAAAAGTATCAAAGTGAAAAATTCAGAGGCGATAGCTGAATAGTGAAATCGTGGTTCCAAACCGGAAAGAGATATTTTTTAATGTCGAAAACACCGAACCCTTCAGAAATAATGATTGGCAAAAAGTAAATGTAATAAAATTATTTGTTGTTATTTGGAGTTTCTTGAAAAATGAAAATTGATCTCACCTCTTGATCATACAAATCAATTCACGGATCAACCTGCCTTTCTTTATTCAAGCTCATTAGCGAGCTAACCAAAACCTACGTTCTCTTTTGAACGGGACTCATTCCATTTGTTTCAAGGTTATTCTCAAAAGTTTTTCTGCAAGAATGCGCTCTCTCCAGTGAATCGTCTGAAGAAAACGAATGCTGGAAAAGTTTAATTCTGAATTAGTTAGCTAATCAGAAGAACACCGGAAGCCATAAAACAGAAAAAGAAATGAATCTAGATTGCTCAAGTTCCAACTTTTAGTGGCTATAAACTTACGTTGGAACTTAGAGGTATGCTTGCTCAGCAGCAATTGTGAGGAATCTTCAGTCAAGGACGCTTTTTTCCCTGTTATTTTAAGAAATTGTTGGTTCAATGGACATAGATAAATCTATATTTGAGATCCGATGATTTGGTCAATTGTAATTAATTTTAATCAGGTCTCTAATACCCCTTTTTCCTTGAGTAAGTTTTTATTGATTATTGCACACAGTCAGATTGAGAAATAGCTATTACTTACCAAATGAATAGTCACAGAAATGATTCAGATTCAGTCAATCTCTCAGAGCTTGCTGAGGGAGGCGGGAACTCAGTGATGTCTGACCACCATCAAACGATGCTTGAACAAGATCCTCAGGATAATTTACCGATATTGCGAGATATTCCAAGCCCATCGGTAAGAATTCATAATCTCCATGTTCTAATTCATTCACAGAAAGGAAGAGCTCCCCACCCTGAATCTTCTCATCCGAGCCAGCTATTTCCAAACAAAGGCACATTCGGTTTTTTCGAGTCTTCACAAAATAAATCATCTGACCGTCCCTATCCCAACGGTGAGTTGCCAAGCTCACAAGATCGGCGTTCTATTCTCCTTGAGCCTGAAGTTTGGAAAATGACGGGTGGTCCATCTGATTCATCGGCCACGAAAAGCAACCGAAAGGAAAATAATGTTTTAGCCAACCAAGCTCCTGAGCTTACAAAAGCTGCATACGTTCTCCCTCATCACAACCTCCATCAAACTCTTAACACAGAAAAGCAATTTTCTCATCCAAATGCAAGCGAAACCACAACGAATATACCCGAAAATGAAGGGGTGATACAATATAATTCCAGATCTCAAGCTAATGGTGAAGGAAATGGACCGTCTAAAGAGTGGCCTGATTCCAATAAAGTTACTCGTCCAAAACCTTCACATTATTATCCAAATATTGAACATCTTCCGCAGAGCTATCCCCAGATACCAAAATTTCCAAGCATGCAACAAGGTCCCAAGAACGGTGGGCAATATCCATATAATCAGCCTCAGATTAGACCTGAAAAACTTGGGCGTGGGGGAGTTGCCCATCCAGATCCTTATAGCAATTATAACGCTCCGATCAATTCATTGCAACCTCAGTACCTACCTCTGCACAATCAATACGCTGCTCCCAACAATCAGCATTACAGACCTTCGCAAAGCAAGAGTTTCGATATGTTTCACCAAAACCCAAATTATGAGACGTATAAGCAAGTACCTGTACCTCAATATAAGGAATTAACTGGAAACCCATACCTTCCGCAACGAACATTAAAACCACAAATTCCGCAAGAGTTTGAGGGAGCAAGAATTCCGCAGCAATACAATAGTCATTCTCAGAATTTTACAGCTGGAAACTTCAATCAACAAAGCCATCATATGCACATGACAGGTAACGTGCAAAATCATGTTGCTGGCTATTCCTCCCGACCAATATCTCAAATGAATCTCCCACATCAACGTCAGGATCAGTATCAGCAGCAGCCACAAGTTGATATCCAAAATATACACGTCAAAGCAAAAGCAAAAAAACTCAGCAAGAATAATGTTCAAAGCAGCCAAACTGCGGTGAGGAAACCTGAGATTTCTGGACTGGCAGGTTTCCCTGAGTACCAATACAATCCAGACAATGGAGGGACCATGGACATTGAAAATGGTCATTTCCGTCATTTTCAACAAGATAGGCAGATGGCGAAAACACAAGGATATGATAATATAGAAATGACGACAGAAGGTGGAGATCACGAGAAATATTCGCCGTCTCATATTCGACGCAAAATCAACTATGATCCTGTGAATAATGGCGCACTTGAACCAACTTCACTCTTTTCTTCTTCAGTGAAACCTAATGTCGATATCAAACCTGAGATGCAACAGAAAGTTAGTGAAGCTTTAATTGCCATAGCTGCAAGGAAAGCCATGAGAACGGAGATGCTCGAAATTAAAAAGGTGATTACTAGTCAAGCTCTAGAAAAACTGGAATCAAACGGACCAAAAGAGCAGCCCAAAGAAGAGAGTAGCGAGGCAGATTTTCATTCAAAGACAGACCAAGCCAATCTGAATACTCCATCTCAAACAGCAGAAAACAACTTAAATATGCCTTCTCAGCCAGAAAGCAATCCTGTGAGCCGTAATAATGCCTTAGAGAATTCAGGGATCATGCAGTTGGTCAAAGAACGAAGTTTGCCATTGAACCTTCTCCCTCAGCTTGGAATTAACAGAATTCCCTCTTTTCCATCAGAAACTGTTAGTAAAAACGAGCCTCTATTCCCACAGGCAACCCGCATGAATGGCCCCGTCCCCAATCAACCACCCTTCAACAATAACCAGCTTAGCTTTCCGATAGGAAATCCATACCTTCCAAGGGAATTTAACTCATTATCAGGAAGAGTCCCAAACCCGTTCTTCAAGGCACCATCAGTAAACGACCAGATGGCATTATCCTCGAGTATGCCTGTTTCGGATAATACTCTAAACTCACACCCAAGCACCCAACCTGCTCAATTTCACACTAATGAAGTCAAATCTAATTTGCAGAATAATGAAGACAAAACCAATTTGCATGAAAATGAGATCCACAATAAGACCAACAATGCTCCAAAACGCAGCAGCGGTAAATCGCGGCTAGAAAAAGCTCTATCTGAAGAAGCTCTTCATCAGCTGATCTTAGAAATAGGAAGACAACAATCTCCTGCAACCTTTGACGAGTTGCAGAAAGCGCTTTCAGCTGTTCCAAAATATTATCTAGATTCACTCGCAGAAATGTATGAGCTGAATCCTTACGCCAAAACTAAGTCCTCCGGAATTAAAAAAAAGAGAACTACCAAGCAACCTGCTCCTGACAGCACGAACCCCAATATGAATGAACCGCAAGCATTACTTCTCTCTGAGGGTAAATCACTACAAAGTGGAGTTTCTCAAAGCGCACAAAAAACTTCCTCCAAAAAGCACAAACTTTTGGAGAATCTCAACAAAGAGCTTTTAGACTCTGACCAGAAGACCGAGAAGAACAGCCTCTTGAAAAAAATTAGAAAGAAGAAAGAGAAAGAAGGACTTCCAATTGAAAAAGCAGAGAGCATAGGGAACATCTCCGCTGAGCTTACAGGCGAACACGGTGGGAAAAACAGTGTGACTAAAAAGATCAAGTCTCTCACCACGTCGCAGAAGAAGACGCAAGTTGCCAATACCAAAAAAAAGGAAAAGGAGAGCGTGGGTAAACAGCAGGTTAGTCAAATGAAACAGATGACCGACAAAAGCTACTCTGAGTTGGTCAGACTGCTATCCTATCTCCATCAATTCGATTGGACAGAATCTTGCCATCCAAATTCTAAGTTGCATCCATGTAAGGCGCTTCCTGATTTTCTAATACTAACTTTAATCTATTTTCTTAGTGAAAAATATGAGTGGGACCGCGTTCTGGTTCTACTTGAGCAGTGAATACTTCCCTCGAGCTCCGTTTGTGAAACAGTCAGCAAACGCGCTTTTTACCTCCAGAGAAGAGGAAATCAGGTCGATGAGTTTGGAGTTTACTCCAAAGCTCGCAAAAGGTGGCAGCTCTCGAGAGCACAACATCATAACTGAAAAAGAGAGAAAGGAGCTTCAAAAATTGAAAAACGTGATAAAATCCAAGGAAAAAGAGTGGAAACTATCCATTTGGTCGTCGCATGTCGAGACCAGGAAAAGAAATGAGAAAGAGCCTAAAGCCGAGTACAACATGGATGACGATCAATGGATCCTTGAGAACAGGTCTAAAGTCCATGAGTTTGCATTGAATCACGCTTCAATTGACTGGTCAGAGAATGTGGACGCCTTGAAAAAAATCGAACTGGAAGATTTAATCTCGATATTGGAAGGCGAGCAAGCAAAGATTACAGAAAAAAACAGAGAAGGGTTCTCCAAGCTTAAAGAAAACTTTTTCAACACCATCCAAGAAAAAGCGTTTTTACATCCTAAAGGTCTTGACTTAGAGGATCCGCTTGTCGATTTGAAAGTGAAAGTGCCTGAAGAGGAGAATTTTATTACTTTGCTCGAGCAGAAGCAGGTCGAATGCAGAGACTCGATGAAAGCTGAGGAGAAGGATAGATATGCAGGGAAAAGGCCAATAACGGTGACTAATGATGCTGACTGCCAGATCTGCAATGATGGAGATTACACAGATGATAATAAAATCGTCTTCTGTTCTGTATCATACTTTTGTTAAAAACAATAATTAATGAAATTTTTGAAAATAACAGAAATGCAATGTGTCAGTCCACCAAGATTGCTATGGGATCATTGAAGTACCAAAAGGAGATTGGATATGCAAGCTATGCCTTGAATTCGGGCCTAATGGTAAGTACATGCGGTGTCCGTTGTGCACAAAGCGAGCAGGAGCACTCAAACCAACAAAACTAGCAGCGACGACCAATCTGTTTGAGCACATTAATCCTGAATACCATGCTTATCTGAAATCGTATGCTAATATAGTTCCCAAAAAAGGGGGTCAAACGAAAATCTCTATTCCGACCAAGGCGCTAATTGCGAATGCAAAAGAAGACGTTTCAACGACAGAATCTGAGAAAAACATAGACCTTTTCTATGATTATCATCATGATATCAAGAATACATATACTGAGGAGGAGTTAAAGGACGAGCCGAAGCCAGCGCAAGTGTGGGTCCATGTAGCTTGTGTGCAATTTTTAGCTGAGCTCGAATATGAAGAGAAAACCACACTCATCGATGGTATGATTCCTCTAAAGCTGTTTTGTTAATCAGTTTCCCTTAATAGGCCTAGTGCATCTCAAAAAGGAAAGATTCTGCCAAGAGTGTAGCATTTGCAAGAGAAAAGGTATATTCAATTGATTATTTGGAGAATTAGAAATAAATACTATGAATTAGATGCTGGAGCGACAATCAGCTGTGAGAGAACAGAGTGCACTCGACTCTTCCACCCAGAATGTGCAAGAAGAGCGAATCTCGTCCTGGAGATCAAAGAGGTTGATCCCGAAAAAGCGATGGCTGAGCATTACCATCCGGGCAGAAGACAGATCCTTGTGATTTACTGTGAGAAGCATACTCCTCCATTGAAAATCAGACATTTCCTCGAGACGAAAGCAAGAAAAGAAAAGGAGGAGATCATGAAATTCTGTAGAGTCGTAGAACGTAATTACCAACTTCATGGCCCAGAGCAGAAGCCTGCTGGGCCTCATGTAAAGGAAGTGCACGATCCAATGCATGCGTTGCTTGCAAAGAAGAAAAAGAAAAAACAGAGGCAGGAAGCTGCTTTTCTTAAGGAGGTCGAAGAGTGGAAAAAAAAACTACCTCGGACAAAGCATCTAATTAACATTAAGTTGACTGGAAAGAACTCTGAGAGCGAGGAACTGAATAATAATATTGAAAAATATGAAGTCATCAGTACAGAAGTTATACCGTGCGATCCAAATAGACAGTTGACGCCGGAGGACGATATTTGGAAATACGTCACCTGCAAAGGTCTAACGCCAGTGCAGAAATATAACAGATATTGTAGATTAATAGCTGCAGCTAAAGAGAAAGAGCAGGCAACGAAACCAGCAAAAAACAACAAGCAGAGTGACTCGAATAATAATAAATACGTCAAAACCACCGGAACCCAAAAAAATCAAAAATTTGAAACCAAAATCAAGGAGCGCCAAAAGAAGATCGCAAAAGCCAATCCACAGCCATTAGAACCTCTGAAGAGTAATAAATTCCCCCTTTTTCTGTTGGGTTTATTATAAACGACTAGGCTGCGAAGTTTGCTCTTTAAGTGTCATTGAGAAGACGAAGAATGAGCCAATGACAGGTAATTTGTTAAAATTGTTATTCAGAGCATTAATCATTCCTACTATCAGAATGCTCAGCGTGTCAGAAGAGCTATCACCTGATTTGCATCGGCTATAGAAATCAGACGGAAGAGTTATCCGATTTTAGATGTTTAACCTGCAACCTTACACGAAACGAGACAATGAACCCACAATCTTTGCAATCGTGTCCGGAAAAAATGGAGCTCATTAATTATGAAGGCGTTCAGTTGGACCTCGAATATAATGGAGAGAAACCCACCCAACAAAACAGCGATTCAATGGATGATGCTGAGCTAACAAATACGACTGAAAAAAGACGAAATCCTTATGTGCTTGAGAGCGAAGAGGATTACACTTTGAATAAAAAAGTCAAGATGGACGAAAACAGCAACTCGTAAATGATTTTAGAATATCACTACAATTTTATTTGTAAGATAAGTAATTCTATTTGAATATGATTGAATCCCTATCCTGTCAGTCAATAAACAAGCTTAGATAATTGTGGATATTGATTAGTTTATGATATCATATATTTATCTCTAATTTCCAAGTCGTTTGTAAATCTCGATAGCGAGTTGCAACAGAAATTTGAATTGATGTTTTTTACTGGGTACAGTAAAAACGCATATGACTCTTAAAAGAAACCACGCATTTATCGAGTTAAATATGCGAATGAAACACTTTATAGCAACTCAATTTATTTATCAACCATATTTCTGAAAGAAGTAGTGATCTCGTCAATCATTTTTTGCACAAGTGAAGCAAATTCTTGCTTAGTTTGTCTTGGTTCCTAGGGAGCGAATTAAAACAGAATAAATCTCCAACGCAAGCGGAATCTTAATTTTTTACCTCGAATTTAAGCTTAGTGAGTCTGGTGACGATAGGCTTCATTTGGTTGTAGATGATGTTCCAGGT
>ENA-UOTX01000020-UOTX01000020.1-compost-metagenome-genome-assembly--contig:-NODE-20-length-134844-cov-11.089740_pt1 | contig 134844 bp, 104 predicted proteins | sample MGYA00238143_ERZ746982 | MGnify/ENA primary metagenome ERZ746982 (study PRJEB28758, sample SAMN06268862) | compost metagenome | isolation source: single cell | place: USA: California, Emeryville... | reverse complement strand
GTAACTCTTTGAAGTCTTAATTAATTACGTGAACTGACTAAAAGCCAGATGTTACTAACGGTGCACTAAATTTTTTATTCAGAGAAGAAATCATAATTTTTGAAGCCTAGTCCACCTCTTTTGATGTTATTTACTCGAAAATCGATAACGAGCAGAGTAAAAGAGGGGTATCATCATTTCAAGCGGAATTTGAGAATCTCTCAAAGATTTCTTGAAATAACTCTTTTATTCAAGCTTATTTAGGTCACTTTCATAACTAAAACACACATTTTTGTTCGCTGTAGTGTAGATTTCTGAAGTTCATAAATCAGTTTCTATTCTTATAGTACTAATAGCTAAACTCAAAAAGCAACCTCCAAATGACACTCCTAGCTCTGCAGAAATGTAAAATTATCAAAAGAAAATGCCTCTGATGTCTTTATTTTGTGAGTATAAATTTAAAAGAGGAATGGTAGAAATAATTCAAATTCGGCTCAGATTAGCTTATTTTCATTATTTCAAATTATGGCCATGTTCTCTCACTTCTAATTATGAATTTTAAATTTTTGCGTCATCTACGACCTCTCTATTGAATGAAAAAAAATTACAGCTAAAATATCAAAGCAAAGCATATTCATTCCTCAGGCGTATTCCAATGTAAAGACACCTAAAATGTAAGTTTCTTCGAATACTCTTATGAATAGAATTGCTTCAACCTTGTGAGAACTCGATAACCAACTCAATAAAACTCTTATCATCACAGATAGGAAATACCCGTTCTAAATACTTCAATGCTTTTATCTTATAAATCTCCCGTTACTGAATACCATTGCCGAGGATTTTATTTGTCTTTACCTTCCCCTTAAAGCATTGATATTGCTTACATAAGAATGTGAATAAGCAATTTGAGTGACAGGTTCTAAACTCAAATTTTATTTTCTATAGATAGCGTTCACTAGCATTATTGAAGCTAGACGAAACAGACAGATGGCGTGGATCCTGAACTTTGAACGGGAGCATCGGATTTTTCTTTGAATAAAGTACTTTCAGCTGCATTGGTTCTCGTGTAAATGTTTCCTCCAGTATTAACATCCCATAGTTTCACTGTACCATCATCAGAAGTGCTTGCTAGTACATTACCCGTAGGATCCCATCTCACGCAGGTGACATAAGTTAAAGCAACAGCAATGATTAGTATAAGATTAAGACGTACTAAATCTCTCACCTGAATGGGCCCCTGTGATAGTTCTGACAACCCTTAATTCTCTTTGATCAGGATATTTTTATCAGTTCCGCCCGTTGCAAGCAAATTTTCATTGTTCGGGCAAATATTTATTCCATCCAACATAAGCTATAATGATTTTAAGAGAGGAAACAATAGAGAGGTGTTTATAAATATGAGGATAAAGATGATTACCACTGCCGATTTGAATGGGGCTCTGCATGATGAAAGTCTTAGTCTCAGAATCAAGGACATTCAAATACTTCATATTGTATTTAATTAATAGGTGCGGTTCGCCAGCATTTGTACTCCACCGGCAGCGGTTAGTCATGTCTTTTTCAAAAAAAGAAACGAAAATTAAAGTCATGGTGAAACCGTTCATAAAATTACCTATTCTAAAGGTAATGTTCACAGCCAGATTGATATTTGAAAGTTCGTTTCGAAAATGGAAAGTGTTTTAGAAGGGCAAATACTCTGAGTATACCTGCCTTGTAAAAAAATATTGCAAATATGGTCGAGAAGTTGATCGAATTTCTATCTTGAGATGATTATCTTCAGGGATTCGAGATGTATTGCTGAAATTGATAAAAAACTAAGAGATAGCAAATAAAAACAAGATTTAAATATCTTCGTGTAGAAGAAAAAATTTATTAGTAAGTATGAGTATCTTCAGGCTAACTACACCTACATCTTTTATTAATACTGAACTTTGAAAGCTACAGCAGATGATATTAACTCTGAACGAGCAATGTGATTTATTTGTTTACTTATCCTAAAATTCGAATGAATAGTCAATCCTCTACCTTTGTACTTTGTAATCAGATCGATATCATTGTGTTACTTCCGTACCCAAAATTCTTCAAGTAGGCTCGCATTTCTCTTTTTACCTTATAATGTATTGAATATCTCATCAGTTAAGGCATTCAGACTGTTAGATACCACCAATACCAAACTTCTATATTAAGCAACCAAAGATTTCTACTCATCTCTTCGAAATAAATAGCATGAAAGACCGATATCTAATCAAATTCAAATTCTTTACATTTATTTTTCAAATTATTAAATTATGAAATTTCTTTCAATTTTAATGAGATAGGTTTTCAAATTCACATTTACTAATTAATTGAGGATATTGACCCTTAAGTCAAGATCACATAGCCGAAAAACATTATTTTACATAATAAAAAACGATCGTCAGTTAACATGTTTCTGTCAACTTTCAAATCAGAATTTGCTAAAAAAAAAACAAACAACATATTGATGGACAACGATAAAAAGAGCATTTATCATTTAAAAAATGGTTGCGAATCACTATTGAACTTTCAGTTAATTACACGAGACGAGGTTATTTCTTTTGTTTTGCTTGAAACCCACGTTAACGCATTTGAATATCCTGTTCTTTTCTCTGATACTCGTTTAGCTGCTTCTTCAGCAGGTCATTTCTCTCGGCAAGTTTCCTCAAATCTTCCTTTAAAGCCTCCTTTTCAGCGCCATTTCCAGAACTCTACATTACATCACAATAAATTACACACGAAAATTAATCGCATTATACCTGGAGTCTTTGTAAAGTTTTATTGTATTCTCTATTCGTGTTTTCCAATTCCTTTTCGACTGCTAAAATATTTTCAATGAGTGATACATAGTCTTCTTCCTTATTCTGCGACCTCCTTTCTTGAGGGAAGCTTCGCTCGTCTATTTGTCCTGATATTCCGTCTTGCTTATAACCGTGTAATTTCATATTACCATTCATTGTTTCGAATACGAAAGGTTGGTCTCCGAAGCTGATATGCCGAACTAGACCGATTTTTCCCGTTTCTGACCCCCGACTTGCTGTCGTATCATCCTGTTTCGCAAAATCATTGTAATTTTTCTCATTTTTCCGCGATACGCCTGTAAAATCACTGATCTCCCCTCGGAGAGTATTGTCTGACTCTTCCCACGTCGCAAAAGGATCATCTACATACAAATATTGCTGTTGATTCGTCTCCTCGCGTGATTGATTCAGCGTGCTTGCTGGAGTGTAAAATTGCTCTTCAATCCCTTTCTTCATTGAAGATTGAGGCCTAAAGGGCGACTGCTTCGAGGCAGTGTTTCTTGGAACTTCAGAAAAGTAATTCTGATTACCGCCTTCAACATTCTGATCTAATGAATCAATGGCATCTGAAACAGATTTGTAGTTATTCCCTCCCATCGTCTTGGTAGAGCCTGTGTGAGCAATGTGTGGGGAAAGTAGTGAATCTCTTTGCGGGAGGTTCAATTGCGACAGCAGATTACCCATTTTAGACGCGGTGAGCCTATTCATCGGCGACTCGAGGACCCTCCCGGTGCTAAATCCCGTGAGACTATGATTTAAACTCAAGTCGTGGTTCAGCGTATGATTCACAAATTTGCTTAGATTTTCCTTTAGTTCCTCAATTTCTTTGGAGTTCTCATGTTTCTTTTGGATGAGATCATTCACTTTCTCCTGTAGAATCTCGTTGTCTTTCTGCAGCTCAATTACTTTGCTGGTATTATCGGTTTCGATTTGGCTAATATCCCTCCGTATATCATTCAATTGATTGACGTAGATTTCCCTCGAATGTTCAAATTGCTCTCTCAGCGCCTCTTTCTTGAGAATAACTTCCTGGAGGTAGTCTTTGTAGCTCTGCTTTACCTCCTCAAGCTCTCTTTCAAGCTTCTCGCACTTTTGCTGAAGTTCATCGTTTCGTTTTTCGAGAAACTCCTTCTCTTTTTTCAGCCCAGTGGTCTCGCTATCGGCAAGTCTTTTAGCACTTTCTTCAAGCTTCTGCACGGATACGCTATTCTCCTCTCTTAGCCTTAGGTTTTCTAACTTCAATTTATTGATTTTCTCTTCAAAGACGACTTTTTCATCAGATTGTTCTTCTAATAGCTTAGTTAGCCGCTTCGTTTCAGACTCTAAAATCTGGATTTGCTCACATATCTGATTTTCCATCTTCTTATGCGCCTCGATTTCCTTTTTATAACGATTTGTCTTTGCCATCTCGAACTCCAAACGCTGGGCTAGCTCATCATTCATTTTCATCGACTGCTCGTATTTCAGCTCTAGCTCTTTGATTTTCCGCTGAAGCGCCTTCATTGCGCATGAGTAAGCTGTTGTCTTAGTTGCAGATAACAGATCCACTGATTCTAATTCGCCGCTTTCATCTCTGTGGTTCGTTGGAGATAAATAGCTCTGTGATAATGGCGCGAAATTTTGAGGTACCTTTTTCTCACGTAAAGTCAAATTAGAGCGGAGTTGCTGATAAGACGCGCTTGGCTGAAGAAAAGAGAGCTGAGATTTAGGAGTTATTCGGTGCGTATGCTCTGTGCGGCTGATCTGCTCTTGAAAAGCGTCATCTTCATTGTCAAGAAACTGCGATTGACTGATTTCGGTTTCAGTTCTGTTGGTATAAGACCGGTTGCTTGAAAAGTTCTTAGAAAGGCCACGGGTATTTATCTGAGAGTCATTGGGATCTACAATATTGATTTTGGTTGGTTCTCGCAGTCGTTTTGTTCCTTCTGATGGTTGGAATCGTGTTGTTTGTGGATTTCGTGTTCGATGGGTTGCTTCTGATGTTGCTGGGTAACCGTGAGTGAGGAAGGGCTTATTCATTGAACGAAATCAAATCTTGAAATTCAGCTGCCTGAGGATAATCAATATTTTTAAAGGGTCAACAACTGATGTAATTAACGAATTTGAATAGGCTTTTTCAGATAAGATCAAGCAATTAGGATTGGATTCACTGCAGAATAACAGAAAAATTTCAGATTATTTTTCCAAATTGCTCAGAAAACCTTGTCTTTTTCTTCTGCTGAGATTTTCTACTAAGCACATAAGTCATCTCTCTTATGAAGAAATTGGATAAAATATACGAACTACTACTATTCAAATAATCCACCATGCATTTTGATATAAATTTTTTCTCTTGTTATATACGGTTTTTTGACTGTACTGTAATGATGATGTAGCTAATAAATGAGTTATGCCATATTCAGCTAAATTTGATTTCAAAAATCAGGGAAGTGAAAATAAGTTTCATTCAAATCATGATTTTAATCTATCAACTAGATTTTACTTTATGGAATGCATAGACCGCTTCAATGATATATTTAAGTGAAAATGCTGGCTTTATTCGTTCTAACAACAAAATCGAGATCGAAAAAGAAATGTGAATCTGCTAATGGAATTTTTATTACAATTATATCTCTCTCATGTTATTTTTCTCAGCATCAGGGGCTTGCTGAATCTCAATATGAAATTTCGAAAATCAAAGTTATTTTCCTTTTGAGAAATTAGCATTCTCTACAGCCATATTGCGAAAATATTTGTTACACTTTGCAAAAAACATTTGGCATTGAACCAACTCAAATGCTGCCTTGATCCATCAGAATTTTATCTATTCGATAGGCAATGAGAGTAAATTTCGTAGATGACTTTGAGTGGATCCTCCTTTTCCTTCTTTCTGATTCCCATAAATTTTAAGAAAACTCTATCAAGCGATTCCAAAGGATGCCTGCAGAGATACATTCAACTACCTTTTCGCAACTTTACACAGAGAAATTCATACCAACGATGTCAATAGCGAATTTTCAGAAACTTTAACGTAAATTAAACGATTAATCGCTAAATTCTTAACTGAAGTTGTTGCTGATAACATCTTTTTCCTTGAATTCTCATATCCTTCCCTCGCCAATAAAAAAAAATAGATTTCCCTCAAAGCCACCCTGTTTCGAATCCCATTGTCTAGAATTACGTTACAACGCAATGAGCAAAGCCCAGAAATTGCCGTTCCTAAAGCAATAAAATTATCAAATTCCCGCTTCAAGAAAACGATAAATTTAATTTGTCCAACCCTTCCTTCTTTCCTTTCCAAAGATGACTTTTTTGGGGGTTCCCTTTCCAGTTAACTATTCATTCAACCCAATCGAGCCTTTATTTTTTTTTGTTGTTGCTGGATTTCAAAAGCTGCAAAGCGATTCGAATTTGACCGAAGGTTCGAGTCAGTATTATTTTTAATCGAACTCTTGAGAGAATTAATCAAAGGAAAAAGCCGCCGAAAGTAGCTACCTTACAATCTCAAGGTAATCATGCACTTCTAATCTCAAAAAATAAACTCAAATCAACATCCCATGGAAATCCGACTTACATTAGTGTTACTCTTCATGCTTTGGATGGTGAGTCCAGCATCTTGTTGTGGTTCTGGTTGCTTGCGATGTAATAATGAGACATTTGAGTGCGGATGGTGCGATCAGCATCACTACTACAGTCTCCGTTACAAGAGCTGTATCAGTACCTGTGGAGTGTCTATTGCACATACCAGTACTCATGGAGGTCTCGGAGAATGTTTGGATCAGTTGAATGGAGGGTTTTTAGCATCTGCGTCGAGTATTTATGTCAGCGTGTACATAATCGCAGGCGTTATGGGGTTTTTTTTCATCTTGTTTTGCTTCGCAGCGATGAAAAACCGAAAAAGATGGAAAGTTTTTAATCACTCAGGAAAAAGTACACGTACAAGCGCAACTACGGCTGAAACCGATATACCGACCGAAGTATGCTGCCAAGATTTGGAAGTAGTTGCTGGGGACATTGCGCCAATAAGCACTCAGCGAACTACTGGCAGACTTTCGGAGAGGAAGTTAACTCGAGGTCGGCCTCAATTGTCTGAAAGCGAAGACTATTGATGCTATCAATCGTTTCTAATGTATAACTTAATGAGATAAAACAGCCAAATATTTTTCCTTATATGCATATTATTTTCTAATGGCATGTAAATTTAAGTTATCTAACTGTCCAGTTTCCTCTTCTTATATATATAAGACTGTCAAACGACGATCACCTAGAAGAGAAGAAGTAGATTTAGCTATTGAAATAGGATTTTTTGATCGCTTTTTTCGAAGGTGAATGCTAAGTTTCATCTCGAGAATTTTTATATTTTCATAATTTTTTTTGAAAGCCTGAAAGATATCCTCTCTTTTGATCATGATTACGGTCGTCTCTGCTCCCTGTTATCTCAGTTTCCTCAGAAACTTTGTCATTAAATTACGAAATTAATTGCTGGAGTCTCTGCACTGTGAGAGAAGAGCTAATGAGTTTAGTGCACCATTGTGTTATGGAAACCACTTTCATTTGAAAACTGTACTCAAACCTGAATTCAAGGAGTAATATTACTTTGAATTTCAGCGTCCGCATACACTCACTATAAGAGAGAGAGTATAGGAAAATAAACGGTACTTTGAACCGGAAACCCTTTTGTGAATAACCAACAATTGTTTATAAGGCTCTCATGTAGTTAGCTTTCATCCGAAACAAATTGGCATAATGGCGGACCTCGAAAACCTTCAGTTCATTCCACTCACTCCTAAGATTTTCTCATATTTCTGGATCTAGCTAAAAAAAAAAATGGCTTAATGCAACATGGAGAATTCTTTACATTGTCTTAATTTTAATGTTTCTTTTTCCATAAAATGAGAAAAGGGGCTCTAACTATGAATATAAACACTTTGCCATCAGAAGACCTAGAGCTTTGAACAGTCGTTCCTATGGCGAGACAGAGCTGAAAGCTTTAAAAGAGTTTTTGAGGAGGTTAATTAATTGATTAACCACTCCACCGAAAAACATGCAGTACTTCCTCGGAATAACTCCCTCTCTTTTTCCACTAACAAAAAAAAGTTGTCTTCATTAAATCCCATCCAAAGGGAGTCCTCAGGCCCAGTTTTATTTGACAATACGTCGATAACAAGCACACCATCCGACTAAAAAAACAAAAATAGAAAATTATTTCTCTTGAATTAGTCACTCGCTGTGCCTCGACGGCATCCCTGAATAGAAAATAAAAGATCCCTGGAGGTATTCGGGACCTCAAACTCTACGAAACACTGTTTTTTTTTTTGGGATGCCCATTGGAGCATTTGATATTTTCATCGAGAGTATTTTATTCTTGAACATGGCTTGAGATGAATCAAACCATTCTACTTCATTGGAATATTAAACGAGATTTAATAAGCCTCCTAAAGAAGCAACCCAATCATATCAAAAGCTGTATGGATTCCATTATATCAATAATCAGGGCAAAACGATTTTGATCATGGCCAAAAGGCCGATTTATCCGTTGTTTTTCCTGCTTCTGCTGGCGATAAGACAATCGTCTTGCTGTAATCCTGGGTGTTTGCGTTGCAATCATGCACGCAATGAGTGTATATGGTGCGATCAGCATCACTACTACAGCACTCTCTACAAAGACTGCGTGAAAATCTGTGTAGTGTCAATTGCACATACCAGCACCCATGGAGGCGTTTCAGAGTGCTTAGACATTCACCACGAGGTTTTTACGTTTAGTACGGCCAGTGTTGTTATCATTGTGCTTACGATCGGTGGTTTTCTGGGATTTTGTGGCCTTTTGTATTGCATTGCAAAATTAAAAAACAAACGAAGATCGAAAGTTTTTCATGACCCAAGTAAAAGAATTCGCAATGAGTTGCACTCGACGGTTTCTGGAATCCCGACGGATGCATGTTGTCAGGATTTAGAAAGAGAAGACGCAGTGCCAACAAACACGAAGAGGGGCTCAGAGAATAGATCGACGAGAGCAAGCGAAGAATGGTCTGCTGATAGCAAAGAGTGGTAGACATTATTATTAATTGTTGGTTTTTGTTATATGAGGTTTTAATGTTGTTGTTATTATACGCAAGAGATTCAAAGAATGCATTCTGTTTGTCTTTGGGTTTGGATAGGTACGGCAGAGCTCTCTCAATTTGCATAGCTTTGATCATTACTTCCTAAAAAGAAATAATTTGCTGCTTATTAGCCATGCTTTTCCTTAGAGTATCATGAGTAAGGGATTTTTTCCTAATAATTTCTTGTTTCGCTTGGTTTATTGAATCAAGCAAGGAATTTTTCGATTACTTTGGTCTCTTTTTTTGGATCTGTCACCTCGGTTACTGAGAAGCAAATGAGGTTTCCAGTCAAATTCCCAATCATCAAGCAACCCTGGTTCAATTGATTTAATTTTTTACTTCAGACAATAGCAATTCAACTAGATTGAGGCTCTTTGATTGATCAGAGGAGACTTCCTCTCTATGCGTCAGAGTAAGGGATCGCACTATTATTACAACCAACACGTTGAAAGGATATTGTTAATCTCTGGCAATGATCCAGTGGAGGAGATTAAAACTGTTCTATGAGATGAGGGTTCTAACAAAACTGCTTCGATACCCGCAGATGGTATTGGGAGGTTGTAAATCAGTCTATTCGCCAATCAACAAACGAAAATTCTGCTTCTCGAGAATATTCAATAATTTTAATGGACTGATTGACTAAAATTCTGAATCAGTACTCTCAGATTGAAGCAAGATTATAATTTATGGAGGTTTCGGATAATGAATCCTTTCTCTACTTTCAGTGCTAACGAACTAGTCAAAAGGCCCAACAAAACATCTTCAACTTAGACCATTCTTATAAAAGAGAAGGAAATATGAAGCGATTGCTGATATATATATACATATGAATTTCATCAAATTGATCATAATTGACAAAAGACTTTCGGTAATTCCGCAATCCCTACCTCTTTTGGCTGAAAAATATGTTTCTTGCTTATCGCAATTAATACTTTTGCAATTCACCAGTAGAACTATTACAAATTTTGATCAATTCTTACAAGCAAAAATACTCAAAAAAGAATTAATTTTTGGTTTCATATCAACGACATCCATGAAGCCATGAGATGGATGCTAGGAAGATTTACTATCTGCTTTTATCTGCTTTGTTCCTTCCATCTTCAAGCCGAGATCAGAGTGTTACGGTTTCATCTATTTAACAAACCTTATCAGCAAGAGATTGAGCCTTTGAAGAAACCCACCCATCAACGCCTCAAACAATCTCCTTAAAACACAAATTCTCAAATTTTCAGAGTTTTCAGTCGATTAAACAAATTAATACATCGACCTTCTCGAAAAAAATAAACCCAGTGCAAAATACTGTTTTTTTCAAAACTTACCCTGTTTCTCCTTCCAAAAAAAAAAAGGTGTTCCCATGCGATTTCATCCAGATCAGAGCTCAGAATTCAATGATATTTAACATTGCACAACTCTCCTCTTGCATAGGAATCCGAGTGAATAAATATTCCTGGAGATCAATAGATCTTCTTTTCTAGCGTTTGGAAAATGCTTTCCATTTTAGCCTAACAGACTCAGGTTATACTTTATCTGCGAGTCTATAGCGTCATATTAATGACTTATTTCGGATCTCTTAGCCAAATGAGTTTTTTTCGTAGCTATCTTCACCGTCTTTTTCATATTGCAAATTGACTTTCAATCAATTGTATACTAAAAAAAAAACGAATGTGCTTCCTTTTGACTGCATCTATCAGATGCATTATCCGTCAAACCCGTGATTTTCTCAACGAAAGTGGCCTTAGAAGTTTCATATTTCATGGAGTTTTACAGCCAGTATTCCTACTCTTGAACTCTAAGAAAATCAAATCGATTAATTACGTAAAACGTTCTAATTTTTCAAAACTCGTAAGGAATATTTTAAAAAGCTTCCTAAAGTGGCGCTCCTCCCAATGCAATAGATTGCACGAAATCTCATTAGAAATATTATCTAAATCAACCCGAAATCGCTCGTCTCATGGCACTAAGACTTGTTTTCGTGGTATTTTTCGTTCTCTGGTTCGTGAGGCGGGGTTCTTGCTGCGGTACTGGCTGCTTGAAGTGCAACGGAACGAACAAAGTATGCACGTATTGCGATCAGCATCACTACTACAGTACTCAACACAAAACTTGCATCAAGACCTGCTCAGTATCAGTTGTGCGCTCAAACACTCATGGTGGACTTGGAGATTGCATGGATCGGTTCCACGAAGTTGTTTCAATGTCTAATGTGAGTCTTTTGATCGCGATATTCAGTGTCTTGGGCTTTTTAGGCTTCTGTGGTCTCCTTTGTTGCATTGCCACCATCAAAAGTAGAAAAAGGTCCAGGGTTTTCAATGATCCAAATAAAAAATTACGTAATATTCAGCGTACAAGCACAGAGGGTATTCCGACGGATCCATGCACTCAGGACTTTGAAGGGGATGTCCTCCCGTCGAGCACTCGGAGACAATCTGAGAATAAATTGACTCGATCGAGCTCCGCAAGGTCCGAGCATGATGACCTTCAATCTTTTTAATATTTTTTCGTCGTGAGTGTGTGTGACCTTCGAGGTTGGCTTAATGATTTTTGACAGTTCCTTATTTATAAATCTAATGAAATGTTTACAAATCTAATGGAATGTTTACAAATGTAATTTAAATCCCTTTTCAGATCAAACCCTCCAGAAATTCTTAATATTTCCTGAGAATTTTCAAAAAAATATAACAGTTATGTACTTTATTAAATAAAAGTAATCTCAATGATGAGATCCTTCCATCCCGACCTAGCTTCTTCTATTTAACTCTTCTATCGTGAGTAAAGGCATTAATAAGTTTGGTAAGTAGCCAAATTTTTACTAGTACTACTACAAAAAAGCCCAATGTATCTTACTATCTCTAAATTTCGCTTTGCTTGAGGTAGTCATTATTTTCTGACTTAAAGGCAGTTGATTAGGACCAATGAAGCTTTATTCAGTCATAACTTTCTTAAATTATGGATAGTTCTTCCCATGATCTGCGTAATACCAAAATGTGAATATTTTTACAAATTTCAACATCAATCGAAATAAAATTTCATTTTAAACTTCCTGCACGTTTCAGTTATATTTAAGATGTAAATTTGTTGGGCTCTTTCAGCCCATTGGCGTTTGTAAGCCTTTGTGCTTTGAGTAGCGCTTGCTTAAAAACTGATTCTTGCCCTCTCGAATTTTTCTCCCTTAAAAACACACTCACTTTCTCTTTCAACGGCGTTTCGAACACCCTTGGAGACTGACCCTCATCAGAGCTGAGATAGCCTTTTTCATTTCCGTTGATCGGAGGCAACAGCCCACCAGTTTTCTCTCCCAATGATCTTCTATTCCCGCTTAATGGCACATTTGTCGCTCTATTCTTCGACAGCATCTTATCAGAGGGTGATCCTTCATCCTCTGAGAGAGCAAATACGTTTGAAGCGTTCACCCATTTCTTGACTACCAAATTCTCAGAACTTGCATGATTCTTCATGTTCAGTCGAATATTGCGATTGTCTTCCTCTATTCCCTCCCGATTACTTGCGATTCCAAGAGTGTGAGATGAATGTTTCCTCTTGATTCTATTCGCAGCCTCATAAGGCGCTTCTTTTCGATTATTTCCTTCTAGTGCCAGTTCATCGCACAATCTCTTCATAAGGGCTGAAAACGAAAGGTACTCGGGATTTTCTGGCAGCTCTCCTAAATTCTGCAGGGCGGAATAGGCTCTAGCTATCTCAATATCATTCGTGATGGGTGCCTTCGTCAGAAAATACCCAGCCGCTACGCCTAGTTTAAATACTTCTTCTCTTTGTAAACAGCTTAAATCCTTCTCACAATCAAAAATTTCAGTCGCTCTCTTAATAGTAGATACTATGGCACCGATTGAGACCATGAGGCTGCCAGATTTGCGTTTGATTTGAGAAATATTTATGCCTATGCCTACGCGTTATATTTATTTACACATCTCAGAATTGCCTGATCAGATTATTGTCACATTAAAACAACAAAAATACGCCAAAATAAATTGATTAAATTCAGTTTCAATAAAATTTTTCTGGCTGATAGAAGATCTATCCCGCGAATTAAACCGCGATGAGACGGTTTCAATTTAAGTTTCCCTCAGCCTTTTTCACATCGCTTATTGGAGCTAATTGCTCAAAGTGTCTGGCTTTGGTGAGGGCATCGACCGCGGTAAAAACGCTAACTTCTTCCTTCGTGAGTCTCGTTTTGTTATTCAATTCCCTGGGAGTAATTTAGTAATACTCATACCAGAAAAATTACCTCAGAGCTTTGATTGGCGACTTGCTGTGAGTAACTGCTTTTGAAGTCGATAAGAGAGCGTTCCGGTCTTCAGATATCTGGAAAGCGGTGAGTCTGGCTAAGTCGATTAGCTCTTCTTTTGTGTTTTGGAAATTCTTAAGGCGCTCTTCGATCATTCGGTGCCTTGAGAGTATTTTCAGATTCTTCACTTCCTATTGGGAAGGGTTAGAAACGAAGGAGCAGCAACAAATCAAACTGCTTGGGCTGCAACGATTGCGAGGTTTGTTGATTTGCTGTATTTCGACTGGCGCTGAGCTACGCTCTCTTGATGAGACTGCTTTTGCTCACTCTACGAGGATAATCAGCGTCAAACAAAATAAAATGGCGGTTACAAGAAAACCATCAAGCTTATGGAATCGCTCCTTTGCTTTATTTTCAGAGGACCTCAGTTTGTTTCTAAAACTTCTGCGCGTAGCTTCTACGTGTTCCAACACTTGTCGCCGTTTTTCCCTCATCTCAGCTACTTTATCTTGGAATTTGCTTTCCACCGCTTGCAGCGTTTTTTCCTAAAAAAGCTTTTGAATATCAAATCGCCCGAATATTTTACCGATTTCTCAGCTTTTTGTTGGAAATTAACTATCATTTTTTCGAATTGCTGCTTTGAGCTTTCTTTTTGAAAGTTCTGGACGTTCTGCATTTTTTGTTGGAGCCTCTTAGCCTTCTCGAGTGACTCCGCTCTTTCTTCTTCTCGTTGATTTCTCAAAAGCTCTTGATGGTATTCGTCTAGTAGGCGCTTAGAAATGAGAGGGAACGAACAATGTCCTCACCTTTGTATTTTAAATCTTCCTCAAGATCTAGAGTCATTTGCAATTCATCCTATTTCATGATCATTCAGTAGTAAAAAGAAAGTAAGGCTCAGTCATCTACCTGCTCTATCTGGGAACGCCTGAGCTGCACGAGTTCACGTTCCTTTTCCCATTTTTTATCCAGCTCCTCCATATACTCCTTCATTCTTTCCTGTTTTCGCTTCGTTTCCTCAGCGAAATTATTATTATAGTTAAAATTTATAGACTGTCGCAGGTTCTCGTCCTCTCTTCGCTTCTGCCTCAGTATAGTGGTAAATTCTTCCCTTTTCCGTTTGTTATCCGCAAAATGCCGGAGCTTTTGCCCTCATTAGACCACTTGACATATGAATGAAGCTGTTACCCTCTCCGCGCTTTTATTTCTGAAGAACTTTTCATGGTTTTCCATCTTATTCTTCAGCTTTATGTCCTTGACAAAACGCTCCTTCTCATCCTTCAGCACTCCCAATCCTTTCATCTACCCGCGACTATTAGCAATTCATCTCACACAAATATTTTTCTACGCTTATCATCCTGTGCTGCCTATCATAGTTTTCTTTAACTTTGAGTAGTCGGTCATCGAACGTCAGGAAATGTGAATTCTGAGTCGTGCTGGCCTGGAGACTCAGCGGCATGGTTGCTCCTGGCGTGAGTATTTGGAGGTTTTTTGGGATCAGAGGGCGAGAATCGAGGGCTTTGAGCCGGTTTCTCTCTTCAAGTACTCTCTTCATGGTCTCTGATGAGATTGTTTGAGTAATTAACCCGAGCAGTCGAAAGACAAATTACCGTAAGTGTTATTAACGTGATGAATAAACCATAATCGCCGTTTGTCAGGATCTCGATATTGCTCTTCAAAATCAGAATACGCTCTAAGTAATGTTATCATTGAGAGCGAAATAGGTAAATAGAACAAAGTACTTGACTATACACATCTCTTTTAAGATATTTAGATTCTGCATGGCTTTCACCGTATGCGGAGAGTCAAAGTCAATGAAGGTTTTGTAAATCGGGTGTGTGCGATATAAGTTTTCGATGACGATTTCAGGGATTTGTCGATCAGAAGACGAATGGCTCGCTTTGGCCGATAACCTTTGAGATGAACTGCTTCTGAGAGGAGTTCTCGGATGGGAAGTTGTAAGCGTGACTGTTGGGAAAAAATGACCCGTTTGCTGCGCTGATGCGAGATTTTCCGTCGAGCTAGCTCTGTCCATCCTGGCTGATGCGAATGCGTGGGTTGATTGAAACTGAACCTAATAATTTTATTTATTGATAAATTTCCTTTAGCATATCGCTTGAAAAGCTCACAAGTACCCTAACGGAGCTGGAGAGAGGTTTAATCTTCTAATATACCTCCTTTAAGTCGGCTGTCACCATGAGTTTTAGGTAGGCCTTACCTACCGTTTTGAAGAGGGAGAAAACTTAGTTTATTTGGCAATCCATGCCAATTTTTTTATGAATTTGATAACTACAGGCTGGCTGTGTTTGATGACAAATCTCTCATTTTTCGATGTGGATGTGTTTTTCAATCACGATCACGTTGAAAGCAAACAATTGTGAAATTAATCCACACAACTCAATCATATAACCAAAGAAATTAAAACCAAATGATCTGCAAATCCAAGTTCTTTAATGCAAAAAATCTAATTCGAAACAGCAGCCTCCACTTCTCCACCAACGATTCCAAGCCGATCCTTTTCGAGTACCCTCATAAAGATATCTGTGACGTTTACCTCAACCGTCCAAAGGCGCTCAACTCGCTCAGTTTAGAGCTCCTTGAGCTATTGAATCAAGAGGTTACCAAATGGAACGAAAGAGATTCTGAAGTTAAGCTTACCATCTTCCAAGGGAAAGGTACACAGGCCTTTAGCTCTGGGCGCGATGTGAAAAGCATTTACCAGTACAAAGACAAGCCCGACGAGGAAAAGTATCCTTTCATCGAGAGATTTGTCCGAACTGAGCTGACAACTGAATATAATTTGTCACAAATGAAGCCGATACAGCTTTCGCTCTGGAACGGGATCACCATGGGAGGTGGACTGGGGATCTCAGTGCACTCGGAGATCAGGATCGCGACTGAGAATACATTGGCTGCGATGCCAGTCGCTGCGATAGGGTACTTCGCAGACGATGGAGGGTCATATTTTCTATCACGTATGAAGAAGAACCTCGGGTTTTATTTGGGGCTAATGGGAGCTAGACTTAAAGGAGCAGATGCCGTTAGGGCGGGCGCAGCAAATTACTTCATTAAATCCGAAAAGCTTGAGAGCTATGTGAAAGAAATCCGGGCTCAGACAGGGAGGATCACGCTTGAGAATCTACTTGATATTAGCTCTTCGTATTCCGAAAAGGTTGATAACACGTTCCCGCATGAAGATGAGATTGGAGATCTGCTGGCAGGGAATGACTTCAAAGTGATTTATGAAAGACTTCAGAGAAAGAGCGAGAGTTCTCCGGTTGCGAAAGACATGTTGGAAAAACTCAAAAGGCAGTCGCCGCTAAGCGTGATGATAATATTTGAGCAGTTACGACGAGCAAGGGATTTGAGTTTGGAAGAGTGCTACGTGAATGATTTTGTGCTTGGGCAGCATGTGGTGAGAAAAGGCGATTTCTTTGAGGGCGTTCGAGCGACGTTGGTAAACAGAGAGGTGCCTCCGAATTGGAAATATAAGTCGGTGTTGGATATTTCTAAAGAAGATGTTGAAGAGTTTTTCAAACCGATGCCAGGTCTAACTCCTTTGAAGTTAAACCAAACCAATTAAGATCAATAGCGTGGAAATAGTTGTGGCGTTTGCTATTATTCGTGCGAAATTAAAATAAATGGTCATTTCGAGTTCTTCTCAACTAGTTTCTGAGATTTCTGGGATTCGTATCGTCTGACAAATATCTAATATTAAAATATATTAAATCAAACCATTCAAAGTGCGAAAATTTTGGCACTCGTCACTAAATTTGGCAGTTCTTATTGAGATAAACTAGATCTTATTCTTTTTCTTGGTATTTCATTCGCCATGGATACTAACACGATGCCTAGAGTGCTTCGAAGACTGCTTTGATAAGAATCATTTTCGGTTAATGGCATTTATTATAAATTTTTCTTATTGTGATAAATATGAACCGCTATCATACCTAATGGCACGGAACCCCGCCACATCTCAACTCTCTAACAATACGCGAAAAAAGTTGAATAACCAACTTAATAATGTTAGCCCCTGCTGACAGCTAATACACTAACAGCAATAAACTTCATTTATAAAGAAAGCCATTAGTAGTGCACACTATTAAGACTGTTTTCCTCATAAAGCGGTTGATCCATCGAGTTGCTTCGTTTTCGACAAATGGCCTTACATCCACCTTTCAGAGTTCCAGATAACCCATAAGCAAACGCATTCAACAGCCCCTGCGAGTTTGCGAGAGAAATGCTGGCTAGTTCCAACCAGAAAGGCCCATAATTGGATTGGGTGATTTGAATGTACATCCTCAACGCAGTAAAAGGAGTAAAGCAAATTATCATAATCAGTGGATAAAGCAGCAGCTCTCGATGCACCTTCCCTCCGAACTCTCGTATCTTGCTTATGACAGAGGAGTAGCAAACTGTGCAGTACACCACGCTGACAGCTGTAGGTGTCAGAATCATAATGATAAAAGCCCAGTCAAACAGACCCTCAGCTCTCTTGGGCCAGCAAGTGTGTGTTTCTTCGTCAAGATCCTGAAAGCGAATGGTGATGGCTAAGAGCCCTAGGCCAATGGCAGCAAAAAGAGAAACCAGATTGTATTTTTTGAAGTACTGCTCTATGTTTTCTTGCTTTAAGGTTACATATAGCGAATGGGCGAAGCAACAAGTCCATGCTAGCGATCCACAGTAGCCGAAAGCGACGAAGAACGATTGGACTTGACAGATGTTGGAACTGCTAACTTTAAAGGTTTGTGCAATGCCAACTACATTGTAGATGGAGTCCATGATAGATAATAGAATGACCATTTTGCCCAGGGTATGTCGGTGAACTTTTAATAAAAGCGTCGCGGTTAAATTGAATAGACAGCCGATTAATGAAAAGATAGATGTGGCTAACCCCGAAATAAGTATCGCTTCTAATTGTCCTGGCGTGAGTTGATGCTCGGATTCAGTCATAGTGATCGAGTGATGGTAATAGGCTGTGGAATTGCCGATTGTTAGAGCTGGAGAGATAGCTGAAAACATTTTTTGTATACTGGTCAGTGAAAAGCAAGATAAGTTTTTTATTATTAGAAATTTTAATGAAGTTTTTCATTCTGATTAACTCCAGCAGATAAGAACGCTGGTTGGTGAATCCTTTTAAAAAAAATGAAGTGAGAGACCGAAAGTAAGAGATATTATTGCATATTTCGCATATCAAAGCTCGGTAGAGTTATTTGGCGAGTGTAATAAGTTGGATTTTGAATACTCAAGGTAGGATAGCAACTGGAATACAGAGAAGGCTGCTCTTATTGAAACATAATAACAATAATGAGAGTTATTTCAAATCAGCAATAAAGCAAACACAGACAACGCCATCAATCCTCATAATTGGCTGATGCTTGTTTATATAAGGAAAATTCTTGTAATTATTTTCCCATAATTACAATGAATATAAACTCTCAACGAGAAAGTCTTTTGTGGGAAAAATTATATCATTCCTCTAATGACCCCAAGGTTTCAAAGTTTTTCCATGCATTTCCTAGATTGACACTCAAGAATGTGCAAATTGTCTATTCCATCTCGAAATTTTTAGAAATTTATGCACAGTATACTCAAACATCGCATTGCTTGAGTTCTAAAAAGCTAGGAATTAGAAACATGGAATTTTTCTTGTGTGTTTCATTTGATGTGTGAGATACTTATATACAAGGCATCAAGGCTGAGAAATAAAATTGCTTAATAAGCATCTGAATAAAAAAGTCAACCAAAAAAGGATACACATATTTGAGCAATGTCCAAGAGAGGTCCATTCCAAACCTGTCTATCAGTCGATAATTTCTCATAGGTAGAGGAGGTCAAGTCGGCAAGAAGTTGAAAGTTACTCTTGCACTTAAAAATGCCGCATTGATTAACTGCGCAGACAATACCGGAGCCAAGAACATCTACATGATCGCCGCTTACGGTGTCAAGGGTCATTTGAATAGATTGCCTGGTGCATCTCTCGGTGATATGATTCTCTGCTCTGTCAAGAAGGGTAAGCCAGAACTCAGAAAGAAAGGTAATGACTCCCAGCCATAGCATATCGTTTTATCTCGCTTTCCTCTATCTAGTACTTCAAGCTATCGTTGTGAGACAGAGAAGAGCTTGGAGAAGACCAGATGGTACGTTTATATACTGCGAAGGTAATATTGCGGCTGTTTTCTGGTGAATTAATGTGATTATTTAGATAATGCCGGTGTGATCGTCAACCCGAAGGGTGAAATGAAGGGATCAGCTATCACTGGCCCAGTAGGTAAAGAAGCCGCTGAACTCTGGCCTAAGATTGCTTCAAACGCTGCATCTATTGTTTAATTGAATGACCCGTTCACTCGTAAATTTGAGAGTCACAGACCAAATTATTGTTCTGTTTTATACTGCATGCTGTGTTGAGTACCATCCAAGTCAAAAAATCCCAGCTCTGAGCACCAAATATTTCCATATTTCACCAATTCTACACTGAATACCAATGAGTCCCAAAGGTACCAATGAGTACTAATGAGACCAAAGCATTGTAGAGAAATGCCATATATCAATGATGATGAAAAGAAGCTTTTAAAGCAAAGAAAACCCATGAATTTGTCTTAGTTAAACTTCTTTGCTTCAGTCGTTTCCACTTGAAACTGGGATTCCTCTGCGATATTTAGTGTCTCTTAAGGTAATAGTGAAAATAGCTTGGATAGATCTCATATTTTGATAACCATAGAAGACTCAAAAGTCTCTTGATAAGCAAATTGTAATAGATAACTTCAGCAAAATATATGTATCACAGAAAGAATTTTGATCCAAACTTATGAGAATTAGCCAAGAAAAACCTTGCTCAGCTCAGTAATTTTATGAAAAGCATACTTAAACACAAAATCGCGGGCACCACCTCGTTTTCTAAATTAATGTGCAAGTGCATCCAGATTGTTTCGCGGGGTCACTGCCTTGCATCATAACATCTGTACTGCTATTATTAAAAAAGGGTTAACTCTTTGCAATATAAGCCTTGGATTACTCTGTCATTCCACTTTTGACGGCTTTTCGATATTTCAATTGGTATTGCTGATTGAATTTCACCTGCTCTGTGTCTGAGCCTTCCGCTTCGTTATTTTTTTTCTTCTGTGTCTCGTCAACTAGCATCTGCATCTCTGTAAGTCCCGATTGGAACAGCGCACCACGCTGCCTGAGGTAATGCTTTTCAGTGTCTTTTGCACGCCATTCACAGAGCTTTTTGAGACTTTGAATCTACATCAGCATGTAGTTAGCAATGTTGAATTAGCAGCGTTACCATAGGAAGCGTGCCATTGAAGGTATTGATAAATTTACGGGAGAAATCGACTTTGTTTTGCAAAATATTTGTTAAAATTGTCAATTTCTCCAACGCGTCAGTTTTTTCCTGGTGTTCCATTCTGGCCTATTTATTCCGTTAGCTTACAACGAATCAACTCAACAAACATACATAATAAAGTTGTTCATTGAGCTGTTGAAGTTCCTCCATTTTCTCGCTCATCGTAAGGAGCATCTCAGCGAACTCATACAATGCTCTGAGAGCCACGTTTTCAGCTTTTTTCGTCGAATAGGCCTTCACAATTGTTTCTTTCTCCTTGGCGATGCCTTGCACCATGCCCTTTTCGGCAGGCTGCAATATTTCAAAAACGTAATTCATAATTCGCATTTGCAGGTCAATGCCCCTGTCTTTAATAAACACCTCTCTCTAATAAATTCATTAGAATACGCCGCCTCAATGGAAAGAGTATTTACCTTGAAATGAGTAAACTCATAAGCTTCTTGCTTTTGATCGTAGAGATGTCTCCAGATCCAGCTGAAAAGGTCATTGATTTTTTCCTTGTCTTTTATTAATTTCATATCCTCTATTATATCCCAAACGATAAGCTGAAGGAACTCAGCGATTTATCATACTTAGCAGGTCGACTTTATCTTGAAGGACCGCAGTAATTTCTTTCCTTTCAAAATTCTTCTCTTTTATCACTTCCTTTACTTCCTTTATCAGCGCTTCCTTTTCATCGATAACATGTTTCTTTCGCGTCACTTCTGACTCGGCTTCCTTCAAATTCGCCTGAGATTCCTCTAACGCCTTGGTATTTTCTATCTGCAGGCCTTTCTCTTCCTCAATGAACTTCTCGACTTGACTTTCTAATTCTTTGAGGTTCAATAAACTATTTTCCAGGTATCCTTTCTATTTCATTCAAAGTTATTTCCTCATTGAAAAGAGATTCATTAGCTACTTGTTGGACGCTCATTTTTTCATTGTCTTTGTAAAATTGATTAATTATTCTGGTGAGAAGCAACAATCTTTGCTCTAAAAACTCTGCGGCCTTCACCGTGTTCCCTGCAGGGAGCTTGACAGTGTCTAATTGTTCGAAAGCGGAGAGCTCGATGGGCTAGATCATTAAGCATTCTGTTGAAATTTGATGAAAAGTACTCTTGTAGGGGATTTATTCATTGGTGACATTCCATCAGCTCCTCTGGTGTCAATTGGACTGCGAGTCACTGTTGGCTTGTTACCAGTGATGAGAAATTGCTGATTGAACTCTTCAGAGTTGCGTGGGAAGTCTTGAGAGTTCTGTGCCTTTGGAGAGTTCCAAGATATTTTCTTTGGAGAAGCGACTCGTGAAATTTCGTTCTAAAGAAGGGATAAGTGTGCTACATTTCTGATAGTTTACAGTTTCTCCTTGACTCACATCCATTCTGATCTTCAAAATTGAGGGCTTTTCGACGTTTGACTGCTCTCCTGACATTTTTAGCAAATACTCTATAAAATTAAAAACTGATAAATATGTAATGTAAATAAGTTAGATTTCTAAGCCAAGGAAATATTGATTTTAGCTATTAAAATAAATTTTAAAGGCGGAATCGTGCTCACGTTCACTGAGATTAAAATTCTACTTAATAGGAATCTCATTTTATATTAAGTGTGCTCTACTTCGTTATATAGCAACTCTGAGGCTTTTGTTATTTGATCTAATGAGAGATGATAGAAGAAGCGCTCTTTTTATCGAAAGTTTTTAGAAATTTTCTCAATCGGGCGCTTCACGAGTGTCCTTTTCTTTTGGCCAGACAGAAGTGTGTTCAGCATAGTAGGGGGGCTAGTTCGAAACGCATTTGTTGCGTTGGAAGATGGTTGATAGATGCATTATTTTGAGTGGTTTATTTCCTAATGAGAGCGTTAGTGATTCGAATAATTAAATTACAATAAAAGGCATTTAAATTTTTTTTCTGACAACCATCTATCCTTTAGAAGAGCCTTTAAGAACGAAGAAATGAAATGTTTTTAGGAATGAAGCATATTTCCTGCTGCTAGGGGCGTATCTCATGAAAGGATCGCTCTTTTTGAATGCGTTTATCAAAGTGCAAAATGGAGTCGCTCAAGTGACCGCTGTTGAATTTGCACGATGGATTTGAGTGTCTCAGTTAGAGGCCATAGGCAGAAAATATGCTTCATAATAATAATGAATTGGACATTTTGATTTTTTTCAACTTGATGCCAAAGTTATTAGTATGTAATGCGCATACAGAAAGCTAGCGAGCAATAAAAGACTTGTACGCTCCCTTAGCAGAGCAGCAACATGACGAATTGCCGAAATATTTCATTATCTGCCGGAGAAAGCTCGAACAAGGCGGATAGCTCTATTTATGGAGTTCTCATTTTGTTTTTAATTAGTTCAAACCCTCCCAACCTTTGTGAACTTGTAGAGCTTGACAGCAGCTATCTAAACAATATAAAATATACATCCAATTACCAGCTATCACAAAAAGTTATTGGAATGATACTCTGACTCGTGAGATTGTTAGAATTTGTATCAATTTGGGAATTAAAGGGGAAACAAAGCCTTTTGCTTAAGTAATTAGTTGGTTTTTTTTTTATTTTCCCATGGAACTGTTTGCCAAGGACTTTTCGTGTGTTTCAATGGATCAACTTCCTGAAAGAGTCCGATACAAATCCATTTATCTTTCATATCCAACCCACGAGGATAGATGAAATCTGGCTACCCTTCCCAAATTTTATTAAAATTCCAACTTGAGACATAATAACGTAAAAAAAAAACTTTTTCGAGTGGGTCAAATCTTTATTAATCCAATGAGATTTACACACTACTCACACTGACTTTAACTTGAATGAATTTGTTAGGGTTTAATTACTTGCTGATTTGAATGAAATCGCGGAAAACTCTTAAATAACAATAATAATCCAAAAATCTAATCGAAGACCAGGTTCGAAATACCTCTTCACATTCTCTCCTGATAATTGCTATTACAAGCTGAGACAGATGAACTTCCTACAGACGTTTAGTTCATTTTTGGAATTCAGAGTTGAAAGTGCAGCGATATTATCAAGAAAATCCGAGTTGCCACGCGCGGAGACTAAGGAATTAAGAAAGATCTCCTCTAAGCGGTACTGCAAAGCAACGAGCGTGAGAGAATGTGATAAAAAGTAAAACCTACACCCTCTTTCGCCCTTTAATCTTGATTTCAAAGCTGTTCGATCTGCTTGGCTGAGTTCGAAGACGACGAAAACGTGTGTAATCTGCCTTGCGAACATATTTTTCATCCTTGCTGCATCAAGGACTGGCTCTCCCGAAAGAAACTCTGCCCGATGTGCAAAAAGCAAGCAAATGTACAATAAAGAAAATTCTATGCTTGGAATCCAAGCCGCCCGTTCGTAAAGCAGGATCAGGCTATAGGAGTATTTAAAGGCTGAGGTATCTAGTAGTATATCGTGTTAATTGTATCATCATTTTTGGGCCAATATTTCTATTGACTTACATGTATAATGAATGCCATCGAATGAGAGTGTAAAAATCATACCCATTGAAGTGTGACAGAGGGTTTATTTACAAATTTTGGGATTGTTGTTGAGAATAAGAGGGAATTGTCATTAATATCAAGGCTAGTGGAATGCGTAGACTGGAGGTACGAGGGGGTGACTCATTGATAAAATTTGCGAATTGAAGGGTCTTTAAGCTGATAGATCCAGTTGAAGAAAAACTCGAGTCAAAGTAGATCAATCACTGTGAAGTGTCAAGTATTTCTAGTTGAGTATGCTGTGCGGATCAGTAGGGCATTCATTGATCGAATATTTGATATTAAAAAAGGGTAGCTTGTTGGCATGTAGAATCCGTCTAGTTTACTATCCAAGCATAATTGATCGTGACAGGTATTTCATAAGTTACGAAAAGGACTGATGCAGAGATGTTTGTTGATTAATTTCATGCTAATAGCAGTTTATTCTAAGTTTTTCACCTAATTTTATAGCTAGTTCACTCTCCTAAAATATTTTTGCACGGTAATATCTGTTTGATCTCCTGGAATCCTACCTTCATCACAATATGAATAAACTGTTTACTCTTTATACTCTGCCTATCATTATTAGAACGAAAATTTCAAGAATTTCGATCTGATGTATCAAAGTATTCACGAAAATTATGTTGTTTCTTTCCTTCAAATATATGAGCTTGTTTTCGGCATTAATGTCCTTTGAGTTGCTTTTAACACTGTAGAAATTCAAATAGTGCGATATTTGTAACTTCATTAACGAAACTCGTTCAATGAAGCAAAATAAAGGGCAATAAAATCTATTGTAATCAAACTCAACCTGTTAATTTCAAAAAAAATGAACTACAAAGAAGAAACCAAAAGTATTCCCTAATGAATTTCCCTCTCAACTTCACTCCTACTCTCTAGCTAACCCATCTTCGAGAAATGACGAACTTCTAGACAAATCAAACCCAGACGCTTCGAAATTAAAGGCAGAAGAAACCGATCTCACAGCCCAGCTCCAAGCGCAATTCAATGTGTAAACCCGTTCAGCTTCTACCAGCCTTTCACAATATTTCTTTAGCGAATCAGCGAGTGAGAAGATTGATTTGCAAAATATTATCGAGTTGAAGGAAGCTTTTGATGCTGCGGATCTAGATAAAGGCGGAGCCTTGGAACTAAATGAAGTCAGTTATCATACGATTCTCCCACCTGAAACAAATTATATGTAGTTTATTACGGCGTTTGGTAGTGTCCTTTCAGCAAGCATTATGAACCAAAAGCAGTTGGTCCAGCTTTTCATGGTAGATTCAGCTATACAAAGCGCTTCTTTGAACTGATTCCCTATTTACCTTAGAAAATTGATGCGAATTCTGATGGTGGAGTGGAATGGGATGAATTTATGAACTATATTCTTTTGGAAAACCAGTCTTTGAATCAGATGAAGGAGGATGTACTCTCAATTCACGTGTTTCGACTTAATAACCTGTGGAAATTAGCAATTTGACTATATAAAGAGCGATATTGAGGATCCATCGACTGAGAAGGACTACGCGCATAATAATATGGTCACTGATATCGTTCTGGTAAAAGGTGATAAGTATCACGAAGAAACCAACATGTCAAAAACAATGAAATATCTCACCTGCGGGTAGTATTGTTATTATTCTTTTCCCAGTCTATTAACGGCCTATCAAGACGTGATGGATGCATAAAAGTATTCAATGCGAACCAAGAGGCTCTCAGCACCATTGAAGTGACAAAATCCTACTGCAATGCGATCACATACATGAGGCTATATGATTACGTTGCCGTAGCGACCCAGGATTACTCGTAGCTAATTATACCCATTTTTCCCAGTTGATTCGATGAAAATTACCTAGATTGGTATTCTATGACCTCAATCTCTCGAGCACAGCCATCAAGACTCCCGTCGGCAAACTTTCTGCGCTACAATCACCGATCCTCAGTCTCTGGGCATTCGAATTTCATGATCCGAAACGGCAATATTTAATCGCTGGTGACGCGGCTGGAGTTTTTACGCTGTTTGAATTCAAAAAGAATTGGCACATTTGCAATGATGTAATTCATGGTGCTGGGCTCATCACATGAGTTAAATCCCCTCTTTCCCATTTAGGAACTTAGTTGTCACAAAGACGAGATCAAAAACTATCAAAACAGCCAACTGCTTCATAAAATGAGGACGTTGAAAAAGAATGAGGATATCAAACACAAATGGAAAATTTTAGTAACTAGCTGTTGAACTCGTCGATGTTAACCCTCTAATAACAGTCAAATAAAAGTTTTTTCAAGACTACCAAGCATCATACGATTCAAGGTGTCGAGTTAACTCGCGTAAGAGATTACAAAGCCAGCATTTGATAATAAATTCTATTCGATACAGCATCAATTGCATTCTTCAGCTATTAATAAAATCGCATTTTACCCAGCAGTCTATTCGATCATCAGCTGCTCAGACGATACTTACATTCATGTCTTTGACCTGCACAGACTTCTCTTAAAGAAGAATGACGAGATAGAAAAAAGGACCTTCTCCATGCATAGAAAGAGCGTCCGTTGCTTTTGCTATTCAGTGAAATTTCGCCTCATGGCCAGTGGAGGCGAAGAGCGGCATATGTAACTCCCAATCAACCCGCTTAGTAATCAATTAACCTATATATCCAGCATTCTCTGGAATCCTTACACCTGCGAGAGTGTTAATTACTTACACGGACACAGCTCTCCTATCGCTGATCTGGATGTTAATGACAACAGAGACCAATTGATTTCTTTAGGAACGGATAAGGTTCTCTTATGCGTTATCTATATACCTAATAATACCAAATTCCTTCTTGTTGGTTAGATGGTTAGAGTTTGGGACTTGAAGAACTCCCGGTGCCAGAAAGTATATATCGATAAGACGAAATATCGCCCGGAGAATACGTTAACTCACTTGAGAGCAGAGCATTTCCCTGATAGACTTATATTGACGTCTAAAAAAATGAACACATGGAAGGTAAATTACCTTTTGAGCTATCTTATCGAAGCTCTGGTTGTGCTAGTTTTACACTGAATTCGAAGTTCATTTAACGAGTCATGACTACGCTCTGATCGACGTGCTGTATAACAGTTTATTCGACTATGTAACGACTTGTTCTCCTCAGCAATGTGGCTTATTTCTCTGGTTGAATGAAGATAATTAGCGTGGACACAGGGTCTAATGTGGTCTCTTGGGATATCAAGACGGGCAGAATGGTGTTTAAATTTTCTGCTGGGACAGAAGTAACAAAGACGCTATAGAGCGATTTGGCCAACTAATTCATTATTCAGGAAACGAAGATCAGTTGCGTAATCCTCGACGAGACAGGGAGGAGAATGATCACAGGAAATATCATAGGAGAAGTTACGGTAAAACCATTAACTGAGTAGCTGTCAGTGATAATATGCATTCTCTTAGATCTGGAACTTCAATAATGGGCAGGACCTCAAAACGTTCCCAACTAAAGAAAAGCAAGAAATCTCTTGTTTAATGCATACGCCGAAGGTATCATTGCTCTTTCCTGGCATTTTTTTCATAATTCTATAGTGGGAGAAAGATCAAGTCAACAGAATCGCAGCGGGAGGCTGGGAGAAGAAGGTTTACTATTGGCGAGACGACCCCGACACCGATAAACCTGAAAGGGTTCTTCCTTCAAGCGCGCTTGGGTAAAATTTCAAAAATTTCCTTCAAATATCATGTCATTGAAACGATTAGCGAGGGCCACAAAGGAGACGTCCTGAGTTTAGCATATACTAAAGGCGGGGTAGGGTTTTCAGGTGGAAGCGATGGCGCTTTGTTGGAGTGGAATGTGGACGCGGGATATATGAAAATGAATTTCTCAGATTTAGATAAAACCGCAATGGCGAAAGAACACGACCAAGGCAAAGGTGTTGAGAAGGTAACGCCATTTTTTCTGTGAGTTTTCTCTTAATGCTAGCTACTATCCTTCAGATAATCTATCTACCGGACCAGAATATACTTTTAACGTTCAGCACAGAGCAGTTTTTGAGGGCTTGGACGATCATCCCTCCAAAGAGAGTCCTTAAATTCTGCTTAATGCACCGTAATTTCAAATTATTATTATGAATAAAAATCTTATTCTTGTCTTTGCATTTCTCCATTAGACGAGAAAGAAAACCTCACCAATGTAGCTCATTCGAAGGACTACGCTCGGCTACTAACAATGGATTCCGGCGGCTATTTCAAGCTGTGGGACATTTCAGACGTTAAAGAAAAATCACTCTACAGAGCAAATTTCCGAGAGTTATGCTTTATCAGAGCACACAAAAAAGGCATTGCTGGGGGTTCAGTCTTCTTGTTTGAGCAAAACTATTATGTTGCTACTGGCTCTGCTGATAAGGACGTTAAATTGTTCACGGAGACAGGTAATTGATTGATTTCTCTTCATTCTAACCCCAATTCCCCTTCTTCAAGGTATATGCATCGGAGTCTTTGGAATGAGACGCTGGAACCTCTCCAACCCTGACACTTACCGTGACAAAGCCCCAAGACTGGCCGAACCAGACGGCAGAGAAGAGCCCGGAGAGGGTGTGATATCTAAGATGGCAGAGCAGAAGAAAGTAGAGGCTGAAGGGAGGAAAGATCGGTATAAACGCGTTGCTTTCCAGCAGCAACAAGCGATCCGAGAATCAGCCTTTGAGCAGCTGTCGAAAAAAACAGCCGATCTTATCCTAAAAAAAGCTGAGTCTGAGATAAATGCAGCTCAAGAGACTTTGGAGCTAAGGGCTATGAAAGCTAAATCCCTTATTAACAGAGGCGCTGAAATGGAAAGAGAGTTTGCTGCATTAGACCCTCGGCTGGGAATCGGGTTAGATGCCAGTTTTTCATTAGAGAGAAACATTTCGGCGATTGAACATACAGACTCCGGGTTGGGAGATGCCTTCGACAACACCAATCTCGAGCCCCTGCGTGAGATAAGTAGAGGACCAAGTTCGCAGCCTGGCACCGAGAAGAAAGAGATTAGGTCCAGATCGGCGGCTCCGGCGGGACGTCCTAACGACGGGTTGCCGGAGATTAGAACCAAATGGACAGAAGAAAGAGATCGACTCCAATATGTAATTGCTTGTTTAAATGTCTTGAATCATACCTCCTCTCCTATAGAGAACGTACTTTAAACCTGGGAATGATCTGAAGATCAGGTGTACGCCTCAAGTATATGGCTTTAAGCTCATTGATACAGAGAGTCAACTACCGTTTTTGGTAAACTTATCTTTGTGGGTTGGTTGTAAATGACATGATTTAGGTTCCAAAAAATACGACAGATGTGATCAGTAATATCTCGGAACTGCGCAATCCACAGTCTAAGGCCAGGAGAATGTATGCTATCGCGCCAGAGGACAGGGAAGAGTTAGAAGCTCGACAAAGAAACAGAAAATGAGTGTGTATGGAACTTTTGTAGTTGCGCAGTGTGTTAATGAAATATATTTATATGAAATTTTCATTACTAACTAAGCACCAGATTTTAAGCTTTGTATTCTTGAAATAATGAATGTATTTCTTTATGAAGAAATTCAAGTAATGTTATAAAGCAAAATCTATTGGGGGAAGTTGATTCCCTTTCATGTTAGGTGCTTGAAATAATGGCATTCTTCAGATTTAATTGCTTTTACAGCTAAAAAAAAAACACCGAAACGTAGAATCCACTTGTCATTCTTTATCGTCTGTGATGCGGAGAACGAGCACTTAACTGTGGTTATAATACAGCAAAAACTGTAGATGCGATTGAGCGAGATGAGTAAATTGGTGCTTGGATTTCTTTCACATGAGCAATCAGTCGTGCAAGTCACAGGATATAGAACCCCACGACGATTTGCTTATTTCCGTCTCATATTTCTCGTTTTTAAGAGTACATGAATACATATACATACAGTAAATAATCCAGAGAACGAGAAACGCAATTCTTTTGAAATACTAATCCAAATTTTCATTGATAATTGATACGTCAGTGATCTTCTTGTCATATGTTTCCTTTCCTAGCTTGCTGCCTGACTCTTTAGTCAAATGAAGCAAACAGATCGAAGAGCATTTAATTTCCGGTGTGATGAGAACTGGGTCATTTTACACTTTGCTCGTGGGTTTTCAGTATAAATTTTAGTAGAAAGGATCTTCTCAGTTTTAAAGTCCAACAATTTTACTGTACTATCTGATGCACTCGGAAGAGTATCCCCGCCTGGACTCCATCGTACACAGGAGATGCTATCTATTTTATTAGCAATTAAATGGCGGACAAACTAACTTGAGAAACTAGCCAAAGAAAATCATTCTACCTGAATGAACGTCATTGAATGTTTTAACAATCTTCGATTCTCTCTTGTCAAAAATCTTTATGCTCGTAGCACAAGGTGCTGCGACATCAATCCGGGTATGTTGACTCTAAGAACTAACTGTCAAGCATGAATGAAATCGTATAAAGAATAACAGACCATATAGCATTGAACCGCTCCTTAAACCTAGTGGACTGGATCACTCAGCGTCAGAGTCTTCTTTTCAGCATCTAGAATATTGAGTTGATGATCATGATACTTGACAAACAGCAAAGGCTCGCCAGTATTCGTACTCCATCTGCAGCGGCTCCATGAATCTCATGAAAGTTAGAAAAGACAACTGCTTGGAATTTCGCAATCACTCCAGTCTTCTAAATTCAGATGAAAGCGATAATCGCCTGTGTCCACACCTGCGATTAAGCATACTCCACTGTCGTCAAGAGTCGCTGTGGTATCCCCAGAGAGATTGAAATCAAAACTTGTAATCGCGCTCCCTAGGAGTTATGGTAAAAATGAATTCTTGATGCTCTTAACTAATATTCATGTTGCTTTCTATGGTGCTAAATTGCGGATGCCAAGCTGATTTTCTTAAGAGCTTCACAGCATAGCCATACTTCTGCCCAGAATATCCGATGCTCCAGAGATGATAAGATGTTTTCTTTTCAACTGCAATCGCGCCAAGGATGTTTCTTCTTGGATTATAACTTGCATCCCCTGTTCTATTCGCTGAAGCAAAGAGTAATTTTCATAACACACAGTGAGGAGCCGGCAATAAATTCAAATGTGTATTTTAGTTACCTCGGTGAACTTCCCCTAAGGAGTACCTTAAGCTCTCGCACCCGCGGCTCTTTTTAAGTCACTAATTCTGGATTCGAATTAGAAGACCCGCCGACTATAATATATAGTTTGGTTTTTCTTGTTCACCTAAGAAATTGATTATATCGAAACAATCGTTCAACATATGCCAATACTGTTCTAGTCTACCAAATGTTGAAGAATGATGTATTGATTGCTTGGATGAAAACCTACCAAGGAGCCAAAAAAAAGCCCTCTCATTGAAATTTCCATTAATAAAGGAGACAAGGAACCAGTTTTCGATTTTTTCAGGTGGATCTATTCATAATTTTTTCCTTTTTGACAGTCATTTACTATTCTTAATGTTAATTCTGGACTAACTTCGTCCTATGTTAGACTTTGTGACTTGTATCGATGTTTGTGTGCCCTACTAATGGAGATTTCGTATAAGGAGGTGCCATCAGATAGGAGTTTATATTTATGACCGCCGTAGCAATAACGTAGTCCAAAAGTATTGTTCTGCGGGAGATTGGTCTGAACTTCGCTAAAAGCAGTAAGATATAAACCAGAACAAGCATACATGATCCTCTATCGAGATCAGACCAATCGAATAAATTTCAAAATGTGTGCAATTGTTTTGTAGAACGGACAAGCATTGAGATCTCCGGGCTCTTGGCATTGACAAGGAGCATTCAGCATCAGAGAGACACTGAAAACTCAGTATAAAGATGGTTAGATTACACTCTTCAAGGAATTTGCTTCCAAAAGTGAAATATTCATTGATTCGTTCTGATATGAAAGACAGTGACCATTATCCTATAGATATAGCACTTGACCTCTAACAAAAGATCCGCCACCTGTCTTGAGACTTGTCCAGTCGGATATTATGAAATCACTGCGAACAATACTTGTGGTAAGTGTTATGTTTCATGCTCACAGTGCACTGGTAGTACTAACACTGAGTGTGCTGGCTGTACCACAGGATACTTCTTGCAACCTCAATCCACCACCTGTCTTTCGACTTGTTATGCTGTGACATCAAACAACACTTGCGCTGCATGCGATACATCCTGCTCCAAATGTACTGGTAGCGCCAGCACTCAATGCACTAGTTGCTATTCGGGGTACTATCTCCAACCTTACTCGAATACATGCCTCCCCACTTGTCCTACAGGTTACTACCCTGACTCCGTCTTGAAGAGGTGCTTAGGTAAGCATCTGTTTCTTATAAATGCAAGATTACTTAACTTTTCTTAGGGTGTGTTTTGTCTTGCAGTGTTTGCACAGGTGGAACATATACCCAATGCTAGGTTTGTCGAAATGGATACTTCTTACAACCGGAATCTACCACCTGTCTTTCGACTTGTCCAGCAGGATATTATGGAGTTGCATCCAACCTCACTTGTGCCAAGTGCAATGTTTCATGTTCACACTGCATTGGAGGTACCAACATTCAGTGCACTAGTTGCAATCCTGGGTACTATCTACAACCTACTTCCACAAAATGCGACACTACATGCCCTTCAGGTTACAATCTTGATCCCACGACAAACACCTGCATATGTAACCATATTTCCTTTGAAATCCGTTATTCTAATTCGTTCTCATTTAATAGCGGAAACATTCTGTCTTCGTGGTACTAATAGCACTGCCAATACGAGAAGATAAACACAACCCAAGGTCCAAAAAAAGCAAAACGAAAAAATAAAACAAATACGTATTAGCCAGCATTATATGATTGATTGGTGATATGTATGGCTTAACCCTTATATATCTCTTACATAAATTTAGTCATACAAGATATTGCATTGATTCATAAAAATAAGTTGCATAAAAAAGATCTTCAAATATCAAGCTCAAAAAAATTATTATTTCACACGTATTCATTTAGTTAGTACCGATATATCCTTTCACTGAAAATTACCTTGCTTCCAAAGATGACTTCTTCGATGTAGCTATTTTGCGATTGTACGCAACTTTGTTCTCGCTAACAGGAAAATGGCAATGCATTTGTTGTGTTCATCCCGTAATTTTCTTTTTTCCCCTCTCATTCTCTATAGATTAGTATTAGAGCCTTAATATCTCGTATATTGTGGTTGCAGCCTGGAAGATGTCCAGAGATGGTTATATCATGGATGTATTTCTCAATTTGATCATCGCACTTCATCGAACTCTCTAACCATGCAACAGAGAAAAAGATAAATGCACTCAGCAATTAGAAATTCATAACATAAATTCCTGAATAGCCTAGCCAAAAAAACCGAAAAATAATCTTCCTGACGTGATATAATAGTTGTAGTGCCTGGTTCCAGAATTTGAAGTGAAAAAAGAGTCAGAGTTGAGAATTCAACACCAACATGAAGGATCTTGCAACTTTAAATGGGCTGTGGAATTTTGAAAATGAAAATCCGCGTTTATTCTTAGCGGCGGTCAACTAGCGACTGATAAAAAAAGCGGCAATGGACACTCAAAAGTAGCGGCACATACTTAACAGATGCGACAGATATCCAACTGTTACGGGAGACAAACACGTTTGGCCCCCAAAACCCAGAGAGGCCTTGAAACCTCATCACCTGACCCAGCGGAACTTAAGAAGTGGTCTTTTGAAACCAGCCCCCAAGCCGCGAAAACAGACTTTTTCTCTAAACCTCGAAGCCACTGCTTCTTGGAGAGAAGCTCTTGAGGACTACAACGCCCTTTGAGTCTGCTTTAGGAGACAAACTTGATTATGAGCGCCTCTATCAAACGAGCAAGGGCTTTCGGTCTTTGGTGAAAAAAGCTGTTTTCGGATTTCCGGATCGATTAATGCATTCTGATTCCATCTGATGATAAAAACTGGCTATTTAGGTGCAGTGGTTTAGCAAGGATTTAGTATGTTGTTGTTGCTCGGAATGTTGGAATCTCTTCGATTTTTATATCAGATATATATCAATTGTTTTTCATAACCAAGCTCTGAAACTATCGTTCAGTCTTTAATAAACTCAAGTGCATTGTTTTTCAGGGAAACTAGGTTCAAAATGCGAATGTATCATTCCACTTTTCCTCAAGAAAACTGCCGTAGGTTTTGAAAAAAACAGTCCAAATTTCACACTCTTCTGAACAATGGATAATTTAATAATATCATGTCTTCTCTAGCTAAAGCTGAGACCAACTTCAAGAACAGGGACTTTATTCTCATCTGGACCTGCCATTCTGAACAGCCGATGTTTTGAAGCACTAATTTAGGTTGTAAATAAATGGAGTTTTCATTGACCTGAATTCCAACCAAAACCCTCATGACAAGCATAATTCTAACTCACTTCAAATTGCCTCCATCCAGAAACAATATGAGAACTCCAATCTTAAACGCTTAGTTATTTGCCTCGAAAACATAAATCATACTGGAGCAAACTTCTAATTCTATTGTTATCCGACGGTCATAACGGTAATTATACCACTCCATCTCATACTATCCATTTAACAGTATATATATAACTCTCATTCTTCTTGTCTTAGCCGAAGAATCCAAACCATTTCACACTCTTGCTCAGCTTAGCATTGTTTTCAATCACCTTCTACTAACCCGAAACTATTAAACCACTCTTAACTGAACCAATTTTCCACATTTTATTCAAAAACCGGTAAACGACCATCCTCTAATTGCGACAATTTCTTCTACTGCAACTACTGTGCCAGAGAACGAAGAACATTAAATTTTTAATCCAAATTATCGTTAATTAAAATCTAACCCGCCGAGCCTTATTCCATCCAGTAGCTCGAGCTAATTTAAATACTCGCATTATCTCACAGAAACACAAACTAACAAATAATAACAAAACTCGAATCATTATCCACAATACTACCATGTACAAAAATCTCATTGTAATTTTTGCTGCAAGCCTTCTTATCTGTGGCGCTCTTGCACAAAACAACACCTGCGAGACTTGTCCCGGTGGCTGCTTCTTAAACAGCGTGCGCGAAAGATGCACCGCCTGTCCTGCAGGCTGCATGAACTGCTCTGACTCCAACACATGCTTGCAATGTTACCCTGGATATTTCCTCAACGAAGAACAAAACTGCGTGAGCTGCGGAGTCTATGGCTGCAAGACTTGCACCGGGCCTCATAAATGCACTGCATGTGAGCCTTCCTACTTCCTCTCAAGCCCTAGTCAATGCGACCAATGCAACGCGCTCTGTGACGTCTGCGCTAATGCCAAATACTGCAAAACATGCCAACCTGGACAAGGATTCGGCATTTTCCTTAACCAAATGGACGGTAGCTGCAACGTGTGCTCTGAGGGCTGCCTCGCCTGCATGAATTCGCAATATTGCACGAAATGCGCTCTTGGTTACACCCTTAAGAACGGACAATGCACGCAATGCCAGGACGTAGGCTGCATCACCTGTGATAAAGACTCTTCAGTTTGCTCAAAATGCGGCCCAGGCTTCTATCTCTCCAATGGAGAATGCGTCCCATGTGGTATGGGTTGCCTGAGCTGCAGCAACTTTGCGACTTGCGATACTTGCGCAAAGGGCCTTTATAAAAATTCCAATGGAGGATGCACTCCTTGCATGGCGTATTGCGTTTCGTGTCAAGATGGAAAGACTTGTGATACTTGTTTCAATGGGTATCAGTTTGATGCCGAGAAAAATGAATGCACGCTGTGCGCTTCTGATTGCGCTTTCACTACGCCCTTCTGAGAAAGGTGACGCTAAGTATGAAATTTGATTTGACGTGAATTTTATGAGAGATTGCTAACAAATGTTTCAATTCGACTCCAATTTAATTTCTTGTCAAGTTAAATTGTCTAGTAAATATGTATCTGAATCTGAATATAGCATATACCAACCTACTAATTCAATCAATCAGCGTATTTTTCATGCTTGTCAGCGTATGGTAACCTAGGAATAAAATATCAAAACTTCGTTTGCACAATGCAGAGAAGAGTCTCTGTTAAAGATGAATGAACTGGATTCCATTCAGTGGTATCAGAGAATGGCTTTTTATTCAAGAAATCGAAAATTTTATAGCTTAACTGCTTTAAATTATACGAGATATGACAAGCATTGAGTTTAGAACCTATTGTGTTGTTTATTTTATCTCAAACGGACTCATTTTCGATGTAGATCTCGCCAATTCTCATATAAATATATCTACTTCAGCAAAATGCTTTTCGTGAAAGCTATGACTTCCTCTGTTAAGACTTTTGAACTTACAATCCAAATTCTCCATATTTCGTTTGAGGAGAGAGAAGAATGAAGAATCAGACGCTGCTCAATGCCTAAATTTTTACAAAATTCGGAGTTATGTGGTAAGAAAGTACGAAAAGCGATATATTCTTGGTGTTAGTCTTCAAATAAGGTCAATTCGTTCCTGGTGATACTTCACCCTCGTTGCAACTGAATAATTATATAACTCGAGTTAAAATTAGCTCCAAACTTTTTGATAATCAACGTATAATTCTCGTCTCGGATCAAAGTTTACCGTTTAGTCTGAAACGGAAAAACCTTTGAGTTAGGAGCCCATGGGGCAACGGTAAACTTCCTATAGCCAAACCTCACTCAGATAACTCTCTAATCGTATGGTTTAGAATTCAGGTTCAATCTTTTACCCATTGGCTTGCCTACCTTGTAGATACATACTTTCTCCAAAGATATCTAACCTTCGCTTCAGTAAACTCGGCATTTATCCTCCATTAGTAATGTTTCACAATGTTTCTAAGTGACCAAGGCACTTCTAATGTATTTGGGAGAAGCGAAATTTTCATTATTGCGCAGATCCATAATACATAAAATTACACAATCAGCAGCCGAGAGGCGACCCAAGCTCACAAATAAACAAATCCACATGAAATAAAACTACAATCAAAATTAGTTGAGACATTCAACAGAGTAATATAATTCAATTCTACGTTGCTCTAGCAGTAAATCAGAAATACGTTTTTCTGTCCGCAAGCCTTCCAGACCCACTGGCTGGGGCTTCATACTTCCTCATGACAAACGACTCCAAATTATTCTTTAAATTCTTATAGATCGCTCTGTATGGTTGTCGTTTCTTGCTTTTGTGCTTGGCTTGAATTTGATAGTGGCACTTCTTGCAGTATCCGCTCTCGAAATTAACCTCATGGTCACATTTCCATGGCTTTACAGTAAGATGAGTCTCATCTTCTTTTTTAATAAAGCGTCGTCGAATCCCCAAAGGCTTTCCGGTAAGAAGCATTTGTCTAAGATGGTTTTCCAGAACGTTGGAATCATCTTCTTCATTATCAGCTTGTAGGCTTTTGTTGAACTGTGCCTGATCGTCGCAAGATTTCTGTATCAGTTTGTATAGTGCTGTTTTATCTCGCTTTGAGCCAGAGCTCTTCTGGCTCTGGCTCTTACTACAAGAAGAAGATGTCTGACTCATTGATTCATCCTCTTCCTTTATGGCAATTAACTCTCTTTCTCTCTCAGCAGAGTCAATGGACTCGCTTTCGACTTTGACTTTTGAGTCGTTTGCTCTGACTTGGTCAAGGAAATTTTGTATTTTACACAAGGTCACCATATGCATCATGGTCATCATAGTTGCGACTTAGAAAGAGCTCGAAGGGTAAGCAGTGAAAGGCAGCATTCGAGTAGCGTTTGAGGAGAAAAGAAAAGTGTTAGAGTGATTTAGAAGTGATTATAGAAAGAAATTAGATCGACGTAAATATAGCACCTGAGAATAAAAAAACGATAAAAACGCCGAGCTTTAGTTAAACATTTAGTAATTAATTTACCTCGGAAAGTGATAACATAACGGACTAATCGCTTAATGCAAAACAGACAACTTTTATCTCGTCGCTACCTAGTCGGACGGACCTAGCAGGACGCTTTGAGAGCGACTATTGATAAAAATTAAGGATGAAAGTGATGAATCTACTTTCGAAAATGGACTAATGCTACAGAGTAGCCTCCCATTTGCGATATTTTTGCGGAATCGTCGTTGAAAAATCAAAATATGAATGATGTCATTGGACAGAAACAAACGGACAGGACACGTGCAAACAAATACAAAGTAAGTTAAATTAAGCGTTGTGATTCGAAAAAACGGCGAATGTAGATTGAAGTTAATCAAATCTGATAAAACCACATGTTTTGGACGTCTCTGGGTTCGTAACTGAAGGGAAATGCTACTTTGCATACTCTCAAATGAATCTCGAGTAGAGTAGAGAGCAGCTTATGCAAGGTTCAAGAGGATTCAAATCCCACGTGAGAAGCAATATATACAAGAGAGTTAAACGGAAAGCGGCTGTTCGTTTTGATTATATCTAATTTTGCATTGTCCGTTTATTTTTTTGGAGGTCAATGCAAAAGGAATAATGACCTGAAGATTTCTAACTTCAGGGAACTCAGTTCAAAATGTAGCAAATCACGAAAAAGCATACCATGGAATCGGATCGAACTCAATCCATCAGATGATGCAGTGCTTTGAATGGTTTTAGTCTTATGCTTGGCGTTTGAATGTGAAATTGTCTGCACTTGTTAGAGAGCAATGAAGGGATATTGCATTGCAGTTTCAAAAACTCAACGTGGATATCGGGTTTGTTATTACTATAGAACAACGAGCATGAAAGGGAAATCAAGGGAAATTTCCCTTTTGGACAAGTCATCAGTGAGACTTGAATCAGTATCCGTACTTAGATATCATCTTGATCCATATTAGTTGAACTAAAATCAATCAAACTCTTTCCCTCCGGATTCACCTCCGATTTCTTACTATTCAATCCTACCTTTTGATGATATACCACGAGGTAACAGCGATGATAACAAAGGAAAATATGTAGACTAATCGAATTGACGATTGATAAATTTCATTTCAAGGCGTGCTAAGTGACAAAAAACGGTGTAACTAAATAAACATTGAGTAAATATGAAACCAAATTACACAGATCTCCCAATAAGAATAATTTCCCTTGGAAAACCCGTCATTTATTTCGTTGGGCTGCTAAACTTCCTCGAAAGAAAAGAAAGCTCTTCTGAAGTCCTTTCACAAAAACCATTAAAATTTGCCAATAACTCACTGCTTACCTGAGAATACCGTCTCTCTCGCTGCGCCTCTCCTTTGCTTTTCTCATCTTCTCCTCTCTCTCGATCGCCAGCTGCTTTAAATGCCGCCCTCTTTCTTCCTTCGTTGCATATTTCTAATGTGCTGATAAGGAAACTATCTCATTCACACTCATCTTACCAAACTCTCCACAGCGGACGCATCGACCACATTCGACGATTTTTTCTCTCGGCTCTCTTCCAAAAACCTACTGATCTTATTCAAATCGTTATGTATCTTATTCCGAAGCTCGGCGCTTAATGCCACAGCCTTCGTTTCAATATTATTCTTCGCCTTTTTTCCCAAAACAGTAAAATTTTCAGTCAATTCTCCAAATACTTACCGCTTGTGATGTTTTTAACACCGGCAGCGCCTGCTTATGTATCAGTCTATTGAGATCCTTGAAAGCTCGGACTCTCTCACTATTGTTATTCAAATGGCGCCTTCTCTCCTTCTTAGTCTCTTCGATCGGCTGAGGCTCTAATGTTACCATAATCAACTCAGCTATTCTCAACAAAATTACCTTTAAGAAGATCCAGGAGGTGCTCGTCCTCCAGTCCGTTCTTCACAATTTCCACATATTCAAATTTCAACTGCTCGTTGTTGGTCTGTATTTCATCATACAGCATCGATGCAACCTTCGTGTTCTTTATCAATTTCTGTTGTCGTTGAATCCGCGCTCGCATTTTATCAAGTTCCGCATCAAGGTTATCCGTATTGAAATGCTCGTCCTCTGTAATCAGCTTCTTTGCCCCAAAAAACCGAGAAGTTTGGAGCTCATTCGTGGGAATCCGCTCCACGACGCTATCGTAAACGATGCTTGGAAGGATGACTTTCTTCCCGTTGCGAGCAGGCGTGGATTTCCATACGTGATTTACATTGAGTTGTTTCAAGGTATCGTCTACCTCTGGATAAGCAAAGCGCTGAGTTAGTGACGACAAATGAAAGTGATTACGCTCATAGCTGCGTTTATGGTCATTTGGAGAGGTGAGGCGGCTCCCCATGACCGTCTTGACCTCGTTCAGTAGATTTTCGACGGTCATTGAGGAATTTTTAAGTTTATTGATATCCTAATAATAATAAAAAGGCTAAGCGCTGTGTATTCGACTGAAAAGTCTACTAATGGAGCAAAACTTCGCGCTGGTTTCGGCATGTTTAGTTTAAATTGCTCTAGTCCTTCAGATTTCGAATGGCGCAGGATGGTAGCAAGGTCGTAGTTCGTCGGTCTCTGCTTTTGGCTATGTTTCGGTGACTTCGAGGGTTTTCCTTGTTGTAAATGGCCTTTTTCTTGCATGACGATCTGAACCTTTTCTTTGAGATGCTCCTTGTAATTTTGATTAAAATCTTCAAACACACGGAATTTTTCCGGTGAGTTTTTGTCACAAACCAAAAGTATTGTGAAATTTTCGCCGCAGCCGACATCATAGACCTAACAACAACACAGCTGAGTAAAGAACGCGCGCAGATAAGGGTAGCTACCTTAAAATCCAAGAGGTCGAGAACTAAAGTTGGTGAGAATACATTGGCTGGAGAAGCATAGCCTAGACAGTTATCAGTGCTTTTTACATGAGAAATCACAGTTAAATTCGCATTTATCTTACCTATCTCCCCAAGTAAAAAGCCTTCCGCTTCGATCGATTGCTGCGTTATGATAAGGGCCGGAACAGATCTTGATAAAAAATGAAGAGTCTTTCTGCGATTGGTAATTCGGAGTCATTTTCTTGGGAGTAAAGTATTCCTAAACCATGAGATTTTGTAAATTTCTCTTTAATAAAAGCGATATTTACAAGATTCTTGTAAACGTGCTCGCCGTCGTAAGGATTCAGCATGGTCATTTTGCCCCAAGTATAAATATCGCCATGACTTGTCAAAGCACAAGAGTGAGACAGCCCTGCGCTGGCTTGCACGATCCTCACGCCCTCTAATGCTTGTATCTATGATAGATGGATATATATATGCATTCGCTGTGGGCTATAAAAAAATTCAATACTCTTTTCGGACGGTTCTCTTCGAGCTTCATATGCAAATCTGCGCCTATTGAGTGTCCAAGCCTTCCATCTGACCCATCGCCCCAAGAATAGATAAACCCATCCTTATCCCACGCTAATGAGTGGTGCCTCCCGCTTGCTATCCCAACAATCTTTATTTTCTATCACATCAGTCATTTATGAATTCATAACGCTCATAGTACATCAAACAGCTTTATTGGCAGCGGCGAAAACGGCTTCTGGAGTATCTGCCCAAGACCTAGTACGCCATGCGCCTCACAACCAACCGCATAGACTCTTTTCTCGCTTATCTAGGGCCAAGTCATATATAGATCGCTGTTTTGGTCATTACAAAAAATGAATGGTCCTTCCCAGCGACAACATCACACCAATCCATCTTTTTCTGCGTTTCTGGTATTATTCTCTTCTCATGGTAGAATCTATTGAGTATGGACATTTTCTGCTGACGTTTCGCATAGACTTCTTCCAAATGCTTTTCATCTGGATCGAAATGCTTACTCGAGATCAACACAGGAGTCAAATAATTCATAGCTTTCTTTTCAACTTGCAAAGGGAAGAATTTTAAGCCTTTTCTTATCGATAATAATACCCAGCTTTCCATAGTTCGCTTCTCCCCAGCCAAACAACTCATCTTGATCGTTTATCGCAAAAGCGTGGTTCTCTCCGCAGGCGTATTTCACGATTTTATGAGCATTGAGATCACGGATTTGCACAGGCAGTTTTTCTCTGAATATTTTAGTCCCGTGGCCCAGTTGTCCCATCATGCCTTCTCCCAAAGACCAAAGCCTTTCTTGGTCTTGAATGATGGTGAACAAAGGATGCATTCAGGGAAATTACCGTCCAATAGCAGTGTAAATTTCAAGCCACATTTTAGCGACACGAATTTTGGAGGTTTTTCGGCTTTGGCCAACGATTTGTCCAGAATTGGCGAGGGAGTCCCCTCAGAGTTTTGTGCCTGCGGCTTAGTAACCTCAGATTTTTGATTTTCCTGGTTCTTGATTGATCCTCTGGGTTCTTTATTGATAAGAGTAGCATGATCTAACACTCTCATTAGTTTCAATTACCTTTTGTTGATTTAGTCGGACTGGGATTGCTTTCTTCCTGTAAATTTTCCTCTTTCTTCGCTTCTTCATGTGTCAGCAGGCGCTTAATTCTTTGTAACGAAAGATAGGTGTTCGCATTGTTATTTAGACTAAAATTTGAGGATTACATGGGATCTCTGACATTGAGAGAGGTGCAAAACGGAGCTGTAGACTCACTGCCGAAGTAAAGCACGACCGATGGTGTTTCTTGCACAGATGGACGCTTTGAATTGAGACCTTCAGCCATACAAAATTATTAAATTTTATTCTTTGCTGACTCGTGCCAATTGCATTAAAATCCCAATATCATGCTTCATGACAACGCTAGCCTCGGTTTCGATCTATTTAAAGGTAAACCTCATTCATCTCAATCATTTTGCACTGAGATCATGGATAATCTTCACGCTCTATATCTTAAACAACTCATCTAACATTAATGAGCACTTTCTATTTAACAGTTTCTACAAGAATCACATTTTTCTCTCTAAAATCTTCCAAATCAATCAAATCTCAATTAAATGAAGTATCTCGTTTTTGATGTCCGTATTGATTTAGTAAAGACTAACGAATAAAGGATCATACTAGACAAGAAATCTACTCTATCATTAAAATTCAGAAAGTAAAAATCCGCAAAAATCTTGCTCTAATATCAAAAATATTTGTTCAAACCAACTTCGAGCCAAAACAATAAATTTCCTCACGCAGCTCTCTCAGACATCGCATTTCCATTGCCAGGATTAGCCTGGGTCTGTGTCGCGCCTTGCGCATTGTTATTTAACATATGCGTCAAAATTTCCTTCGTATATTTCAGTCTCTTCGCCATTTCCGTATTGCTGCTCTCTAACGCGCTCGCGAGCGGATAGTTCGACCTTTCCCCTTTCTTGTTAACATAAGTAACAATCTTATTCTCAGAACTGAGGATAATCTCAGTCTTATCAGTGAAATTGACCTGTACGATCTTATTGCTGAGCCTAAACATGATCGCATGCTTGGTCTTCATCCATTTCTTCACATAAACAGTGCCCATCTTCTTCAGCTCCTCTTCCGTGTATTGATTCGCTTCAGAATCGGTCTTGTTATCTCCTTCTAAATAGCTCCTGAAATGCTGCAAAAGCGTGACCTTCTTCTGCAATTCCTTCGGATAATCCGATAGAGTATGGGAGGTAACGATGTCCTGCTTGTCAGAAGGTCTGCGCTCCATGTACTCGAACGCCGAACCTTTCGGCTCGAGCACTATCTTTGAAGAATCATTGAAAAATACTCCGGTAGCGCCGTTGGAAAGCAGGTACCCGAGGCCGTATTTCGAGGAGTAATCGACCCATTTCTTCACGAAGACCTCAGTGCTCTTGGTGTTTTTCTGAGAGGTCAGCATTCCAGTGCTCGAGGTCACCTGGAAATTATTCGTGGTCTTCATATTCTGGGACGATCTGAAATCTTTTGTCGTTGTACCGAATTTAGGATTCGAGTCTTTGACCGAATTCGTGTTGTTGAAGCCATTTACCGTTTGAGTCGGGTTCCAATTAAGATTTGTATTAGTGTCCCGCGGCGTTCCATTCACTCCTTTGCTACCACTGCCTTCTTTCGTTGAAGAGACCGCTTGAGTGCTAACGAGGTTATTTCGTAGGTTAAGAGGAAGTTTCGCGTTGTTTCCTAAGTCTATTGGCGTTGTATCGCCCATCTTCAGCCCGCTGGTGGATGACTTGATTCCGTTTCCTTGTGGAAGGAATTGCTTGAGATACGTAGCCGAAGGAGGGCAAGCAAGTGTCGAAGATGGCAGCGCTTTTGGGATAGTGCCGCCGTGATTGATGAAAGGGTGCTGGAGGATCTCATCCAATGAAGGTCTCCGCGCCGGGTCAAGGTTAAGGATACGAGTGATAAGGCCTTTCGCGGCATCAGACAGAGGAACATGCTCAGGGAATGAGTACGAGTTCATTTTGATCTTTTTATACGTCGTTTTGACGTCAGGAGTCTCGAAGGGAGGCTTGCCGACGAGGAGAGTATAGATGATGACACCGAGTGACCAGACGTCAACCTCGTATGAGTGGCCGATCTTCCCATCAAGGACTTCGGGTGCGATGTAGTTTGGAGTACCGCAGATCGTGCGCTTTTTCTCTCCATCGAACTCAAGCTTCGTCGCGAGACCGAAATCACCGATCTTGATCTCCATTTTCTCGTTCAAAAACAGGTTACCAAGCTTCAAATCACGGTGGATAACGCGATTGCTGTGGAGATACTTGAGGGCGGACACGATCTGCATCACGTAGACTTGCACCTCGAACTCAGTGAGTCTTTTTCGGCGTTTCAGCAGCTCATTTAGCGTCTGGTTGGTGCAAAGTTCAAGGAGAATGTACACGTTCTCTGAGTCTTCGAATACATGCTCAAAATTGACAATATGGAGGTGATGAAGGGATTTGTGGATCTTTATTTCAGAAATAAGCTTCTGTCTGGCTCGTGACTTTGTCAGCGAGGACTTCACGATGATTTTCGCGGCTTGAACTCGCTTGGTTTCTTGGTTCGTGACTTCGAAACATTTTGCAAAACCTCCCTTGCCGAGCAATTTGCCACGAAGATATCGCTTGACGGCTGAATCGCCATTCACTTTCGTGATTTTCTCTTCTATGATAATCGGCTGATCGGGGTTATCAGCAGTGACGTTTTTGCTTTGAGTAGCAGTTTCTTTGTCCATGCCCAACTGAATAGCGCTCGTAACTGTGCTTTTTAATTTAATTTTTGTATAAAAAGCGGCGTTGAATTAAATGATAGCAGCTGTTAAATTTGAATAGTCAAGTCAGTTTCATCTTTGACTTGAAGAAGAGCTAATGCAGATCATCTTGTTGATTCTCTCGTGGCATCTGAGAGATATATCAGAATATTGATATTCGAGGTGTAATAGTTTCCTAATTGCTAATAATTAGTGAAATTCGGGAAATTATTGAAAGGAAGGAGGTCTCAATCGACAAGAGGCTTTTGAAAATGAAGGAAGAAGCAGCTTGGTGAGGAAAAGGTTCAAAATTATGATTTTTTGCCGAGTCTAGAGTCTTATTTCTATGGGATGCTGCTTTTATTTGCTTACAGGGTGTCTGCTATACTCAGTAGCTTTCTATACTCTCTAAGACGTCACAAATAAGTGCATAGCTGATTTATCTTAGGGATTTAATTTTGAAGAGAATTTTTCGGTGTGGGCAGTTTGGCTTTTATTCATAACATATGTGAAGAGAATAATTCAGAAGGGATAATTCAGTAACGCGAGTCTCGGCTAAAAATCTATGCAATTTGAAAAGCTGATGATGGATCGTTATCCCATGATTTAACGTGGTGAGAAGTTAAGTAATTAGGAGATACATATGAACTTGCACACAACTTCGTCGTCGGCCTATCTACTCTTCACAAAAACAACTTTACAAAGAAATAGAGCACAGCTGTCCCGATTCAGGCAGCAGCAGGTCACATACATTTCTGAACTTTCCTTCAATGTAGTTATTATTACCAATAATCCCCATGAAGAAAACAAAGAATCCACATGAAATTAGAGCCTACAACTGTCAAGCGCCATCATTGTTCGGGTCTATCAACTGATTAAATCAATAAAATTATGTTGAGATCCTCGCGAAAAGAAGTTTGAAATTTATTAAATTTGAGTTTGGATCAAAGAAAGAAACTTTTTTCAATAAATAAGTAAACAATCAATAAGTGAGATAGCACATGTGAATCAACTGCGATCAAAAAAGTCAGCATAGTAATGATTAACTCTAAGGATTCAGCTCAAAAAACAAAGTTGTCCATAGTGGTTCCAAAATATTATTCCGAAGCACCAGCTTCGTTCAAATCAGGTCTCAGTCTCAGCATTCTCAAAGCGCGTTAATTAAGTCAAAAACTCGAAGTAACCAGAATGTTAATCACTCCTACGAAAATATACAGAATTTGAACTTATCAGATAGCGCGTTAAAACATCGATAATTTCTTCCTCTTCTTTATATCTATGATGGAACACGGACATTCAATCGGCCTTCAAACAATCAACGCCTCACACAATGATGATGACATCATTTGCTACTTAAAGCTTAATTTTACGCTTCTAATGGATTTTTTTCACGATTGGTGCTTTAAATCACCACCGACTTGAATTTCGACCTAAGAACCATACCAAACTTTGAATTTTGAGTAATGCGCGAATGTCCTTTACATTGATACATATCTGGACCCTCAGTTCATAAGACCTCTACCAAAAATTTAATTTTTAATAATTCCGCTTCTCCGGAACTCTGAACACAGTACAACGCGGGCTTTTTTTTCTAATTTAATTAATTAAGAGTGCTTCTAGAATGCATTCAATTAATTAAGATCGTTTCCGTGTTCCTCTATACTGTTCTGATTCCCTCGAAGGAATTAATTTACATTCTCGAAAATCGAACAAATTCGCCTCAAGTCTCAAAATTTCTTCATGAAAGCTATTCAAAATTCTTTGATAGTTGGACTCTGATGCCCTGTTTTTCGACCCAACCTATTATATTTTACAGCAAATCCATTCGACCGTGAGCTATGTCGCACATTATCTTGAATGAAACTTTTGAATTAGCTTAGATCCTCGAAATTGATTCGTTTGGGAGCCGATTGATACCCAACAAATGTCCTTAAACTTTTTGAACATTAGAGAAATTCTTGCTTACTTTTCGACAATAGAAATGGATAAATGGTATTATGTCATTATGAGATTTCCGTTCTCAGTGCACAGTGTGAAGAACGCTTTAACACACCAATACAGCCCTCTTTTTCTCTCTTTTACGTGCCATTATCTAAATTCGTTGTCCTATTACGAGATAAAAATCAAGGATTCAACGCGATAGAATAGCAAGCAACAATGTACTCTCTATTGCGACTATTCTGGGAAGATATCATATTTCCCCCATTGGCAGGGTAACCTTACGAAAATTTGTACCGATCAGAACGAAAGAGTGCCTGAAATTGCTCCGTGAACGAACTCGTTTTAATCCACGATGAGCAGTCGAATTTGAACCTATTAGTGAACCTCTGTAACTAATCTAATAGCTAGCCCTGCTTTTCTACACAGGATTAACTGTCTCTAAAGTTACTATCTAAGCTGCCCTACACTCATCAAAGAATTTATGCCACGCTGTCAATGAATCGTGAGATAGCTGCGCTTCAAGAAGCCTTGGGGTTCTCAAAAGGGCAGTGTTCGATGGACAAGTAAAACTTCGATTTTGTTTCTAACTACCTAATTTATTCAGATGCATTCCTCGTTCGTGCTGTCCCGAATCGATCAACTGGTGTAGTAATGTCTCTCTAACCTTCTTTACGAAAATCAAAAAGAATATATGATGAGCTCACTGAAGTTTCTTTTTGGGCATTTCTTACTGTATGCTTTCATTCTCGAAGTATCGATTTTATTAATTGTTAGGTGGTATGGAGTCTAAGAATGTGTTCTATGTGATTAACGTTGGATTTTATGCAATAGAAAAGCGAAGAATAATTGATAGAAGTTCTACGTGTTCCGAAGATTGAAAAAATTTGGTTGATAATTTTAATTTCGAGAGTTCTATTATCGAATGTTTTAGAGATTTTCTAAGTTATGATCTAAATGTTCGTTCAATGATGTTCTAAAAATCAGCAATTACGTTCAACGTAGGGTGCAAATTTGTAATCTCATAAATTTTGGGAACAAAATCCTTTCATCAACAAACACAGGTTCAGATATCGCCACAAATGCAGGTAAGTAAAGCTTACTACGAGATCACAATGGACATCGAAGAGCCTTTTTGGAGCTATTCCCCGGAATATTCATCCAAAAGCACCAGCACAAATTACGAGGCAGATCTCGTTCAATCAAACGATAGATCAGTCAGCATGTCACCAGACAACAGTATGGCAAGCACGGCTGAAGAAAGAAAGACAGGCGAGTTGAGTCCTAGCCTTACGAAATTGAGGGGAACCGACCACCGCTCATCTTGCAAGAAAAATTCATTGAAATTTTGCAGAAGGATATCTAAATCCCTCATTGATATGACCAGCAGCAATAGCACTAACGATCTTTCAAACACTGTCCAGAAGCTCGTTGTGTTTATCCAAGCTATCGTTGAAAAGCAAATCGATCTGCTTGGAGGCTCGATCAGGGACTCCAAGGGGCTGGAGAGGCTGCATCTGGACTTCGTGAGGAAAGTCTGGGAGAAAAACAGAGAGATTCTCTCTGAGAAGAAGAACAATAAGCTATCTCTCGTGAATTTTGAGGAATGGAACAAGCTGTTCAGTTTCAAAGGATTTTGCGACCGCCTTGAAGGCACCAGCAATAGCTTCAGCCAACTCTTCAAATTAATCGAGATGCCTTCGGAGATTCTTTCCAAGGCATTTATTGGATTTTATTCCAAGATCCTCTACACTCTCAACGTCTTGATGCTAAACATTGTCATCTTTCTGAAGATGTTTATCGACAAAGACATCACGAAAATCATTCCTGATCTCGATAGCTTTGTACTGATGACCATCGAGCCATGGATCTATAAGCATTACAACCATACAAAAGCGAAGTTCGCATTGGAGTGCTGCTCGGCTTGCAAGATCTGCCGCTCAAGCCTTCTCCCGAAGAATTTCATGGAAAAGCTGTCGAACGTGCGCGTTCGATACCAGGCAGTGAAAAAGATATTCGAAAAGTACCTCCTTGAGCTATCGATGGATCAGACAGCGAGTCTCGATGCGTCGATTATCCCGTTTTTAACTTATGAGATTTGGAACTAGAAGTAGGGGTTCATACAGAAGGCCTAAGCCTAACTAAAGTATGCGAATTGTGTTAATTTCAATAGCTTTCCACTGGAGTTAAATGTCTTCAAGTCACATTTACTACAGTTTTGTGTCTTTTCAACTGTAGTGCTTAAATCTCCATGCTTTTCACTAATTTGTTGACTGTTATTATTATAATATGAATGAGAAGTAATGAAGACAGATCATTTTTTTTTGAATTCAAGTCCGAGTTCAATGAAAATGGTTAAGCTAATTCATAATACCAACACCAAAAATCCAATGACTTTCTTCTCCTAGTACAAATACGAATCCTATTGTGTTTATGACTTGCACAATAGAGAGTGTTATATGTAATTGACGATTTAGAAGAATTTGGAACTTTTCGGAAATCAGAATTATTTCAAACTTCGATTAATTAAGGAATACATCAGTGAATTGGACTGAGTTTGGATTTTTTTGTAAGGAAAAATTGCGTTCGGAGGCACTTGATGGAAAGAGAACATCGAGAGATGCCGGTTTCATTAAGACTAGGTCAAGTGGTTCAAGTAGAATAAGAATTGCGTCAGAAATCGTTGGATTGACGAAATTCATCAAGCATATAGTAGAAGAGCGTTATTTTTACGCAAATTCCTCATTAAGCAATGGCGTGAACTGAGGAGAGAGCATTGATATCGGCCGAAACTCGATCTTAAAATTCACTATGCTCATTCTTGATTAATTTATGTACATTCCTTGATAATATAGAGCAGTGTCTCTTCTCTCTTGTCCTTTATGATGGATAGAAAGCGCTTCCTCCCAAAGAAATTCTCTTGATAATTTTCTGAAAGCTTGAAAAATTAAAATGTTCACTTAGTTTATTATCGAAGTTTTCGTTTTAACCTTTAGTAGTGTACTTCACAAACCGCGGCAACTGGTTTTGGGAACTATATATTACATGTACTCAAAGGGTTTTGTTACCATAGTGGGACAAAAGCGCACAAGCACTCGACTGCCATGGTTCAGAACCCTATCACCAAGAATCTATTGTAACAAGTTCCAGATTGGCTCGTTTATGTTGTTTCGGTGTGCTAATACTTTTATTGAAGTAGTATGCATTTCATTTCAATTATGAAGTTAAAATTTGTACGTCATGTTATACATACAGGATCTTAAAAGAAATTAAACTGAATTCTTCTTTACCTAGTCCTCCACCATGAAAATCTAAACAATAAATAATAGTAGCATCTAAGGAAGTTGGTCCTTGTAATAATATAGATGAGAAATAAGAAAATATTTAATGAATTACTACACAATCATAATAAGAAATATCTCAGGCATCTTAATTAAATCTATTCCGACAGCATCAGCAGATCTCTCCAAGGGTCATTCTCATAAGCAGAGCCGTCGTCGGCCGCTTTACCGATTTTATCGAAGAAGCCCGATTTTCCAGAGTCTTTGTTAGCATTTTCGTCAACCTTCATTACCTTTACTTCCATTTTGCTCTCCTTCTTTTCCACTGTCTGGCCCTTGTCAAGAACTTTCTGCTCTGTAGTTTCAACCTTTTTTTCATAATATAAGCAATCTTCCAAATCTATTATTCCTTCGCTCATTGCAAGAAGGTCGCTGATGATGCTTTTGCTCGCTAAATAATATTTGTTTATAACGACGCAAATTTGAATACTCTTATGCGGACTCTGGTTAACTCCACGTAATTAATACTGACTTAGACTCCTTCTGACCAGCAAAATAATATCATACTTCGTGTTTGCTCATCAGTTCATTTGATTTAACGATCGCTAGCGGTATCTTTCACGGCTCCAATGGTTATTCACACGCTTCCTGCGAGAATTATCCACTGAGAATATTGGAACGTAAGTTTTTTTGGAAATTCATCTCCAGTGCGTTTATGTAAACTTATTTGAAAAATTTAAATTATGGAAGACTTCGACCTCGACCAGAAACTTGTAGACGTGAGGCAAAGGCTGCAGGAAATCAAGTATTTGACTCCATTTCGCGTTTGATATACAACTCTTAGTTTTGAAGCCTTTAAACGCAGTATTGTTGACGGTGAACTGATTTTCCAAGCTTCCAGTGCCACATTGAAATGGAAAGAACAAATCCAGCAGCTGAAAACCGACCTGATGTTTTACCTCGAGGACGAGCTTGACAAGCTGCTCGATACCGTGGTCCACCACATCGAAACATCGTTTGATCGGCTCAAAGACACTGCGATTTACTACAAGAGCTTTTTAGCGAACTTTGGAAACTCGTCGGGAAAACTATCGAGTCTTCTTCCGCAGCAAATTGAACTTTTTCGCAAGGACTGCGAGCAGTTCCAAGCCACGAATTTGAATTTTAAGCTGCAGCAGCTCATTGATGTTTCAAAGGAAATGGCGAATAAGTGCTGGAAGACGCTTATTTTCCCTATCGTTGACTCTGACCTCAATTTCCAGTCTTTCCGCAGCCAGAAAGAGTCGCTGAACTTTAATACGGATAATAAATTCACTGTGCATAATAACAAAGAAATCGTGATCAGTCCGGGCACTTGGTTGACTCCGGTTCGCTTGCTCGAGACACGGAAGTATAAAAAGAGCTATAGTCTCGCGGAAAACCGCAAGATACACTCCAATCCGAATTTTTCAAACTCTGGTGAGAGCATTTTCTTCAGCCAAATACAAAATGACGTTTTCCTTTGGAAGGCTGATTATAAGAGCTTTTACTTCTACAACGCCGCAAAAAATCATACCGTGCGCAGCAATCTGTCTAATTTCACTTTATTTAACCTCGTTCCCGCGCAAAAAGACTCGTCTCGCTATTGGCTGGTGTCGGTGATGAATAACCGCTCGAATTACCTTTCAGTCTCGAATTATGATGTGCTGGTGTGGGATATGCTAAAAGATCGTCCCAGCAGCAATTCCGGGTATCTGAATGCCTCGAGAGACGTCCTTACAATCAGATTAGATGCGTTGAACATCGCGGTGCATCCGAAACCAACACTGGCGATTTTAATGGGAGACCAGAGTATCTCGTACTGGGCTCGCGGGAGCCGAGAGGCGTTTGATCTCGTGTCTGATGAAGTGCTGATGGGGAGTCTCGAAAATAAATATAAAGGGATATACCTCGCTGGTGAGACGACGCTTGTGATTGTAAAAACGATCATTCATCCCTCGCCGATCCACTACGTTGATAGTTCCTTCAGTGAGGACACGATCGAAATGAGGAAGATTACCGTAGAAAAATCGAAATCAGGGCAGTATAGCATGACTCAGGAGGCGTCTGAGGTGCTTGATCTCATTGGTTTTATCAAGGAAAGGAACAATTTCAATTGGTTGAACGAGAGGATTTCAATCAATCAAGTCATCGTCGCTTGCCAAGCGACCAAATTAGTTGTTAGCTACGAGAACGGGTTCGTGTTTGCGATCTCGCTGATCGGGGATACGTATAAGAAGTTCGGTGGGATCAAGGTGTATTGCTTAAACTCCGATGAAGTGCAAATCAATGACTTGCTGTTGGTGAGAGAAGCGGGCTGGGATAACTTTTCAATGGTGAATGCGGGTGGACTGGGGATCCAAATAATCGACTACAACGACGGTTTTCTCAAGCCCATTCCGAAAGGGTACTACGAGGAGCATATTGAAGAGGAAATCGAGTACTATTACGATGAGACTCTGCCTAAGCCGTTTAGATTCAATCCGTTTAATCACGAAAACCTGAGGATTGAGGACGCGGTGATTTCTAATCTCCATAATAAAGGACTGGTGATTCAAAAACGCAATGGAAAATTAGTTCTGGTAGTAGTGAAACACGAATATGATGAAGTTAAAGATATCGTTCTTTATGATCTAGGGTCTCTGTAGTTTTACTATGATTTCACAGTGCTTTTCACCTGTAGTTGCTAACGGGAAAAGATCAGTAATACATGCAGTTGTCGTCATAAACATCGTGAATTAGATATCTTAGAAGAGCCTTGATTTTTAATAGAAAGCTCATGAATTTTTTGGATTTTTTGAGGCTTCTGTGTTTTCAAAGTGAAACTGCGTATTTTAAATTATTCGTGACGAAGAGCCACATAGGCATGATATATGAACATGTGTTTTTTTGGTTATTGCAGACAAAAAGTAAAGTTGTGAAGGATAAATAGAGCACGAAAAAATGCATTTTTATTACACATCACGTATAGACTCGTCGAGTTCTGCTATTCCTGAAGTCCCGTATTCTCTTTCTTTTTTGATGTCTTCAATCCCTTCTCTGAAGTCATGGAAATCAGCTTTTGCTTTTATCGTCGCTTGAGCAAACACTTTCCTTGTGCTTCGACGAGCGCAGGTGGAAATCATACAATCCATTAAAATGCGACTGAACATCATGAAAGTCAATGCCATCCCGATCTAAATTTAAATTCAATTGCATTGACGAATCACCTTGAAAATTACCTGAATCAAGAGCTTGTTGAAATTAAATTGACTCCCGCTGCCACTGCTGTCGAGGATAAAGGTTATCCCCACCATATACATCGAGTCCTGCTGGAATCCACCACTGCTGTTTTGATACGAATGAGCGCTTTCCTGGTAATTCACGATGTTTTTTTTGCCGCCGATAGTGTATTTTCCACCAGAGAGCCTATACACGCTCAAGTTGCTCTGACAATTACTGAAATCCAAATCACATTGCCAGTCAAACACTACTCTGAATACCCCTCCTCTTTCCCGCGTTTCCGCCAGCGACGTGTTCGCTAAAGAGAGAAGATCGTCAATAGTGTATGCATTGGCGGCAGGGTTTGGATAATAAGTTAATTTGTTAGTCGTCGCCTTAGAACTTCAACGAAAAAATTAATTGAGAGACCAAATAAGCCGGAAAGTATTACAATACGTTAGGCGAGTACGAAGGGAAAGAGATCGTGGGATTTAAAAAGAGAGCTAGGTCTTCGATGCCTGATGATATAAAAATATCCATTAGCTTTCCCTTGCATAGTAATCTTTACTGGTTAAGTTCATTACTTGAGGTCTTGCGTTGGGATCGTTGATTCTCGGGCAATAATCAAGGGTATTGCCCTCCCCGCAGTAATCTTGCACTTGCCCGGTGAGTGAATAGAGCTTAGTGGGGACGAAGATCGAGCTTTCGTCCATAAAAGGGAGGATCAGGTCCCCTTGGTCATAACTCACGTCTTCACAATTTTTTAGAGACATTGAATAACGAGTTCAAGCTTACATTGACTTGTATTGAGGTTTTTTCCAAATAGTTTGCCATAGACTGCTTTCACTACCTAGGAAACGTCATTAGTTATACGGTCTCGGCTCAGTTGGAGTTACCGTGCCGGTTCCTTGTGTAGAGATTCGGTGTGATTGGTGTATTGCGATGGAGTAGATACTGACGTATAAGATACTCAGCAACACCAAAAAGTAGTAAAAAAGAGCAATACACCTTGAAAGGGAGTTAGCACGTCGTGACACTAGAGAGAAAGAAGGTTACCGGTTCTCGAATCGGACCTCTTTGGGTGTTTTGTAGGCGAAGACAGAGTTGAAAAAATCGCGCATATGGTGAAGTTAGCGAATAAATTACAAAAAGAAATTGGAAAATGCTTAGAATTTAAATCACAATAACGGCTATGAGAAAATTTTCCAGGTGAGTTCTTGAAATCAATGGCGTTCCCTCCAGATGAGAGCCAATTCGCCTACCCAATGTATCTAAAACTTTCAAAATGAGGCCTATGTTACGGCAAGGTGACAAAGCAAGTCGTCAGGATGCGATTTCATATAATAGTTATTAATCTAATCAACTAAAATCTTGATTACAAGCGAATATATAACCTGATCTTCATTGAGAGAGCATGATATTGAAATTTGTATTTGAAGGAGAAATTCACAGATGCTCCAAGCTGCCGGGCAATATGTCAGGGCTATTAGATGCCATCCGACTGTCATTTAAGGACACTTTGCCACCAAAGTTCAAACTAAAGTACGAGGATCCCGATGGCGATAGAGTGATTCTGTTGAACGACGAAGATTACCAAGCAATGCTCGAAATAAACACTGGAAGCAGTCCAGGCTCCGTCAAGATCTATGTTGAGGCTACAGAGGAAGGTTTTTCAGCGAAAAGCGAGTCAATACAGCAAAACAGCTCAGAAAACGTGAGTTTGAAGCAAGACCCAGCCGATGCTAAAGCTAATCAGGACCCTTTAGCAGGAATTAAGGGGATTGAGCAAATTGAACAGACTAGCTCCGTGATTGTCATCCGTCCTAAGAAAGATGAGAATTCACCAGTCCAACAAAATCTGCCTAAGGAGGAGGAGAAGGAGCCTGCTATCTCAAAAGAAGAGCCTGTAAAGTCACAGGAACCGGAGCCGATAAAATCGCAGGAGCCGCTGCCGAATAATGCCTCAGAAGAACCTGTGAATATAGCTGAAAAAAGCGCTGATTCGAAGAAAGAAGAGCCTGTCCGCGCGAAAGAACCTGAAGAAGATAATGAGGACTTATCTAAAGAGCTTACTTTTGAAGAGATGCTTAAAAGAGCTGAGACTATGGACAGTTCTCGTTCATTAGATCCCCAGTTGAGAAAGACAATAGAATATGCAGCTTTGAATACAATTAAGGCTAACTTGGGTCTGATTTCAACGGTTATAAAAGACAGTCTTGTCGAGAGCCGACCAACCGCTTCCTCAGCCTCCAAAGACATCGTGATTGATACTATTTCCTATCTTCAGTTCCTTATCCCTCATGTTGAAGGAATTTCACCCAAAACAATCGAGGAAATCAATAGGACATTAAAATTACTAGCAAGCCAGGTGCAAGACATCAACGCTGAAAAAGGCCAGAAAATCCCTGAGAAAAGACCTTTCTACCCTCCAGAGGAAGTAAAGAACGAGCCAATAAACCCGAAGCCTTTCAACCGACCAGGCTTTGGTGTCACGCTTGTCAGAGAGGTCCATCAGCTACCTGCAGAGCTCACAACGAATGATTTCGTTGTTTATAAGACGATATGCCTGAAAAACACGGGATTGCTGACCTGGCCAGAAGGGACGGTGCTACAAAGCGTGGGGCCGATAGCCGGGCAGGAAATGAAGATTGGCTCATTAGAGCCGGAGAAGGAAAAGACCACGGTCGTTGTAATTGACACGCCGCAGAAGGTAGGGAGGTTCGTCAGCACGTGGAGAGTCACGTTTACTGGGGAAAATGGCGAGAGGAAAACTATTGGAGATCCCATTGAGCTCGTCCTACAAATCAAAGATGCCGGCCTTAACAAATCCATGGTGGTGGTGCCAGGTACAGCTATTTTCTATTTGCTAATCTAAACAATTTCTCAGAAGAGAAAATAGTTGAAGATTACCCTCCAGAAATGAAAGACAAAGCAAGATCTATTAAAGAAATCTTCCCAGATAAGAGTATCGAGGAAATATACGAGCTTCTAAAGAAAAACCCTGGGAAAAGCATTGATGAGTTAATCACCGAGCTGTTTTGAGTATGACTTCATTTTGTTAAAAAGAAATTAAGAAAGAACTCATTTTTATTGTATAATACACGCTTTCTAAGCTCCCTTCTCATCAACATACATATGATACAATTATTCTTTGAAAATACGCAAGGGAAATCGCATAAAAGCGTTTATCTTGGTGAAAGAAGGAGCAAATTGCTGTTGATCAAACTCGGCTTCGAACTACTACTCCTCTGCCTCTCCGAAAACTCCTGCAGAATCCTCGCATTCTCTCCTGTCGTCAGGATCTTTTTCAAAGATTGAAGCGCTTGCTGGCTCTGGTCGATAAAATTCTCTGACGCTCTTATGGGCTCTAACTTCCGATGAGTGTTTGTTGATTGAGGCTTGTAAGGCGTCATTCGACCCTCTTTGTCGAAAAACTCTTCGCTCACTAGCCTTGGGGTCCTTGGAGACGTGAGCAGAGGAAGTGAGACTTTCCGTTCGTGGAATTTCGGGGATTGACTCGAAGCAAGCAAGAAGGGCTTTGAAAGATTCGCGACGGGGTTGGGGAGGTCGGTGGAAGGAGTTTTATGATGTACCATTTTTCGAATTATCTGTTGGCTCTGTTGGATGTAGATTGTTTTAATCTCTGAGTCTTTATTGGATGGGTCACGGCTCGCAGGTGTCTGAAGAGCGGTCAGCAGTCCATGAGAGGTTTTGCGAGTGGTAAAAGGGGTGAAATTTGGAGAGTTATGGCCCAGATGACTTGGCGTAGCTCTTTTCGATACAGAGTCAGGGACCTTAGTCCTCAGAGTGTCCTTTAAGAGATTCGGACGCGGAGATATCGCTGCATTGTAAAAACTCCCAATGGTATTGAATCCATCACTTCCGTCTTTAGGAGTTCCTTTTTCTTGTTTTAAGGGAGGAATTGCCTGCAGATTCTGGTCATGTGCTTGCTCGGACAGATGTTGCGGCGGTGCGATATTTTCGAGGGTTTTGGCATCTGGTTCTTGAGATTTATTCTGCTTCAACTGTCTCGAAGAGACAGATTTGCTTGCAGTAAAACCGTTTTTCGCAGCCATCGTCGAAATCGGGAGCCTGAGATTTATTTTTTCCTTTACTAAAAAATGCTTCTGCTGTTTTAGATCACTGCTTTGAGAATTGAGTACTGGCTCTTTTTTCCGTTCTGTGACGCTCTGATGCTGCTGTGGGTGCCTAAATGGTTCTAAGACCTTAGCACTCCTCTCCTTCGTACTTTCATTTTTTTGTTGCGCTGCAATGTTCGGTACTGATTCCAGTGATCCTTTCTCAGGAGCTTTAAGATTCCCTTGTGCCTGAGGCTCTTGCTTGTCTGTGCCTTTGAGCGCTCCTTCGATTTTTTCTATGGTTTGAATGGTTCCAATAGAGGATTTTCCCTCTGCGATTTCGTCAATGCCCATGAGCTTGATCTGAGGGATCTCCATTAGATACCTCGAATCTCTAGCAACACCAGCTTTTTGACCCACTCTATCGCTCTCTTCCGGTTGAGGAGGAAATAAAAACGAGCCTCTACTCGTCTCTTTTTGAATCTCGATACCATCTCTGTCAGTTTGAAACGACTCGTCATTTTGCCTTGATTCCGCACTCTCTCTCCTCGGCATCAGCTGAACATTCGTTTCCGTTCTCGTAAACGGCGAAAGTTGACCGCTGTTGTTCCTCATAATCCCCTTAGCCGAGCCCGGCTGCGAGAAAAACGCTTCTGGCTTGTTGTTCGAGCTTCTTCTCATGTTACTATTCGGAGTTGTCCCTGGTGACAGTCCATTACCCGTTTTTCCAGGACCATACAGTCTACTTTTATTGTAGCGGGCTATCGGAATGACGATATGACCCGTCGTTTGCTCTAATTTAGAGACCCCACCGCATTCCGAGCATTCACAGCTCTTTCTGCGAGCATAAGTAGAACGCTTACCCAGCTGCAGAGAGTCGTCCGGTCTCATTTTGGATCTTTCTATTCGCTTTTGTAGCAACATATCGACGTTTCTCGGCGCTCCTCTGGCTTGGGCGGCCTTTTTTATCAGCTGTCTCTCCTGTTCGCGCTCACGCTCCTCTTGCTCTTCAAACACATCCCAGATTGTTTTCGATTTATGCTCGAAACTCCAGCATTTTTTATGCTCTTTGGTCGATTTCACCCCCAATTGCGGCACTGAATGAGAAATTTTCATTGAATTAGCAATGCTGTAAAATTACTCAAAACTCTATGGTTTTCATGCTTGCGAGCAGTGAAACTATCCGAGAGCAACTCAGACCATGAGGCATCAGACGATTTATCGTTCATGTCTCCATTGGTCCCTCGCCTTTCGCTTTTTTGACCACGGATCACAACACCATCGAATGTCACTACCAGCCAAAACATCAATCCACCAGCTGAATAGACGCTTTACCTTTTTTTTTCTGAGGCTGATAAGCTTTTTGCTCTTGCTGCTCGTGATATTGATGTCTGAGGACTGCGACGTTCTTAAACCCGAAAGGAGAGAGGATGTCCTTGCTGATTAAGTTCCAGTTTTGTGTTAATTCTTTAGCGGGTGCTTCTTGGCCTGGGAGATTGCTTCCGTCGTACTTGTCAAATGTCATTACAGGCAAAAGCAGTATCTCCGGGTCTAATTATCGCCATCAACGACTGCTGAAAGGCAAAAGAAGGAGCTCATACCTGCAGCATATAAAGACGAGACGTTTTTGCGGATGAACTTCACATGGCTCTCGCGTCCTTTTTCTCTTTTCCGCTGCAAGAGGAAATATTAAAGAATTTTTGTAAAATAAGGAGATGCTAACGCGAAATGACTGCAATTCGTGATAGTCTTCAAGATCGTCTAGGATATTTTGGACGCTGTCTGGGAGAATCTTCATAGATGCTAATTTGTTTTTGGACCTTGGCTTCATGGTCTCGGGTCTTTGCAAGAAGTGATTAATTAATTTTAATGCGAAAGATAACTGATGCGTGATAAATATTTCTGAGTATTTCAGCCTTTGGAGGACGTGGAAAATAAACTTTTTTGTCCATAGTGGCTTATATAGGCTTTGAAAGAAATTGAGAAATCTCTGCGAGATACCCAAAATATGCTTACAGCAATAAAACAGGCGAATCCTCATTTCTATTGACTTAACTAAGAGCCAAAACTTCGACTTGTGCTCAAATACATTGACTTATTCAGGTAGATATTCATCCAATTTCTGCGTAGCAGGAGGTCATTGGTCAAAGAGATTGAGATGAGCGCTTTTTTTTTTACAGAAGATATCTATTCATTTGAAACACCAACTTTTCTGTTTATTATCAAAACTTGTGATTCCTCAATCCCAGCTCTTTGGATTCTCAGGCTTCAATCGTATATTTAATATGACTATAATTAATACAAGGCACCCCTTTATGATGACTTTACAACTAGAGATTTAAGGAGTAAGATTTGTTACTAGGCAGCGCTCAAGGATAAATTGATGCGAATGAAATCTAAGTCCCTGGAGTTATTCAATGTGGTTCTCGCAGCGTTAGAGATTTAACAATTTGAGATTTTATCACCGCGAAAGGCAGCAACATTTTTTAAAGAGACAAAACACCCTCAGAAATTAAATACTTCCACTCTAATAAAAAAACCCATGCTTTTTTGTACTAAAACGCGCATTCTTAGACCGTCCTCAACATTCTTTTCCTTTCTCGGTGCGCAGCAATGTCTTCTCAAGAAGCCATGCAGTAAATATGAACGATATTAACTTCAAAGGAAAACATTTTCTCAAGTCAACAGCACATTAAAACAGGAACGGTGAAATTTCTCTAAGTTAAGAGCCAAGAAAACTTGGTTAACCACAGTCACTCCGTTAATCCCCAACAAAACCGTACTAGCTTGCTTGCTTTCTTTATGAGTCTTTCTGAGAGAACATAGCTTTGGAATCTTCCCGGCCCAACTTTAGCAAATGCTTTAATTTTTTTCTATGCTTACCTTTTGAATTAGGGGACTTAAAAACCCAAGCCTTTCATCGAAATTATATCCCTTACTGAAAAAAAACTTCGATTCGAGCTTTATAGAACTATTTTGATTAAATACAGTCCGATATGTTTAATTCTGATCCATTTGGCTTTATATACGATGAAAATTTTCTTTTCTGAAATGCTTCTTTATAAAAAGTATTTATTTAGCGCAAAATTTTCAGCCAATTAATTGTCTCAAACCACTATAAGAAGATTTTTAAGATACTGGGAATTTTGAGAGCAAAATTTATCAAAATGCCAAAAAAAAACAAACACATATAGCTTACTGGACTTTATAAAGATTAAAAACCCTAGCAAACTCATTTTCACTATCTCCGCATGGCTTCATACACCTCCAGAACCCCTCGCTACCATAAAAAATCGTCATTTTCGCCGGACAGAGTGTCTTACTCAGAAACGTCTTCAAATGAGTAAATTTTTTTCCCGCGAACTCTTCAGACTCATTCAATTTTAGAGGCAGCCCAAGAAACCAGAATAAGACCAGACGTTCAGTTACTTCACCGGACGGCAGATCTGCTCTAGCCACAAATTCGCAGAAAAAGAAGCTTTTTCTTGATTTATCGGGCACGCTGATTTGCACTTTGATGAAAAAACCTCTCGATTCGGACTCATTTTCTGAGATAAATGCTAATGTGAATGGGAGAAAAATGAAATTACACGTCATGCCTCGAAAAGGCCTAATCACCTTTTTGCAAACACTTGATCAGTACTATGAAATTCAATTATATACTGCAACCCATCTGAAAGTAACAATCTAGCGCATTCGAAAGTTGTCTCATGTGTTGTTAGTTAGCAGAAGCTATCCTGAGAGAGTTCGACGCTGATTTCTACATCTCGAAGATTTTTCATAGAGACCATTGTTATAAAGTCAAATCCGGAGCTTATTTAAAAGATTTGAATGTAGTTACGAGTTCCCTTAAGGACTCCATACTCATTGACGTAACTATTCAATGTGTATTGAATTTACTAATCGCTTTGAAAAGGATTTCGAAGAGCAGGAGAAACTCTTCCCATTGAACGTCCTCAGAATTAAGCCCTTTAATGGTGATCCAGAGGACGATGAACTTCTTCGCCTGATCCCTTTTTTAATAAAAATGCATAATGAACGTGACGTTCGACCTATCTGCGATTTCTATAAGGCCTATTCGCCAAACACACTTCCGAGAGACACCTTTGGGAATTCACATGATGCATTGGAAGATGCTTCCTTTTGGAGCGCAAAAAGCTTGAATCAGGATTCATTGATACTGCCAACAACTGCCATCGCAGCGTTTATCAAAAGTCATAAACCGCAGAAGCTCTTGATAAGCTCGTTAACGAGAGCTTCGACGTCGGTGTATTATTATGATTCCAAAAGCTTTACTTCCACGTTTAAACTCCCCAAACGTAATAACTTCGAGTGATTTTTTCAATTTATTATTGAATTTTTGCTGCGCATTCGCGCTAGTGCATTGTTAATGTAAATTTGCTTCCGTATATCTTTGAGTTTCTAGAAGATTTGTAATATTCATGATGCTAAGCTTCTCTTTCTATAAGGGAGCTCAGAGCTTCTCCTTAGAGAGAGAGACAGAATGTTTGCTTTCCCAGCTTATATTAAGACACCCAAGAGATGGCCTATTCGTCGCCACATGAGAATATGATCCTGCTTCAAATTTAGAGAATTAAATTTTTTAAAGCAAAAGGACTATTCGTTTTTTTGCCTAGCTGGTAAGAGAAAACCTACCCAAACATCGATATCGTGAAGCTAAAAGACCGAAATGGGAAACTGCGCAGTCTGTGTGAAGCGGAAACAACCCCAAGAGAATCCTCCACCTCAGGGAATTGTTAAATCACCTCATTTTGAAATTCGGTTAATTTCATTGTATTTCGTCAAGGCGGAGGAGGAAATCGTCGTTCTGAATAACAGAGACGGGTATTTCAGCAAGGATGACATGGCTGCAATCGCAAAGAAATACCCGGAGTATAAGGAATGGGAGAAAATATCGAAAGAGACTGCTCTTGAGCAAGAACCCAAAGAAAAGCCTCGGAAAATCAGGTAAATTGTTAACGAATGTAACGCATAATATGCTTTTCTCAGATGGAAAGAAGGAGAGGTGCTTGGTCACGGTTCATTTGGTCGGGTGGTGTTCGGACTGAATCGTAATACTGGAGAGGTAATGGCAGTCAAGCAAGTATATCTCGGAGGCTTCAATTCAGAAATTATTCAAGACGTAGCAACTTCCCGTTGGATAGTCCCTAAATTCGATAGAGAATTAAAGCGCTGGAAGTCGAGATTGATTTGTTGAGTCAATTTTCGCATAAGAATATCGTTCGATACATAGGAAGTACGAGAACAAAGGAATCATTCAACATTTTTCTCGAGTATATCGCAGGTACTTCGAAACGATGACCTGACTCGAGATTTAACGAATATATTTTCATGTAGGTGGTACAATAGCCAGTCTCGTTGCAAAATACGGTCCGTTCAATGAGAAGCTTATCAAAGTGTATACTAAACAGATATTAGAAGGCCTTGAGTATCTCCACGCAAGGAACATCATTCACAGAGGTAAGCTCTTTCCTCCTTTTGGGGAGATTTCATTAAATAAATAGATATCAAGGGCGCAAACGTGCTTGCTGATAACAATGGCCTTTGTAAACTCGCGGATTTCGGAAGCGCGAAGAATATTTGTGTCTTACTCAGTTCAAGCGCGCTCCATTCTCTAAAAGGTAACGATACTTATTAAATTCGTTTGAGGATAATCTCGTATAAAGGCACTGCGAATTGGATGCCGCCGGAAGTAATTATGCAGAGGGGACTAAGCAGATATAGCGATATTTGGAGCGTTGGCTGTGTGGTTATTGAAATGGCGACAAGTAAACCGCCTTGGTCGGGAGCGAATCAAGTATACTTCACCCTAGTTAGCTTTGGGGCTCAGGTTATTGCTTTAGATGGCAACGATGTTCCAGATCGCAAAAGCAAAGACTCCGCCTCCATTTCCTTCAGACCTCTCTCCTGATTGTCAAGATTTTCTTAAACTCTGTCTCAAGTACCTATTTCCCATCAAACTATCTTCGAATTTTCTTCAATAGGGTGAACCCTAAAGAGAGAGCGAATGTGACCGCTTTGCTCCAGCATAAATTCTTGAAGGATGCAGATCAATTCGTTAAAGAGAGTAATTTACTCACCGAACAGTTAGAAGGCGTGAAAAATCGTCTATCGGCAAGTCAATTGAAAAATTTGAGATCGGTGGCAAGTTCCCTGAAGTCCCTCGATGGAATTAGTAGAAATCCCAGCAATGGAAGCATGAGCCACTTGACCCCGAAAGAAGAAAAAGAACTAAAACTATCGTCTCTAAAATTATCATCTATAAGACGTGGATCTGCTCTTGAAAGTTTTGAGAGCAAAATGCTCAGTCAGCCTGATGTTGTTATTACTGTTCACCAAAATTCGAGAAAATCAAATGACTCTGACAAATCTCAGCGCTTAATTTATGAGGAAATTCCAAGCGGTGATGTTGGGACTATTCCACGACTGGATTCCAACAAAACAACACAGAATAATACAGATTCACCGCAAATAAGCCCATCGAAATTCTCTCAAGAAATACCAAAGGAAAGTAGTCCTGAAGCAAAAAAGGAAAAGCCTTCGGAAGAGATTCACAAGGCAAACGATTGTAATGATCTGAACACCATCCAAAACCTAGAGCATAATGATAGCCCTCCTCAAGATTGATATTTTTTTACCGATCAGATAATGACTTCCTAGATTTTACAAGACTCCTATATAAAGTAGACATCTGATCAACAATTTGATTTATATATGAAAAAGAGTGCTTTAGATATTAAATAGGTTATTTCTCTGTTTTGGACATCGTGAACACATAACTAGGTATCTATACTCTCTAGTTCTTTGTAATGATAGAGTTTCTTTGCATTTTTACGGAAACAAAGAGACATTCCCAACGATTAAATTCGGCAAATGACATTAGAATTAAATTTGCTCAATTTGGTTGGAAAGCTTCAGCCTTACATGCCAGTGCTAGCAAATAGACATATCAGTCAATGATTACAAAAGCAATATGTTACTAGTTTGGTCCGCCACCGCCTTCAGGAACGTTCCAGTCGATATATTCTTCAGGAGTCTATGGGAAGCAGTTATGTAAGAATAGTACATTAAGAATGCTTACCTTGATTGCACAGGTTTTGCAGTGAATACAGTTTTGTGCGTTGATTTGGAGTCTAGGTTTACCGTCCTCTGTTTCAATAAATTCGTAGACTTTGGCTGGGCAGAAACGAGTTTCTGGCGCGCCTTTCACCTCATAAGATCTCAAAGGAGCGTCTTGCTTGTCTTTCCTATTATACAGGGTTATTTCTCTGGTTCTTATACCAAAAACTCACTTGATTCGTAAATGGGATGGCTGATCATCCTCGTGGAATGTATTGCTATGATAATGATAATAAATGATCGATTCTCATGTGCTATGATACCTTCTAATGAGATTATCGAGTAAATCAAAGGTCAGTTTGCCATCCTTCTTTGGATATTCGATTGGCTGCATGCGATAAGTAAGGATGATTCAAAAAAAAATAGGTACTTGGAAGTCTTTCTTGTCGCCTGTGGTCTCTGCGTCTCGAGTAAAGTTCCTGAACGACCAAGGCTCGTGACCCTTGTAAACAGCATTCAATACGAGCGCATTTGAAGAAAAATAAATACCTTTGTAACGAAAGAGATAAGTCCTCCATTAAAAAGACCAAAGTAAAGTCCGCCTGGTTTCTTAAAGCCAGATTTAAAGTTCCTGGTTTGGTATAATTCCTTCGCCACCTAATTATCCTCAATATACAGTCAGTTCTCCAATGAAATAGGTACCCAACTGTTATGAAGTGCTTTGTCATATTCAGTGATATCCGTACCTTCAAGCTCGCCGGTTTCATGCTTTTTATACAATTCTTCAGCAGCGAGGATACCAGATTTCATTGCATTGTGAGTTCCCTTGATCTTCATCACGTTCAAAAGTCCTGCGGCACATCCTTTACGCTGTTATTAGCACGAGACTATAAGCGAAGGTCAATTACCCACAAGCATGCCTCCTCCAACAGTGAGCTTTGGAATAGCGAAATACCCGCCGGTATTGATCACTCTCGCACCGTATGAAATGCAAGTACCTCCTTCAATATATCTTCTAATAGCAGGATGCGTCTTCACTCTCTAAATAAAGCAAAAGCGGTTGTTAGCAAGAGCCTATTGACAGCATTTACTTGGAATTCTTCATACGGATTGATATAAGGGTTCTTATAGTTCAGTCCAATGACGAGACCAAAGTGGACTTGGTTCGGATCCTTATGGTAAAGAAAAGTGCCTTGGTAAGTATTCATATCGGTAGGCCATCCGACGGTATGTTGCACCAATCCAGAGAAAAATTTATCATCAGGCACTTCCCAAATCTACGCGATTTTTCAGACACATTCATAAGAAAAACGAGCTGAATACCTCTTTCAATCCAATAGAATACGTCTGCTCGTCTCTTCCATGGCGCAGACCATATTTTGCGATTACTCTATCGGTCAACGAACCTACATTACGCAATTAACACTATTCAAACCACAGATTGCTTACCCTTAGCGCCTTCGGCAAAGATCGTTTGCCCGGCTCTCAATTCGACTCCTCTGGTAAAAGTAGATTTTGGCTTGCCTTGTTTATCGATGCCCTGGTCGGATGTCGCGACACCAATAATGCGATCCTTGTCATCATACAGCACTTGATCACCAGCAAAACCCTCGTAAACCTCAACGCCGAGCTCTTGTGCCTGCTCGGACATCCATTTCGTCAGCTCGCCGAGCGAGATAATATAGTTTTCTCAAGAAATCTTAGATAGTATCATAGTGACTATTTACTCTCATTATGGATCATGCTTGGAATAAGATATTGAGGGAGCTCGAATGCCTTCTCTTCGTTTCTAAGAAATAGGAACTGATCGTGAGTGACCCGAGTCGTTATTGGAGGTTTCTGGAGGAAGGTAAGCTAAATGTCACTATTTAAGTTACTGATTCCATAGTTTCCCATGAAGGAAACAGTTCTTCGAATGCAGTTGTCTGGAATACGTTTCCTGATAGTACATGGGAGCCAATAGCTGAGCCCTTCTCGATGAGACAAACAGAGATCTCTTTTCCTCGGGCTTTCTCGAGCTGTTTGAGTTTGATGGCTGTGGACAGTCCTGCTGGACCTCCACCGACGATAACGACGTCGTATTTCATTTGTTCTCGCTCTGGGAGCGGTTCTGCTTGCTCCGTTGTGTTGAAAAACCGCTGTTGGCTCCAAGCATATTTAACAGGCTGACAAAGCCTGCGGACGCCTTGCTTAATCATTGTTTTGTTTAAATAATTTTATCTGTGAATAGAAAAATTGGATTTGCTTTGGGACCTAATACCAATATTCTCAAAACGGTCTTAGGACGATTGAAGATGAATTGTATGCCGAAAGTGGTTCTTAAGTGGCTTTAAGGGAGAATGGATTCTTCTTTTGGCGAGGCAAGCTGATTTTCAATAGTAAAATCAGAAAATGCCCACAATAGAATTGATTTATCGAATTTGGGCATCTTGTTATATAGTTCTGATTGATGAAGGAACTAAAGATCAAAGAAGGAAAAATCTCAATTATATTTATTAGTGTTAATTAAAAAGGATATCTGATTGATAGAAGAACAATTAATTGAGTTATCTTGGCTCGGGATGATATAAAGATAATTCTCTTATCGCGTTAGTTCCATTTCTAAAAACCATGATAATAACCTTTTTGATGACATTTACGGCAACAGAAACATTGCATCTAATCAATGTTACAGATTCTGAGAGGAACTCGTAGTGTCCATTGGATATTGTCAGCGATTCAGCACTACTCTGTGATAACTGAATTCTTGCTGTTGGTTATGTTGGTTTGCTTGAAATTTTGATTTGTCGAGAATTTGGTCTTTAATACGACTATTAAAATGGAATTCTTGTTTTGCGAAATTTTTAAATATCCACACTCGCGAGCGAAATGTATGCTTTAATGAACATATTTGATGGTAATACAGTAACTACATGGCTCTTTCCCAATAATCGCTATGGATGCGACCCAATTCTTTGACATTCTGAAGAGTAGTTGCCAAGCTTAAACAATTGGCAAGTGATATCAGTTTGATTGCATAGGTTTATGATTCTTACTCTTTTTCAAAATGAATAGTTATTGACATTCAGCTTTCATTCTCCTTTACTTTTTTTTGGTTAAACCTAAATTCTCTCAAGGAAATATTGCCGTTTTAGGCGTTTTACCAAAGTCTAACCGGAAGCTTTCCGTTTGACTCCTTTGAACACTAAAATTGAAATCATCCACACTTTCTATCGTCCTTGAATCTCTTAAAAGCCTTTGTTCTCTGACGTTTTACTAAGAAACTCATAATTTTCTTCATTAGTCTCAATTTTCAGAATGATTCCATTACTATTCCAATTATCTTGAATTTATCGTTCTATTTGTCTCTCTCAGTAGCCCGTGTCACTTATGCTTTTCACTCGAAGAATTCTTAACTCCAGCATCCCCACACTGCGGCATTTTTTTTGTTACTAAAAATCCGTTTTTTGGTTATAAATTAAACAAGATGGTTATTCTCGTTTTTATTCTATTCAAAGCTCCCATTCATCGAACTACTAAACAAAATCATTTTTTTATCAATCAAATTCACGCCACTGCTCAACACCATGCCTTTCAAACGTCAAAACCTCTTGCTACTGACCCTAATTGCAAACTCACCCATGATTATCCTCTTTCTACTGATGTTATTCGAATACGTCGTCTATGCAAGCGTATCATAAATACAATCTTATTCATAATACCTTTCTATCCACCAGACTTATTTAATACCACTACTCATCGATAAATATGAATATGGAGCAAATCAGCAATTCGAATCTCACCCAAAGGTTCTCGTGATGCTTCATGAGATGAGAAATTATGTCCAATCATTCTTAGAGGACCTCTCCTCAAAAGGATTATCTCCAAGCCAACAAAAAGGGATCACTTATGCAATCGTTCTCCATTGTATATTGCTTATGTTCATAATATCAACTTTCAGAGTGATGAGAACAAATCCAGGCGCTGTCCCAGATGTAAGCCTTCGAATTTGAGGTTTACGATCATTGTGTAGGAATGGAACAATGCTGCTGAGAAAGAAATCAATGAGCTAGCAGAAGCCGAAATGAAAAAGCTGAAGAAAATTGCTCGGAAAATTAAGAAACATAGGCAGAAGGAAGGTGAGTTTTTATTTATTCCTGAGAAATCTCACCTTAACGAATTCTGTAGAGGAAGAGAGACAGCTGTTTGAAGAAGGAGGCAATGATGCCATCCTAGATATGTCAGCAGAGAACCCCGTGGGTAATCGATCATCTAATGACGATTAGAGAATGTTGTTTATAATTCCAAGCGAGATTCGGGATCAACGAGCCTCAAGAAGAGAGAAAAGTAGAAACGTTCGAACAAAATCACACGGTTGGCAATGGCGAGCAAATTCCTCTAGAAAACGATTCAGAGGGGAGGATAGAGCCCAGCGGCACTGGCGCGACAGAGGATTTAAATGAGGACTCAGATTTAGATGAGCAAGATGAGGAAGATGAGGAAACTCGACGGAAAAGAAACGAAGAAATGCATAAAGTCGTCATTGCGGCCGTGATAAGGCGCAAGAACAAACGCTATTGTGATAAATGCGAAAAATACAAACCAGTTAGGTCTCACCATTGTCATCAATGCGGCACCTGTGTTTTGAAAATGGACCATCATTGTCCATGGGTGTCAACTTGCATTGGTTTCTACAACTATAAATTTTTCATAAATATGGTCTTTTATGGAGGTAACTCTCCCTAACCAACTCCTTTAACTTTTCCAAGATCTCCTTGCTTGGTTCATTGCGATTACCTACACAGAACTCATTCAAGACGTAATATTCGGCGAGACGGTAAACCACCCGTTTCTAGTCCATTCATTATAACAATTATTAGATTTCGTCGTTCAAATTGTACCTCATCTGTTTGAATTATCTATTCAGCTGGGTTTTCTCACTCATTATCCTTGTATTTTTCTGTTTCCACCTCTGGTAACCAAACTTGATCATGAAGACGTCACCATCATATTTTGTGAACAAACAGGCTAATTGCAAACGGAAAAACCACGTTGGAATTTTGCGAAAAGAAGCACTATTTCAAGCCCTACGATTTCGGAGTATTTGGAAACTTTAGAAGAGTCCTTGGAAATAATATAATACTATGGCTCTTACCGCTAAGTAAAATTGCTCTTAATGTCCTTGCGATAACGTATCAAGGTCCTTATACTGACGGCAAAGGGGTTGAATATAAATAACCTGTGTTTAGAGGTATTAGCAGAAGGATGTTTGCAGTGCAGTGCATTGAAAAAGTTTTAAAGATGTGATATAATTAATTCATTTGATAATTTTCGTATTTGCACCTAAAAACCTTTTCTGCTAATTTCAATGCTGAGTGTTTAATTATTCTCAAAGTAAGTGAAAACAATAAAGCCCACTGCCATCCGATTCGCGGCGCTGGTTGCCAGAGCCTTGGTACCATCTCTTTTGTCTTTTTTTTTTCTTTTTAGGTTACAATGAAACGGTGCTATTGATTTTTATGCAAGAATTAATTGTTCAAAGATTATTTCACTTTTGATCACAATAAAGCCATTGGATAATAAAGTTTTAATCAATGAGCCAAGAAGAACGGCCTCAGTCAAGAGACAGTGTTGCTAGAGGGAGTATAGCTGCGAACGCTCTCCCTCGGATGAGTCTGACGCGGATGGATACGAGGTTCGTCGACATCGACACACTTCCTCCGGATAAATTATTCGACGTAAGTGTCTTGCTTTACTTCCGTCTGACAGTTTTACAGCTTACATGTTATGTTTTGGGCAAGCCATTGGGCACTAGGACCGACAAAGACATCCTTGTGCTGGAAAAGTGCACTTCAGACGTCAAATTCTTCCAAGATCTTGTCAAAGACAATGGCCCTGAGCTCCATCGCTTATGCTGTCAGAAACTGGACTACCAATTTTCAAAAGAAGGAGAGATCGTGTTTAATCTTGGTATTGCCATGATCATCACGCATGATTTATAGTTTTCTTCAGGCGAGGTTGGCCAGAGATTCTATATCATCCTAAAAGGATCCGTCGGCGTATGGGTTAACATCCCTAAACCAGCAGAGCCTGGACAACCCTTCGAAATGGCCTTAACGGAAGTCCGAGTGATGCCTGCAGGCCTAGCGTTCGGTGAGCTGGCTCTGATGAGCAATAAACCACGAGCCGCGACTATCATCGCGAAAGAAGACACGCATTTCGCCTGCCTGGATAAAGAAAATTTTCACAGGATTCTGAGTAAATAGCCTTTTCGTTATATCTGTTGAAGTGCATTTTTGTTTGATAGAGGACACAGAGGAAAGGAAATTAAGAGAGCAGCTTGATTTTTTCGGCCAAATGAAACTGTTTAGTGGTTGGTCACATAATTTGCTCCAAAAGGTGCTTCTGCAGTGCACGCTAGTGACTTTCAGGCGCAATCAGAAGATATATTGCCAAGGCGAAGTCGCTAAAGAAGTTTATTTCATTAAAACAGGAGAAGTGAAGGTAAATACCTATCATCGCTCATCTCAGAGAAAGCGCCTAGATCTCTAGAGTCATTGAACTGCCTGAAAGACCAGAATCGGAAGCAAATGGAATTGAAAGCTATAATGGGCTGTACAAATTCAATCATCATCCAAACTCGAGGACTGTGGACGTAAATTTAGTTGTTGCATTAAAAAGTTCTCAAAGCACTGAATAGCTTGCGATTTTGACAACGCATGAGCATTTTGGTGAAGAAGATATTGTCTTTGACCAAAAGAGGCAGGCAAGTGCATGCTGTATATCCCAAACCGCGGAAATTTACGTGCTTTCAAAGAAGGTAACGCTCATTGTTGTCCTTAAAGTAATGGGATTTGTATCTAAAGGAATTCTTTCGGAGGGTTTTCTTTGATGAATCAGCGAAATCATTCCTTCGAAGCCACTGGAAATGGAAAAATCAGCTCTACTCGAAACGGATAACCGAAATCATCGGCACCACCCTCAACAACAAAGAGCTTCTGCTGCGACAGAAGCCTACAATGAATGTTAACCTCTTAGAATTCGTGAAAAGTCTGCCTGTAGACCATGAAAGGTCAAAAAGTCCTGAATTATCGCATGAATATCGCAATACCAAACGAGAGCGAATTGCCACAGCCAGAACGGCCGCTGATACTGAGGAGGAGAAAGAGCTCTACGCTGGCTTCACGAATTGCGTGAGTCTAGCTGGCCTGAAAAAAGAGCTAGATCCTAAATTCCAGCAGAGAATCGCCTTGCTAAGAGAAACTATCATCCAGCAGGGGATTATTGACCCTGCTCAAGTCGAGAGGCATAAAAAATACGCGATTAAGAAAGTCCGGCCCAGACACTACACGCCTTTTGTGCCGGAAGGGAGACCGCGCACCCCGCTCCTCAATTTCGGCGTGCCGATAACGATTAGGAAAACAAGTCCGATGGTGATAGCCCTACAAAAACAAAGGAATCGAGACCATTTCATGCGCAAAGGAAAACAGGGCAATAAAGCATCTAATAATACTTCTGCTGCGTTACTGAACACTGAGGAGGCCCTCACAAGCGAGCCAAAGAGGACAAGAAGCGTTGATCCAAATGAAAGCGAAACAGCTCCTATGCGCGCAGTGACTCGTTCATCGCTGGGCACGGCGAAGAAATTGAATGTGGACTATAGTTTTGTGAAAGGAAAGGAACCAATGGGTGACTTAAAGCAAGGAGCGGATAAAATCAAAGGCATGATTATGAAAAATGTGAGCAAGGTGTTCAAAGGAGAGAAGGTGTTCGGTAGGACGATGAGCGACTGGGTCCATACGAAACGCGATGAGGTGCAAAGCAAACTCGCCACGGAATATACACCTGAAAAAGGGTCTTTCTACGTCGGGAAGCAAGCGCCTTTGGAAGTCTACATAAGAGATTCGAGGCCCTTTAAAGGGCTTCCAAAGCATACGGTGAAAACAAGTCATGGAACGAGATCTAAACAAAATCAAAACGACGCGAATAAGGCCAAAGAAAGAGCGAATACGGTAGGCGATGAGTCTGAAAATATGAATAAAAGCACCACTGCGTTCCTCAACTCAACCCAGACCCTGATCACGCAGCGAATCGGTACTCAGATGACGACTGCGGAAGACGATGATGATGTTTCCGAAGCAAATAATTCCATTCAGCGACTAAACACGGAAGGGAGAGAAAGAGCTGGATCGGCATTGCCCACTTCAATTGGGTTATCGGCGCGTCCTTTTGGACCTGTGAAAGAGTTCAAGCCGAAGTTCAGCAACCATTCGCTAAAACTGAGAGAGTTTAGACAAGAAATGGAACAAGTCAAGTCTTTTGTCGGGTATAAGCGGCTGGGGACAGAATGATCATAATATGAATGGATTATCACAATAACTGATATCCAATGGCATAAGGAAACTTGTTATATATATCTATCTATATATAATTATATATTCTTGTGTTGTCAATGCAATTTATTAGAAACTTGTGAATTATCAAGGAAATATTTGCATATCATGCAAATTTTACTTTATTTCCAAAAGAAGGAGGGATTTTTTTTCCATTTATATAAATTTTGTCTCTTACTTCACGGCTGAGAAGCCATCACATCCATTAAGGTCTAGTTGCTAATTTTATTTACATAGTTTCTGTCGAACACACACACTAGCAACATGTGTAAGTACACTAGATAATCATTAAAAGCCAATATACACATCATTCAACACATCGTTTACATTACAAATCGAAAATATCATCCTCACTTTTCTTTTTATTCTTCTTTGAGAAACTGTAATCATAGGGCTTCGGCCCTCCATATCCATGATCCTGGCTTCTGCTTGACTGTTGATATCGTTCCTGCTGATAGTCCTGTCGTGGTTCAGAGTTGAAACCCTGACCGTTCATTCCCTGTCCAAAGAAATCTCTGAAAAACGGAGGCATCATTGGATCAAAGCGATCCTGATCCTCTTGGTTCGGCCCTCTGAAGAACTCGGGGAAAAATCCACCGAACAGTCCAAAATTCCCGCCAAAGAAGTTCTTAAAATGATCTTCTAAGGATCTCTCCAGCGAATCGAAGTCATCCTTGCCACCAAATAAATCTATTGTCTTATTAGTGGCTGTGCCATTAGTAGTGAAATTACCTGAAATACCAGGGCCTCTACCTAATGCAGGGAACATATTGTTGGAGCTTTGGTTGACTGGAACCCTTTCTTCTTTTTCTTCCGTCGAATTTTCAGGCTAAAAGGCAATTTTCATTAGAATAACTATGAATAATAGAAAAAATTTACCTTTCCGTTTTTGTAAGTTTGGCGTTGGGTTACTGTCTTGCAGATCAAGTAGTTTTTGTCTTCAGGATCGGGCTTGCAGGTCCTAGAAACCGAAGTTCCGGACATTTGTGAGAAAACTAAAGAATTTGATTGGTTAGATAAGGCGAAGGGGCAGAAATATTACCTTTGCTGAACTCCTCAGTGTTCTGGTTTTTGTTATCATCGTCTGAATTCGTGAACCAGCCCATGTTTAGAGCGAACTTGGTGCTTTCTGAATATTTCCTGGATTTGTTGATTTTATTAATTGAGAGGTGATAAGATGTAGATAAGATGTAGTCGAATTCAGTAGTGTTGGATCGAAACTTCTAGAATTCAATCAAATTTCCACGTAATTCGAACGGAATCATAAATACATTCACATCAGAGATTGTTGAAAGACGACTGCACGCCATTTGGAATAATGATGTGAAAGTGTTCTGAATTTGTTGAGTTTTAATTATGTTGAGTCTCAGCTTTAAAAAAAAAATGAATTATGAAGGAATCTTTAGAGAGAGTATCAAGACATCATGTCGTCTGGGCAATAGATGTATTTCAATTTAGGAAGTAGTTTGCTACGAATCTAGCTTATTTTCTAAGTCTGCCTCAGTATAGGACTTAATACTATTTCGTTTGCTTGAACTTTCCACCACAAAATTTGTGCAATGCTATGTTAGCCAAGCAACCGTCAATCAACTAAAAAAAATTTATGTCTATGAGTTTCGATTATTCGGAAATTTCATCAAGTGGATTTTTCAGAAGAAATTCGAATGAGTTTCCATTTTTTCAATAGGTCCACATAACGAAGGTCTCGAAATCAGATATCCTTCCTTATAATTTGCCCATTCATGTTCGTTTCTCGTGAATTTCCTTTCAGAAGTATGGGATCAAGTGTTTCGTCCCTTCAACTCAAATCATCTAGCAACAGCAAAATCAATGAGCCGAAAACACAAAATTTTCATAAAGGAATAATTGACAATTGCTTCCCAAGCCAATTTCTCAATTAAATTAATCAATAAACTCGTCAAAACCAACTCTCAGATTCAAGATCGCTTCTTTAACTAGCACTTATGAGAAACTCACTCGTCCAATGGAACACAACCTTGATGGAGGAAGATCATAGGAGGTTGAATTCCGATTCTGCCCTAGATAACTCTCATTCAGTTTTGAAAGCAGGAGCCAGCTCTCATAAAGTATTCACGTACGAGACAAACGAGTTCTTCATTCCTTTCCAAGCGAACGCGTGGTTCTTCCCTTACTTCTGTTTCAATTTTATCGACGACAACCTGCAGCAGTTTTCTGGAGAAAAGCTCACGAAATACTACAGCATCGATGAATACGAAACTTTACTACGAAAGCTACGCGATCGCATTAGATTCCCTCGCATAGCGCAAGACATCATCACGACGTTGATGATAGCATTGATTCTGTTTGTCGGCGCAACGCTATTGCAGTATTTCTTGTCAATAGGAGCCTCACAGCATGATACTAGCGCAAAAGGCTATCGAACAATCTGGATTTGCTGCTTAGTCGCAGAGGTCGCGCTATTTGGCTTGAGTTTGGTGCTTCGAGCAGTAGTGAACTGTAGAATCGACACGGGGTTGTCTGAAGCGAATAAAGTCTCGGGCCTGGCGTCGAGTCTCTGGTGGCAGAGAGAAGGAAAGTTCCTCAAGTTAAAAGTGGTTCAAAACAACCTTAATCAAACTTTAAATATGAATCAAACGGTATTAAAATCTCATAATATGACCTCGAATCTCGAGGTATCGACTTCGGAGGAACATTATTATAAGCTCACGTAACTTGGAGCTTTCTGATGGGGAAAGCCTTAAGTGATTAGTAGGGAAAAAGATGATTTTATATTATTTGAAATGTGCGTTTACATAGCAAATTCTATTTCATAAGCCCAGATTTTAGTTATTGGAGTTCTGTGTCTCTGAAATATGCCTATTCAAAGCTAATAATATGCTGTCTCTTATCGAATTACTTGATATCTAGATGGTCAAAAGAGCTATTAATCAAGAACAAACCATTCAACCTAATCTTATAATTGCTGAATGAATGAACAATAGAAAAACCTTCATTTTTTGAAATCATGGAAATCCATAAGAAATAGCACATCCTTTTATTTTCTTCTATACCAAGTCAATTTTTACATATTGCTTTTAATGGTCTGAGCGTGTATTTCTTCTTCTCTTATTTACATTAAATTGTATGTTGAAAGTTCTTAATAGCTTAATAGAGTATACAAGAGTATCTGTGAGTTTTATATATCCAATATGTACCCTTTACATTCAAATGCATCTTTTGCTTTCCTAAAATTTCATGCCTCTACGATACAGAAAATACCCTGCTCCAGCCAGCAATCCTCCCAAGTGTCCTGCACCAGAACCGCGCTCGCTGCTCAAGACCGAAAGCCCGACAAGACCCAGCCCAAGAATCCATGCTTGAACAGGGAAGAAGTACAAATAGACCGTCTGGTAAGGGAAATTCATAATGTAATACGCCAGGATCGCATAGACCGCTCCGCTTGCTCCAACAGCAGGTCCCATGTTTCCCGTCTGCGCATTTACCGAGTTTATAAAGAAAGCCGATGTCAGTCCCCCTGCTAGCCAGAGATGCAGTAGAACCTTTGAGCCGAAGTAGGCCTCTACAACGCGACCGAAGAAATAAAACGTTATCATATTGAATAAGAAGTGGAATATTTCCACATGAGAAAAGCTGTACGTCAACAAGGTATGATAGCGATGATTTCTCAGATTCATTGTCGAGAGCGTGAAGTGGTTAAAGAGGAAATTGTAGCTAATTAAATTCGATTTCCAAGCCAGGAAAACCCCGAGATTAGCTCCAATGATGTAGTAATACAGCGGCCTGCGAAGTCGGCGGAGATATTGATCAACTTGGCTGAAATGCTGCTTAGGCGTGTGATACAAACTCTGGATCTTTTTGAAGTTTCCCTTCGCGTCGTTGTAGAGCTCGGCTCGGCCCTGCTTAGAAAGAGTCTTCTGAATGAATTGAGAGACAGGACGCTTGAACATTTTTTAATTTCGAATAATTTATGTATTGTATCTCGAAATTAGAAATTAAAGTTTATCTTTCTCTTTCTCTTTCGAAGGAGATTGTTCCTTTTTCAACTAAACAGACTCTAACACAAAGATCCAGAATTTTGAGTGAATAGAGCATTCTCTAGAAATTTCGATAGCGGAATAGTTTGGAGATGGGTATTATTAATTAGATTTTTCGAGAATCAGTATTCAAGAAACTTCGCATTGTTGAAAATCAACAAATTTTAGTTCTTTTTGGAAAGAGAAAAACAACTTTTTTTCATTTTTACTATTAGAAATCTGCTTTACGTACAAAGCAAATACACTGTTTTAAAAGGCTTTTAGCCCGAAATATTATCCTTTGGATATATGAAATATTATTTTTTGAATAGAGATAGGCAAAATATTAATGAGGATAAACAATTCAATTCGATTAATAGAGACAAATGTTGATTCTGATAGCAGCACTTTGCTGTATCAGAATTTTGATCTGCTATTAGTACTCTATTGCCAGTTTATTAGGCAGTGGTACTAGTAGATGATGAGACTTCTTTAGTAGCTTTTTTTTCAAGGAGCGCTTTGATGAAGCTCTCTAGTTTTTCATCGGATAGTGTAAGGCCTTTATACCATGAGCTTTGTTTAATTTGCTCTAAGGTAAATCTTTTCTTTGGGTTTGGATGCAGCATCTTTTCAATCAACTCGCGAAAATCGCTGCTAATGTATTGCTGTTTCCTTTTCATGAGTCGCTCATGGAAGGCCCAGAAATCACTGTATCTTTTCTCCATAAGCATCCTGTAGAACCGATCAGTTGATCTCGCCTCCAAGAAGGGTAAGTTCCCGCTCACCATGGTGAATAGCGTGACTCCCAGCGCGAATAAATCAGCCTGGTAGGCATTATAGACCTTATTTTCATGCATTTCTGGTGCGAAGTACTGTGTAGTGCCCGCAGTTCCTTTCAACGACCCTGATTTGGTCGACTGGAATGCAAGGCCGAAATCCCCGAGCTTAATTGAGTAGTTTTGGTCCAGAAATATATTTTCTGGTTTGATGTCCATGTGGCAAACCGACGCTGAATGAAGCTGCTCTAGGGCTCCAACCAACTGTTGGAAATACGTGCAAGCAACTATCTCAGGTAGATGACCGACAGTCGTCAGCAGCTGTAAGAGATCTCCATTAGGAGCGTATTCCAGCACCAGAGCCGCGCATTCTTTATTTGCACGGAGAGGATTCGCCATCCGAGCATAGAAATTGGAGCCAGAGATGATTCGGGGGTGTGAAATCGTCGTGACGATCTGGGCTTCTCTTTCACAGAGAGAAATATCGACATTTTCCTTGAAAAGTTTTATCACTTGGTGCTGCTGAGAAGTAGTCTCTTGAACCAAGAGAATTCTAAAGAAGGAGGCGTTTAGAGGGAGGAAATAGAAAAGGAGATTACTCGCAGCTTGATCCGCTGCCAATTGACTTGATTAGTTGCCATTTGTCGAGGAACTTGGTTGGAGACGAAGTTTTTGAGAGTTCCATTGGTTTTTTTGGGAACTGAGTTGCTAAGAAAGTAAATTCAATTATTAATTGTGGAAGCAATAGCTTAAAAACCCATAAATATTTCAGGAACCGCTGAGAGCTAGGCTCTTCCGAATTTGTTAATTTTGAAATTTTAACAGTGTATATCTATTTATTAGAAGAAGTTTAACCACTGATGAATTAATTTATGATACTGTAAAATATTTGCGTATTTTGCGACGGGTTGTGTGCTCTTTTGTTCCAGTTAATTAAATTTATCCTAAATGAGAAATTGCAGAAATGGCTGCCATGGGCAGAAATGCTATATATTACCCAAAGAAGCAAAAGTCTGGTGAAAACTAAGATATTTTGGCTTGAAAGGAGTTCAATTGGAATCAACTAATGAACTTGAGAGGATATAGTATTACATCCTACGGATATTGTGAGATAAGATACAAGTGGTCTTTGCAATTAAGAGTGAGACTCTATCAAAATAATGAAGAAGTGACTAGTGGTATTGGAATGAGGCTAGTTTGGTGGTTTTCATGGATATCTTCTTAGGGTTTTTTGATGTTTCGCTTATGTTCTCAAAATTAATCTTGGCTTCTGAAAAGGATCTCTGCCTAAATTTTAAGGTAAGCGGAAGAACAGAATTTCTCTTATCAAATTAATGGTGTATGAGAAGGATCATGTTTTTCAAATGGCTTGAGGTCAAATCCGGGGATTAGTAGTGGCCTCGGTTCCTCTAAAGTATTCAAAATGGGAAGATTAAAGTTTATTTTCTGGGTTGAAAATCTTCTTGCACGGATAAATGAATGCAATTTCAAATAATAATCTTACATTAGACAACAACTCACTTCTTCTTATTTGCTAGCCGATAGATCGCTTACTTTTTCACAATAATTCTAGTCGGATATTCACTTGTTGATATTACAATATTGTATCATGGACAGTCGCATTTCTCCGAACCAGCCTGACTTCTTCACTAAAAGATACAAAAACTAATCCTTAGACATACACATACAAAAGATTTCAATCTTCGCTGCTCTGGTAAAATGATACCTCGAAAACAAATACAAATCAGCTCAAGATCAAGAAGTGCAGGGGGAAAAAAAGGCTTTGAACTCATATAAATCATATCCCTATCACTCTATGAAGGGCTTATGGACGATTATTTTAAGTTCACCTTCGTTTCATCTAAAGCGCCATTTTTGCCTCCGCTGTCGAATTGCTGTAAAAACTCTTTGTATGTGCTGCCAAATGAGTTCATTCGATTGTCTGCGTCTATTCATGCTGAAATCAGATCATTGTTGCTTCTCACCAACCTGCCTTTCGTCAAAATATAGCAAGTTAAACTTTTTAAAGAAAGCAATCAAATCACAATCAGTGAGTATCTACAACGACTTATTTCCAGTTTAATTTCCATGCATGATATTTCTTAAATACATTTTACGGGCAAATATTTAATTTCAAACATTTTTATCTAAGAAGATTAATTTAACCGGAGTTTTATGGTTAGCTGCTCTCGCAAGTTTCATGAAAAGGTCTCTTATGCCGTGCTCGAGACCCTCAAACAATCAAGAGGCAAAGAGCTAAACTCAAAGTACTTCCTCTACTTCATAACCGCCATCGAATTCATCCAAATAACGACGACTATCATCATAACACCTCTACCAGATGACCCAGCATCGAACGCGTTCGACGCTGCAATGTTAAAAATCATCGATTGGAGCGACTATCTCCACCTCTTTGGAAAGGTTCTCACTGATAGCGCCTCCAAACTCTACACCGCTGTCATAATCCAGACTCTTCTTACTTGCAGTTTCGTTTCCTTGGCATTGACCACTGACTCAGGTCGGACTCGCAGCAGTTTCTATAAAAACCTCTTAAAAGTCCAGGGTTTCTTGCAACTGATTTACCTCCCCGTTTTTTTCATCCCTAATTTCAAAATTTGCCTGCACTCGCTTATCAATGACCGAAGCAGCCTTCCAGTCACGATATTAGGAGGAATCTGTCTCATTTGGCCTCTTATTTACGCTTTTCTCGTCGAATTGAGATATTCGTTGAATACAGACTTCTTCGTGACGAGCTATAACCAGAAGAGAATTGGACTATTTTCTGTTTTGTTCATCCTATTTAAAGCCGCGCTGGTGATTCTCAATAGAGCGCTTGCCAGCGACAGCTCATCTGACTATTCAGGTGTAATGTACGGGTTTAACTTGGCTGCGGCGATTACCTTCATTGTTTTATATTTCCGAGAGATGAGCATCTACAAACGAAACTTCGCTAACTTTTACCTCATCTGCATGACTTCATGGATCGCTCTTGCGATGTTCGCGTATTTGAAGCTCTATCAAGGAGTGAACGGCACAGTTTTTCTCGCTGTGGTAATGGCGGCTGTTGCTGGAGTTTCAGTGTACAAATACCACGAGTGGAAAATAGACCATCTGGTTATTAAAACTGACCCTCATAAGCTTTCCAATACGTTATTTGATTTTGTTACCAGGGAGATTTTTCAAATTTTCAAGCGCGCTGAATCCGGCTATTTGCCGTCGAATTTCCATCTCATGGCTTTTATCCAGCATTATTTTTCTGACAAGGATAAGAATACGCTTCAGCGTCAGGCGTTCCGGGAAGAGCTCATTGCAGAATGCGAACGCTATGAGCTGCAGCTTAGAAAGACGCACAAAAAGGACGACGAAGCAATGACCAGTCTTAAAGCGGTATTTTTCATCGTGCTAGATCACATGTTCACCAAGCGCCTCGGAAGATCACGAGACAAATTAACGGCATCCATTATTGTGGGGTACGCCTCATTCGCCGTCCATCATCAAAAAGACGGCATCAAAGCGTCGAAAACTCTCATTACTCACTTCGGCAGAGCCTCAGCAGAGTCCAGCCTCCTGACCACGTTCGTCGTTGCTAGTTTAAACAGAGAGATCAAGGCGCTTATTCAGAGCAAATATAACATTCCAATGGTCAAAGAAGTCTCGTATGTGGCAGCAATAGAATACAACGAAGGTCTCCAAGCCACGAGGAAACTCTTGATTGATACGCTGAAAGACTACGAGGGCTTCTTCTCGCTGCTTTTGAATAAAACCATAAATTTAGACCAAGTCTATAAGGCGGGAATGGTCCTCATTCAGCAGAAAGCTCGCCTTGAGAAATTGTTCAAGGAACTGCTTGGGTTAAACCAGTATGATAAAGAGATATTTTTCTTGATCAGCACATATAACACCTTCGAAGTCACAATAAATCGTATTGAGGAGTTGAAGATAGCTGAGACGAGGATGCTGGAGCACAATTCCAAAGGCTTGAAGGTGTTAAACGAGGAATTATCCAAGAAAATCAACATTTTTACTCAAGGAACCGGAGTTATTTTCATCAGTCTCTACGAGAAATCGCTTGGGAAAATCCTCTCGAGCTCTTCCGGAGCCGTGAAACTGTTTGGATACAACGAATCTGACCTCAAATACCTGCAGCTAGAGAGCATCCAGCCGGTCTGCATTGCTGAGTGCCATAAAGACATCCTTATGAACAGAATTGCCTCGACCAAGCGAATGGCTAGAGCTCTGGTGTTGCCCGCCGTTGACAAGGAACGGTTCGTGGTGCCAATCACTCTCGTGCTGAAATTCGAGTATTTAGCTCAGGAACTCTGCGCCGCGGGGTTTATCTACCGGAAGATAGTCCCGCAAGACTGGCTTATTGTTAATCGACATGGCTATCTGATCAACTACACAGAGGGTTTCCATACGAAACTAGGATTACAGCAATTCAAGGAAAAACGACCACTGTATGGACTTAGCGTAAGTACCTTCATCCCAAAGCTTTACGATCACTTTTTCGGGAAAATCATGGCAACTGACTCTGAAGCGGAGGGAGATGACCACGTCGAAGGTACTGAGCATTTCAACATCGAACTGAAGAAATCCGAAACAAGCTACGAGTCGTATCTTTTCCTCCCTGATCTGAGTACAAGGATGCAGGAGATGGAAAACCTTTTCAGGGATCTATGCAAGCAGTACAACCCGCTCGCTCCTTCAAAAAATACCGAAGAGGACGGTTACAGACACCTCGAGCTGTTTCTCAATACCGCAGAGCCTTTTGTTTACCAGAGCAGTCCCAAAAACCTGTTTCTGTACAAAATAGAGCTTTCTGTGGATAAGGTCGAAAGAAAATACGACAATGGAACTCATTTGAAGTATTTCAATGTCAGCGTGAATTCTCTCGTTTTAGAGAAAGACCCAGCTGCGGTGAGAACGCAGCTGCTAAGCTATCATACCCTTCTACAGAGAGCTAGAGCAGCGCTTAGAAAACACAAAGTTGATGCTGCAAACCTCAGAAGGTCCAGAGATGGAAACATTTGGCGGAGCCACGCGAGTTCCGACACTGCGACGAGGCGAATGAACTTGTTTCAGGTCTTTGGGAGCAGCGACGAGAGCAATTCAAGTGCAGAGCACCAAATCCAGACAGAAACGATGAAAAACGAGCAGATTGAAGCGACCATCAGAGAAGACTCGAAAGAAGCGAGCGAGCATGATGTGGAAATTTCTCCAAAAAAAGTCAAGTTCAGCGAAGAAAATAACCAAAAGAATGAAATACAAGTAAGTGAGGCTAGAATCGACGAGGACTGCCTGAGCGAAGATGATGAAGGAGCTAATTTAGACGCGCGATTGGAGTTCTTGAAGAAAATGTCCGAAGGAAACGAACTCTTTTCCCAGGAGTCGGAAGAAAAGCCAAAAACCTTAAGATTTGACCCTCAATTTCGACTCCAGCTGACTCCAATTCAAGAGGAAGAGGAGAAGCACCTAGTCGAGTTAACGAACCTGAGAAGAGGGAAAAATGGGCCTCTACAGAGGCTTTTCACAACGACTGGGGAGGTCGAGAAAGTGAGCTCGCAGGAGACACAAAATATTAGAATAACCAGCGAGGTGGCGGAAATACAGACTCAGCGATCGGATGCAAACCTGCTTGGGACATCAGGAATGGTGCATTACGTCACATTTCCGCTTTTACAAGAAGCCGAGAGGAAAAAAGAAGACCCACGCCTGAAGAGCTCTCAAACGGAAATTCCAACGAGGAATGCCACGCAAAACAAAGAAAAACAGAAACTGGCATCTCTGAGTAAGGAGTCACAAGAGATACCTAGCAGCGTGAACGAAGACGAAAAGCTACAGAAAGAGATTTTGAAACTCAATCAGAAAACGAGGTCTGTTCACGAATTGCAGTCTCAATCGACGAGCCACACAAGCACTGCTTCAAAGATCGCGCATCTGAGGCAAATCATCTTTAATCAGTCGACTCCGAGTTTCTTAATCAAATTCAATATTTTTGGGCTCTTAGCCTTCGGGGTCTTACTGCTGCTTATCTCGCTGCTCTTTTTCTTCTTATATCAGCTGTTGGTCCAGTACAGCAGCTATTTAGCCATTGCCGACTACTCCAATTTCATGCTTACCCCCTTTTCCTTTTTCTTTGTCGAAGCCGAAAGGCTCCTCCTCCTCAACAGCGGACTGCTCGATCAAGCTGGATATTCTCGAGAGCAAGGCTACGCAGAGACGCGAGCCAATCTTTTGTATCAGTTCCAGGTCTACAAAACTAAATACGAGCAAACTGCCATGGTAACCAACATAGAGCTAGTGTCCTCAACCTTTGTATACTCTGATTTAGCCTTCGATATATACGAGCCGAACCCCGACGGCTCAGTCGACACGTTGCGGAATTTTTCATATACAGAGGCCACAGTCCGCTTACTCGGCTACATGGATCGGTTTGCGAACGATAATTACTCAGATGTGACCAATCTAACGAACTACATTGTGTATTTCCGCCAGAACTACCAGGGATACTTCAACGCGTTTCTGAAGGCGACTGGCATTCTTTTCCAAGATTTATACGGTGAGTATCGAGCGATCGACGTAGATACCTTTTCCCAGGCTTCCCTAGGGATCAGTTTGACGATCCTATTCCTTGCAATGGCATTCATATATCCGTTATACCGTCGAAATGAAAGCGTTCAGATTAAGATCCTTTCGCTGCTGGGGACGTTTCCATCGAAAGACCTTGAGACGAGGATCTTGAAGTTTAAATTAGTCCATGCGCTGCTAGCAAATCACCGAATTGAAAGCATGGCGGCCGCAAGCCAGAAGTTTTATGAGAAAAACGCCAGAGAGAGGAAGCGGGTTACCAGCGAATATGTGAAGAAAAGAGCGAATCCTGTGTTGTTTATCGGGGTTCTACTGCTTATGTATGGCGCGATCTCCGTGTATTTCATCACGGATTCCATCCGAGTGAAAAGCGAAAGCAGCCGCTTTGTTCCCTTAACCTCAGAATTCGACATGTCGACGGATGTCTATTCGTTCATTCCAGCCCTGCTCGGTATGACCTACAGCGAGATGAACCTTTATCTCTTCGGAGGTGATTTCCAGAAAGTGAACCAGACCGTAAGCAGTTTCGCTGCTTCGAAAGAAGTTTTCAAAGCCAGAGTCGCGCAATTGGACGACCACTTTGACCAGATAGACAAATTTATCGCCAGATCAATCGTCACAGAGGATTATATAGATTTACTCTATAAGCTAAGAGGCGGAAATATCTGTGACCTCGCTGCTCAGTTTACCTCGATGGTTAATCAAACAGAGACCGACGCGTGCAAGCTGCTGGCGAATGGCGCGAGTGGATGGGGAATACCGGCGATTTTCGAGGCCTACTATGACCAAATGGTGGTATTTACCAATTTGCTTGAGACGAAAGGTTTTACGGCGAATAATACGTTGGAGCTGGTGAAAAGTAAAGAGTTTTTGGATTACTATCGCCTGGCAGGGGAGACAGATAAAACGTTGCAGCTGTGGGTTGAAAGCCAGCATATTAATAGTTCTGCTGCGATAGACTTGCAGAAACTACACGCGATTGAGTCATTTGTAGGTGGACTTGTGATGTTGTTTGGTCTTTATCTTGTGATATGGAGAACGTTTGTGAAGAGAATGAAGATGCAATTTGTGAATACGAAGTCGTTGTTTTCGTTGGTGCCGAGCGATTTGCTGATGGAGAGCAAGTTAATTAAGAAGTTCTTGTCAGATCAACATAGAGGAATGAATTAGGGGGAAGAGAGACGCTGGTAGATAGATGTCTGGACGAACTAGGAAGCAATGAAGGAAAATCCTTCAATAGTAACTTTTTCACTGGCGAGCTAAAACTCTTTTGTAAATCTTTTAATAGTTTCGTGTCAGTCTGTGAAATGATTGACTTTGATATACAAACTTCGATTCCTGAAGCAGGAATTCGTGATTTATAGATAGTTGAAAAAATAAATAAATCACCTGAAAAATTGTTCTCTTAGGCTAGGAAAATCAAATATTCCTTTTACATTTCGATTTGCATCAAGAACAATGCTAGAATGCAATCAATTCTGCATCATTATAGAAGAAGTTGTCATATCAAAGTCAATTAGCCAGGTCCATTTTCATTAAATAACCCTCAGAGTTGAGGAAAATGTAGAAATTTAATGTAAAAAGTTGGTATATAAAATTTATTAGAGTAAAAGTAGGCCTTCGCAACAGACATCATTCAACAGCCAAAAGTACTCTTGACGCCCAGATATTCACAATGAATCACTTGATGAGCGACTTGGCCTGGAACGAGTCTTAGTGAATCAGTTTCCTTCTTGTTAGCTTCTCTATTTCACTAAAGCAATTTTCAGTTCTCACTTTAAAATGAAATTTAAGAACCTGTGATTCTCTTTGAGTTTTTGAGTCTGATCTCGGATGACCAGCTCAAGCGTCTTTCGCTTGGTCAGATCTCGCGTTTCCCAGTACGATTTGCTCGTCTTTTCATGCGCTTTCTCATATTCACCTGACAGCCCATAGAGATAAGCCAACTTGGATTCAGTATACGAATTCCAAGACTCATCGTCAGCTGGAACTCGCTTTTTCACCGTAAATTCTTTTCTTCAAGAAATCATTAGCGCATGACCATTAAGAAGGAAAATACCTTTTGCTCTTTATCGATCCTCTTGAACGCTCTGTATGAAGAGCACCCTTAAGCCCTTCCTTGCTATGATTTCTCGGACTCCTTAGAAACGAAGAGCCATTACCAGTTGGTCTTTTTGGACTCTCTCTCAAACAAAGTTTGTTCTTCAATTCGACATAATCTTCATATTTTTGCTCTACTCTTGACTGCAGTCTCTGAATAGAAGTCAGCTTCGAGTTCGCAGAGTTCAACAGCATCTCTTTTGACGCCGCATCTGAACCGTTTTTCACTAAAAACTTATACAAATCGTTCTCGAGGCTCTCAGACCCGATTCGAAAAGTCTGCTCTACTAATTTAATCCCTCGCTCTCGAATCGCTGTTCTGTGGTGCTTCCTCTCTCTATCATTGAAGATTCTCGCCTCATGATCCTCTCTTTGCTTCCGGTTTGCGAATTTCGTGGTGTCGAGATTCACTTCCAGTATCCCTTTTTTCCGCCGGCTGAAAGCAGCCTTTGGGATCTTCTCTGTAAGATTATTAACGCAAGCGCTCATCATATCATCGAATTCCTCTTTAGAGGAGTAATCTACGTTTTTTAATAAGACATTTTTACTCAAGGTAGGCGATTCATCGAAGTTTCTGTCAGTAATTGACCCAGATAGAGTCATATAGCTAGAGATGGCCGTCTTCGTACCTGGGACTTGGAGGTTGGTGGGCGACTCATTTAGATTTCCTTCTTCAGCGAGCTTTAATTGTCTTTTTTTATTGAATTTTTGAACGTAAGTTTTGATAATCGGCGCAGCCGATTTCAGCTGAAGTTGGTTACTTAACTGTCTAAGTTCCTTCCTTCCGTCTATTACTTGGTCAATAACTTTGATTTTGTCAGATAAATTGGTAAGTTGCTCGAGTGTGCTGCGTATTTGCTCCAAATCGTGCACATTAGATACTTTGGGTGTATTCTCTTGTTTTAGCGATCGGTTTAAGATATTTGAAGATGAGGGTGATGGATTAGAGTGATCTGATGAGGTATTTCCAACATGAAGGGGTTTGGTCGGAGATGCGCGGCCAATTGAGGCCAGATTGCGAGCAGAGCGGCTTTTTAGGAAATTTGAGAAGGTCAAATTGTCGGTGACGCGAGCACGCTCAGTTTTTGGAGAAGAGAGAGGAGCTGGCTTCTGCAGCATGTATCTGCTGACCAGATAATCCTCCTTCATTGATATGTTGGTTTTTGACATTGAGGCAATGAGTGAGAGCCAAATAAAAATTTATAATAAGGAATTACTGGTTAGTATGGATGAAATGGTATTCAATTAGAGCCCTAACGCCGTGGTTTCGTATTGATCCTTGACTCTAAAGCAGGGATTGGCCATTAATTGATTGTTAACGTGAGAAGGTTTATTCGTCGAGATCTGTTTCATATAACTATATATATATCAAGGCGTTGTTATGTTAATGAGAACAATAATATAATATTTGGATGTATTTCCATTACTGTCATCCTTCGAGTTGTTGATATGGCTACCAGATGCCTGCTTATTCAATAATTCAATGATAACACTGATAACCAACTCTCATTCCTTAAGCAATAGTGCATGTTTACCTTCTTCATGTGACGAAAAATCTTTTCAAAAAGTCAATATATCGCATGCTAACAAATCTTTAATAGCTGTTTTTTGATCCATATAGCTGCCATTTATAGTGTAACACTCGTTTAGATCCAGAGTTGCGGATCAGCCTAACTTTATTCCGGTTTCCGAATCTTCTTAATGCAATTCAATTTGAGCAAATGACCGTCAATTAAATCTTATTCGATGTTGCGAAAGTTTTTTGCTACCAGGAAAAACTTGATTTTCCAGGTAGCCTTCTATCGAAGCGACACCCTCGACACTCGCAAACCACCCAAAGAGAAAAGATCCGGAAAGCCTGTGAAATGTGTTGTCATCCATCCGGTTTCCTACCCAAAGTAAACTCGAATCAATTCTCGATTTGCAATAACTCCCAAAACAAAAGCAAAGGACCTAGCTTAGAACTTTACTACGCCGAAGAGGCTATCGGACTAGTCAAAGCGCTCTTTTGGAACGTAAAGTCTCTCATTATACCCCTACCAATTGGTTCGGATAGGTCGAAAAAGGCCCGATGTGGCGTGAGAAGGTCGATAAGAAAGCCAAAGAACATTTTGGCGACTATGAGAGCGGTATGAACCTTTGCTAAATAATTTTGAACTCCTTTTAATGCAATCCAGAAGAGGATCTATCAGATCTATCTGAGTTATCTGAAGATGAGCAATCGAACCAGATTCAAAAAAAACAAATGAGTACTATGCCTTAGGAATTCAGTATTCTAACTTTTTTGCATGACAACACAGGCAATCAACTCGCCAGAAAACCGAAATATCTAGTATGCATCTGATTAGCATTGATAATCTCATCACTATTATGACAGGACGATGACTACGATTTTTATGATGAATGGAAAAACACGTTGCTGAGGAACTCGCTTGCGAAAAGCTCTCTAATGCGAGTTAGAAGGCCAAATTCATCTACGTTTTTCGGCGTTGGTCAGGTAAATTGATGCGATTTTCTTATTTCTCAGGGACCTGGGGATTAGCTGGAGTTTCTGAGGGAATATATGCGCGAGAAGAACACAAATGCGCTCTTTGTTAACACTGAGCTCAATGCTATTCAAATGAGAAATATTCATCAGTAGCATCAAATCATTCGATAATGTCTCTTAATTTGCGTGGGAAGTCACTTAAACAAGGGGAATAAAAAAAAGAAAAGCCTTGACTCTGATGAAGAGGAGGAAATCGAAGACGAAGAGAACGAATTACGTGTGTTTGATCGGTTTACAATTATCCTGCAAATTTTTGCAAAGCGAGCGAAATCCAATATTGCAAAGCATCAGGTTCCTTCATGTTTTGGCTGTTTGAGGCAATTTCTGTGAGTAGATAGAACTGGCGTTTATCCAGTTCCTCAAAGCGAAGTTGATGAACGATGGCTCGACCTTCAGTGGCATGTACAACATATTCCAAGGCGATTTGATGAGGTAATTACTTCATTGGGAGATACCTGTCAAATTCAAACACATAATTGCATTAAAGCGCCAAGGAGATCAAATTCGAGGTGGTCACTGCGAAAGGACGAGGCTCGATCGGTAAGCTCACTGGTGAGGGTGAGACCCAGCTCGAAATCGAGAGGAGAATCATCCATCAGAAAGAAAGCAAACTCAAGAAGGAGCTACAAGCGGAAGTGCAGCATAGAAGAAATATGAAGGGGAGACGTCAGAAAGACAACCTCCTTATCCCTAAAATTGCTTTGGTATTATTGCCTTCCAAAAAAGAATCTAGTTCGAATGAAATATTTTCCTTAGATCGGCTATACAAACGCAGGGAAATCTGCCTTGATGAACCAGCTTGCACAAGTGCACCTCGAAAGCGAGGATCGTCTTTTCCAAACTCTCCATACGACTATTAAGAAGTGAAATTTTCATTGTTTTTGCGATTGAAAAGCTCATTGGACTAGGATCAACCTCTCTCCTTACCAGACAGGAATCGCATTAGACACCATCGGATTCATCACGAATTTACCTCACGAATTAGGTTTGATTGTCCGCTTTTTGAAGTTTTTAGTTATCTTCCATAGTCGAGTCATTCAAAACGACCTTCGAAGAGGTCCAGGACGCGGATGTTGTCCTGCATGTGAGAGACATCTCGCACCCTCACACTGAAGACCAGAAGAAAGTTGTGCTTGATGTACTGAGGGAAATCAGCCCTGACGAGACTTTCTACTCGAAAAGAATGGTATTGCTCACATCTCACTAAGCTGGTTTCAATCGATCATGTAATAGATTGAAGTTTGGAATAAGATAGACCTGATAACCGACACATCTAAGCTCAATAAAATTGAAATCGGAAATTACCCGATTATTCCCATCAGGTATAGTCGCGCTTGAGTTTGCTTGGGATGTAATCGCTCTTAGTGCATTAAATGGGACGAATATCGATAAACTGCTCGCTGAGATCAGCAAAAAAAGCGCAGATATTCTCGGGCTTAAGAAATACCGCCTCTACATTAGCCCAGAGACGCATCCTGAACAGATGAGATGGCTAGCAGAGTTAGAATATCCTTATTGACGAGGAGAATTGATTAATTCATTGCATAGACAAGCGAATGTATGGAGTATGATTGACCCGGAGTACAATTACGAGGACATATCAGAAAGATTCCCTCACGGCTATATTTCCTTTGACGCCTATCTCGATGAAGTAACTTACCGAAGATACATGGCCAAATTCGAAAAACAGAATGAAAATCCTGAGGAAAAAGGTTTCTCATCTCAGTTTCCATTATCTAAATCCTTAAACTAGACCTTCCTCCTGAGAACTGGGGAAAAGATTCTCTGTCATATCATGAAAGAAAGCGGCTTCGTGAGTTAGAAAAGCAGAAGAGCTCAACGGACGAGAAGAAGCCTGTAGATGAGGATTTAAAAAAATAATGTTCGTCTTTGGAGACATAATATCCGTGTCTTTGTATCGATAATTGTGGGGTCTAATAGTGTCAATAGCTTTTTAATTGAATGAAATGAATGAAATATGACTTCCACTCTCCATATCAATATCAATTTTGAGGTTTACAGCCTCATTGAAACAGCTTCCTCTAAGTGAACATTTGCAAGGGGAAAAAAACTTATTATAGGAATATTTACGATGGAAGGACTCGGTTTCGAAAGGGTTCGATGCGGTCCAGACAAAATATAAGAACTAAACAATGATTTCGTACAATCAAATTTGATAGAGACAAGAAAAAGAAATCAACGGGGCTTAGATAGCGACTGCGCCAGCTAACTTAGGAATCAATCCTCCAACCCATTCAAAAACAGGCATCAGAACGCCTCCGTCATTATTATCATCATCGTTATCATCCTCATCCTCCTTCTTCATCTCTTTTTCTTCTCTCTCCATCTCTCCGTCTTCAGCAAAGCCGCCGTAGACATCCTCTTGAGCAGCGGACTCTTCAAATTCCTCGTTGTTGCTGGCTTGAAGCAAGATTGCTGAGGGAATGGAAGATAAATTGATGGTTCTAAAAGGAAGCATAAGAATGATACAACCTAATTTCGAGTTTACCTTGTGGTATATGTGGCAATTGGATTAGATGCAAGGTATGAGACGTTGCTGAATTGGTTGTAGCCTAATGGGGTTTTGAAGACGGGGGTTTCGTTGAGTTTGAAGGTGTTTTTTTGAATTTCGGTGGTTTCATATCCCTTCTAAATCAAGAGTTTAGAGAGAAAATTTGGATTTGCTAGCTTACCATAAGGATTAAGGTGGCGGTGGGTGCGGACCTGGTGTCAAGAGCGCAGCGGATTGGCTTTAAGTTTTGAATTGCCAGCTTTGTAGTGTGCATATCTAAACCGCTACCCGAATTAGATTTTTTTGGATGAAAATATAAATATCTATTATTTAATCCCTCAACTGATCCTTATATGTGTTCAAAATTAACTTTCCCACTATTCCTGTGAATCGATAAAATTAGCATCTGCTGTCGCTTATCGTAAGGCCCAAAAAACACATTTGAGGAAGATTATCGCATGGATTACGCAAGATAATGGCTGGATCTTCTTGATATCAGAAGAAATTCGTCTGTTAGTACGACTCAATAAGATATTTTCGCTTAACGTACTTGATCTCCGAAGAAGCGAAAGAAAATACAGGGATAGAGACTGGGCAGCTCTTAAAGTTAAGATCCTTGAAGCTGATGCTCAGATTTGATAAACAATTTTTTAAAAAAACCCAAGTATGGGAAACTTTTTCGTCTTCTCTCTCAATAATCGAGCATAGAGTTGCTAATAACGGTGGGGCAAGCTCTTTGATAGGATAGGATAAAGAATCAGGCCTTTTCGTTTCGAGTTTTTTGAGGTTGTTGGAGTAATGGTGCTGCAATTTTCAAGCAGGCTACAATAATGTGAATCTCTATTTTCAAAGTCTAGATCAGCCCTTAAGCATCTTTTTCAGTTTCAAAATACTGGGAATATGCAAATAAAATGAGCCCTTTCTTTCTGTGGAGAAATTTCGATTGAAACGTCTTTGCATAAAACAAATAGCTCTAAGATAATTTTATTCGTAAATAAGATGTCAATAGGGACTCAATTCACATACTTCACAGACAAAACCCAGCAAATAATCGAAGATGTCACTATTAAATCCGAAGCCAGGTAATATCACGCCTCCGATCAGCTTTCACTGACATTTCAAAGAATTCAGCAATTACAAGATAAAATCAATCAAGATATGTTAACAGCAACCTGGACAGCTTTGGGTAAGGGAGCATCACCACTCAGCATTAAATTCACAGTTAACACCAGGACTGTTCATCTCTCGTCAGTTAAAGCAAGGTCGTGGCATCAAAATCCCTAAATTCGGGGTCATCACTTTTTCCGCTCCTGAAGTCAGGCTCGAGGTCAACCATCTCTCTCCTTGTATTCAAAAAAAAAAAATGCGATTTATAGGGTGTGACAAACCAATCCGAGCGTGACGTGCGCATTCGCAAGCCCGTTTTCATAATTTCAAAAGAATTTGGAAATGGAATCACCGTCAAACCTGGAATTGTGTCTACTCAAGGAATCAGGCCTTATTCATTAAGTGGTGTACCAAGCGGCGTCCCCCTAACAAAAGTGAATTTCGTTGAGATCGGTATGAATGCTGGCGTGGATAAAGACACAGCGAGTCTCTGCATCATGAGATTACTACAGAACCTCACATTAAAAGTCCAGGAGGTATAGTAATTCAACTAGCCTGAGCTAATGAGAGATCAGAGTGGTAGTGTTGAAATGGAGATACCCAATGTCGGGATTTTCTACGTGAAAAATGGGATAGGATGTATCGAGTTTAATGAGTTCTTAGTGCACAGTGTGATGGTAAATTGCTGCATGAGAGTGAGTTAATGAACGTGATTTAGGATGTCACAAATCCGCTGGTGAGAGCGAAGAAAGCGCTGGTAAACTCGTCGTTGTCAACGCACAATATCCAGAATTTAATCATGAGCGCTACTCATGGGGCCAATTTCCATCGGGGTTCAGTACCAAGTGTTATCCCAGAGGAAAATTTGGAGATAGATGAAACGGCAGTGAATTATCTGAAGTCAAAGTTCGGGATCGACATAGCCAGCATCCAAGGTGATTTTTGAGGTCCTTTTTTGTAAATTAGAATGTTATTATGGTAGAATCTCGAATAAAAACAGCAGACCCTAGAAAGATTCGCCCTCGAAGGAGTTCTAGCATGCAAAAATTTAGGAATTCAGATCCATTGCTTGGAAATCCCAAGAGTGAACTCAGCCAAAAGTATATCTCATTGATTCTCACAGTTGCTTACCTATTCAATCATCTAGAGAACCAGCAGTTTCTTTTGTCGAGTCAAACAGTATGCCAGCAGCTACAGCCATCCGAAAGGTGAAACTTTGGATGAGAAATAAGAGTTTTCTTCCCGAGGATGTAATGATAATCGATAATTGAGTGCGCTTCCCTAACTGCTATCCCCAGGCGTATTATGACATTGCCATGGCAGCCCATGGCCCCAAAGTCCCAAGAGAGAAGCCATTGACGTTCGACGAGTTTCAAACCGCAGTCAATAAAACTTATGGGCTTGTTCTTGACAGCAAAGAGGTAACTAGCACGCGACAATCGTTTGGCTTATTCCATGTTACAGATAAAGCATCTTTTTGAGCATTTAGAGGACCCGAAGACTGCAGTAACAAGTTTCCAGAAATGGAAAGAAACTTTTATGCAAGATCGTAAGCTTTGCCTATAATCCCTCGAATAAAAAGTATCTAGGCTCGTACCTCACGTATATAAAGGATATCATTTACAAATATAAGCTGAGTGTGCCAAGTCTCCTCAAAAGAATGGAATTAGACGAAAATAGCCCTCCACTAGATAGCAAAAGTTTATCAGATTCGCTGTTGCTGCTAGACCCTTCGTTAAAATTTTCCAACGCAATCAAAATCGCTCTTGAAATTCTCAATGACCAGAAAACAATTTCTATAGCGGATTTTATGAAAGCGCTTGGCTATTCGATTCACAATAGTAAAAATATTGAAACTTTCTCTTAACACTTACAGAATTTTTTCCATCGAATGGCAATAGGCGAGGACCTTGTCGTTGACCATTGGATTCGAAGTCAGATCGCAAAGATTCACCAAACGCCAGGCTTAAGCGAGAAATTAAAGAAATCATTCGAGTCGATTGACACCAAAAACCAAGGACTCGTCGAATTGGCGGATTTTTATATGGTACTGTATAAGAATATCCCAGGGCTGAGTGTGGAAGATGTGCATAAGTTCTCTCGCGTCGCGGAAAAAGACGTGGAACAGCGAGTCAAATATTACGAGTTTTTAGCCTTTTTGGATAGTAATGCTGAACTTGATGGCGAGACCTCCTCTAAAGCGAGTGAGAGCACAAAAAATATCACACAGTATCTAGTCAAATACATGAAGTAATACAGTTTGCTTTCAATATGACCTCATTTCTATCATTTTAGTGATAGAAAAGTGAAGCCACACCAACTGCTTTACAAAATCGCTGAAGATAAATCGCTTCCTGAAAAACGTGTCGCTGTTGAAGAATTTGCTGCTTTCCTCACTGAAAAGCTCCTTAAAGGCAACTTTCCTAAAAGCTTGGTGGAAAGTGTCGTAAATATGATCGATATCGATCGAGATGGCTACATTGGCGAGCATGATTTGCTGATTTACCTCGAAAGGCACAGATATTTTGGATCTGACACTAAAACCGTTTTTGAGAAAAGCACGCGTTCAAAAAGTCTTGGACAACTGATCGATGTGTATCCAAAAGAGCCGTTAAGCGAGGATCGGGTTTTGCTGATGCTCCGAGAGCTGCATATCGCGATGGAGAAGAAGAAATTGACCTACGCTGATGTTATCAGAGTGCTGGATCCGAACAAAATGGGCACAATTAACCTCACGGATTTCCACGCTGGTTTAGACAAAATCGTGAAGTTTTCGATGCCATCGAAGGAAGGATTATTTGCTTATTTGGACAATCTGAAAATCGGACTGCTGAACTATGAGAGCATCTTGCGGTTTCTTAAACGAAAGCCTTCTGACACAACAAGGAAGGTAGTTAACCGCTATTAATTGCATAAAAAAACATCATTTTTGCAGGTTTTCTTAGAAGATAGTTTCGATTGGCAGCAGGAAATAATTAAAAAGATACAGAGATGGTATCGAGATTCAGGTAACTTGACATCTAGTAGCAGCTGGGATCATTATTGATAAGGACTCAGTCTCAAGGAGGCGTATAGGCTTGTAGATATGGACTTCGACGGCGAAATAAATCAAAGGGATCTAGAGCGCTTTTTGATTGAAATCGTAAAAGTCGCGAAGGAAGAAGTCCAGCCACTGCGAATGGAGCGGCTGATGAAGCTCATGGATGTCTTTAAGGGCGGAGCGCTTCATATCTCTGAATTTAAAATTGTCGTAGAGGGTCGCAGTAGTGCCGAGCCCTCAGCGACATCGACCCTGAATAGCACAGGTTCCTGTGAACCAGATAACTTTGATTGGAGACTCCATGCAAAACAACAGATCAGTCTCGCTCTGAGGCAGAAATACGCTAATGTAAAGGAGAGCTTCGAAGGTATGGCTCTATTAGAGAATTTGATTAATGACTTTTCGCTAAGAGATCACGAAGCAGCAGACAAAAATGACATTTGTACAATTCAAAAACTGGATCGATTCAGGATTGATCCTGAGAGGGTTTAATCTCACAGATAAGCTAATACAGACGCTCTTCGCTGGACTTGATCCACATAAGAAAGGATACTTGACGGCAGTGGATTGGGAGAACGCATTCGGAGGATACAGCATCGGGAATCAAATCAAAGGAGAGCTGCAAGAGTGTTTGTGTAGCAGTTTTATCAGCGTCTTTGAAGCTTTCAATTATTTCAGAGACCAAGAGGCCAATTCCAAGGAAATAACCAAATTTGGATTGAAAACCGGCCTGGATCTCCTTCTACCTAAGAGATTTAGTCAAATAGACCACGGGAAGATCTGGGAGTCTCTAGCTGGAGATAAAAATACCGTTAATCTAGAGCAGTTTTCGAAATTTTTTGGGGTTAATGGCTATCGAGGCCCAAGAAATGTCAAGGGACGACCTTCTTCATTATCAAGGTAAGCCGATTTCGAGAGCTATTCGCTAATTTAATTGTTTTAGGTCTGCTGATTTAGCCAGCAGAGGAGGCTTTTCGGGCCTGAAATCTTTCAGTCTGACCCAATCGAGGGTACAAAGTAGGGTTATTTCACGAAAAGAGTCGGAAGGTAGTAGTTTAAAGCTCTTGAACATCCCTGCTGAAAAACTATGCGCTTCCCTGGCAGTCGATAAAGACGAAGAGGTGTCGAATTTAGAATTCATTAAAGGTATCAGGAAGCTGAATCTGGGGTTGAAGCAGCGAGAGATAGATTCCCTGCTCATCGGCTGTGGAGAGAAGATGGATGGAAAAATAAAGCTCTCAGATATTCGAAAAGCATTTAAATCAGAGTATCAACTTTCCTTGACTTGTCGTTAAATAACTTGGTTCCTAGAGAAATCGACATCAAGATTCTCCAGCGCTCTAAAGAGAGACTCAAAAGGATGAAAGCGCAAATGTATGAATTTATGATCTCGCCTAAAGACGCCTTCTACCAGGTATTTTTCATTGAAATAATATGATTATTAACTTGTATCTCTTCTCAGTTTAACGAAAATCGCAATGGGAAACTAACGTTTCAGCAGTTAAGCAAACTAATGAATGAGTTATCCGCTTGCGCGAGAGAAGAAGCGCCCGCCTTCATTATCTTAAAAGATGCTTTTGATTTTATTGATAGCAAAAAAGACGGCTTGATCGATCTAAACGAATGGATGCAAGCTTTTGAGCTAATCGAGGTGAAGCATCTCTCTTGAATCTAACTTATTTTAATGCTCTATAGAGAGAGCCAGCTCAGTCAATTATTCACGCCCAAACTAGCCGCAACTTTCACTTGAGGCCTGTTCGATCGACACCTAACTCGAGGAATGCGACTCCGACGAATAGCAGCAGTAGGAAGGACCTCACGATGTTCAGTCCTTCAATTATCAAACCCGAAAAAATTCAAAAGGCACCTTCATCAGTAGCCAATTTTGAGTCAAGCAGAGAATACGAGGAAGTCCTTCGCTGTATTGCTAGAAACAGGAAGGTGCTTAGGAATGAATTTGCTGATTTAGCAAAGAAAGGGCAGCAGATCACGATTGACGTGATAAAATATTGCATTGGCCGTGTGCTAAAAAGCAGCGGATTACAGCTTAAAGAGGAATCTTGGCCTGTGATTCTGCAATTTGCAAAAAAAGATGGTGTTATTGACTATAAATTACTCCTTGAAAGTTTTAAAGAGCGAGCAAATCTGATCAACTCGCACCCTGTAGCAAATTGAATACGAAAGTATACGACGATATTCTCACAGTGGTATTAATCAGAATGAGGAAAGTTTAAGTCAGTGCTTAAATATTTCAGACTCAGCAAATTTTATTTCATCAAATATACCCTTTTTTAATATAAGCTTGTATTCATCAGCAAATTTATTTAAAGTCCATTAGAGACTTTGAAAGCAGCGCTTTCTGGAATGAATTCAATAGATCCACAAAAATAATGTCTTCAACGTTTTCACATTAGAGACAAGGAATTGTTTAATGAAAATTTCTGTGAATGGCCCGAGAGGAGCCATTCACGAACTTGAAATAACCTCAATTATACGTGAATTACTTATCAACAGCATGTCCTCTTAATTGCTCTTTCAACACTCAGACAAGTGAGGCTCTAGCATCGATTATCAATTTATCAAAGCCGCATCTTTGTTGATGCACTAGACCAAAATTTCTAAAGGCGACTAGGTCGCCAGCAACGCTGTTAGGTCCGAGCATGGGTTCTCATTCGTTCTGAATGGGTTTATAAGTAAGTCAGGTGCTATTCTTTATCGTTGTTTCTTTCTTTGGTATCGTAGTTCAGGAAGAATTTGATTTGCCTGAAAATTCACAAATTCTTCCTTTAAATTGTTCACTGCGAAGCACATTAATAAATTTTTATTTACTTCACAGAGATCGAAATAAAGACTTTAAAGTGAGCGCTGACACTAAATACCTCTCAGCATTTAACAACCCTAATTAACTAAATACTTCTCTGAATTTAATAATTCGAAAACACCTACAATACTTAGTCCCAATTTCAAATCCCGCGGCGCATGGACCTCCTCCTCCGATTCAAAGCTAGGAATTACGACAGGAAATACCACGATGATTTGGAGCTTTATACCTCTCGTATGATCGTTTCGCATTCGATTCTTTGCGCTGTTATACTCCCGTTCGTGCCCCTCGTGCAATATTACTCTTATAACGAACAAGCAGATGTGAGCGTGATTATCAGGCGCACGGGTCTCCAATATGGCGTCAATTTATTTCTTTTATTCCTTTCATTATTCCTTCGAAAATACCGCTCTAAGCTCGTAAAGAGACAGAGCACAGTCAGATGGCTCCTTGATATCCTTTACTGTTTGGTGGAGGCCTACGAAGCGTATTTTTATTCCGAAGGAGTGAGGCTTCGAGCAGGCTTTCAATCCTATTTCTGGGGCTGGTGGAATTCCCTCCAAGCAGCTATTAAAATTAACATTATTTCTCGATGGTATATGAAGGCGATCGCTTATCTCATTTTAATAATGACATTCGGGATTTCATCTTACATTGATCAAGATAATAAAGCGATTCTCGTGACGCTAGTGCAGGCAGTGATTTTCCTAGGATTGCAGACTTATTTCCAGGAGAGAACTGAGAAAAAGCATTTCCTTGAAAAACAGAAGCTGTTTGAGGAAACTGAGGCGCTTCGAGACATCATTGAGCAAACTAGCGTCTCCGTTATGATTTGTGGCATCGAAGAGGGACTGTTATTTAAAAACTCGAAGAAATATGAATGGTGGAGCGATGAACTGTCCCTTGAAGATAATTTCAGCAAGGTGAAACTCGATACTAAAGGGAATGCAGTAAATACGCTTCTTTTAGCTCTTTCTAATGGTTTTCTCTTCTCTAGCAACAGCAAGTGTCGACGGAGATCTCTCACTGCCAAGAGCGATCCGATTTATTCACTCTCCTTGAGAGTCTCAAGACCGAATACCGCCAAAATTCCAGAAGGCCGTCCTCTATTGGTCTGATAGATTTCTACCAACGACATCAGCCAAACGTAATCGTCGTCTACGGAGAGGTCAAAAACGTTGACTCTGATAAAGTGTACCAGCTCGAAATCCGTATTATTCATACGTTCTATCGAGAAAAACCAGCGTTTGCGCTCGTTCTCGCGGATATTACCCAAAGGAACCTAATCGTCACATTACAAGACAACAACAACTATAAAAATCGCCTCCTTGCGTCTGTGTCTCACGAACTGAGAACGCCATTGAACGCAAGCATTAATTTCACTAGAATGGCGCTTGAAGACCCCAGTGTGCCTGCGAATATCAAAGACGAGTACCTCGCGCCTTCTCTCGTGTCGAACCAGCTTCTGCTGCACTTGATCAACGATATTTTGGACTTTTCTCAAATTTCGGCGAATAAACTGCGGTTGGTGTACGAAAGACTCGATTTCCAAGACACCATTGAGCAATGCGTTAACTTGATTAGACTGCAAACCTCCCGTAAGAAATTGGGACTCAATGTGGAGTACAAATCCGATTGCATGGATCCCATTTTCTGCACTGATCACAACAGATTGAAGCAAATCGTGCTCAATTTGCTTAGCAACGCGATCAAATTCACGCTTGAGGGAGAGATTACCGTCACGGCTCATCTCGGGTATAAGCCAAGCTCGTTCTCGGAGCTGGTTTCGAGCACGATGAGGAAACAATTGCATATTTCGGTCCAAGACACTGGGATCGGTATGTCTGAGCAGGACAAAAAGAAACTGTTCCAAGCCTTTGAGAAAATCGAACTTGGCGATAAGGTTGCGTTAAATTCTACCGGGGTCGGCCTCGGACTGCTAATCTCAAATAATCTCGTTCTGATGCTGAACCGGCTCGATGGAGAAGGCGAGCCGATCAAGGTGGAGTCTGAGCCTAACGTTGGGACGAGGTTTTCGTTTACGATATTCGAGCAAGACGATAATAGCAACCTCGCTCTTTCAAGTAAAAGCAGCTATGAGGAAAACCACAATCTAGACATGGAAGAGCACCCGAATAAATTATGTGAGGAGCGCTTAGGCACAGAGTGCGGTTTTCTCAGTCAGAAGCCGAAATTCTTACATAGCGGCTCGATGAACCTAGAATCGGATATTCTGCTGCATAGCACTCTGCCAAACAAAAGCATAAAGACCGCCTGCAATTGCCCTTCGATACTCATCGTAGATGACGATATATTCAATGTTACTGCTCTTGAGATCATTCTCAAAAAGCTAGGGTATGCTTGCGATACAGGTTTCAACGGCAAGCAAGCCATTGAGAGAATTATTGAGAAATCCAAGGGGAAGAAATGCGGGTCAAATTGCGTGACGAGCTATAAGGCAGTTCTGATGGACTGCAGCATGCCGATCATGGACGGCTTTGAGGCGAGTAAGGCGCTGAAGGAAATGATGCTGAACAAAGAGATTCCTGAAACCGTGATTATCGCTTGTACTGCTTTTGTCCAGGAGAGGGAAAAGCATCGGGCGAAGGAGTCAGGAATGCAGTATCACATCGTAAAGCCGCTAACACAAGAAAAGGTGAATACAATACTGAAAAAGATTGAATATTATCATATTGGATAGTGTGATGGGTCAAACAGTGTATTTTTTTCTTGAGTATATCTATATTTATGCTCTTATTAACGTAAATTCATCAAAGTAAATCAATATTACGTTATAATATGAAAAGTCGAGTAAACAACGCTACATATAATGTCTACAAAAAGGTAAAATTTGCATTTTTGTTCTCTATGTTTAGCAAACTTATGCTATTCATTGGTTTCTTCAACTGATCAAGGTCAAAAGAAAATGAACTAGTAATCGAGAGAGGCACTTTGGGTCTGAAATTAACAAAAGCAAGGGCTCCGAAATTAATAATAGAGAGGGCCTCAATACTAGCAATTTATCTCCAACAAAAGCGGTGGAGGGGTTCGTTGTATATTTACCTTGACGCACACATCCAGTCTGCTTGATTGTAAATTACAGAACGGAAATGTAAAGCTAAATGTGATATAAAATCTCAAATATTCATCTGTTTTTGATCCTTTAGAGTTGTTTTTAGATCTAGAGCCTCTACTTGCGACTCAGAGCAAACGAAAATGTACACAAACTTTTTTTTGGTAGTCTTAAGATCAAAATCATCTTTTTTATATATGATCATGATGAAAAGATTCTAATTCTGGAAGCATTAAGTCTCGAAAAGTTTGGCCAGCGTGGGGATAGCTTACTCATACACAACTAATCGTAGAAATATGCATTCAGTTTATTTTGTTTGGATTGTAGAGCTATGGATTAGTCTTTATTCGTGGCATTTTAAAACTCAGAATAAATCGTTCGCTAATGTTCCGTAAACAATTAATTAACTGCCGAATAATTACCAGGAAACGAATTTACTGGTTTTAACGCAGTGCACCTCAAAAAACCAAAAACCAAAACAGCGCTCATCACACCAAAACGAAGCGATTGATGGGTAGATCTCGAAAATAATACTCTTAGTATTGGAAAGAGAGGATCATTGGAAATGAATTTCCTTATAATTTTAACACTATCGAATCTATTAATTTGTTTTTATTGCTTTATTTCAGTATTAGAACCAAATACAAGTCCTAAATTTAACTCAAGGAATAATTTCATGCACAGCTTTGTTCATAATAACTTCATTGGACTATCTCTCCAAGAACAACTCACTAACATTGCCATTTATGCAGGGAAGCGCCTCCAAAGCAAAACGGAAGTCTCTATTTTCGAAATCACCTGCAAAACGCTGCTTGATTTAGAAAACGCGATAAATCAATTGATAGATCGCATTATTGGCTCCAATCCGGAGCGGCTTATGATTCAAGATTGCAATGTGGACCTTCAGGAACGTAATATCGTGTTTTCTGTGTTGCCAAAGGACAAAAACGCTGCAAGTAGCCTTCATTTTCCTTTGATAAAATATAACCAGCCTTACTAGCCGCATTTCTCAAGAGCGCTGTTCAGGGAATGGTGGATATTCCTACTCGATTTTCCGAAATTGGCAGGAATCACAATTGTGTACCGAAAAATAAGGGAGACGACACCGTCTCATTCAAAGGAAGTCTATATGCTTCTTTTATTGGTCAAGATTCGCGGGTTTTTTCCACCGCAGAGATGTCAATGGATGACAGCCGAGATCGTTTTTATGATTTTGATCAAAGTCACCTTGTCACTGAGCATGTCAAAGGTAAGAAACTCTTACTTTAAGCCATTAATACCGCTTTAGGGGGAAAAAACGAGAGCATGGTAACCTGCAATGGGAAGTCCATGAGCACCGTTGTTCGAAAAAGCGGAGAGATAGGAAAGAGGAGATCAAAGGGTTCCCTTCAAAATGCAGAAGTGTCCCTTTCTCTGGAATTTAAGAAAGCTAAAGAGCTCGCATCGATTGACTATTCTAGCTGGGCACTAACTGAATATGGTAATGAGTTCCTCATCTGCTTTCTTATAAAGGCATTTTCCTATTATTAGAAAACGACACGAAAGTCTACGCAAAATTCAACCGAGGAGACCCCAAATTCTACCTTCATTCCGAGACAATCGCCGAAGAAGCTGATATTGATGCACTGGCTCAAATGATTATTAAGTTGGAAACGCGGAAAGAATGGGATCCTCATGCCTCTTCCTTTCAATGTCTAGACAAGCCTTCTAGCCATGAAGACACTCTTGAAGATGAGATACTTCTGCCGTTTCCTTTTACCAATCGATATGTCGTTCAGCGTCGTTGCTATACCAATAATCGGGATAATCCCCAGCTGTTTGAGAAGATCGGCTGCGTGAAAACCACAAACAAGGCTTGGATAATTCTAATGGAGCCTCTAGAGGAAGGGAGCTACCCGACGAAAGAGGGATTGGTAAGAGCGGAGAGTGCTTCTGTGACTTTAATAGAGGAGTTAAGTGAAAAACCCAAGAGGGTTGCGATTAAAATGACTTCAGAAGTGAACCTCAAAGGCAAAATTCCGGGCTGGCTGCTCCAGTTAACTGTCAGCAAGGACCAAGCGAGGGGTATGCGACGTTTTATTTCAGCTTATCGTGAGAATTTTGCTCCAAAAAGTCAAGAAGAGAAGCGATAATTAGAAATAAACATTTTTTGGGTTTTGCAATGTGAATTCATCATGTATATTAATGGTAAATTACGCCCGATCGCCGCTATTATTCCATTTTTTCAATCTTCATTTCAACTTGTAAATTCGCTTATTTGGGAATATCGAGTTTCTCTTGAGCAATTCAAATTGAAGGAGATTCCTTATGAGCTGCGCTAACCTATTCGTTCATTATACCAGTATTTCCACGACTTAACTCCGAGGCCAATCAAGTCTATGTCACAATTCTATTAATGGCATTGGCTTCCCTTGATTTGGATACGTGGATTTTCTTTTTTTAGTTTTCTCGCAGAAGGTACTTTTCAAATTAAACGCTAGTAAAGGTCCTGATTAAGTCTGAAAATCCACAAACGCTATATTCGATTTGGTATAAGAGTACCGAATAAATTTTATCAAGAATAAATTCAAATTTCGCAAAATTAACAATGCCAAGTGCAAGCCTCATTTCAGATCAGCTTCCTAACTCTGGCCTTGGTACACCAAAATGCCGTGGTGGTATCAGCGCTAGTGTCGTGTTATTAAAGTACAAACCCACTCTTACTGAGGTTGACAAGGAAGAGTCTCCAATCTTACCACAAACGCTCAAATTACCGCAAATCGAGCTTAGAAAGGAGAACTCTCCTTTAATGAGCAGGAAACCATCTGAGCCTTCTTGCCCACCAAAGAAAGTGTTCTTTTCGATGAAAACATTCACTCCCAACTACAAGCACAGGCATCTTGAAGCCACACCTAGCACAAATAATTCATCATCATTGTTCAACTCGTTCGATGATGCGTTGAAGAACTCATGCGAAGGGAAAAGCCTTCAAACTACTAGAAGCACTCAGAATTTACTTGCTTCTAAACCTCACGGCGCCGGCACTTCTCATGCTACTCCTAAACTTCGAATTAGATGGACTAAAAAATACGACCCTGAGATTCAGCTAAAGCACATTATATTATCAGATGAGTTCGCTGAAGGATTCGCATATAAAATGGACGAATATTTCTTCAAGCCAATCTTGAAAAAATCAAACAAAATGAGATATTTACCCTTCTCAAAACTCAATAAAGCAGAAAGGAGATTGGCAGCATCTCAAAAGACGGTGCGATTTTATTTATAAATGTGTAGATGCAAGTCACGCTGAATAAATATCAAAGATTTTGTTGTTTGTTAATCGTATTCAATATAGATAGTAAGCTCCCAATAATGTAGTGATAAACAATTTTCCATTATATGATATATGTGAATACATTCATTGCACCAAATAGATATCAAAGCAAAGCTTTAGAACTGAACTGAGTTGATGAATCTATCGCTTATGAAGCTAAATTCCGAAAATTTCAGCTTTCTTTGAAGAGGAAGATCTTTGAAACCATTAGATAGGTAGAATCCTTGAAATCATTAGATTAGTGTCACTAGATAGATGCTCTTCAGAGCTAATAGTCTTATATTCAGCTATTTGCAATGGCCAAAAAATGAGATATTTCGAAGTTTTAATCAATCAAACCTTACTGTCAATAAGAGTTTTCTATCGTGATTTAATATTATGAGTCAGCGAAAGAAAATTCCATTAGAAACTTCAAAATGCCCAACTTTCGTTGAATATCATATCCTGCACTTCTCATGACAGACCTTTTTTAATCTCAACCGACTAAGGAGCTTGCTCTCTCCATTCACTCTTTCAGGTTCTAGTTCTAAAATCTGAAGCAGAATTGAGTCGCTAGATGTTACAGATTTTTTCTCGAATTACTGATCACAAGCAATGCATCGAATTAAATTCTAAAGGAATATCACCACAATTTCCGCTCTTATAACGAAGTGCGACCTCGTCAAAATTATATTAATATTTTAGTTCTACGAAATCGACACAAATGAGTAATCTCTCTTGCCATTGGCACATTAACTCAGAAATAATAAACTTACTAGCACAACGCGCCTGGAGAGCAGTTGTTTTTGGCGACAAAGGACAAGCTGGAAAAGTGATCATCACACTAAACGATTAAGAGATCCCTAACATATGCTTTAGGAGCTCGTAAAGCTGTTATTGGAATCCCAAAATTGGAAGACAGTCTCTGTTGTGCTCCCTAAAAAAGATCCTTTCTGGGAAGATTTGCCACGTATATTGCTCTCCACTGCGTTATCTGATTTAGGCCCTTAGAAACTCATAGTAAACTGGACCTTGATATCTGTGATGACTGGAATTCGCTTTTTACCATACCGAAATGGGATCGGTTCATGGTTTACAATGGCGCATTCTGCACAATTGAATCTTTCATGGCTGAATGGGTATATCACTTTGATTTCTTCTTCTTGATTTGATAAATTGCTACATAGAAAGGGGCAGAGGACGTGGAGCATGACTACACGCTTCAGATAGCGAAAATTGTCAACTGTTGCAGTAAGTAGCTTGATAGCTCCTGGTTATTCACGATTATATATTATTTTAGAGATTCCATACTTTGGACTCTTATTGGGAATGAGTTCTGACCCGAAATCTGTAGCGTATTACCTGAAGCAGCTTGGAGAGGTAAACTTACATGAGAGTTCTGTGATTCATCGCATGATTAGAATGAGAGGAACATTGTTGCACTTGCGATCAAATACATTTCAATATTCAAGCCAGGTTAGTCTTTCTTTTTATGAGAATATTCACTCTGGCTACTAGGCATGCTTCTGCATAATGCTGGAGAGCAGACAATCGCCGAATCAGTCGTAAAGAAGACTCCGCTGTTACCTACAATGGAGGCGAAGGATATCGCCAAGGCGATGTTTATTGATGCTGAGTTGAGACTTGGAGGACAGAATGAGAAGATCGAATCCAAGCTGCATATTAAAGAAAAAGGTTCTGAGCAATCCAATTACCATTTCTATGATAATTTAGGAATCAAAGAAATGCTCAACCTTTCATAAGTAAACCAATAATTAGTAACTGCATGGGATTGTCTTGAATTTCGCGATGTCTAATCTCTGCATGAATTAATCAATGAATATCATTATTGTATGTGATACCTGAATTAAAATCCTAAAACCTAAAAGGCAATTCTTGCGAATATGCGAAGATATGGAGTTAAAATTGAGATTGAACGCCATAGAACTATTGTACTTGTATGAATGAGGTTATTAATAGCTGCTAAGGGATAAGATGATATCGATAATTCATTAAACTCTGCGAAGAGAAAAATGCTTTGCTTCTGAAATAAATAAAGGTTCTTGTTGTTTCACAGGGTAGTGCAAATCAGATTTTAATCCGTTAGGGTGATTCAATTCTGAGATAAAAAATTAGAACCTTTTGTGCATTTTTCATAAAGCTCGTTCCCTCTCTGTTCTGATATCTTCTTTGGAAAGATTATCAGTCTCCATGAAACTCTTATTGAATGAAATGGATGAGAATAGGGATTAGCTATTATAATTTTATAGCGCTCTCGTTTGCTTATTAATCGTGCTCCAATAAGTGAAATGCTACGGAAGGACAAGAAAATTCTCGCCCTAACATAAGCAAAAGATATGTCCTTCGAGTTATACACTCCGTATGTATTTTACAAATACTGTCCACTCTACTCATCTAGCCTCTAGAATAGTACTGACTATACCTAGTAAGATTCCACTTCTCGAATTTCTTGATATATCATAATGAGTACTGAAGCATCATTCCCTTTATGCGAGTCTCCTCAACTGAAACCTTGAATTGTCTTCGAAATTGTAATGTGATTTGATCGCTTATTTACTCTATGCTCAGAAGTGCCTCATTGGTGTTAAATATTCTACTTCCAACAATAGCTACTAGTGCCCTGGAGCAACTCTGTGAGTCATTTGAGGTAGACACAGCATTTTCGAACCTGCTCCGACTGGACAAGAATACAAAAGTGCAAAAAACTTTAAAGCAAGATTTTTTGCGATAATTCTCATCTCAGAACTTCAAATTATCTTTTCAAAACGAGGTGGATGAACAACCATGTAAATCCTGTTTTTCAATCAGAAACGCTGATGATTTCTTCTTAGGATTTCTAAGATATCTAGCACTTGAAAGTAGTTATTTACAAATTTTTCGATTAGTTTTGAGTTTCGCATTATGGAGGCACTAATGAGATATTTCAGACTTATTAAGCAGTTATCAATTGGCGTGATGCCGTGACTAATCAAATAACCAGAGAGAGACAGCAAATTGCATTCTTTGAGATCTCTGGAGCATCTTTCAAGTGAGAAAAATGCTGTCTTTGCTCACATCAGGCAAACTCAAACAATCTGGTAATCTATATAAGATAATCTCTATTCTACATCAATCATATTATTTGAGGAGCTTATTCTTGGTCAATACTTGAATACTCGATGATATATGATAAACAATTTATGCTCGAATATATAAAAACCAAGTTTCGAACGTGATTGAAAAGCCAGAGCAAAACTGAAAAGGCCTCAAGGTTCAATTACCGAGACCTTTTTGGTGTGGAAGAGTCCAGCAATAATTTCACGATCTTTCCATAAAATCTTAGTAGAATTAATTCCAAGGAGTTCGCACTTTAAAATCATCAGCACATGAGTCTATTTAATACCTCTGCCTTGAGTATTGATAAGCAACATTGCCGACCTACCTATCAATCTTTGCTTTTGGAGAGGGAACTTCGACTGTTCTAATCAATGTCCCATTCCAATGGGCAGATCCGACTACACTTACGGACTAGGTCGCTTGAAATTGAGATTTTTTTGAGTTTCATGGAGAATATTTGAAAAGCGGTTGCTTAGAAGTTTAGTTTTGCATCCTCACAGTCATTGGAACTGAGAGTCTTGTTTAATAACATGTTAAATAGAAGTTTTGTGATTTCTGTCAGCTCGACGAGTGCGGGTGTTTTCTTCCTATACAAAGAAATTAAATATTTTATATGCGAAATTTAGCAGAGTTGGTTAGTCAGCTGCAACGACACAAATATACTTTTTTTGGTTAATAAACGCAAGTAGAATTGGTAGAAGCAATTTCGGCTCCAAGAGAGGGATAAGAGACCTAAGTAGACAAGTCAAAGTTATTTTGCTAACTTAGATATAAAAGATAGAATGTATAAAAAAACATGTTGTCTTATGAATAAGAAGCCCAATTCTGTTTGCTTTAGTAAAGGAGGACATGTTGGAGGAGGATAATCCATATATTAGTACAAAATGAATTAACTTTGAATTCCTTCGGACGTGCCTAGAAGAAAGAAGCTGTTATGTATCATTCTTTCTGAGAATCCAGACCATACTAACATATTGTTCCAAAGGCATAATTATTCTAACATTTTTTCGCACTGACGAAAATTTGATTAATTGATCCAAAATATTAACTTGGTTATTTCAGCACTCAATTTCTGACTGCTTTTTTTATATTGTAATGAAATTTTACATCGCCTGTCAAAAACTGGCTCCTCAAAATCTTTTAGGATCTCTAACCAGCTATTATGGTGAATGTGAACTGTTTCTTATGTTTTAATTCAAGTTTTAATGAATTAGGTAAGAGATGGTCTATTAGTTCAATTATCTAAGCAGACTGCGCTTTGAGTCCCGCAATTTGGTTTATCTCTGCTGACCGTACTCGGGTATATTGCAACATTAGGTTAGTAGTCTCAGATTTTAGTCTCTTAGCCTTTTTCATCCCGTTTATAGCCTCGGCTACCTACGTTTTAAAGGGATTCAGGTCTTTAATTAGGTTTTGGCAGCTTTCGTGAAGAATTAAATCGGTGCGCCACTATCTTTTTTGTGCATTCATTTGCTCAGGTACGATGAAGGAGGATTGTAACTATTTACTTGTCTTGCGTAGGGGTCTTGGTCCATTCAACAGGCATTTTCCAGGAGAAGAACTCACCTATTTCCATTATTATCATGACAAAAAATCCCCTCTTCGAAGCAAATAAACAAGTTTCTGCCATGCAGACATAAGCTTTACGAGTGCATTAGTACATATCCCTGAATGAACTGCCATCCGATTCCTAAATCACTACAAATAAAATCAATACAATTTCGTTGAAAGCAGACAGAACCGTCCTATCCAATGGAAAAATTGGAAGGGCGGTCCTGCTAACAACAGCGAGAGTTAAAAAAAACGAGAGTCTGCTACGTAATTTCTAAATAGAAAGCTCGCTTTTGAAAAATGTTCAGAATGCAAATTGAACAATTAACGAAATCGAATATGTTAAATCAATCACCAGTTTTATAATTTTCTGAGGTTTTTAACAAATATTACAAATTTTCAGAAAAGCTTCAGTGCTGCTTCGAGATTTAGACGTGAAATTAAATTTGAATAAACCCTACCGTAGAACTTTTCGGGCTCAATGCGTCTTTGATTTCTCCCTTGAGAGCTTTCTAATGCCGTGAGACTCTTAGTGTTTAACAAAGAGCAACCATGGAAACCGCCTCCAGTGATCGGGTTTTCAGCCAGGTTTGTAAAGAATTTTTATTATTGAGCTTTCATCAATTTAAGCATATGATACAGTGTTGAATTATCTCGATCACAGAAATATAAAAATTTGATTGGACTGTGCTAAATTCGGAATAAAATTGCTCTATTTTAGAGGTATCAAAATTTTTAAGAAGTGGGGGTATTCAAAATAGACGAGAATAATAAAATCGATTCTTAAGAATCATTTTGAACTGTTTCCTTATAATCAAATTTTAAGGAGTTCATGCAAGAGAAGAGAAAGCAAATCCAACGAAAAAAATATAAATCCTCTTTCCTTGAGGGCTTATTCGCGATCTTGCAGGTACCAACACCTCTGAAAGCAAACTAATAAATTTTTTGTACGTAGAACCCAGAGAATCACCAAATTATCAATTGGAATGAAGATGGGACTGCTTTCGCCATTATCGACGCCAAGCAATTCGCGGATTATATAGCACCGAAATACTATAAGCATAATAACATCAGCTCTTTCCTCAAACAGGTAAATTTTCACCCATTATTATTCTCATTGATTGACCTTCATCTCTCTAGCTTAATATGTACAAATTTCAGAGGGCTGGAACCGCAAAGAACGAATTGACCTTCTCCCATCCATTATTTCAGAGAGATAGAAAGTAATGTCACGAATTCAACTAAATTATTTAAAGTTACCTAGGGATCTGCTTCAGACAATAAATAGAAAACACGTGAATCCCACCTCAAACAAATCAAAGGAGAAAGAGGGCTGTGAGAGCCTGGAATCTTTAACGAAGCTCGAGGAAAATTCCTCAAAAAAGCTGTTGAAACTGTCCAATGATCCTGACCCAGCGGCAGCGAAAATAAATTGCAAGATCGAGCAGTCGCAGGATCTGCCCACTCCGAACACCATACTCAATAGGTAACTTTTAAATCTCTTTATCTTCAGCTAATTTTCTTTGTAAAAAGTGGCTTGGGAGAGAAAGCTTTACTAAATATCAGCCGCAATAGTCCGCTGACCCAGTCAATCCTCACTCAGGGCTGGATGAACAGCTCCTTTGGATACTATAACAACTTCGGTGTTTCTGCACCGATGATAGGTAACTCTGGATTATTTTATAACCAGAGTCAGTTTGGGATGACGGATCTCAATCAATTGCTTCTCAACCCCTTGGTAATGATCTTTTCGCTTACATAGTAGAATAACGTTTTCTTTTAGTTTCAAGCCAGTTTAGGAAACGTCAATATGGGTAATTACTACTCTCCCATGGTGTCGAGATATATGGGAATATAAAATTTATATAAATCAAGTCTTTTTATCAGAAATTCCTGTTTCAATCATCTTCCAACGGAAGGTATTACTACTGGAATTGGTTCACGAAAGTTAATTGATCTTCTGTTTACGATAAAACATTTTTGAGTAATAATTTGTCGTATTTTAGATTGTCATGCACATGTATTATAATTCCATCTAATCAGAAGTATCACCAACAAAGTTTTGTTTCATTATCTTTCGTTTCGAGCCAAGTTGTGTAGTGTAAACTCGATAAACTCAAGGTATCGACGATCAGGGCAATTAGGTTTCAAAGTCGGGAAGTAGGTATATTAGAAAGTATTTCCTCGTGAAAATGATCTCGGCATTTGATATACAACTATCTAAGGATGATCAAAAAAGGAGAGTTGAAGAAATGTGAAAATAACTCAACAAGTTCGTAGTTAGACAATTAGTGGCTTGTTATATGCTATATAACTTGTTAGACTCGTAAAGTAAAGCTTTGCTCTAGCAGATGCATTAGATGGATAGAAGAAGTTCTGATTCACAGGGTCCACAGGGACAATTTAGGAAATTCGTGGATTACTCGTGCAAAAAGACCTTGATATAGGACAAAGCGAGCTTTATTAAAGTAGATAATTAATCGAAAGCCAGATAAGGCAATGATTTTGCTTGTGTATCGTTAAATAAGACGATATTTCTGAATATCAGAAAGTTTAGTTCCATTGGAGCTGGTGACTTTATTGAAAAGTAAGGGATCATGGTCATCTATCGCCATCTTTCGAATATTATCATATTATTATCATCATCAAATAGAACTCCTTGAAAAGCTGGTTCAATGAAAAATATTTTGACTGAGCGCCAGTCAGCCGATTCTCTTGAACGACAAGGTGAAATTACAAAAGTGAGGAGCAATTTTCAATGGCTTATTATCGCGAATAATCTTAAATCCAGCACTCACTTCAAGATTAAAGTTAAGACAATGCCTTGAATAAACCGCTGTCAACTTCTTGTGATGGAAACTGCGATTGACTCGATACCTTTAGCTTTTCGCTCTATGGAAAGGAGTCTCTTCTATTTTCGGATGCATTGGTGCTGTTTATCCGGAGTTTTAAATTGACTAAGAAAAGCCCTATAATTAAATGGAATAAAACTTTTCACTGAGATCATTGTGCTAATCAGGGCCATAAATCCTTCAGGAAAGCAAAAAGAACCGAGAAATTATAGTGGAGCACGCATTCCAAGATGTCTCTTGAATATTTTTTTGGTATCTAGATATCGAATATCTGCACTTTCCTCATTAGAGGAAAGGTTAGCGAGTGTGTGTGTTTGCTTTTTTATCTCTCTGGACTCATAATAGTGTTTGCAACAGATCATTTTAGCGATCAGATGAGAAGAATCGTAAATAACATCAATTTTTTATTGTTAAAGGGCAAGAATGAGCTTAGTGAGAAATTAAAACTCCTGCTACCAGCTACTCCGAGAGATAATAGGAACGTAATTGAAGGAAAGCCTTTGAAATCATTCCATAGGCAATTAACCTTTTTTTTTTGTGTCAATAGAAAAGTGAATATTTTAAGTTTTTCGAGGGAAAAGAGTGAGAAATTGCTTATTACAATCTGTTCCAATGACTCATTGCATTAGGCTGCTGGCTTAAATGAAGATATAGAGAGCGGATTTGGTTTAAATACAGTAGAAGGATTATCATCTGAGTAGATGTATGAATGACTGATAACAATATATAGTTCCCTTCTAAATAAGGGAAGCTAATCTACAAATTAGCAACAATTATCTCTGAATAGACCTGTAAGCGAAAAATTATACATATGATTCTGATTCAACCGGTATAAATCGAACAAATAGGCTTTGTCATCGACATATCCATCGCTTTGTATTGATATACGACAGTATTGGTCAATTTTGCTAGTTCTTCGTCAGTTAGACTGAGTCCTCGATACCAAGGATGCATCTTGATCTCTTGAATTGTCAGCCTTCGCTTTCCATCTGGAGCAAGCATTTGCTCTATTAAATCTCGAAAATCTTTCGAATAGAATTGCTTAGGCTGCTTCTTCAACTTCTCATGATGCTTCCAAAATTCCTCATGCCTGTCTTGCCAGAAAAACTGATAATACCGGTCATCGGATTTCGCAGCAGCAAAAGGCATTTTCCCACTATATAACGCGAATAGCGTCACTCCTAGCGCAAATAAATCCGCTTGAAACCCATCATATGGCTGCTTTAAGTGCATTTCCGGCAGCAGATACGATGGACTCCCAGCAATGGATGTCAAAAGGGAATTCTGCGGGATTTTCAACGCAAAGCCAAAATCCGCTAATTTTACACAATAGTTGGCGTCAAGCAAGATATTATCTGGCTTGATGTCAAGGTGACAGATGTACTTGCCATGGAGATATTCCAGTGCGTCAATCAGCTGTCGAAAGTACGTCCGAGCGATTACTTCTGGAAAATGTCCAACGGTTTTAATCAAATCAGCGAGATCGCCATTAGGCGCGTATTCTAAGAAAATCGCAGGACAATAGCTCGAGTCAATGATCATTTTTTCGGTTATCTTACACGCCTTTGGGAGATCCACTAAAAAACTTGGTTGAAATTTAATTGCGGAGAGGATCCGAGGATGAGAGAGTGACAACAGCAATTCTGCCTCATTTGCGACTGAATTGTAGTTAGTTAGGCGCTTAAGGGCCTTGACTGCGATTTTTTGCTGGGATTCTTTATCTTCATAGACGACGATTCTACCCATGGATGTTAAACGACACTAACGATAATATAATTACTTGCAACATGTGCCTTCACAAATTCGAGCTTTGGAAGCGAGTATAAACCTCTCCTGGAACTCCGAGTGGTCTAAGGAGGGCAGTGAGCTCAATTTTTCCATTCCGTTTAATTTTTTTTAATTGATTATATTTCGTTACCGATCGCTCTTCGAAATTTATTCTCCATCAAATTTCAAAAGCATCTAATTGCCAAATATCTCATACAATAATAATTTATTACCTTCTACTTACCAAGTCAGTTTGATTAAAAATTTTGAATCATACTTCTGAAATAGAATAATTAATTATTTTGGATCTCACCGCGATCATCCATCATTGTTCAGCCGTTCAAAAGTGTTCAAATACTATGATCAGAGCCTTATGGAGTTTGCAAGAGACTGGTTTTTTTCATAGTGGTTTTCTGAGATAGTTGAGTTTTGGAGTGCTGGTGGATTTGAATGGCAAGACAAAGGCAAGTTGAAAGTAAATAAGGTCAGTATAATAGAAAATTGAGGGGCGTTTTATCAAGGAGAACCCAGGGTTTTTTCAGTCAAGATTACTCATGAGTCAGTAATTACTTGCTACGTCACTTGAGTAGTGAGTTCTAAAAATAATTTACAAAGAAATTTTGCGCGAAATTTGAATTCAAAAGTAGGGCTCCACTTTATGATTTTTTTCAGGAATTGGCTTAGGATAATGACGAGTTAGTGGCTTTCTATGTATTCAGCGCTATCACTGAAATACTAATGAGTTTGAACCAAAATATGGCTCTGATTACATAAAAAATATGTTTCTTTTCGCTTTGCGACCATTCCAAGAGAACCAATACTAGTATTTCTTAAGGAGTTAGATGCCAGGCAATGATTATCCAATGACTAAATGTAGCGAGTCTCGAGTTTTGACGATTTAAATTCCGAGTAATTTCTTCTTTTCCATCAGCATCAGATTTTAAATTACTCAGAAAGAGGATGGCGAACTCAGCAAATGGGACAAGTGCGTGCGAATACGATAGATTCGCAGAGTTATGAAATTGGAAATTCTCATATTTCTACGACATTTTCATCAAAAACCTAGAGAACTTATAGTCCAACTGATAACTAACTACACCACGATTTATTTCAGAATAGCTTCTAATGCGCTACTATGGATATGAAGTGGAGTTGTATGGGAAAATTAGCTAGTTCTTGAGAGTACGTAGCAACAATCAACAAACTAATTGGAGTCTCAGTTGGTACTTCATATGCCTTTCATTCTCTTCACTTTGTTACAATACAAGTTAAAAATCAAGCAAAGTCAGTATGATGATGCTTCTCGAAAAAGTAGGAGATTTTTCGAACTTTTCTTAAATTGAATAATTGTTGGCAAAATACTCGCACGCTTGTCCGATTCAGTAGCTGTCAAATATCACGACACTTCACAGGGACTTTCCTTATAGAAACCCCTCACGAACTTTCACAACAATTACGAAAATTCTCCCTTAGCTATCAATTATTTCATTTATTCTCATCATTGTGCACCTCTTAAGACAACAATTATCCGATTTATTTCCGAATGAAAGAGCATTCCCAATGCGAGATCCTTTTGCCATGAATGCGCACTCATTATCTAATTAGATCACAATGTATCTAAATAGGTCAACGAATATTCAATAATGAAAGAAAAAAACAAAACAAAACAATACAGTTAGATTGGTCTGTGGGCACACCTACTGAAAAATCTGCCTATTGCTAGCCATCTTCCTCACTGTGCCATTACGTAGTGTCGCTTAAGAATGACTTTATCGAAGATTCGTCCGTTTTTTTCATATTGTCTTCCGCTTCTGTCGCGGTTCTCATCTGGAAATATTTCGAAAGCAATTTCTGATCAAGCACCTTTTCCTCTTCTGCTATTGATCCCGGCTGCAGCGACAACATCACAGTTTCCTGCCTCTCATCAGGAGTGCCAACTTCATCCTTCATTGAACTATGCTTTGAATTTGAATTCACCACAAAACTCACATCGCTCTTCAACTGCGAAAAATCTGGCCTCTTGAAGAGCGCAACTATCTCCTCACGCACCCGTGGATTGAATAAAAAGACCACTCCATAGAAAAAACATTGCAACTGTCTCATGATTACGTGAGTGTAGGCTATCCAAACGATCAAATCCATTCCTAGTGTGATATAAACGCGATCAAAGATATCTGCCATGTTGCATAAGAGAAAAACCACCGGGTAGAGACCGAGCGCGTAGAATTCGCCTGAAACTTCAGAAATCGCAAATTTTTTAAGGAATTTAATAACTCGGAAGGTGATGACTGCAACATAGGTCAAGCACCCCAAGATAGGAACCCAATAACAAATTGCGTTCATCAAGAATTGCTCCCATTGGCGTGCTTTCGTTGAAATCCAGCAGGAAGTGAACGTTTCGATGTACCCTTCAGTTGCAAATGGAAGTACCCCGAAGACTATCGGAAGCACGAAGCCAATAAGCAAGAACCGTCGCCGGTAGCCTTGCAAGTCATCCTCAGAAAGATTGTCTTTGATTGTCGAGTGGACGGTCCAGCAAATCAAAACATTCCATATCGCGATGGATGTATTCGAATAAACTCTCAGCGGACCGATGATATTGCAAAATACAGGCTCTGATAGGGCTTCTGCGTCAAGTACTGAAGTCACGAGTAGGGGGATATCGGCTAGGAGGAGGCAAATGCCCAGATTGTAGAAAAAATTGGCGACTTTTTTCCGTATTAAATAGTACGTTAGCAGCACCAAGGCGGTCGTGACGAGAGAGATGATCGAGCAGATTACGGACGCTCGGTGGTATGCGGTATGATCTTCTTGAAAATCGTGCATTTGAATTGTTTATTGTCCGCTGTGGATCTGGATCACGGCTTATTTCTTCAATAAACTTCACTAATCAAAACAAATCTGAACGAAATTGCGATTTACTAGGGCTGTTATAGTCGATTAAAAATTTGCTAACCGCCTCCAAAGGCGAGACCAGGCGCTTAAGCTAATAGCCTCTTAGCTCTGAGAATGAGGTAAGCAGCTTAACATTTTATTCACATGGGTTTTTTAAATATGAGCTGTAAAGCAGTAGAACCGAAAAAACACTGTAAAATATGCAATTTTCATTCATGAGTGAAGGATTTACCTCAGTTCATTGACTGAGTCCTCGTTGGTTTTCTAATTTAATGACAAACTGGTCAAGAGCGGCTGGTTAAGCCTGTTTAGATGTCGTTAAATATTTAAACTATAGACAGCAATAGTTATTATCCTCAAAAAAATCGCACAGGTTATGCTCGTTTATTAATAAATTAGACTTGTGTCTTCATTCTGATCATCTCCATTTGCACCTCTTCTGCCGATGCTGGCTTCACTTTTTTAAACCAAGAACTCTCTCTTATCTCCTGGATCGTCGCAGGCCGCTTCGTCGGATCCGGATTGAGCATCATCTCAATCAGCGCTTTGAAATCCTTGCTAAAATTGCCTACTTTGATCCATCTTTTCTTCATCCACGCCTTCATTAGACGCCAGTATATCGACCAGTGTCCTTTCAAAACCATACCGTAATTTTGATCCGTCGTCTTCGTGTTTGAAAACGGATTAAACCCCGTTATAAAAATCAACAATAGCTTTCCTAACGCGAATATATCCATCTGGGTACCTCGATATCCCTGGCCTTGATGGAACTCTGGCGGACAAATCCCAGGCGTAGTTACCGATGATTTATCAATAAAAAGCTTTTCGCCGTCCTGGTCTTTATATTTAACGCTGTGTCCGAAGTCCGTAAGGACAAGATTAAAATTTTGGTCAAGGAGGATGTTCTCGATCTTGAGATCCCGATGGCAGTAGCCATTGGAATGAAGGTATTCGACTGCGTCGAGGATCTGCCCGAAATAGTACCGGGCTACTCGTTCTTCCAGCCGTCGTTTCTTAACTAACTCGAGAAAATCTCCGTTTGCGTGGTACTTTAATATAAGGATGTGATAGAACTCATCGCTTGGGGTCGGCCGATTGCCTTCAGCGCTCTTCTTAGGGAAGCTGCTGAAGTGAAATTTCACGTTTTTTATTACTTCAGTACAGTTTAGCAAATTTTTGTGATATTTCAATTGAAACACATTCGTCTCGTTTTGAAACGACCCGCGGTAATCAGCCACTGGAATCGCTTTGAGAACGACCAAATTCGATCCGTCCTTCTCCGGGCAATCAAATATCGATGACGCAAGATAAACTGGATATAGATGGTCCTGACCAAGTTCTGATAAGAGGACGTATTTATCGATTACACCTAGAGGACGCTGATAATCGATCGCTGGTATCGTCGGCGTGATCGTTTTGGTAATAGTCACCTTGGTGCTTGGAATTGCGTCATTATTTGCTTGAATATTGCTTATTGAGCCTCCAATAGGCTTCGAACTTGCTGAAAGAGTCGTTGAATTTATTGCGTCGTTAAAAGGTACTGTTATCATAGCCATTGGTTCTTTAGCAACGGGAAAAAGCATCGGAATTAATTGTAAAAATGAATAAGAATTGCTGGTGCAGTCAGCAGTAGCGAATGCTTTGGGGCAAAGGAGGGTCGAGCTGAAAATTTTCGTGGTTTCCATGGGTTAAGAGCTGCTGATATAAGGAAATTCCGGGTTTTCGGATTATTTTGGTGTATAATTCTTTTTTTTATATAGAGCTTCGACGCACAGCGACTCTAATAATCAGATCAGCTGCAGTTCTTGAGTTGTTAGCTTTAAATAATTATATTCTCAACCGGTATGATTTAAATTCCGTTTAAATAGCTTAGCGATTTAGAGTTTTAGTGCCCTTATTGATAAAATTTTAGCTTAATTAGGTGCTTTTGCCTCTGAGATTTTAATTAACAAATTCAAATAAATAGTTCCAGTTTGCCTTTAAGAAAATTAACCTAATTAAAATCTTTTAAATATCAGCTGTCTTTCTCTATTTTCTCAAGTATTTTAGGCGTTTAACAGCTATTTCCTTGCTTGATCCTTATAAAACAGGAAACTTCATTGGTTGATTTAATTTCCAGGCAAAGAAATGCGATTTTACCTTACAACAGTGGAAAAAAAATAAATAACGTGCGTTTTGCAAGGCGATTTTAACAGAACAATATACTGAAATTTTTTCTCTCTTGAGGGTTGTACCCTCGAATTGATGTTTTAATTCCCAATTTAATTTTGTATTCCAAGTACTCTCTTCTAAAGCTGTTCTTTTTTAACTAAAATGCTTTAAACTTCCATAAAACTCAAAAAATTCGCCATGTGTAGAAACATGAGTGCTCTTTCAGGAAATGATAGAGATCGATTGAATTGATTGAACCAAATTAATTCCTAGTGAAAATTCAATAATCTATGAATTCATAATATTTGGATCTCAGAACTGATAAAGTAGGTGCAATTGCTGAGATAGTCAGTCACTGGGAGAAGAAACGAAAGTCGCAGTATTCTCTCTGAAAAATTGGCATTTATATCTTTTGCTAAATTGCTGAGAATTCAGGAGTTCCTCTTCATCAAGTGGAAAGAAGACGACCTGCAAGGGAAAGGAACACGGGATAAGGCAACAAAGTCTCTTTGACTGAGACAATTGAAAGCAACGATTCTTCAAGAAATCGGAATCGTTCGATAAACGGTCAAATCAACGCGAATTTGAAAAAATAAAATCTTTGCAATCATTCGAAAATCAAAATTTGAGGGTAGATGTCATTTTAAATTTGTGGATAGTATAACTTGAAGAAGAAGAATATACATAAGCCTCCTTCCTCTATCATTAAAGAGGGGTTCGGTTCTCAATTCAATTATAAACCAAAAATTAAATGGGGTTTGCGTCTTTCCAAAGTATGTTTTGCTATCCTCAGAAAAGCTCTGGAAATGCGCTTAACACATCGGAAAACTGGCATTAATTACTGTCATCCAGCGTACAATGTATATGAATAATCTAGCACACATGTATACACTCTCTTGAAGGTAAAATGAGATTCAATCTAACGCTATTCCTCATTTTACTTCAATACCACGACTCTAACAGTTAATCGTATGAATATCTGCTTCGTGTTTACTAGCCTTCTTCTCATTAAGTACGGAGGATCTAAGGGAAAGTTTGTTAGCTTCTAATAGAACTCAATTTCGAGAATTTGAAAGAATACTATTCCCTGTGCACTTTAGAAATCAATGTATCAGAAATTAATCAAACAAGATTTATTTCTCAAAAATACGATATCTTTTTGCTGAAATGGGACAGTCACAACCAACTCAGAAGCCAGTCATCGAGCAAAGAATATGGGACTTGCACAGGATCGAAGGACACCAAGTCGGCCGCATGAGTTCCCTCCTATTCGACGAAACCACCCAAGAACTGCTTGTTGGATGCGATGACAGTCACATTGCGATCTTTGACCTAAACCTCCAAAATAAAACCAGGCACGTCTATCTCAATGATATCTTTTCGATAACTTCAATGGCAGTCCTGAACGAAAAGAAGTACCTCATTGGAACATCCTACGGTGATCTCAAGACGGTCAGTCGAGATTCATTTCAAGTCCTGGAATCCAGCAGAGTTTCTACAGAGCAGATAACTTCGTTGTCAGTAAGCGCAGATTCAAATCTTATTTTGATGGGTACGAATAAAGGGTCAATCGCTCTCCTCACAGCAAACCGAAAAAAGGAAAAACTATCATATAAAAACAACTTTTTGGGCGGAAACTTAGAAGTAGCGTTTTCTCCAGACAGCAACTACGTTGTCGGTTCTGCCCAAGGACATCTTCTCTTGATAATCGAGGTTAAGCGCACCAACACGACTTGCATGTATTGTGAAACGTTAATCAAAGGGTTCTCATTTGCTGATGGAAGTTCAACAGTAATGGTACTAGGCGAAGGAGCACTCTTCCTTATTGACATATCCAAGCAGGAAGTCCTGAAAAAAGCATATTTTAACGCCAAAGCCCTTACTGCCAAACTCCATTCTCAATCAAGACTGTTAGCCTCTGCCTCAGATGGCAAGGTGCATCTTTGGAAGGTCAATAAAGATCTCAGCTTCGAGCAATCTGAATTCGCCATTGATTGCGATCTAGCCTTCACCCCTGATAAAATTGTATGGAGCACTAAAGGAAAACACCTCGCGTTGCTAAGACGATTCCAAAGCAACGCGCTTCAGGTTATGGATGTGGAAAGTCGCAAAGCAATAATTTCCGTTGGATCGCTGCCTTCAATTAAAGATTTCCATAACTTTGTTATGAGCGCAGATGGGAAATTGCTGTTAATCTTCTACCATGAACGAAAGATGTCAAAACTGAAACTTTTCGTTGTGGACATAGCAACTTCGAGGACGATCCAGCAGCTTTGCTTAAATTCTGATGCTTGGGACAGTGTCCACAGAATCAAGTTTTTAGGTAAAGCTGAACGATCATGTGAGTCAAGTTTAATGCTGAAGGCGCTTGGAGAATGCCTTATACATAGAGGATCAACATGTTCTCTTATAATATACGATGTGATAATTGGCCAAGAGCTCTCTCTAAAAATTCGAGGTCAAATGGATGGTTCGTCTGTGGATAGAGAAACAATCCCTTTCAGTGATAGGATATTTCTCTTGCATAATAATTACCAAAGTAAAGTCAGAATCTGTGGGATGAAATCATCCAAAGTCAACAAATGCTGCAGATTTGGACGATTTTATGAGCCAGCAATTTCATTGGATTCAAGGTTCATCGCCTTTGCAACCAAAGACCCTGATCATATGGTTGCCGTTGGAGATCTGCAAACGACAAGGGTTTTGACTCGGATACCTCTACCAGGTTCGTTTTTTGTGCATGCAATAATTAATCGTCGCACTGAATTCTGTCGGAACCGACTGCTCGTTGTAGGTCGAGGAATAGATAAGCAAGACAAGATTATCTTCATTGATGCTGTGGCGGGGAAAGTGGTACATGAGGTGAGCTGCAATCCTCTGAGCGTGGATTTGAAAGTGCTAAGCCCGAGCCATGAGAAAATAGCTTATGTGGGTCCTAAAGGAGCAGTATACGTCGTTGATTTGGTGAGCGGTAAACAAGTTTTTGAAGCATTCTTTGAGCAAGGCATCGTGGATTTGGCATTTTCTGTGGATGGTAAGCTGATGATTGTCGCAAAGGACAATGGATCTATAAAATTCGTAAGAATTTGCTGAGGAGATTCACGTTTTCAAAAATGATTGGCTCAATTAATTAACTTTATTACTAATGAAAATAGCAGAAATAATACTTTAACGAGGAGAGTTATGTATTTCATAATACATACGCTTGTATCAAACGAATAAGAGCCTATTTGATAAATATTAAATCATGTGAGACGTTCATTTCCCTTAAATACACCCAATTTCGGTTAATTATAGAACTAACCAGTTTCATTAGCAGCATCCGCTTCGGACATCTCCGACATCATTAGAGGCTTCTGAGGCACTGATAACCCTTCCACACTGCGCCTGGATCCAGGGCAACATACTTCTTTGCACTTGAGTGTCGTCCTTTTCGAAAAACCATACACAACCGCATTTAATGCTCCTTGGGCATTATAAAGAATATTAGTTACAAGATCCCATGCAAAAGGCACGTTGTACACCGGGGATAGCTGAGTGTACACTTCCATCGCGATGGCAGACGACGTGCAAATGATTAAGATTCCCGGATACAATGCAAGCTCCAAATGCAACCGCAATCCGAGGTTCCGGAGCTTCTTCATGACGGACCAATAGCAAAACGAGCAGTACATAATGCTCATGAATACTGGGATAATGTTTATGATCCAATTACCAAAATTTGGCTGCCCCACGCCGTTGAGATGGACACACAGATTGATTTTTTCGACAATTTGGCGCATTTTAAACGCTAAAGCAGCGATTCCTGTCACTAGCCCTCCTCCAATAGAAAACAGAAAGTAGTTCTTTAGGTGCTCTTTGGGTATTTGGAAATTATTGCGGTTAATTGCCTCGTAAAGGCAGTGAGCAAAGCAGCAAGTCCAGAGAACTGAGCCACCGTAAGAGAAATACCTCAGGAAACTTTCGATTTGGCATAAAAAATTATTCGAGATTGGTATAATTTGAACTATGACCATGATATTAGTGAGCAAATCCATGAGAGAAAGCCCAACGACCATCCTAACAATCGTGTATTGAGAGTTTTTGAGTGTGCATGTGAGGACGAGATTGAAAATACATCCAAGGATAGATATTGAAGCAACAGCGACGTTAACATGAGCGATGAGTTGAATATCTTCCTGCGCAGGGCCTTGCTGGAGCGATTGGGGATAGAATCGTTGGCTCTCAAAGACTACTTGCGTAAGGTTTATCATGCGGAAAGCTGATGAGTTCGTAGATTTGAAGTTAAATTTATTCAGGAGTGCTATGTATGCTAATTTAGTAGTTTCTTAATAAAGGGTTTCGGATCATAGTTTCAATTTCGAGAGAGAGAAAAAAAAAAGAATGAAAGAGAAGATCCGCGGTGCACTGCTTGCTGAAAGCAACGCGTTTTCATACCAATTGTGAGTGTGCTAGAATCGGGTTAAACGCTCTTTTAAAACTATAATGAAAATAATTGATCACGCAAAAGAATTAATTTGTAATCAACGACTTTATTTGTTCTAGCTTAGGATCATCTCAGGTCTTCAAACAATCACGAATTTTCACCAACCGGAATCCACTCATCCCCCTATTAAAGAATATTCCTCGTAAAATACCCATGGCAAAATCAAAGATATTTAAATTGCTTCTTCTACTTCAGGAGGCTCCGTCATAATATGTTTCTCAACGACTGATACATGTAATTCATGAGCTCCTGCTATGTCAGACATCTCAGTCACCAGCTGACTCTGAATGACTGATGTCGATGCTTCACGATTGAACCGTCCAGGACAGCATCTTTCTTTACATTTAAGCGCTGATCTTTTGGAAAAACCATACACAATCGCGTTCAGAGCACCTTGTGCGTTGTAAAGTACGTTAGTTAAGAGATCCCAAGCAAAGGGCACGCTATAAACAGGGGTGAATTGAGTGTATAATTGCATTGATATCGCGGATGCAGTGCAGACAATCAGTATTGCTGGATACAATACAAGCTCCAGGTGCAATCGGGATCCCATGCTTCGCAGCTCTTTCGCGACGCGCCAATAGCAATAAGAGCAATAAGTAATGCTGATGAACACTGGTATGATATTTATCATCCAATTTCCATAATCAGGTTCTCCAACTGCGTTGATATGCACACACAAGTTGACTCCTTCGACTATTTGCCTCATCTTGAATACCAAAGCAGCGGCTCCTGACACCAACCCACCTCCTGTAGAAAACAGAAAGTAGCATTTCAGATAGTGATTATTGATTTGGAAATTATCATGCGTGATTGCTCGATAGAGACAATGAGCAAAGCAGCAGGTCCATAGTATAGAGCTCCCGTAAGAGAAATATCTGATGAAACTCTCGAGTTGACATAAGGCATCACTAGTGAGCGGAATGGGCTGAAGAAGAATCGTGATATTAGTGAGCAAATCCATGAGAGAGAGTCCAACAACCATCCTAACAATCGTATATTGAGAGTTTTTTAGTGTGCATGTGAGGACGAGGTTGAAAATACATCCAAGGATAGATATTGAAGCAACAGCGACGTTAACATGAGCGATGAGTTGAATATCCTCCTGCGCAGGGCCTTGCTGCAACCGCAGCGGCAGTAGGAGCGACGGAAGCTGGTATTCCGGATTCTCCAAGACTGCTAGGGTTAAGTCCATTGTGATAATTAATGTAAAAGAGCAACTTAAAATTTAATCAGGAGTTCATTATCAGCTAATTTAGCATCGTGGAAGTTTTAAATGAAACTTATATCTTTTCAAAAAAAGACAAATAACGAAGAATTCCACTTCTTTTTGCTTTCTGGAAAGCAAATTGTGCGTGAGTGTGCTAGAACCGAAACAAAAAGTTCTTTTGAAAGCTTCTATGAAAATACTAATTGTGCAACGGAATTTATTTTCAATATATGTTCTAACTTTGGATCATCTAACGTAGACAAACAATCACAGTTTTTCGCTAACCGAAAGTCCTCTTTCTATTAAAGAATAAAGTTTCCAAAATACCCATGGCATATCGAGGTGTCTAAATCGCTTCTTCTACTTCTGGAGGCTCCGTCATAATATGTTTCTCAACGACTGATACATGTAATTCATGAGCTCCTGCTATGTCAGACATCTCAGTCACCAGCTGACTCTGAATAACTGATGCCGACGCTTCACGATTGAACCGTCCAGGACAGCATCTTTCTTTACATTTAAGCGCTTTTCTTTTGGAAACGCCGTAGACGATCCCATTAAGAGCACCTTGTGCGTTGTAGAGCAGATTAGTTAAGAGATCCCATGCGAAAGGCACGCTATAAACAGGGTTGAACTGAATGTATAATTGCATAGAGATTGCAGATGCAGTGCAGATAATCAGTATTGCTGGATATAATACAAGTTCCAGGTGCAATCGGGATCCCATTTTCCGTAACTCTTTCATGACCGAACAGTAGCAGAATAAGCAATATGTAATGCTCATGGACACTGGTATGATATTTATCATCCAATTACCATAGTCTGGTTTCCCGATGGCATTGATATGGACGCACAAGTTGACTCCTTCGACTATTTCCCTCATTTTAAATACTAAAGCAATGATTCCTGCCGCCAACCCACATCCGGTCGAAAATAAGAAGTAGTACTTCAAATATCGATTGAGTACTTGGAAATTATCATGCGTGATTGCTCGATAGAGACAATGAGCAAAGCAGCAGGTCCATGCTATAGAGCTGACGTAAGAGAAATATCTGATGAAACTCTCGAGTTGACATAAGACATCGCTAGTGAGCTGAATGGGCTGAATAATGACCATGAGATTTGTTAGCATATCCATAATGGAGAGTCCAACTACCATTCTGACAATCGTATATTGAGAGTTTTTGATTGTGAAGGTGAGAGTGAGGTTGAAAAGACACCCAAGGATAGAAAGTATGGCAACGGCGACGTTAAGTCGAACGATGAATTGGATATCATCCTGATCAGGTCCTTCCGCCAATTGCAGCGGTGGTGGGAACGACTGAAGCTGGTATTCCGAAGTCTCCGAGGCTGCCAAATACAAGCTCATGCTGTTACAATTAATGTAAAAGAGCAAATTAAAATTTATTCATTATTCCTCTGTATGTTAATTTAATGATTTTGAATGGAGGGATTTAGCTCGTGAGGAAGAGCTTTAATCTTTATTTAGCTTCTGCTGCCTTCTATAACAGATGGATCTGGTCAAAGAGGCTACAGCAAATAGTGAGTTCCTTAGCTTTTCTGTTATATAGGATGGAATTGTAGGATCCGCAAAAAAAAGAGAGAAATCTCGCTGAAAAATGAGAATAGGTCCCCAGAAACCGCAGTAAACTTCTTAAAGCTGAGTATCAGTTTGTTGAACCAAATTTTGTTGGAGTTTATTAGTCGTACACTGCAAAAATTTTATAGTCTAATCTTGGATATATATTTCAAAATTAGCTGTAGTGTGACAGTTCTAACTCGAGCCTGCATCGAGTTGAAGGCCCTGTAGTTAATTGATATTCATCTACATTAGAAAAATGTGAGTTGCTTGTTGGTCTCTCTAATCAGAATCTTGTACTGTTTAAAGGGTTTTTATTGACGGCATTGTCTCCGTAACGTCTCAATCAGGCCCAAACACAAGATTTGCTTCATACAGCAAAGTTTCGAGGCATTTTCTGATAATTCCACTGTCCCAAAAAAATCACAATTTTCGACTCAAGAGTATCAGCGGAGAAAGCTAATCAAAGCCTCTTTTCTTGATTAACTACCACACATGTTCAAGAAAAAGCGCTATTCTAACAGATTTACTCCAAAATAATTCCCGTGGCTTACACCGGGCAATTTCTACAAATCTTACAAAGAGATATTTTGTTACGAGTCATAGCTCCCAGCTCTCCTTTACCTATCTACATAAGCACTCTATAAGTTTGATAATAAAAACACACGTTCTTAGAGGAAGAATTGAACAATTAAAGGAAGTTTCAAACCACTTACCGACTTCTAATAACGAACTGAAACCCAATAAAGCACACCTAACCTCTGCTATCATTATCAATTCAGAGCCTATCACTATCACTATCACTATCACTATCACTTATTGTTCTGGATTACTTTTAGTCACATAAATTCTTGAAATTTTTGAATAATTGAGTCATCGCGAATACAAAGATTCCTAAAATTATCTATTTTTCAAATGGATCAGCACAGCTTTAAAATAATTCACCCTTTTTCTAACTGCATTATTTTATTAACCTACCAGTCTAACCCGACAAATTCCGTTCAGAAAAACCCCGCAATGTATTCCTTTTTATTTCAACGACTGCTCAGTGAATAATTAATTAAATTGCCTATTTTACTGCAGCGCGTATATTTAAATTGAATTGTTCCCAATCTCAAATTATCAGTACTGGCAGATTTCTCTTGCCGAATATAAATCGACGGAATTCTGAGTTAATAAAATTTAATTATTATCGAAATATTAATGCTTCTCGAGAACTACGGTCAGCTTTCTTCTTCATCTCTTCGCACCGAAGCGAGCATGACTGAATTCAAGTCAAATCCGAGCCAAAAGGTACCTCTCCGCCCTCCCAGACCCTTTTCTAACCTCTGACTGTAGAAATTACTCGTTCTTGACCTCGATGAGACTTTAGTGCATTGTCGTATGGAAAATTTCGAAAGTGCCACCTCTGTGACAAGCGTAATCGCCTTTACTCGCAGCATAAGTCTTACTCTACCCAATAGATCGAAATCCAAGGGTGTTTTGTCACTATCCACATTGCCAAGAGACCAGGCCTCAAAAAATTTTTGAAAAAGATGTCTAAGTACTATCAGCTAGCTATTTACACCTCCAGTATCAAAGAGGTAAATCATACTCTTGCGCTCCTTTTGCTCATTGAATCGCCTTAGTATGCGCATGCCGTACTGAACACATTGAGAATTAAAAAGTTTTTCTCCGCGATCCTTCACCGCGAACATTGCAGCCGCAATGAAGGAGGCAAGATGGAAAAGAGCTTGTCAATAATTAAGAAAGCGCCGTCTGACATCATCCTCGTCGATGTAAGCAAATTTTTTGTTGACATGATCTGAATGTGCTTTAAAGGATTCTCTCGTACATAAAAAGAACCAACCTGATAATCTGTTCATCGTGAAGGACTTCAGAGGCGATATGAGCGACAACGAGCTCGAAACTATCACCCCTTTCTTGAAAGCGATGTCGAAAGTCTCTGATGTGAGGTCAGTGGAAAAAAAATTCGCAGAGTTCCAAAGAAACGCGGAGGATAAAGGCTCGATCTCGACTAAGGGTCTGGGCGATAAAACCTACGAAACGAAGCTCATTCAGCGCCTTAATGGTCAATATAAGCATAAGGCGAAAGGCCTGATAGAAGTGATCGATCAAACGATCTTCGGGAATACCGACGAAGGGATCACTGATGCGAACGACCTCTTACAGAAGCTCTCGCAGACGACAACAAGTAAACAGTTGTTCTTCCACATGGTGAAGTCGAATTCGCCAAAGAACGCGTGCACTGCGAAAGAAAGCGACGGTTTGGCTGGGCAAACCGTGCTAGTCTCAGTTTAAGTGCCGCGAAAGAAGAGATTTGACCTGAAATCAGTCTTTCAGGTGTTAAGGGTGAAAGACGCCATGATGTCCACCTCCTAAATTTCTAAAAATAACGACCGAGTATATTATTGAGATATATCTTCTTATCAATCTTAGTCTTGTAATTGATGGAATATTTTTAGACTGTATAGTATTCCCTGCTATTAAAAAGGGATTTTATGTTTGAAAAATGCATAACAGTAAGTCTTCTTGATAAGTATATTGTTGAAGTAAACCAAAAGCCAATAAATTTCCAGCTTTCTCTTAAGGCCTAGGTAAGAACCGCTTGTTTTGAGGACTAGATGATGATTATTTTTCATATGATATGCATCATATTGAAGGGCAATAACTGTCCCATGATAAAGTAAACTCAAAGATTTCCGCGATGGCTCGCTTTTCATTACAATACATGACCTTTCAACGATAAATTAAGCAGGAACACTGGTGCTCACTGCAACAGTTCTATTATTTAAATAAACAGCCTTTTGATTAATTGAGGTATTTGCGAATTTCTATGCTTCCATTTGAAATTAGTTATCGTCAGTGAGAAACAACAGTTTCGATGCATAACTGCTACAAAAGAGTATTTGTTTTAGTTTGACACAGAAATTCTTCAGTGGAGACTGGACCGTGATTTTTTCATTAATTTTTACTTCCATATTCCAAATGATTCCAAAGAGGGATCCTATGTGGTCAATTGAACAAAGGGATAGAATAAAGAATAGTAGCTGAAAAAAGTGGACTTATACGATATTTCAAGGATATCGTGCAGAAAAGGACCCGCTTGACGCGTTAACCCGCAAAAAGAAAGGAGACACGAGCGAGGGTGATTGATGGAAGTGAATGTTTAAAGAATGGGATTTAATTGAAGGTAATAAACTGATTGTCAGTGATTCCAAAATCCGCTAAAAACTCAACCAAACGATTTCTGATAGTTTAATTGATTTACTACCCTATCGATACGTATTCACATTTAAAGGGTTGTCTATTAGAAATTAAGAATCAAAAATATCAGAAAACAAACCTAATTCAAAAAAATGTGTCTGACAAGTAACCATTCTTCCTCTACCTTGGGCTCCAGGAAGGTAAAACAACCTGTTCCTTGTTCTTACAACTAATCTGTTTATTCAGAAAACCTTAGTGCTTGATTTAGACGAAACGCTAGTTCATTGTCAAATGACCAGTTTTGGCAACGTCACAGCCATCACCAAGGTATTTTTCTTTTGAAGTTCTAAGTAAGTCAACTGTCCCTTAGGTTCAAACCGGTGACCGATTCACGAAGCTATTCGTGAGCAAGAGGCCAGGTCTCGAGGATTTCATAGCCAGAGTGGCTAAATGCTATAACTTGATCCTCTTCACCTCAGGACTCAAGGAGTACGCTCACAACATCCTCAGACTCTTCAAGATCGATCACTATTTCTCAGCAGTCTATCACAGAAGCTACTGCCAAAAGAACTCTGAGAATAAATTTGAAAAGGATCTCGCAATCTTTGGGATCCATCCAAGCGAGATTATCCTTGTTGATGTAAATAGATCGATTTATTGACCGTTTTCTGATTATCATTTCAGGACTCTATTGTCCATGTGAAAAATCAGCCAAACAACATCTTGCTGATCAAGCCGTACAAAGGCGAAAGTGACGATTGCGAACTCACGAAAATAGCGAGTTTCCTTGAAGGATTAGCTGATAAATCTGACGTTCGACCTGTCATGGATAACTTCATTAACTTTGAGATCAAATATGAGATCAACGAGGCACTTTGTCCAGTTCTTACAACTGAATGCGACCCTGAAGATTTCAGCGAAGCTGATTTTGAGTGCGAACTTACATCGAGAGTACCCTCATTCAAGCCACACTGTGCTCTGGAGCTTAAGTCCGCCGTTAAAGGCCTATTGGACTTAGAAGCAAGCGAAGACGATGCTGAATCAACCAATGACTCAGTTGAAGAATTCGCTGTCACAAACACTGGCGGTAGCACAAGCCACAGCATGAAATTTCCTTTAGGAGATTTCACGAGTGAATCGTCTCGTGTGATTTTGGCCGATAAATTACCTACAATGGCCCCTAAATCACTTATCAAACTCAAAAACAGCACAGCTGCTGCTTGAGTTTAGTTACAGCCAGCTTCGCATTGTCTCTGCACGACTCCACTAAGATCAATTCCTGTCAAGTCTTCCTTTCTTCATGTTTATAAATCTTCTTCTTTCATATGATGTATCAAACTTATTTTCTCATGCAGTTTGGACATACTGACTATAGGGAGCTACATTTAAGCTATATTGAAGTCTGCTTTATGAAATGTCATTTTGCATTCATAGATTATTTCTAACAAACAGCATTTTTAAAGAATTGAGTCATGTCAGAAAAGTGTCCCAAAGAGAGCGAAGCCAATCTATTTAGCACTTCCCTTTAAAGCAGTAAAAACCCAACATTAGAAAATTTAAAAAGCATATTCAAATTTCACTCTAAATTGAATTTAACTATCGGAGTCTTTGGCTTTGAGTTTAAATTCATATGACAATTGGTTTGACTATAAAAAAGGTGCATGCTCCTTTAATTGACGGCTAGATTTTAATAAAAAAACTTCCAATTCCCAAGCAAATTTTTCGTAAAAAATTTGATAAATGGATTTAAATAATTTTAGAGTGAGAACATTCCGCTAACATCAATAAATTTCTCCTTACGAACCATCCCAAGTAACGGCCCACAAAGGCAAAATGTGATTAATGAGCTCACTTCTTCCTCGGTTCTGGCATGATCGAAGAAAGTTTTGAAGAAACAGCTTATGAGCTATTAGAGCCTATTTTAGTGCGTCGGAGCTGAATATTGTTCTTAAATGAGAAGAAAATTTGAATTAACGCTTCTAATTTATAGTTCTGTGAGATCAATCGTGGTAAAATGATCGATTAGTTTTAGAACGGTTCTTTAAAGCCGCGATTAACGAAAACCGCAGATTTTTTTTCAATACGATTGATTCCCGATGCTTCTTAAACTCTATTAATGAATTTAAATGTTTTCAATTTAAACACGCTGCAAATAGGTATTAATAATCAAATTCTCAAACTGAACCAAAAAATTTCTGATCCTCGAGGAATGCTCTCTTCACTAAAGACTCTTCCTTCTCCGTTGGGCAGGGTAAGCCGACTTTTCCCATTTGAGTTCGAATCATCATGTTTAGAAATTCCTGATCCTTGATCTTGACGAAACGCTCGTTCACTGTAGACCAGATGACTTTGACAACGTCACTGTGAAATCTAGGGTATTAATTCCGACATGCTTTTAAGTTGATTAACATAACTTTAGGTGCGAGTTGGTGACCAGTTTATTGAGCTGTATGTGAGCAAGAGGCCAGGTCTCGAGGAGTTTATGGCCAGAATGGCTTTGTGCTATAACTTGATCCTCTTCACCTCAGCACTCAAGGACTATGCTCATTCCATCCTGAGACTTATGAAGATCGATCATTATTTCTCGGCGGTTTATCACAGAAGCCATTGCCAAAAGAACTCTGAGAATAAATTTGAAAAGGATCTCGCTATCTTCGGTATCCACCCAAGAGACATTATCCTTGTTGATGTAAACAGTTCGATTTATTGACCGTTTTCTGATTATCATTTCAGGACTCGATTGTCCACGTGAGAAACCAGCCAAACAATATCTTGCTGGTCAAGCCTTACAAAGGAGAAAGAAACGATAACGAGCTCTCAAAGTTGGCGACTTTCCTTGAAGAGATAGCGAATAAGCCTGATGTCCGACCAGTCATGGAAGGTTTTGTGAGCTATGAGCTGAACAAGGAACCGAAAGGTGTGCCCAGCCAACTCGCTGGATCTATTCCAAATCTGGGAACTAAGCCGTTCCTCGGTCGGGTTAAGTCACTCAGCTGGGACAAATATCCTTCTGGGGTTGTCACAGCAGATTGCGATTTTGGAGAACTCAGCGAAAATCACGATGGAGCTGACCTTACACCGAAAGTCCCAGCTCTTAACCCAAGGAAAAAGTCAATCTTACTAAAGTTAGAAATCAACGCTCTCTTCGACTCAGAAACTCGAGAAGATGATGAATCTACTGAGGATTCCGCTGAGGAGCTTCCCATACGTCCTTCTAAGAAGAGTATCTCAGAAGCCATGACCCAGTTTCCTTTAGCTGAGTCAACAGCTGAGCCTTCGGGCTTGGTTGATAAATTACCAACAATGAAACCCAAGTCACAGTTCGACACGCTGAAATCAAGTGTAAGCAATGAATAACTGTGATGCTGCGTCAGTTCAGGATTCCCTGCTGACTTCCAATAAAGGTCTTTATGTCTATTAACTTATTTTTCAAAGTAGTTTTGATCTTCCAGGCTTTTTTCACTATTTCTTCTTGAATGTAACCTTCCAAGAGACAATATCTTTCACGTCTTTATATTAAACCGTTGATGTTGAATTTCATAAAATCTAAGCATTTATTAAAACTCTTAATAAAATTCCTTTTTGAAAACTCTCATTTCAGATAGGAGATAGTTTGAATAGTTAATCTAAAGCAGCCAAACAACCCTGTATATAGCAAAAAGCTAAAAATTTTAATGCTCTGACACTCAGATGCCAATTTTTCAAGCCCATCAATGTCTATATCGGAATTGTTAATTAGGTTAACTCATTTTCGGAAGTACAAAAGAAACCTTTGCTCAGGTCTCTACACCGCAAAGGTTTATAAACCATCTATTAAGACCGCGAGCTCAACAAATCAAAGCTTTCTCTTTTAAAAATCCGGCCAATACACGAGTACTTAGTCTACCCTTGCTCTATATGCATTAATCTATTTTTTCTACAAAAGTCCTTGGAGCATCGGTTTTCTTTGGTGGTCACAGAATCTCTGGTCTGAATCTTGCTTGAATAAATTTTTGAATGGCTAGACCCCTGTATTTCCAGAGCTCCTCAGAGATCTAACTGATCAGAGATATCTCCTTCCGAACGAGAACGAAAGTGAATAAATTGGGAATATAGAGAGTGAGCTCAGGGTTTCATCTCTATTCAGCAAATTCGGCCAGAGCCATACCTGTTTAGATTTGAACCTCCACAAGTGGAAGCTGGCGATCGAAAGCAAAACCTGTTTTAATTCGAAATCAAATTATAGAACGATTTTTCATCTACTGAAAAATTTTGATTTCGGAAAAACTTCTGTGTATGGGTTTATACAGTTTAAGAATCAATTAGCATCAATCGATATCTAGTTTTTATTAAACCTTAAACCCATAATCTCTAAAAAATTATTCGAACTAAATTTGGATCTTTTGAGGCTCGAATTTAATCAAACTAAATTGACTACAATTTTCGTTATTTAATTTACGAATCCTTCTGAGAAACCCTAAAGGGGCTCTTAAACGAAAAGAAAAATGTATAACCGAGTTGTATGAATTTTTTTTTCGATGATCTCTGATGGAGTTGCTGGAAGTAATGCCCTGAGCATATTTATTTATGGATAGCTCTCGTTCTGCTAGGGTGTTCTTTTTTGGCGGCAAATTTTATGAAGGGGTCTTGGGTTAATCAATTAAATTTCGATATTCCAGAAAATCCTTCAGACCTCTCAAAAATTGATATAAATCGTAAAAATCGAAATGGATTTAAACATTATGTGATCCAGATTTCATTCACGTATGATGAATTAAAATCTTTGCCATTTAAAGCAAATTCTTTTGAAGAATATAATCAATTTTCTATACCGAAATCTAAAGATCTTAAGACAGAGGAGAATGTATCACTATTCACAAAAATTTGCTTCTGAACGGTTGGATACCCAAAAGGTAAGCGAACCCAAGCTTTTCGAGCTTAACCCCGTGCTGTTTAGAAATTCCTCGTCCTCGATCTTGACGAAACGCTCATTCACTGTAGACTGACCGATTTCGACAACGTCACTGCTACCTCCAAGGTAAAACTCCCTTGATTTTTTCAATTGGTAAGCTTTCCCTCAGATCGTAGTTGATGAACGAGAAATAAAGTTATTTGTGAGCAAGAGGCCAGATCTCGAGGAGTTCATGGCCAGAATGGCTCAGTGCTACAACTTAATCCTCTTTACCTCAGGACTGAAGGAATACGCCCACGCCATCCTCGGGCTCTTCAAGATCGATCACTATTTTTCAGCAGTCTTCCATAGAAGCTATTGCCAGAAAAACGCTGAGAATAAGTTCGAAAAGGATCTCGCAATCTTTGGAATTCACCCTAACGACATCATCCTTCTTGATGTAAATTTTAATTCCTCCACTGTTAGCTGACT
>ENA-UOTX01000019-UOTX01000019.1-compost-metagenome-genome-assembly--contig:-NODE-19-length-135398-cov-22.862815_pt1 | contig 135398 bp, 110 predicted proteins | sample MGYA00238143_ERZ746982 | MGnify/ENA primary metagenome ERZ746982 (study PRJEB28758, sample SAMN06268862) | compost metagenome | isolation source: single cell | place: USA: California, Emeryville... | reverse complement strand
CTTGAACGAAGGGATTAAGAATCATGGTAGACATAGTCTCTGCAGGGTATGACTGGTAAGCTGAATAGGTGTTTGTTTGAAAATTGCTGTTTGGACGACCCAATAAATCAGTCTCGTTCATTTTCGGGGTGACACCCGCTATAAGATCAGATTATTAATCCGGTAGAATACACTAGCTGCTTACTTTCTGTCTTCACTCTCTTTTTTAAATTTTCAAGCATTGCTAGCTCTTCAGACGAAGGGGCAATGGCCATGTTTCTTCTTGTTTGCACTATTATTTTTATGTTAGGAAGATCCACTAATAAACTCACTAATTTGCTTCTGTAGCATGTAATAGTTTTTGCAATTCTCATGGTTGCAAGAGTTCTCCTGGTCATCTCCTTTGTAAAGGCACATCTGTGTCGCGGGTGTTAAGGTTCAATAATTACTGATGAATTTTTCCGGAAGAGTTAAAATTTTTTAGAATATACACTCACTGAACTGGTAACAATAGAATTAGAAACCAGAACAGCTCAATTGAATTCATTTTTCTTTTTTCTTTTTGTAACCTCAAAGCTTTAGCAATTTTGCATACTCTGCTTGTCCCTCAATACTTACTATAAGCAAGATCAAGAGAAGTAAGCTTCCTCAAACTGCTACCCTATTTAGAATTACATCTTTTTTCTATTCTAAAAATTTGAATTAATGTGCTTTTTTCTGTGTCATAAAACGCTGCGAGGAAATATTTTTCCAATCCATTGTTCGGAAGAAACTGAAGAAAACAATCCATAAAATCCAATAGATTTCATTTGAGTCAAAATGAAAGTTAGAATTGAAGTTGATCCTCTAACTAATTCACACTCGAATCGGAATATTGCTGAATATCGATATTTGTGCTGACTTACAGTATTCATAAACAAATCATTGCGGTTGTTAGTGGATATATCTTTCAAAACTTGAGAATTCCTGCTGTCTCAGTCAGAGCTACTCTCTTAAGTAAGGGAAACTGAAAAAGATCTTATCAACAAGCTTCTCAGTAATATTTATATATATATGAGTATTTTTTCCCCTTCTCCGTCTCCATAGTTTATCTTATTATAGTATCAAATATGAATATTTGAGCAAGTATTACAAACTAACATATTTCCTCTGTTTGATTCCGAACAATTAAAGATCACTCTATCCAACTCTCTTTATATATTTACATTTATAGAAGGAGCCAAAACTACGAATTATAATATTACATCATCAACACCATCATTATTGTAATCTTCTTAAATTACCAGTAATTAAAATAAATTACATCTCACTGAGTATTTAAGATGAGGTTGATTGTATTTATAGGAATCGATTCGATCATCAGCTTGAATATATAGATTGTGTTCAGTAGTATAGATGTTGGCTAGTCTTGATCTTCCTTCGAATAAGATTTGAAGCAGGAGTATCCGAGACATCTTTAATGGAATCATTCTTGCGTCAAGTTTTTCAGTTGTCATGAGCAGTAAATGATATTTCGGTTCGAATTTGACGCGGTACAATTCTACATCTTGAATTTTCAAAATCCAATGAACAGAGAGGCTGATTTCTGCTTTTTTTCCACGTTTGATCACTAACACCTTTAGTACATTTTTTGTGTCTAAGAGCGCAATAAGCCCAAGCTCATCGTTGACATCATATGCCAATGAAAGAGTCTCAACTTCATCTCTGAATAATACAAGGCTTTTCTTCTCTTTCTTGGGTTGTATGAGTTGAATCACTCTCATGTGGCTGAAAAACTCGAAACAGAGGAGACAGTTGAATCTATTTAAGTAATGAAGTTTGTTTCTGTAAAATTTCCAGAAATTTGGGTCAGTCACATTTTCTTTAACTAATGCTGCTAACAAAATCAGTTTCCTTTGATCCAAATTAAATAGAACCAAGTCTTGATGCTTTGTCGTCCATGCTACTAAGCCCCCTCTGAGAGGTTGCATTTCCATCAATGAGTGAGATAACCTCAGTGAAAATAGATATTGCACTTTCTCTTTCAAAAGATTCACTTTGAAAAGTTCGAGGCAATGCCCAAATTCTGTCCATGCTACAAGCAACTTTCGTGATTCAATGTACTTGACGAAAAATCGCACAGATTTAAAATGAGGTGGTGTTGCAATGTAAACCACTCTTGAATGAGTTAAATCAATAAGTTGTAAACTGAGATGAGTGAGCACTCCATACTGGATTTTAGAAATCTAGAATTGCTAAGAGTAAAGCTGTTGAGAGAGGATTACCTCACAATAAGGAAGCAGGTAGAGATCATCATTGCAAAAGCATCCACGTTTTCGACTTATTGAACCAATTTGAACAAAGTTCTTGATAGGCTCCACATTTTTTATGAATGTTGGATAGAGAGTCAACTCGAAAGGTGTTTTAGTATCATCGTCATCGTCATCGTCATCTCCTGGATGGGAAGTCTCAAAAGCACCAATTGGAAGCATCATGATTTATTGGAATGCTGAATGTAGAAAATTCAATTTTTTTAAAAAAAAAAAGAATCTCAAGGAAAGGAGATTTAATCAATATTTTTACATCAAGAATTCTGCAAAATGCTCCCGCATTGGAAGATCTACGAAAGACTCCACTTCAATAAAATTAGAAGAAAATTAGTTCGGGATATTTTGGCTGAATATTCCTGGATTTAAAAGACCTTTCCTTTGACTATTAATGTTCATTCACATGGAAGTTGATAAATAATGAAATTCTAAGCCGAAGTCCTTTCTATGTTGGCTTTTAAAAATTAAATTTTTGAAGAATTATCCGTTCTTACTCGTTAGAGATGACTTTTTTACCCTATACCTAATCCCTATTTTCTTGAATTAAAAAATCAGATCAAGTAAAATTTGTTCTAAAGTTAATAAACTGTCATATCATATTCATAAGGCTACAAAACAAATCAGTATCGCTGCTATTATGAAAAACGATAGGTTTTGTTCATTAAAAAAAAAAAAGCATGAGGGTAACTATTTTTGATCTTAATCTTGCAGTAGAATAAATTTGATTTCCACATTCCAATGTATTCCTTTCTCCGAAGTTTTCAACAAATTCAATTGTGGTCGAATGGACTTTCTTAATCTCGTAGGACCTCTATGTGCATTGTCATAATATATTCAATGATCCGATGAATTGTATGGGTTTTAAATTATATTCTGAACAATCTCCCAACAATTCTTCTAAAACAGCGAATTAATTTAACTAGTCGGCTGGAAATTATACAGTAAGAATTAAATCTATTTTTTTTTTCAAAATGCAGCAGCACGCTGATAATCCTCTCTCTCTACCGATGAAAACCGGATTAGTTATCAAATATATCTATGCTAATGTGAAACAAGATTTCGATGTTTCATCTTCTTTTCCTTTCAATGTTCATCAGGTTGATGACGCTTTAGTTGAGAAAATCATTTCTCCGCAAGCTACTTGCATCAATCGATCAGACTTATTTAAGCTTTTAAAAGAAGATGGTGCTTACTTTTACCATGACACAGTGAGGATTTTAAATCCACAAACCAAAACCTTTATCTGCTTGGGCAAAGATTTTCGATATGATTTTTCTCAGATTCCTTCCACTCCAACATCGGAACCTACGCGGCCTGTTAATGAGATTATGCTCTGGATTCAAGGGATTGATAAGCCATTTAAGAACCGGATCAAAAGCCTGAGTCACAGAGTTCGGCGCCTTGAAAAACAGCAGCAAGAGCTCCTCAAAAAAGTCGATATGGGCTCGCCAGTTGCCCAGCTGCCTCGCCCACTCCCTTTACATACTTTAGATCCAGATATTTATTTTAATCTTCCGGCTTCGAGGCGGAGCTCTGCTATGTATTGTGTCGATTCACGAAACAACTTGGATGAAGGTGAGAAGCAAAATTCTTTCACTGCTCTTCCAAGATTATCGGAGAATGCGGAGACATCCAACACTAACAAGCAAAAACTTGGTCTTGCAATTATGTATGCCGAACCGCTCGTCCGAAGAGAAGGAAAAAACTTATCGACATTACCCGATGCTGTTGATTACGAAGAAGAATGTTCAAAAATTTACGAAACTCTTGACCAAAAAGGGTTGCAAATTGATATTATTATTGAAATAGCAACACGAGAGAACCTCATTAATGTACTAAGCCGTAATCCAACTATCCTGCACATTATCTGCCATGGAGAATACGACAATGATAGAAATCAGTTCTACCTTTGCTTCGAAAACGCAGAGGGTCAAATGGATCCAATGTATGCAAGTGATCTAAGGGCGATTCTTGAAACTCTCAAAACAAGGGTGCAATTAGTTTTCGTGAATGCATGCCACAGCGAGCAAGTTGCGAGGGTTTTTGAAGATGCTGGCGTTCCTTGTGTAATTGCAGTACAATCACAACTACAAATTGCGGATGTTGTCGCTCGAAAGTTCGCTCAAGTGTTTTATGATTATATATTTGATGGATTTACTCTTGGAGAAGCATTTGAAAACGCACGATTAGCCTCACGTTCTGCTGACAGTCTCTCATGTTGCTGCGCTCATGCTCATAAGCGAAATTGCAAATGGTATAAGAAAGCAGCCACCGAAGGATATTATAAAGCTCATCTCTATCATGATCCTTGCTGCACAGGATGTCCTAAGGCCAAGGAGCATGTTCATAAATATGCTTGTAAATGGGCCAATGAGTTCTTACAAGAGGCTCTGCAAGATGATGAAGACATTCTGGATCCTATCAGATTTGATGCGGAGAATATGGAAATCAAAACCTGCTGTTGTTCGCCAGATCTGCCACACGATGAATCCATGAAGTTCCTGAAACTTCTGCAGAAGAATAGCATTGGATTGGATAAACTTGTCCTTTTTGAAGAAAGAGAGCCAGGAAAAGTCGTAAACAGGAAACATTATAATATTCTAGAGCAGAAATATCCCGTAAAGAGGTTGATAGGCAGGAACAAATCGATGCATGAGCTCTTTAAACTTGTCAAAAGCGAGGAGAAATTTGTGTTGCTCTATGGACAGAGTGGTGTTGGAAAAACGGCCTTGGTTAAGCAGCTTGCAAATTATCTCTATGCTCGCGATTATTTCCGTTTCAAGATCTCGATCATCATGATGGAAAAAATTACGAGTGTTTCTTATTTCAAGTCAGAACTTATGAAGGAAATCGATTTCGCATATGATTTCAAGTCTTTCTGCCAAGCCGTTAAACATAAAGAGTGTCTGTTTATTCTTGAAAAATGCGATGGACTTATAGAGAGAAACAGACACGACTTTGTAGAGTTTTTAAATGAGATAGCAGAGAACACAAAGAAAGTTAGTTTCATACTCATCACGAACCAGCTCTACCAACTCAATCTCAGAGCAAATGCAGTCGAATTGGGTAATCTTTCAGCCGTGGACGCGGCAAAATTGCTCCTTCTGTCAACAAACACGGATAAATTATCGTGGAGAATTCGAAATATTGATACACTTAAACGATCTAAGCTTTTCCAAGAGAATCAGAGTTTTTCTCCTCATGCTATCTGGTGGATTTCTCAAAGGCTCAATCAATGTGGAGATTTTGAAAAAGTTGAGAAAGAGATCCTTGAGAAGCAAATTTCTTTCGATACTGGAAATTCTGAAGCAATTTCATTTACCCTTGAGTAAATTTATTTCATTGATTCTTTTTATTAACTTGGCGTAGAAATATCAAGAAAGATAATCCCGAAGGATATTCTTTCATTCATTTGATATCAAGTTTCCCATCTGGACTTGGTTGGGAAGACCTTGAAGAACTGTGTCACCTTAAAATATTTCGACCTGACTGGGAGGATATTTTAGCACGTCTATTATCTCAAGATCAAGATGCTGAGAAACCCGAAGGAGAAGAGATCGAAGAAGAAGTAGAGGAGGAAGAAGAAGAGGTCGAAGAAGAAGATGAGGGAGGAGAAGTTAGCATTCAAGAGAGAAAATCAAAAATAAATACTGGAAATTACTTCTGGATTACTGTGGCACGAGGCAATAATTCCAATCTATTTCTAAAACCGGCCCAGTCAGTCTATCAATTTATCGCAAAAAACCTTCGTAATGAGTATCCTGAGTGGCAATTTGCAAAGCTCGAATACCTAACATTATTTGCGCTAACATTGATAGAGAGAGCAAAGACTCACTACTTCTACAACGAACAGTTGATAGAAAACTCGCTTGTATGCGAGCATGGTATTTGGAATTTTCGAGAGGAGAACTCTTTCTATAAAGACCAGATAGAAGGAGAAATGACGTCTATATACCTACGAAGGATGAGCTTTGATGGCATGAAGGAACTTTGGACAATATTTCAGGAGCACGAAACTAATTTCCTCTCTTGCTTAGAGCTCGAACTGATAAAACCACTCTTAGCATCACCTGGTAACTAAAATTGTTTTGCTGAATTTTGCTTATACACTATATATGCTAGAATACAAAGAAAAGACTCTAGATCTACTCGAGATTTTATGGATCGCCATTCCCACTTGCTTTAAGATTTATTCGTCAAGGATTGAGGGAACCATCACACTTGTCTCAACGATAATCGGCAGAGTGACTGAGCTAGGCATAGCGAACGATAATATCACAATGCTCAAAATTAAATTGCACCTTCTCATGGTGGCGGTTGCTGTAAATCAAAAGCAAGAAGCTGAAACGCTTTTCAATACGCTCCTCTCTGAAATCGATCTAATAGACAAATTGAAGCTTGCTATCAGCAACGAATATTGGGTTAACGGAGCTAGCTTGGCCACAAATTTAACCAAGGCTTTCTTCTTTTATAAATTAAGCAGAGGAAAGTATGCGAATGCCGAGCGCATTCATCTGAACGAGGAGCAAAAAGAGTTCAACAGCGTCGAAAGAATCTTAAAATATAGCTGCGAAACGATTTTATCAAAATTGGGACCTGATTTTGACTTTGAAAGAGCCGCGGTGGGAATTTTAACTTGCAAAGCTAAAAAAAATGCAAATAAAAAGAACATTAAAGATCAATTCGAGTCTCAATTGAAAAATGCTGTGGACATATTTGCTGCCCATAAATGCAAGAAACTAGAGCTAAAAACTCGCTTCATGATTGCCGAATTCCAGCTCTTGTAATATTTACCATTACTTTTATCATAAAATAACTTATATTTTCTGAAAAATAATAGGATGTATAAAGAAAGGGATCGCTTAGGGCAGGTTCATGTGGTTCTTCAAAATGCTAATAAGCTAGACGAAATAAAGAAAACTCATCTCCAAGAACATGCACTTACTCTTGTGAGAGAAGTAAACTACTCTCTACCTGGGACTCTATCTAATTCTCCAATTGAAAGATTAATGACTCATGCTATGAATCGAAGATAAAGGCTCTCATCAACAAGATCAATCAGGAAATCAGAGAAAGCTTCTTCAACATAATATTCTTTTTACGCTCGTCACCAATGATGCACGTTCAATCGAAGAGCTCTCATGGACTCGTGCAACAATCTCCAAGGTCCACTCCTCACCTATTTCTCCACAGCGCTGAAATTAGCTTCAACTCATTCTTTAAGTCTGACTTTATTCAGTCGCTGAAAGAGCGGAAAAAAAATCTTCATTTAAAATTTGAAGTCCTAACTCTCAAATCCCTATCTGAGGCATTTGACTCCGGCTGCAGAATATTGCAACTAACTTTGGATTTCGTCCACGAAGAAGGCCTCATTGCTGAAGATTCTGAAGCTAATCCGCATCTTGTGCCCTACCAGAAATTGAAAGAAATGATCCATGAATGCCGCCTCCGATCTAGAAAGTCATTCTGTGCTAATAGAAATAGCCTTGGCGAGAAAAATGTGGAGCTGATAATTCTCGCTTGCAAAAATCACATAAAATTAGCTGAGTTCTTCAGCAAAGAGATTTGCATCCCCTTTGTAATCACATTCATGTTTAAATCTCGAGATGCACAAGATTCCAGAGAGAATGCCCGAATCGCACTCTATGAGAACGAATTCATTGAGAAATTTAATATGTTTTTCTTCGTAGAACTTGTAGATGGGCGCTCAGTTCAGAAATCGTTTGACGCAGCTCTTCGAAATGCTTTTGACTGTATTGCTTGCTCATTTTTCCTCGGAAAGGAAATTCTTGTCAAGGAATTGCTCGGTGAAGGAGCCGTTTTATTGCTGTCTCCAGATAATACTGAAGCACACAACAGAAAACTCTTTGGAAGTGACGAGTTTGAACTCCTACCGGGAATGGTCGAAGACATTAGTACAGTTTTATCACCTACAAACATTCAAAAGTCGATTTTGCCTTGGGTTGGAAGAAAAGGAGAAATTTTCGAAATAATTAAACTCCTTGGACAAGAAGAAAAGACCAATTTCCTGAAAGTCACAGGTGACCCTGGATCTGGAAAGACCAGACTTGTGCTCGAGGCAGCATACTATATGCTGGTCCGAAACCACTTCCCAGATGGAGTGTTTTACTTCCCTCTAAGGAAGTACTGGAAAACTAATCTTCTGGATATGCTCAAGAAAGTATTGAACTCAGAAGGCTTCAGTTCAAATTTTGATAAAAATATCAAGAATCTGTTCAGAAATAAAAAGATGCTCCTAATCTTCGATGATTTCGATTCTTTCTACGAGAATATGGTTGAATTCCCTTATTTAATCTTCTCTGTGCTTCAACTTTGTCAAATCTCCACTATAGTAGTCACAACGAGTAACAACGTGTGCATGTTGAGAAATGAGAAATCTTATTCTGTGCACAAAAGTGAAGACGTTCAGGCAAAAATTGAACATGAATTCATCAAGTCTACCATGAAAGTTCCTCGTCTCACGTTAGAAGAAAGTGGACTACTTATCTCCGCGCTCACAGAAATAGAATTTGGATCAAATGCATCAACGGAAGAAATAATCAAACTAACTGCGGTTAAGCAGGCAAAAGGCAACCCTGCGAGGTTGATCAAACTGATCAAAGAAGACAAGATATTCATCGAAGATAAAACTTTGAAGTTGAATCCAAACTATCTGAATGAGTTGGATTTAGACAAGAAATACAAAGGATTGGTGAAGAAACCTAGAAGTGAAAATGAGAAGAAATTCGCACTTAACGTATCACGACACTCCTCAATATTCTATTCTACTTTCATACAGCAAGAACATTTAAAACATAAAAGAAGTCATTCAAGATTTCGTAATCAAAAGATTGAAGCAGAAGAAGAAGACAGTACGGCCGAGACTCCAGACCAAAGCAATTTAGTTCGATCCATAATACGTCCGAGAACGAAGACACTCGAAGTTAAACTCGCTCAGCAAATGTCAATGAAGTTGGCTAAGTCCATTAGTAGCATTCAAGAGGAATCCGAAAACCAGACTAAGAGCAGAAGCATTTCTTACATCCCACCAGAGAGCTCCGAGGACGATGACGTGCGTGAAACACGTGGTTTTAGCGCGTATGCAGCCAAACTTGTTGAAAAAAACAAAAAAAGGTCATTGGTCTTGGACGAGGAAGATGAAGAAGAGTTTACGTCAAGCCCAGAGCCAAGAGAAACCAAAGAAATCGCTCGGGAGGGAAAGAAATTCGATGAGAAGAGCAATGAGCATACTGCTAGTGAACACACTCCAGGGATCGACGAAATTGATGAGTCTCTTCTTGGGAAAATCGCCAGAAGAAAGGCTATTGATCTTGAGGCTGGCCACAGGAAAGAAAAACTAGCAATGATGGTCAGAGGAAAGTCCGAGTCGGGTTTACCTTTGCTTAAATACACAACAAATAAGACTGCTGTCCCTAACTCTACCGAGACGAAAGATAAAAAGTGAAGCTTCCATCGTTCTGATGAGCAAATGTAAACTCATTTATTCTTAAGGGATCATCAAAGAGGTAATTTACTGGTCAATAGAGATGTATATAATTAGTCAGCATTTAATTTTTTGTTATTATTGATGCATAATTTGCATATTTGATGTGATTTTCAAGAGATTTATAAGTTTACTTTAAGCTGAGCCATTTTTATAAATTATTATAACTTTTGCTTGAATTTGAAGAGATATTTTTGTTCTATAATGAAGAGAATAAACCCAATTGAGATAATTCATAAAGAAATAAACTTTTGAGCAGCTTGTGTAAATTATCAGAGGTTAAAATGAAGGGAGCACACATTGATTAGTTGGCGAATTAATGACTATATTCTGCTATTAAAATCAGAAATAAATACTAGACTTTTAGCTTAAACGTCAAATACATTCCGAGAAAGAATAACTATCATCGTTATTGTAAAATAAAATTCCGTATAAATTTTGTGTAGTAGGAAAAATCAGCTTCCAATAACAAGTGAAAATGCCCAAAAGTTCTTGTAAAAACAAAAAGAAATTGATGTCATAATCTCAATATTTAAGGTGAACTCCAATAGATCTGCTGTGTGGTTTAAATTTAATGATTTCATCTGTCTGAGGTGGAATCACAGTAAATATATCCTTGCTCATCTCATTAGAATTCTTCTTCATAATTACTTGATTTATTTCAGCATTTAAACCTTGCAGAGCATAATCCTTTAGCTTCTCGTCCCCGCTATATTTCTTCTGAACAAGGACAAATTTTTGAAAGAGCGCTTTAGCATCGGAAGGCAATAAGTCAGCCTTTTCTTTTGAATACATATTAAAGTAGAAGAAACCCCCATTAGGTTGTGAGAACTTCATCCAACTATGGCTCCAAATATATTTCTTCTTATTTTCTTCAGTTAATGCTCCTAAAATTATAGAACGAGTGTGTAGGTAATGTTCTATTAACTTCTTAAAGTATCTATCGGCCGGGTGACTTCCCGGCTTAAGTGAGCATAGTTTATGAACCAATATTCTCTGGTCAGTGTTCGCTGCACTCATTTTCTTTTGAAATTTGGGAGGAGTTTGCAGAGAAAGAGCCAAATAAGGGATCCAAGAAAGATCCGAGTCTTCGTTAGTGATTTTTATTCCAAGCCGGGAAGCCATCAGCATGAGACTATAAGAGTGGACCGAACTAGGAGGACTAGCTCTACTTAATGCTCCATAGTAATTCACTTTTGTCGGCTCCCCTAGCAATTTGACATAATGCAAATAGTTTTTGTTATCTTGCTCTGAACAAAAATATTAAAATGACCTCTGAAAGAAGCGCAAAAATCTTACCGGTGTTCTCCTCAAACATATGGAGGACTTTTAGTTTGTTAGCATTTCCTGGCGAAAGAGATCGCTTGTAAGTCCTTGGAGAATTTTGCACAGATCGTGGATGATTTCGGTATTTTATGTTAGGAATTAACGTATTAGGATAGCTTTCTGGTTTGATTTTTTCATCTGAAAACATTTGATTCGTTAAACTCTGATTTTGAAATGGTGATTTGATCTTCCAAAAAAAAAAAGTGATTTGTTAACCGAGGGAAATAGTAGTAATTACTAAATATTGCGAATTCGATCTCCGCATTCCTGCAATTGGAGTGGATGTTTGCAACTCAAGAATCGCATGCTGTCCATTCTTAAAACTCAAGTTGGATAATGTTCTTGCTAAAGGATTAATTTTTGGAAGCTTTGGAGTTTCCACTGAAGGTGTCTTGGTGACCATCATTTCTTTTGGGTTTTTTGAATTTGGCTCTTCCTCATCAATCTCTTCTGGAGATTGCCTTCTCTTTATTTCTATGTCCAAGCTTCTATCTCTTACACTTGGCGGTTGCAATATTTCAGATGATCCGTTTATTTCTCCTGAAGAAACCCCAATTGATCCAAGGCTCGCTTTTTTAGGCGAAAACGCTGGATTTCTGAGCTCTGAAATACTGCGACTGAAGGGAAAATTTGGGGTAAGAAGTTTGCTGTTTTTCAGTTGAAAATTGAATCCATTCGATTGAGCTTTATGGTCTGGTCCTTGGCGATTAACGCCTAAAATTTGAGTTCTAAAATTGGTGCCAGCTGTATTCAATAAAACTTGTCGTTGTGCCTGTTGTTGTTGCTCTTGAACTTCTTCTGCGATTGAGTTCATAAAAGTATTTGTGTACAAGCTATGATAGAATTCCTTGTTTGTGCAGAGTTTTTCTCGAAGAAAGCGAATCAGTTTTCGATTATTCCTGATAAATGACATTTTGAAATAAGGGTCATTCATATCATAGGAGATATCCCCTCTCTCAATGTTAAGCTGATTATACTGTTGGAAGAGAAAATCAATGATGATGTCGTCAAGCTGCTTGTAAAATAGCTTTATTTTTATTCGATCCATAAATTCTTTAGTTTTCCGATTGTTATTTTGACATTCAGTAAAAAAGAAAATTCCTGGTGGTTTGGGACTTGAGTCTTCCCCGAAATTATTTTCGAGATCACTTGATTCATCATCATTCTTCTCACCAACTGGTCTGAATCTTTTAACAGGAAGTGTAGGGTTAAATTTTCCTATTCTTGCATGCAACTTCCCGAAATTGTACTCTTCAGAGATGCCAAGGTCAATTTTTGTGGGTTGAGTGTGTTTTCGAAGAATCGCACCTGCACTTTGGCGACGTGAAGCAGGAGACAATGATTTTGCTTGGAGGAAGTCTTCTGCATTCTAAAAATATTCGAAATGTAAAATGTTAAGACTATATTTTAAAGATTTTAGTACTAATTCAACTTCCACATGGTGCATTGAATTGCTGCGAAGAGAAGACGCATTATGTACTGATCGTCGTGGCTGTTATTATTATTTTGTAGTATCGTGAAAGAAAAGAATACTTACTGAACTTTGACTACTGGAATGGATTGCATTTTTTCTCCTGCTGGTTCCACGGCCGGGACTTGGAGGATTACTTACGTTGTCATGAACATGTTCTCTAAATTCCTGGTCATCTGCTTCTTCTTTTGCTGCTTGTAATTGCCCTTGGAAGCGAATCGAAGTATTATATTTTTCTCAAAATTATTATTCTTTTACTGTCAATTTCCCTGATATTGGCTTTGTCTAGGATATCAAACGCTCTGGAACGATAAGGAAATCTTTTGATTTTTAGATCTGCTTGCAATCCAGACTCTTCGTTGTCATAATTATCATCGTCACCGTCAGCTTCGCCTCGAATACTTTCAAGCGGGCTTTTTTTGTTTCCTTTATTCGAATGTGGATAGAGGGTATTTCTGATCTTATTGATGTCTATCGTGACTTTCTTTTGCCCCAACTGTGATTTCGATCCTGAAATATCATTTTTTAAAGAGTTGTTGAGCCCCAACTGTTTGTTTATTTTATTTCGAATTTCTTTAGCCACATCTTCCTCGACATAGTCCCATGGTACTTCCTTAGCAATCCTTCGAGTCACCTTTTTTAAGCGCTTTACCAGTTTCCCTGTTCTATCTATCTCCTCAACTTCCACGTAAACATCAACTTCCTCATAGATTTTCTTTGTCTTTTTTTTGTTCTTTTTTTTCTCGTTTTCTGGTCCTTCGTCTTCGTTGTCCGTGACCTCTATTTCCTCCTCTACTTCTTTTGTTTTTTCAATTTCTCGGCCATTTTCATCTCGTTCAATTACCTTGACGATTTTTTTAATTTTAACCTTCTTCGTTTTTTTCTCTTTTTTCTTTACAACAGGGATTTTTCTCCGAACCTTCTTTTTAACAAGTTCAATTTTGCCATCAGGTCCTTCAACTTCCTCGAATTCGCTCACTTCTCTACTCTCAAGAACTATTTCACCTTCTTGTATTATGTCACTTTCTTCTCGGGATTTCATCTCTTTGCTCTTATCATTTTTATTTGAGTCTCCAGCATTTCGAGACAGTTTCACATTTTTTTCCCCCAGTAAATTTGAGTATTTTTCATCCGAACCATTTTTGAGTTGATGAAGTAATTTAGCAATATTTCCCTTCTCTTCAATGTCTTCGCCGTTTCTTGCGACTTCACTTTCTTCCCCTAAGCCTTTACCACCACTCTTACTGACGCTCCCTTTCATGATATTATCTTTTATGGTATTATTTTCCCTTCTAGATCCTCCAATCTGACCTGAAATCCCTTGTTGTTGTCGTTGCTGCTGTCGTTGCTGTTGTTGTTGCTGTTGCTGTTGTTGTTGCTGTTGTTGCTGTTGTTGTTGCTGTTGTTGTTTTTTGGAGGAAGGGCTGGAAGCTTTTGAGTGGAAAACATTCTTTTTATCATCGTTTGAACTCCCATGCACTTTTTGGAAAGTTCTCTTATCCTTCGATGATCTGCCTATATCTCCTTGGATTCCAGCTGGAAAGCCCTTATTATCTACTCGCGGATCAAGTGATTTTTGTTGCCCATTTTTTGTTTGGTTAATCATTCCTGGACCTTTGGAATTTGATGGGGAGTGCTCTTGATTCGGTAATCTGTTTTCTCCGCTGATCTTTGTTTGGGATTGGTCGATTGATTTACCCGAAAGACCTTTATTCTTGGTGTCTTTGGAGTTCCTGTTTGCTTTGTTGCCAGTCTCCCTAACATCGGTTTTCTCAAGACTTTCATATTCATCATTTCCATATTTTTTCTCCCAGTCAAAAAGGAGATGAAGGAATTCTTTCTTTTTCTCACTGTCTCCTTTTAATCCTGCTATTTTGGATCTCAAACTTTCTGCGATAGCTATGAGCATTTTAGGATCATTAGAATTGAGATCGGCTTCATTATAGGACTTAGGTGATATTTCTTCACCATCGTCATAATCCTCTCCATTCTCTTTTTTGCGTCTATTAAGCCGCACTTTGTTCAATAAATTATGTCTAGATCCGAAACCGATTTCGCCAAGCCCAAACTCTAAATTAAAAGGGCAGTAGAACAAAATTTCAAACAAATCTTGTTTGCTCATCTCCGAACCAATGAGCTTGGTTAGTTTCCTCATACTATAAACTTTTTTGTCTCCTACCTTTGAGTTAATAACAAAAGCATAAGTTAATTTGTCACAGTGTCAGCTTGATTTACCAAAGAAGAGGAATTCGCCTCGATCAGATCTTTATTCGCGAGATAAAATTCCACAAAATTCTGCGCTTCTTGTGTTAGTAACTTTAATGCAGTTTCTTCAGTATGCTTGCGAAAGATTGCCTTGATCAATGAATTATCCTTCTTGTGTTTCTTGAGCTCTTCTGTCTGATATCTTTGCTTGAAGCTTTTTATTTCTCTCATGAGATCCTCGAGATGCGGGTATTCCTTCACAGCTTTCTTGTGTTCATGGTTGACCCAGAAGCACTCTCCACTCCCAACGTACCTGAAAAACCATTTTTCGTCTTGTTCTCTTGATCTCACAAAATCTTCAATAACAACTAATTCATAATTTGAGTGATTTAGATGTCATTTCTTCTCTTTCATTAATTACTCAACAAATGGATCTCAGTATTTATATCAACTCCAGCTTGATGAGCAAGCTCAATGATATGAGCGTCCCTAAAATCTAGCGAAGTTGGAAAAATGAGCTGAAAGAAAGATACTGAAGAGATACTTGGATTCGTTTCATGCTTCTTGCTGAGCCAGCCATCGCGGCCCTGGCGTTTATTTTCAGAAGTAAAATAATCAGACAATGGATGTGGACGTTTTCCTTCTTTTGCTTGCAGCATCATCGCCCCTAGATCAGTTTCATATTTTCTCTTGAGTTGATCTCGAAAAACCATTTTCTGTGGCATCAATAGAAATTCATCTCTATGTTCCTTCAGCTTCGACCGCAGAAATTGGATTATCTCTTTGATCCAAGAATAGCAAGGATGGACTGACAGTTTCGAATTATTCTGCAAATTTCTGTAGACATAGCTTTCAGATATTTTGTCAAACTCTTTCACCCAATATTCTGGTAGAGGCATAGAGACATAGGCACGGAGAGGCCAAAAAAGATATGTTTCATAAGGGTTCACCATGAATAGTTTTGCGGCATCTACTATTGTGATCGGATCAGCCTTTTACCAAGAGAAAATTGCGATTATTATTTGGGATCATTCAAATGAAGATGTTACTTCGAGATAAGCATCACTTTTTTCGATTTCTGCAGGTGGATAAATAATTTTGTCACCATATATGTTTGTATAATAACGTTGAGACTCCTCCAATATAGCTTCTGAGTTTACAAGGTTGTCAATTTCGGACTCTCTTTTAATTCGTGCATGCTTAGCCTTAGCAAGAACCTCATGAATTTTTTCCATGCGCTCTTTTCCTTTGCCTTCCTCGACTAGTGCCATATTGTCACCAACTCCTTGTTTCGCACTTTTTTCAATTATGGTGTTTGCAACTGTAAACATGAGTATATAAATGAATCCTTTATTACCTTTTTGTGGTTGCTGTGGGTTTATCGCTGCAGCTGTTGTTCCCTTTGGCTTTTTTAATGGTGTTTTTATCTCTTGCTTAATCTCTTTTTTATGAAGGTGAGTTAAGTCTGGGTGGTGTTTAGAGGGCTTTGAGAAATCATTTTCATTGTTTTTTGCTGCCACTTCTGAACTGAGTGAGGCTGTTAATGAACCATTTCTGAGAGTATAAACCATTTACTTTAATAAATCAATGAAGATAGTCCGAAATTTGTTCAGTAGTGGATGATGAGGAATTGCATTTCCATCTGATTCATTCACATATATAGTTTTTCCATCTTCTTCCTCACGCAGCCATTCAGGAGGCAGCTCAATTGCCAATAGCTATTATAAGGTAATGAAGCGTTCTTATACAACCTTGAAAAATATCTGTTTACTTGTTCAAGAAACCAGCCATATTTGTTCTTCTCATTTTCATAGTCGATTCCAAGCTGAGATGCAAGTTCTGCTTTTTCCTATACTCTTTGGATTAAGTCGGATGTCATAAAAACTCAAACTTGCCTTTTCTGATCTGGCTGAGGTATCATCATCTACTCTGGACATATAATGAGCGACTCCTTCATCATTTCCCTTAGAAGAATCAACGTTTGCATTTGAAGTTTTCATTCTATTGTAAGTTTTAAGAAATCACTCAGTTTTTAAAACCACTTTATTTGAATAACTTACACAAGAATATTTTCTGTCGATTTGTTGAATAGAGAGTCGCTGAAACTGTTGTTATTAGCATGTAGCAATTTGATTTCGTACTATAGGGATAAATTACAATTAGCATAAGGAAAATGGATTCAAATAACGACGTCAATCTTTATGTTTTTTCAATGTCTTCATTTTCGCATCTTCGAATGATTAGATTACTAAAGTTGTCTAGATAGTGAAGAGCATTTCATCGACATAAGAGATTTTAGAAGGACTCACTCTGTTTCATAGTAAAACTCAAGAATTTTTGTGATGGTGAATTCGAGTAGTGGTGCTTCTCTGAGATTTATTTCTTGTGATCTTTTCGTCTTTTCAGTATATAATCATCTAAACAGATATCATTTACAAAAAAATACTGCTGCGAAAATGCATTCGAAGAAGATGCTAGTCTTCAGAATGAAGCCGAGGAGCTTTGGATAATTATTCTAATAGTTCTGATAATTCATGCAATGGTTTTGATAGAGATTATATTAACTTTTATTTAAATAAATATATGAGCACAACTAAACATCAAGATTCACCTGAGAGCATTGACCCAAACTCTGAAAATTCCGGAAACGATATGAAGATGCCATTTGCAATCGATTCGAAAGAGGATTTAACGATGACAAATTCTAATAAATCCCTCAACAGGAAAAATGATGTAACTCTCTCACTGAGTGGTCAAAGAAAAGTTCACTTAGAGCAACCATTAGAAGAATCACAGTGTACCAAGCAAGAAAAGTGTGAGCCTCTTCGCCGTCAAATTGACAGTTTTAATTTCAATGAAACAGAAGGTAGAGCTCTTGAAGTGCCCAAACTTCAGTCGATAAGTTCCATTGGGAGCATGATAAGCCCATTTAGAAAGATAACAACAGCAAAGACTTATCATTTTACGGTTGGAAAAATTCATAACGGAGTCGCTTTACTTATAAATGATGATATTAGCATGGTAGAATTTCCTTTATCACTTTTACCAGCCGACATTCGCAAAGGAAATATACTCAAATTTTCTGTTGAAAGAAATTTACCAGACGAAGAATTTCGCAAGGAACTTATATGCAACATCCAACGAGAAATACTAACACAGAACAGATTTTTCGATGAATACACAGAACAAAAGCCTATAAAAATTGAAGAAAACAAAAAATTTTCCAAAATTAAAGAACTTAGCACTAGCACTGCTCATACTCCAAATAAGAACGATGTTTTAGTTGACATTAAGAATGGTGAGTTCACCCAAAAAGCTGTCTCAGTCGTCTTGGATGTGAAAAGTGAATCAAAATAACGAAAATGGGGTTTCTCTATCGTATCAAAATTTAATTGGGAAAATTGTGTTGTGTTTTCTTGTTTTTTTCAATGTTATTATTCAGCTTGCAGGCTTGCTTGTTTTTATATTTTGTTTTTCAGGTTTATAGTGATATAGTTGTTGCAGAATCAGTTTTGTAGCAGTTGTGATAACATCAAACTGAAAATAATACCAAAATGTTATATATTTGTGATATGGAGAGGATTATAGAGGCTTCAACTACTGATGTGGGTGAAAAGAAGGGTAAATTTTTGGATTTATTTAAGAAATATAAATTATTGCAACACAATTTTCTATACTGATACTGATATCTAGGACAATCTCAATAAAATTTGATTTCGTCAAGAACAGAAAGTGAATTGATTAACTATCGGAAGCAACCCATCAAATTTGCAACCTGTGAGCTCACAGTCAAATCAAAGTGTGGTTCCTGAAATAGCAAAATTAAAGCTGATCTGAGGCCTCTTGAGCAAGAGACAACATAGGAAGTCCAGCAGAAATTAATTCATCTTCTGATTTCGAAGACTAGCAAACACATCCAATGATTGCTTCTTGAAAATCCTCAAATCCAGTGAAATGAGCTCTTCAAGACTTTGTAGATCGAGCTTCTGCTCGTCAAATTGTAATTGTAGTAACTGATATATCACTCTATAATTCACGTGTAGTATGTATCTCTTCGGATTTTTTGGGGTATTCTTATGGATAAACTGACACCTCGCTCCGAATTGGCAGTACATCTCGTTGTGAAACTGCCGACATTTGATTGTTTTGTAATTTTTTGGAACGTTCAGCTTCTGTCTGAGTTCAGACTTTCCATGAGCAAAACGGCACTTCTCCCCACAAGGACATATTTTTCCCATTAAAAAATTTTTGCAAATCTATCAAGAAAGGCATTTAGCTAAGGTGTACTCAAAAAGTTATACTTCAGTTTTAAATTTCTGATCTCCGGGTTCCAATGAAGATGATTCCACTTTCATCGGAGGGGATGTGCTGAAATTAGAAGGACTATGCGCTTGGCTCATAACAAGACCTTCATCTTGAGAAGAGTTTCCATCAGTTGTAGAAGAGTTAGAATCCGGTGACTCAGCGTTAGGAATCAGAGTGTGTCTGTAATTGCTTGCTGTATCGAAAGATAACCAAATAGGGAGAGATGTCTTGACGTGGAGACTCATTTCGCTCTTTCTAAACGTGACGCGATTGTAATTTGTTTTGATTATAATTTACCAAATCTTCGTTGTCTTAAGTAAAAACTTTCTATAGATTCAAGCTCCACTGACCTAAAATAAAAATAATTGTTCTCTTCAATATTGTAAAAACTACGAATTCACAATACCGATAGTTGTTTGATTTAATAAATAATTGAATCTGAGGAGAATCAAAAAATTTTTCCGAGCTCGTGGTTCCATATCTTAGATCCAATAACGGGTGTTACCCCTTCAAAGACAATTAAGCATCCTCAATTTCTTGAAATGTGATTTCAAAGAAAGCAATTACAGAATTTTTTGGAAACTTTCAAGAGAAACTAGATGTTCTTAAGCTTGGCAAAATAAGAATTGCCAGAACTTTCGGAATTACGATCGAAATTAACCATCTCTCAAATCAAAGCAAATCAGATTCGAGATCAAAATTTTGATTATTAGAATGGACTTGAATAAATTATTTGAAAATTATTGGCAGAAACATAGTTTTTATATTGCTGTTGCTGCGAGCACATTAACAACGCCGAAAGAAATGGACTCGCAAGAGGCATGTGTGTCCAAACTCGATCCTTCAAAGGCGAGACTTGCTGAGAGAGTGATGCATATCCATACACCATCAATTAGTTTCCATTAGTGCAGGAGTCAGATTCCAAGATTATTGTTGAGATATAAAATTTCTATGTCAAAACAGACAAAATCCCATCTATCAGCTGATAGATAAGGAAGAAAATTTAGGAGATTTCTAAGTTGTTGCGACTGTACCCACTGGGTGTATGCCAAAGTAAAACACTTCAAGAAACATTGTAAGCTATAATAGATGCAGATAAGAAAACGATGTCAACTTCCGAAGAAGTTTGAACTTAAATTAGGCAGTATGCAGAGTTGCAACTATCTACAGAAAAATTTCTCCATCAAAACAATCAGAAACGAAAAAGTACTTAGTTGATAATGGCTTTAGGCACTTAGTTAATGCAAATGGTGTAAACTTACTCAAGTAAATTTGAAACAAAGACCTTCTTATAGGCCTTAGGGGCAATAGGGGCAATTTAGATCCGGTAAGCAATGAAAAACTATTTTTTGGATTGGTAACCTGAAGAAGCGTTTAGAAATTGAATTACGTCATACTATCTCAATGTGCATAGCTAAAAATAGCTACGAAAAAGATATTATAAAATGCAGATTCAATTTTAGAGTAATTAATAATGAGGTCCCTTTGCCATTACCTCTCGATTGTTTGCAAGGATTTCGTAGCTAATTAGCAAAAATCACCACAATCCATGCCGAGAGAACAGTTCAACCCGTTAGAAGCTCCAACCATCTCCTCTAAAACAGGATTTTATTAAAGAGATTCAGCACTATTTTGGGTTTACAGCACCAATATTTCTGAGAAAATTGCCACTACTTCTGACTGAACCACGAAGATTCTAAGGATGGTATTTATTAATTGAAAAATGAGGAAATACTTGCTTGATGTTCAGTGAGACGAATTTAATTGTTCAGAATTCAAGCAGCCATTTCGTGTACTTCTTTCTGCACGACTGTCAGGTCACATTTTTCACCCATTGTTCATTAGAAGGATATCATATTCAACAAGGAAAACTTTTTCCAATTTAATTAATTTGTCTCGGTCCAGATGAATCAGCCAAGTTTCGAAAAATATAAGTTTTTGTTGTTAAACGCTAGAGCACTCCTTTAGAGCTGAGCTCTTTCGATTTCATATATGATAAATATCGTTGTAAGACCGCCTGATAGTATTTTATGAATCAGTAAAATCAATCCATAACAGGAAGCTTCTGTGATAAAATATTGGTGTTAACTTGCAGCCAAACTATTTTTTCTCGAATTAGCAATCACACAAATCGAACTCCACACCTGTTCTTTTGTTGATTTGATAAAAGCCAATATCATTGCTAAAATAGCAACCTCATTTAAATACAAGATGTTACTGAAGAACGAAGACTAAGTGATTTTTAAAATATTTGATCTCAGCAAGCAAACCGTCTTTCAAAACATCACCCAGTGGTTCAGCAACATTGTTTTCTCAAGATCATAAATTTTGATATCCATTTCTCAAGTTTGATGATTTGAAGAATGAATAATTTCAATCTTTGTATTACCAAATGGAATTTTGAAATTAGTCAATATTCGTTTAATAAATCTCAACAACTCAGTTGAAAAGATGAGCAGTAGCTTCAGCCAATATGTATATATATATCTTCAACAATCTGAGATGAAGATTCGAAACTGAATCATGCATTAGAATGCGGTAAAAGTGGGGTCACAACGCTTGGTCTAACCTTGGCTTTTTTCTTGTAGTCTTGGAACATATAGCGCGGAATGAAGCAAGCCATGGCTACCAGAACCGCTCCAAGGAGCCCACTCCAAAAGTTAGGATCATTGTTTATTCGAGTTAGAAGGCTATCGTACCTAAAAAAATATATTAAAGGTTTATGAGACCAAAATGGAAAATATTAGATATCATACCCATAGATACCCATCTCTTGGGTCCTTTTGTTATAACCAACGAAAAATTTTCGCATAAACGAGTCTCCGAAAACAAAGAAGTCTTGTGCTGCCAAAGTAGTTCCTGTTACGGCGATAATGCATTTTCCCTATGAATAATTATTATTGTTGTGAAATAAGAAGCTTGAATTCTTCTTACAGGCATGATATTAGGATTAATCAAGTATTCAGCAGGGCCAATAGATAATCTAGCTCCTGCGGTTGTGATTGTTAAATTGGGATATTGCTGAATGAGAGTTTGATTCGTACACGCAGCAAAATACGTGGTATAGCTGCTCGTAACCGTCCCATTAGGAAAAGCGCCAATAAATGCACGGAAAATTTGCGTTGAAACCAACGTGTAGGAAGTTCCTGAGTCAAGAATAATCCCTCGATAGCCGTCGAGATCTTGAGAAACCCCATTTACGGAAAGCTCGAATAAATCCATGACCCAGTAATTGCTTTTGATGACAGGCATCCATACCATCTTGCTACTATAGTTTGATGGAATATATCCAATAGTTAAAGTGGAATTGTAGCTTGTAGTCCCGTCATTCTTGTCGAGCTTGAACCCGAAAACTTTATCCTATCAATTCAGGAAGTATCAGTGTGTGTTGGAAATGTCTTGTTTCATACTTCAATATACCCAGAGTCATATGCAGCATCTATGATCGTTGTGATAGACTTGTCATTGGTTAAACCCAAGATACCATCTGCTTGTAAGAACTATCAGATATGAATGAGCATTAAGACGTTAGATTTCAAATTACTGTTAAGCCAGAATCCGCAGTTGCTACGAGGAAACTCATTTTGGCGCTTTGGTTAGAAGGGAAATTGAAATTGTCCGTAGCCATGTAGCCGCTCATCGACCCAGAAAGATACTTGATGAAGGGTTAGCCATGTGAAGTATTCATAAGGTTATTTACCATAATTGATTGGTTTTGATAATCAGAAGAGAAAGTTGTACTATTACTAGGGTTGTATCTGTTACCGCTTCCTGTGTGACAACTAGAGCCAGCTTGAGGCACCCATAGTAACTACACAATAACATAAGCGGTTGAGCTTATTTCAGTTTAATAATGCGATTTACGTTTGACCCGGTATCGAAGACAACTACAGATTTTTGACCAGGAGTTCCGATACTTATGGTTCCATAATATTGGGCCTGCATGAAATGATAACCAAAGGATTATTTAGTCTGTAATACATTCACATAATTCGTCAGCTTGTAAGCCATTTCTTCAGCTTTCGCATTTTTTGCTGCAGGTATCTCATAAAATTCTGAATATCGTGCTTGCATCAAATGGATATGAAGTGCTTGAGCTTCTTCAACCTCTTGTAAGGTATGTTGGTCAAACTCTTCATGAATTTCGGCTTTGGTAATCAGACGGTGAATTATTACTTTGAGAGCCAGAAGCGTATTGTTACTTAATGAGGGTTTTTCGAATTTCTGAAGAGTTACATCAAAACCTGCTTTGACACTCAAGATACAGAGAATCAAGGCAAAGCCGACAAGAATCTTTTTCATAAATTTGCTGCTAACAAAAAGCTAAGAGCTGGTATATTTAATATATCTATTTAACCTAAACTTGGGAAGTTCATCAGCAAAAGCTCACCTCATGAGTGCAAATTAAAATTATACCCTGTCAAAAATGCAAGTCATTTTTCAAACATGAAGGTCTTAAATTCCTCTGCGACAAAGAAATTTAAAGTCATATTATCCAAAATATTCTTCTTTTCTATCCTCTTATCATCTATATGGCTACATATTCGAATTTTTGAGGCAAACTGTTAAAGAAGCTTCATCTTACACTGAAAGTATTACTTTCCTTAAATTAAGCAGTGTTAAATACAGAACATCTTTTATTTAACACTGACGATAAGGATTTACTTTGAAGGGAAAAAAAACTACTATCGCACAAACATTGTTCTGACTAGGAAAATTAATAAACTTTTTTCTCTCGGTAAAAATTGAAAGCAGGCAATTGTATACCTTCTATTTCCCTGTCTTAATGGAATTTTACTCAGCTTGAACTTGATCCATCTTTATAAATCACCAAGATATATCAGTTTCGAAAGATCACATGTTCTATTAAGATTCACTCTTTCCTAACTACAATTCACTAGCAAAAGTTTACTGTGGCTGTTTGTTTTGTTTGATAAATTGTTTTCCAATATATATTGAATTTATTCAGTAAAGTCTGAGAGAAAAAAAAATGCTTCTAACGAAATAGTTATTATTAATGCATTGCATACATATACTAGTATATCATTTCCTTAAGCAATATTAAGTCTTACAAAAAAACTTTATTGCCATCTAAATCCTTGGCTTGGGGATAAAAAGCTCGAGTAGCTTGAATTGTAGAGTAAGTTGTTCAAAAAATTTTGGTGCATAATATTTCTGAAATTGCTTGCATTATTCGATGAGACGCCAAAATGTTGTAGGCTAGAAATGTCATTAAGGAGCCAGTATTTCAAGCTTTCTAAAGATGAATAGTTCTGCGTTTGAGGATATGTAGAGCTAAGTAATCCAGTCATTAGGAGGTGATTGGTTTTATGAGGTAAAGCTTGACTCTGACTCTGCACATTTCCGCTCAGTGAAGGCATATTAATTTGAGGCTCAACTAATTTTCCGCTGATAGATTCTGGTCTCTCGATCTTATTTAAAGTTTGGCTTAAGACTCTCGATCCATCTTGTTCTTCAGTCTTGATCTCTAATATGAACAAACTTAATCAAAGTCGATGTTCGTATTTACTCTTAAGTAATGATGGTTCTTTGAACTCAACTCTTTGATTAGTCTTACCACTAGCAAAGTTTGATTCCTCTGAAACTCTGACGGTCAACTCTGTGGATGGATGCCTTAGGCCTTCATGCGTGGGTGTGATATTTTCTACTGCTGTGGTAGTTTTTGAGACCTTTGTCTTCATATTCAACTTCTTTTCTACACTTTTCATAGGTTTTTTTGAGCCGACCCCTCTTCTAAGTTTACTGTTAATCCTTCCTTCTTGAAGGTAAACACTGTAGATTGTTTTCGCAGTTGAATACTTAATTCCAGTTTTCTTGGCTGCCTATAGAGAAAGTTGGTCCTGATTAAGGGAGTTTAGTTTCTTTACCTTTGATATCGAAAAGCCTTCCTCTTGAATTAAATTTATAAGTGTCCTTCTTTGCTCTTCTGTAATAACACGGTATTTCATTTTTCTTGGTCTTGCTCTTTCCCACTCTGGTGTATAGTCTGACCCGCAATTTGATGGCGAGCTTTCCACCTCATGACTTGGGGCATCAAGCACTTCACTGTTGTCGTTAGAAAGCATTTTAATTTAAAAGTTGAATGCAAGTTTTTCTGGAAATAATATTGAAAAATTATTATTATCATCCAGTTTGAGATGGACAATTTAAGTCCCATGTTTATCAGAATACGAATCTCTAACGAATTCTTTTGAGAGAAGCATCTCAACAGTTTTTTCTAGATTAAAGAACCGTTTTTGAAATAAAACTTAATGAAATTCTTGCCTCTCACATTTTGATTCAAAAAATCAGAACATCATAAATCATCGCAGTAATTAAGTGAAAATAAAACTGCAATAAAATTTATTGGATTACTGGTTCGACCTGCTCCTTTTCAACAACTAACAATATATGAAGGTAATGATTCTCGGAATCATGATTAGTATGAATAATTTGGTGCTAACAATCATTACTTTCTAGAAATGACATATTTGCTTGACTTTTTGAGAACAGGAAATTTTGCTCGACCAGTATTTGTTTACAAATAAATTTATTGCTTTCAGACAAAATTAACCAGTGAACAAATATAGATGCGCATGAATCTTTTTGCTGGTCTATCTTCGCTTTGCTGGCAGATCGGAAGTTAGGAGAGTTCTTTCTTTCTTAAGCTTGTTAGCAAGTTAGTGGCACCTCAGAGTTTATCAAATTTCAGGAGTAAGAGGCAAAAATGAGAGCTTGTGTTTTTCCGACTCCTTAATCAGCGGGCTTGCGTAAATGGCCGCTTCTAATTCCTCCAAGCTGAACCATGTGATTTTGAGCCTGCTTGGTAGGTCCTATTTTATTAACATAATTTTGTCCTCAAGAAGGTCACTATTAGTCGCTTATAGACATAGATTGAAATGACTCTACTCCGGATTCTTATAGATTAGTATTGAAATAAAAATAGGGTTGGGTGTATTCGCTACTGTCGCGTTGATTTAACTACCTTCTTCATTGTTGATAATGAAGTTTTGATGTAAACGCAGACCTATTCAATACTGATCGCAAGACATTTCTTCTCAAGGATAATATCTTTTTTAAGCTATAGGCACATAACGAAGAGCAACTATGAATAGTTATTATTGTAGGATACTGGGACTGAGATTTGCTTTGCTACTTGCCTTGTATAAACCCACAGCCCACCTTTATTGGGAATTTTTCCTACAAATTCGAGCTTGGTCATTGGAATTATATTTTTGTCCGATTGAATATCTGATATCAAAAGAGAACTCCATAATTTTGATGGATTGAACAAAGACTGATAAATAAATGTTACTTTGAACTCTCTAGAACTCGTGGCTGTATAAGTAATATATTGAAGCAATTTAATACTCTCAAAATTTTTTTTGTTGTTTCTAATTCTCAATATTATTGAGCTACTAACTTATTCCTCATAAAGCCAATGCAATGATGCCTTATATTGAAAAAATTACACCTAGTCTTCCCCTCCCCCAAGCTAATATTGTCATTGAAATTCATTTCAAGTATTAATGATAACATCACCAACTAAATACCTTTTTTTTACTCGGAATTACCTCATTGGATCTTCCTATCACTCTTGTAATTGGAGGGTGATATCATTTCCTATATAATGCCAGGGAACATTGGTGATAAATTCGCAATTCAGACAATATACATTCGCTGAGCCCACGACATCGTCTAATTTACTCAATATTGCCACACGTATTTTCAAATCGAGAGCTTCATGTATTTAATCTAATATAAAATTGATATAAAACACGCCTGAATATCAAAATTTGCACTGATGAAGCTTGAAGGACTTGTAGCTGTTGTAACTGGTGGCTCATCAGGCCTTGGAGAAGCCGCTGTCTATAAGCTAGCTGACGCTGGTTGCAAAATAGTGATCGCAGACATCAATGAAGAAGGTGCATCTAAAGTGGTGAGCAAAATTGGCAAGGAAAAAGCTCTTTTCGTCAAAACTGACGTAACTGACGAGTCAGCGTGCAACAATCTCATTGAGGAGGCTGTAAAAGCTTTCGGCGGTGTTCATGTAGTTCTAAATTCTGCTGGAGTGATGTTAATGACACCAACATTGACGCCAGATGGCACAGCCAGCGCCGAAGATTTGCTGAAATTACTTAAAATTAACGTGATTGGCACTTTCAACGTGTCGAAAGCCGCAGCTCTTCAAATGACGAAACAAAAAACTATTGGAGAAAAAGAAGAAAGAGGAGTGATCATTAACGTTGCGAGTGTCTCAGGGATAGAAGGTCCTAAGAGCATGGTCTCATACTCGGCTACCAAAGGTGCGATTATTGGAATGACCCTTCCTTTGGCACGAGATCTTGGAAAGTTTGGAATTAGAGTGATGACGATTGCTCCCGGAATCTTCTTGACTCCCATGAGCGACTTTTATCCTGAGAAAGCTCTTAATGGTGTCAAAAGACAGACTCCTGTTGGAAGAATTGGTGACCCACCTGAATTCGGAGAGATGGTTGTTTCTGTGGCACAAAACTCGTTCATGACTGGAGAAGTAATCAGATTGGATGGGGGTTATCGCGTAGGACACGTTTAAATTATCTTGTTAGTCTCGTTTCGCGTAAACTACTTATAAGGGGTGATAATAAATTCATATTTAACGAATCAGGCATCAAAGCAAACATACAAAAACATATTTAAAAAACATATTTTGAGTAGTCGCTCTTTCCGTTGAAAGACTTCACCATGTAATAAAGCACTAACTAATTTGCCGATACAACATAACTCTAATGATCGCAAAGTTGAAAGAAAAAGGGACTTTGTTTTATTCATTCTTTTATTCAGAGTTCAAATTCCTTAGTTTAAGGGATTAAGATTCCAGGATGCTTTGTTTAGATATGAATCAGCATACTTGCTTTGAGATAGATCAGAAAAATGCATCAGACCCTCTGCTTTGGAACCATAATCAGCAATTCAGGAGAGAGAGAGATGCTACCAAAGAGATTCCCGCTTCTTATTCTTCTCTGATAATAGTTTCCATCCAAAAATTGGAGTTTACTAGCCGATGAAAAAAAAGCAAATCAAATTTATAACTCATACAACTATGCGTTTTTTGGATCGCCGAATAGCGTCTTGCTTTTGAATAGATATTGTATCAACTCAGATAAATTCGTTATTGCTTGTTTTCCACTTTTAATTAGACATTGACAGAAATGAGAAACAGTATGAAATCGGCATTTTTCGTCGCTCTCGTCGCAATGAATGCCTTCTTGGCCTCTAATGCTACCGTTACAACAGATAATGACTTAATTTGCGACAGTGATTTGCGAATTGCCAAGCTGAGTGTTACAGGTTCCGATAGCGACGGAGAAGTCACCACAGGACAGTTTCGAACTGGAACATTAACCGCTGACAGCATCCAAGCATCGACAGTGATCATTAGCACGCTGGATATTTCATCTATCAACCCTTCCTCAACCGATGGCACGATACAGGTTGGAAAAAATGAACTATCATGGCAAAATCCTTATATCCTTTTTAGTTGGTTGGTCTCCTCAACACTCAAAGCCTAGATCTATTGCAAGTCAAATCGACTGAGACGACAGACGGCCAAAAAAGGTCTATAAAACTGCTTTATGTGCATCTTTCTAACTTTAATACACAGCTTTTTGAAAGAAGAGACACCCAAGATCAGGCAATGGTAAGACTTTGCTCTAACATAAACTAATCAGCCCTGAAGGAGTCTTGTAGTTGAAGAGAATTTGGAGGTGTTCGGAGAAAAATCTGCAAACTCAAAAAGTCATATCAACGGCTGGACTCTCGGAAGTGAGTTCAGAAAGCAGATTCTCGATTTTGAACTAAACAGACCCACCGTGAATTCTGAGAACCAGTAATATAAGGAAATTTGCCCTCATATATTAACCTTCTTATGCTACAGAAGAAAAAACCAAGAAACAGTCGTCCTTTCCAAACAATACAAAGGCTTGGCTGCCCATAAGCAAGTCCTCCTTGATGGAGTTTTCCACTTTGACACCTCTCTTCTTGCTGGAAAGGCTATATTTATTAAAATTAATGGAAGGATTGCTTGGTTACAGCATAGTCGTCCTCAAAGTACTATATTAACTTTCGCTGCAAATTGTTAAATTTTTGTGATAGATACTACTACAGACTGCAATGAAGATCTCCAACATTGTGATGCTGGCTGGGCGACACCAGTCAATGTTATCGTTCCTCACTCAGGAGAGAATCTAAAAGTTGAGATTGGAGTCATCCATAAGCCTTCTGATAAGAATGAATGTCTTATCAAAAGATTTTCTGAGTATTTTAGATATTGCAGCAATCATTTCAGTTTATCCACACGATAATTTGTTACATAACTTCCATTAATTTCTTGCAAAACCAAGCTTTTGGTGAGGTAATAAGTGTGTCCAAAACCCCAAAAAAAAAAGAGAGAGAAAGTTGAAATATCAATTGTTGCTAATAGATTTCATGAAGGATAATTTTACATGTAATAAGAGCAGAGCTAGTTGTGAATAAAACTTTCTCTTTATCTCTCTCTGGTTTTCGATGACAAACGTAAGATCAGGTAGCAAATAGTTTCATCTTTATCTTCATAAGAAATAAAGAGTTTCATCATAGTGTTCTCTAAGAAATTACTTTTCCCTGAAGAGAAAATAATTACTTGACTATCGCTACCATCCAAGCTCGTTTCTCCTCGAAAATATTAAAAGCATAAATTTTGCTAAAAAAGTTTTTCCTTGTTCGTCCCGAAATCTCAACGTTCTGATCATATATGATTGTGGTCTAAATTATGCTAAAATCCGTCTTCACAGACATAAAAGAAATTCTAATAGTGATTTTGGAGTGGGCTAATTGAATAAAGTCTCTTTGGAAAGTTAGAGTTTGAATGTTTTTTGTTAGAGATATATTTGATTGTGAATGAATTTTAGTCAATAGGTAGCAGGAATTCTAAAGATAAATTTTCATTGTTGATTTAGCCTTAACCATATCTGTAACACTCTTGAATGCTTCAATCATTCGAGAGGACAGTGCCAGCTCTACTCATTAGGAACAAGACCTCTATAGAATTCATTCAAGTTTATTTTTCCATCGAAATCAGTATCGAATCTTTGTATGAGATTCTCAAGCTGTTTTGTAGACACCTTGATTCCATATTTTTCTAGAAGATTTTGGAATCCCTCTTCTGTTATGGCGCCCTCTTGAGTATTGTCGAGAACCTTGAAAGCGTCTTCAATGTCGAAAAGAGACCGCTTGCTTAATCTCTTTCTAATCTCTTCAACCTTCCTTTCCGTGAGCACGATCTGTCTGAGAAATTCAGTGATAATCTCCAGGGTTTTTGAGCTCAATTCAGTCTCTAAGGCTCTTTCACCAAGTTCTTTGGCAAGTTTTCTGTCTTTTGGGTAAACTATCTCTTCAAAATCCTTTTCGCTGATTTTGCTATCGCCATCTCGGTCAAGTCTCTGAAAAACAAGTTGGAATTCCTTCTCGGAGACTTGAATCTTCGCATATGAGAGAACTTCTGCTAATTTGTTAGCATCGCAGGCATTGGTGCTCTCCGGGTCGAGCAAGGTATGATATGCTAGGAGAGGAGTGTAGTCTTTTTGATGAACGAGACTTTCTCTGATATTTTCAAGTGCTTGATCGAGCTCAATAATCTCTTGCAGGGCTTTCACTAGTATATGTTCTTCTTGACCCTTCATGGGAGTGAGTTTCATTTGAGATTTCAAATCACTAGCCTTCAGCTCAGAATTTCTTTCTTGTTTTTGTTCTGTGTCCGTGCTTGCAGAATGTGCTTCCTTCTTTGGTGTTTGGAAGTTTTCCTCAACTTCAGAGTATTTTTGTTCTGGAGCCTTTGATTTTGTTTCAGATCTGTCCAAGTCTGAACGAAGGAAAGAGTCTTTTTGACCACTGGTCGAGTATGGCTCTCTGAGTTGTCCTCTCTTAATCTCAGAATCGTACTTTGGATAATAGTCGCTTCGAGATAGTTTTTCGGCTTCGTACCTGCGAGGACTTCGAGAACGCGAGCGTAGGTCCCGAGACCTTTGTAGAGTTCTGGCAACAAGCGCGTCCAAAGGATCTTGAGAGCCGAAATATTTTGTGGAATCATCATCCACTCGATTTCTGCGAGGTAGGTTCTTTGCTGAATCAAAGCCAGTAGATCTTGACGGAGACGTGTAAGGAGATAACGACCCTCTCGATCTTGGTCTTCTATAGAGTTCATCATCGTACAATGTTGAATATCTCGGCTCTCTTGAACGAGTTCTGAGAGGAGATGATTGCATAGAGCGAATCCTGTTTTCCAGGGATTTCTTGAGACAACTATCGACCATCTCATTGATTCTATCTATGTTACTATCACGAATCTTGGGGCTACGACTTCTGCCTCTGGATGCTTCATTACGCAGCAGTATGCTTTTCACAAGTTCATCAGTATACTGTCGGTATCTGGTCTCGCGATCTGGACCTGTAACAAACAAACAACAAAGAAAAACAATTAGTGGTGACTTCATAAAAAATGTTTGGTTTACTTTGAGAGCGACTGCTCCTTCTGGGTGATTTTCTATATCGATCTGAAAACGTATTAGACTGAGACAATATTCTCTCTGGATATTCCACAGCGTTAGCAAATTCATAATAGCTGATTCTTCCATCGTAGTCTTTATCGAGTCTTCTTAGTAAAGCATGTATATCCTCCCTGTCAAGTGTAAACCCGTTTCTTCGGAAGAATGATCCAAGTGAAACGCGATCGAGATACCCGTCGTTGCCAATATCAATGGATTGGAATGCAACTTTAGTATTCCAATCAGAAGAGTCAAGGAGTTCAATTTTCAATTCATTAATCAGTTTTAATCCTTGGACTTCTCTTTCAATCAGAAGCGCAAGTTCTAGCTGTGCAGTTTTTGAAAGATACTTTGAAGAATAAGGTGATATATGAGATTTTCGAGTTGGTGAATGGCGACGCTCGATGTCAGCAGGAAGAATAAGATTCAAGAACTCACTGTATGATAGCAGTCCGTCACGATTTTTATCGTAAACTTTGAAAAGGAGATCAAGATCTGAATGTGTTACTGAGGCTTTATTGAGCACGAGGAAGGTATAGAGGTCAGAAAGTTTAATGTAGCCTTCTTGGGCAGAATCCAAGGTGTAGAAAGCTGCATAGGCGTCAAAATTAGGACTGTTGTTTAAGGAGACGCGTTTGAGCTCTGAGGCGATTTCAACCCTGGATATTTCTCTGAGAAATCGTGCCAAATTGAGTTCTGTTCCTGAACGAAGCATTTGCAAACAAATTTTTATCTGATTTTTTAAAGAATAACTGCTTATAGAAGAGAATCTTCGCACAAGCTGTTCTAATTAACGAGATAATTTTAGTAAGAAATTTATTTCTGGAAAATCAGGTGTTCAACGGCTTGGCCTGAATTGGAAAAAAAATTATTGCGTCTGAGGATGTTTCAACATTGACTTAGATATCGTTGTGATGATGTTTCACTAAAAGGTCTGGAAAGAACCAACGATAGAATACTTTCTGCTGTCTCCCATCCAGAAACAGAACTGTAAAACACAGAAAAAATAACTTGTGCCAGAATCTTTATATCATTATCATTTTATTATGCAGAAATTAGCACTGTGGAATCACAAAGAGTTTCTTTGAGAAAAAGAGAGATAGTTATTAATATGACTCTTCGCAACACCTGAGGCAAAGGCCTCAATAAATTTGTTTAAAACATAAAACACAAAAAAAAAAAAGCAACCAGTGATTGCAACTACAAGTACTTAATAGTAGATTGACCGAGAACTACTTGATAATAGTATAAATCAGAATTTAATAAGAAGCAACCAGTCTCAAATCCAAAAAATTTCGTGAGTTTATACCGGTTTGGGTTTCCTCTTGACCCAACGGAAATATACTAGTTCTAATTTGCTCGACTAGAAGTAGTAGTTTTTGAGATTACTAACATCACCTAATTATATTTAAATATCCTTACACTCGCAAATGACACTACAATTTAAAAATGAGGATTCAATTATTATTATATTTTTTTCATATCGAGGTTTTTGCCACAACTTTTCTATTAGAATAAAAGATGTGTTTAGAATTTATTTGAAACCTTGTACAAAAGTATCTCCCTTTACCTATACATAGAAGCTTTAATAGCATTTGAACAGATATTTCACCAGCAAGGTACTTTAGATACGTTTTCATCTGCAAAATATTTTTTCAACGATTTCAAATAATTTTTATAAATACTCTAAAACGAAAATAAAAGACTTAAAAGGCTAATAAATGTGTACTAATAAGAAACTCACCAAATTTTCGAACCCCTATTTGAATACTCAATTTCCATATTCCTCCAATCCAAAACAGACATAGAAGAGTGATAATTTAAATTTCTCAAATTATCTCTCCATTTTCAGAAAGACTTTATTGAAATAGGTTTAACAGAAAGGAAACATGATCCCACTTTGCGAAGGAGGCGCCACAATTATATTCCAGCTACTTATATTGTTAAAATACAATATATAGCTTATGTCATTCAAAACCAATCCTTTATGAATGAGAGTTTAGCTTGCTTGTGAATGAAACGGTTTAATTGAAAAAAACCCTCCTTTCTATTTGGAGAGAGAGAGATGGATTCTATATATATATACAGGTATTTACATCTTTCAAATATTAAATTAAATAATTTTTTTGATGAGTGGCTCAACGATGGATTAACTTACGATTCAAGAATGTAGTGTTATTGACATAGAAGTCACTTTTTTAAAGCGACAATAGGGGGCGGTTATCACATTGTTTATATAGATATTATTAGTTTATCAAAAACCTCGAAAATTCCAATGGGGATAATAACTTGTGAGATACAGGGATCAGTTTTGTTTTAGTACTCAATAGAATTTTTATTGAGCATCAGGTGAAGTTCTGAATAGAGTATCATAGCCAATGACGCTGGTATGATGTGCTTTGCCATTCCTTCTATGGTGTCGGTTCCTTTCAGCAATGTTTTGAGATTTAACGTCTCCCAAAAATAACTCAAAGCGTCTTTAGGCACGCTCCGAGCACTCTTCGCACAATGAAATGAATTTAATTGGGTCAGCTCGAAAGGAGAGGCAACGAAATAAGCTGAAGCAGAGATCATTGCAGCAAACATAAATTTTAGCACTATGCTAGCTTGAGTGTCAAAAACACTCTTTTTGTAAATATTGTATCCTCCAAAGTATAATCCTCTGTAAAGCGCTACTCGATAAAGTGCTATTGTGAATCCTTGGTAAAAGCTAGAAATTCCTTGTGCCTTCAGAAGTTTGAAACAAAAGTCTGCTTTTTTTCTAGATCCAAGAGGTTGCCTTTTGACTGCCGCCATCACCAACTGCATTCGGGTGCTTTCCAAAGGAAATTCGAATGTCAGTGTTGAAACACCAGCTGCGCTTCCAGCAATTAAAGAGCTGAACATTGACCAAAATATGCTGGATTTTGAACTAGAACGCTGAAGGAAACGAGCGTAATGGTCGTTAAAGGTGAAGCTTAAGGCAGTGAATGGTGCGCATTTGAAAATATTCTTCAAATGCTCTCTCCAAAACGAAACTGAGCCTTTCTGCTTTGATGAAGTCATGAAATGGGCCACGCTCAGTCCTGTGAATTTCTCGTTCAATGAAGTTGAAGCTTCAGCAATTGCTCCAGAGACTCCACCTATGAGTAAATTGCAAGCAAAGCCAGGTCTTCCGAAAGGTTTCTGCTCAATCATAGTTAATCTATTTTAAAATTTGATTTGTATAATGGAATCCATCTTATTTTCCTTTTTACCGACGTTTTAACCGAATTAACGCTTGATTTTGTTTGAAACTAGTCTTTTTATTAATCGAAGATGCAATAATTTCTATCGTGCGATGATTTTAAGAGACTGCTATCAAAATTGATCAGGCTAACTGGTTTTTCTCATTAAGAAAGTTTCTAATATTTTCAGTTGGAAAATGTTATATTCTTAAATTATTTTTAGTTAATGACTATTCGATTCGAAAATTCTCAGAACATCTTCTATGAGTCACCACTTAGGAATCGAAACGCATCGGGAATTCATGAGATTAAGTTAGGAACGGCATACACATTACATTCAATAAGATATTATTAGGAGCATACGAAAAGAAGGAATCAAACACATGTTAAAGTATCTCAATTCAAAAGAGACTGCTGAGTATTTCGTACATCTTTGAAGAAAAAAAGGCTACCTCAGATACTGTTTAGGATAGTCTCTAATAATTCAAGTGATAAAATCCATATATATATAGTGCAATTTTTTCGTGTTTTGCATGAAAAAAATAGATCATTTTAAAAAAATAAATAAATGAAGGAACCAGTAGTATAGCATAACATGCTACTGATATTAGCAGCAGCTGCCGCAGAATGTGACTGAATCTAACCATCGGCATAAAATCACTTGAAAAGCATAACTTGGTAATTTCTACTGATTTATTTTTAATCGTCGCAATTAAAAAGAGCAAGAAAAGATTTGGTTGGCCGCAAAGCTCTGAATTCTAATTTGCGTAAGGTCCATCTTAACGAAAACAGGCTAAGGTTGCTTCAATAGCTGACAAGGAAATTATTATAATCGTTTGGGGTTCAAAATTTTACCACTTATGTTGCCACATATACAAAGTAGATTTGATGAGTGGTAAATTTCATCAGCAAAACGAATGAGAGCTCCGAATGATTTTTCCATTCTGATTTCTTATTTATTAACTTCAGCGAATCTTGTTTTGCGTCATGAGCAATAATAATGGTGATCCTAATAAATAATTCCTTTTATTGTCTAACTCTTGCCCATGAATTCGTTAATTAGTGTAGGTGTGCTTCTTCTTTTTTTTTTTCTGGTTCGATGTTTTTTTCAAAACAGTTGTTATGCAAAAAACTTGTTCCTTTTTCAGGTGAGTTTAGTTTGAGTATTTATGAGCATAATAATATCTTGAAAAATTAGCCGAATAGATAAAACAGTCCAGGCTCAATGCTTCTAACGAAAAGTGCGAATGCTAAAGCGATCCAATTTTCATTTAGACGGATTTTCCTCTAAAGTTGCGTGAAAAACTGAAGCAATAGCAATTAATATTACCTCGCTCTCAGGCAAAGTAGAATATTGAGGTTTTTTGTCTGGCTTCCATGTTGTAATCTTTTCTTCTTGAATGTGTAAGTAGTTAGTAAGGATAGAGAGAGATTGCTAGTCTTACCATCAACGTGGCTTGGATTGTTGGGGTCAAAATCTCGAAAATTATTAATCTCAGACTGGCTGTTGGGATTCGTGTCCGGAAAACTGTACAAAGAAAAATGTTCAGCTCTCATCTTACTGCTCAGTGACGAGTGTCTTCGAATAGCTACTGTTTGCAAGTATGATTTTCCTAATTTAATCATTGCTCGACTTATGCTTTTTATGCTTGCTCTGAACTAACACAATATAATTATTTATTGGAAAGTAGAATTGACTTCTTTTTTCGTTTTTGTACCTTTTATATGTTGATGTTGCTTTCCTTCATCTCGTCATTTGTCCCATAGAGAAATCGACTACACTTATGAATACAAAGCTTTTGCTCTTCATTTTGAATAATTTGTCAAAATGTTTTTGTTTTTATTATAATCGGCGACCAAAACAATGTTAAATCATGTTAATATGTATCATCTCGCAACCATTCGATTTGTCTTGACCCGATTTTTGAAATTGAGCTTGCTCAATGAGGATTACCAGGTTTGTTTTTGTTTTTTTTAAATAAAAAATTACTCCTGATGAAGAAATTCCTCCATTTGGTTAAATATTGAAGTCTATTCTGAATTGACGCTTAGGCAGTCGAAGGATTTGGAGAAAAATAAAATGATGAATCCCCTCACTTTATTTGAATGCAATAACAACTCTGCCATAATAATTGATTAATTTTTTTTGAAAATAAAATTGTTCAGACTCCTTTATTGCAGAAGAAGGCATAATAAACAAGTATTAGGTAAACTAGATGAATTGACTGTCCAACAGGGGGAAAGGCAAACTGATGATGGTTTTTCAAAATATCAACAAGACCATCATGTGCTTTTTATAATGGTAATCGTGTAGCTGTCAGAACATAAAACGATTGAAGATTTGATAGTATAGGAGAGAATGCAATCAACAATGACAAAAACGAAATAGTTAATGAGTATTGTGTTTAAAAAGTTCGAGATGAGCAGAATCAATACAGGGAAGGATATAACTTGAGAATAGATTTGATAAAAAAATAAGTTTAAAAAAAAAAATTGATGAATTTAAATATGAGCTGTAACATTGTAGCAGCCAAGTAGATCTCTTGACCAAGTGCGCCTGCTGTCGCTTCCACCCTTATCGTAATACTCTGTGTGACTTTTGGAACCCATTGACGATCTAGCTGAAAGTTTCTTGCTGATGAATACTTATGCCTAGTGTTTAATCACAAAAGATTAAATATGTTAAAATACTCATTTTGTTCTCAATTATTTGTAGGATTATGAGATTAGTTTATTTATGTTTTGAGTACTTTTGAGTAGTAAGATACTATATTAAGGAAACAAGTGCTGAGTAAATTTGAAAACGAAACTTGGGAGTTCATATTGTTCAGAACGCGCAACAATCTCGCTATCAGCGTTGGGTGATAAATTCTGCTCGCTACTCCATTAATTAAGAGAGTATGTTGATACCGTTGATAATGAATCCAATACATTTAGAATGACAAAGTTAGTTTCTGAATAGAATAAAAAACTAATCATGCTTTTGGTTAGTTTGTTTGTACTTATTATTGACAGTAATATCATTAAAAAAGGAAAACAATCCTCAGGTACTCATTATTTTCAAGTTATCTCTAGATTGCTGATGTTTTGGTTTTTTGTTGCGCAATAACCTCTTTGAAAATCATCAAGGAAATATATATGAATGATTGAAGAGCAGGAATTGTTAAAAAGGTTTGCAGATATATCAAGCGTAATTGTCTATGTATTCTATATATTGTAAAGCAATAGCCAGTGCTGAGTAGAAAGTCAAGAGTTTGAAGTTTTTGCCTATCACAATTCATCAGGTGATTTGTCACCGTGAACGTTCAATTCTAAATTTCCAATTAGTGTAGATGCACCTAATCGAAAAATGAATGTTATTATCCATGTGATCAAGATACACAAATAGTTTACCTTCAAGCTGCCCTCTTGTGGCTTCAATCTCACCTCTCAACTGATTAATTTGTTGCTGAAGTCTTGAATTTTCTGCCTTTTGGTGAGCAAAATGTCTTTTCATCTCATCTTCTATATCCAAGAGCTTCTTCATGTTCATCTTCAGGAAGTCATCCATATTATTATTAACTATTTCATTAATTTCTTGCATCTCGCCTCGCAATTTTTCCAGCTCGAGCTTTTGATGCTTCATTGCATCTTCAACCATATTATTTACTTCTTCCTACATTGGTAGATTATTTCATTGCAGAACAAGTCAATGAGCTAGATACTTCCAAAGTCAGAACTTTTCCTTTGTAAGTAGCTCCACTTCCAGGCGATTTTTGACCTTTTAGCGTTCCTGTTTGGTTTCTTACTGTGCTATTTATAAGAGATTCCTCTTCTCGAATATCGGATCGTATTGGTGACGTTTTCACTAATAAGGAGCTATGCTGGTACATTGCTTTGGATAGAAAAATAAAACTCTGCGGTTATTAATTTTATTGAAAGCCAAAAGTTCGATTGGTTTGAGCGTTAACAAAAAGTATCTCGCAAGTATTCAAACGCTGACATATCTTTTACAGTTCTTTATTACCTTAGAAATCTTCAAAATCGCAGAAATTTTCTAATTATGATTCAACCTTCAATCTCTCAAATTAACAGAATGGCTATGATAAAGTATATCAGAATTGTCATATTCAATATTTGACAAGTTCTAGGAACTTAACATTTTTGGATCGATAATCAAGAAATGTGATTCTTCTCAACAGTTACATCTCTTAATAAAATAGAAATATCTCAGCAAAGAAACAGTTTGACCTGTTGGTTAGTTTATCACTTTTTTTCTGAGAGCACTGAAACCAATTAGAACTCTCAGTTTCTACTGACTGAGCAATAGAAAAAGTTTTATGATAAATTGAATCTCAAGTACAACACCCACCGGTTCCCACTTTCGCTGAATATAAAACTCTGCTCTGGCAAAAAAGAACACTGACAAAGAAACAGAGTAGGTTATTTATCGCTCACTTGAAGTTGATTGGAATTTTCTCTTTATCGTTTACGCTATTTTGCTACTTTTATTTCTACCAGTTTAGAGTGAGAATTTGCAACAGAAATCAATATTTTTAGTCAATAAGTGTGTGTGTGTTTTCCTTTGGAAACATTTAGAAGATTTGGCTTTAATTTGAACCAGCATTCACTTAATCATGGAAAATAATCAAAATGATCAACAACATTCTGAAAAAAAGCAGCTAGAGAATAGCGCAACAGATGAAAAAGAGCAGCAAGGTCATCAAATGCAAATAACAAATCAAAACAACGAGAATCGTAAAATATTGTTATTGATTGAAAATAACTCTCTTTTCTCAATTAATAGCAGAAGAACATAAACCCCACTCCCTAAACCATGACTCAAAACCAGAAGAGGATCAAAGTATTTCTACAATGAAATTCCATAATAAGTGAAATCTAGAAAAAGAAACCACAAATTCTGGTGAAACAAGGCATGAAAATCAGAGTCAGAGCAACAAAGAACAAGTAAATGAAGCGGTAATAGAAGTTATTAGTTCCGACCATCTAAATACAGACAAACTTTGCAGTCCAAAGATAGAGACTCTCCTCCAAATGAACTGACACAGGAGAAAGCTCTTGAAGAAACGTCTCAAACACAAGATAGAGCAAATGACACACTCAATTTAGAGGGCAATCTCAACGAAGGTGGTAAAAAAGAGATCCAAACTGAAAGTACACAGCATCAAAATGAGGAACACAAAGATGAAGAAAAGTTGGGCGGAGACCAAAAAAGTGGAAATGTGACCTCAGAGAAAACCAAAACGGATATAACAAAACCTGAGGGAGTTAAAAGAGCTGAAAATTCAAAAAAAAGTACCAAAGGGCCACTGCCAAATAAGAGTAGCCATGAGAAATCGACAAAAGGAGAACCCGTGAAGGGGACAAGCAAACCATCGGTTGATTCAACAAAAGAAACGAAAGGAAAGGACGCAAATAAAACAAAAAATGCAGCTTCTTCGAAAACAGATGTGGCTGTTAAGCGATCAGACTCGAAAAATTCTCAAAAGGATGAGACGCATAAACAACAGAGTATAAATTGCTCCATATTATGCCATGAGGAATTACTTGGTATAGGCGAGCCAAATACGGAAGAGCATGCCAAACAAGATTCAAAAAATTTAGACCAGAATCCTGAAAAAGGGTCATTCGAGAGAAATGCGAAGAAACTAGAAGAAAAATCGGAGTTAGAGGGGCAACAAGGAGAGAACATGCAACAACCAGGTAGATAATGACAGGCTGACTTACTCTCTAATTTATTTCTGGAATTGAAGAAGAACGGCAAAGAGACCATAATGATGACCTTCAAAAAGAAAAGCAGGATGGAATCAACAGAGAAGAATTCAAAAAGCATGCCAGTGATCAAGAAAAATTGGCTCAAGGTGAAGTGGCAATGTGTAACCTTTTTTTAATTTTTCATAGAGAGTAACGAGAACACTTTCAAAACGGAAGTAAATGCAGAAAACAATCAAAAGACTCCCAGTAAAAATCATCGGTTTGGGTTGTTTCTGAAGTTATTTGACTAGTTGACGATATTCAAGAGTCTAACCAAGAACATTCATCGAATCCAAAGGTTGACCAGGAGCATCACCTTCATGACGATGAGAAGACAGCTAATGTCGAAGAGGGTGTACTCAAATCTAATGAAAATTTTGAATATCATCTTGAAAAATCTGGAAATGCTGGTCATCAGGACGTTGGTCAGACTGAGAATGATATTCAAACTTCCACTTTTTCAAAACATGAGAAGGGTACTATTGTTTAATTCTTCAATGCATTAAAGGTGTAAAATAAAGATGCCAACACATTCCCACGAGAGAGCGCTGAAGGTCTGGAGCTCAGGAACCAACCAAATGTCAAAGCCGAAACTGCTGATCAAAAGAAGAGAATAGACAATCAGAAAGAACCTAGGAGTGATTTCGAAGCCAGTTCCAAGACAAGAAGCCATAAGGTATTCTCAATTTCTAATATCTTGTAACAAAATATTTGAGGTGGCTACTAAGATCGAACGCCCCCCTCCTCGAGGAAATGATCAAACTTTCCGTGATATCCGTGAGATTGAAGAAAATATACGAAAACACAGGCTCCAAGAAGTAATGAGGCAGAAGAAAGTCCTGGAGGAAAAATTGAAAGGACTTGAAGACCAAATTAAAGAGTTAAACCAGACAGCCGAACCTGCAACTCGAGTCTCTCCAAAAGCCAGGAAGCAACAGCCAACTAAGGAAGAAGAAGAAAAACTTCGACATAAGGCGGAGGAGCTTGTGAATAAAATGAAAGAGGAAAGATTGAAAAGGATACAAAAGGAAGAAGAAAGAAGAGCTCAACTGCGGAAGGCTATTCAGCAGCAAAGAGCGAGCTATAATTCAGAAGGGAAGGCTCCTGGATCCAGCGAAAAGAAAGATGAAAACGACAGAGAGAACCCTGATTTCATGGGGAAAAGTCGAGAAGATAAACTGAATGGAGGTTATTCTTCACACAGTTCAAAAGCTCTTGCCCCATACATATACAAACAATGGGAACAAGCGAGCGAAGAACAGCAATTACAAGAATTGGAAAGAAGAAAAAAACTTCTTGCAGAGCGACGAGAGCTATATAAACCTTTCAAAGAGAGGGAACTCATTAATTTCGGGCATAAATACCAGAATGACAAGAAATACCTTGAAGGAAAAAAGAAAAAAGAGCACTCCGACGATTCTAGAGCCCACATTTTCCCGACAAAAAAATATGACTCTAAATTTCTCAAGCAAGTACTTGAAAATGACAAAGAGCTGAAGAGTCTTGAAGAGAGGAAAGAATTTGAAAAAAGGATGCTTGCTGAAAAGAAAGCTCAGTATGGGAAAAAAGTAAAGGAGGTGTATCTACCCAAAATTGACAGGCAAAGAAATTTGGATTTTCAGGATAACATAAAGAGTGTCCTTGAAAGAGCTGAAGCTATCGAAAATCGCGACGGTTATTGGAGACAAAAATATAAACACCGACCATATAAATCAAAAAAAATTCCGAAAGTTCAGGTCGATCCTGAAGAAGAACGCTATTCGGAGGATGAAAATAAAATGATGGATCAGGAAGAGTATTACGATCAAGCAGATAATAGCAAAGAAGAAAGTACTCCGAAAAACCAAGATGATATGGAGCAGCATATAGAAAGTGCCCGAGAAACGAAATTGCCCAAGAGTCAAGGATACCCTGCTTCGAAGAAAAAGCCAGGCGAGTATAAAATAGCCTCAAAGGCCGAGAAAAAAGTCCCGAAAAGTGAAGAGGGAGATTTGGACTTTGAGAGAAATCAAGATGAAGTTGGTGAAGATGCGCAAGCGAAGAAAGCACATCCAAACTACATTGAACAATTGAAACAGAAAAGAGCAGAATACGAGAAGAAGGGAATGAAACTTAAGAAACAGTCTTGGGAAATACAAAAAGATGATAAACTTACTCACGCAAAGGAAGATCAGCAAGATCAAGTCGATGATATGTATGTACATTGATTCAATAAGAGCTAAGATTGATGTTCTTGGTGGAATTAATACTTACTGAAAAGTATTATTAGGAAAGAAATGCAAATTTCTACAATAATTCTACATAGCAATTGGAAATAATATTCCTCCACTCTCTCAATTCCCTATGAGAAATAAGATTGCCCTTAAAGTTTGAAAAACATATGATTCTAGTTTGATACTCATAAATCACGTCTCACATCACTAGCCTAAGTTACGTTCAGACTAAATGATCTACCTTCTCCCTAATTTAGCCCTAATTTATTGAAGTAATTTTCTCATGCTCCTATTGAATTATCTCCCCATCTCCTAAGATTTTGAAAATTCACTACTTGGATTGCTTTCCAGAAGAATTGGTGAAAGATGGTTTTTTTGTTTTTTTTTTTGGGTTTGAAATACGAAAACAATTGCATGATCCTCACTCAATGTTTTTTTCGGTTTGTTGTTTAAAAGTTAGAAATATGGATCAAGTCTTCAAGGCACTAGCTTCGATACGATTATAATTTTAAGGTTCTTCTTGTGGAGTTTGCCCTTCTAGAACTCTGTGCTTAAATTTGTATTTGTAGCATTTCTCAGCGTCAGGGAGGTATTCCAAGATTTTCACGACATTGGGTTCGAGGAGTCCAAATCTTTCGGTTCCACTAATGGTAACTTTTTGTTTCTTTACCTCAGCAATATCATTAATTCTGTTGCAGATGTACACCCAGCATCCACTGCTCGAGTCTCTCACTATGGGATTATCAGGATCTTCACTGCAAGTGACTCTATAGAGCGGCTTATTATCCACCCCTTCTAATATTTCGCAAGTATATTCAGCTCTTTGACCACGATTGAACATGCTCGCGTGTGTTCTAACACTCTTAAAACCAATAGGGAAGAGGTTGTATTCAGTGTGATAGTTTGGATGAGGGTTGATTTCTCCGCAGTTCCATAGCGTGAGACTTGGATTAATTACAATTGGGAATATAATATTTCCATTCTGATCACGATTGATATGAAACTTTTGCTTCTTCTTTCCGTCATCTGCTCGGAATGGCTTGTCGGATTTTCGTTTCTTTGTGGCTAGAAATGTCAAGTAATGAGAATAATGAAATTAATGTGACAGACAAAAAAGCTACCTCCAGTTTTTTCAAGGTAACTCTTAAAGAACTCGCATAGAAACTCTAGACGACGCATGGCTTTGTCGGCCTTAATTTGATATCCATCAAAGTTATAGGACATGTTGTTAGAAAGCTTCTCCAGATAATTGAATCCATTCTCAGAAACGCACATCAGTAATCCCCTAGAAAGAATTTCATGAGTTAACCAAACTTTGTAAAAAGGCAGAATTAGGTTTACAAGTCTTGTTTTTCAGGGTCATATTTTCCAGGCATAAAGGCTGGATCATCCTTTTTGAGCTCCTCGTTACGTTTTTTAAGCTCTTCAACAGCACTCTTGAATAACTGGCAGTTGTTGGACAGTATGGACTTTCTGATGAAGAAAAGCATATTGCTATTTTTATTCAATCTTTGAGCCTCCTCAACTGAAATATTTAATTCAGCAAGTTCGTCGTTTTCCAAATCCATGTAATCAGAGTTTGGATTAATCACTTGGACACACTTGATCTTGATTTTATTCACAATTTTTTCAATATCATTGATAGTTTTGTCAAGGTTTTGGACCCCCAAATAATTTTGGTATTTTTCTCGAACGTCTTGCCAGTTTGGCTTACCCTCACTATTTAAAGTGACGTCATAATTCGAAATAAATTTGTAAAATTTTTTCTTTTCTTCGGTGGTCCATCTATGAAAATACGTTTGGTTAATTGAATCGATTATCAGAGACTGCATACGCTTCAAGCTCCTTCTTCTCAATGTTCTCTTGAGCATCAAAATCGATCTTACCGTCACTTTGTTCAGCACGGACAATAGACTGGACAAGTTTCTTAAGTCGCCTGGTGATCGCATCAGCATTCGGAAACTCTGCAAAATTATTAGCTAAAAATTCATATGATTTATTTTTCTGTAAAGCTGTTAAATGCTACCTTGCTCGAGATCTTTGAGACTGAATTCAGGGTAGTTTCTCATCTGGTTGTAGTTTGCATATCCAAACATGTAAATGCCTCGCAATAAATCGATATCATGCTTTTTAGTCCACCACACACTGGGTCTCTGTCCGTAAAAAACTGATTTTGGAAGGAAATTGAGAAGGTTCTCCCATTTAACTTCGATAGCAGAATTTCGTTAGCAAATAATATAGAGTTGATAAACTTACTATCTTTTGCTCCATTTTCATCCTTCGCGTGCTGCTCTTCAAATTTTTTAATAAGTGCGTTAATACGATATAGCAATTGGATTCTTTTCCCCCAAGGCTGTGCTTTTTGTCGGATCAGATTTGGATCCCAGTCCTCTGAAGATGTAGCAGGTGAGGTTCATTTAGAAATAGAACTTTGAAGAATGTACTTGAGTTTGCTACGATGTAGGGATCATTAATGTCTTCTTCGATAATACTGGAGAGGAACTGTCTTAAGTCGTCGTTTTCGAAGCTTAAATTTTCAACTTCGCAAAGTATAAACCCTCATGATTAAAAGGAAGTATCTATCATACTGATGCACTGAATAAAAGAATTTGCAAAAGCTCTGATTTCAGGAATTGTCTTGTCTTTTAACCTTCCGCCTCCATGTCTTGAGGCTTCTTGGATCTCTTTCCAACGTCCATACCCGAACATCATGATATATTTTTTCAACTGCTCTCTGTCATCAAGAGTCCATTTAGCCGGGAGCAGTTTGTCAGGGATCTTTGAACCAAGCGTAACTAGAGAAATATCAAAATATGGTATTCACTTCATTTTATCCTTACCGTTCTTATTTGGTGTAATTAGGGAGTTGCTTGTTCTCGTCACTTCATGGTGTATCGGAGTTTTTCGAGGCAATACGAAGTAGAAAACGAGTGGAATTAGCTCCTGCTTGCGAGAAGGGAATAAAATTTTTGTGAAATTTTTCAGCGGGATTTTCTGACTGCCTATTAATTTGAAGAAACATCTTTCTCAAAGAATAAGGGTGGTCTCTTACTATAATTATCCAACAATTTTTCACCATTGTTGATCTCTTTGAGGATGGCTTCACCCTCCGATACTCCTTCATAAGTAATATCATCTACTGTGATTTCTCTGAGCGGCAATAGATAGAATTGCTCCAACTTCGGATCATAGCTCACAATGCAATGGCATTTTGTCCTTAAACCTGTAATGAGAGGAGGCGAGAGAAGTAAATGCTTACACGCTCTCAGAATCACTGATCACGATAATATCAGGAGACTTAAAGAAGCTTGCGTCCTTATAGTATACTTTTGACCTGCGATAAATTCGCGTTGGCAGCTATTTAAGTGATTGTTAAGCAATCAAATGCCCGGAAGTTGACTAGTCTAAGTACCGCTTGGATGAAAAAAGACTCTCCTGTGATCCCTTGCAATTTGGCATAGGCATAATCTGGCTGTATCATTTCGCAAATGATCGTATTTCGAATTGACTATTTTATTTTATATTTTGGATAACCTGCAAAATAGATTAGTGCTCACTTGGAGGTATTAAAATATCTCGAAGAAGTAGAAATAACACTGTGAAAGTAGCGTCTATTTTGAAGCTTCATCATATTTTTGCTTACCTTTCTTCTCTCTAAAGCAAGAAAAATATTATTGTGCGTGCCGCTTTATTCTCAAGTCGCCACTATATATATATTCTTCGTAACTACACTATTAAAGGGGATTAATCTCATTGATCATTCTTCTATCGATATTGCAGCTTGAAGAAAATTTCTATACTTTATGATGGATTTTTTGTTGTTATGGAGAATTATTTTAGGATCGTAGAGAGTTGGTATGTTTCCAAAACCCATAACTCGCAATAACAAATTGATTAACTTCAAATAGGCCTTATTCTTTAATATTTTAGAGATGGTAAGATCATAAATACTGAAATTGGAATGAAAACTCCTTGTTTTGCCTGCTTGTAAATAATTATAGTTTGGAAAATAATCAATTAAGAGGAATACAGCTAGCAATTCCCCCAAGCCCATAGAATTTCACTAAATAAATAGCTATTTGTGGTAATTATCGGCAGTACTAATTAGAGATGGATTCGAATTAGCCTGATTTACAATAGAAATATAGATAAGGGTATCCACATCCATAAGTCTCTAGCATTCTTTTCATTGTCGTGTGACTCATTGTACTAACGAAATCATCATCAAACTCCAAGAAGGTCTCTTTTGAGGAATCATAAGCAATCCTATTTATTTTTTTTTTGTTGAATTTAATAAGTACTAGAAATTGATTAGTTAAATCTCACGCTGTATAATGTCCACCAGTAGTTGTACCATAATGGTTCACTATTCCGGTCAAATTGTAAGCAGGACCTAGTTTGTAATGAGCTATTGCCCCAATGATCAGCAGTATTTACTTGAATTGTAACAGTATTCTTTTGGAATGCTGAAATTATTAACTCTCGTTTGGACTTTAGAACTGATCTTCTCCTTTCTCCCAGTTCTCTTTAAGAACTCAAACCGTTTTAAGTGAAGGACAAGAATGTTTGGGGTTTTGTAAATTCTAATTTTTCGGATATGAGTACCCTTTCTGTTACAACTCCCGCAAGTGAATCCTTCAATCACTTCATCCTTGAAAAATTCTCTGAAGCAGGCGTTTATGTCAACAACATCGAGGTTCGAGAAGGAGACTCGGTCTTTCTTTAGAGGCAGAGACAGATCCAAAAAGTATTCAAAATTTTCTGACGTAAAGGCGCTGTTTGGACATTGGATTGCATTATGCAAAACCCCTCCAAAAAGATCATATATCAGACTGTTATCTTTATTTGCAACTTGCTTTTGCCAAGCCTCATACTAACACTCATCGTGAGACAAGAAGAAATAAATCAGTTTACATTCTCTTCAATTGTTGCTTGATTGTTATATGTAAACTCTGAATAAGGAGCTGTGTCGGGTTGGCGAATTTCGTTGTGAAGTTCATCGAGAAGCAAGCGAAGAAATTCATGAGCGTCATTTTGGCGGATTCCTTTGAAGTCTGGACTGAGTTGTCCAATCTTAAGTTTGAAATTATAAACGCAGTCCAAAAGTTCAAATGGTGAAGGCGTTGTTTTTCTCTGAAGAAAAAGTTCCGTAAACACTTGACTCATGGCAAAATCTTTAGTTTGATCCTCCGCACCATTTTGGAGTTGTCCATTCTCAAAGAAAGACATAACACTATCCAAATTGAAGATGCATTGAAGGACGGAGTTCCTAATCAGAAAAAATCAGATGGAATGTTACAAATGGAAAATTTCTTACAAATAACAAGTTAATCCTACATTTGGTAAACCCCCTTTAATTTTGCTGATTCTTGAAGGGATTATTCTTCCTCCCTTAAGGATTCCTTTAGAAAGCTTTAATTCGCTCAGAGATGGGATTTTCGAAGGGAAGGTTCTTTCTTTGAGGGTAGTGGAATTTGTTATATAATGTCCTTCTTATTTTCATGAGTGATCAACTTTAAAATGACAATATATTTATTACTTGAAGTTGTTGAGCTCAATCCAGACAACTTAATCAACTCCTTCCCGGAAGAGCTGCTTTCGTTGTCCTTCCTACCTATAAGATAATAATAATATCATTAAATTAGTTTGATATTTTTCCTGTTTTAATTACTTGAGGAGCTTGCTGATCCGGTAAGCTGTGAACCACTTCCAATCTTAGAGTTAGAGAGGATTTGCGAAGAGTTTTTTAAATTAAGTGAATTTCGAGTTACTAATCGAATGACAACTGTTGATAATCACAGAATTTTTAGATACCTTTGTTGCCACCATTATTTAGCCTTGATGCAGGGACAATTCCATGTGTTTGAGGAGAGATGTAGGGTTTGGAACTTTGAATCATACCGACAAAAATTTGATATTCTGCTATCAGAAGCTTTATCAAATTAATAAGCTACTACAACAGACAAAAATACCGGTCAAAGTATCTCTTGAGCAGATATTACTTATTTCATACTGCATTACTGATAATTTGAGTCCTCACCAGAGGCGTTAAATTTTTGTCAAACGCTGTATTCGATCAGGCTTTCCCCGAAAATAAGTGAACCTCAAGTTTGCCTGCCTTTCTTCAAACTCAATTAAAGTAAGAGTCGTGATTGCTATTCTGTATGCTATTCAATCATTCTACTTCAAACTGTCATTTTCTGTTTCAATCATTCCCTTATCATATACGTTAACGAGAAAGAGAAACCAAGTAAGGCTTTCAGAATCCGTTGATTTGATTTTGTGCCTAGTCTACTTGAGAAATTTGGTAATTAATAGTCTGATTGAGGAATTTGGTAATTCATAGATCATCATAGTCTCCCCCTCCCCCCAAAGCTGAAGAATAAAATGATCAAAGCATTATTAATTATGATGAAAAGCTATAAACAAACTATAATTATGTATGTGCAGAATCATGTGTTCTCTATATATTATGCTTTGTTTTACAATATTTCACCATGGCAAGTAAAAATTACAATTGAGTCTTAACTTTAAAAGAGGTTCTTCCCAAAATTTTACTTGTAAACTCTCATAAGAGGAAAACATTGAGGATTTACACATGATGAAAAATATGTTAGCCTGCGAAGTCTTCTTCGGAATAAACAATATACAAGAAGCCATCTTCATCCTGATAGTCTTCATAAAGGTTCTGCAAAGTGCAAGCTGCGAATAGATTGATAGTTAAGACTCTATAACTCATATAACAATTTTACTCGCCAATGGTGAAACATTTCCTCTCAGTGTTAAAAACAGCACATTCGTAGCTTTTTCATTGGGTTCTGAGTTATTGCTTATCCTTTCTCGAAGGTAGTTGATTACTTCTGATATTTTCCAATCTTTCTTAAACAGAAATCTGGAGAATAAGCCACTCAAAGGGGTAAATGTTACTTTTTCTTATCAAATTCGATATTTTTCGAACTCTTCTTCTTCAAGAAAACCACAGGCACTAAACCAGGATTTTTTCCTATGGCTTTGGACGCTTCTGATTTCCTGGCCTCTATTGTAGAGAACAAGTGAGACCAATGTCTAGCAAAACTCCTTACCATAGGGAATTTTCTCTTTGAACTCGGTTATCTCTTTGCTTTCAAAAGCCCTTCTCATCGTTCTTAGTATTATTGATATCTCGCTATGCTCTTCTTAAAATTACGATAGTAAACTTCTTTGAATAATTTATTTGAGTAAAAATCGAGTTTTTTTGGACACGCTTTTCGATACAACTCCTACCAGAAAGTGTCAGATCAATAATCACTAATTTGTGTTTTGAAGAGAGAATTGATAATCTTTTTGACAATAGAATGGTGGCCATTGAAACATTCTGCTAATGTTGAGTTATTCAACAATAGAACCCTGCACTTGATCTGCACGAATTGCGAAAGATCCAGCGAGAATAACTAATAAGAACTATTTAGAAAAACCACAATATCAATAGAGCTCTGAAGAATAAGGAAATTTAGCCGCTCCGTGTTGAGATTATTGTGATGAATGATAAATACCAAATTTCCTTGAAGTTGACAATGAATTACTACTTGCTTGAGAACTGTAATGAGCGGGCTTCTTTGGCAACCGCTTTCTCTTTAGCTATTGATTTCTGTTTTGACTTGAGAAATTTTCTTCTCCAAAGCACTGATGAAATAAACGGACATTCATTCGAACCATCTTTCCACCCAAAAAAGAATCCACTTAAAGCATCTAGTTAATTTTGATCATGTGAATAAAATATAAATACAGATCTTTTAATATGCAGCCTCGTTTCAATGGAACTTAAATGTAACGTCGTGAGCATTGACTCTCGTAAAAATGATACGCCTATTGATAAATCATGTTGACACCTTATTACAGCAATTATGAATGAATCTGTCTTCCCAATCTTTGTTTATGAGAGAGCTAGGCAAGAGATCGACAGTAATTTCGGTGGCATCAAACTGCTATAAATTCTATAACGAGAAATGAGATGGAGATTTCAAAAAGTATAGAAAATGAATTGAGTAGTAACGTCGAACTCAACTAACCTATCGTGAGTCTTACAAATATTAATTGTCCATATTTTCAATTTAACTAGAATTTTCAGGTTTGGCTCAGAGACAAATGTAAAGCATGATCATACTATAATGCATTCATTCTCGCACCGATTCGTAGATTTCCTTAGCATCAAATAGCTCTAAATTGCCGTTACAACTAACATATAAATATTCGAGCGAATAAAAACCAAAATAAATCTCAGAAATCAACATCGAACCCAGCGAACTCTTCGTTTTTTGCTCAATGACAATACTTCCTATGAAATTCATGCTTAAGTTTGATCCTCCCACGATTACTTTAGCATACAAAAACAGTCTCAAAGAAAAAAAGATCCGTCTCTACCAGATTTATTTGCATGGAGTTATTAATAGAAGCAATGCACAAGAAATTGCTGAGCAACTCGTCCATGAGCATCCGTTTTATCTGAACTCAAGTGTTGTTCCATTTAAACAGGTAATTCTTTGTGAGAATGAAGGAAGCAATAATTTCTAACGTAAAGATTCACCGGTTGTGCGAACAACTGCTCATGAGTTACAGAAATAAACAGCAAAGCATAAGAATGTCACAATCTCCAAGAAAATCTGAACAAACACCGTCACCAGTACGCAGAGGGATGAACGATGAAGACGCAAAGGCATTCAAAAGAATGGCTCAAAAAGATAAAATATTCACTCCTCAGGACTATCAACCCCAAAAGCAACAGCAATTCCCACCTGTAAATAAAAACAGTCAGCAGGAAAGCTATACATTCCAAAGAACTGAAGAGACTCAAGCAGGTAAGATTTGATTTTTAAGAAAACGTTAACTTCCAGTTTTAGGAAACAAAAAGCAAGCTTTCAATCTGATTAAAGACACAAATCAACAAGAGTTAGAAGGGCTTGATGATGAAAGCACACAGCCATCATACATGCCATCAGCAATGGATCAAAAATCAGGTCCAAAAAGAAGGGGAGGACCTATGGATGTTTTGAGAGGGCTGTCAGAGAAGAATAAAGTTCAAAACACTCCGCCGTTGAAGACTAATTTAGATCACATACTTAATGACATGGAAAATATCGAAGATTTTGAATGATAACGAAACTAAATAACAGATTTTACTTTGCTGGCAATTTTACAATTTTGCTTGATTATTACTTTTGTCTTTTGATCGATCATACTTATTTCCATTTGCCGGTCTTTAAGATCAGAGGAAGCGAGTAAGCTCTTTCTTCGGTAGAAAATTAGTGTTATTAGCTTGTGAGATTTTACAAAAGCAGAGCTTCAAAGAATGCCTGGGGGTAGCGATTTCAGTGTTTCTGTGAAGGCGGCTTGGTCCTTTTACGAAGATTTTTGAAACTGCTTGTTCATTTCAAATGAAAAATACATCATGCGAAGAATGCATTTCAATAGAAATCATCTTCATATGAATCAATAGCAAAGTAATTCCAATTACTTAGTCTTAAAATAGCAGCTAAGTAACACGTATTTGATCAATTAATATTTTTTCCTCATTCAAATTTCTTTCATTAACATTTTAGCGTTATTCTTTTAATTTCGAAAAAAATCGATGGCCATTTTAACGAAGATAGGAAGATTTGGATGAATTATAAACATTATGCATATCATGTCAATCATATGACATTGTTCTGGAAGTATTTGAAAGAATCTCGTACAGTACGGTCAATTTTTTCAATCGTTCGGTTTCAAGCTCCAATTTGAGTTTGAGCTCAGCTGATATATTACCTAATGGTCAGAAATTCCAAAATTCATATGGCGCAAAGAAGAATGAAGTTTTACCCAATTTTTGGATCTCTTGTTTTTGATGTTCATTGAAATATGATCCTTTCTGCATTTTAAAATCCTCTTCAAACTTGACTGATTCATATATGCCTTTTAAGTCCACTCTTCTAGCAATTTTCTACCAAATAATAATCATAAGCTTGCTGTGAGAAAACAAAGCGATTTACATGACATCCAAATGTGAGCTCACTCAAGCGAGTACCTAGCTCTCGCTTTCTTTGAATTCCTTGGTCTCTTTTCTGTCTAAGCTCCAAAATAGTCTGCTGATCTCTATCGGTTTTTTCTTGGAGTTTATTGACTATTATTTGAAGGTCTCTTTTTAATTTATTGCTGCCACTTGTTGAAAAATGTGCTGTTTGTCCAAATACCTGATCAATTTGCAGCAAACCCTCTTTAGGAAAGTTGCTATTATTCACACAAAACGAAATTTCTGAGCTTCTCCTATTATTATTGTCTTGAAATTTTTCCAGACTCACTGACTTCTTAGTCTTGTTTGTGTTCTTGATTGATTTGTGAGTTGAGTTTGTCACAACGTTGTGGGAGGAATGAAGACTCAAAGGGCTCGGTTTTAAACAGTGAAAATGAAGTTTAGAATGGCTGTCGAAGGAAACTCCACATGTCGATGATAGTCGAGAATTCAACTCAATCTGATTTCTCTTGTTTCTTAACTCTCTATGTTCGCTCTGTACTCTCAGTTGTTCTGAAATGTCGCAGTAACCTTCATTTCTCCGAGGGCCATTGGATTTTAGTGTTGTATAAGCTTTTTTTTGACAAACACGGGTTGCTATCTTTGGATTACCATTAATTAGTTGGAATCCATCACTCTTGTTTTGTAATTTTTCATGTACTATTGAAGACGTTTTCTGAAGGTCACAGATGTTCAGAGTAGTTCGTTTTGGTGAACAACCTTGATCTTCAAAATCTGAGCTAGCTTCTGTTGTTTGCATCTGCCGCTCATAACTGTAATTTGTCAATTCCTGTAATTCTGGATGCTCCTTAGTAGGGAGATCCAAATGCTGGGCTTCGCCTTCCTGTAAGTTTGGTAGGTTTTTTTGTGAATGCAGCACTTTTCCTACCTTTTGACACTTCTTCACAGAGCTGTTGTATGAGCTAGGAAGATTCGTTAGATCATGCAAAAGTTTTTTTTCTGGTTTTAAGGTGTTAATTTCTTGTTTACTCGATTGCTTAGCTGTTTTTTCTTCCGAAACATTTTCTTTCCAGTTTTTTGAGTTGCAACTAGGAGGAGAGGGGAGATAGTCAAGTAATTCATCTCTTCTATTTGTTTCTCCCTCTAGTCGTTCTCTTTCTGTAACTGAGTTGTGTGCAAATATGATCTCTATTAATTTGCTTTTTTGACTTTTCAGAGTTGCTTCCATCGTAGGCATATTTTCAGAATCATCGCTAATTGCTGACACCCCACTATTAACTGTTAAAACAGAAGGACTCGGAAGCAAAGAGTGTCGTGAACTTCCAATCGTTGTATCGCTTATTCTAAACGTTCCTGAGCACTCGTCTCCAGGGGTTCGGGACAAATGAGGAACCGGAAAGAAATTTCCTTGAGAACTGACTGACATGATGATTTAGAGGAATTTTGCGCAAAATTAATTTTGAATATACAGCGTATGCTTAACAGCTTTAATTTGAGAGTTTTACTTAGCTGTAGAGGGGCGGGTTTGGTGATTCATAACATCGACTTTTGCCTGAAATAACTAAATTCCCCGTTGATTAGAGTCGCAAACTGAAGTTAAATGCTGAGAGAAGATTTGCTATGCTAAAGGTGGATTGGCAAAAGGACATCTAATAAATAATCTATCTAGATATATCTCAAGTTCATAATTCAATGCGAGATCTACAAGAATTTGCCATTTGAAAAAGCGGTAATAGTGTTTTGCGACGGGATAATAGTCTGCAATATAATGAGCAGATGAAAACATTTCAAGTGACTTGTTGACATAATTTCATTTAAATAGCTAGGTGTTCAAATTGATGATGGAGGAGAAGGAAGGAAATAATTGATGTAAGATTTTTTTTCTCTCAATATGTACTGATCTCGAGTTTAGGGTTTTACGAATATCTGGAAGGAAATATCCCATGTTTACAAAGCAAAATTAATCAAACAATAGAACCTCTCAGAGTCTATATAAATCAATTGCTTTCGCCTTTAAGAATTCTATTCACGCTGTTGATCAAGATGCTAGTTCTTGGAATGGTATCTCTTGTCTTTTGAAGAATCTAATGTAATTAACTCTGAGTCAACATAGAGTTAGGAATTTGTTCATACCGTTTCATAAAGATTTTTAGTGTTGGTTGTGAGAATCAGGCAACCTTTGTCTAAATCCAACTTGGCTTCCATGCCCAAAACTCTGATAAGATTTACGATCCACACTTCTGCTTCTTCCATTGGGACCTCAAGAAATTCAGCGACAAACCTAAAATATTTCGAATTAAAATCTGTTCAATTGAACGATAAGTTACTTGAGATCGACTTTTCTGTAGACTTTGCAGAAAGTTTCAAAGAACAATGTTTGAGCATTGCTGACGATCTGATCTGCTCTCTTTCCGAGGAAATAGTCGCTTTCTAGTTCTTTTCTGACTTTCTTTAATGATGCGGAGGCTTTTTGGAAATCAAAATCAACGAGGACTTCTTTGATAAAATCAATCAGGCTTTCTCTGTAGGTCGTGGTTAAGGTTGGGAGGTATGGAGCAATGGTATTCAAGTTGTAGGCATTTTTTGCTTTAGGATTGTTTTTGAGCAAAAGTAAAGCCGAAATCATGTATCTGAGGAGATGAGGAGCACCAACTGGAATCGACTGGAAGAGTCTAGAGAAAAAAAAAAGTATAAAATTTCTTTGATGTCTGAGTATTGCTGCTACTTATCGCTCGAGAAAAGATCCACGAGCTGCTCATACTCATTTTCTGAACTCTTAGGATTCAAGTATGCGAATAATGCTGTTTGCAGCAATTGCACTCGGACAGCAAGAATTTGCATATTTCCTCCTTGAATCTATCAATTTTTGAGGGTTCTTCATCTAGTAAAAGAAAAGTTGTACTCTTTGCTCTTCGATCTTCGTTCTCAGTGCTTTAATGGTCTCATTAGTCTCAGAGTAATTTTCCAAAACAAGATCACACACCTATTTCAGAAAGTCTGCGTAAACAATTTGTTTGGAGGCAATGAATCAAATACAAGCTTTCCCCAGAGAGCATCAACCAAGTAAACGTCGTCTTCAATCAAGTTGACTAAGCAGTTGAGAATTTTTTGAGTAACTAAGCATGTGTTAAAAACCCGAAGAGTGCAATATTTCCTCACCTGGATATTGACCAATATCAAAATTGAGTCGAGCGAAGCGTAGGGCAGCAATGAGGACGTCTTTTTTAAGAGCTGCAGGATCAAACATGCCCATAATAGCAGTTTTTTGGAACTTTTCTTTTTCAAGGGCGGTGTACTTCTCGGCATCTTCAAGGATCGGTTTGACGAATTCTTCAGCTTTAGTATAAAATTTATCGAGATTTTTCTGAATTGACTCCTTGGCAGCATTTGCATCTATGAAACCTTAGCAACATACTTATCACTAAAAGAACCTTTAACAAGTCGTTCAATTTGGTCCTTGGCAACTCCTTCCTTAGGAGTTTTCTCGACTTCTTCAATAAAAAGATCGTAGGATTTTGTTTTGCTCAACAGAGCAATCTTTTCGTTGTGAATTTGCTGTTTCGTGAAATAGTTAGATTGCTCATAGTGCTCGATGATCAGGAGCGCGAGATGCGGATCGACAAAATGCGAGTTTTTTTGCACAATAGCAAAGGAGTCGAAAGATGCCATCTTTTCTAATTTAGCTTTCAGAAATATAATAAAAGTATCAAAAAGTGGACAAAAGCAAATTTGGATTTGATAAAGAGGCATAAATGAGAGTTATTTAGATTTCAGTTGAGAAACATAGTACAAAGCAACAATATTAATTTCTGTAAACAAGCCGCTGTCTCTAGAGAATCGGGGCAGTTTCTTATTGATGATGACAAAATAGTTCCTCAGCCGGATTAATTTCAATGTCAACTTATTTATCTGAAATGGAACGCGAAATCCTCTTTTTCAGCTTATCTGAATAGAGCTTGATGCGAATCCATGAAAAACTTGTATAATATGCATAATAAGGCTTCATCTGTGATTTCTAATTTGATACTAGGCCTTATTGCAGTTCACAAATAATGAAAATTAATTTTCTATAATATCGAATATCATTTCGATACGGTCCACTCGAGGGTGAAAGAATTCACTTATCCTCTTAAAAATCAATTGGGAATTGGGTGATGTTCAAACAAGAAGCTCCCAAAATTCTTGCTTAGATTTCCCATAGCATTCATGTAATTCTGAAACTAAATCATTTTCTTTGAAAAGCATGCTAAGAGATAGCAGAGTATTGTTAATGCGCTCTCCTCATTCTAGGTATGTCTCTGTGAAAAAAATTTTCCAAGGAGGAATCATATCTTAGTATTATTAAACCTCATAAATATGTATTTACGGTCTATTTAGAGTAAACCTGAACCGGAAATATCCCATGAAAACCAAATTGAACTTAAATTTGATTTGAATTAACATGGATTATATGAATGGCCTGAAGTAAGTGTGAAGAAAATCAAATACTAGCAACAATAAACAAGAAATAAATAATCTTTTGCCTCGATTAAGTATCCAAAATTTTTGTGTCAATTATTCATATCGGGTTAGCCGTTCAATTTCTGACTCTTTAGTGACAGTCTTTTTTCAATGTGGAAGAAATAGTTGTTAGAATTTGGGAAAGTTTGGCGGAAGAATTTACCTTGCTTTGAGTATAACTAAAGGGAAGCTCTGAGTAAGCTTGCTCATATCTCTGCTTTATCTCGTCTATAGCATGCAACTTTTCAATCAGCTCCCTGTTTTTTAGTGCAATATCAAAGTTGGCCTTTTCCCACTGTGTCTTGTAAATGTCTCTCGATTTATTGCTTTATACAAAGAACGATATTAATAACAGCTTTTAGAAAAGATATACGCTTCTTCAAGCTCTTTTGAGAGACGGGAATGTTGCTGTACAACAACATGATACTCTTCTTCTAGATTTCTGAGATCTTTCTTACATTTTACAAGTTCTTGTTGTGCTTTGTTGAGCTGAAATATTCATATTAATGATTCAAATGTAAAAATAAACAAAACAAAATCAAACCTCCTGAAGGATAACTTCATTCTCAGCCTTGTTCGATTCTAACATGTGATATAACCGCTGTATCTCAGATCTATTTTGCTCAGTCATTAAGCGATTTTGACTCAACTGACTTCCGAATTGCGAAATATCTGCTCTGCCCTTTGACCTATTTTCCTCAGATTCCTATGGTATCGATCATCAAAAATGATAGAAGTGAAAGATTATAGCTACCCTCAGCAATCTTTTAAGATGTTCCATTTGCTTTTTTGCTTCTTCCAGTTCTTCCTGTTTGCTACTCTCCCTTGCTTTTAAGCTCTCAAGCTCTCTTGATTTGATGCCAAGGAGATCTTTGAGCTCAGCCTTATCTTTATAAAGAACGTCAACATTCTGCTGCAGCTCTTCAACTTTCTGTTGAAGTTGCATGATTGAAGTCTCAAATGCAGCTCTCTCTGCAGAAATTCTAATTTCCGAGTCCTTCAACTCAATTTTCGTTTTATGTTCAAAATGCGTTCTCAATTCTTCTATCTCAACAGACCTGCTTTTTTCTGTGACTATAATTTGATGACGCAAAGTTGCAACATCCTCAGTCTTTTGCTGGAGTTCTCGATCTCTCATCTCAACCTCATGAGACAGCTTTGAAACTCGATCTTCCAATTCAATTTTCTGTTTTTTTTGTTCATCCAGAGCCTTCTGAATTTCCTTCATTTCAACATTATGTTTATGTGTTTGCTCCTCTAAAGCTTCTTTTAGTTTTTTCTCTTGAATTTCTAATAATTTTTCGTAGTCCAATTTGTATCTATTTTCTCTTTCAATATTTTGTTGTTCTCGAACTTTGAGCTCTTCATCCTGTAATAAGTATATAGCAAGTGAATAATACCGTCCAAATTACGTGTTTTTTAGCTAGCTCTTCGAAACTTTGCTTCGATTCTTGCTCTAGATTTCGATATTTGTTTTCTTGTTCCTCTAAGGCTTTCTGAATTTCTTGGATTTCATCCTTATACTTCTGCTCTTGCTCTTCTAATACTTCTTTTAGTTTTTCCTCTTGAGCTTTCCGAAGTTTTTCATGTTCGAGTTTATATTTATTTTCAGTTTCTAGATTTTGTTGTTCTCTTTTCTTCAATTCGCTCTCCTAAATTATAGAGTCAGTTGTGATGTTAAACTTCAATTGAGTACATTTGTTTGACACAGCTCTTGGAGCCGTTGAGATTCTTGCTCCAGATTACGGTGCTTCGTTGACCATTCAATTATTTTATCATTTAAATTTTTGGTTTCCTCTCGAAGCTTTTCATTAGATGCTGTGAGTTCCTGTTCAAGATGAGCTTTTTCATTTGCTGATTTCTGCTCAAGCTCCACCAATTTCCTCTATTTCATATAATGATTCCAGTATTTCATCATTCTTTCTTTAAGCATTTTACATTTAAGTGCTCGATGGTTGATGAAGATGATTCTTTGATTTGGCTCAGCTCTTTATTAAGGTGCTGCCTTTCCGCATCAATCTCTTTGTTGAGATTTTCAATTTCTTCTTCCTGTAAAATGTATTAATTAATTCGTTAGAAATAAATTTTATTCAGGTTGTATAAGAGTTTTCTTACAAATTGAGCTTCCAGTTCAGCACGAACGTTGGCGAGATCACTTGCTGTGTACATTTTCTCGTTGCGAGTCTTCTCTCTTAGTCTCTCCATTTCTTCATTTGCTTCGTCAAGCTTTCTCTTCAAATCTGAAATCTGCTCAACCTGCTTCTTGATCCTGCTCTCCAAATTTTCATGCTGGACCTGAATTAAATTCTTTTCGTGTTCCAAGTTTCCTTTTTCAAAATTGGCTTTATCTAGTACACCTTTAATCTCATGCTCCTAAATTAATGAATTTAATGTCCTCTATTTTCGTTCACTTACAAGTCTTTTCTTCATGGCTTCTTCAAGTTGCTTTTTCATGCTATCTCTCTCTGCTGCATATTGTTCTTCCATATCTTGAATCTTTTTTCGAAGATTCAGTATCTCTCTTTCTCTTATCTCTGTAGATGCACTTAGCTCTTTATCGTTAGTTGGACCTAGCGTTTTTGTCCGGAGATTATGTCTCTGAGCATTTTCAGGCCGGCCACTTTCTTCAGGCTTTTCTTGAACCGCTTTCATCATTTAAACAATAAATAATTGATAAAATTATTTTGGAAATATTACCGGTATTGGATATCTTTTGAAGAACTAAAGAGCTTTTTAAGCTACTTGCTAGACTAGCTTCGTCCTGAGTCTTTGAGTCTGCCAGATTACTCACTCTCTGGGACTATTATGCGTAATTAATTATGCATTTTACACATGTGATCTTACCTCTTCTTTATCATCATCATCTGCTTGCATTTGCGCTTCCATAACATTTTCTCTCTGATTAGAGCCTTGAAGTATCTATTTGAAAGGAATCATAGTTGATGTTTCTTAGAAATTCTCTACATTTTCAGGTTCAAATATCTCTTTCTGGTGGCAGGTTGCGAGGGACTCTTTGGATTGAGTTTGATTCGATTCAAGCTAAGCAACAACGAATAAGGGAAAAAATTGGCAATCATATACCTCTTGTGAGATGAGGTGAAGGTTAGAAACAGCAGAGTGCTTTTGAGAGCTTTGACTCGGGCTTTGCGGTTCTTCATTGAATCTGCTTGCAGATAATTGTGTGGTCTTTTCATCCTCCTTAAAATTCAAATCATTCATCACACAATAGAATGGAACTACTTTCAAAGGGTTTGCTTCACTAGTTTCGATTTTTTCATCTCCTCTTTGGTACTTTATGGTACTCGGAATATGTGATGTTAAAAGTTCAGCTGATTGTAATGTCGGCTGAACTCTTTCAATGATGGTTTGAGAATGCTTGATTTCGGCTGGTACCTCCTTCTCTTCTTTATCATCACCTTTGGCATGCAATTTATTCGAATTTTGATGCAATAACGGTTTGTTTTGAGTAGCCAGTGGTTCATCTTTCGAGAGATTAATGCCAGTCTGAGCTAATGCCGAATCAATTTTTTGGTTTGATATGCTCTTCTTGTTCAATTGTTTTGTTTGAGTTGGTAAATCGTCAACAAGATTCTTTAGGCTTGAAGGATCGTTTGATTGTGTGATGTTCGTGCGAGCTTCTGCACCAGTTTGGACTTTCTCTTGAGAGTCAACAAACTCATTGGGGGCTTTTGACATTTCCGAATTTAATGTGAAGGGTTCTCCACCAGTCTAAATAGCGATATAAGCCTTGATTAAATTTTCAAAATGAACCTTCAGAGCAGTTTCATTATTTTTCAAGATAGTAGCACCCTCAGAAATTTGAGCTTGGCTGTCAGCACCTGGAGAATAATAAACATCTGTTACTGATTTACGCTTCCCTAAATCTAACATCTGTAAGGATTCTCCTTCAAAAAGGTGTTTCATATACCTATTTTTGTCTCTTCTATGAGAACTCCTTTAGCATTGTCGTCTTCTTTTGGATGCTTGTTTAACAGACGGGTTTGGTCAGCAATTTTGTCTGACAAGGAGGTCTGATCCTCTACTACTTAAATTGAGTGAACAATGAAATTAATGTTGAATTGAACCTTTTTGATTTTCATCTGAAAGAATTGTTCCCACAGATTTATTGTCTAAGAATACTCCAACGGATCCAACGTGAGCAGAATTAGTGGTGTATTCTTGGCTAGAGATGTCAGTCTCATTTCGAACTTGGCTTCTCAGCATATTCTCAGATAGCATTTTCTCATTTGAAACGATAGATTGAATGCCGAGTGCCTCGGATTCTTGGTGTTGCGTTTTGTTGCCCTTAATTTGAGGAGAATCGAGAGTAAAATTAGATATTGCGGGGGCGTCTGACTGATGCTGTGCTAACAAATCTTGTGACTAAAATGATGAATTTGAAAAGGTTTTAGGAAGATAAAGATTAAAGCAATACCTTATTTTCTAAGTTTTCATCAGCTCTCGACTTTTCATAAGGGAAGTTACCTTTATTTGCGAAATTAATCTCCAGGTCCAAAGGAGATGAGTGAGCTTTCGTTTCAATGAGAGGTAGATTTTTGGGCGAGGACTGATTAGGTCCCTGAGATTGTGTCAAAATTGAACGTTTTTTGGATTGAAATGCTTGTGAATTTTCTTGGTTCAGCTCAGCTTGGGAAATTGTAGGGAAATTGATGGCCATGTCAGCAGTTTCTTGTTTCCTTTCGAATCTTAGTTCCGAAGCTGTTGATCGCTGGTCGATGATGTATGCGTCTCCTCTTTCTAGAATCATTCGTGGAGGTTTCTTGAAGCTCTGATCTGGAACAAATGTATCTTTGCCATGTGGGTGCTGTCTATAAGGATCAATTTGCTTTGGAAGGGTTCCCTGCCTTTGTGTTGGCGATATGAGATATTTGACTTCCTTTGCGCTTAAAGGAGAGAGCTGAATATATTCTCCAACTCTTTGTGGCTTATAAGGATCTTCGATTAAAGACAAGCTTCGTTTCATTTGACCAAGAGTTTTTTCAGAAACTGATGCAGCATCTTTTAGAGTCGGTTGGCTTTTAGCTGATCCAAGTTTAAGATGAGGAGATGCAGATCCAGTAAAATCACCTGGTGAAATCTGCCTTTGAGAGGCATTTTGTTTTGTGGGAGTTGACTTATCAGGAGGTTCTTGTGCGACAACTTCCAGCTTTCTCGCGCCATCATGGACATATTGAACCTCTTTTGTGAAAGGTCTGCTTTCGCTTTCAAGGCTCTGAATCTCTTTTCCTGGATAGCATTTCTCTGAGTCTAAACTTTGCGGCTCGATGTCTTTTATATAGCTCTGTGCTTTTGAAAAACGCACTTTTTCTTCTTCGAACTTCAACACGTTTTGATTATCTTGTGTCTCTGATGTGGCCTCTTGATAACAGGAAGGTAGGTACCCTGTCTGTTCAACTTCTGCTGGGGTAGATAGGCTTTGAGCTCTGCTCTGCTTTGGTTCTTCTTGGTCCGTCCCCTTATGTGATCGAGAAGAGGGATGCATCTCTTGCTTGATTTGATCAAAGTCATTCTTTCTTTCGCTCTCTACACTGATTGGCGATGGCTCGTTGCTAGATAAGATTTCATTTGCCTGTGCTGGAGTCAATTCAGAGACCTTTTCTGAAAATTCCTTCCGAAGATCTTTGTTGGTTGAGAAGGAAGGAACAATTTCAGGGTCTTTTTTGACAGATTTTTCTTCGATAGCGATTGATTCTTTCTTTTCTTCTTTTTCAGATTCTGCAAGTCTTTTTGATTGAGAAAACTTCTTCGTGTTTTCATCAATGTCTAAGGACAGTTTAGAATTCGAAATTTGCAGATTAGGATCTGAATCTTTGACTTTGCTGGGATACACAGTCGCTTGATGCTCACTACTTAATAAATTCAGCTCAATGGAGTCTCTGAATGCATGCTTTTCTTCTATAATAGGCCTGGCTTCGCTTTTTTCATTGGATCCTAAGTTTTTATGATCTGAGAAACTTAATTGTTGAGCTTGATTCAAATCCTGATCTGTTTTTCGAGATTGTGCTTTTTCTTTTGACTTTCTCGTTCCTGGACTTTCTTCGTCCTCAGGTTTCCTATTACGAGACGATTGAGCTAAAATCAAGTTCTTCATCTCTTCACTCACAGACTCTACATTCTCATTGCTTGTCTGGGGCTTCTGAACCTTCAAAATATCGGTTTGTTCCTCCGAAGCGTGAAAAGCATGAAGATGCTTGTCAGGTTCTTCAGATACGTTTAGTTCACCTCTCCCATCTCCTTTCTCCTTAATACTTTGTTGCTGCTTCAACTCATGTGGCATCTCAAGCTTTCCTTCCAACTTAGAGAGAATTTCTGCTCTTGGTTCTGCTTGATCACTTACTTTATTACATGAAACTGCTTGCTGATATGGATGCGAATTTTGCTGATCGATTCTACCTGGTTTCAGGTCCACCGTCTGTTGCTTATCAGGCATAACCTCTAGATTAGTTTGATTGATTGTGTTCGATCGAGAGTTATTTTTAGGTTCTGGTGCTGATTCTTCAACTCGTTTTTCTGAGTTGAGACTTTCATCTTTGGTCTTTCTCCTTTGAATGAGTCGATTTGAAATTCCAGAATTTTTTTCTGGGCTCTCTGGATATCTGAATTGGTTTTCTGATGCTAAATCACTTTGTCTTCGATCGTCGCTTTCTTCAGGTTCACTTTGCAGGACCGGATTCTTTCTTTCAGATTCTATATCTTGGGATATAATTATCTTGTTTGCGATGATTTGAGGTTCCTCATTTGGTTCCACAGCGTCTTGATTTTTTCTCTCTGTTTCCTCATTTTTCTTTCCTAATTGTCCAAGCTTCTGGTCTTCTGACGTATTTTTAGCTTCAAACTCTTTATTTTCTAGATGTCCTGAACTGAGTGGTTGATCTTGTTGGAACAGAGGCCTATCAATTAGTTTCTCAGATAGCGGTAATTGCTGTTCTTTTTCATTGTTCTCAGGTTCTAATTTATCGGATTCTTGGTTAAGTGTGGATATTTCTCCTGGCTGAGATAATTCCTCTCTTATATTTTCCTTTGATAGAATTTTCTTTGGCGATACTTTTTTTCCTGCAACTATTGTTGTCATCTCCTTTCTTTTTGGAAAGTCATCTGAAGGATTTTGATCAATATTTTCGATGCCATTTGTTCTTTCTAGCCAGTCTCCTGCGTTTTCGTGGCTTTGTAACTCTGTCATTAATAACTCTTTTCCGCTCAAATCATGGGCAAGAATTTTCAAACTCGGATTGCTCTTGAATTCACTTTCCTCGAAACAGGTAGTTGATTTATTAATTGGTTGGACTCCCGATTTATACTCATGAGGGATCTGTGTCTCAGTTGCCTGCTCAGACTGCAAATTTTCAGACTGATTTGGATGCGCTGGCTTGTCGCTCCTCTTTTGTGGGTGAATGTGTGAGATTGGAGATCCTCCTTCAAGTTTTTCGTCTTCTGGAGTTTGGTTTCTGAATAGATTATTCTGAGCTGAGACGTTTCTTTCTAGATTTGGGTAGAAAGGGTCGGTGCTCTTATCTATAGGTTCATTCTGGTCAGGTTTTTCTTGATGATCTTTAACAATTGATGTATGCGTCCTTAATGGCTTTTCTATGCTGTCAATTTTAATCTGTCTCTCTCCTCTGCCTTCTCTAGATTCACTTTCCTGAATTTGCTTTTCGAATGGATGAGGTGTTGTTCGCTGATAATCCAAGCTCTCTTTTTTAATATTTTCTAAAGTTGGCTGTTCTTGTGTACTTTCATTTTGCTGGCTTTCAGACTGGCAGCCCTCATCCGCTCTCCCAGTTCGTAGCGACACCAACTCTTGAGAGTCTTTTATAATGGCCATTCCCGATTCTTTAGGCAAGCCTTTTCTGACTGTTTGACCACTTACTTCAATTGCATCAGTTGAAAGGGATTTCTTTTCGTTCATGCCATTTTCCTCATCTTGTTCTTTATTTTGTGTCTGCTGAGACAATGATTGCTCATTTCGAGAGATTTGCGGACTTTCTTTTGAAAATTTGAAATTTTCAATATTTTCTGTCATTTGCATTCTACTTTCCGAGTTTTTTTCATCAGTGTTTTCAAATATGGATTGTGGTTGCACTCTGATTAATTTTTTTTCCTGGGAAAGGCCACTTTGTCTATTTGTTTTTGTTCCTTCCTCCTCATTTCCCTCTTTTTCGTTTGCAATTTGAGGAGGTTTAGTAACATTCTGACCTTCAAGCTTCTTTGTGAGAAGCTGTTGATCGCTTCGCATTTGTAATCCCTCAGATCCGAGCTCTTCTTTTGCTGTTAACATTGGATATCTGTTGCTTATATGTTGTTGGAGTTCAGGCTGGCTGTTACTATCATCATGTTCAGTTTCTTCTGCAATTTTGTCTCCAACATTCTCACCTTCTTTAAGTTCATCTGATTTGAAAAAGTGTTTGTCATATTTTTCCGGTAATGGTTTCTCATCAGTTGAATCGTTTCCATCAGCTTCTGGCTCCCCACTTGATTTTCTTTCAACTGTCACACCTCCGATAAATTCTGTCGATTTGTTTGCTTCATCTGAATTCTTGATTTCGAACTCCGCCTCAAATTTCGGGTGTTTGATTGCGGAAGTCTTTTCATCCGTTCCTTCTGGATTTACTCGCGCTATATGCTTGTTGTCCAAGCTTTTGTCTGAAGCCAGATGTATTTTGATTGTCACATCTTCACTATTCTTTTTCAATTCGATATTTTCTATTATATCTTGGTCAGCTTTATTTATTGGCAACTGCTGTGCGGTTGAACCTTTTTCTTCAGGCTGAGAAGCTTCTCCGAAGAGAGTTTTTTCATTATCATCTTCATCAATCTCTTTGGGCTTTTCTGACTCCTTATTTCCTACAATTTCAATTTTATTCAGATCTGATTTGTCAATATCTCCTGGTTGAGCATCGAATCCCGTATTTTCCAATGACTGTGTTACATCTGGTTTCTTCTCTCTACATTGTGGCCCTCCTTCTGGTTTTGTTCCACCTATGAATTTCTCCTTGTCGGCTTCTATCGTATTCAGCTTCAATGGATTCTGGACTTTTTCCTCAGATAATGACTCCTTGGCGGTTGAATCTTTTTCTTCAAAGTGAGGTTCTCCTATTTCCTTCATTCTCTCTTCAGATTCTCTCCCTTCTTTTTCATTTTGTGGGAAATCAAAATTTCCAATCTTATGTTGCTGCTCTGATTGCTGATTAAGGTCAGCCTTCGTATCATCTGCCGTTATCGTTTGCTTTGAGTTTCTTTCACTTGTTATTTTGATTGCATCAGATTCTTCTACTACTCTTGAGTCTATTGGGCTTTGTGTAAATTCAACGGTCTCATGCAATTGTTTCTCTTTCATCATTCCTTTGTGTGCTGAATAATCTTTTTGCGGTTCTTCGAGAGCCAAGGCTCCGCACTCATGCTCTTTTTCAATAACTTCTTTAGGTTTCTCGATTTCTACTTTCTCTTTCTCACGTTCTATAGACTGAAGTTCAAATGGAGACGTTGCTTTTCGATCTACAGCTACTGTAGGGTCAGTGCTAATCGTTTCTTTTTCCTCAGATTCATTCTTCTCAGGATTTTGGTCGAGTTTTTCAAATTCTAACTTTATATGCTCTGACAATGGGATAGTTTTTTTATTTTCAGGTTCTGTACTAGCGGCAGATTCTTCTTTCGATCCTTGATGGCTTGGAATGTTGTTCTGTTCTTTAATATCTGTCGATTCTATTAATTTCTTTTCTTCGATATCTCCTTCTATGGCGTCTTTAGTTTCAGTACTTTCTAAATCGACGTACTTTTCGTCTGGCTTCAGTTTGTCTGACACTTTACGGTGGCCAAGATCTTTACCTTTATCTCTTTTACTCAAATTATATACCTTTTCTAGGCTGACTGGTTGTTGAGGTGAGCCAGGTTCTTGTTTATCATGGAAGAGAGAACCCATCACATCTGTTTTCTCAAGACTTTGACTTTTAGGTAGCTGATTATTAGTGTTTAAAAGACTTTCATTATTTGTTTGGGTTTTCTCGAGCTCGGGTTCCGTAATGTCTCTCATGGATCTCGGACTGCTGTATTGTGGTTTCAATTCCGTCTCTTCCTTCTTCTCGCTGCTTGTTGGTGTTCCAGATATACTTTGAGGTTGAATATTATCTTCAGATTTATGAACCGATCTCAATTTATCAGTCAAATCACGATGCTTTGCAATGTTTTCTTGTTCGGTTGCTGGCTGTTGATTTCTTTGCGACATAATTTGAGGATCTATGCTTTCTTGATCTTGAGTAGGTGATAATTGGTTTGCGCCAGCTGGAGATTCATAAACTTGCTTGCTCTCATCTTCCACCGTATTTTCATGTCCAGTCAGCCCTTGAGCTTTTGCAATGTTTTCAGATGTCAAAGGTTCTCTCGTTCCTGAATCTCTTTCTGTGGGATAGTTTGGTTCATTTGGCTGTATCATCATCTGAGATCCTTGAAGCGTTTTTCGATCATCATAGGATGGTTGTTCAACCATAACATTAAGAGGAGCCTTTGTATGCGCGAAAGATTCGTCCATATTTGGTTCATTTCTCTCGCTCTTCAGGCGTTGATTCAAATCTAAGCTCCTTGATGTTTCTAAGTCAGCAAATAACCGTTCTTTCGGCTTTAACTCTCGTGAATCCCTAGTAATTTTATCAAATTGATTCCGACTCTTAGTATCAGGTACGATTGGTTCGTTTCTTTTTGAGTCACTTTCATCATTATCGTCCCAGCTCTTCTGGAGGTCTTTCTTTAAGTGCGGTCTCTCCACATTTTCCCTTTCGTTTGGTTCAGTGGAATGAATACTTGCGGGTCGAGACTCCTTTGAATGGTCGAAATATTGATTACCTTCCTCAAAATCCTGAGTTTTATTAGGGAGATTGATCTCTAGTTCCTCATTTTCTAATATCTGTGCCCTGCTAGGCTGATTAGATTCGCGATCACCAGTTTCTGTTTCTTGGAAGGAAACTCTGACTTTGCTCGGGCTTAGTTCTTCTTTATCAAAATTGGTTTCCTTGAATGATTTATCTGATTTTTGTCCTAATTTGTTCTGTAAAGTTTCTGGATCTGCTCCCTGGAAATCTCTTTCTTCGTTCGAGTGAATTATCAAATCAGTCTTTTGGGTGGAAGATTCAGACCGTCGTGCATTCGAATCAGCCCTGGCCAAACTTTCAACCTCACTTAATGGATCTTTGGAGATTTGGTTGTTCTTTTCTGAATAATTAACTCTTGCTGGCCTGTTTATGATTGTCTCTCGGTCTTCAATATGTTTTGGAGCTGGAGGTTGACTGGTTAAATTCTTTTGGTCTGTTTTGGGGGACTTGAACCCACTATTAGTGAAATTCGAACCTGCAATATTTTGAAGATTAAGTTTATTAATTTTGTGTTTTTCGTCGGAGGCTGGGCTTCTTGGTTGATCAACAAGTTGTTCTTTGCTCTCTAAACTGTAAGCCTCCTTCGTTTCACGAGAATGCTCATCAAATTTGTTCGGTGAAAGAGGAGAGCCGATTTCCTCAGAAATTGTATGAATTATTTTAGGAATATAAAACTCTTCTCTTTTTTCTTTAGAATGTTTGATTGTTGCGAGTTCCTCTCCTATCTTGGATGTATCTTCTGGCTTTATGAATTGCGAATCTTCAGCAACTTTTTCAGAAGGTCGAGTAAGAGTAAGTTCTTCCGACTCAATTTTCCTTCCCTGGCGCAGGTTCTAATTTTAAAATATGACCATTCAGCACCAATGAAAACAAAGTTTATTTAACCTCCAAAGGAATCTTCAAATTGTCATCTTTGGGGATGTTGCTCCATCTTTCTAGTCGTTTATCAAGATTTTCTTCCTACATTTAGCAAAAAATATAATTTTGCCTCGAAAATAAGCCATAATACTTTTTTAAGTCGCATATTTGTCTCTTTCCAATTGGGAAACGCTTGAATATCATCCTCTCTTTTAGACAAAGAGTCTGAGATAAATAGTTTATTTGGCTGATGTTCAGATGGTTCCAGCTGTGAATAACTTTCATGCTATGATTGTAAATCTGTAATGAATGAATTTCTGAATTCCTTCTTACTTCTTGTTGGATTCCCGCTCCTCCCATAGGATGCAATACAAGTATGCTTTTTTTGTTCTGGGGTACATCTTCCCGATTTTCAGCCAGCGAATGTTCTAATCCTACAGGTTCAGCTGGAGTTGTTTTATCTCCCTTCTATCAAGAATAAATTGTAAAACTTGAGTGGACGAAAAAGCTTACTTGACTTCGAGGAGACTCGAAAGACTTGTATCTGCTCAGCATACCCAAATACTTTGATTTAATGAATATAAGTAGAATCAAATTAATTGCTCTACCTGGTGAAGGTTTTGGTCTTCTCGCTCTTGTTCATCTTCCTTTTGGCAGATTTCCTCGTTCCTAAATGATTTTTTTTCTTGATTTTTGGGAAGAAACTCCGAATTGGTATGCTCATAGGATATTAAGCCATATTCCGAAGTGGGTAAATTTAATTGTCTGTTTTCGCCAGCATACTCCATCTTTCTAATTTTGTCATAATAATATTCCTAAGACAAAAATTAATAGAATATAATTGTAGATTTGATGTTATTACTTCGATATTTGGATGGGATATCTGCGCTGCTTCATAACCAATATTCTGATTTTGATTCAAGGATTGAAGGTTTAAGTGATTTTGCCCACTTATAAACGTATTTAAACGGTCAATTTCAATCATCAGCATGACATTCTGGATTTCTTTTTCATTAAAAACATTTTCTCTTTTTGCATTTTCTTGTATTTGTTGGATGAGTCCTTCCTTTTCTGATTGATTTAGAGCAAGCTCTTTACTTAAACGCATCATTTGCTCCTCTAACTCGAGATATTTCTTGGGCTGATCAGCAAGTTTATTTTCTTCATAAGAGGACTCCTCAATCAATTTTTTTGGTCCTGAACCGTTATCTTTTACGAGAAGCTTCTTATACTCTTCTTTGATATCTCCCAAATTTTTAGCGTGTCTTTTCTCCTGAATATCAAAGTTTGATTTCAGAGCTTCAATCACAGCATCGTTCTTTGCCAATTCAATTTGCAATCGCTCGAGTTCTATCATCAGCAGGACTATTTTAATTTGAGTCATTTGATCTTCTCGACCTTCAATTTTTCCTGATAACCTCATATGAAATCCGTGATCAGGGATCGAAATCATTGATTCTGGTCCAGATATAAATTTGGCTAACTCTCTCCTTAGTGCTCCGGTTTCCTCCTGGTAGCTCTGCTCTAATGTAGTGTATTTATGCTGCCACTCTAGAATTTGTTGATTTTGATCTATAAACGTTGAAATTTCAGCCTGACTCTGTTGCAATCTTTCTTCGAGACTCTTAATGAGATCATTTTGTGCTTCCAGCTGCTTATTAAGAGCTAACATCTCAGCAGAATAAATAATTGACGCATTCTCCGGAGAGGTGGTAACTTGATTGTCTTCATAATGCTTTCTCAGGTTATTTATGTTCTCAATATTTAGCTCTTCTAGTCGAAGACATTGCTCTTTCCATTTTTGCATCTCGCGACCTGTTTCTTCATTTATACTGTACAATCTGTCAATTTCAATGGCATAAAGAACAATCTGGGACTCTCGCTCCATTAACTTTTGAGTGAGGCATTCAACCTGAAATTGTAGTGTCAGAATGGCTTTGTTTTCATCAAACTTTCTTGACGGAAGTTGATGTTGTTCTTCCACTGCATCTGCTTTAATTTCTTCTGCTTCCTCTGTTATCTTTTGGAGGTGGTCTGTAGGTTTAGTAATTCTATATGCTTCATCAGAATAGTTATGGGGAACATCCTCAGCAGAATGCTCATTAATTTTGGATAAATTATTTAATATCTTAGACAGTGTTTCTCTATTGGCAACCTAATCATCAGCATTGTAGAAAACTTGATTATAGGTTTATTATTACGTTGGTGTCTCCATGTTGCGTCTTGAGCTTTTTATTTTCTGCCCTCAGTTCGTTTATTTCTCGTTCCAATTCCAGAATATTTTTCTGATTTTCTAGTTACATATATAAAGTTATGCAACTGGCAGCCAAGGCTTATATTATATTTACCTAACTGAGAGTTCGCAAATTTTTCTATTTTTTTCTGTAGGATTCCCTTTAAAGTCGAAACTTGAGTTTGTAGGTTTCGATTATCAACCTCAGAACGCACTAATTTTGCTCGGATATCAATGTTTGAAGCTCCTTCTTTAGTTAAACGTTGCAAGTGCTCATTTATCGTATTTTTTAAAGTTTCATTTTCTGCCTGCAACAGAGAAAAACGAGACAATTCTGCTGCTTCTTGAATGAATTCGGCTACTTTCTGAGTCAAATCTGCATCAAATGATCTACCTCGAGAATGTAGTTTCGACTCTCCGCTCTTATTCAAATCAAAAGTTCTGTCAGCTGTTCGAACTCTCTGCTGGAGGTAGGCGATTTGGGAGTTAGTAGCTGATTCCGTTTCCTCTGATCCACTCGCTTTTGGAGAGAGTTTCCTGTGAAGATAAAATTTTCTTTGATTAGTTATGTCATTTATCAATCCCTGAAGCTGGCGTTCAATCTGAGGCTTTTTGGAATGAGGTGATTTCAGTCTTCCTTCCAAAGCTCTGTCACGGCTATGGTCATGAGAGAATTCGATTGTTGCTTCCCCTTCATTTTCTGATTTCTTTGAAGCATTGAGCACTGAATTATGGAAGGCGTTGCTTAAAGTCTGCTGTTGATTTGGACTTAAGAATGACTCCATTGAACCTTCAAATGATTTTGAAAGGAGAGACTCTTCGTCAATTTTTTCACTAATTATACGGATATTTTAAGCCGGAACAAGCAAAATGCTTACTCTGACAACATTGGAAAGGGAGTTTTTATTTGGGGCTTTAGAGTACCTTCCATATGAGTTTCATCGTTGTCAAATGTTTGATGCCTTATTCTTATTTGATTCGGAATAATCTTTGCTCTCAAATACTCAGGGCTAGAAATTGAATCTTGGCCAGCTTGCGTTTGAGAAGCAGGCTGGCCAGTCTCTTGGCTGTTGTTCATAAACTATGGTATTTGAAAAAAAATAAAATCAATAAACTTGAAATCTCTTTATTTCAATTTGAATTCTTCTAAAAATCAATACCGGTTAATTGTCGCCATGCTTATGGTGTTCTGTGTTCTTTCTTACAAATTTTGAGCTCAAATAATATGTCCAAATTTACACCGTGAATTTCTTCCAAGCAGAAGAGGGCTAATCTTTTCAAGACGTATCAAACCAATGAAACAATTTCAGTTTGTAACTCACGTTGAAGGGGGGTTATTTCGCTCTATTCAATTCAAAGTATTTCGTCCCGTCTTTAATAAGAAAAACAAAGCTCAATTTCACAAGATGAGCTTCTTAACATTCCAATTTGGAGAAATAACCTCAATGAAATTGAAAACTTAAATTATTGTAGAAACAGCATAGTATGATCTGAAGGGGTACATTGTGAGCAACAGTTTTAGAAGTTCACTGGATGGAATCAGTAAACTTAACAAAACAATTAGCATTCATTGTTTTAGTGTCATGAAAGCATCTCTATATTTCTGAGACGGGCTAGAAACCTAACCATCCGTGTAGTGCTTAAAATTGGTGGTATATAATTAAAAGAGGATGCTTTCTTTTGGGGTGGATGTGTAGCGCTGGAAATTACAGATGTTGAGTCTAATTCTTTAATTAGTCATACTTTTGTTGTTGCTTGGGTTGAGCTTCAGAATGAGGGGTATTTTCCTATTATTAAATTTCCATGGGAATTTTCTGTTGTGAATCGCACTTGACTCTTCTTCCATTTAATAATTAACGAGAGATTCTATTTTGATTACTATTCTGATTCTAACTCGAGTCTATATTAATTCTGATTTGACAGATGTTAGGTATCCAAAGAATTTACGCTTGATTTTCAAGCAGGAGAGATGAAGCAAACCTTAAACTTCCTACACTACAAGATAGATTAACGTTTAGAGAATGAATATTGAATTAATTATGTCTGTCCTTATGACAAACCTTATTGTTTTTGCTGAAAATCAAAACATATCGTTTCCTCAAACTTAATTAAATTTAAAGGTAGGGTCTAAAATTGCTCTCAAGGAATTAATAAAAAATACCAAAGCTTGCAAACAAAAAGCCAAGCATCTCTCATTAATTCTAATATTTTTTGCTTTATCTCTTAAATGGTTTCAGGAAGTCTAAAAGACAATTTGAATCTTCTATACGATGGTTACGATTCCTCTTACCCTTTCAAAAAAAATTCTCTTGGGCAGGCGGATGCAATTTCTGGTGTTCCATTTGATCAATGGGGCTTCTTTTATCCAACGGGCTCTTTCAGACGTCACTTAAACCGTAGAAGGAAATCTGAAAAACAATCCTCAGCAGCTAAGAGCACTAAAGAGGCGCTGCAGAAGGTCCCACCGAAGGAAGAGCTTCTCGATTGGTAAGGAATATTAAACTTTTTCTTGTTTGAAATCATGCATTAGGATGAGAAAAATGAGCACTGAGCGCAGATACCAAGTGCTGTGTATCGAAGACTCTTGCTTAGTGATTATTCTTCTCTTTATGTACCGAAAATGGATCCAAAAGGAAGATACAACCTTTGCAATTGACAGCAATGACAGAAAGTAAGAACAAACTGACTATTCAGTACCCATTTCTTTCATGAATTTGCCTAGTGTTTCACCAATGAAGAATTTTTTTGATTTTGAGGAGATCGAAAAGTGGCTTCATATCAGACCGAGACCTAAATCAGAGGCGTCCTCTTCAGAAGCAAAGAAATCTGCAGCAGAAGAGGTGATCGATTCTTATGGCTTAAAGTTATAATTCCCATGAATGGATCAGGAGTTGGTAAACAATTTAAGAATATGCGACGGAGAGGAATTTTTCGACACACTGGTCCTACATGAGAAATTTCTTGAGAATGTAGAAAGAATAATCGAGATTCTTGAAATCATCTCAGATGGAGCAGCCTTTACTGCGGCACCGAAGTATGAATGATCCAGTGACTGTAAAACTGACTCTGATAGGACATATTGGAGCTCTCTTGTCGGTGCTTATGTTTGCGAGGGGCCAGAGTGGTTCAATCCGTGCAGTTTCCAACGTATCGGTACATGGATCGCCAGTCACTTCGAAAAAGCTGTTTGGATGAGGTATCTTCGAGCTTTAAACAAAATTATTTATTCCATGGCTAAAAGATATTTCGAAGAAAATAGGCTCATTGGTGGTAAGCAATTAGTCAGTATTGACTCACGGATCAGCCTTGAGTACAAGCAAAAGCTCACAAAGTATTGGAAGCAGCTCAAAAATGAAGCGAAAACTCAGGTTCATCAATATTACCAGAGATTATTCTAATTCCTAGTCTTCTTAGATTTTTGCGGTTGCACCAGAAGTGCTCACAAGTCTAAAATCATTTCAGCTCCCCAAATTCGAAGAAATCACTGAAGAAAATTTAGATGATTCGAAATACAGACTTTCTCTCTTTTACTGCTGCTTTAAAGACCCAGACGAGAATACTGCTCTTTATACGCCAGAGAATGTCATCAGTAAAATGAGAGTGGAGTTTCAAGAAAAGAATCATGAGAAATTTATTGAAAATATGCTGGAAACAACACTTGAAAATTTTGGTAAAGATTTTTCTATCTTTTATTTAATGCGTTAATTGGATAGCGAAAATACCAAATATAATTAGTCGAATAGTTTCAGAAAGACTAAAAAACAGTTTGGCAGATGCGTTTGCTAAAGAACTGCTAAACGATGATAAATCCCAACAGGGTGTCGCGAATAAAAAGAAGAAGAAAAACAAAAAGAATAAGGCCAAGAAGAAATCACTCGCAACAAAGACCCAGTTGTCCTCATCTTTGCTTAGTAATCGTTTTAATTTCTTCTGAATCTCATGAAATTCCAAAGATATAGTAGACGAAAAACTCGTGCATCCCCAATTAGAAGAGCTCAAAGAAATGAAATCATCGTCAGAAATAAAGGAAATTGAAGAAACTGGGCCACATGAAGGGACTGGATGTCCTGAGTATTATGGAGAAAATCAGTGTGATGAGAGCCCAACATCAAATCGACTTTTCTCTACAATCGACAATGAACCGAGCACAAAGAGAATGCTTGATTTTGAAAATATCCCAGAAGAAATTGCAATGAGTAAGATGTGTATTTATCTGGCCCAGGAACTTGTGTCCAAAGCTTTAGAGCTGGCTGATGCTCACTTCCAGGATTCTTCATACGCCGAAATCTTGACCTCCTCAAAAGTTGATTCAACGAAGAAAAAATCATTGAAAAAGAAGAAGAATAAGAAGAAGAAAGAATCCAAAAATTCTTCTCCTTTTCATAATAATCAAGGGGACGCCAATTTTAGAAATGATGAGGACAAGAGTGGTGAGAATAATAATATTGAGCAGTGTAAGGCAGAAGAGGATGAATGCTCACAAAATGTTGTTTCCTCAGTAAACGACCAAGAGTCAAGCTTCTTCGAGATTGACTTCGATTTAAATGGCACAGCTCAGAAGGACCCAAAAAAAACTGCCAGGAATCGGAAGAAGAAGCAGCGAAAAAAGCTAAATAAATTGACTCAGTCCCAAGAAGCAACTAATACTGATGCCGAGATAAACTACAATTTAAATGAGATGCCGCGCTTTTTCATCAACAACCAATCTTCTCGAGACTCTCTCACCAAGCGTACACCGCAAGAAAGCTCTCATTTAATTTCTACACCTTGGGATAGGACCACCTCAGCTTCCATATCTGGAAGGACCAATTCAAACTATGACCTCAACACTTCCAATCCACACAGTCAATTTAATTTGGATAAACTCAGCTGCTCAACTCCAAGTCCTACTCCAAGTGATATGAGTGAAGAACAGAAAAACAGAAATACTACGAATTCGAAAGTGATTAATAACCTTTCAGCGAAGTTAAAGCAATCACTGGAAAGATTAGAAAAGAATCCTTCAGGCCTGCACAGAGATAGTTTTTCAAGAGGAACCAATGAGCCAGCTCTTTGTGCGACTAATCTCAAAGGCTCTAACAAAAGCACTTCAAATCAGATACTGCACAAAAACTCCACTCTACTAAACTCAAATAATAAATTTCATGATCGGCCTGATGCGTGTAGTGAAAAGCAAAAGCTATGTTCACCCATGGATCAATCAACAATACAGAGTCAAATCACTGAATTACAGGATGACGGGTTCATCGAAATTAAAGCTAATAAAAAGAAGATTCAGAAACCTGAAAACATGTTCTGTAATTCAAGGCGTCGAAAAGAGTCATCTACAAGTGATAATTGGACCTCGAAAAACGAAAAAATGTCTCGCAGAAATCGACATGAAAAGAACGATGTCAAAAAAAATTTAATGAAACCGGAGATTTCTGAAGCAGTTCTTCCGACATTCTCAAACAAAAATGCTTTATCAAATCAGAAAAATACATCTCTTCCAAGAACTCATAAAAAACCTGCGACAACCTTATCCTCAAGGATTGAAAGACCTAAGCAGGCTACTGCTGACTGCCACCAGAAAGGAGTCAGAAACCTCATTATTAATACTCACACTCATGGTGAAAAAGCGCTATCGATTTCTCAAACTCCTAAGAGAGACAATTTCAACAAAATTAATTCTCATGTTCCCAAGAGTGATAATACAAGCACTACAGGGACTCCAGCAGGGACTTCGGAAACTAAAATTAAGAAGTCACTTAAATTAAATCCTAAAACAACCCCCTTAACTTTTACGTCTGAAGCCGACATTGAAACTTTAACTAAAGCAAGCCTGACTGGTTTCGTAAACAAAATGTTTGAGTCAAAACTACAAGAAGACATCATTGAATTTGTTTCAAAACTTACTCAGGAGTCAAATAATATGATGGGCTATCGTATTACAGCCTTTGAGCGTCTAAAATTTGTGATCATCACTGCCTTTAAAAGTAATTTTGATAATTATTTGGTCTGACTTATCATCTATCTCTCCAAAGGTTTACCAATTACAGCAAAGCTCTATGGATCTTGCGCTACTGGTCTCGCACTAAATAAAAGTGACATTGATATCGTCATCACAGGGTTCGGACTCATGGACCGAGTAGAAGTGGTTGCATTCCTGCAGACAGTTCAAGATTTGCTTGAACAATTCGGGTGGATTAAATCAATTAATCCTGTGTTCACAGCGTCCATGCCTGTTCTCAAATTTGTAAGTTATTTTTGACGAGAATTGAACTTTAAAATATTTTCTGCTTATTTAAGGAAATTGACCCTTCAGTTGACTTTCTCGAAATCACCTCTGAATTGGAAGATCCCATTTTGGAAGAGATAATGGAAGAGTACAATTATTCGAGACCAGACCTCAATTTAACGGAAGAGGAAATGGAGAATCCTATCCCTATCTGTGTTGATTTGACAGTTGAATATACAGATGCAATTGAAGGAATTATTCATTTAGGAATTGCATCAACTGAATTCGTAGAGAGCGTTGCAAGTACTTACGATTCGCTCTATACAGTTGCCATGATTCTCAAAAGCTTCCTACATGAGAGAGGTTATCTAATGTATCAAGGTATTTTTTATTATTCCGTAACTCCCTAATTGAGTCTCATTAAATAGGGGGTTTAAGCTCCTATAGTCTAATTGTTATACTGACTGCTTACTTCAAGGAATTTTCAGATGCTGGGTTTGCTAAGGCTCTCTCTGGAATTCTCGATTTTTATGGAAAAAAGTTTGATCCTCACGTGACTGGAATCAACATCAACTTTGAACAGTATCAGTTTTCATTCCCAAACTTTATTCTCACAATTACCATTTTGATAGTCCTTTTTACCAATTACCAAAAATAGACACAAAGGAACATTTGCACATGTTTGATTTGGTTAATTATGGGAAGAATATAGGTCACAACAGCTATAAATTCAAACAAATACAAGAGGAATTAAGACAAATGGCTGACTTTCTGGAAGAGTTCCGAATCGAATTGACAAAACTGCTTAAACGCATATCTTGGGTCTCTTTGAGATCATTAGAAGACCTAAAGAAGCGGAAGGATCCAGAACTTCTCAGATACTTTGAGATGAATCTAATTGAAGAAATAATAGCATGTAAACGTTAGTTCTACTGCTGATTGGTCCAAACTTGTCCCTATACTCTGTGTCAGGGCTGCTCTTATCCTGACTCTAGAATCGAAGACGAATCAATTGTTTTGTATAATTAATTTAATTCAAAAATAAAAAATAAAAAAAGAAGAGTGAGTGAGGAATCTATATATTACCATTTTCATTGATTCAAGTAATCGTGCCAAACTTAAGACTGTCAAGGGAATGATACTTTACCAATACAATTCAATTCCACACTCCAAATGTATAACTGGAAATTTACTTGAACGACATGATAATTTATTGTCTAACTTTATGATAATTTCTAACAGTAATAGCTGTTTTTTTCTCTATAGCCTGAGACTAGAGATCAATTATTGATTTGATTGACAACTCTTCAAAATTTAAGACAGAATTTTAGGAGAGTTTGATTCTGAAATGAAAGGATAATTTCGTGTTACAAAATAAAACAACTTGAGAACCTAACATTCAATGATTCTTTTGGTACAGAACATTTTTTCAATGATTTTTAGTGTTAGGTGAGGCTAACAAAAAGTTTTCCTTTGAGTAATAAGACGTCAATAGGACTACTATTAAAACCTTATTCGCAAATCAATCTTGAGTTAAATTAGAATAAGTGAAAAGGAATAGTAAAAATCCGGCATGTGATGACGAAATAAATCATTGATGAACTTTAATATATTACCGGGTCCAAACACTTAGATGACTAAGAGCTAACTAAGTCAGAGTTTGATCTTTTCATCTTTGGATGAAGCCTAACTAAATTTAATTGACTAAATAGGGGAAAAAAAGAGGAACTTTTAAAGCTAGAGCAATAGTTAATTATTGTATCACAAGTGACTTGGCTGCGTTATTCCTTGTGACGCACTATCGTTATTTCTCCACTTTTTAACTTTTTGTTGAAAGTTCTATACTCTTGAGGACATAATTGAGAATAATAAATAAAAAAAACGAAGATTTCATGTATTTGTAATTCTATTTTTATTTTAATTTTTTTTTGTTAGCACAGGAGGACTCTCTTTTAACGTATATTTTAGAATTGTTAAGGCAGTGTGTTTTACAAAGAAAAGAAGTTGTGGACAATATTTTGTGCTTCTGGTTTCAACTGTTTCTTAGAATATTAAAACAAAGAGTTAACATTGAAAATATGATTATTCATTGAAATCTTCTATGCCTCCTTTTCCAATCGCATACATAGCCTTTGAGGGAAATAATCAGAATATTAAGATCTAAGTTGAAATTTTGTGTTACTTCAGACTCGGGCAAACATGGGGAGTCGTATATTTTGCAGATTCGTGACTCTCCTCGACCTTTTCTTAAAGAAAGCCTTATCCCCACAAAATTATGAGATTTAAATATTTCCTCAAACTTTTTACCTGGTTGTTGATGCATGAGCCATGATATTTCCACCGATTGGTTTTTTCGCGTCCCCCATAAACATTGCAGTACCATCCACTTGCGCAACAACTTGATTGGTAATGACCACTGCAACTCCGAACTACATTTCAGATTAATTTCATTCTCTGATTTGTTGTAAAAAAAAAAAGTTTACTTCGTCAGCAATCTTCTGTAAACTTCTTAAAAATTTAGCCAGGTGCATCTGCCTTGCTGACAATTCACCTCTACCAGAAAAATCAGTTCTGTAAAGTGCTGTGGCACTGTCAACAATGAGTAGAGCGTAATGGCTTTCAGCCATGAGCGCAGCTGCTTGAATGAGTAATTTGTTTTGCTGATCACAATTATATGCCTTCGCACAGGCAACATTTTCTAAGACATCTTGGCCATTTAAGCCAAATCTCTCAGCGATGTCGAGGAGTCTTTCTGGTCTAAATGTTCCTTCTGTGTCTATATACATCGCCTTGCCTTCACCTCCACCTTTCTCTTTTGGTAACTTTTTCCCAGTGTGAAATTAGTAAAGGTATAGGCCTGAATTCACTTACTTGACAAGTCACACACAATGTGTGGCAAATCTGAGTCTTTCCTGTTCGAAACTCTCCAAAAATTTCAGTCAGAGATCCCGTCTCAAATCCACCACCCAATAGCTTATCAAGCTCTGCAGACCCTGTGGTCAGGTAAATAACTTGCTGTCTTTGCACATAGCATTCAGCGGCAGTCTGAAAGCCCATTGGACAGAGTTTGGTCGCTAATTGCGTTGTTTTCAACAAAAGAGTAAAATATGATAGACTACCTGCTTCAATGATTTTATCAATCTTGGCTTCTGTGAGACCTTTTATATTTATGAGGTTTTTCTTTGGAGTAAAAGCAACTCCTTCGACGGTTTGGAACCCTGCATCCACCAGCTTTTTGATATCAGCTGCATTTATGCCTACTTCTTCGAGCTTATGGATCATAGTTGGACCTGATACTTCGTTCTCATCGCTTTCTTCGATATTCCTTGAAGCGTGCTGCATTGAGAGTAGATTATCTATTTTTCTGTCGTGAAATTATGTAAATTTACAATTTTACAAACACGACGTTTTTAAATGATTTAGTTGCTAACTATTATAAATTTTTGAGAGGGAAAATCAAAAAAGTTATGTGAATTTGTTCAGTTTGATCGACGAGGCATTCTTGCTTTTTTTCAAATAATTTCCAATGCAAAATGTTCCCTTCAATATTATCAATTCGAAGCTTTAAGTATCACAAAGACTCACAAAGACTTTAAAGATGTTGATACGTGAATTCCTTCTCTTTTTTTCAGCTCTTCTGTAAGTTTGAGTTTGATAGACGCAATTATAACTCGAAATCAGTAGAATAAGGTATAGAACAAACGCTCTCTTGAAAGAAAGGACCCGCACATACACATTTAAATTTCGGGATTTAAAAGCAATGCTGACCTTTTGGTATACATAAATATTTGTTTTTTGTTTTCAAATGCAATTGCTGCTTCCATGCTTATTCTTAGTGGGAAAGTCCGGGTTTCGGAGAAATTTTTCCAGGCTTGATAGAACCAAAGTAAAATTAGAATTTTGGCCTACCTTCTCTGAATAATTTTTAGTTTCTCGAGATTTTACTGTGTTCGAATTCAGAGAGCTGGAGAATCAGGCAGCTACAAGAATTGAAAGCAACAACAGCGATAGTCAGAATTTTATCACAATGAACAGTGACGACATGTTTTTAACTGAAAACCGCTCATATTTCTCTCTAAAGTTACTGCGAACATACATAGAGCATACATATTGCATTATTTGATTATATCTCTTGCAATTTCTTTCAACGATTTGTATGTAGAAAAAAAGGAAGATTAATTCATGTCGAAGAGAGAATACTTTGGATAAACAGTCCTGTCAATCCACCTTCTAAATTCCAATACGTTGTGAAAAATAGAGAGGAATTTAATCGCTTTCATTCCTTTAGTCCTATGCGATCAATTCAAGTGCTTATACAACCTATTTTTTTCTGTTAATTGTGTTTTCCCAATTTGTTTCAGCGATCAAAGTTGATAATGACCTTCATTGCTTCCGACAGATTTACGGTTTTTATTTTGTCCGATGGAGTCAAGTGCAATATTGAGTTTATGAAGAGTCATAATGATTTTAGTGATTAAATTCTGTATGATATGAACATCTTCCTGGGAAAATAATTCTCAGCATTTTGTCATTTGCTTTTTTTTCTAGAGAAAAAATAATCCCAATTCCTAGGTTTTACCCTTCCAAACAAAATTACTCTCACGCAACTTCTGACTATTTCTCCTAATTTCAAAAAAAGATCCTCTAAATTTTTCTCTCTTCTTTACATCTGAACAATAATGTATCCGGACAGTTGTCCAAAACAACCATACAATGCAGAATATGTTTTTCTTGTCTCGTCCCTTTAGTTAGCAACAATTAATTATTTTTCTCGCCTCAATGCTCTTCTGGATAGATTCAAACTATTTTTATGCACATAATTCTAAGAATTTGCTTGCTTCTAAATTAGTGAATTGACTGACATGATTAAATTTTAATTACCGGTAAGAGGAATGATAGTTAAACAATTTGATTTGTCAAGAGCCCGTGAAAGGAAATGCCATAGAAGAACCTTCAATATAACACTAAATTTATTAAAAGAGATGAAATTAATGCTTGATTTCAACTAAATTTGTGAGAGGAGTTTTTTCATTGAGAAATTATTTATGTTCTCAATTCTTGATTTGCTCATATCTTTGGATAAAAGTTTGTGGTATCTCATGCAGTTCCGCAAAACTCATGAGATTGCTACAAACAAATGATACGATTAATGCCAGCATGAAGTCTACTGGCGTTTATTCGTATTACGAGCTTAGCAACAAACCTTAAGATAGGATCATGTGGAATTATTTTGTAAAGATAAAATTGGCAGATTATTTTAGACAGCTTCTTAATATGTCACTATCTGCTGAGATATCGAGTCATCTTAACCCTCAAGAGTTTGACGAAGATTTTTTCGAATGGGAAGAGAGAGATGAAAGTATCCCTTACCTCAATCACTGCATCGGTAAACTCTCTCCAGTTCTTCTGATTAATCATTTTCTCTTCGAAAGCTGGTTCTCTTGCTGGAGTTGTTGAACATACAATTCTGTTCCCTTTTGATTCCATTAAGGTATCTCAGAAATCTATTTTCCGCAAGTTACTCATCCTATCCCTTATAGACCCATATGCAGACACTAAAGAAGAAAAACAATTTCTGGGAGGTTGCGAGAGATCTATACAGAGCAGAGGGATTGAAAAGATTCTGGCGCGGAGTAACAGCTGTCGCCACTGGATGTATCCCAGCTCATGCCAGCTACTTTACAGTCTACGAGCTCTCAAAAAAATTTATCCTTGAAAATGTAAAAACAGAAAAATACCAACAGTTCGCTTATGGACTCACTGGAGCCACGGCTACACTGATACATGACTTTATTCTCACACCCATGGATAGTAATCATATTTGTTTCTATGGCAACCATTTAATATTTTTTGTAGCAATGAAGCAACGAATGCAAATTGCTCCCTCCCATTTGAAGAACTACAGAAAATTAATCAATTTGACTTACAAAAACGAAGGTTTCCAGGCTTTCTATCGAAGCTATCCGCTTACTGTGGTAGACATTTTTGATTTTTTTACTCTTTTTTACATGAATATCATTAGTTCATGAATGTCCCGAATGCAGCCATTCTAGTGGGAGTCAATGAAACATTAAAGCATAATTATAAACCTGAAAAAGGGCACACAATTTTTTCATATATTCTTTGTGCTTTCACGGCAGGTAATGATTAATTTTTATTTCATGATGACTTAGCCATAATTTAGGTGCTTCAGCTGCATCTTTGACGGTTCCTTTGGATAACATAAAAACGAGACTACAAACTGAAAATTTCATCAGATATTTGAAAACTTTAGAAAATGACGAGCTCGCCTGCCCTTTTAAAGATAAAGAATATAAAGAAGCAATGAGAGCATCTCACTCATCATTCCCTTCAAAGCTGATCAAGGATGCAAAGAATCTAAATTGGAGAGCGTTCTCGACGATACCACCAGAGTACTGTGATCCTTGCATTTCTCTTCAATCAGATAGAGTCGCACCATTTAAATTCAGAGATGCAGTAAAAATAGGAAAAGTAATATACGCCGAGGAAGGGATAAGAGGACTTTTTAAAGGAGCTGTCCCTCGAGTGATTACAATGGCACCTGCTTCTGCTATCTCTTGGACGACTTACGAATTGATGAAAAATTGGCTTGCAAAAAAACGAGCACTCTACTGAGGCAGCCGAAATGTACAGAATATCAAATCAAGGCTAGTTGAGGCGATTTAGCAAAAGGAGTTGGAATTAGAACTTTATTTAATCGATAGATGCCTGTATCTTGTAATCGCTGAACTTTCATCATAATTGCAAAGAGTCTTTGCATTGCTTGTGATTAGTACTCTTTATGTCTGATTAACAATCAATCAAACGTATCCAAAGCTGAATTTCTCATTTCAGCTTTTAGCTTTCCAATTAACACTCATAAAATTAGATTCTTGATCAAATACTGCTTATGACCATCTGTGAAATAAGTAGAAATTTAATATTCTAAAGGATTCGTCAATAAATCACGCCATATCAAAATCGATATGAAGATGCTAGATCGAAAGTCTCGCTCATCAGGGAGAGAAAGAGAGAGAGAAAAGTATCTTCTAATCACCACAAATTGGATTATTTTATTTTTATCATTGTACAGTTAGCACAATTCTGACCAAGTGCTTGTTACCTTTCCATTTTGAAATTTATTTAAGCTCCATTGATGTAGCGGATGAAATAACACGATTGAGATAGGTAACTTTTATATATTGTCCAAAAATAAAAATAAAGAATCGAAACCTTTTCATAGGCTAAAAATAAGAATTATTTAGCAGAGTAACCGGCTTATAACATCCAATTTCAGGACATCGACATTGACATGGTGGAGATTTCAGGTTCATCATAAAATTTTGATGATGTATGAGTTGATTGAGTGCTTTGTTTGGGAGGCTTGTAGCTGCTAGTTGAATTAGATGATCCCATTTCTAATTCAATGTCGACGATGCTATCATCAAGCTCCTCAAAGTATTCATCTTTCAATAATTTGACTTCGTTTTGGTCGAATTTGCTTTTCTTGATGAAATTATCGACTACCCAGAACTTTATTGATTGTTGTTATCCATCAAATTAATAAAGAAAAATTATTCAAAGTTGTTACCTGTAACGCTGTGAGAATGAGTGGAATCACAAACAAAGAGAGGAAGAGTTTTAGGGTTGGAAGATCATCCAGCCTTTAAATCAGGAATTAAAAGATTACTTCATAAAATGTAGGTTTAGATAGTATACCAGCTCAGCAACCAACTAGATAACTCGTTGAGAGGACCTTTCAAGAAGTTCTGGACACTGAACTGGATGAACTTGCTCTATTGATCGGTCATATATTTATCATTCAGAGAATCAGAATCGATTACCAAAACAACAATAAAAAGCCATATAATAAGTTGAAATGTCCATGCTTTCATATCAATCGCGATTTTTCTTTCAATATTAAGAGTCGACGCATCTTGAACTGAAATCTCCTTGAAATAGTTTCCCGACTTTAATTGCTAAAGAAACAATTTAATCAGTGAAAAAAGTCAGGGGAGTTGGTGAAAAAGGCTACTCACAGTTTTTCCTGTTCGCTCGAAGAGATGATCTGCTGCAGATAGAATTAAACAACAGCTGAGCATCCCTACACTTGTGTCGAAGCAAATGGTAACAACGTACCTGATTATGACAAAAAAAGAGAGAGAGCTAAAGCAGTATTGAAATGAAATATGTACCATGCACAAGGATCTGAATCTTCTTCCGATAAAAGGTACGCAGTTGCAATATTGAGAAAATGCAGAACAACACCGGCTGCAATTTGCTTTGAAGTGTCCTTTTTGAGAATGATTCAGTCTGCTATATAGGGAAGAGATACCAAAAACCATATTTTCCAAGCACGCCGAGGCTTTTCTTTCCATCTCTTAACTTTTTGAAAACAAATTAACCTGAAAATTGGCTGGTTGGGCTACTGATAAGACTCATGAATGCGAGGACAGCAAGCACTCCCTGTACCAACATTCCTGTTATTCCCATCATGTTGCACGATTCTCCGGCCATTTTAATCGTTTGTTTGCAGAATTGAGTATTAAAGTAAAAATAAATCTATATGTATTTTACCTTCATTTCCGAGTATTTAATGAAAATAGATTGTAGGAGGCCCCTAATTTAATAGATATATCCATATGTTCTTTGAGTAGGTTTTTTTTTTTAAGGTAAACATATATACTCCGTAAAATGAACGAAATAGGCAAGTATGCAATACATTTCCTGATACTACCAATGTAGATGGCCAGGCAGAAGGAATACTAAAATATGAGGGAAGTTCGATAGTATCAGTATAAACTAAAGCCGTCTTCCATAATCCGATTAGTTGTCATCATCTTTTTTAGAGAGACTGTTCTTTTTAGCTCTTTTCTTGTTCTGTGCTTCTCTCCTTTGTTTCAAAGCTAACTTATTCCTTTCCTCTAAAAATTCTGCGAATGTGACTTCTTTTTCTTGTCCATACAATCTTCTCTTTTCATCATTGTCTTCACTGTGCAATAATAAGGTTATAGAAACTTCCAGAAAAGCAAAACTATAAGTTACCCAAATATTTTCTTGATTTCTTCATTAAGCTCTTGTATTCTGGCTTCTCCAGATCCTTCCTTTGTGCGAACATAAATCAATTCGAGTGTGTCTTCTTCAGTGATTTTGTAAACTCCTCTCTTATCGTACATCAAAAATTGAACCAAATTGAACAACGCTTTTGGTTCTAATCCAGTCTGATCTGTAATGCATCTTTTGTACATCAACCAAAACTCGTACTCGTTCACTCTGCCATCAAGGTTCTCATCGACATCCTTATCAATTTCCACAGTTAGAAAAATCTGAAGCAGCAAATATGAGAGAATACCCAAATCATGAGGTCTATTTCTTTCTTGCTCATTTGATAATTCAGCTTGTCCTTCCCCAGAATCACCTGAATGTCATCTGCATCGAAGTATGGCTCATCTGATTTTCTACCAGAGGCGTTGCAGAGCAAATCGAACACCCTTTTCAAGTGAACTTTCTCGATTGGCATTATTTCCACTTGAGCAAGAAGCTCCTCAGAAGACATTTCCTTCTCTTGCTTCTTTCTTTCCTTTTCTTCTTCTACAAAGAATTTCAGAAAGCGAGCTATGACAATCTCTACCTTTAGGGTCTTTAGGGGCAGATTTTTTGGGGTCAGCCTTGGTCATAGTCCCCTTGAGAGTGGATTGCTTCGAAGTAGATGTCTCCAAGAGCATATTTTTCGATTTGTTCATGGCAAGAAGACCGATATTAGTAGGAATGAAAACTTTATTCTTTAATTTATCTCTGAAAATGTATAACTGTTTCGGTAGTAAATTAAAAGAGGTTCAAATGCGAAAATTGCTTAAACAGAGATCGAACGGACACTCTTCGAATATTTTTTTTAGTTTACGAGCGCTTTGAAAACTCAAGTAATTATCGAACGTTGAATGTCGATTCTAAAGCCAGATGTTTCATAATTTATCAAACAAACTTCAGCACATCGTGGACGAAATATTCATTTGTAGATACTCTAAATTTCAAGAAGAGGGTTGACTATCAGTTTTATAACTCTCCATTTAAAGAGTCTAGATCATCTACTCGAATAGGTTTCCCTTTAGTGAACTTAGTGCCTTCTCGCTTTTGCTTTCCACTATCGTCACTCTCGTCATTTGAGAATTTAAGCTCTCCCACTGCTCTTTCATAATTCTCTTTCACATAATCGAGAATTGAGGTGTCTTCAAGAGTACTCAGTAAGCTGGCAAGAGGAACCTTATCTGTGGTCACCGTCTTGTCGACATATTCGTCAAAAAGTTTCTCAAGGAGTGTTGTTTGGATACGATTTATGGAATCCTCAGGCTCATCTAGGGGAAAACTCAGATATTTAGTGTGTTTGATAAACACTCACCTTCCGAAGCCTTGAATCCATCTAAAATTATCTTCTTTAAAATGCTTTTAAAGGTTTTTTTGTCGACCATACCCTCTTCATCTACGTTAGCATTTCCAAATAGATCTTGAATAAATTTAGCCATTTCACCGTCAATTTCCTCTTCGTTTCGAAGTGGCAATAGCCATTGTTAAAGTTAGACACCGCGAAATTGCATGAATTTACCATCGTCAGCACTAGATGCACCGCCTTCATTTTCAGTTTTCTCTTCTTTTTGAGCCTGAACAGCACCACCGATCAAAAGAAGAGCTAAAAGACAAAACAAAAGGATTTTTTTCATGTTTTGTTTCTTGACGTTTTTATTTTTATAGGGTTATCAACGTGTATTCTACTTATTGAAGATTAATGTAGCTGTTTGCATTTATTAAAATTTGAAATTGTAGTATATTAAGATAAGCCGGTGAATGTCCATTGTGAATCGCTCGCTTGGTGTATTAAAGGAAATTCAAGAACAATTATACAAACCAAAGTCACAAAGCTCGAGCTTCGGTACCCAACAACAAAGTTTAAATGAAGAAGAAACCGAACTTATGAGATCAAATGTGAGGATTTTCTTCAAATCTTGCCTAACGTTAAATCTCAATTAGAATGTGCCAATTAGAAGTGGGGAGAAAATGATATCTATGCGCAAGGAATCTTATGATTCTGCTGAAAAGGAAAATCAAAAGGATGCATTAAACTGTCAAAGAATACTGAGAGTCGAATCCTCTGTTAATGAAGATGTTCACTCAAAAAAAGAATTGAATAAATCAGTAGAGTTGAAGACCAATCAGAATGTCAATCAAGAAGATAAAAAAGATAAAGCTCCACTCCCAAAAGATTGTTTAACAAGAGAAAAATTGTGTGTACTTGTTGATAGAACTGATCATAAGCACAAAGAATCAGCAAAACATCTGAGAAATCTTGTGAATGATGAGATAGAAAACTTGAACAGAGACTTTGAGCAAATAAAAACACACATTCAGAGTATGAAGGCAAAAGAGAGAAGTTTTGACGGAATTTTAGCCCAGGAGGTTCAGGAGGGAAAATATATTTCAACAAGTGTGATTTTTCTCCAGACACTTATAAAATTAAGGGAAAAGTTTGACGATACGCTCAAAACTGTTAGGACAGGCAATTAAGGTGAGCTTCCAAGAGAAAAGAGGCTGTCAATGATGTATTTAATCTCAAAAGTACATACAAATGAGTAGGTCGTGTATTTATCCTCAATTGAGTGATGTAAGAATCCCTGAATGATGATGCTTTGCTATTTATTTTATATTCATTGGCTTTCACTCGAGAAATTCAGAATACTGGCGATATCCACTAGCCACAGACACATTTATTTCAAAGTAGGGCGACTTCTCCAATCTTTGCATTACATTTTCTGGCTGGACAGCTCAATTTTATATTTTTTCTCTCGTACATTTTGATCATTCAAACTTCTTTAATCGTATGAAAATCGAGGAGCAAACATCATCTGTTCATAACTGAATTAGATTCTTGGAACCACTCTTTAGTTGTAGCGGATAATTTTAAACCACTTTTCATTCATCGGCTTCTGAGAGCGTACATTGTTTAGCCTCATTTTAACGAGTGTGGTTCGTATTGCACAAGTTGTTTAATGAGAGTCTCCTGTGGAAAGCTACCAGGACGCTTTTACTCGACTATTTCTGATCTTCAAACAGAGAAAAGCTATTGTGCTTTATCATACATGCAACTGAGGCGCGAGAGATTCTCCGGAAAACGATGAATTAAGACTCTGATTTTTCTTTGATTGCTTTCAAAATGTGATCTGCTATTGGTTGAATGCGATAAGGGTATACTGGAATCTGTTTAAACTTTCACTTTTGATATGAAGTTGCTGAATATTTGAGGGTAAAGGCATTGAAGTTCTCGAGTAAGTCGCGCAATGTGTGTAACCTTCTGTTTCCGCAAATTGGGTTGATATTTTGTGCATCTTCTCAATTCTCTACAAAGATAGACATCTCTCTATTTGACATCTTTCTCAAAATTCAAAAATAAATCTGTGCAGTTTTTATCGATAAATTTGAGTGAAAACAAACTCTGTAAATTCCAACAGAACACCACCTTAACAAAAGTTGAGCCCGTTTAGTAATAATGAGGATTTGAAAGAAACCTCGCTATTCTCGAGCATCTGTCGTTGAGAAAATAATCAATTCAATGAAAGTAAATGTATAGTTTACAGCAAGTTGGAACCATCTGTGACCGACGATGTTTAATTTATAATCTGTGAATAAAAATGCTTAAATCACTAACAAGACGCTTTGAGCCTAAATATATAAACAGCAATAAATCTTTTCTCTTCTTGATCCCAGCACGAGAGTTTTGTGTCAGAGGAGGAGCAAGCAGTGAAACTGGAAAACGTAGTTCAGAAGCCACGGCTGGTACAATTCTGGAACACGGAAAAATTGGCGGAGTGTTTAGAATTACAAAAAATCCTTCATTTCTTGATGAGAGACTTGATTTTTTCAACAAAATCTACCAAAGGCAGCAGCAAGAACTCCAACAAGCACCGAAGAGAGATATTGAAATTACATTAAAAGATGGAAAAATTATCAAAGGAAGGTTGTTTGAAACAACACCTCTGGAAATTGCTTTCAGAATTTCGAAAAAACTTGCAGCATCAGTTTATGGAGCAAAGATTGTTTATTCCAAAAAGGAACAGTTTCCTTTAGTGAAAGGAGGAGGTAGTCTAATATGATAACTGTCTTTAATGCAGTTAATAGGCATCGTCGACGCTGAAGATGAGAGTGAAACAGCTTCAAAGCTCGAAAAAGGAGAAATATATGATCTCACACGTCCGTTAGAGGGTGATTGCCACTTGGAGCTGCTCAATTTTGATGATCCTCTGGCCAAAAACGTAATTTCCGCTCAATTCATTTTGTTAATACTGGTATTTATTCCTTTTTGTCAGGTATTTTGGCACTCAAGCGCGCATATCCTAGGATCTGCGCTAGAATTGGAATATGGCGCTCACTTATGTATCGGTCCTGCACTAGAAAAAGGATTCTATTATGACGCTTATATGGGAGACCATAAAATCAGTCCACATGAATTTCCAGCCATTGAAAAAACGATGGAAAGAATTGTAGCTGAAAATCATCCGTTTCGAAAAGCTTATCTTACGAAAACCGAAGCCTTGGAACTTTTTAAGCATAATCCATTTAAAGTTCAGCTTATCAAAAACAAAATACCAGATGATGCCGTCACAACCGCCTATGCTTCAGGAAGTCTCGTAGATTTATGCACTGGACCTCACCTCCCGAGCACTGGAATCGTCAAAGCGATTAAATGTCTCAAGGTTTCAGCGGCCTACTGGCTTGGGAAAAACGAGAACGATGATCTACAACGCGTATATGGCATTAGTTTTCCACAGCAGAAACACCTTGATGAATATATAAAAGCGCAAGAGGAACTAGCGCAAAGAGATCATAGAAATGTGGGGAAACACCAAGAATTGTTCACATTAATTGATATGAGTCCTGGTTCAACATTCTTCCTGCCTCATGGAGCTAAAATATATAATAAACTCATGGCTATGATGAGAAAAGAATACACTCTGAGAGGTTACACTGAAGTTATCACACCAAACCTATACAATAAACATTTGTGGGAGACGTCAGGTCATTGGCAGAATTATAGAGATAATATCTTTCAACTCAAGATTGAAGATCAAGATTTCGGTTTGAAACCAATGAACTGCCCTGGACATTGCCTTCTCTTCGATTCGACTCTCAGATCTTACAAAGAACTGCCTATTAGATATGCAGAGTTTGGTGTCTTGCATAGAAATGAACTTTCTGGAGCACTTAGTGGACTTACAAGAGTTCGAAGATTCGTTCAAGATGACGCACATATCTTTTGTACCGTCGAACAAATTCAGGTTAATAATACAGCTAGAATCAATTACTAATTTTCCCCTTTGTTTCTTTTTAGAGCGAAATTGAAGGAGTCCTTGACTTATTAAAATATGTCTACCAGGTTTTTGGATTTTCATATAAACTTTATCTCTCAACTAGACCTGAGAATGCACTAGGTAATCTTGTGCTTTTTTCAGACCCGACCAACTTTTGTAGGTGACAAAGCGCTATGGGATAGCGCTGAAGAGCAGCTAACACAAGCATTAAATAAATTTGGCCATCCGTGGAAGTTAAACCCTGGGGACGGAGCTTTCTATGGGCCAAAAATCGATATCACCTTATGTGACGCCTATGGCAGAGAGCACCAATGCGGAACAATTCAACTCGATTTTAATCTTCCCTATCGTTTCAACTTACAATATCGTACGGGTGACGAAGCCAAAGACAGTGACGGAAAGGATGAAAAGACGGCTGTGAAAGATACTCACTTTGAGAACTCTCAGAGAAGTAGCGAGTGTAGTGATCATTCTCATCACACTCTGAAGCATGGATTTCAGAGACCAGTTCTGATACATAGAGCGATTTATGGCTCATTTGAGAGATTTATCGCCGTTGTCACTGAAATCAATGGTGGAAAATGGCCTTTTTGGTTATCTCCGAGACAGATTATTATTCTTCCAATCAGCACCGACAAGCATCTAGAATACGCTGAGTCAGTTTATAACCGACTCAAGCTTGTAAAAACATTTCTTAACCGTTCCTCACTAGTCTTATTCTTCGATTCTTTAGGAAGGATTTGAGGCAGAAATAGACAGAAGCAATTCTGGTCTGAATAAAAAAGTCAGAAATGCACAATTACAACAATTTAATTTTATTGCTGTTATTGGCGATGATGAAGTGGCTTCTGGATGCGTAGATCTCAGAGAACGAGATAAAAAAGATAGATTGGTAAAATAATTACAATAATCTTTATTATTAATGATTCTCAGGGGAAATTTATAATACCCAAATTGATTGAGCATCTAAAATCTTTGGACGCTCCAGAATCAGAGTTTAAAGAGAAGATTTGGACGAAAGCTTACTTCCATCCTTCCGTAAATTGCTAATTATCCTCTTCAGGTAACTTATAAAATATTTCTATAGGAGAACAAGCAACAGCAAAAGCCCACAGTGCAATGGCATGGTGTTATGGAAGGCAGTAAGGAGCAGGTTTCGAACAATGAAAAGAAGCAATAAACAACAAAAGTTTGGTTCTTAATGGTACAGTATCTTCAACTACACTTGAATTGGTTGCTCCAATACCTGTGGCCATTTCAAGCAGACTACTCATGTTTTTCAGATATATAATCGATTAAACGATTAGCAAATGTAAGATCTATCTAGGAATTAAGAGACCATGTTTTTGTTAATGAAAAATTGGACTGTTAATGTAATAAAAAAACCTGATGAGTGCTCGGTAACTCACATATAAAAGCTCTCGTTCTTGTTCATAGTCATCAAAAACGAGCAAACAAATATAGGTGTTGTTTTTTCTCCGTAATTCTAAATTTTGACTTAATACCAATCACAGCTGATACTTGTCCTGTATAGCATTGCCAGCCGATAGTCGTTCTTGATGACGCATTCGGAAATAAATTATTGGTATCATTTATCTGAAAAAGTAGTTCTGAGCATAAAATTTGATCCTGCATTGTGTTTATGATCAGCAAGTAAGCAAGGAAAAATTTGGAAGACAGAACCTTTAATCTTCAGTTAATCGAAAAGTATGATATGAAGGCATACCCTATAAAAATGGATATATATATATTCATATACCCTGGTGATATCATAAGATAAATTTATTCAATAAGCAAATTATTTATCAAGAATGTCTGGAAATTCCACAACCCCAACGAATGATGCAGATGATTCGTTGATATCTGAATGCATTTTTCAACAGCATCAATGGCTCATATTTTTCACAGTGGTATTTGGTGCTGCTGTAGCTTTCATGGGTAAGCGGTTTTCCGACTATATCCTCCTTATTACTGCTACTGGCATAACATTTTTCGGAGTCATGGTAAAATCGTTGTTCTTACTCCTTATAAATTTGACAATTAGCACTTCCTGACTATTACTGGTGGAATTATCAATATTGGGCACTATATTATTGCTGGCTATTGTGGACTTTCTCTTGCTAAGCTTCTGAACGAATATGATCAAAAAAATCGAAATTTTGCTGCTGTCATATTTAATGGAGGATGCTCAGGTGCTCTTGGAGGACAATTCTTGTTCGATTTTGTTTTTCCAGATGCTGAAGGAGTAATAAACTTTTATGATTGCCATTGGATGATCGTTCAATTTAGTATTTTGTTTGGGTTTTTGTCATTCTTGGAACAATCGCCGGAGGATTCTTTGTTTTCAAGTTGGGAGAGTAAACATTTCGCATAAACCTCTGATGCTTGACCATCTTTCATATGTAGTTATATTATAGCCATTCTTACAAGCTTCATTGGAGCATATATCCTGGTTCAACCAATATTAGCTCTTTTTGGTAACTAAGACTTTTTGGGAATTGATCTCGAGATTATTATAATAGGGATGTATGATTCTGACTGTTTACGTGCTAATCGACTGGGGATTGTTGCTGTCATAATAATGGGAGTTTTCTCATTTTTCCTGCAGCAAAAGATATGGGGAAGTATATATACCGAGGATTTTGACGAAGATATTAGCCTTTATGCTCGTCAGAGGCACGATCAATACATCGCGGGTCTAAGAAAACCTCAATTCGGAGAGTAACTTTTTCAATTTTTTTTTTTTGGGTTAGGGACAGCTTTCTTTTTCATTCATGTGGATCAATAATCTTATTGCTTATTCAAGAATGTCCATGCATGCTACCTTTACATTTTCAATTTCTGCTAGTTTGGTTTGCAAAATTTTCATGATATACATGATGTTTATATGACGATTTTATTTCATGTCAGACTACTCCAACCTGTAAAGAGCGGGCTGAAGCAGAAACATAATGCTATTTGGTTAAATCCCCACACTCCACAGCCTCATGAAAACCGAATTCAAGGAAACTAAGAGTAACTCACACCAAACACTTCTCAAAGAAGGAAAATACAACGCTAATGGAACAAGAGTCCCAAGCTCATGAAGATCTGAGTAAAATTCTAATACTCTATTTGACATCTATCAAAGTTTATAACGCCAGAGAGCTAACTTAACTTAGATAAACAACCATGCAAGGTACTCCCATTCTAGAAAAATATCAGTGAAAAGATTAAAAAAACGATGTAGAGAAAAATCAAAAAACCTGAGAAAAATGGTGGACATTCAACAATGTTTCATTAAATCTTAGATTATCTGAGGAAGGATGAAACACACATTCTAAAAGTTTTAAAAGGGTGGCACAAAGATCTATTTGTCCCAAATACGAGAGGAGCGACCAGATAATTTACGAAATTATTTATCGTTGTCTGCATTTGCAATGCAAATAATTGATTGCAACTTTGAATTAAACTAGACTCTTGCTGACGCAGTTTCCAACTGAAGGTGATTTGTTAAAGTAGTATTAAGTTTTCTTAATATATTGCACAGAATTACTCATTCAAGAAAGAGAAAAGTAATCAACTCACTAACTTAGTTTATCAAAAAGAATTCCGTGAAGAGCAATTAAGTTTTCTTTCTTGCAAGTATGTATGTGCAAAGTTCTGATTTAATGTGGTTCCTATCGTTTTGAAAAATCACATTCTTGCTTTTACTAATCACTGACTCACCTAGCAATAAATTTTCTTGTTAAATTTAACTCAGCAACATCCGAGTTTGGTTATAATCATCGAAGAAATCGAGCTTTATAATAATATCATTTGAGAATTTTTCTTGATATTTGTCTGCTAATCTCTCCTACATATGCTAAGCTCTAGAACGCAATCACTGCTCGCAGATTACCTTAAATCTGTTGCCGAAGCTGAGACCAGCGTTGAGATCGCTCGCCAGGTTCTTGCTGAGAAGAAGGATTTTAAGCCTTACAGCGCTTTCAGCGATCTCGATCAACTAGGCAAAGGGTATTTGACAGTCAGAGACTTGACTGATTTCCTCCAAGATCTCGACCTCGTTCCTTTGGAGTCTCATGTGCGTGGTTACTTCAGTTTGTATGACAGTAATGATGATGGAAGACTTTCATTCTCCGACTTTAAAAACGCTGTCCTCCCAGCAACAGACTCCTATCTTCGTGAGTTGGCGTTGAACCGTCCAACTTTTAGGTCTGATCAGCCCCTCTCTTATGCCGCATCTTGGGCTCTGGCGAGAGTATTCGAGAAAGACATGATATCCTCAAAAAATCTCGAATACAAGCGCAAGGAGCTTGCTGAGAGATACGATTGGGATCTCCATACTGCTTTCAGAACTATTGATCAAGAGCGATTTGGATATATAGACCCAGAAGCCATCATGCTCTTCTTTGATGAGTGCGGTACTCTTCTGACTTCCAAAGAGAATGATGCTCTGTTCAGACGAGCTGACAAAGACGGTGACGGAAGAATCAGTATCTCAGAGTTCAAGCGACTTCTGGAACCATTATCTGGGTATGATCGTCAGATATCCACCGGAAGCCCTATAAAGAAGAGCCGATCTCCTTCACCAAGACGCTTGGAAATGAGCTCTCCCGTTTATGGCACACCTTCAAGACTTTCTCAGGAAAGAGTTGGTTCACCCATGATCAGTGATGCAGATTATTATCGATATCTCCAAGAAAGTTCAAGGTTAAGTTCTGGAAGAAAGAATGCAGGGTACTCCTCACCTAGAAGAAGCCGAGATGATAGCGGTAGACTATCTCCAAGAGCAAGTTCACCAAGGCTAAAGAAGGAATTAACCGATTATCGAGTTGATTCTGGTTATAGAACAGTGAGGAAATATGATGATGCTGAAGACTATCGAGCTTCTTCACGGAACTATAGAGCCTCATCTCCATCAGGAAGAGCAAGTCCCAGAAGCAGATCCCCAAGATTGATAAGTGAGATGACTGATTATCGGGTTACTTCCAATTACAGAACCGTCAAAGCCTACGATGGTGGGTCACCAATGCGAGAAAGTTCTCGGGTATCAGCTGATAGACAATACGAGAGTCAATGGGCCTCACCGCAACGCAGAAAACCCGATTATTCCAGCTACAACCAATCTTATAGCTCTAGTAGGCGAAGGTCTCCTCAAAGATATCAGCAAGAAGAAACTACTTACCGAAAAGAAAAGGGCTATAGAACAGTAAAAGTCTTTGACAAGAACGAGCCGGAGTCCGAGAAAAAATCAGAATCCCAAGCTGAAGAGAAAAAACCAGAGCCTCAAACTGAAGAAAAGAAATCAGAACCTGAAAGTGGCATCAAAGAGTATTCAGAGGAACCAAAATCTAAGGAAAATAACGAAGAAATTACAAAAAAACTTGAATTCGAAGAACCCCAGCAAGTCGAAAAAGCTGAAAAGCCCTACCAAGAAGATCACAGTGAGGAACCTCAACAACAACAAGAAAATGATGGTGAAAAAGAGAGCGCATAATGCGCATACCTTTGAACTGATCCTCATTTAACTTTTTTATTATTTAGAGGACGTTACTTTGAAATAAGAGCATACTGTAGGCATTAAATCTATAATTGTCTGAACTAAAGAAAATCACATATTCATTATCTGGTTCATAATAATCTTGAATAGCAATTCAATATTCTAATAAAGAAGAACATGAAATTAATTTCCTCTAGCGAGGATATAAGACCATATTCATTCGGATGAGAACAGAAGCCATCATGATGAATATGATGAATGTTAGTTATTCCTTTCGGATTTGAACTGAAGTTATTTTTTTAGTTCAGATACCTCTTATCCATAATTATTTCGCTATTATCTACGACATCGAAGATATGATTGCATTTTTATAACTGCTCTCTGAGACTATCCAAAAGTTGATTATCACATCATTTAGACTGCCCATCAGTTTGCGAGAAAATTGATATTCCTCGATCCATCTAAGACCATTGTTAGTGGTTTGCACACACACTCTTAAATCCCAATCTAATATTGGGACACATTCATCCGCTTTTCACTTTTTAATCTAAATTTCAGAAACTATTAATATGGACAAGATAGGCTAGGCGATTTTGCTGGCTGGCTAGTCCAATGTGTAGGCTTTCTCTGATAAAATCGGAGAGTCATTTCGAGAATACTATGTCCTTTAGATGGGTAAATTTCTACTGAAAATCCATTATAATTTTAATTAGAAACATCCCGAGCCTAAAATTTTCACAAGATTTCTCACCAATTCTGTAAGTTGTTTTAGGAGGAAATCATTTTAACTAGTTGTTCATTGTATTTACTATTCCACCCGTTGAGAAATTATTGAATTATCAAGTAAGACTAACTTAAGGACCAAAATTCTTCACTTTTGATTCTTTTAAATTAAATGATAAGATACTAGCCAGTTTTAAGTAAAACTGAGTGAACTGAAATATTATGAAAGATGATGTATCATCTGGACAAGGAAGCAAGGTTTAAACTTTTGTTAACACCTCACTCAAGGGATATATATCATTTACTTCATGTATATCTACGAATATATTTAGATGTGATAATATAGCACCCGGATAGGGTGAATTGTAATAGACAAGTATTATTATAGCCCCTTTTCTTCTTGATGTGAATGATTTTCCTTTGACTCTGTTTCCTCCTTCTTGATGCAATTTTCAGCTGTAGGATTAAAAAATGGCTTTGAAAAAAGGATTTGGTTGCCTTGACTCTGCAGACTAACTAAATGGGCATCAATAAGATTTGATTGTACAGGGAATGACAATCCTTTTATGGTCAAATTGAATCCTCCTTCAGAAAGGGAAGGCATACTGCAAGGTTTAGTCTGCAAAGATTCAAGAAAGATCTGAGGTCTTTCTTCTTTCTTGACAAGCTTTCTTGGACCTAAAGAGGATTGTCATTCAAGAAGGTTAAATTCAACTATACTTATACCACCCAGATTACACTGAAATCTATTTCTAATTGAATGCGTTGGGTATTGATCGGGATGCTGAAATCCTGAGTTGTACTTCTGTTGCACTGAAATCGCAATTTTCGGCTTGTTCGATGGATTAATCCAAAGGTTCTGCTGCTTCAAACTCAGTGGTTTGGCGTACATTGTTTTCATTAAAATAGGGTTCACTCTAGAGTTCATTAAATTAGCTATTATAGAAGTATTAGCTGCTCCTTTCAAATCGATTCAAATTACCTTCGAGGTATTTACGCCTCAGATGAATGGCTCTTTGCAATGTTTCAAATGTCTGGTCAGTTTTTTCTTTATAATCTTTCATCTCTTGTTCGAATTTATGAATGTTTTCTTGCTGTTGGGCCACTTCTGTCTGCATTTCTTGGATATTAGCCTCTAGTTCTCCCATGCAGTTTTTCAGCTGAGAAAGCATATGCTGAGAACTCGACATCTCATTTGATAATGAAATGGAAGATTTATTTGTCACAATTCCTGCAGTTTTTAGAGTTTGTGTGCCATCTCCTCTCTTAGATAACTTTCTTTCATCTTTCTTTATTACCTTGATCTTTGATAATAAAACTCTATGTGAATCGATAAAAGCTTTTCGCGGATTAAGTTACTTGCAATTTCTGCGAAAATTTGGATGTGAGAAGACGACTTCAGAGCTCTCCAGTCTTTTCTTTTGGAAACCATGGTTCAGTAACTTTAAATCAAGTTTCAGTTGTGATTTTGGACTTAATTCTTACCGATTCTTCAAAGGATGCATAGGAAGGCTTCATGAAATGCTTAGAGAGGATGTTCTCTGCAAAAGCAGTTGTGTTTGGAATCACGAAAGTATCTCCACTCTCATTCCAGGTAATAAATGAATTAAATTCAAGGTTCTATTCAGATAAGGATGGGATAAGAAGAGCCATCATATAAAGAAACTTACATTAATTAATTGGTACAGTTTTGAAATAAGCGGTGAGTTCATTTCCTGCTGACTTTAGTAAGTGTTTTTCTCAGTTTTCTTTTGCGTATTATAGGGTGCAAACTTTTATTACTTCAAGTCGTGGGAGTTCCTATTTAAATTCACGAAATACAACTGGCTCTCATTAATTCCATAAAAGAATTAATTTGCAATTTTCTTCAAGTAATTTTTTTTAGTATCTGAGAGACACTTTACTTGATCATTATTGCTTATTCAAGCTTGAAAAATTCTTTGGAGGCTGGAGCTATTGCAAAAGATTCGTTACAGAAACTATTTAGAAGTTGTGAGTCTTACTAGAAGTTTTCCTTTCTATTTCGGAATTTTTTGTAAAGTACTGATTGATTTAATACTTTGGAATAACTAATGAATTGAACCATTTTAACAGAGTGTAACTTCAAAATACCCCTTTTTTAGAATGTCTAAGGAATTCTGATTCAAGAAAAGCGTAATTAGAAAAAATAAAAACCCAGTTCAAGTGACAGTCATAAAAGATAGAAGTATCCATGGCTAGAAAAAATTAATTCGTTTTCCAAATGCTTGAGAAAGAAGAGGTGACAATTCATTCTAGAGGAAAAAATTGATTTTAGCTTTGCTGCAACGAAAACTTTGCATCTCTAATATTAACACCCTGCTACTACTACTCATCCGTCTGCGCCTTGAATCGATGAGCTGAATCTTTTGGTGGTGATGAAAGTTGAAATTCTAGTTCTATAGAAATGAAAAGCCAACCAAAGCGAGTCGAGATTTCTTAATAGATGATCATGCAGAATGCTACTGAGGAAAGCTTTTTTCGAATAAGAATGGCCTTCATCGATAAGCTTTTTGAAAAATAACTTTAATGATTGTAGTGTGAATTCTCTAGGTTGAGCTCTTGAGTTATTGAATCTTGAAATACCTGCCAGAATACAACGAAATTACTCAAATATATGGGGGAAGTATGCTGAACCATACTTCATCTTGTAAGACAATTAAGTATATAGGCTAAGGGAAATTTGTTTCCTTATAATTCAAATCTAGATCTGTTCGAAATTGACATTTCCATCTTGAGAGGCGTTTGACACTGTATCATAAAATTAAACTCATATCTTGGAATTAGGAGTTCTCACAAGTAGAACGACACTGATAAAGTTAATTACACAGATTCTGGATTGGGTGACGATTGAAGAATGTTATTGGTGCTGATTTGGCTGTTTAGCGAATATAGGCTTTTCAACTCACTTTTCTCAATTTATTAAAGGCTCACTGATTCTGGAATTTGGCCTCTGACCGGATTACTTGAAATAACCATTCAGGAGACCATTGCTAGCCAGCAATATAATCAAATGGAAGAAGACAATCGAGTTTTCTGTAAGAGTAAACTCATTTTATAAGAACTCAATTCACTTTGGACAACAGTGAGCGTAGCTGAAGTCAATATGATTTATTTCAATTTGTTATGGGAGAATCCTCGTCAGATGCATTTAAAATAAAGCATAAATGGGGAAAAACTGCTGTTTGAAAGATCTCCAGAAGAATAACTCACCGGATAATTATAACTTCAATTTCAAATTGAAAATTATGAAAAGTCTGAGCCAGGTAACAAAGCGTTTAATGTCGGTCTTATTCTTCTCGATTTATCTTTAGAATTTTATCTTGTTGATATTATTATGTTCTTCCCCAAATCACACAGAAAAAGGAAGGTTTTTCTCTGCCAATGAACATTACAAATCCCTGTGAGCTATGTAGTTAGGTACTTTGACGAATAAGGATCAAATAGAAGCTAATTTAGTCGAAGAACTGATCAATTTTATTACGCTGCAAATTTTTTGTCCTTTTGGTCTCATATTTTCCAAAATTTGTCTCAGACAAGCCGAAAGCATAGGCTCAATACGTTTTTTAGCTACAAATTTTGGATTTTGTAGTGATACGGATTTCTTTTCAAACACTCCTTCAGATTCAGATGTAGTAGGAGTCATGAGCTTTGTAACAGCAAAATTAGATTGCTCATTAAGGACTTGCTATTGAGAGCAATAGCAATTACTCAAAATGAATGAATTTCTAAGAGGAGCTTCATCGACAATTGTTTCTGTACTTAGACATTGAGAGAATAATACTCTTCAAAAAAATGGAAAGTAAATGGCTCAACTTCAGCATAAAGAATGTTGTAATAGTTGATTTGGCAATAATTGATAATTTGATAATAAAGATGGTAAAGTGGAGAGAAATTCGAATTATTGAAAGAATCTCTGAGAATTCCTACGATGCAACTTAAATAAAAAAATTATAGTTAATTCATGTTGTGCCAGCGAGCTTAAGCACTTCAAAATGGAAGATGAGAAATTGAACAAAAGATACAGAGTTTCGAGATCTGTTGAAAAATTGCCGAGAATTGATCAGAGAGTGTTTTGGGATTCAAGACAGGCTTACTATAACCGCGACCTAGAAAATTCAAGAGCGCCACAATATGTTGATCGTGATACTGTTCTCATGATGCCTGATCAGACTCTTCCATACGAAAGAGCCTCTCTCGTTGATCAGAGCGAAGTCGAAGAAGAGCAATATACCTATGCTGGAGACCGAAGTTACATTTATAACAAGCCGTACTACTCAAAATACCGTCCAAAAATTATTCCCATGAACAGCTTTATAAAAATGGCTCCCACAGATACAGTGCCACTGGAAGTGAAGCACAAGCCTCGGAGTAATGAAAAAGATGAAATTATAAAAGCTCTACAAAAGCAAGCTAATCTGCTCCAGCTTCTTAATGCACAATTCGAGAATAAACAAGGATTCAATAGAAATATTCTCTCTAACTACAGCAATGGTCAGACAGGAAACAGCCCAGAGAGCAAAGGCCCTATTTCTGGAAGGCCGAACTCCAAACAGAAAGACGGAAACTTACTTAAGCAAGATGATCTCGAGCCCTATCAAACAAATTTAGATTCAAATCAGGCAAGCAATGAGAGAAGACCCTCATATAGAAATGCAGAGCATAATGATTCACTTTTGCCACCTATCAGAAATCGAAGTGTAGATGCGGCACGGAATTCAATAAATCATGACCAAAGGAATAAGGTACTTATTCTTGCAGATCTGCTGAATAAAAGTCAGAGAGACAACGCTTCTAGACAAAGAAGTCGAGGGAAAGAGTAAAAGATGCAATTTATCTTTTGTGTTGATGTTGTTTGTTGCCAAACAGAAAAGTTGAAGGTGGTGAAGAAGTAGAAAAAAAGAAAGCTCAAGAAGCAGAAGAGAAATTGAAAAGTAAAAATTGGTTCAATATTGACCGATTTATTAGCATTGTAATATATTTGAAAAGTTGAACGCGTTGTCAAGAAAGAAGCATACAAGATGTATAAAAGATGGCTGCGGAAAATTCTTGGTGGATTGTTGTGGATTCTTTTTTTACCAAGGATGACAGCTGAAATGGCTGTGAATATGGCCTCGAAAAGAAGGGCCATGTTCCAGAAGCAATACCTTGATATCATACCGTTTGCTGAAAATGTAATTCAACACTTGAGATAGATTATCTGAGCAAGAAAATAAAGGCCATTTATGACAATTTGATGAAGAGGGTTGGCAGTACCTTGATTGAAGTATGTAAAACACACCACAACCTTGATATAAGACCTGAGAAATACCTCGGATCTCAGGAATCATATAAAGAAGTAAAACAATATTTAATGGTATTGAATCAACTCACTTCTGCTAAATCTCATACTATCAACAAAAAAACAAAAAGGATAAAGTTTCCAAAATTATAAATCTCACCAATAGGACGATTCACATGAAAGATTTCGATCCCACCACATTAGAATTTTTTGGTAAACTAACAATATTGCGCAAACAAGACAAAATTAATATTATTAGTTTATCTATCAAGCAATTCCACGTTTTTGCCTGAGGGTTATCTCTCACTATACGAAATTGATAGAATAAAATTTAGCACACTTGGACGGGCAAAGTATTACATTAAAATATTATCACTAGCAACACAATCAACCATTTTAAAAGATTTAGCTCCAATATGATGGCTTTGATGTTAATCGCAGCAACCTATTATCTTCGTGTGCTAGTCCATCAAGTGATACTCAGACCTCAGTTTGGGTATGATAACGTGAGAATTACTCCAAAAATCAAGCAGAACTTGCTTGTTATAGCTTCGGTGATCTACCATTTGGTAATGAGGCTCTTCGAAGATCTTAAAATTCAAAGTGGAAATCAAAACCATTTGTTGTTTTACGAAAGAGTTGTGCCTGGATTCCCACTATTGGCAGGTATCTCAAATTTTCCAACTAGCTTGCAACTTAGTCAATAGATGAAACCATGACTTCAGAAGGACAATTCCCTTCTCCAGAACCAAAGGAGATAATGCAACATCAAAATGTCAATCTTGAGCCATTCGCTGGCACACAAATGAATGCTGCTAACTTAGTAGACGAATCAAGAGTCAGAAAATCTGTTAAATTTGCAGAAGCTGGAGATATTGCAGAACCTCGAAGAGCAAATACTGTTACAGGTAATCCCGGAAATAGCGAGATGAATCAGCAGGAGGAAGAAGTTAAACTTGGAACGAATGCTGACATTATAGTTGGAATGATCCCTTATAGTGACCTTAAGCCTCTATTTTCCGACAAACAATGGTAACATTCTGCATGATTTATCTTTTTGCAAATACTTTCTAGGGTGAGCACGATAGAATTTAATTTACTAACAGCGATAAAAAAATTAAGCGAATATGTTCGAAGTAAATATCGACCTGAATTTACTTATCCGCTTGTACTCAAGTTATATGACGAACCAGAAGATCCGGATAGCTCACATGTTAAACTTTAGAAATTCTCAAAGTAAATTAAATAATGTACTTCTACAAGTCTTTTGAATGTTTACTTACAAATTATGCATTGAGTTTGACTTTAAAAAAATCTAGTAATCAAGCTCAAGGAAATGTTAAATAAATATTTTTTTGGTTTTGACGTGATGATGATGAGTTTTACTGATTCATATCAATAAAATATAAGAACGTGTATAAATTGAATAATATCGAGAGTTGAAGAATTTTAATACTTGCTTAAGGTTCTTATCAATTGAATATTTATAATTTTGTTGAAATTCTTCTGCATGGTTTTAAAGTTCTGATCTTAGAATTTAATGTACATATATTTATTTAAGTTTCCAAAAAAACCTTCACAAGTAACATAGGCAACCATAGGTCAAATTCCAAATGGTTAAACTTATGATTAGCGTGCATATAGCGTGTAAATTTAACTTATATTTATTAGGAATCAATCGTGGGTTTAATTGGTTTTGGAACTAGTATCCTATGTTCAATCTTTTCTAATCCTTGTTTTTCTTCGTGGGATTCGCTCGAATGGGAAGTACGTAGAGAGGCCTGCTCAGCTTTGGCACAATTATTTTCTTTTCCCTTCTCATTTGATCTGGTCTCTTTCGCATCACCTTCTGCATTATTTGATGTGCTCTTGCATTGTTTTGCAGAAAGGTTCAAGCTATCATTCGAAGTTTGCGTATTGGTTATGGGTGAAAGAATGGATGCCTCTAGTGGTGTTTGCAAGAGTTGCTGCATCGAAACTCCAGACATAAATTGGAAGGGATTAAATACTGTCAAAGGAGCCAAATTCAAAGGATTCATTGCTAACTTTGAACTCAGCCACTCTCTGCAGTTAGTATCCCAAAAATTGAGCAAATTGAGTACGTCTTCCTTCTGACATGGAGTAGTCATTGATTTCAAACTAGGAATCGTGACATTGGTTGGTGTCACAAATTGCTTTTTGCTAACAGGATCTTCATCAGTTTTCGCAGTCGATTTGGAATTTTTCTCTCGCTTGGGCTGGTTTAAGTGATGTTTCATATGCTTTTTTAAACTTGAGCTGTAATAGTAGCTATTTCCACATATTTGACACGAGATCTTAGTTCTGTCACTCTAAAAAACATTTAATTATATTAACAACCTAAATCTCTAAAGTTACCTTTGTAGTATGCACCAAGAAATGCTGTTTAAGATTCGAAGATGTGCTGAATTTTTTTTCGCAAACAGAGCAAGTATAAGGCTTTTCGCCATTGTGGATTCTTTCATGTCTCCGGAGGTTTGAAATCTATTCAAGTTTAATTTATCTAATTGAGTTTTCAAAACTACTTGTGTAAACGATTGATCGCAAGTTTGACATTTATATGGTCTCTCTCGTTTATTAGTATCTGCTTGTGGGCTCAAGCATGTGCTATTGTTCGAGCTTCTTACTGGAGAGACATCGTCACTAGACATTTCATTAAATATTATCGGAGAGCAAATTCTTACCAAGATGATTGACTATTTATAGTATGCTTCTTACGCTGATTCAGCCGATTTAATTGCTCTTTCATTGCTTGGACACTGAAAGCATCAGGGTGGAACGGCTCCAACATAGTTTTCTTGCTCGAGTTGTTAGTTTCCATGACTGAAGGACAAAAATTCTGAAATTATATGCTCTGAGAACCCTAATTAAGAAATAACAAAGCTATTAAATCTATTCTAACTTAAAAGCCCTGATTAAATTGAAAATTTACTGGCCAGTGAAACAATTATGGAATTCTTGATCCCTCATAGGATGGATTTTTGTTTTTCCTACCAACAACCATGAAATTGACTTTTTGAGAATGGTGTCACGTTCTGAGTCTCGTTCCTACTCCCTTAATGAAAACCGTGGTCTCTGAATGTATATATTTTTTTTGATGAGTTTGGAAGATGTCGGAATATGAAGCGTTTTATTAAAATAATTTTCCATTCAATTCGGTCGTTAAACATTTTTCAAGCTGAATTTTTAATGCGTCGCGATTGTTGTCGTTAATGAAAGTCTTAAATTGCAATTAAACGCTCCAAAATTTCCTCTCAAGCTATCAATACTTTCTTATTCTCTGATTTTTAGCTGGGTGTTTACTAGAATCGTTGATGTGAGTCTTACTTACAAGCTATCGACTTAGTTTATAGAAACCTCTTCGAACTTTGATTAGAAAAAATCTCTTTGACTCATTTACTCTGCATCCTCAATTACAAACCCGAACCCTGAACCAATTTTCTGAGAATCGATTGTTTGGGGTTTTTGCTGTTTAACAATTGTTGTTTTTTGATTTTTCAAAAATAAAATTGAAGCTAAACCGCTGGAAATCAAAATTCTCCAATCATAAGACCTCACCCACCAATGATTCTGCATCTAATTCAGTAAGTTTAATATAAAGAACCCATGTTTCGCATTCTTCTTTCTCTCAATTTAAGTTAAGTTTTCTTCGATCCGAAAAATTTGAATAGGGAACTGCCAAAAATAATAAGCCTTGTATCATTCTCGAAGAACCTACTCGTCTGGACCTTACTCCGTGGTGTAAAACTTGCACCTGTCACGACTTAGGCGGTTCAACAATAATAGACATTCTCTCAAGAATTAATTTTCTACAATAAGCAGTTTCAAATTTTAAGCTTATTTATTTAATACCTACATGATCATTAAATTTGAAATACTGATATTCAAAAGGAAACAACATTCCGAAACAAGCTTGATGTTCAAGATTTATAAATTCACTCAAACAAAAAGTAAAAAAATAAAAAATAATGGTGTTAAGCATTAAGCGACCACCCAAATGTTTCAAGATTCTTGGCTGTACTAAGTATTTTTTCAAGTTCCTCGATCGGGTGATCTGTCGGGTTTATATTGCAACGAGTAAGGTTGAAATTAACTATTTCAAGGGTGATATGGTCCTTAATTTCTTTAGCAAATTCCAGTACTGCATTTGTATTTTTATTTTTCTCAATAGTGCCATCCACAAGGAAGAGTTCGACTTTCGTAAGTAGGTCAAGTTCAAGCAAAGTCCTCCCTAATTTCTTCGCACAATCAACAGTAAGGAGGAAATTTTGTAAGTGAAGACGCAGCCTGCACAAATAATCCAAATTTCTGAGACTTTCAGAGAATTTGATGAGGTTGTCGGCCTTACTGACACTGATGTCATACTCTCGGAGACTGACTAAGCCAGCATTAATGCCAGAGAGTGTGGTTAAGAACTTTCCATAGCAAGACTGAAGATCAATCCTAAGTGTACGTAATTTCGAAAGTTTGGTGAGACACGCTAATATCGCCAGCCCTTTCTCGCTAATATTCGTGTTTTTGAGGTCGAGCTCCAGTGATTTAAGATTCACAAGAGAGCGGAAACTTCCGGCAAGGGTAGATAAACTCTCATTGTCAAAGCTCGATTGATCGGTGAATGTCAGATGGAGATCGGTTATGCGGCATTGGGAAGATAAATAGGCTGCGATGCAAGGCATTTCTCCTGCCCAAATGATTTGCGTGACGCCTTTACATTCAAATTGAAATTCCTCGATACTGATGCATTTTGTATTTTTATCAAAAATAGCCTTGATAGCCTTTGAGTCGAGGAATATCCCGCTTTGACAATTAAAACCTAATTTTTTAAGTGTTTGCATTTGATGCAACTGATCAAAGAGTGCGACAACCCATTCTGAAGATATATTTTGTAGGCTCTGGGACTCCTCAATCTTTTTGTTGTGCAACAAGGAATAATTGAATAAAAAGCTCACGAGTTCCTTTTTGCTCTCCTTCAATTGCTGAACAAAAAAAAGCAATTCTTTAGATCCAATGATTACAGTGTCGAGGATTGAGATTTTTATTTCTTTTACAGAATCCAACTCCAAAGGTATCGTCAGAAGTTTTTGGGCAATTTCGGGTTGGAGATTTTCAACCTTTAAGGTGATTGAAACTTCTCGTAGTTGATGGTGTTTCCGGAGAGATTTTACAAGTGCAAGTACAGCAGCCTCTGTAATTTTTAATTCTTCATCATCAAAGGGTTCGAAGTTTAATGTGATAGATTGAACATTTTCATTGAATTTATCAATCGTTTTTGAGAGTTTAAAGAGTGATTCAGACGTACTGCAATTTCGAAAGCCAATGCAAAATGATGGTCTCGAGAAGAAAAACAAGTCGTAAATTCGGATGAGTTGCTCGAGATTCTGATCTGTCCCTGCAGAGTCTAAGCTTATATTAACGAGATTGATTTTTTTCAGAGCAGTTGAACCCATTTTGTCGATTAACATTTTGATTTCATTCTTCGCAACCTCTGTGAAAGTAAAGGGATCTTGGCATGTGTACTGGTAAGTACCTTCATCTATGATAGACACTCTTCCCTCTGTTTTAATCTGCTTTAGAGAACTTGGACGTGATCCATAGCATCCAATGCCCATTGGATTATTTTACAAGATCAATTTTTATATTTATCACTTGAGAGTAATTTAGTGAATTACAACTAATGTCATAAAATTCCGAACTTTAAATTTGAACTCCTTGACAGAAAATCTTTATAATCAAAGAATGTGAGTTTTATAGTGTTCGCGGCATAGGTCCTTGTTTATTTTATCTTATCTCAATAATACAAGGAGCTATTGATTTGAAAGTTCGATCATTATCCCTTGATTAAACATTTTCAACATCTGTATGACACTCTAAGCAATATAGACAAATATTCTGGGAATTTTTATTCACTCATACATATATTCAACTTCAATATGAGTCCTATACAGCTGAGAGTTTTCTGAAGACATTACTTTAGCCTCTCAACTGAAAGAAAAGTTCAAATTAGCATAATTTTGATTTCTTAAATTCGGAAGATAAGATTGTGCCCAGCACTGTGAATTTATTATTTGAATCTTCTTGATAGCAAATTGATGTTTGGATTTTGGATTTTCTATAAATCTCTCTCTTAACACCTATAAATTCTCATTTACGATCTTATTTGCTTGTTAGAGATCTTAGTATGAAAACATTTTCCATATATTATTCAATAGACTGTTTCGACTTCCATTTTGTTACTCTCCTCCAGCAATCGTTTCATTTCAATTAAATTTTTTAGTATATTTTTCTGATATCCAGGATTTTATCTTGGTTTTTGAAATTTTTGAAAGCTGTGGAATTGGATTTGAACTGTTCCAATTTCTTGTCAGATGGGTATCCTGCTAGTTTTCGTGGGAGCATTTTAATTGACTCTCTGTTCTTGCGAGGCAGTACCCTATAAATCCTTACTATCCAAGATTCACTTGAAAAAGCTTCTTGGAATCGCCTTAATTCAAAGCCAATGTTCTAAAAACGTTGAATCATTAAATGTTTTGCAAGATTGGGATACTCCTGGAACCGATTTCCTAATAGTATCAAATCCGACTGGCGCTTCATCTTCGATCTTTACTTCGCCGAAACGGTAATAGCTGAGTTTGTACATGAGACTCTCCAGCATTGTCGTTGGGGCTTCAGAGTCAATTCGGTACTAAAAAACTGAAATTAAATGGATAACTCAATTCAAGTTATTAACCACATCATCTCCAAGATAATCATCTTCAATGATGTGAGGATATACTCCTCCTGCAATTCGAACCATCCAGAGGAATTTTCCAATATCATCTGAATCGTAATATGAGTATCCTCCGAATACGACAAGGACGTAGTCGATGTTAAGAAACTCGCAAATTTCGTATGCTTCCTCTTCATTGCTTGCCATTGCAAGACCGACAGTGGCAATATGCGTATTATTCCAGGTATTATTGTCAACGATCACAGTTCGGTTCGCTAAACCTGTTATTTGATAACCATAATCCCACCATGACATGATACGAGCATCTGGTTTTGTATTTCGTCTAAGCCTAGGTTGTAATAGCTGAGTCACAAATGAATACTAAGTTGAACTTTACCAATAATAAGCCTCTCTGTAATCATCCACAATATTCCCTCTACTCCCAAGTACTATACTTGATTCTGAATAAGCCTCAGCTGCAGTGATATTTGAGTAGAAAATAAAGTTCATGACAAGGTAAGCAATCATTGCTATTCCGAGCAGAGATGCTTCGATAGGAGCTCTTCTTTTTTCCTGAATCACCAGCAAATTCATTAAGAATAACAACAGTTTGCCATTCTTACTCCATTTTTCCCTTTTATACCTCCACGAATAGATTTAACGAAGAATCCAATTGTTGAAGAGACCCCAATTCCTGCCATAATACTCACGGCGGGTGCCAGAACAAGAAGAAGTCTCACCATTACACCTAGAGAGGAAAGAATTGAAATATAAGCCTCACCAACATCATCAATTTTTTTTTTTACTTGAAAAATAGGAAGCCAATATCACGTATATTGCTGCAAATATTTTTGCTGGAGTTGGCTTTTTGAAACAGTAAAAGATTCCAATGGGAGTAAAGATAATCGTGTAGTGAAGATCACTGAAAAATGAGGTCCTTTTTTTGGCAAAGAAATTCATAATATTATTAAACAAAATTGAAACACTGGAATTAGTTACCAGGTAGTGGCTTGATGCTCTGCAACAGAAAACACAATTGGGTTGTGCTTTTTGGCATAAGTCGGGTCGAGTAGCGTCATACTTCTTCCACTCCATTTTGTTTTCCCCTAGTCTGATTAATTACTGGATTGAGAATCTGGGTTACAGTTAATGTGAGGAAAAGGAAGCCGAAAACTAAAAATCCTAAAGCGAAAGTGATAAAAAGTCTGATGAGTAAGGCAAATCCGGCCTTGGAGATGTGTTGTCTCAAGAAATGAACAAGCATGTACGCCTTTATTTTATCCAATTTAAAGTTGAAAGATCGGAAAGAGAAGCTAAAATTACCTGGACTAAGACAAAAACGCAATGAGAAGCCAAGTGCTCGGAGCTCGAGAGAGCTTGCATTCCAACAAATCGTATTTGAATTGCGAAGAAAGTTCCTAGCACATAAAAGATGCTGTAGGAGACATATAGTTTTGCATCAAATCTGCCGACAATGAGTAGAAAAACTACAAAGATTGGGATGATATTGATGATGAAAGCATAGCCACCCCAGGCTGACACCATATAGAAGTAGGCTAAAGACGCGTAGCAGCAATCGAAAATGGAGCCCTATACAAAAAACGTTAGTAAGCATAAAGTCTTGGTGGGATGTTACAGTTCTTGTTGACTTCAAATAAGCGTAAAAAGTCCAAACCAATGCAAATATTGCAACAGCCTCGTTATCATAGGATCCAGCCACGGATCTGGAGATATAAGATGGTATGATTGAAACGAAGAGGGCAGCGAAAAGGCCTGCCCCTGATTTGCGAGTTACTTCTTTGGTAAGAAGGTAAGTTACAATGGCGGTGAACGCTGCGAAAATTGGTCCAATGAAGACGCAAACATTTCTGATGTCCACGGGGAAACCAACTTTCTTGAGAGTTTCATAAATGAATCCAGAGGTCATCATCAATCCGGGGTAGAGTGTCATGCCAACTCTCCTACCTATTGGGTACCACGATTCATGATCAAACCAATTCCACAGGCTGTAACTTCCTTCTTCGACAAGGTATCGGGTTGTCCTGTAGTTGAACCAAGGGTCGAACTCGTGAATAATACTTTCATATCGAATAACCGAGAAAACTCGGCTCAAGACTGCCATGGTGCAGATTCCCAGTAAAATCGCAGTTCTGAATGCTGGGGACCATTTTTGAGCCGACTGCTGAATGAGGTCTCCCAATCCAGACTTTTTGTTGTCCTCAATTATAGGTGAAGGAGCTGTTTTGGTTTTGCTCATAACACAAATATCTGTCTTTATTGCTTTAATAAAAGATTTGCTTCTTAAACCACTATTTGAAGTCTGAGTTGATTGAGAAAAACATAGAAGCAAATAATACGTGTTGATTTGATAACAAAAATAATGTCTAAATGGCCATCTGAGCCAAAATTTAAGTTGTTGGCTGCACTCTTGCTACATGAGAAAAAAGATTTTCTTCTTTAGAGATCAGAGAAAGGTTCAATCAACCAAGTCCTCAGTGATATCGGATATGAACCATGATCAGTTACGCTTGATATTCTTCCAGAGTTGATGAAATTGGGAAAATTAGAATTCGGTATGAATAGTATAGTATGTATTTACATTTTTGGTTAGATTTCTCCCAACTGCTATGCCATGATTGGGACTATTTGAAAAAATATCAGAGTTACCTTACAATGAAAATGATCCTCCCATTGAGGCTGGGAGAGTGGAATCGTTTTGCCGATAACTTATATATTCCCTTTCGTAAAATATCAAATCTTAGATGTACTGAGAGTATGATGGCATTTTTTGTTTTTTTTAAACAAACTCACCTTTACGAAGAATTATTTGAAACAAGCCACATTTCTTCCCTCCAGGATCGTGGGAGCAGAGCTTTTAGAAATATATCAAAATTTTTAAGGATTCATACTTTTTGAATGGAGTAGGTTGTTTTAGTAAAACCATTCAGCTTTTTGTTTTCTATTTATCTTGGGAAATTAATGGAGATTCATTCCGGTGCAAGTGACTATGAAGTTTTATGAAAAACAAAGAGATATCCTCTTGTTTCGAAATCATCATAGATAATAGAGGTTTTATAATTAAAGCTCAGAAAATGGCTTTGTGCAGGATAAATTGGATCGAAGCAATTGTTTAATATTATTTGCTTGAATTGTTCAAACTCATTTATGACTTGAATTTTGTGGAACCATATATTTACAAAATTGAGAACTCAATTCAAAACTGTGAAGCTGTTTTATTTCGTTTTTTAATCTCAACCTTTGCAGGAAACTTTCAACTCTAAACTCAAAAAGAAGCACTCATCAGATGTAATAAGGATGTATTATCACAAGGGCCGACTGTGATGAACACAAATTCTGCCCTAAACTTTGTGTACGTTTTTTCTCAGGGCGAGGTCAGTTATGAATCGCAGCAAGAAATCAAAAAAAAAAAGAAAAGGAGGCTATTCTAACAAATAAGTCATTTTCAGTGCCCATTCAGCGTGTCATTCAGTGCACTGGAATCCAGCCTTAAAATTGACCATCTTTTTCAGTATTCAGTAGGCAAGTTAATTTTGAGATCCAGAATTTCTGTCTTCCAAGTGACATAAAATACGAGGAGAACTGCTAGGTAGAAAGCACTAGGAAACTTCTGGAACCATCTGACAAAGATTGCTCATAATTATCTTCAGCAATTATCAAAGTTGGCCAATTTATGAATTGATGATAATTAAACGGATACAAATTTATCAAAACGAAGATTCGTTCCTTCAGCAAGCGAATCGAGATAGAGAACACCCGAACAGCAATAAAACGAAAAGAATAAAAAGAAATCAAGATGACTAAAGCAAAAGCTGAAGAAATATCATCTGAAGGAGAGGATAACCCAGTTATCGAACCCGTTAGCTATGGCACTCTACATGAAGAGGGAGTTCTTATAAGAGAGCCACGTCTATTCACAGAAAAGACGATCAAATACAGAAAAAATTTTGACATTTCGAGAGGCGGGCTTGGAGTATTAGAAGCTTCATTCAGTTATATAAAAGGATCTCTCTCAAGTGGGTATGTCGCAATTCCTCTAAGTTTTGCTTTGCTCGGACTCATTCCATCATTGATAGTTGGGATATTAATCTCTATCACAAACTACTTCACCATGTCTCAACTCGACCAAATCGCAGCTGATATGAATACAAACAATGTGAATTATTCTCAATTGGTTAAAAAGGTGCTTGGAGGAAAATTTGGCTATGTTAGTGGTGTTCTTCAATTTTTGTACTGCTTCGGAGCTGCGCTTGCTGAATTGGTTTTTACCATCAGATTCGTTGCTGGAATTGCTTGCTTCTTCCAATGGAAGAGTATATGTGAGGAACCAAGTCACCAATATGCCATCGTTCTCTTTGTCATTACTCCCCTCCTGATGATCACAAAAATGTACCAACTCAGTTATGCAAGCTTGGTCGCTAGCATAATTCAGATTAGTTTCTATGTCTTTGTAATATTTTTCTTGCTTTACAATTTGACCACTGACGAGTTCACAAAATCTCAATTCATAAATGCGGCAACCAGGTTTGATATTTCAGCACTATTTGAAGTTTTTGGTGTTCTTATGTATACCATTTCGAATGCAACGAATCCGATAGAAGTACGAAGGTCACTTGCTAATGCCAGGAGCTTTCCAACAGTGCTAAAGGTTGGATGCTTTGTAACAGCTGCAGTGAGCATATTGCTTGGATGTATGGGTTCCATTCTCAATGAGAAGAAGAAATTGAATGAGATAATATTGATGGAACTTCCAAGTGATGATACAGTTATTTTAAGTGTGGAGCTATTGTTTGTGATGAGTATTGCTGTAAACTTCTTGGTCTTTGGATTTGGAATTTTTGAGCCCCTAGAAAAAATTGACTCAGTCAGAGCGCTAATCATTCACACAAGAAACAAAGAAGTTGAATTTTTCAAGAGATATGCCCTTCGTCTGTGTTTCGTCTGCATCATCTTCTTCCTGTCTATAGCCATTCCTAACCTGACTATAGTTGTGAGCTTAGTCGGTTCTTTGAATGCAGGGCTACTAATCCTGGTTTTTCCAGCTATCATGGTCTTAAAATATTATAAAGATTTGGCAGACAAAAAAAGAGTCAAGGTACTTGCGCATGTTATCTTGCTAGCAGGGATATTTTTCACACTGACTGGAACACTCATTAACCTTGAGAAGATTATTTTTTCACCCAATTGATTCCGCTAATACTCACAGAGTCAGTAGGAGGATCAATAATCAGTCAGTTTTCTCAAAAACTTTGCACAGCTATTTTCAAATATTTGCATTTTCCCTGTGATTTTATTCTTATCTTTAGTAGGAGTATATATTGTTACTCAGTTTGCTCTTAAGTTTTTCATCAGCATAAAACACTTGAAGTCTCTCTGAGTCGTGAACTTTTTCAGTAAAGATATTTGCAAACATAGAAAAGAGACAAGCAGTTAAAAATAAAATGAATGCGAGCTTATCCTTTCAGTTGATGCTTGGTGTCTTGAGAAAGGTCTTCCATATCAGTTTCTCTTAGATTTGAGAATATTTTTACAAAATTTCATCCTCAATTCCATTTCTTATCATTCCAATAGTCTTATCGATTCTGGTTGGCTTCATTTTCGTGTCTTGACAGACTTCATCGAGCCTTCTCAAAATATTTACAATAGATTAAATAGGTTGGTTAGTCATCAATTTTCCAAAACGTCAAAGAGCTAAAAGAAGAATTTAATGAACTGTTAGTAGTACTAACATAAGTCCATATTACACAGACCAAATAGCTGCTTGTCAAATTTAATCACTAATACTGTATCAAGTATTTGTCAGAACAACGCTGGACATCTGACAGAAGTGGAATTATTTCAAGGATTTTGTTTCAGTCAGAACACTTTAATCAGTTTAAGACATAGAACCAATGACAAATTGCTTACTTAAATATTAGCTTTAGCAAAGAAGATTATGAAAAAGAGTATATCTATTATGTATTCCTCATATTTGCTTGGGGAGTTAAGCTGGCACGCAATCCCAATCTAGATGATCACTCAGCCAAAAGTCACCAAATAGTTTGAGCGTGTACGTATCAAAATGCAAATAAATTAATAGATGAAAGGGCTTATTTGTGTTGTTGAATGTTGCTCGGATCTGGATTATTTTTTCTACTGCTTCCTACACTTTTAAAATATTTTGGCGAAGAGGAATTTGCTGTTGGAGTTGTTTGTACAAAGTTGGTGGTTTTGACTTTGGTCGATTTTGGGGTGACGCTAGGTCGTATATTTGACGAATTTTTAGTGCTTTCAAGTCTTTTCACACTTCCTATGATACCGTCTATTTCATCGTCTTTCTCCAGGGAAAGTACAACTTTTTTTTGTCGGCTGGGAGTTTTATGACTAATGGTTTCATGAGTTGAATGTACAACTAGCTCTTGCGACAGCGTAGGTTCATACATTTGGATATAATTTTTCTCTTTCTGCAAACTAGCTGCTTTGAATTCGAGAATACTCAAATCCTTATCAGACACTCCAGTCTTCAATTTAATAAAATCATATACCTTCTCGAGCTCTTTGATCTGCTGAATGGAGCCAATTATCTGCTTCATGCGATGGACTCTATCCTTTAGCTTATAGTGAGGTAGATTCTCCTGAGGATTCTCTCCGTAAAGTTCCCTAATATTTGTACTTAGAAGCAAACAGACTTCTTCAATACGCGCCAGTATTCGCCGAAGTTCATCTAGCGCTAAATCTTTCAATCGGTACTCTTCAAGTTGCTGGAGCTCCTTTTGTTGTAATTTTTCCAGTTTTTGTTTTAATTGAGATTTTTCCGCATTCAAATGCTTTATTTCTTTCTGCAAATGAGCTATCTCTTGATTCGTTTTCTTAATTTGAGAATCAAAGACAGTGCTATTTTTGTCCATATTCTCACAGATGGTCATGAAAAGATTGGAAAATTGTTTGAATATTGGTTCCTTTTTCGCCCAGAGTGCAAGTCTTGCAATTGTTTCTTCTTTAAATGAGGTTGCGAAACCCTGCACAAATGCTTCTCTTATGAATACTTCAAATTTTTGGAGAGTTGCCTCAAATAAGGCCACCTTGTCTCTGAGTTCTTTTATGACTGTCTCTTTTTCATTTATTTTATTACTCAAACTAATTATTTGACTTTCATTTTCTTTTGATTGACTCTCCATTTCACCATTTTTCGTTCGTATACCCCTCAGTACCTCCTTTAATTTTTGAATTTTGGCTTGATATTTGATTTGGATTTCATCAAAACGTTCTTGCAATTCTTTCAGTTTTGATATAGTATGTTCAAAGGCCTCGTATGTTAGTGAAATCTGCTTGATTTCTGAGGCTATCTTTTTCATAGATTGTGCTCGTTCTGAGAAGGTTATCTGTTTGCAGGAATTTTTATTCATGAGGTCTTTGATTTCTTCATTGAAAAGGCAGCTAAATTCTTTCACTTTGTTAAACGAATCGATATTGTTTTGCTTTAATAGATCCCTCTCTTGCGTCATTATACTCAAGTTGTCTTCCAATTCTTGAATCCGTTTTAGGAGTTCATTATTCTCTTGCGTACTTACGACGAGCTCTTTTTGTCTCAGATGTAAAGCTTGTTTGAGCCCATCAATCTCTTTCCTAGTTTTCTCCCTCAAGAAGATATACAGTTCCATCAAAATCTTCGCCTGTTTAAAGTCTTGAGATATAGTGTCGAGTCTAAAGATCGCAGGACAAGTTTCTTCCCTTACCTCATTCTCACTTGTGAAGATGTTTTTGGTCGCATTGATGAAAATGTAATTGAATTCTTCAACTGTATTAAGAATCTTTTCCTTCTGATCTCTAACTTCCCTTTGATATTTCATAACTTGAGAATTTAAGAGTTTGTTATCACGTCCTAAATCATCATTTTTTTTACTAATGTCCTTATTTTGCAGACTAAGCTGCTCCTCAGCTTTCATTTTACTCTCTTCCAAGCTCTTGAGCTTCTTCATCAATGAAAGCACTTCGTAATTTGTTAATTCATACAATTCCTTCAAAAATCCCAGTTCTGGAATTTGAGTCAGACATCCTTGTAATCCAATAATGAGCTGCTCACAATCATTGTCTTCGATCTGATGCCCATAGAAAATATTTTTGATTAAAGCTGTGTAAAACTTCTCCAATTCGGAAAAACTGTTCTTTTGTAAGAGTTTTTGCTGTCTTATTTCCTCCTTGAGCGAAAGAAGCTCTGAATTGGCTCTTTCAAAGCTATTTTCCATATGCTCAAGTTCGGCAGTTAAGCCTTCGATTTTGTTACTTAAAGTTTTATTTTCAAGGCTAAACTTAGAAAGCAACTGTTTGTTTTCTTCTTCTTTATGAGATACTAACTTTGAAAGCTCTGAAACTTTTTCCGTCAGCATTTCATTCTCATGATTTAAAGTGTCAGCTCTTTTGGAAGCATTTTCAGTAGAGGCCTGTAATTTTTCAATTTCGCCCTTAAGTTGGATAATTTCATGTTCTGCTTGTGACAGTTTCTGAGTGTATTTTAGAGCTTCTTCAGCTGCTTCCAATTTTCCTTTATAGTTTGCAATTTCTTCAGATAATCTTTCATTTTCGCGGAGGGAATTATTTAAGTCTTGCTTGAGTTTATTCATGGCTTGCTGGAACTCTCTTTCCCCTGCTGTACGGTCTTCAATGTTTGAGTCTTTCTCTTTAAGTAGCTCTCTTAATTGTTCAATAGTCTGATTCGCTGTCAGCTTCTCTGCTTCTTGCTCTGCTAACTTCCTTTTCATATCTAAAATTTCGTTGTTAGCTGCTATCAGCTGGCTCTCACTGCGAGATAGAGCGTTGTTTCTATCATCAAGCTCTTTTTTTGCAAGCTTGAAATCTTCTGCGGCTTTATTTTGTTCCCATAGGCTTTCTTGTAATTTTGTTTTTAGACTATGTATTTCACCTTCAGCGTTTTTTCCTGCTCCAGCTAACTCTTTGTTTATACTTTCTTGTTTTTGAAGCGCTTCTTTAAGTTTTTGATTTTCGTCTTCAAGTTGAGCTGACATAACACGCTCATCCTCAAGTAAAGCCTCAAATTTCTGCTTCTCTTGCATTATTTTTGCTTTATCGGAAAGTAGTTCGTTGATCGTATTTTGGTTCTTCTTTATATCATCCAAAAGAGTTTCTATTTTGTGATCCTTTTGTTCTAACTCCTGTCCTAATTCTGCGATCTTATTATCTCGGGAATTAATATCACCCCTCAAACTATCTATTGTTCTCTTCAGCTGCGCATTCTCTTCTTGTAACGGTTTTATCTGAGCCTGCAGTTTGGTCATTAGCTCTTCTATGTCTTCAATAGTTTTCATTTTTTGTGCGATTTGGCTTTCTAGATCTGAAAGTTGTTTCTTGTTCATCGATGTCTCTTCTTCAAGTTCCTCAATCCGAGTGTTCAATTTTGTATTTGTTTCGTTCAAATCTTGATTCTTGCTTTCAAGCTCTTCTTTATGCTTTTTCAAAAATTCAACAAGTTCTTTTTCAAAAGCTAGCTTCATGATTGCAGTTTTTGACTCATCTTCAAGCTTCATGCGTTCCATAACGAGCTGTTCGTTTTGAGAGGCAAGTTTGTCCTTCAAAGCAGTAACGGTTCGAGGATCCTCATGAGAATTAATCCATTCTATTACGACGCCGATAGCAGCAACCCATTTATCTCTCTCTGTAGTATTCGCGGCTTTTAATACCCACGTCCTCTTGTCTTCGAACAAACGAAATCTAAATGAACAAATTTTAGTTGTTTAAGGCTCCTCCCCTTCTAATTACTCTGTATAATCTGTGGTTTCGGCACGACGAACATCTGAAAGACCAATTTTACCTTTCATTTTGTTGATATCTATGATATCCTGCATTCAAAGCCATTTTAATGAAATTTTATACAAACAACTTACTGCCTCCTTTTCAAAATATAGTAAATGTTTTCCTTCTTGGGAGAAACAGAAAAATCTTTTCGTAATGAGTCACTAAACTTTGATTATGCAGTTACGATACCTTTTGCTGTAAGTCTTCACAATTCCATTGCCCAGTTTGCTAAGCCAACCCTTCATTTTCAATGCCTACTTGTGCAGAGCAAATCAATTGCTTGAAGATGGAAACGATTAGGACCCACCTCTTCAAGGTTTTCAGATTGAACGCCTTTCATGGATTTTGATATCGAAAATGGCTTGTCAGAAGCTGAGAAACGTTTAATCAATAATTTTATTTCTACTTGTTTCGAACCTCCCGCTGAGTCAAAAGGTTCATTTTTTAAACTAAAATTGTCGTGATCTTTTTTACATAAGCGCTTTGACATTTAGTTTATCAATGTAAACTCCGAGAAGAATGAAGCGAAGAGTCCATAAAACTGCTACTAACGTATCGAATCAGACTCTTCAATAATTTTAATTTAATTCTCACGGCTCGCTCTAGAATGGATGCAGAAAATTTACACCATAAGCTCTCGTGACTATCATACTTTGGACTGCCTGAAAGACGGGGAAGCGATTATCATACTTTTCGACAACCCTGTTTTGTTTGGGAGATATGATAATCGCGGGAATTAAGGTAATTGAAAAAAAAAAAATGCAGAACGGGATGAGTCAAGAATCTTTTAATATCATTTGAACATGAGAAACTTTCAGTATTACTTGGCAAAGCATCTTAATTGGTGAGAGATGAAAGAGATTCAAGCAGCTCATGAGACTTAATTCGAGTTCATACGTTCTTCTCAAAAAAAATTTTTCCACCGATCCTTTCGAATGGTTTTGGCAGGATTAATAGCACAATAACAAACTGGTTCCTATCTGACAGAAAACCTCTTCGATACTTTCTTGGCAGATATTTTTTTGGGTCAATCAAATAAACTTAGCAGAATCAATAGTTACTCTGTCCCCCCCCCCCAAAAATTTTTAAAAAGTCGAAACTCATTCAACTATTAACTTTTGAAAGCAAAATTGAGATTGTTTCAGAACATGGAGCATCACTTTATTCATCTATCCAATAGAAAGTTTGAGTCTCTCTTTGCTTTGCCTTAAGAGTGTTTTATAGTTTTTAATTATTACTCTTGTATGTTTTTTCTTATGCAAAGAGTAAATCTGTTTTTTTTAAAAGGCTTTTCCTATATCTTCTACTATCTAAGGGAGGAATCAAACTAAGACTCTGATGAACTTATGCAAGTGCTTTACACATAATTGACCTTTAATATTTACCTATCAACTCCCTTCTTATGCATAATAGTATATTGTTGGAACTTGGCCTGAGCTTGTTGAAGTACCATTTGTAGAACCAACTGCATTAGAGAAAGTGAAAGTCACATCTTTTTCTCCAGTAACGGTCAATTGTCCTTCACTTCCGTAATAGGTGTTACCGTTTCTCAGCATCACTACACAGGTATATTTTTGTCCTGCTCTGCATCGCACTGGTTTGTCAAACTTATATTTCCATATTTTCGAATCAGGCTCTTCTTCCATATCCTTGCTCAAAGTGACCTCTCCTGTCAATATTTCACCTCCTGAGCAATCTTCGCCCTCACTAAATTTCACTGTGCCAGAAAGTGGTTCACCCTCAGGAAGATACATTCCGAATCCAGCAACCCGAATGTCTTTGTTGGTGTAAAATGTGATCCCGTCAGTCGAATTGCTTCCAAAATACCAACCGGAGTACTTCGTGTTAAATCTTGAAACACACGCGAACTTACCCATAGAAGTTGTGATAAGAAGCTTGCAAAGAGGAGTAAACCCTAATTTCTCGAGATTTTCATTTGTTTTTGGGAGTTCTTTGCCTTTCCAGAATACTTGACAGGCGGCTCCTGATCCATCAAAGTTTTCTCCTTCTTCAATCTTCTCAAGGATTTCTTTCGCGGTCGAGTGAATCGAGAAAATTGCTGTCTCATCTCTTCGAGTCCCTTTAGTATAATATGTCAATGCAACTGGGATTTCGTTGGAAACTTCATCTCGAGAGAAGTCTTCAGTGAGACCGCCGATTCTTACTGAGACCGTGTTCGTTTCAGGTTTAATGTTTTGGATAATACCATACCCTTTAACAGTGTATATCATAGAACCCTTGGTTTCTTTCTTCTCCTTTAAACTATAGAAAGGGCTGGCAGCCTCTTTTTCTCTCTTCTTCTCGACAATTTTTTGAACTTCTTCTTCACTTAGACGGGGAGGAAGATCTTTTTCTGTGTTTCCGTAGAGACGCCATCTGTTATCAATGTCAGGCCGCCAAATGAGGTTCTCTGATGGTGCGGCTTCTTGCTTTTCTGCCATTCTTCAAATTTCTTTTATTATTATAATTCAGAGGATTTGATCTGGCAAACTCACCGAGCGGATATTTAAATAAAGCTCTAACAATTAGATTAATCGTCAACAAAAATGTAAATACAGTACATTTTCAAAGATGGGATACCTGCAACTTTAGAATTACCGTCTGTTGGATTTATTCATGAAGGCAGTATTCACTCTTCTCTCAAGCTCGGTTTGGCTTTATTCCACCAACAGAAATCCTTTTCTGCCAGCAACAGAAATTAAACGATTTTGGTGGATTTCTTAAATCGTCAGAAGAATAAATCTTCCTTGATGAGCCTTTTAAGTCTCAAATTTATTTCACTTGCACATTAGTAAGCTGTTAATGAAGATGTACCTGTAGATTGGCTTTGCAATCACAGGCAGCAAAACTTTCAAATATCATCTCGAGTTATTGGAGGTAAATGCGGAATTTAAGAGATCACATGAAGTCATTGAATTTTGTAATTTAAAATAGTGCGATTTGCTAAGCCGAAAATATTCGAATAGGTGTGAAGAAACTGATAGGAGTTACTTTAAAGTTCACATGTAATTTTTGCTGAAGAGACTTGGAGGAACTCAATAATACTAATGAATTAGTGCTTCTGAAACAAGACAGACTTATTCTACTTGCCATTGAAGTATGAGTTGGCGTCTTAATCAAATGTGATAGCTTTTGTGAGTTATCTTAATCAGTTGCATGAAGTAATCTGCATTAATCGCGTTATTAGAAAACTCAGAAAACTAAATGAATAATATTCTGTGAATACAGGCGAGGGGGAAGCGCCCCTAATCTCTCACTTTTTTTTTTTCAAAGAAAAAAGAAGGTAGTTTTAATTTGATGCAGGATTGCTATTTACTCTACTTTTCAAATTAGCAAAGAGTCGTTCCGGTAGCACCTGTTTTCTCGCGTTATGTTCATATTAGAAATAATCTAGCAGTGTAGTACCTAAATTCTCAATACACAGCTGACCATGGTAACAAATAAAAGTTTTTGTTAATGATGAAATTGATTCCGCTTGAAGGCTATCTTGTAGTCCAAGCTTTAGATAGGTAGATGCGAGTAGACGAAATAAGGTACAGATCAGGTGCTTTCGTCCAGTCAAAAAACTTAAAATTTCCGAAGATAGACCTAAAGTGTGTCTCAAATACATTGTCTTGAAAGAATTCTTTTTTGCCTTTTCCTTCGCGATATTAAAGCAAAAGAGATTCATTTACAAAAATTATTGGATGCCTCATCGGAAGCACAATTAAAAATCGGATCATAATGATGCAATCTACCAAAACCCATGAACGACTACGACCATTTAAGTTAGTATTTTAATTGATCTTCTGGAAATTTCGTTGATTGAAGAGAGAGTTGATAAAATATCTATAGAGACCACTCAATTGCATCTGTACGCAAGTTTGCTACACACTTATTTTTCTTAAGTTACAGTATTTATGTATGATTAACCAGGTTCAACAATGGTTACAAAATAACGAGCACTAGTTACACAAATTTAATAACCATTCACCTTGAAAAAGATGGACTCTTTTTGTTCAACCTTTTTGATAGTATCTTTAACATCGTTCAGCCTGGCAACTAGTTTAGTTCTAGAATTTGCCACCTCACGTTGATTTGTAGAAAATTCTGCCCAAAACTTTCTACATGGACTTTTTGCCAAACAATCTAAAGGTTTGTAAGTGTTGAGAGTTTCTTTTGTCTTTATTCCTGTTTTAACGCTTTTATATTCGTCATTGCCAGCGATTTCTGCCAAGAGAAATTCACTTAATTTTTCGGAATACCTAGAAAATCCTGTCTCCACAAGGCAGTGCATTATTCTCGTAATTCTCAAATGATTATGTGGAGCTTCAATCAACGTAAGAATATAGCGATCATTCCAGTTTTCAGATCTCGAAATTTTTCCAGTTTTTCTGTCCAGTTTCATCCCATAGAAATCCAGCATTAACTCGTAGGCACAAACCAATCTATTTGCTATTTCTATGTCTTCCATAAAGATTTTAGCTTCTTTAGGAGATAAAATCTCAGCATCAGGGTTAAATCGCGATCTTGTGGAATTCGGGAAGATCCACTGAATGTAGCTGTGATGGTCCTCCAACTTATCATAATTTCCTTTCCTTTTTTCATTTATCACAGATACGTCAGGAAATAGATTTACCAAGATTCTAAGAACTTATCTATCGTTGCTCCAAATGGCTGAATTTTGTTTTGATAAAAGTCCACGTTAAGAGTCGCAGCAGGAGTCTTTAAATCCATCTTTTTCTCCTCTTCTTTCTTTATTGCTATTTTTTTCACGGGCTTTTCTATGCTTCTGGTAAACAACTTAAATATTTGATCAACAGAAAAAAGGATGTACGGTTTTTGCTGTCGAGATGATATTGGTGCACCACTCTTGCTTTTCGTTGTGTTCATAGTGTTAAATTTCTCCGTTTTACTTATCATTTTTAGTAATTTGGGAATTATTGTCAAGGTAAATGTTTTATTTAATTATCTATCTATTTTTCGGAAACTACTTAAAGAAATGGTGAGTGAAAATTTGATCAGTTGATTTCTGATCGGAAGAGAGACTTATTGTGTATATCCGGTCATAATTTTTCACGCTATGGTTGATTTTTGTTGGACTTAGCTTATATAAAATCTTCATCTGGTCTGCAAATTTGGTCCGCTGTTCTTTTTGAGTGTGTTTTGCCGATCCACATTTATTTTACCTTCTTTTCCTTTGTTGAAAAGAAACACTGAAACTGAAACAAAACAACCGCAATTCAGAGAGAATAATAGAGAATAATAGTGTTTTTGTTTTTCTTCGTAAAGAGAAATTTCGTACTACTTTAGATAGAGAATCACGATAATATTCTAATTGTTTAGCAAATACATGAAACTTATGCTACATAGTCAAACTCAACTCAAGCACTTCAAGAAATATCGCTGAATCACCTCCAATGACTAAAGGATTGACCACGCTCATTTGCTACTCGTGGCTAAATACTGAAGGATCTATTTGACTAGGAAATGGCCAAGCCTTAACATCGAGATTACCAGCTTAGATGAGCAAGGTCGAAACTGATCACAGCAAGATTGCGTTTAATTGAATGAATGGCTTTGGGAGCCTCTTAATATAATAAGAGTGAAAGAAATACATAACCACCAAAGTATGGAGTCTGTTGCTTATGAGAGAGAGAATAAGAAAAAAGTCGATAACAAAAAAAGGTCGAGTTTGAAACTCTATTTCATCATTGGTGCAGTATTAAAGCGATATAGTCATTTTCGTTTGTGAATCAACTGGACTCATTTCAATTATAAGCCTTTTAGAATCATATTTCCACTTTTTAAGAAAATTTATGTGCCTAGCTTGAGATGAGTATCTCCGAAAGAACTTAATACCGCGCAGGCGCTATCAATCCGAATACCTTTCTGTCGAAATGTATAAGATCCGAACCATTCATAAATATATATGTTGTATTGTGATTAGTCACATCTCATTAGCATACATTGAGTTTATTACAGTACTTGCATTTTCTTATGAAACTTTCTCTTCATCAGATTCAAATTTTCTAGTTACTGATGAACAGACCTTTAACTTCAATATTTTTTTTGCATATTGGAAGTAATAATAACTATTCAAGTTAGCTAATACCAAGTTCAAAGCAGAATATTGCCTCTGCTATCAAAAATTTTATCTGATATTTCAGTCTTGATTATTCCACAATTGTTAACAGCGCATGCTGTCAAATAGGGATATGGTAAATTGAAAAACGCTGCAATTTGAAAGTTTTATTTGATACAACTACAGTTGATTGTAATAGCAAATAATTCAGCACAGAAACAACTTGAATAAAAATGGGAAATAGTGACTCGACTCCGAATCAGGTCCTATTGCTAGGACTTTCAGGTCACGGAAAAACACGATTTTTGCACCATAATTCCTTAAAGACTGGTAGAGTTTCAGCTTCAATAATGAGTTTTAACAGAGCAATTGTTTAAGGAAACTATGAATCAGAGATAAAGCCAAGCCTCGGATTCAATTATGAAGTTTTAACACACGTGGATATAAAAATCGGTGTTTGGGACCTTGCTGGTGGCACCATTGTAATCACTTTAATCAGATCTCTCTAATCTCACTCTGACTTCTTTATTTTTTTGATCTCACTAGTACAAGCCTCTGTGGAAAAAATTTTATAAGAATCTTGACATTCATGGGATCGTATTTATGATACGTCTTTATGATGATGCAGGTCTCAAAGCAGTTGAGCAACAAAAGCAAAATGAAAGGGTGTTTAAGAATGAAGTACCAGATGAGGCTGGAAATGGACTGAAGAAAGTGAGCCCAACAATGGTCGCTATAGAAGCCAGGAAAGAACTGCATTTTGTGATGAATGAATACGCTCTCCGAGATGTCTTTTGTTTTGTGATCATCAATGTAGCAAATAACCATTTTATTTTGGCTTTACGTTCATTAGAATAATTCCGAATTTTGGCCGAAAGAAGGAAAAGAAGGAGAGGGAACACAAGAGCAGAGTGCTGCAATGGCGAAAGATAAATTAGATAAATTATACCAAGATTGCAAAGAATTGATCAAGTTTGATGAACTGCCTCAAAAAAGAAAAGACCTGTTTGTACTCACAAATATTAAAACTGAGTTTGATGAATGTGTTGAGAAGCTTGCTAATTTCTTTAAACCGAAGAACTAGATGAAAAAAATCTTTATTAATCATGTTGGATGCAGACAACTTATGTATCACAAAATTAATACATCTGTAACTGACTAAGTCCTACCACAAACGCCAAATTAATCTTCTCTTCATACGCATAAAAGAATAGCTTGAACAGTAGAATAAGATTTAACTCAAAATACGCTGCAAAATGTACTTGAGAAACCGAGGCACTCTTTTTGGAGGGCTCCTCTTCAAGCTAAGCCTCTCCTCATTATTGGAATTATAATTGTTAATGTTTTTATCATTGGTTTTATGTAAGAGAAAATTTTTGGAATAGAATATCAGTCAGAATGCGATTCAAAATTTGTTGACGTGGGGAAAGCATCTCTTCGTATGGAAAATCTTTTTCAGAAAAACTGTCTGAATTTCGAGGTTCCAGAAGGTATTTCGAATCTCTTTCCAGAATCAATAGTTTCCTCATCTTTGTTGAGTCTTGAAGCGAAGCATTAAAAAACGTCTAAGTCATATCAGTTATGTGTTGGAATGCTCTCATCATGCTTCTATTTGATGAGACATCCTTGTATACAAACAACAAATATTTTCCAATGTCAAAAAAAGATCTTATTTTTGAGCAGATAAGGAAACAGAGGTATATTTACAGGAATTATGATGATGAGAGCACTTTGGGCTCACCAAACCACGAAAAAAAAGGAGCAAATGTTATAAGATTTATAAGATTTCTAATTGTTATTTGAAAAACTGCAATTTGGTAAAGTGTTGTTTCCACACAGTACCTAGGAATAAACTCATAGATACTGAATTAGTTATGTTCTATGAAGGAGCATTCTTATCCCCTTATTACTCTTCTAGTTTAGGGATTTTTTTGATGTTTCGAATCGTTTTTGAAGTTGTTGGTAGCATTATTAAAAAAGTTCTCAGTTCAGAGAAGAAAGCTGTTCTTTTTTTCTTCCTCCCACAGATCAGTATTATGGCCAAAATAGTCTCAGATGATGATGATTTATGAATTTTGATCGTCGTCAAATCTCACACATTCTTAAGAATTTCTTAGCTCTTTCAATAAACGCGCAACATTTTCATCACTAAAACTACCATCATCACAATCACGATCAGTTCGAGCTGGCCTTGTAGATGTTAGTTTAGAATTTTGAGGAAAACAAAATCCTTTCTCATCGTCTGCTTGCGGAGACAACTTGAGAAAATCTTTCAACTGTGAAGACGAAAATTTTTTCCAGCTCATCGGTCTAACTCTTGGCTTCTTGGGACTGGCTGACTTGATGAGCTTTTCTTGACGATTTTTCTCATAGATTTCCATCCTTGCAGCAACGTCATGTGAGGGCGAACATATTATTTTTTCCTAGCATCTGATATTTAATAATTCACGCTTAGAATCAACTGTTACTCCTAGAAAGCGCGTTGTTTTTGACATTGCTGGTGCGACTAAATGTGGTTCCAAACCACGTTTTTCCTGACAATTATGAGCCTTATGATTGGATCCATCCAGATGACTCAAGTTAAATTTCTTTTGAATTGTCATAAGGCTCTTTGATGCGAGAGTATCTCGATATTCTTTGTTTTTTTGTGTGGCCATTAGTAAAGGTTGAAAGGTTGCTTCTTTCATTTCTTCAGTTAAACGTTTTGAATGAAGTTCCTCTCGAAGCAACTCGAGTTTTTCGATCTTTCGTTTTAAAAAGAGTTGCATACGCTGTTCATGTGTAAGCTTAATTTCGAGATTCTAATGATATAGAATTTCTCTCACTTGAAGTGTGAAAAATTTTCATTTTTTGAAGAGTTTATTATTAACTTTCCAATTAGAAAATAAATAATCTGTTTATGTGATTTACTGTTTCTATATTTAGTAAATTCTCTTTAGAAGCCCCAATACTCCAAGGACGTTTATTAAATTAAATATAAAAAAAAGGCCTTGGGAATAATTTGATTCCTGTGCACAACAATTATTACTCACATTTAATGATGGAGATTAATACATTTTTATTCTTCTCAGCCTGATGTATAATTTGTTCACCCTGTATATCATACAGAAAGACTGGGTAAGTCCATAATGTTAGATAGATGTAAGGCACAGCCTTATTAAAACAAAATAAAAATCAAAAAGGTTGTTGTCGCGTTTTTTGTTAGCTTGATTGTATATGGGTAATAAATCATGAATTTTACTTGATTCTCAATAACAAATACAAATGATTTGAAAAGGATTCATGGTCTTAGCAATTTTGCAAGAACTATTATTTTCACAATGTGTCAAAGTCTTAAATTCTAAAAAGTAGGAACCTCTATTTACGATCAATCTTTCGTAGAGTTAGTCCTGCCAGCGGTGATGCGACAGTCTGGTGCTGCTCTTCGGGTTTCTCAATGTTACGAAGTTTCTTCTTTGTCTCTTCGGTCGTTTTCTCTTGTCGGTCGGTCTTGAATGCTGATGGTTTTGGCGTAGAAGCAAACACATTAAGGAAATTTTGCGCTTGGAGAGGCTTGGTAATTGGAGATTTCGTCGGATTGCTGCTTTGCTGTTGCTGTGCTAGAACTTTTTTGCCAGCTTGTGCTTGAATATTCATAAACACCGCATTAGTAGCAGGAGTTTGGGTATTATTTGGACTAGACATATTGGCAGTTATCGGCTTAGATGGCGGTGTTCTAACCAATCCGATCAATTGGCTCTGTAAGTCTAATGTTTTGCGTTGGGTTATTTTAGGAGTCAGTCGAGTGTTTGAGGTCCTCACGTAAACGGCTGATGTTCCTGCAGGTACTGTGCTGATTATTGTTCCATTAGGCAAAGTAGGTATCATGGAAACGGCCTTGATGTGCTTGGGTGACTTCATTTGCTGGATAGCTGCTAGTTCTTCCAGCCTCATAAAGCTAGCCATGTTGACTTTTGGCGAATTTCTGACATCTGCAATTTTAACTGGTCTCAGAAGAGGAGTAGAAAACAACATTCTTTCTGTTTTTTCGGTCATTGGAGCGTCATTCGACTCTGAATCACTGCTAAAACTCTCACTGTGCTGAGTCTCTTCATCGTTTACTGAAAAACCTCCAGACTCATGTTCCGCAAGGCTCTCTAAGGTGTCTCCATTTCTATTTTCAGGAGAGCTTGATTTTCTTCTTGCTCTCCGATTTGGTAATCTATTAGAAGGATTTCCCGTCTGAGCACCTCCTATCATAATACTCTCCAATTCACTCCCATCATTATAGGATTCCCCAGTTTCTCCTCCTACCTCTCCTTCTTCAATACCTCTAAGGTTTCTTCGTTTTATTTGCTTGCGAGAACGAATAATTCTCTCTTTACGTTCTTCTTCTTCATTATCTTGTTCATCTGAAGAATCTGACTCATACATTCTCTCTGATCTGCGTTTGAGTCTGTGCTTCTTCGATTTTTTTCCACTTGATTGCTGTCCTCTCAGTTCTTGGGTGAGTAGAGCCTTTGACCCGAGCTGACGATTCATTTCGAATGCCTCTTGAGTTCTGGTTCTTATTTCAGGTCTTTTCACATTTACCGGGCTAATTACTGGGGGTTGGTGAAACTTGTATTCTAGCCCATTAACCAATTGATTTTTATCTTCGAGAGGGAATGGAACTTGCATAGTTACGCCTCCCAGAATTGCGCCAATATTATTAATTTGGACTGACTCAGAACTTCTTTTTGTTGATTTCATTGTTGAATGGCATTGAGAGCAATGCCTTGAAAAAGTAAGTATTAATCCTCCACTCGGGTCATCTTCTGAACCACACCAGTGTGGAACTTGACTAGTTCTGACTCTAACTCCTGATTTCCGACTCAAGAAATCAGAATAAACTGGGTTTAATTGCAGTTGACGGCCTTTCCAGGTGATTTTTCCATCATTTAAATAGCGGATGAGTCGTGATGGGTTTCCTTTTGCTGAGCGAATCCAGGGCTGTGCAAGTGCTTCTGTAGGCGTCAGTTCGAACTTCACATTCTGCTCAAGCAACGACACGAATAGATGCGCTGTTTCAAGATCGGTTAGTCTCTCCAGCTTAAGTCTCTCTTTTACAAGATCTTCATTGATTTTCTTATATAAATCAGCCATATCTATGTTTGTCTTCGAAAATTTTTTATCTATTGCCGTTACCGAACCCATGGCCTTTGATGATGCTTCTCTCTGAATTAGTACCGTTGCAATATGAGATTTTTGAAGAATAGAAAAGACGAGTGAAGGGAATTCGATATCATTTTCAAAGAAAACGTCGATGTCGTCAAATATGAGGAGCATTTTCTTATTACGGAAGAGATTTTTCAAGTTGTATTCCATTTTCGATCCGAAAGCCTCCGAATTTATGGTTTCTTTGATCATCTCAAAAATATTCTTTTTCTTCAGTTTTCTCAGAGGGAAATAAAATATGCCGTCCGCAAAGAAATTTCTCACAAGCATGCGATATGCAACTTCAAGAATGAATCTAGTTTTACCGACTCCAGCCTCTCCTGTTAGTAATAATATATTATCCTTTGGCTTCAATAGTTTTTTCATGGTTTCATCCATTTCTTTTATTCTCCCAGTAAAAGGAATGAGAGACTTGTGCACGTTCGTTGGAAAGCGTACATTACTAATATCTTCAACTTTTCCTCCTTGAAGCACATAGTCATCGACGCCAAACAGGAAATCATCGTGGTGAACCTCATTCCCTCGGTCATCATACTTAGGAAGTAATATCGGACCTTCTCCCAGAATTTCAGTCACCTGTTCATCTTTTGAATCAAAGAACGAGAACGAAATGCAATCAATCATTTCTCGTTTTGCGTTTTCGAAAGCCTGTTTCACAGAACAGCCGTCAATCAACTCATTAAAGAAGTACCCACAGAACTTCTCCACACACTCATCTTCATAGAGTTTCCTCCTAAATGGGTTTGAATCCACACTGGGAAACTTTTTGTTATTTTCCTCTTTTCCCCCTGGAATATCTCTTTTAAAAGAAAATGCAACAACATGTGGTATCTTCAGCTCCTTTGAAAGAAAGATAGCGGTATTCAAATCATTTTTCGTTCCTACTATCAACAAATCAACAGGCTTATCTAAATTATTCGAAGTTGGCTTGATGTTTTGAGGATGTTCTATTTGAATGGAATTATTGAGGCTTTGATATGCGCTTTGAGTTTGCTGACATTTCGGTAGCATTTCTCTGAACTCTGAATATTTTATAAGTTCAGGTCTACAGTCAGCTGACTCCACAATTACACCATCCGGCGAAATCATTTCGGACTGGATAAACATAATTCGGCACCCAAACTTTGTAATGTCAAGCAAGTTCGAGCGATTAAGCACTTCAAATTTAAGATGGAAGGCTTTTTTCCCTTCAGAGAGGGATTGCAGAAGATCAGTCCTGAAAAATGAAGGAACGGTAGTTCTAATGCCTATACTGGCTGCTTGATCTGCTGATGACATGGCAGTTGTGCTTTCGAGTGAGCTCCTCTCGACTGGAATTGGAGAAGCTTTCATGAGTAGGATCACGTTGAAAAAACTTTGGCGAATATCTGTATTTATTTCATTGATCAGTTTCTTGATTTTTGATTCGTAATGGGTATCATTCACCTAGAAGTCAAATCTGTTATTTCCTTTTCTCAAGCAGGGACTTACGAGTTTCACGATCGAAAGCGCGTTTTCTTTAAGATATGTTCTTCTCATTTCATTCAACTCTTGAATTTCCTTCATAACCGCAGTGGATGGAAAATTTTTTTCTCGCTCGCGATAGAGTCTTTTTTTTTTTAATTTTATCGTCAGGAATGTGAAGCAAAAGATTTAAATAGTACTGAAGCTGGATCTTTGCAAATAGATAATTTGCTTGCATTTCGAGTCTCTTACAATCGCTCTTCGAGAGGCAGGCAATACAGTGCTTGAGTTTTTCTTTGAATTTGGGCTCTATTTTGCCTCGTTTGGCACTAATGATTGTCTTACAAGCCAATATAACGACTTGAGCTCTTTCTACATCAAAATTGTGATCTAGCTTCTTCAAAATCGGCTCGCACACATCTTTCAACGTTTTTGCTACGTTGTGAAAGCGTTCTTCTCTTCCTTTGCTCACGAACCGATCTCCTTGGGGATATCTGCCTTTCTTCATCTTGTAGAAGAAAAATGTTTTTGTGTAAGCAGCGCTGAACATGAAACCGTTTCGAGTACTCTCTTCTGGCACATCCATCAAGTTTTTTTCGATTGCTTCATTTTCTGCATTAATCGCATTGAAAGTAAGTTGTGCTTCTTTATCATGATAGATATATAATGCACTCAAAAATAAGTGCAATTTAATTTTTAACTGAGCCAGCCTTTGATCTTTTGTCTTGATTTCATGTAATTTTCCAATAATCATAGACCCTAGTGTGATCGCGGAAGACATCCTCGATGAAAATATCTTATAGCACGTAGGGACTGCAAGCCATAATATTTCGACAAGATCAAGAATCTTTTCTTTGTATTCAGCTAAGAATTATTATTAGAAATGAAATCTATGTGATAGAGTTGGGTTACTGCTGCTTTTGATGATATCATTGATGATGTCAACTTCGAGAAGACTCAAGAAATTTGAGTCATGAGACCAGAAAATACTTTTGAGTTCTTTAAATGAATGTTTCTCTAGCGTTTCAAGGTAGGTGAGCTCACGGGAGGATTCTAAATATTTCTGATATATATAATTATCTTCTCGAATCTTCCAAACTCCATGCTCAGCTATCAGTGAATTTTCTACCAACCGCTCATTATAGTAATAATTGTTCCTTGTTCCAATGATCAAGGAGAGCGACAAAACTGTGAGATATTCAAATTTTTGAAGAAATGGCTTGTAAACTGAAGTCTTCAAGGAACGTCTGATGTAATGGCAGACACTTTGAGAAGGCTGGAAAAATAACCCTTTCCCGATTGAATCCTTGTGTATCGTGATCCAATAATAATTTCCAGCCTTGATCTTTTCATTTTCGAAGTCATCCGTTCGGCTGATATCTAAAGTTGATTTTCTCTCTTCGAACATTACCGTTGAGATTGTCCTCGTAGGATTTGGTGTTAATTTCCTCTCGAGAGCGTGATGAGTTCGAGCTTTGATTTCTGGAGTTGGAGGTTTCGCTAGCTTGTTGGTATCTTTTGTGTTCAAGATCTTTTGAAGTAAAATATTCCACTCGGCGTGGATGAAATTTAACTTCGAAAGTTGAACAAGATCATCAAAGAAGAGCCCCGAAGGAAACAAACAAATCATTATCAACAGGCTGAAGGCTTCTTCGTTATCGCGCTTGATCGACCTAAGTCAAAAAAGTCATATTAAAATTCTCAAACCTTATGATTTCAAAGCGTTACTCTAATACGTTCGCGATGGCGAATTCGATCTCGTTTGCTCGGTTTCGATCTAGAGTTAATTTATCGACTAGCTCCTTTTCAATGCGGCAGAAATCTTCCTTTTGGTTTAACTTTTGAGAAAGCCACCAGATGCAGTCGACTATGAAGAAGAAAGCAGTAAAATATACGAAGTATTAGATTCCAAGCGCATGAGAATAGATCTCATAATTGAAATTGCCTCTCGAGACAATTTGGTGAGTGTTCTTAATAAGAGTCCTAAAATTTTGCATATAATGTGTCATGGAGAATATGATAGAGCCAGACAGCAATTTTATTTATGCTTCGAAAATAATGAGGGTGAATTGGATCCTCTCTATGCAGATGATCTTCGTGCAATCCTCCAAAGGTTGAAACAATATATCAAACTTGTTTTTGTAAATGCATGCCACTCTGAAGCGGTGGCTCGAGTGTTTGCAGATGCAGGTGTCCCTTGCGTAATTGCTGTCCAGAGTCAGCTTCAAATAGCCGATATCGTGGCTCGAAACTTTGCACAACAATTTTATAACTATCTGTTCGACGGCTGTCCCATTGGACAGGCATTTCAATCCTCAAGACTGGCGATAAAAAACCCAAATTCTCTTTCTTGCTGCTGTGCCCATGCTCACAAACCAAACTGCAAATGGCACCGGAAGGCTCAAGTTGAGGGCTATTATAAAGCACATTTATATCATGACCCAAGCTGCACCTCGTGCCCTAACAAAACGGAACACGTGCATCTTATGACTTGCACCTGGGCACAAACGTTTGTTAATAATTACGCTGCCCTTGAAGAAGATGATTTTGAGAAATGGTATGATTATGCTAATGAGGAAACGCATACTTGCTGTTGCTCTCCAGAACTTCCACATGATGAAACTATGAAATTCCTTAAAATTCCAGAGCAATCTCCTCAACTCGATGGCATCAAACTATTCAAAGACCGAGAAGAAGGAAAGCTGGTGAATCACAAGCCTTTCAGCATTATTGATCAGGTCTTTCCAGTGAAAAGGCTAGTTGGAAGAAATCGAGCGATGTATGATTTATTTAGTGTTGTGAAG